>Ga0207870_100027_pt1 | contig 209882 bp, 203 predicted proteins | sample CeladaPassage60B_FD_187477 | JGI IMG/M metagenome (GOLD analysis project Ga0207870, IMG submission 187477) | Cellulose-adapted microbial communities from the Joint BioEnergy Institute, USA - Passage3 60B (SPAdes) (version 2) | ecosystem: Engineered > Bioreactor > Continuous culture >...
GTCACTTTCTTCTTGCTCGCATATTCCAGTTCGGAAAAGCTCGCTTGCATCGTCAAGTGCCTATCAAATGTCAGTACTTCAATTGTCGCATGTCAGGGATGAGTTCGGCCCATCGATCTGCGAATAATCAGTGTGTCCTTAGCGAAATCGCATTCCTGCAAATCCACTAAAAATTGCCAGAGAGGATTCGGGGTACCGGAGCGTGGTCGGTAAGAAATCTATCATGCGAGTCAAAGCAGCCTTTAGGATTTAAAAGCAAAAAATTTCTCAGCCATCTTACATTCTTTACCCCTCAGATCTATCCGTATTGCCATCTGGACTGATCACCAGAAAATGGTGAATCGGGTAGCGCCGGTATTCGGGATGATCTGGGACGGCGTAGGTCATGTGACCATCCACAATGGATCCGTTCCAGGCAGCTACGACCGCTGGTTCCGGGACAACCTCTGAAGCAGACGCAAAGGATCCGACATGCGGCAGGAAAGCTCAAGTTTGACATTGGCCATTATTTCAGATCGAGCCGGCCACATCGGGCTTTCTCCACCCTGTCGAGCAGTCCGCACCACTTGATCCATTATGCCTGATTTTGCGCGGGTTCCCACCCGCCACAACCTTGCAGCCCCACTCCTTTTTCAGTACGTGCTAATATCACCATCGAAACGATCGATCGACTGGTTTTCGCCCTACTTCACAAAGGAGCCCCGATGGACCCAAACACCCTCAAACAGCTCGTCGGCGAAGCAGCGGTGCAAGAGATCCCCGATGGCGCGGTAATCGGCGTGGGTACTGGCTCGACGGTGAACTGTTTCATCGACGCCTTGGGCCGAAGCGGCAAGAAGCTTACGGGCGCGGTTTCGAGCTCGGAAGCGACCACCGCGCGCCTTGAAGCGATCGGCGTGTCGGTGTTGGACGCGAATACGGTCGAATCGCTCGCGCTCTACATCGACGGCGCGGACGAGATCGACCCCAACTTTTGCATGATCAAAGGCGGTGGCGGTGCGCTCACGCGGGAAAAGATCGTCGCGGCGATGAGCGAACGCTTCGTCTGCATTTGCGACGCGACGAAGCGCGTCACGGTGCTGGGCCGTTTTCCCCTGCCGGTCGAGGTGATCCCGATGGCGCGGGAATACGTGGCGCGGCAATTGCGCGCGTTGGGGGGCGACCCGAAACTGCGCGCAGGGTTCACCACCGACAACGGCAACCAGATCCTGGACGTGCATGGACTTACGATCGACGATCCGCTGGCGTGGGAACGGCGGCTCAACGACATTCCCGGCGTGGTCACGAACGGCATCTTCGCGATGCAGGCCGCGCATGTGCTCCTTCTGGGCACACCCAATGGGGTCGAGCGGTTCGTGCGGCCATGACGGCGCGGCTTTCGTCCTGTCACCAAACCGTCACATTCCCATGCTAAGATTACCGGCACGTTCTGAGGAGAACCGCTGATGAATCTGAAGCCGCACACCCTTTCCGTTTTCGACAGAGAGATCAACGAATTGCGCACCTTGGTGCTCACCATGGGGCGAGAGGTGGAAGCGCAGGTGCAGCGCGCGGTCGAAGGGGTGCGTACGGGCAATACCGATTTGTTGGAAGCGGTTCGTTCGAAAGAAAAAGAGATCAACGCCGAAGACCGCGAGGTGTTCGAAAAAACCGTTCAGCTTATCGTGCGCAACGCCCCCACCGCGAGTGACCTGCGGCTTGCGCTTGCGACGATGCAGATCGCGACAGACCTGGAACGGGTTGGCGACGAGGCAAAAAAGATCGCGAAAGCGGGGTTACGCCTGCTGGAACGGCAGCCCTCTTTCACGCCCAGCGTCGAGCTCGATCTGATCACCCGTACCGGCGTGGAGATGCTCCATGCGGCGCTCGACCTCTACGCGCGGCTCGAAGACGACCAGGCCAGCGAAATTCTGGCGCGCGACAAAGAGGTGGACCGGATGTTCAAAGGGATCCTGCGCGAGCTCATCACCTATATGATGGAAGACCCGCGCACGATCTCGCAGTCGATCGAACTGGTCTTCATCGCGAAGGCGCTCGAACGCGTGGGCGACCACGCCAAGAACATCGTCGAGCACGTGATCTACGTGGTGGAGGGCAAGGACGTGCGCTACCGCGGCTCGCCGCCGCCGCAAGCCGAGGCGTAAGCTTCAACCGCTCAAGGGGCGGCGCCGCGCCAGGCCGCTGCGGCAAGCATCACCCAGCCCGCGATCAGCGCCAACCCGCCAAGCGGGGTGACCCAACCCGGCAGCCACCGTTCGCCCAAGAGCGCGTGGAGGTAGATCGACCCCGAAAAGAGGACGATCCCCGCCACCCACGCAAGCGCCGCCCAGCGCAACCACAACGGATGGGGCGCGGTTCGCAACCAGACCCCCACGGCCAACAACCCCACCGCATGGATCAGGTGGTACCAGGCCGCGGTTTGGTAGGCGTCCTGCAACGCTGGGGAAAGGTGGGTGAGCGCGTGCGCGCCGATCGCACTCAAGACAACCCCACACCCCCCAAACACTGCCCCCAGTGTCAGCACGACGCGGCCATTGAGCCAGCGAAAGAGCCCTTTGGGTTTGACGGGCATCATCTGCGGGTAGGATCAGTTTTGCGGCGGGACGTAGTTGGGGATCGCTTCTGGACCCGCGCCCGTGCCGAAGAGGAACTGCTCCATCTGTTCCTGCAGGAATTTACGCGCCTGCGGATCCAACAGATTCAAGCGGTACTCGTTGATGAGCATCGTCTGGTAGCGCTGCCACGCTTGCCACGCCTCTTTCGAGATCTGCTCATAGACCTTCTTTCCCAGCGGCCCTGGCAGCGGCGGACGTTCCAGCCCTTCGGCTTCTTTCTGTAACTTCACACAAAAAACGGTTCGTGTCATGGACTGATCCTACTGAGTGAGCGTTTTGACGAACACTTTGCTTCGCCGTTGGTAATTGTAAAGTTCTCGCTTCTGTTTCGGAAGGGCATCGACGCTCACTTCCACGAACCCCCGCTCCAGGAACCAGTGGGCGGTGCGGGTTGTCAGCACGTAGAGTTTTTCCAAACCCGCTGCGCGCGCCCGCGCTTCGATCCGACGCAGCAGCTCCTCGCCGATCCCGGCGCGGCGGTATTCCGGCGCGACCGCAAGGCACGCCAATTCGCCCGCCCGCTCTTCCGAAAAGGGGTAAAGCGCCGCGGAGCCGACCACCACGCCGTCGTGTTCGACCAGGATGAAGCGGGTGATCTCTTGCTCCAGGAGCTCGCGGTTGCGCCGCACCAGGGTGCCGTCGGCTTCCATCGGCGCAATCAGCGCGATGAGCGCCGGGACGTCTTCGCTGGTCGCGTCGCGATAGCGAAAGACGGGATTCCGGGTGATCATCGTGCCCACCCCTGAGTGGGTGAAACATTCGAGCAAGATCGCGCCGTCGAGGTCCCGTGCGATGAGGTGCGCGCGCCGCACGCCGCGCCGAACCGCGTCGATCGCGTACGGCAGGTAGGCGCGCAGATCTTCGGAAAAGGTTGCGCCCGCTTCGTCCAGCCGCTGCTGCGCTTCGGTGACCGTCACCGACGCCATCACCCCTTCCCCTTCCGGTGTCGGGATTCCCGGTGCGTCGCAGAGAAAGATCAGCTTTTCCGCGTGTAGCGCCACCGCGACTTCGGCTGCCACCTCTTCCATGCTCAGGTTGAAGATTTCGCCCGAGGGCGACGCGGCGATGGGGGAGATCAGCACGACGTTCTCTTGTTCCAGGTCGGCTTCGATTTCGTCTGCAATCACCTTGCGCACCGCGCCGGTGTAGAGGTAATCGACCCCTTCGATCACTCCGAGCGGACGCGCCACCAGGTAGTTGCCACCGGTGATGCGCATGAAGCTTCCCGCCATCGGGGTATTCGGCAACCCCTGCGAAAGCTTGGCTTCGATCTCGAGCCGCGTGACCATCTGCGCCGCTTTCACGCATTCCAGCGCTTCGGCGTCGGTGACGCGCAGGCCGCGGTGAAACTGTGGCGTCAGCCCACGCCGCGCCATCTCCGCGTCGATTTGGGGTCTGGCCCCGTGCACCAACACCAGACGGATTCCAAGCGCAGCAAGGAGGTTGCAGTCGTACGCCAGCCGCTGCATCCGTTCGCCTTGCGCCACTTCACCGTCGAACGCCACGACGAAGGTTTTGCCGCCGAACGCGTGGATGTAGGGTGCCGAATGGCGCAGCCACGCAACGAACTGCGCGACCGCTTTACTGTCTTCGAGCGCGATCGGCACCATCGCCTCCGGCGTTTCTGTCCCTTGCTTGCGCGCCGCACCGCTTGCTTTCATCCGTTGTGCATCCCTTTCATTGTGACCACCACACCGCCGTTTGCGCGAGCGCCGCGACCGCTGCAGTTTCGGCCCGCAACACCCACGGCGCCAGCCCCAACGCGACCGCCTCATGTTGGGCGAAGTATCGTTCCTCTTCCGGGTGCCACCCCCCTTCCGGCCCCACGAGGAGCACGACACCGCCCATAGGCGGTGCGCGCTTTGCCACCGACGTACCTCCCGGCTGCAACCAGAACCAGGTGATCGGTGGCGTGACCCATTCGGCAAGGCGTTCCGCCAATGCCGTCAGGGGTGTCACCGGGAGGATTTCCGGTACGGTTGCCCGACCGCACTGCGCGCAGGCGTTCGCCGCCACCTGTTGCCAGTGCCGCCGTTTCTTCTCAGCGCGCGCGGCATCGAACCCCACCTGGCTGCGCGCCGTGACAAGCGGCACCCAATGGGTCATCCCAAGTTCCGTTCCCTTTTGCACCACCCAGTCGAGCCGCTCCGCGGGAAGAAGTGCGGTGGCGAGTACCCGCGGCGTTGGGGGTTCGGGCAGCGGCGTGACCGGCTGCAACGCATCTACCGTCACGGTGCGGCGACCAACCGCCACGACAACCCCTTCCCACTCCCGCCCTGCGCCGTCGAATAGCCGAATGGGATTGCCCGGCAGAACGCGCCGCACCAGCGCGTGGTACGCGGTTTCCGGCGGCAAATCCCAGGGCGTTTGCGGCGCGGTGTGCCACGAACGGGCTTCCGGGGTATAAAAACGGGGAGGAAACACGCCACGGTCCCGATACGATTTCGATGCGATTATCCCAGATTTCGGTGCGGCACGCAGTCCAGCCCCTTCATGGGCCAGCGGACTCATGGTTGCCACGGCCCGCGCAATAACCTTACCCATAAATGGGTTGACGCTGCGCAGCAGCACGCTATAATTCGCTTCACGTGACGCGGGGTGGAGCAGTCCGGTAGCTCGTCGGGCTCATAACCCGAAGGTCGCAGGTTCAAATCCTGCCCCCGCAACCAATCCAACCAACCCCTGTGGTTGGTTTTTTTTGGATACAACATTTCAACAATTTTCGTAAAATCAAAATGAATGCCAACGAAGCGATCGACGCCCTTTCCGCACTGGCTTCGGCACCGCGACTCGCGCTCTTTCGGCTCTTGGTCCGCGAGGAGCCGACGGGGTTGGTTGCCGGCGAAATCGCCGAACGGCTCGCGATGAGTCCCAGCCAGGTCACGTTCCATGCGAAGACGCTCGAACGCGCCGGGCTCGTGATGAGCAACCCCGAAGGGCGTTTCGTCCGCTACCGCGCCGCAATTCCCCAAATGCATGCGCTCATCGCCTATCTCACCGAGGAGTGCTGCGCTGGGCAACGGGAGGTGTGCGCGACGATGCGTGCCGAATCGGGCATTGACGATCACTGGTTTCAATCAACCGAGGAGCCATGCCGATGACGGAAAAACGGAACGATCCGTCGAAACCACCCATGGTATTCGACGTTTGGGCAGAACGGGGCACCTCCTACGGAATCGCTCGCACCAAAAACGCAACCGTAATTCTCGATACCGATATGGCGGGGCGACACGATGCGTTCAACCCTGCCGAACTGCTTCTCGCTGCGCTGGGTGCCTGCATGCTTAAGGGCGTGGAGCGCATCATTCCCATTCTCAATTTTTCCTTGCGCCATGTAGCGATTCGTCTGCACGGTGAGCGACGCGATGTCCCGCCTGCCCTTGCTCGGATCTGCTACACGATTGGGGTAGACAGCGTGGAGAATGACCGGCGGCTTGATCTCCTACACGAAAATCTACGCAAATACGGTACCGTCTTCAATACAATCGCGCCGGGCACCCAGCTCAGCGGTTCTATACACCGCATGAAACGGGTTTTGGTACTCTGCACCGGTAACTCGTGCCGATCGCAAATGGCCGAGGCGATCCTCAATCACGACCTCGCTCCGTTCGTTCGCGCTTTCTCGGCAGGCGTTGCGCCGCAGTCCGAAGTGGCGCCGAATGCGCTCGAAGCGCTACGGCGCGCCGAACTCCCCACCGACGGGCTCGCGCCGAAGGATGTGGCACAGTTTCTCGACGAACCGTTCGATCTCGTGGTCACGGTGTGCGACCACGCCCGTGAGGCGTGCCCCGTCTTTCCCCGCCCCATTCCCACGTTACACATGGCCTTTCCCGATCCGCACGGGCAGCCGCTCGCCGCGTTCGAAGCGGTACGGGACGCGATCCGCGCCCATTTGGTCCCTGCGGTTGCCCAAGCATTGGCCGTTCCTTTCGCCCAGGAGAACGCGTGATGAGCGCCCAATGTGACGTCACAGCGCGCCGCGCGGCAGGCGCGCCCCTCGGTTTTTTCGAACGTTACTTGACCCTTTGGGTGGCGCTTTGCATCGTCGCCGGGATCGTTCTGGGGAAAGTGGTCCCCGGTTTCTTTCAAGCGATCGGCCGTATGGAGGTCGCTCAGGTCAATTTGCCGGTCGGTCTCCTCATCTGGGTGATGATCATCCCGATGCTCATCAAGATCGACTTTTCCGCATTGGGTGGCGTCACCGCGCATTGGCGCGGCATTGCGGTGACGCTCTTCGTCAACTGGACGGTCAAGCCCTTTTCGATGGCGCTCTTGGCGTGGCTGTTCGTCCGGCATCTCTTCGCGGAATGGCTCCCCACCGAGCAGCACGACGCCTACATTGCCGGTTTGATCCTGCTTGCCGCTGCGCCCTGCACGGCGATGGTCTTCGTCTGGAGTCGGCTGTGCAACGGCAATCCCTACTTCACTTTGACGCAAGTGGCGCTGAACGACATCATCATGGTCTTTGCGTTCGCACCGATCGTCGGTTTTCTCTTGGGCGTTTCGAAAATCGAAGTCCCCTGGGAGACGCTCTTCCTTTCCGTGGTGCTCTATATCGTGATCCCGGTGGTGCTTGCGCAGATCTGGCGCCGTCGGTTGCTTGCGCAAGGCGAAGCAGTCTATGAAGCCGCGCTGGTGAAGTTGGGCCATGCGTCGATTGCGGCGCTCCTCATCACCCTGGTGCTGCTCTTTGGCTTTCAAGGGGAGATCATCCTCGATCAGCCGCTCATCATCGCGCTTTTGGCGGTGCCGATCCTCATTCAGGTCTTTTTCAATTCGACCCTGGCCTATCTCCTCAACCGAACCGTTGGAGAAAAACACGAGGTCGCCGGCCCGTCGGCGCTCATCGGCGCATCCAACTTTTTCGAATTGGCCGTTGCGGCAGCGATTGCCCTCTTCGGCTTCGAGTCGGGTGCGGCGCTGGCTACGGTGGTGGGCGTCTTGATCGAAGTACCGGTGATGCTCGCAGTGGTGGCGATCGTGAACCGCACCCGCGGGTGGTATGAAGCCAGAAGTACCCGCTCAAACGCGGCGCTGTGAGCCCGAAAACACCCCCCACCCTGCACATAAAGGTGACAACCATGACCGCTTCCTCGAACACGACGACCCCCAACCCGACACCGCCGACGCATCTTGGCTGGTTCGTCGGCATCCCGACGGCTGCGGTGGTGTGGTGGTTCGCCTATTCGCACCTTACCGATTGGGCCGATTGGGTGGTCGCCACCCTAGGCTTGCGCCGTGAGACCCATCTGGGTGAGGCGGTGCACTTTTTCGCTTATGACGCGCCCAAAGTGCTGCTGTTGCTCTTGGGTATCGTTTTCGTGATGGGCGTCGTGCAGACCTTTTTTGCCCCCGAGCGCACCCGGGCGCTCCTTTCGGGCAAGCGGCTGGGCATTGGCAATTTTCTCGCGGCGCTTCTGGGCATCGTCACCCCGTTTTGCTCCTGCTCGGCAGTACCGCTCTTCATCGGTTTCCTCTCCGCGGGCGTCCCATTGGGGGTCACCTTTTCGTTCCTCATCTCCGCGCCGATGGTCAATGAGGTGGCGCTGGCACTGCTCTTCGGCCTCTTTGGCTGGAAAGTGGCCGCGCTCTATCTGGTCACCGGGTTGTCGATTGCGATCGCCACGGGGCTTGTGATCGGCAAGCTCAAGATGGAGCGCTACCTACAAGATTGGGTGCGCGACATTCACATGGGAGACGCCGCATTGCCCACGGGAACCACACTGACCTGGAACGACCGCTTTGCCGCGGGGCTGCGCCATGTGCGGGAGATCGTCGGCAAAGTGTGGCCCTATGTCCTCATTGGGATCGCCGTGGGCGCCGGAATCCACGGCTACGTCCCAGAGGAGTTGATGGCAAAGCTCTTGGGCAAAGATGCGCCGTGGTGGGCGTTGCCTGCCGCGGTAGCGATGGGGGTACCGATGTACACCAACGCGGCAGGGATCATCCCGGTGGTCGAAGCGCTCATCACCAAAGGGGCCGCGCTGGGCACGACGTTGGCGTTCATGATGAGCGTGATCGCACTTTCGCTACCGGAGATGCTCATTCTGCGTAACGTTTTGAAATTGCCCCTGATCGCGACGTTCGCTGGCGTCGTGGCCATGGGGATTTTGTTCGTCGGTTATCTCTTCAACGTGCTGTTGAACTGATTGTTTCGTGAAAGGAGTCCGCAATGGAAATCAAAGTTTTGGGTACCGGCTGTGCGAATTGTAAGAATACGGTACAACTGATCGAGTCGGTAGCCAATGCGTTGGGCGTCTCGATTCAACTGGAAAAAGTGGAATCACTGCCCGAGATCATGCGCTACGGGGTGATGAGCACACCGGGTGTTGTGATCGACGGGAAAGTGGTTCATGCCGGCAGCGTTCCCGCGCGCGCGCAAGTGGAATCCTGGTTGAGACCGGAGTCGTGAATCGGGCTTGAAGGGGTTGCGGCAACCGCTGCCCTTGGTCTGTGCCGACGCACTCAAAGCCCCGCTGCGGAACGAACCCCGTCGATTGCCGCGGCAATGCGGGCGCAGTGGTTTTGCCACGCCTGGTACTCGGCTTCGAGCGCCGCGATCTGGGGTTCCAGAGTGTCTACGGAATCGCGGATGCGCGCCAGGCTTTGCATCCGCTTTTCCAGCGCTTCGGCTTGTTCGGCCAATGCTTCGTCCATCGGCACCATCACCACCCGAACCCACGCCAGAAACTGACGGTAGTGGCGTTCCCAACGGGCTTCGATCTCCCGCCCAACCAGCGACGCAAACTGCTCGATCACCCGTTTTTTGCCGTGGGAAAAGAGAAACCCCCACCCGGCCACCTGTTCGAGCGCCGCTTCCCGTACGTCCTGGATGCTCGCGATGAAGGTCTCGTACTGCGGCGGCTCCGAAGGGGGATCGCATTTGAGCCCATACTCCGTTTCGAAGCGGTGGTAGAGCTTGTCCACCATCGTTTTCAATTCGCCGAGTTTGCGGTTGCCTCCCTCAAGCCACTCCGAGATGCGGTCGAAAAAACGTTCGATTTCGCTGCGCATCTGCGCTGAAAAGGTCGCCTGCTGGAGCGCCGCGACCACCCGCTCGACTTCTGCGCGAATCCGCCGCCGACCGATGAGCTCGAGCAGCGCTTTCGCTTCACGAGCGAACAGCGCTTTCGCCGCTTTGCTGCGCTCGGCCAATGCGTCGAGCTCCTCTTTTTCGCTCTGCACCTTCTTGAGGAGGTAGAGCATCCGAGCGCGGTTCTTGTGGCGCAGCCCGTTGAGCTCTTCCAGCTGGCCGTGGAGCTGCGTCAATTTGGCTTCGATCCCAGTTGCGGCAAGGAGCCCCTCCAACGCGGCTTTGAGGTGAATTTCGCTGATCTCCAGACGACGATCGACCAGCGCTTCGGAAAGCGCCGCTTCGAACTCCGTGATCCGCGACCGCGTCACCAACGCGTCGTCGCGCCGAATGCGCCCCACCAGCGCCCGTTGCGCCGAAAGCGGGAAAATGTGCGAGACCGAAACGCCCAAATGGTGTGCGACGTCGGCAACCCGCGCGTCGATCTCCGCTTCGATCTCGGCTTCGCTGCGCAGCCCATCCTCCAGCGCGTCGATCTTGTTAAGCACCACCAAGGTCGCAGCGGAGCGGTCACCACCGCTTTGGATGAACCGGCGCCAAACCGCGAGGTCGCTGCGGGTAACACCCGTATCGACACCCAGCACGAAGACGATGGCTTGACATTCGGGCAACAGCGACAGGGTGAGGTCGATCTCCGCCCCGATCGCGTTGAGTCCAGGGGTATCGACGATCACCAGCCCCGCGGCGAGGAGCGGGTGCGGATAGCGGATGATCGCGTGGCGCCAGGCCGGAACCAGAACGGTTCCGTCGGGCTGCGGTTCGAGCCCGTTTTCGCCGCTGGGGTCGATGCGAAATCCGAGCGACTCCGCCTCATCGACCGACACCTGTTCGACTTCGCAAACCCCTTGCGTTGCCGCTAAGACGCTCTGCGTGTCCTGCGGGTCGAACGGTCGCCGCGTCCAGAGCTCCGGCTGCATGCGGGCGTCGCGTAACGTGACGTCGCGCGCGGCAGCGATCGGCAAGAGCAGCACTTCGGGGGTTGCACCGTCGAACCATTCGAGCTCGGTTGGGCACATCGTGGTGCGCCCCGTCCGCGACGGCAATATCCGTTCGCCATGGTCGGCAAAAAAAAGCGCGTTGATCAGTTCGGTCTTGCCACGGGAGAATTCGGCCAGGAACGCGACCCGCAGCCGTTGGGTATCCACGGCATCGAACGCTTCGAGCAACTGGGCGCGCACGCGCTCACGCCCAGCCACTCCGGCATCGGTGAGCGCCTGCTGGAGGTCGAGGAGCGCCGTGCGAACCGACCCCCGCCACGCGTCGAAATCGATGAGGTACTGACCCAGTGCCATTTCGGCTCAAGACTGTCGTGAAGAAGTAAAAGGGTAGCACAAAAAGGATCGATCGAACGATCAATCCGCCTGACACCGCGGGCACCACCAGGTGCTTCGCCTCTGCTGCACGATCCGTTCGATCGGCGTCCCGCACCGGCCGCAAGGCTTCCCCTCTTGCCCATAGACCGCAAGCTGCAATTGAAACCACCCTTGCGCGCCATCGACGGTGACGTAGTCCCGAAAGCTGGTCCCACCAGCGGCGATCGCGGCGTCGAGCACCGCACGCACTGCCGCGATGAGTCGCGCCCATTCGTCCGCGGAAAGCGTTTCCGCTGGGCGCTGCGGCGCAATCCCGGCGTGGTAGAGCGCCTCACACGCATAGATGTTGCCCACGCCCACCACGACACGACCAGAAAGCAGCACCGCTTTGATGCTGGCACGTCCGGCGCGGTGCATCGCCCATTCCGGGGTCAATGCGGGTGAAAAGGGTTCGGGCGCGAGGGTTGCCGACCAACGGGCATAGTCGTCGGCTGGCAACAGGTCGCACCAACCGAAGCGGCGCGGATCGCGAAAGCGCAGGACCGACGCAGAAAAAGCGAGCTCCAGATGTTCGTGAGGCAGCCAATCAGACGCGGGATCCGTGAAGTAGAGCCGCCCACTCATCCCCAGGTGAAAGCGCAGATAGGCGCGCGCACCGTCTGCACGCGCCAGTTCCAACGCCACCACTTTGGCGCGCCGGGTGACGGCGCAGACCGTAGCATCGCGCCACGGCAAAAATGCCGAAGCATCGAGTGGACGGCGTAGGTCTGCCCGGCGAACGGTAGTGTGCCGCCACTGCTGACCGATGAGTGGCATCAGTCCTCGCTTGACCGTTTCGACCTCAGGCAATTCTGGCATGCCGCTACCCCGGGAACGCGTTTTGTAGCGCCACCAGCGTCAGCATCCCCAACGCGAAAGGGGCCCACGGGTTGCGCCAGAACGCGGCGGAGACCATCACCACCACTGCCGCAACCAGCTCCGGCTTGAACGCGACTTCCCCACCGGCCAGAAAGAGGTCTGGTGCAACCAGCGCGCCCAGCGCTGCCGCGGGGGCGTAGCGCAACCACATCTGCACCGATTGCGGTAACCGTACCTTTTCCCCGAACAGCAAGAACGCGCCGCGGGTGAGCCAAGTGGCCCAAAAGAGGAGCAAAAAAATGGGAAGATAGCCCCAACCCCAGACACCGTGTGCTTCTGCCATACTCACGCTCCTTGGCGGCGCGCATGCCACCAGGTCCAAGCACCACCGGCAGCCAGCCCGGCGAGCACCGCAACGACCACGCCGCTTTTGAGCGGCAGGTCGTACGCCAGGATCGCCACCGTTGCCGAAGTGAGCGCGGTGACGCGCATCGCTGCCTCTTTGACAAGCGGCACCAAAAGCACCAGCAGCGCGATCGTGCCCATGAAGGTGAGCGGCCAGTCACGCGGCAACCATTCCGCGCCGAAAATCCCAACCAGTCCGAAAAGCTGCCACAGCCACCAACACCAGAGGCCAGCCGCGAAAAACATGCGCCAGCGCCGCTCGGGGTCAGGTTCTGCTGTGAGCCGCGGCCCCAACACGATGAACAGCGCATCGACCAGCCAGTAACTGCCCAACGCACGCCGTGCCCACGATTGGTGGTGAAACGCTGGCGAGATCGCCGCACTGTAAATCACGAAGCGCAAATTGAGCACAGCGGCGGTAAGCCAGACGATTGGGATCGGTGCCCCGGCAACGATCAACGGCAACGTGCCCAGCTGCGCCGTTGCCGCGTAGACGAAGAGGTTCATCGCCGCCGCTTCGCCTTCGCTCAATCCATAAGCGCGCATCGTAAGCCCCGTGGCGATCGACCACGGGATCAAGCCAAGCGACAACGGCATCATCAAACGCAACGCTTCGCGCCACGCCGGTTCCTCTGGCGTAGCACCTGGAGGCTGAGTACTCACGGACGCTTCACTCCCTGTTTTCGTGGTGTCGATGCGCGTTGGGGTAACCGCTTGTGGGGTTGCCCTGCGCTTGTTCTTTGACGCTGTATGGGGGGATCGACCGGCGGCACCAGCGCATTGGGTCCATACCCGATGAGGTCACGCCGCCCCAGCGCGCGCAACGCTTCCCGAATGAGCGGCCAATTGGCGGGGTCGTGCCAGCGCAGGAGGGCTTTGTGCAGCCGCCGTTGCCGCCCTTTGCGCACGACGGTAACCGGCTTTCCCCCGTTTGCCAACCGTTTCAACGGGTTGCGTCCGGAATGGTACATCGCGGTTGCCAACGCCATCGGGGTTGGCAAAAAGGTCTGCACTTGGTCCGGTTTGAACCCGTTCTGCTTCAGCCAGAGCGCAAGGTTCACCATTGCCTCGTCGGTGGTTCCGGGGTGCGCCGCGATGAAATACGGGATTAGTTGTTGCCGTTTCCCTGCTGCTTTCGAGTAGCGTTCGAAGAGCGCGCGGAAGCGGTAGTACGTTTCGACCCCCGGTTTCATCATGTGCGCGAGCGGCTCCGGTTCGGTATGCTCCGGGGCGATCTTCAACCGCCCGCTCACATGGTGCTGCACCAGCTCTTTGACGTATTCGGGACTTTTCACCGCCAGGTCGTAACGCACGCCAGAACCGATCGTCACCAGCTTCACGCCGGGCACTTGCCGTGCCGCACGATAGAGCGCGATGAGGGGTCGATGGTCGGTCCCGCCCAAGTTTTCGCAGACGTCCGGATAGACGCACGAAAGGCGGCGGCAGCGCGACTCGATCGCAGGGTCCTTGCACCGCATCCGGTACATGTTGGCCGTGGGACCGCCCAGATCGGTGATGTGGCCGGAAAAACCGGGCGTCTTGTCGCGAATCGCGGCGATTTCGCGCACAATCGATTCCTGCGACCGGTTCTGGATGATCCGCCCTTCGTGTTCGGTGATCGAGCAAAACGTGCACCCACCGAAACAGCCGCGCATGATGCTCACCGAAAAACGGATCATCTCCCACGCGGGAATACGTGCGTTGCCGTAGCTGGGGTGGGGACGGCGTGCATAGGGCCGTTCGTAGAGGAAATCCATCTCTTCCGTGGTGAGCGGCAACGGCGGCGGATTGACCCACAGATCGCGCGCGCCCGGCCCAACCCCGTGCCGTTGCACCAACGCGCGCGCGTTGAATGGGTTCGATTCCAGATGCAGGAGGCGCGAGGCGTGCGCATAGGCCAACGGGTTTGCCGCCACCGTTTCGAACGCCGGCAACCGCACCACCGTGCGTTCGCGTGCCGCCCCTTTGGGCTGCTCGACCGGGCGATCGGGGTCGGTGGCGTCGAGCTCCACCCATTCGGGACCGGGCAGCCAACCTGGCTTCACCGCAAACGCCGACCCCCGCAGGTCACGGATCGACTCAAGCGGTTCGCCTGCTTGCAACCGGGTAATGAGCACAACGAGCGCGCGCTCGGCATTGCCATAGAGCAGCAAATCGGCTTTCGCGTCGAGCAGGATCGAGCGCCGCACCTTTTCGCTCCAGTGGTCATACTGGGCGATGCGACGCAAACTCGCTTCGATCCCGCCGATGACCACCGGCACGCCAGGAAAGGCTTCGCGGCACCGCTGGGTATAGACGATCACCGCCCGGTCGGGACGTTTGCCCGCAACACCACCCGGGGTATAGGCATCGTCACTGCGGATGCGGCGATCCGACGTATAGTGGTTCACCATCGAATCCATATTACCGGCGGTAACCCCGAAAAAGAGGCGGGGCCGCCCCAGCGCGCGAAACGGTTCGGCACTGCGCCAATCCGGCTGGCTGATGATCCCCACGCGCAAACCGTGCGCTTCCAACAGCCGCCCAACGAGCGCCATGCCAAAACTGGGGTGGTCGACGTACGCGTCGCCCGTGACCAAGACGACGTCACAGGCGTCCCACCCGAGTGCATCCATTTCGGCGCGACTCATCGGCAGGAACGGGGCTGGGTTCGGATTGACCAGTTGGGGCAGGATCGTGGGTGTGTTCATCGTATCGACTCGTTATTTGCGAAGGATTGTAACGACTTTCGAGTCAGAAAACCACTGCCCACCATTCAGACCATTGCAACCCGTTTCGCTTGACCCCGCAACAGCGCGAGCAACAGGAGCGGCACCACGAAAAGGGTGAGGATCGTCGAAACGCCCAGCCCCCAGACGATACTCGACGCCACCGGCCCCCAGAGGAGCGAGTGACCGGCCAGACCCGTTGCCAGAGAAAAGAGCCCACCGATCGTCGTGCCCGACGTGATCGATCCGCCGCCGTGCCGCGGTCACCACGGCGTGAATCGGGCTCATCCCGGCGCTGCGGCGGTCGTTCACCGCAGCAACGAGCACGATCGCGCTATTGACCGCGATTCCGGTGAGCGCGACCACCCCGTACATCGTGTAAAGCGAGAGCGGCAAACCGGACGCGGCCAACCCGAAAACCACGCCGGTAAACGCCAACGGCACCGTCACCAGGATCACCAGTGGCTGCACGTAGCTGCGAAACTGAGTGGCCAAAATGAGATAGATCAACCCCACCCCGACTAGGAAGATTTTCTGCAATGCCGCAAGGCTTTCCTTGATGTCGTCGAGCTCGCCGGTGAAGTCGAGCGTGACGTTGGGATACTGCGCCGCCACCGCCTGCCAACGCCGCAGTAGCTCTGCGTTCACCGCTTGGGTCTCGGCAACCGTGCGGTCGAGTTCCGCTTCCACCGTCACCGAACGGGTGTATTGGTAACGGCGCACCACGCCCGCCGTTTCGCGCACCGTCACGTCGGCCAATACCGATAACGGCACCGCACCACCCGCAGGCGTCACGATCGGCAAATCGAGCCACGACGGGACGCTCGGCCACGCAACGGGTTTTGCCTGGACGATCACCCGCCAGGTCTCACCGCCCCGCCGCGTCTCCCCCACGTACTCGCCGTCGGCAAGAAGCGCCGCGGTTCGGGTCGCAGTGACGACGTCGAGGTTCGCGTCGGCCAGCGCCTCCGGGCGCCAGCGCAATTCCATGGTGGGGCGCCCGGCCGCCTGATCATCCTGAATGTCCTTCACCCCCGGGATGTCGCGGAGCCACTCTTTGACGAGCGCCACCACGGCGTCGCGCGCAGCGTCGTCGTCGGAGCGCACCTTGACGCTCACCGGGCGCTGCGCGGGCGGCCCCCCTTTGACGATCAAGAACGACGCGGTGTAGGGTGTAGGGTTTCGCCGCGGCGGTCACCGCGTCGCGCAGCGCATCGATCACCGCTTCGGTACTTCGCCCGTTCGGTGTGCGGGGGTTGAGCGAAACGATCACCTGGGCATGGTGGTCGGCATAAAGCGGTTCGGTATCGGTGAATTTCACGCCCGCCATCGCCACCGCCGCGCGCAGCTCCTCGGCAGGCAGTGTCGCTTCCACCGCCTGCCGCATCCGGTCGGCAACCGCGAGCGTCTCAGAAAGCGGTGTCCCGACCGGCAGATCGGCATGGATATAGAAGAGCCGAATCGTTTCGAACGCGAAAAACTGCACCCGAACGGTGCCACTCACCACCAACGCCACCGCAGCAGCGAACGCCAGGAACGCAAGCACCGCCGCCCGTTTCGGTCGGCGTAGCGCCCATACCAGCCACCGACCATAGCGATTGCGCAAGCGGCGCTGAAAGCGCTCGCGCCAGAGCCCCCAGCGCGAACGCGGCCGATCGAACGCCGCATGCATCGTCAAGATGTGCGCCGGAAGTAACCAATAGGCTTCGACGAGACTCATCGCCAGCGCCACAGTGACGACGACGGGAACGACCCGCAAAAAATCGCCCAGAATGCCGGGCAGGAGCATGAGTGGCAGAAACGCCGCCACTGTGGTGAGCACCGCGCTTGCCACGGGCGCGGCCACTTCGCGCAACCCGGCAAAGACCGCCTGCTGCGCCGGCACCCCCTGCACGATCTTGTCGTGGATCGCTTCAACGATCACCACCGCATCGTCGACAAGCATCCCGAGCGCGATCACCACCCCCAAGAGCACCGTCAAATTGAGCGTACTGCCGCTCACGGCCAATACAGCCATTGCCCCCGCAAGCGCAAAAACCATCCCCGCAGCCACCAGCAGCGCCAAATGCCGCCCCAGGAAAAACCCGACCATGACCAGAACCAGCGCAAGGCCCACCAGCGCGTTCTGTTCCATCACACCGATTGCTGCGCGCGTCTCCGGGGTTTGGTCATCGACGAGCGCAAGCCGCAGCCCCAGCGCTTCGAGCCCCGAATTGTGCTCGTCGATATAGCGGTTGAGCGCGTCCAAAAGCTGAAGGGTGTTCGCCTTCGCCTTTTTGGTGATCGAAACGAGGAGCGCCGGATGACCGTGGAAACGGACGAGTTGACGGGCGCGCTCCGCCCCTTCCTGAACCTCGGCAAGCTGGGAAAGTGGCAGCAGCGCCGGTACCGGGTCGTTGGTACGCGCCACTTGGATCGGTAACTGGGCGAGCGCCTCGGCAGAAACCGTTTCGCCCTGTACCCGAGCGAGCCACTCTTCGCCAGCGATCCGCACCCGCCCAGCAGCCAGATCGCGGAACCAGGCGCGCACTTGATCCGCGAGCGTCACAGGGGCAACGCCCAGCGCCGCCAACGCGATCGGGTCGAAACGTATCTGCAATTCCGGTTCGCGAAAGCCGAAGACCAACGCGCGATCTACCCCCGGAAGGTGCTCGAGGTCCCGTTTGATCCGCTCCGCAGTCGCACGCAGCGTCTCCCCACCCACCGGTCCGTACAACGCGAGCATCGCGGTTGGAAAACCGTTCGAGGTCGTGATCTCCATCACGCGTGGGGTTTTCGCGGTCTCCGGCAGGTCGTTCGCCTTGTTGAGCACCTCACGCCGTACCTCTTCGACGCGGCGCGCAAAGGTGGCGTCGTCCAGGCGTTCGAAACGGACCAAGATCGACGACAGCCCCTCACGCGAGGTCGACACCAAATAGCGGATATCGGAAACGGTGCGCAGCGCCTCTTCGAGCGGCTCGGTGATCTTTCGCGCGACATCTTCGGCGCTCGCCCCAGGATAGACCGTCCAGACATTGACCCAGTTGAAATTGATTTCGGGGTCGCGCGCCCGGGGCATCGTCAGATAACTGGCGACCCCGAGCGCAACGACCAGCAAAAACGCAAGGTTCGCCAGCGGCCCATTTTCCAACAAGCGGCGCACGAACCCACTCATTGCCCGCACTCCGCGCGAGTTTCGGATCGGGGTGTACGCGCACCCACGTATGCCCACGCAAGCCCCCCTGGCGACCCACCGCGATCTGCGCCTCCTCAGGTAACCACCCAGACGGTAACGCCACCACGGCGCTGCGCCCCGGAAGGGCGTCTGGTAACTCCAGAAAACGGGGCGGCGCAGTGGGGTTACGTCGCACCCAAACCCCGACGCGACCGTCGAAGGTCGTGACCGCTTCTGGCGGCGCGATGCGTGCCGACGATTGCCACCGGACCCGCCCCACGGTTCCTGCGGCCAATGGATGAGGGTGCGTGAAGCGAAACCGCACCGTCGTGCGCTGTCCGGGCGCGTCACGCACCGCGTTGGTTGCGACCCAGGTGAGCGCGATTTCCGCGGCCGGATCAGAAGAGGGATCGGAGATGAGCGCGGATGAATGTCCGGTTACGAACGGCACGAAGCGAGGTGACGCGGCAGCATGGGCAAGCTCCGCTGCCTGATCGCCCACCACCTGCGCGACCACCTCCTGCTCGGCCGAGGTCACCACCGCGATCCCTTGTCCCGCAGCGACCCAGTTTCCTTCCTGCGCCAAGCGTGCGGTGACCACACCGGCAAACGGCGCGCGCACCACCGCGTGCGCCAAGCGCCATTCGGCTTGCGCCCGTTGCGCCGCCCGCGCAGCCGCCTCCTGCTCGGCGATCCGCAACTGCTCTTCGGCAGCCGCCATGTTGTCGCGGTTGCCCACCCGTTGGGCAAGCAACCGCTCTGCTTGGGCAAGTAACCGTTTCGCCTGCGCCACCCGCGTTTGCGCCGCGGCATACGCCGCCGCCGCTTCGTCGCGCGCCAAGCGCAACAGCGACGCGTCGAGCTCCGCGACCACATCGCCTGCCGCCACCTGGTCCCCCACGCGCACGGGGAGTTTTTCGATTCGGCCAGCGACCTCAGTATAATGAGCGGGTCTTCCCGCTCGTGTTTTCGTACTATGGCTACCCAACCCCGCGTCGGTCTCTTTGTGACCTGCCTGGTCAATACCATCCGTCCCAACATCGCGATGGCGCTTGCGCAACTCTTGGAAGCCACGGGGCACCGCGTCGAAGTCCCGTTCGCGCAAACCTGCTGCGGGCAACCCGGCTACAACGCGGGGGACTGGGATGCCACCCGTGCGCTTGCGAAGCAGACCATCGCCGCGTTCGAACCCTTCGATTATCTCATCGCGCCGTCGGGCTCGTGCCTTGCGACGATTCGCCACGACTATCCGGAACTGCTCAAAGACGATCCCGAATGGCGGGAACGCGCGCAACGGCTCGCAGCCAAGTCGTGGGAAGCGCTGAGCTACTTCGCCCAACAGGTTCCATTGGAACAACTCCCACGGGTCCGGTTCCCCTATCGCGTCACCTACCACGACTCCTGTTCCGGCTTGCGCAGCCTGGGGATCAAGGGACAACCGCGCCAGCTCCTTGCCCGTGTCGAAGGGCTGACGCTGGTGGAGATGGCAGAGGCCGAGGTGTGTTGCGGGTTCGGTGGCACCTTCTGCGTCAAATATCCGGAACTTTCTGAAGCGATGGTCGAACGCAAAGTGCAAAACATCCTGAAGAGCGGCGCGCAAGTGCTCTTAGGCGGCGACCTGGGTTGTCTGATGAACATTGCCGGGCGGCTTGCGCGCATCCATGCCCCGGTCCGGGTCTATCATACCCTCGAAGTGCTGGCGGGGCTGGCAAATGGTCCCGGTTTGAATGGCTGACGCGATCCCGCGGGAGCATGCAATGAGCGAGCAATCGACAAAAGCCCAGCTGTGTCACCCGATGACCAGCCGCACTCCACGCCGCTTTCGCGAACAAGCGGTCTTCGCGCTGCACGAGCCCAATCTCCAGGCGGCGCTTTCCCGTGCCGCGGATGGCTTCATCGGCAAACGCGCGAAAGCGGTTGCGCTCGTCCCCGAATTCGAGCAGTTGCGCGAAGCGGGCGCCCAGCGCAAAGACGAAATCCTGGCCAACCTCGACACCTACCTCGCCGCGTTCGAAGCAGAGGTCACCCGCCACGGCGGTGTCGTCCATTGGGCACCCGATGCCGACGCGGCGCGCCGCATCATCTTGGAGATCTGCGCCACAGCGAACGCCCGCGTGATCACCAAGGGCAAATCGATGGTCTCCGAGGAGATCGGGCTCAACGAGGCGCTGGAGGCAGCGGGGTACGAAATCGTCGAAACCGACCTAGGGGAGTACATCATTCAGCTGGCGGGAGAAGCTCCTTCACACATCATCGCCCCCGCGGTCCACAAAACCAAAGAGCAGATCTCCGACCTCTTCGAAGCCGCGCATGGCACGCCGCGGCAAACGACCGTCGAAGGACTGGTCACCGAGGCGCGGTTGCAGCTGCGACAAAAGTACTTCCAAGCAGACGTCGGCATCACCGGCGCGAACTTCCTCGTAGCCGAGACGGGACAGACCCTCATCGTCACCAACGAAGGGAACGGTGACCTCACGCAGACGCTCGCACGGGTCCATATCGTCACCGCCGGAATCGAGCGGGTGGTCGGCACCCTCGAGGACGTTGCGCTCTTTCTGCGTTTGCTCGCGCGTTCCGCAACGGGGCAAGACAGCGAAACCTACACCACCTACTCCGTCGGCCCGCGCCGCGCAGGCGACCAGGACGGCCCCGAGGCGTTTCACGTCGTGCTCGTCGACAACGGACGCAGCCGGATGCTCGATGGACCGTTCCGTCCAATGTTGCGCTGCATCCGCTGCGGCGCGTGCATGAACCATTGCCCGGTCTATGGCGCGATCGGCGGGCATGCGTACGGTTGGGTCTACCCGGGGCCGATGGGATCGGTCTTGACTCCGCTCTTTACCGGACTCGACAACGCGCTCGATCTGCCCAACGCCTGCACGCTGAACGGTCGTTGCGGTGAAGTGTGCCCGGTGAAAATCCCATTGCCGGACCTGCTGCGCCGTCTTCGCCACGAACAGCACAAAGCGGGCCTTCGTCCGGCGCTGGAAGGACGGGCCCTCACCCTCTGGCGCTGGCTCGCAACCCGCCCTGCGCTCTACCATGCCGCGGAACGGGTCAAAGTCAGGCTGCTCGCCGCGTGGGCGCGCGGGCGCAAGACGCTTGACTGGTTTCCCTTCGCCCGCGGCTGGTTTGGGGTTCGTGACCTGCCCACGCCCCCGGGACGCACCTTTCTCGAACTGTGGCACGCCAAACGCGAAAACCCAAACGGAGGCGAGCGATGAACGCAACCGCAGGCTTTCCCACGTCGCAACGACCCGAACGGCTGGATTCCGCTTCACCAAACGGCAGCGCCGCGACCCTGAACGCCGACGGTCGTGAACGGGTGCTCGCTGCGATCCGCGCTGCGCTGGGCAAAAATGGCGCAGTTGAGCCTGCCGATCCCGCTGCGCGTGCCGCTGCGATCACCCCGCGCGCACCCCACCCCCGGCTGGCGTTCTCTGAACCAGTCGCGGCACGATGGCAACGACTTTGGACCGCACGTGCCGGAACGGTGCACGAACTCCCTTCCCGCGACGCCCTTCCCGAAGCGGTCGCGGCGTGGTGTGCCGAAGTGGGTGCCACACCGCCCACACACGCGAGCGGCACCCTCCTCGACCTCCCCTGGCCTGCTGCGTGGCAACTGCGCTGCGAACCGGCAACCGTCACCACGGAAACCGCGGTGAGCGAAGCGTACGCTGGCATCGCCGAAGTGGGAAGTGTTGTCTTCCTCTCCGCCCCCGTGCATCCCACCACCCACCGGTTCGTGCCCGACAACCACCTCGTGCTGCTATCGCAGTCCCGCATCGTTTCCCATTTCGAGGAGTTCTGGGCGCTGCTGCGCCGCGAACTGGGTGACGACACAACCGATTGGCGCGAACATCTGCCGCGCACCATCAACTTCGTCGCTGGCCCCTCACGCACCGGAGACGTCGAGCAGACGATCCAGTTGGGCGCCCATGGGCCGCGGCGGGTGCACGTCTTCTTGATCCCCTGAACCCCATCCACCCGCTTCCGTTTTTCAGGCGGGGCGGAACACCCCGCACCGGGTGAAAACGGAAGGCGGGGGACGCGCGTCACTCCACCGTCACACTCTTTGCCAGGTTCCGAGGCTTGTCGACATCGGTTCCCCGCACGAGCGCCACGTGATATGCCAGGAGTTGTAGCGGCACTACATGGACGATCGGAGAAAAGAGCCCGTAGTGTTCCGGCAACTGGATCGCGTGCAGGTGCGGCACCTGCGGTATGCTCACCCCCTGATCGGCGAAGACGTAGAGTTCGCCGCCGCGGGCGCGCACCTCTTCCAGGTTGGACATGAGCTTGTCGAGCAACTGATCGTTCGGCGCCACCGCAACCACCGGCATCAGGGCATCGACGAGCGCAAGCGGCCCATGCTTCAGTTCGCCCGCGGGATAGGCCTCCGCATGGATGTAGCTGATCTCTTTCAGTTTCAACGCCCCTTCCATCGCGATCGGCCAATGGACCCCGCGCCCCAAAAAGAGCGCGTGCGCTTTGTCGGCGAAATGGGGCGCCCACGCAGCGATCTCCGCTTCCTTCGCCAACACCGCCTGTAGCGCCACCGGCAAATGGCGTAACCGCGTCAATTCCGCTGCTTCCGCTTCGGGGGTGAGCCGGCCGCGCAGCTTCGCCAACGTCAAGGTGAGCAGCGCCAGCGCCACCAATTGGGTCGTGAAGGCTTTCGTCGACGCGACTCCGATCTCCGGTCCGGCATGGGTGAGAAAGGTTGCCGCCGCGGTGCGGGTCAAAGCCGACTCTGGTACGTTACAGATCGCCAGGCTCTTCGTCATCCCCAGTTGATGGGCATGTTCGAGCGCCGCGAGGGTATCGGCGGTTTCGCCCGATTGCGAAACCGCCACCACAAGCGTTGCTGGATGCGGAACGCTGTCGCGGTAGCGGTATTCGCTCGCGATTTCGACCACCGTCGGAATCCCCGCCACCGCTTCGAGCCAGTAGCGTGCGACCATTCCGGCATGGTAGCTGGTGCCGCACGCCAAAATCAGCACCCGGTCGATCTGGTCTAGCCACTGCTCGGTCGCCCCAAAGAGCGCGGACCCCAACGCGACGCCACCGCCGATCGCGCCGACGGTATTGGCGATCGCCTGCGGCTGCTCGAAGATCTCCTTCTGCATGTAGTGGCGGTACCCCCCCAACGCCACCGCGTCTGCGGTGAGCGCCGTAGTGCGGATGGGGCGCGCCACGGGCGTACCATCCGCCGCGACGACCGTCACCGATGCGGGGGTCAATTCGGCCACGTCCCCCTCTTCCAGCCAGATCACCTGGCGTGTGTGGGAAACCAACGCCGAGACGTCGGACGCCGCGAAGTTCGCCCCTTCGCCCACGCCCAACACCAACGGGGAACCGCGACGCGCCACGACCAACCGCTGTGGGTCGTTCGCGTCGAGCACCGCGATCGCAAAAGTCCCTTGAAGGCGCGCCACGGCCTGCTGCACCGCGGCAAGGAGCGATGCCCCTGCGGCACGTGCCTGCGCCACCAGATGGACGATCACCTCGGTATCGGTCTCGGACGCGAAAACCGCCCCGTGCGCAGACAATTCGGCGCGCAACGCGTTGGCGTTTTCGATGATCCCGTTATGGACGAGCGCAACGCTACCCACCACATGGGGGTGCGCGTTCGCTTCGGTCGGTGCCCCGTGGGTTGCCCAACGGGTATGGGCGATGCCCACCCGCCCGCTGAGCCCCTGGCGACGCACCGCCTCTGCCAACGCCGCAACCCGGCCCGTTCCCCGCGCGCGCTGCAGCACCCCAGCGTCATCGACCACCGCAATGCCTGCAGAGTCGTACCCGCGATATTCGAGTCGCGCCAACCCGTCGAGCAAGAAATCGACCATGCTTCCATTAGCGGCTACCGCCGCGACGATCCCACACATCGTGCTCTGCCCTCTTCAGTTCGTCGTTCGTTACCGTTGGCCGCGCTTCACCACCCTACCTGCCCCCAACCCTGCATGCGCACGCCAACCGCTCATCGTTTCTTCTGGGGGCGCTTCCAGCCCGTGATCGAGCGCTGCGGTGCTCGCGAAAGCGTCAGCGCCTCTGGCGGCGCGTCTTTGGTGAGCGTCGTGCCCGCTCCCAACGTTGCGCCGCGCCCGACCCGCACCGGCGCAACCAGTTGCGTATCGCTGCCGATGAACGCGTCGTCCTCGATCACCGTCCGGTATTTGTTCGCTCCGTCGTAGTTGCAGGTGATCGTTCCGGCGCCGATATTGACCCGAGATCCCACCGTCGCGTCGCCCAGATAACTCAGGTGGTTGGCTTTGCTCCCTTCGCCGATTTCGCTGTTCTTCACTTCGACGAAGTTACCGATATGCACCCCGTCGGCGAGCACCGTCTTGGGCCGTATGCGGGCGTAGGGGCCGATCACCGCGTTCGCGCCGATCTGCGCCCCGACGATATGCGAAAAGGGCTCGATGCGCGTCCCCGGCCCAACGACGCAGTCCTGCAGCACAGAGTGCGCGCCGACCACCACGTCGTCGTGCAACACCACCTCGCCCAGGAAGAGGCAACCGACGTCGATCGTCACGTCACGCCCGCAGGTAAGCTCCCCGCGCACGTCGAACCGCGCTGGGTCGAGCAGGGTCACCCCCGCCGCCAGAAGCTGTTCCGCCGTCTGCCGTTGGAAAATCCGTTCCAATTCCGCAAGCTGCCGCTTGTCATTGACCCCGAGCGTCTCTTCCACCGTCTCCGGTTGCACCGCAACCACCGGCACCCCCTCGGCCACCGCACGCGCCACCACGTCGGTGAGGTAATACTCCTCTTGCACGTTGTTGGGGGTAAGCGCGGCGAGCCAAGCAGCCAAACGCGCTTTCGGCAAGACCATCACACCGGTATTGACTTCGCGAACCGCACGTGTGGCTGCATCCGCATCTTTCTCTTCGACGATTGCGGCAACACCACCTGCGCCATCGCGCACGATTCGCCCGTACCCGCTCGGATTTTCGAGGGTCACCGTAAGCAGCGCGACCCCGTCGCACGCGGTTGCCGCGGCGACGAGCCGCACGAGCGTCGACGGCCGAATGAGCGGAACGTCACCGTAGAGGACCAGAACCCATCGTGCTGGCGAATCGGCGAGCGCCGGTAGCGCTACCTGCAGCGCATGACCGGTGCCAAGCTGCGGCGTCTGCGCCACCGTGCGCCAGATGTCTGAACCGGTTTGCTCGGGCGCCTTCTGTGGCGCAGTCGGCCCGTTCCCACTGCTTGCAGACACCCTCTGGCGCGAATACCACGCCGCGAGCGCAGCGGTTACCTGCGCCGCTTCATGACCGACCACCACCACGCCTTGCGCGGGAGCGAGCGCTTCTGCGGTATCGAGCACGTGAAAAAGGAGTGGCCGCCCCGCAAGCGGCTGCAACACCTTTGGCCGCGCCGAACGCATCCGCGTCCCTTTTCCCGCAGCCAGAACGACGATATCGACTGTGTGCGGTGTCATCTTCCCTCGCCCTCACCGTGACCCTAGGATTTTCGCACAACAAAGCCCATATCGACCGCTTCGATTTCTGCCGACCGCGGCTCGCTCGATTTGCGCCGCCCCGTTTTTTGCCTTCTCAAACAATGCCGCTACAATCGCGCCGATACGCCTGAAGACGAATGCCTATGTACGAAGTGTTCATCGACGAGATGGAAGTGGTCGTCCCGGTGGGGCTCTGCCCGCACGAACGGCTGGCCCCGCAACGCTTACTCGTCTCCGTTCGCGCACGCGGCGCGCTGCCGATCCGTCCGCATGACCTCAGCGCGTGCATCGACTATTCGCTCGCCGTCGACCGCATCACCGCTTGGCACACGGAGCCCCACGTCGATCTCCTGGAATCGCTCGCCACCGAACTCGTCGACCACCTCTTTCGCCACGATCCGAAAATCGATTGGGTCGAGGTGACGCTTGCCAAACCAGATTTTTACCCAAACGCCCGCGCCGTAGGGGTGCGCATTGCGCACTCGCGTGACAGCTATGCGGCGCGCACGGCGTTATAATTATGAATTACGATCATTTCGTCGGAAGCAATCATGGCATTCGATCCGGTTCCGCTCTTCTTCGTACTGGGTTTTCTGGCGCGACTCGCGCGTTCTGACCTCAAAATCCCCGGACAACTCTACGAAGCCCTTTCGATCTATCTGCTCCTGGCGATCGGTCTCAAAGGCGGTGTGGAACTTGCCAAAGAGCCTTTCTTCGAAGTCGCACCCAAAGCAGGGGTAACGATCCTCTTGGGCGTGCTCATCCCGCTCGTTGCGTTTCCCATCCTCACCCGTTTGGGTCGACTGCCGCGGCCCGACGCCGCGTCGATCGCCGGTCATTACGGTTCGGTGAGCGCGGTGACGTTTGCGGTCGCGCTCGACTTTCTCCGCGCCAAAAACGTCCCATTCGAAGCGTACGCGCCGCTTTTCCTCGTCCTTCTTGAGATCCCCGGGATCATCGTCGGGATTCTTCTGGCGCGGATGGGTAACCTCCAAACCGTCCGCTGGGGACCACTCGCGCACGAGGTCCTTTTAGGGAAAAGTATCGTGCTCTTGGCAGGGGGACTCGTCGTGGGTTGGCTCGCCGGCCCCGAAAAGATCGCCCCGCTCGAACCGTTCTATTTCGTCGGCTTCAAAGGAGCGCTATCGCTCTTTCTCTTGGAAATGGGGCTCGTCGCGGCCGGGCAGATCGACGCGCTGAAGCGTGCCGGGGTATTTCTGACGGTTTTCGGTGTCGTGATGCCGCTCATCTCTGCTACCCTAGGATTCATCGCCGCGGCAATCGCCGGCCTTTCCGCAGGCGGCGCGATGCTGTTGGCAACGCTCGCCGCGAGCGCCTCCTACATCGCGGCCCCCGCAGCGATGCGCATCGCCGTGCCCGAAGCCAACCCGGCGCTCTCGATCGGCGCATCGCTCGTGGTCACCTTCCCCTTCAACATTCTGGTTGGCATCCCGCTGTATTATTTCGTATCCCAACAGATCATTGGATAACGAGATGAAAACGCGCGCTACCCGACAACTCGTCGTGATCATTGCCGAAGAAGCGATCGAAGGGCTGCTCACTACCGACGTGATGCGCCTGGGTGCCCATGGTTACAGCGTCTGCGAAGTCCGCGGTCAGGGCTCCCGCGGTTCCCGCAGCGGTGAATGGGAAGCCGCGAAAACGGTCCGCATCGAGGTACTCTGTTCGCCGGAAGTTGCCGACGCGATTCTCGATCACGTCCTGACCCACTACTTCCGCCATTATGCCGTGGTGGCTTATACGTTCGAAGTGGGCGTGTTACGACCGGAGAAGTTTTGAACCCCTTCAGCGTTCCTTGGCACGAAAACAGATCGTCGGTATGCAAGGGATGGCGGAGGCGGTGAGATTCGAACTCACGAGGGGCGCAAACCCCTGGCGGTTTTCAAGACCGCTGCCTTAAACCACTCGGCCACGCCTCCGATCGGGCGCAATTGTACCGTAAAACCTCACACCAACGCGACATCTTCGCCGCGCCCCAATTCGGCAGTCAGCGCGGCACGCATCGTTTCGCATGTCGCAACGGCCCGAACGGACGGGCGATTGCGGACGCGTCGACCCCAGTAGGGCTCAGGAAAATGGGGATCGTCTCGGTAACGAGGGATCACATGCCAATGCAGGTGCGGCACCACGTTCCCGAACGCAGCCAGATTGACCTTGTCGGGTTGCGCCTCCGCGCGGAGGGCACGCTCGACGCCCCATAAAATCCGCCACAGATGGTTCGCCTCAGCCCAGGAAAGATCGGTCATCTCCTCGACGTGCCGCTGCCAGATCACACGGAGATATCCCGGATACTCGGGATCTTGCACCCATACGACGCGACACATTCGGTTTTGCCAAACGATGGGCAACACTTCTGACGCACACAAGGGACAAGGTGGAGGCATCGCAAACGACCTGCTGACAACGCGCAGTGATCAGTATAATCTCTGTATATCCATCTTTGCTACCGTGCGCGTTCCATGGCCAACGACAAATCCGGTTTTACGCCCTTAGAGTGGCGTCCGCAACTCGCGGTGGGTCATGAAAAGATCGACAAAGACCACAAGCGGTTGATCGAACTCATCAACGAGGTGCAATCCCTCTTTGTCACGCATGCCTCGATGGGGGTGCTTACGCTTGCGCTCGACGCGCTTCACGACTACACGCGTGATCACTTTGCGCGTGAAGAGTCGGTCATGCGAAAAATTGACTACCCCCACTTTCACAAGCACGCGCAAGCCCACGAAACGCTCGTCCGGCGCCTCAACGACCTGACCGAAAAGATCCTGCTGGCCCACTCCCAACAAACCTCAGCCGATAGTCTACCCAAGGAAAATAAAGAAGCGCTGTTACAACTGTTGCGCGACTGGTTGATCCACCATGTGATCCAGGAAGATCTCAAAATGAGGGACTACCTCCTGGGCGCAGCGGTCTGACGCGCGTACGCGCCTCATGGAATTTCTCGACACCCCATTCACCGCGTGGTTCGGTGTGATTCTGGGCGGTGCCGCCGCGGGGGCGATGAATGCGCTCGCTGGCGGCGGCACCTTCTTCTCCTTTCCGGCACTGCTCGCAGCCGGTTTGCCCCCGGTTGTCGCCAATGCCACCAATTCGGTGGCGCTCTGGCCAGCGAGCCTCTTCACCGCCTGGGCGTACCGGCACGAATTGCGCCGCTATGCCCACCACCTTGTCGTAATGGTCGTGATTGCGTTGATCGGAGGCGCGCTGGGTGCTGTGCTTTTGCTTTTCACCCCCAACCGAACCTTCGCAACGCTCATTCCTTGGCTTTTGCTCTTTGCAACACTGCTTTTTGCCGCGGCACCACGCATCAACCGCTGGCTTACGAAGCAGCGGCAAACCGCTGCATCAGCCATTTCGCCCCAACCCCTGGCCGAGAAACGAAACGATACCGTCATAGCGCCCCCCGGCAGCAGCATTGCCCACCCGGGTGCGCGTCTGTTCCAGTTCTTCGTCGCGATCTACGGCGGTTTCTTTGGTGCAGGGATGGGAATTGTGATGATCGCGGCGATTGCGCTGCAACGCATCGAAGACATCCATGAAATCCAGGCCCTCAAAAACCTGCTCTCAGCGGCGATCTATACGGTAGCAGCGGCGACCTTCGTTATCGGCGGTGCGGTGAGCTGGCCCCACCTCGTGGTCACCGCGATGAGCGCCAGCGTCGGGGGATATCTCGCTGGTCGCGTCGCGCGACGCTTACCCGCGAAGTGGCTTCGCACCTTCGTCCTCTTCGTCGGAACCGCGCTCACCTGCTATTATTTCGTTTCCGTCTATGGAGCCCCGTAACGCAACTCGTTGCGGAAAAATCCGTTCATTGTGACTTAGGGAGACAAAAACGATGTCTGCACTACCTGACGGCGTGACGATCAACGCCCCGATGCACCCACGCTTCGACGAGATTCTGACACCAGAGGCGCTGTCATTCGTAGCCAAACTGCACCGGAAATTCGAACCACGGCGGCAAGAACTCCTGCGCGCGCGCGTCGAACGGCAAGCGCGCATCGACGCAGGGGAAATGCCCAATTTCCTTCCCGAAACGGCGCACATTCGCGAAGGCGACTGGAAGATCGCACCGGTGCCCAAAGCGTTGGAATGCCGCCGCGTCGAAATCACAGGCCCTGCGTCGGATCGCAAGATGGTGATCAACGCGTTCAACTCCGGCGCGGACAGCTACATGACCGACTTCGAAGACGCGAACAGTCCCAACTGGTTCAACCAGATCCAAGGGCAGATCAACGTCTATGACGCGATTCGCCGTCAGATCGATTTCGTTGCCGAAAACGGCAAGGAATACAAACTGAATGAGAAAATCGCGGTGCTGCAAATCCGTCCGCGCGGCTGGCACCTGGACGAAAAACACGTTCTTGTCGACGGGCAACGCGTCTCTGGTGGGCTTTTCGATTTCGGCTTGGCCTTTTTCCACAACGCCAAAGAGCAGATCGCGCGCGGCGCCGGCCCCTTCTACTACCTGCCGAAGCTCGAAAACCATCTCGAAGCGCGGTTGTGGAACGACGTCTTCCATTTCGCCGAAGACGAATTGGGACTGCCGCGGGGCACGATCAAAGCGACTGTTCTCATCGAAACGATCCTGGCCGCGTTCGAGATGGAAGAAATCCTCTATGAACTGCGTGACCACTCGGCAGGTCTCAACGCAGGGCGCTGGGACTACATCTTCTCCTGCATCAAAAAGTTCAAGAAAAACAAAGACTTCTGCCTAGCCGACCGCAATTTGATCACCATGGAAGTTCCCTTCATGCGTGCCTACGCCCTTTCGGTCGTCAAGGCGTGCCATAAGCGCGGCGCCCCGGCGATCGGCGGTATGAGCGCGCTGATCCCGATCAAAAACGACCCGGAAGCGAACGCGCGTGCGCTCGAAGGTGTGCGCAAAGACAAGCGGCGCGACGCGAATGACGGCTTCGACGGCGGCTGGGTCGCCCACCCCGGTTTGGTGCCGATCGCGATGGAAGAGTTCGTCGCGGTGCTCGGCGACAAACCCAACCAGTGGGAAAAACAGCGTACGGAAACCTTCACGGCGAAGGAGCTACTCGATTTCCGTCCGGAACAGCCGATCACCGAAGCGGGGCTGCGCAACAACATCAACGTGGCGATCCACTACCTGGGCGCATGGCTCAACGGCAACGGTGCGGTGGCGATCCACAACCTGATGGAAGATGCCGCAACCGCAGAGATTGCGCGCTCGCAAGTGTGGCAATGGGTCTATAGCCCGAAAGGGATCTTGACCGACGGACGCAAGGTCACCGCAGAGCTCGTCCGCTCCCTGATCCCGGAAGAGCTCGACAAGGTGAAAGCGGTGGTCGCCGCCCAAGGCGAACCGCTGGAAACGTATGAACAAGCGGCGCAAATCTTCGAGAAGATCGCATTGGATCCGGAATTCCCCGAATTCCTGACGTTGCCGCTCTACGAAGCCATGCCGTAGCCGCGAAAGGGGCGCAACCAAGCGCCCTTTTCTTTTGGCTGCTTTCTCTCGGGCTGAGGCGCGGTCACGATGCCAATGCTGACCCACGACGAACGCAACGCGCGGGCGGAAACGATCCGCAAAGCGTTTTGGCAACGCACGCGCCGTTTGACGTGGGCCGAACTTGTCGTCTGGCTGCTCTACAACTTTGCGATCGTCTGGTGGGCCGAGCCGATGAGCCGGATCACCCTCTGGGGCATTCCACTCAGCTTCCTCAATCTCTCGTTTTTTTCACTCGTACTTTTTACCGTATTGGCAACCGGCTACGCCGTGCTGGTCAATCGTTGGGCGCGTTCTGCGCGCGCTCAGCTTTCAGCGCTTGCTTCGCCCGCCAATGGGCGTGTCGACTGAGCGCAAAATCCAGGATCAATTTCAACCAGATCGTCGTTCCCGCAATCGCGGTCCAGGTATCGAACGGTAGTGCCAAGACGATCACACCATAGATCACATACGCGGTGACCGCACCGGCAACGAGATTGATTGCCGCGGTGTACGGCGCCCACCGTTCCGGATCGGGCGGCGGCTCTCCCCCTTTCAATGCCACTTCGGAGTAGTCGCGCTGGACGATGATACGAAACGCGCGGCGTAACCAGACGAAGGTTACTGGAAAAAGTGCCAAAAAGAGGATCCAATTGATCGCAAGCGAGACGGTCAAATGGATGCTTTCCATAGGTCGTATCCTCAGAAAACAAGCCGCCAACCGAAGTTGGCGGCCTGCGCATTATACCGGAGTTCCGGCAAGCGGTCTGGCCTGTCTGCCTCGGGCCAACCGAGGCAGGGACCAAACCGGACGATCAGTGGACGTGTGCGCCATCCACCGCTTTGGCACCGCGCGGCACGCGGACGCTTTCCACCAACGCCTGGATGTGCGCCGGGGGTTCCGGTGTGAACTTATCGACGAGGAACGCAACGATGAAGTTCACCGCTGCCCCCACCGCACCGAACGCCTCAGGCGTGATCCCGAAGAAGCTGTTCGGCCCGCCGATCAGGTCGAGATACTCGGTGCCCTTGATGAAGAAGATCCCCTTGTGTGCGAAGACGTAGAAGAGGGTCACGACAATACCGGCGATCATCCCGGCAATCACCCCCTCTTTGTTCATCTTCTTCGAGAAGATCCCCATCATGATCGCCGGGAAGAGCGAAGAGGCGGCCACACCGAACGCCAGTGCGACGGTCCCTGCTGCGAAGCCCGGCGGGTTGAGCCCCAGGTAGCCGGCAATGACGATCGAGATCGCCATCGCAATTCGGCCCGCCATCAGCTCACCTTTCTCACTGATGTTCGGCGCAAACACCCCTTTCACCAGGTCATGCGAAATCGCAGCCGAGATCGCCATCAAAAGCCCCGCGGCGGTCGAGAGCGCAGCCGCAAGACCCCCTGCTGCGATGAGACCGATCACCCAGTTGGGCAAGAGCGCGATTTCCGGGTTCGCCAACACGATGATATCGGCGGCACCGTCAATTCGTTGCCTTTCCAGCCGGCTTGTTCGAACTTCTGCTTCGCGGCTTCGTCTTTGGTCTTGTCGTTGTAGTACTGGATGCGGCCGTCTCCGTTCTTGTCCTGGAACTTGAGGAGCCCCGTGACCTCCCAGCGCTTCATCCAGTCAGGACGCTCGTCATAGACAATCCCCTGGTCCGCCGTGATCATCGGCTTGTTCTCGAGCGCAGCGGGATAAACCGTGGCCAACAGGTTGTAGCGCGCCATCGCCCCGATCGCCGGCGCCGTGGTGTAGAGGATCGCGATGAAGACGAGCGCCCAGCCTGCTGAAGCGCGCGCGTCTTTCACGCGCGGCACGGTGAAGAAGCGCATGATCACGTGCGGCAAGCCGGCGGTGCCGATCATCAGGCTCAGGGTATAGAAGAACATGTTGAGGGTGCTCCCCACCGTGGTCGTCGTATATTTCCCGAAACCCAGCTCGGTGACGATCTGATCCAGGCGCTCCAGCAGGTAGACGTCTGAGCCCTTCAAGGTGGAGCCCAACGCCAACTGCGGAAGCGGGTTGCCGGTGAGCATTGCGGAGATGAAGATCGCCGGGATCGTATAGGCCACGATCAACACGATGTATTGCGCCACCTGCGTGTAGGTGATCCCCTTCATGCCGCCGAAAACTGCGTACATGAAGACGATCGCCATCCCGATGTAGATCCCCATCTCTTTGGAGACCCCGAGAAAGCGGGAGAAGGCGACGCCCACACCGGTCATCTGCCCGATGATGTAGGTGATCGACGCGATCAAGAGGCAAAGCACCGCGACCACCGCCGCCGTTTTCGAATAGTAGCGGTCGCCAATGAACTGCGGCACGGTAAATTTGCCGAACTTACGCAGGTACGGGGCGAGCGTCATCGCCAAGAGGACGTAACCCCCCGTCCATCCCATCAGGAAGACGGCACCGCCGTAACCCAAGTTCGAAATGATGCCAGCCATCGAGATGAACGATGCGGCACTCATCCAGTCGGCAGCGGTCGCCATCCCGTTCATCACCGGCGGAACCCCACCCCCTGCTGCGTAAAACTCCGAAGTGCTACCCGCGCGGGCCCAGATCGCGATCCCGATATAGAGCGCGAACGAAAGCCCGACGATCAGCCAAATCCAGGCATTCAGTGACATGCTGTTTCCTCCCCTCAGTCTTCGTGGACATCGAACTCGCGGTCGATGTCATCCATTCTCTTCGCGTACCAGAAGATCAACGCGACGAAGACATAGATCGAGCCCTGCTGGGCGAACCAGAAGCCCAACGGATATCCGCCCAGATGGATGCTATTGAGCACCGGGGCGAGAATGATCCCGGCCAGATAGGAGACCGCGAACCAGATCACGAGCACTGTGCCGATGAGGCGCAGCGTCGCTTTCCAGTACGCATCTTGCGACTTGTCCATCTCAACCTCCTTTGTGGTTAACGAAAAAAGCCATCGCCCAGGGTGACCTCGACGATGGCATAAAGCGTACGGATGAATGCTTACGCGAAACTTACAGCAAGCGAATTTCCGTCAGTCGTCGGTTGCTCACATCCGTTCGATCATCGCTTTACCAAAGCCCGAACAGGAGACTTCGGTGGCGCCGTCCATCAAACGGGCGAAATCATAAGTGACGATCTTGTCGTTGATGGTGCGCTCCATCGCGGCGATGATGAGGTCCGCCGCCTCTTTCCAGCCGAAGAAGCGCAACATCATCTCGGCAGAGAGGATGAGCGAGCCCGGGTTTACCTTGTCGAGCCCGGCATACTTCGGCGCGGTGCCGTGGGTGGCTTCGAAGACCGCGTAATGGTCACCGATGTTCGCGCCCGGCGCGATCCCGATTCCGCCAACCTGCGCGGCGAGCGCGTCGGAGATGTAGTCGCCGTTGAGGTTGAGCGTTGCGATCACGTCGTATTCGGCAGGGCGCAAAAGGATCTGCTGCAGGAACGCATCGGCGATCGAATCCTTGACGACGATTTCGCGCCCAGTCTTCGGGTTGGTGAATTGGCACCAGGGCCCCCCGTCGATCGGTTGCGCGCCGAACTCTTCCTTCGCCACCTGATAGCCGACGTCGCGGAAGAGCCCTTCGGTAAACTTCATGATGTTGCCCTTGTGCACCAGCGTCACCGATTTGCGGTCGTTGTCGATCGCGTATTGGATTGCGGCGCGCACCAGACGGCTCGTCCCTTCGATCGAGACCGGCTTGATGCCGATCCCAGAGGTCTCGGGAAAGCGGATCTTCTTCACCCCCATCTCTTCTTGAAGGAACTTGATGACCTTCTGCGCCCCTTCCGATTTCGCCGGCCATTCGATCCCCGCGTAGATATCTTCGGTGTTTTCGCGGAAGATCACCATATCGACGAGCTCCGGGTGCTTGAGCGGCGACGGCACCCCGTTGAAATAGCGCACTGGGCGGACGCACTGGTAGAGGTCCATCTCTTGCCGCAACGCCACGTTGAGCGACCGGATTCCGCCACCAACCGGAGTGGTCATCGGCCCTTTGATCGACACCGCGTATTCCTTGAGCGCCTCCAGGGTCTCTTCAGGAAGCCACTGATCGGGACCGTAGATGCGCGTGGCCTTTTCACCGGCATAGACTTCCATCCAGTGAATCTTACGCTTCCCGCCGTAGGCTTTCTCCACAGCAGCGTCGACCACGGCACGCATCACGGGCGTGATATCGACCCCAATCCCGTCCCCTTCGATGAAGGGTACGATTGGGTTGTCGGGGATCGGCTGCCCCATTACGATTTTTTGACCCCCTTCTGGCACTTGGATCTTTTGATAGCTCATGGTGCTTTCACTCCCTGTGTTAGGAACCCTTATTATCCGTCAAAACGCCTTTGCCGCGCTATACTTCGCGAAAACTCCAACCAGACAAGGGAGACGAAGATGGATCGGCCGATGCCCGATGAACTCGAACTCATCGCCCAAGGCATGGCACGAACGATGATCGAAGGGTTCGACAAGCACTACCGTATCTTTCGCGCGGTAAGCGCCCGGGCCAAAGAGCTCTTTGAAGCGGGTGACTGGCAAAAGCAGCTCGAATTGGTGCGCGATCGCGTCGAATTCTACGATCAGCGCGTTGCCGAAACGGTCGAACGGCTCAAAACGCAGTTTCCCATCGCTACGCTCGACGACGCCACCTGGCGTGCGGTCAAACTCTTCTACATCGACCACCTGATCGACCACAAACAGCCTGAGCTCGCAGAGACCTTTTTCAATTCGGTGACCACCAAAATCCTGGACCGAAGCTACTTCAACAACCAATACATCTTCGCGCGCCCTGCGATCTCGACCGAATACATCGAGTCGTTCCCGCCCGTCTACACGAGCTATTACCCGAAAGAGGGGGGGCTACGGGCAACGATCCGTCGCATCGTCGAAGATTTCGACTGGGAGCGCCCCTTCGAGGACCTTGACCGCGACATCGGCTTTGTCCTACGCGCGCTGGAGACGCACCTGGGTGGCCGGTGGCCGAAAATGGAAGTGAACGCCCAGATTCAGGTGCTCTATTCCCCGTTTTACCGCAACAAAACGGCGTACGTGATCGGCAAAGGGATCAACGGCCACGACGAAATCCCCTTCTGTCTGGCGATTCGCCACGGCGACAGCGGCAAATTGATCATCGACACCGCGCTCTTCGAAGCGTGGCGCATCTCCGTGCTCTTTTCGCTGTCGCGTGCCTACTTCCTGGTCGATATGGAAGTCCCGTCGGGCTACGTGCAATTCCTACGCTCGATCATGCCCAACAAACCGCGCTCCGAACTCTATACGATGCTTGGGTTGGGCAAGCAGGGCAAAACGATGTTCTTCCGCGATCTCATCGCCCACCTGCGCCACTCCAACGACCAGTTCATCATCGCGCCGGGGATCAAAGGGATGGTGATGCTCGTCTTCACCCTACCCTCCTTCCCGTACGTCTTCAAAGTGATCAAAGACCGCTTCGGCAGTTCGAAAAACATCGACCACGCCACCGTGCGCCGCAAATACCACATGGTGAAGCAAGTCGACCGCGTCGGCCGAATGGCCGATACGCTGGAATTTTCCCAAGTGGCGTTGCCGCTTGCGCGTTTCTCTCCCGAATTGCTCGTCGAGTTGCGGCAAGAGGCGCCCAGTCTGATCGAAGAGATCGACGACCAATTGGTGATCAAACACCTCTACATCGAACGCCGCATGACGCCGCTCAACCTCTATCTGGAAACCGCCACCCCAGAGGAAGCCGAAGCGGCGATCATCGAATACGGCAATGCGATTCGCGAGCTCGCGATCGCGAACATCTTCCCCGGTGATATGCTGTGGAAGAACTTCGGCGTGACGCGCTACGGCCGGGTCGTCTTCTACGACTACGACGAGATCGAATATATGACCGAGATGAACTTCCGCGCGATTCCGCCTGCGCCTTATCCTGAAATGGAGATGAGCGACGAGCCGTGGTATTCCGCAGGGCCGCGCGACGTCTTCCCCGAAGAGTTCGCGACCTTCTTGCTGGGGGACCCGAAGATCCGGCAGATCTTCCTCAAACACCACCGCGACCTCTTGACCCCGCAATTCTGGCAAAATGCGCAAGAACGGATTCGGGCAGGCATTGTCGAAGATTTTTTCCCGTACGGGGAAGAGATGCGTTTTTGTCACCGCTACCGTGATTCAACCCCTACCCATGACTGAAAGGACCGAAGGAGGTGCACCGATGACCCGATTTTTGACCACCCGTACCGCGCGTGCTGGAGCAGCCGTGCTCGCGTCGGCAGCGTTGCTTGCCGGTTGCGTCACGACCAACCCCTATACCGGGGAACGAGCGAATACTGCGAAAGGAGCAACCGCCGGCGCCGTTGCCGGTGCGGTTCTCGGGAACGTCGTCGCAGGGAAAGGAGACCGGACCAAAGGGGCGTTGATCGGTGCCGCGGTGGGTGCCGTAGTCGGCGGCGCGATCGGCCATCAAATGGACCAGCAAGAGGCGCAACTGCGGCAGCAGCTTGCCAATACCGGCGTCGAAATCCAACGGCAAGGGGACACCATCCGGCTGCAAGCGCCGGAGGCGATCACCTTCGCCACCGGGAGCGCGCAATTACAACCGCGTTTCCTCACGGTACTCGACCAACTCGCGCAGAGCGTGCAGCAATACCCCAACACCCTCATCCGCATCGAGGGGCACGCCGACGCCACCGGCAGCGCGGCGTTCAACCAGACGCTCTCGGAAAACCGCGCGCAGGCAGTCGCGAGCTACCTGATGCAACGCGGTGTCGATCCGCGGCGCATCGTCGCGGTTGGGTTCGGTAGTTCGCGCCCGATCGCCTCGAACGCCACGCCGGAAGGGCGGGCGCAGAACCGGCGGGTGGAAATTTTGCTGATCCCGGCAACCGACGGCTAAACCGCTTCTTGCGCTTTCGTCCGCGCTTGCGCCCAGCCCAGCGCCACCTGGTTGCGCCACAGTCGAATCACCCGTTTGAGTTCGGGTGAGAGCTGGAATTGCCGGGGCAGCGGCTTGTCGAGATAGGCAAGCCCGAACGTCTCGTCGCGCGTGCGCAAGGGAAGCAGCAAGACACTTTCGCCGCGCGGCAGGCGGCGCATCGCGTCGGGAAACTTCGCGGCAATCGCGGGGTCGCTGCGCATCTCGATTTCGATGTCGAGCCCCCGCGCCACCGCCAACTGAAACACGTGCCCGGGGCCGGACAGCGGGATGTGCCAAAGCGCCGCACGCAGGTCGCGCCATTCGGGTGCGATCCCGAATGCGGGCACGAGCCGATCGCCTTCGCAGAGAAAGAGAAGAATCCGTTCACAGCGCAGCGCCCGCCAAGCGATTTCGCACGCCATTACCGCAACCGAGGCCCACGGCTGTCCTTCGAGCAGCGATTGTGAATACTCCTCGATTCCGACCAGGATCCGCCGCATCGCCTGTGCTTCATCGACGGGCGTTTGCGGGTCGGGTGCGTAGTCATTATTAGCGGATTCGCTTGCGGGCGTTGGTTCAGCGGCCGCCGCTGCCCGTTCCTCCGACGGTTCCACACGGCGAGACCAAGACGCGGCGCGACCAGGCTCCAGCTGCGGCTGGGGTTCGGCGAGCACCGCAAAGGGATCGCCACGCCCTACGAGGGCTTGCCACCAATGAGCAGCTGCCGCTTCGCACCGTTTGGTGCTCGCCTGCCACTGTGACGCATCGATCTTGAGAAACGGATAGCGGTGCGTCAGCTCACCATACAGCGCCGCGAGCGTCTTTCCTTGCGCCAGTTGCGCGCCAGCCGCCTCGGCTGCGGCGGTGAGCCAGCGCACGGCATCCTGTTCCTGGGTCAAGGTAACGGGCGGCGCACCAACCGTAGGCGCGATCGCCTGCTGTACCGCAAGCGGCAACCCCCACGCCTTCGCGACGAAGAGGCTGAACGTCGCACAATGCACCCCCAACACCTGGTACTCTGCTTTCGCCTCCGACATCCCGGCGGCAACGAGCGCCTGGATCTGTGCCGCTTCTTCGGAAAAGTAGTGATGAATGAGTAAGCGGCCCAAATGACGAAACAGCGTTGACAAAAAAGCACGTTCTCCTTTGATGCGGAAACTGGGGGCGAGCTGTTCGGCAAAGAGCGCGCTCACCAACGCGCGCGCCCACTCGACCGCGATCGTCCCCTGCGCGTTACCAAGCCGCTGCAAGACCACTGAGGTGAGCGCCAGGTTGCACACCGTCTCCAACCCCAGGAGCACGAGCGCCCGCGACACCGTCGTGATCTCCGGCATGCCGCTGCGGCGGTAGGTGGCGCTGTTTGCCAAACGTAAGATCCGCGACGCCAGCGAAACGTCGCGTAGGATCACGCTTGCCAGATGATCGACACGCGCGTCGTTCGATTCGGCCAATTGCACCACCAACCCGACGCTGCGCGCCAGCGCAGGAAATTCGCCCTGCGCGTTCATCCGCTCCCAGAGCGACGCAAGGACCGATTGCGAGGAAGATTCAGAACTCTGTTCCATCGGGTCCATTGTAGGCGAAACACCCGGTATCGTGCACAGATGCGATGCTTGGCGCCGACTCCACAAAAAAGGGGGCCAAAGCCCCCTTCCTTGGGATCAGAACCCGAAGAACCGAACCTTACGCCGCGACTTGCTTGGCGACTTCGGCAAATTCCGGAATCTGATCGAAGTTCATGTAGCGGTAGATGTTGGGCGCTTGCGCGCTTACCGGTTGCATCAGCGCCATATACTCTTCGACCGTCGGGATACGCCCCAAGAGCGCGCATGCCGCCGCGAGCTCCGCAGACCCGAGATAGACCCGAGTATCGAGCCCCAGACGGTTCGGGAAGTTGCGGGTGGACGTGGACATCGCGGTGCTGCCGCGCTTGATCTGCGCCTGGTTGCCCATGCAGAGCGAGCAGCCGGGCATTTCGAGCCGGGCGCCGACGCGCCCAAGCACCCCATAGACCCCCTCTTCGCGCAGGATCATCTCGTCCATCTTCGTGGGCGGCGCGATCCAGAGGCGCGTGGGGATGTCGTTTTTCCCCTCGAGCACTTTCGCCGCGGCGCGGAAATGGCCGATGTTGGTCATGCACGAGCCGATGAAGACCTCGTCGATCTTGTCGCCAGCTACTTCGGAGAGGAGCTTGACGTCGTCCGGGTCGTTCGGGCATGCGACGATCGGTTCGGTGATTTCGTTGAGGTCGATCTCGATCACCGCAGCGTATTCGGCGTCTTCGTCGCGCTCCAACAACACCGGATTTTCGAGCCACGCTTCCATCTTTTCGATGCGCCGCGCCAAGGTTCGCTTGTCTTCATAGCCGTTGGCGATCATCCACTTCAAGAGCGTGATGTTGCTCTTGAGGTATTCGATGATCGGCTCTTTGTCGAGCTTGACGGTACAGGCCGCAGCTGAACGTTCGGCAGACGCGTCGGTGAGTTCGAACGCCTGCTCGACTTTGAGGTGTGGCAGCCCTTCGATCTCCAGAATCCGACCGTTGAAGATGTTTTTCTTCCCTTTCTTCTCGACCGTCAAGAGCCCTTGCTTGATCGCATAGTAGGGGATGGCATTTACCAGGTCACGCAGTGTGATGCCCGGCTGCATTTCGCCCTTGAATTTCACCAGCACCGATTCAGGCATATCGAGCGGCATCGACCCCGTTGCCGCAGCGAACGCGACAAGACCCGACCCAGCGGGGAACGAGATCCCGATCGGGAAACGGGTGTGCGAGTCCCCGCCTGTCCCGACGGTATCGGGCAACAACATCCGGTTGAGCCACGAGTGGATCACGCCGTCACCGGGACGCAAACTGACCCCGCCCCGTTCGGTGATGAATTTGGGCAGCTCTTTGTGCATCTTGACGTCGACCGGTTTCGGGTAGGCCGCGGTATGGCAGAAAGACTGCATCACCAAGTCGGCCGAAAAGCCCAAGCAAGCCAGGTCTTTCAGTTCGTCGCGGGTCATCGGGCCGGTGGTGTCCTGCGAACCAACCGTGGTCATCCGCGGTTCGCAGTAGGTCCCGGGGCGCACCCCTTTCCCTTCTGGCAAACCGCAAGCGCGGCCGACGATCTTCTGCGCCAGCGTGTACCCCTTGCCGCTCTCTTTGGGTTGCTGCGGCAGCCGGAAGAGGGTCGAAGCAGGCAACCCCAACGCCTCGCGCGCTTTCGCGGTCAGGTTGCGGCCGATGATCAGGTTGATCCGCCCCCCCGCGCGCACTTCGTCGAGCAAGACCGGGCTCTTGAGTTTCGATTCTGCGATCAGTTGTCCGTTTTTGTAGGCTTTGACTTCGGCCGTTTCGTGGTTGATCTCGAGCTCGATTTCGTCCCCCATCTCCATCTGAGAGACGTCGATCTCGATCGGCAACGCGCCAGCGTCTTCTTGCGTGTTGAAGAAGATCGGCGCGATCTTGCCGCCCAAGCACACGCCGCCGTAGCGTTTGTTGGGAACAAAGGGAATGTCTTTACCGGTCCACCAAATCACCGAGTTGGTGGCCGATTTGCGCGACGAACCCGTCCCTACCACGTCGCCGACATAGGCAACCGGATGCCCTTTTGCTTTGAGCGATTCGATCTGTTTGATCGGCCCGCGAACACCGGGCTCATCGGGCTTGATCCCAGGGCGCGGGTTTTTGAGCATCGCCAACGCGTGCAACGGAATGTCGGGACGCGACCAGGCGTCCGGCGCAGGCGAGAGGTCGTCGGTGTTGGTTTCGCCGGGAACTTTGAAGACGGTGATCGTCATGCGCTCGGGCACCGGCTCGCGGCTGGTGAACCATTCCCCCTCTGCCCACGACTGCAATACCGCTTTGGCGTTCTCGTTCCCCGCGTCGGCAAGCGCTTTGACGTCGTTGAAGTAATCGAACATCAACAAGGTGTGTTTGAGCCCTTCTGCAGCGATTTGGCCCACCACAGGGTCTTTCAGGAGCTCGATAAGCGGCGCCACGTTGTAGCCCCCCAGCATCGTGCCAAGCAGTTCGGTGGCACGCTCACGGCTGATGAGGGGATTGGTCTCGTCACCCCGCGCGATGTGGGTCAAGAATTCGGCTTTCACCTTCGCGGCGTCATCCACCCCGGGCGGCACCCGGTAGGTGAGCAGTTCGAGCAGAAACGCCTCTTCGCCTGCGGGCGGGTTACGCAGGAGCGCCACGAGCGCTTCGGTCTGTTCCTTGGAAAGCGGCAACGGGGGGATGCCGAGCGCCGCACGCTCGGCCACATGGGCACGGTAGGCTTCCAACATGACGATCACCTCGCTATGGTCTCGCACAAACAAAATATGTCTTATGTCTTTTATAAGACTAGAGGACTTGACAGAAAGATTCTACAAGAAAGCGCCCCGAGCGACAAGCATTCGCCCGGGGCGCCGTGCCTCAGTGTTTGACGAAACGAACTACCTTGCCTCAGTACGGCACCGTGTGCAATACCGAGCAACGGGATATGGTCTGACGCACCCTCTTGCCGGGATGCGCTCAGCCCAACCGCGCGGCCAAAGCCGCATCGACGACGGTTTTGGGGAGATCAGCGGTCACCACCGCTTCCCCGATTCCCTTGAGCAGGACGAAGCGGATTTTGCCGCCGACAACCTTCTTGTCACCCGTCATCAGTTGCCAGACCTGGTCGGTATCGAGTGCCGGCCCCCGTACCGGAAGGCCAGCACGGATGAGTAGCCCTTCGATCCGGGCACAGTCGTTTTCCGTGAGCCACCCCAAGCGAAGCGACACTTCGGCGGCGATCATCATCCCTGCGGCAACCGCCTCGCCGTGCAACCATTGCGTGTAACCGGTTGCGGTCTCGATCGCGTGCCCGAAGGTGTGACCCAAGTTGAGGGTGGCGCGAACGCCCCGTTCCGTTTCGTCCGCTGCAACCACCTCTGCTTTGTTCCGGCAGCTGCGCTCGACCGCGATCGCGATGCTTTCGGCATCGAGCGCCAAGAGCGACTCGATGCGGTGTTCCAGCCATTCGAAGAACGCGGCGTCGCGAATCAGTCCGTATTTGATCACCTCGGCAAGCCCCGCACGCAATTCGCGCGCCGGAAGCGTGCGCAAAGTCGCCGTATCGATCAACACCGCACGCGGCTGGTAGAACGCACCGATCAGGTTTTTGCCGCGGGGGTGGTTGATCGCGGTTTTGCCACCGACGGAGGAGTCGACTTGCGCCAAGAGCGTCGTCGGCACCTGAAGGAACGGCGCACCGCGTTGCCAGCACGCCGCAGCAAAACCGGCCATGTCCCCGATCACGCCGCCCCCCAGCGCGATCACGGTCGTTTCTCGCTCCGCGCGGACGTCGACGAGCGCATCGAAAATCCTCTGGAGCGTCTCCCAGTTTTTATAGCGCTCGCCATCGGGCAACACCACCGCCGACACCGCAACGCCGTGCCGTTCGAGCGCAGCGCGAAAGGTCTCCAAATAGAGCGGCGCCACCGTGGTGTTGGTGACGATCACACCGTTGGGTTGGGGCAGGTGGGGCAGCAACAGCTCCGCATGGGACAAGATCCCCTCATCGATCCAGATGGGATAGGATCGCGCCCCCAAATCGACGCTGACGATGCGCACGGCTCATCTCCTTTCTTCCGTTTCTGGTGCAGTCCCTCACGCCGACGTTGCGGGCAACGGCACCCCATAAGCGACCAGCGCTTCTTCGAGCGTTTGCACCACCGCAGACAACCGCCCATCGCGGGTGGGAACGATCAGGTCGGCCACTTCGCGGTACCAGGGGTCCCGCTCGGCAAGGAGCGCTTGCAGCCGCGCTTTCGGATCGGGCACCTGCAGGAGCGGGCGCGTGCGGTCGTATTGCAAGCGTTCCCACAACACCTCGAGCGGTGCTTCCAGATAGACGACCACGCCGCGGCGCTTGAACCGTAGGCGATTCTCCGCGCGGGTCACCGCGCCGCCCCCCGTTGCGATCACCAGATCCTCTTTGGCCAGCAACTCATCCAAAAGCCGCGCTTCGCGATCGCGGAACCCGGCTTCGCCCTCCAACTCGAAAATGAGCGGGATCGGAACGCCGGTGCGCGCTTCCAATGCTTCGTCGGCATCGACGAACGACAACCCGTGGCGGGCTGCCAACGCCTTGCCGATCGTGGTCTTCCCGGCGCCCATCATGCCCACCAATACGATCGGTTCCACACCTTCCTCGGTTTTCTGGGAACATGGGCGTAGTGTACCTTAGCGCAGGCGCAGATCGTCGCTGACGATGCGGGGGGTGAGGAAGATCATCAGTTCGGTGCGCTGTGCGGTCCGGTTGGTATTCTTGAAGAGGTTACCCATGATCGGAAGGTCTCCCAAAAAGGGGACTTTGTTTTCGTCTTGCTGATCGCTCTCCTCGAAAAGCCCACCCAAGATGACCGTGCCACCGTTTTCGACGATCACGTCGGTTGTGACCTGTTTCTTCAAAATCGGCGGGTTGCCCTGGACGCTCCGAGTGAAATCGGCACGGTTTTTCTCGACGAGCACCGACATACGTACCCGCCCATCCGGGGTGAATTGCGGCGTCACTTCCAGGATCAGCGCCGCCTCTTTGAACGAGACCGTCGCCGTTTGGGTAGTGGTGCCCGGCGTCACGTACGGAATTTCGTCGCCTACGCTGATCCGCGCCTTGACGTTGTTCGCGGTCATGATCTTCGGACTCGAAATGATGCGCCCGTTCCCCGAGACCTCGGCCAGGTTGAGTTCAAGGTTGAGGTAGCGCGTGAGCGACTTGTTGAAGATCGAAACCGCGAACGAACCGTAATTGGTGTTGGTCACGGTGGCGCCTGTGGTATTGGGCCAATTGAACGGGCCGATGGTGTAGAGCACCCCACCGCCCAGGCTCCGGATGCGCGCGTCATCAAACCCCAGACGCGCGCCGATTTCGCGCCCGAAATTGGTGGTCGCTTCGACGATGCGCGCTTCGATCACCACCTGTTTCGGCGGCACGTCGATCTCTTTCAAGAGCGCACGCACCGCGGCCAGGCGATCCTCGACGTCGGTGACGAAGAGTTTGTTCGTGCGCGCGTCGAAGGTCGCCGAACCACGCGCAGAGAGAAAGCCTTGCGTCTGGGCTCCGCCGTTGCTGCCACCGCCGCTTCGGCCGCTCACCAACATCTGATGGATCTCAGCAGCCGAGTGGTAATTGATCTGGAACGATTCGGTGCGCAGCACCCCTTTTTCCACTTTCTGGTTGATCGCCGCCAAACGCTCCTGTTCACGTTGCGCGATCTCTTGGGTGGGTGCAACCCAGATGATGTTGCCGTTTTGCCGTTTGTCGAGCCCTTTCGCCTGCAAAATGATATCGAGCGCCTGATCCCACGGCACCTCTTTGAGCCGCAAGGTGATCGTACCTTGCACCGTGTCGGACGCGACGATATTGAATCCGCTGAAATCGGCAAGCACCTGCAACAACGCCCGCACTTCGACGTTTTGGAAGTCGAGCGTCAACCGCTCACCTTGGTATTTCGGTTTGAGGAGGTCGGCAACCGTGTCCATCTCCTCTTTGGGGGGTTCTGCGATCTCCAACACGAACGTGGTATCGGCCTGATACGCGGTGGGTTGCCAATCCCCTTTCGCCCAAACCGAAAGCACTGCATCGCGCCCCTTTTGGGCAAAGCGCAATTCGGTCACCGGTGTGCCGAAATCGCGGACGTCGGATCGGCGGTGCAAAAGATCGGGCAACCGGACGTCGGGGAAACGCACTTCCAGGTGGTCCCCCGCGCGGATCAGGTCGGGGGAGACCTTCGTCGAAGAGAGCGTTACGACGACACGCCCTTCGCCGCGTTCGCCGCGGCGGAAATCGACGTCGCGAATTTCAGGGGTGTCGAACACCGCCTCGGCTGCCGGTGGCGCTGCGCTTCGCGCGGACGCGACTGCCGCAACCGCGTTCGCTACCGGCTCCGAAGCGGGTTGCGCCGCGCGGCGCCAGTCGATGCGCCACCCTTCGGGGGTAGCCGCAAGCGCATAGGGCACCGGCTCGTCGAGCACCAAGACGACGCGCAGCCGCTGCCCCGACTCCACCAGATAGACCCGATCGACTCCTGCACGCGCCAAGCGCTCTTCCGAGCGGCCCAACCCATTTTTAGCCCCGACGAAGTCGAAGATCGCGCGCGCCGGCCCGCTCATCTGAAAGTGAGCAGGGGCAGGCACGGCCGCATCGAAACGCAACATCAGGCTCGCTTGTCCATCGCCACCCTCGACCAGTTCCAAGCCAGTGAGATTGGTCGCCCATGCGGAGAGTGCCATCCACATGCCACAGAAGCCAGCCAACCACCGCACTGCCACACGTCGCCACTCGTTTCGCACCTTACCCCCCTTGGCTCACCAATTCGCGTTCCCGTTCCCGCCAACGGCCGTCGTCGTCACGGACCAATTCGCGCAGCACGATCCGCCACCGTCGCCCCGCATCCGTTTCCGCCGGTTCGATCGCGACGATTTGGCCGAAATCTTTCCCCAAATAGTTGCCGACCGTCACCCGGTACAATTTGCCATCCGGCGCAGCGATCAGCCCCCACCGCGTCCCTTTCTGCTCCAGAACTCCGCGTAACGCCAAATCGTCCAACGCGAACGCTTCGAGCGGCTCACGCGCGCGCGTCAAATCGGGGGCAGGCAACCCGGGGTCGACCGCTGCCGCCTCCACTTTGGGTGGCGGCGGCAAGAAGCGCGACAATGCAAACGGATCGGGCAGATCATAAGCCGCATAGGTCAGCGGAACGATCGTGCGCACCTGCGGTAACGGTTTGACCCGCCCTTTGAGCGGCGCAGCGGATTGTTGCATCCACCGGACCAAATCCTCCGTGCCGTCCGGCGGCACCACCAACCCACACCCCGCAGTCAGCAGCGCCCCCACCACCGCGACGAACCGGGTACGCAGGAAACAGCGCCGCGCCATCATCGCCGACCTCCTTGGCGTTGCGCCGGCTTAGGCACCTGCGCCGCCCGCTCCTCCTCATCCAGATAACGATACGCAAAGAGCGTTGCGTCCATCTGCAGGGTTGGATTGTCGCCTTGTCGATTCGCGACAGCCAATTTGACGTCGGCGAACGAGACGACGCGGGGCATCGACGAGACGTCGCTGAGGAACCCGGCGATGCGGTGGTAATCCCCCGTCAACCGGATCGTCACGGGCAATTCGGCATAGAACTCTTTCACACTTTCAGTCCCCGGCCGAAAGAGCTCGAACCGCAAACCGCGCTGCAACCCATAGCGGTGCGCCTCTTTCAACAACCCGTCGACTTCGGCGCGACTGGGAAGGCGCTGCAACAGGTCCCCAAACTGCTTTTCCGCTGCTTTCACTTGGTTGCGCAGCAGCGGCAAATTGACTGCAAGCCGTTTCTTCGCCAGCCACCGCTCTTTGAGCTCCGGTTCTTTGGCCACCGCCGCTTCGATCGCCGCGATCTGATCGCTCCACAAGAGATACCACCCCAAAAAGAGGGCCAGTACGAAAGCCACGACCCAAACGGTGACCTGCGGCGCAAGCGGCCACAATCCCGGATCGTTCGGGTCGAGATCGCGAAACTGGGCAGCGAACCGGGCGAACTGCGCCTTCATCGCTCCGCTCCTTCCTTTTGCGTCGTACGCTGCTCGATCGAGGCTCGGTCGATCGTCACCACCAGCGCGAATTGAACGCCACTTTGCCGGTCGACTTCGGTTGCTTGCGTTTCGATCAAGCGGACGCGATGGAAATCGGGAGAAGACTCCAGCGCGCGCATCAATTCTGAGACCGTGCCGTTGGAGCGCGCCAGACCGCGCAAGGTGACCTCGGCGTCATGGCGCTCAACTTGGGTGAGCGCCACACCCTCGGGTAACAACCGCGGCAACGCATCGACGACAGCGATCGGTTCGACCCGCCGCAGTTGCAGCGACTCGATCACCTCTTTCCGCGCCAAAATCCCCGCAATCAGAGATTCCAGCGATTTGATCTCGGCGATTTGCCGGTCGAGCTGCGCAATCTCTTGTTCCAAGAAATGGTTGCGCGCCGTTTGCCGCGCCAAAAGGGAATCGAGCCACCACCACCCTGTGGCGACCACGAGCGTGGCGCACAGGGCCACCCCGCCCAAACCGAAATAGAAGCGCTGTCGTCGCTCTTCGCGCAGCGCTTCCCGCCACGGCAAGAGATCGATATCGATCGAATTCACGCTACCCCCCGCCACGCCAAGCCAGTTGCCAACGCAAATCGCGGTGCGACCGGCAACCACTCCTGCCAACGCGCTGCCACAGTGAGCTTCACCCAAGGGTTGAGCGGTGCCACCGGCGGCGAAACCATACCCTGCACCGCTTCGACAACCCCAGGCAATGTCGCGACGCCACCCGCGAGCAAAAGCCGGTCGATCTGCACCCCTCCCCCGGCCGCTGTAAGAAAAAATTTCAACAGATTCGCGACTTCAAACGCGAATTTCGCCAAAAACGGTTGCAACACGTCTGTCTTCGCCGCTTCGCTCCATTGATTCGACGCGACCATCTGGTTAGCCGCTTCGTTCGAACGCAAAAAACGTGCCAGGTCACGTCGGATACGGCTCGCTTCGAACGATTGGCTGCGGTCGAATCGCCGCTCGCCATTGACCCAGACAACGAGCTCGATCGTCTCTTCCCCAGCGTCGACGAGCGCCGTGACGCCAGAAAGCAGTTCCGCACGCAGCGCCGCGCGACGCAACGCCAGACTTTCCACGTCCAAGTGTGAGAGGGTCAATCCCGCTTCTTCAGCGATAAGCTGCATCGCCTCGACCCGCTCGTGGCGGGTGGCGACGATCACCACCCGTTCGGTTTCCGGTTCGACGCCAGGCCCGACCACCTGCCAATCGGCGCGCAGATCCTCGACCGGAAACGGAGACATCCGCGCCAATTCGGCAAAGACGAGCTCTTCCTTTTCCCGTTCGGAAAGGCCGACAGGAAAGTCGACGCTGCGTTGCATCACCGCACTGTCGGGCAATGCCATCACCGCCGCTCGGACGCCACCCAGCATCTGAGCCGCCTTCATGAGCGCGCCCACCACTGCCTTTGGATTGCCTACCCCAGACGCCGAATACCACCCACTTTCACACGGCACGGTTGCAACGCTTGCTAGCGCAACTGCCTGCCCCCGCCGCTGCAACTTGACCGCTTTGACGGCGGATGGCCCCAAATCGATGCCAACGCCTTCCCCCGCTTTTTGTTGTCGTCCCAACCGCAGCATCGAATGCAACGCCTCCCCTCGATCGATAAAAAACGCGCTTTCGCGGCAGCAAAGCTATAATCGGCGAATCTCCGCCCGCTGTCAAGACAATCGTTATGCGTTTGCTCAAATGGACGGCCGTTTCGTTCGCACTCCTCGTCTCGCCGCTTGCCGTGATCGCCACCGTGATCCTTTTTGCGTGGCAGGAGCTGCCCGACGTTTCGCAGCTGGCCGATTACCGCCCCAAAATGCCGTTGCGCATCTACGCGAAAAACGGCGAAAAAATCGCGGAATTCGGCGAAGAACGGCGGGTGGTCGTCGATATCACCGCGGTACCGGACCACTTGAAAGCGGCGATTCTGGCCGCTGAAGACGAGCACTTCTACGAACACCCTGGCGTCGATCCGCTGGGCATCGTACGCGCCGCGATCGCGAACCTCATCACCGGTGCCAAGGCGCAAGGGGGTTCGACGATCACGATGCAGGTGGCGCGCAACTTCTACCTCTCGCGCGAAAAGAGCTACTGGCGAAAATTCTACGAAATTCTGCTCGCGATCAAATTGGAGCGGGAACTCAGCAAAGACCAAATCTTGACGCTCTACATGAACCAAATCTACCTGGGGCAACGCGCCTACGGGTTCGCGGCCGCAGCGCAGGTCTATTTCGGCAAGCCGATCCAAGCGCTCACGCTCGCTGAAAGCGCACTCCTTGCGGGACTTCCCAAAGCACCGTCACAGCTCAACCCCTACCGCAACCCGGAAGGAGCATTGGCGCGGCGCGAATATGTACTGCGGCGCATGAAGGAGGCCGGATTCATCGATGAGATGCAATACGAAGCCGCCAAAGCCGAACCTCTGACACTTGCCAGCGACCAGAAGCGCGAAAATACCGTCGTCAAAAGCGCCATTCCCTGGGGCGGGCACGTCGCCGAACTGGTCCGGCAACTGATCGTCGAGCGCTACGGCGTCGACACCGCAATGACCGCGGGGCTTCAGGTCTACACGACGATCGACCCCAAATGGCAACGGGAAGCCGAAGCCGCGGTTCGCCGGGGGTTGTTCGCTTACGACCAGCGTCACGGCTTTCGGGGCCCGGAAGGGGAGATCCCTGCTTCGGTGCTGCAGTCGCGTGATCCCGGTGCGCTCGCCGAAGCGCTCGAAGCCTACCCCGACGCGCCCGACGCGCTCGCCGCAGTCGTGCTCACCGTCGCCCCTAAAGCGATCACGGTGTGGCGCAACGGTACAACCCTCTCTTTGACCGGCAAAGGAATCGCGTTCCTCGAACGCGCGCTTGCGCCGCGTGCGCCAGCAGCGCTCCAGATTCGCCCTGGCGCCGTGATCCGTATTCGCCAAAACGAGCAAGGAGAATGGGAAGCGACGCAACTGCCCGATGCGCAAGCAGCGCTCGTGGCGCTCGACCCCACCACTGGTGCGGTCCGGGCGCTCGCTGGAAGCTACGATTTCGAACTCGCCAAATTCAACTACGCCACACAGGGTTTTCGTCAACCCGGTTCGGCGTTCAAACCCTTCATCTACTCGGCCGCGCTCGAGAAGGGGTGGATGCCGGGCAGCTGGATCGAAGACGAGCCGATCGTCTTCGGCCCCGAGATCACGGGAAGCAAGGAGTGGGCGCCGAAAAATTACGACGACAAATACGAAGGGTGGATGCGGGTGCGCGAAGCGCTCGCCCACTCGAAGAACCTTCCAGCAATCCGCATCCTCCACGACATCACCCCCCAATACGCGCAACAGTGGATTACCCGCTTCGGGTTCGATCCCAAACGGCACCCCCCGTATCTCACCATGGTTCTTGGCGCCGGGGAGACCAGCCCGTGGGCACTTGCACGCGCCTACGCGGTCTTCGCGAACGGGGGTTATCTTGTCGAACCCTATCTGATCGACGAAATCCGCGACGGTCAAGGGACACTGCTCTGGAAGGCGCACCCCACCGTTGCCGGAGACGAGCGCATTCGCGCGATCCCCGCGCGCAACGCCTGGTTGATCGACTCGATGCTCCACACCGTGGTCGAACGGGGAACCGGCGCGGCGGCGCGACGCGCCCTCAAACGCAACGACCTCGCGGGCAAAACAGGCACTACCAACGACGCGGTCGATGCCTGGTTCGCCGGCTACCACCCGAGCCTCGTTGCGGTCACCTGGGTGGGTTACCCTCAGCCCAAACCGCTTGGCAAACGGGAGACCGGTGGCCGGGCGGCACTGCCGATCTGGATCGACTTCATGCAGACGGCGCTCGCGGGCGTTCCGGAGACCTATTTGCCGATGCCATCGGGGATCGCGACCACGATCCTCGACGGCCGACCTGAGTATTATTACACCGAACTGCCGCCACCAGATCCCTATCCGCCAACACCCATCTGGGAAGGCGGCGAGGGGTGGAACCCCAATTTGCTGCCCACCCCCGAAACGCCCCCCAGTGAGCGTACGCCGTATGCGCCGATCTTGGAGCGCTCTTTCCTCAACTGAGAAGGATCCAATACCGCCATGGGACAACGTTTCGTCAGCTACAAACACCATTTCCTGGTCGCGATGCCCGAGCTCAACGACCCCAATTTCCGCCAAACGGTGGTCTATTTGGTCGAACACCACCCTCAAGGCGCGATGGGGTTGATCATCAACCGTCCCACCGAAATCACCCTAGGGCAGCTCTTCGAGCGGGTCGAAGCGGGCGCGGTCAACCCCCTCGTTGCCGACGCGCCCGTCTTCTACGGCGGGCCAGTCGCGACCGAACGCGGTTTCGTCCTGCATCGTCCCAGTGGCGAATGGGCAGGATCGATGACGCTACCCGAAGACATGGCGCTCACCTCGTCGCGTGACATCTTGCCGAGCTTGGGCGACGTGAACGCGGTCCGCGACTTCCTGGTCTTGCTGGGCCATGCCGGTTGGGGAGAAGGCCAGCTAGAAAGCGAAATCGCCCGCAACGACTGGCTAACCGTACCCGCCGACCCCGAGATCATCTTTTCCACGCCGCCAGAAGCGCGCTATCAGGCGGCGCTCGCGCTGCTAGGCGTGCGCCCCGGTTTTCTGGTCGGAGGTGCCGGGCATGGCTGAATGCGCGCTCGCGCCCTGCGACGGCGTCTGGCTCGGGATCGACTACGGCAACGCGCGGATCGGCGTCGCGGTCGCCACGCTGCCCGTCGCGATCGCGACCCCCCTGACCACACTGGCCGCGCAGCCCGAAACGCGTTTCTGGGTCGCTTTCGACGCCCTCGTCGCGGAATGGCACCCCTGTGGATTCGTCCTGGGGTGGCCACCCACACCCGCAAGTGGGAACCCCCACCCAATGCACCCCGCGATCACCGCGTTCGCCAACACCCTCACTGCCCGTCACGCCAAACCCATCTACTGGGTCGATGAGTCGCTTACCTCGGCGCACGCCGAACAGCTCTTGCGCGAAACGGGCAAACGGCGCTGGCAAGCGCGCAAAGCGCGCCTCGACGCGGTAGCTGCCGCGCTCATCCTGCAAACCTTCTGCGACGGTCACGCCACCGTCTACCCTCCGGGAGCAATCACGCATGCACACGGAAAACCCATTGATATCGCCACCCCCTGACGCCGAAACGCTCTACCATGAACTCGAGCGCGCGATTGCGCCGTACCGCGATACCTTCGACGCCTTCGTCGGCATCCACGCGGGCGGCAGCTGGATCGCCGAACGGCTGCGCGCCGCGCTCGCGCCAACGCTACCGCTTGGGGTGATCGACGTGTCGTTCTACCGCGATGATCTGGCACAACGGGGTCTGGGGCGGCGCGACGTTCGGCCCAGCGAACTTCCGTTCTCGGTCGAAGGCGCACGGATCCTGCTGATCGACGACGTGCTCTACACCGGACGCACGGTGCGCGCTGCGATCAATGAACTCTTCGACTACGGCCGCCCCGCGTGCGTGCGGTTTGCGGCGCTTGCCGATCGCGGGGGGCGGGAACTCCCGATCTGTCCCGACTTTTGCCCCTGGCGCAGCCCGACCCCGCTGGCCACCCACGTGCGGCTCGAACTCATCGTCACCCCTGAACAGACCTTTCGTTGGGAGCTCGTTGCATGACGCCACTCCAACTCACACCCGACGGGCGCCTGCGTCACCTCTTGACGCTCGATGGGCTACCCGAACCGATCCTGCAGCAGATCTTTTCGTTGGCAGACTCTTTTCTCGAAGTCTCTGAGCGCGCGGTGAAAAAAGTGCCGCTTCTGCGCGGCAAAAGCGTCTTCAACATCTTCTTCGAAAACTCGACCCGTACGCGCACCACCTTCGAGATCGCTGCCGCACGGCTTTCTGCCGACGTCGTCAACCTCAACATCGCCACCAGCAGCACGGCGAAAGGGGAGTCGCTGCTCGACACCATCGACAATCTTTGCGCGATGATGGCCGACATGTTCGTGATCCGTCACGCCGCAAGCGGCGCGCCGGTACGCATCGCGCAACACCTCGCTGAACGTGGGCTCGACCACGTGCGCGTGCTCAACGCTGGCGACGGCCGCCATGCGCACCCCACCCAAGGGTTGCTCGACATGTACACCATCCGCCACTACAAGAAAGAATTCACCCGTCTCACCGTCGCGGTGGTCGGTGACGTCCTTCATTCACGGGTCGCGCGCTCGGAGATCGCGGCGCTCACCACCCTGGGGGTTCCCGAAGTGCGCGTTGCCGGGCCGAAAACGCTGCTGCCCAAAGCGCTCGGCGAATTGGGCGTACAGGTCACCCACGACCTCGACGAAGCGCTCGACGGCGTCGACGTGATCATGATGCTGCGGCTGCAAAACGAGCGGATGCACGGCTCCTTCATCGCCACCACTGCCGAATACCACGAATGCTGGGGACTCACCCCCGAGCGGCTCAAACGGGCCAAACCCGACGCGATCGTGATGCACCCGGGCCCGATGAACCGTGGGGTGGAGATCGCATCGAGCGTCGCCGACGGCCCCCAAGCCGTAATCCTGCCGCAAGTCACTTTTGGGATCGCGATCCGCATGGCCGTCTTCACCCTATTGGCGGGCGTTGCCCCAGGAGGTCTCGCATGAAGTGGTTGATCACCAACGCCTACCTCGTCGACCCCGCTTCGGGGCGTGAAGGGTACGGAGCGGTTGCGATCGCCGACGGCCGCATCGTGGCGATTCAAGAACACCCGGCCGACCCGCCTGCGGCACCGGCGATTCCGGGCTTTACACCAGATCGAACCTGGGACGCGCAGCGGCGCGTACTTGCCCCGGCGTTGGTCGATACCTACGCGCGCCTCACCGGCCCGGTCTTGGAACAGCAAACCCGCTTGGAGCGCGAATTGCACGGCGCAGCGGCCGGCGGGATCGGTCATCTGGTGGTCGCGCCGGATACAGCCCCGCCGCTTGACGAACCGGGGTTGGTCGAAATGCTGCTCGAGCGCGCGCGCCGCGCCGCAACCGCCGACATCCTGCCGCTCGGCGCGCTCACCGTCGGCCTCAAAGGCGAGCAACTTGCGGAAATGGCGCGTCTCACCACGGCCGGCTGCATCGCGTTCTCGCAAGGCGATCGCCCGATGCGCGACACGCTGGCGTTGCTGCGGGCGATGCAGTACGCGGCAAGCTTCGACCTTCCCGTCTGGCTCACCGCTGCCGACCCCGACCTCAGCCTGCCGGGCGGCGCGCACGACGGCGTGGTCGCCGCACGCCTGGGGCTACCGCCAATCCCTGTCGCGGCGGAGACGGTCGCGCTCACGCGCCTCATCGAATTGGCGGCTGAAGCAGGCGTTCGGCTCCATGTGGTCAATCTGTCGAGCGAACGCAGCGTCGCGTTGATCCGCCGCGCGAAAGACGAAGGGCTACCCGTCTCGGCGAGCGTCTCCGCGCTCCATTTGACGATGACCGAACTCGACATCGGGGCGTTCGATACCAACGCCCACGTGATTCCGCCTTTGCGCAGCAGCCGCGACCGGGAAGCGCTCGCCGCAGCAGTCGCTGACGGCACGATCGACGTCATCACCTCGAACCACACGACCGTGGGGCGTGACGCGAAAGCCTACCCCTTTTCGGAGAGCGCCCCCGGGGCCGCAGGCTTCGAAACGCTCCTGCCGCTCGTACTGCGCTGGGGCGAATCGCAAGGGCTGTCGCTTGCCCAGACGCTTGCCCCAGTGAGCAGTCGCGCCGCTGCGCTTGTCGATAACGACGAATGGGGGCGGCTTGCAGTCGGCGCCCCGGCCGACCTCATCCTCTTCGATCCCGACGAACCGTGGATCGTCGACGCCCATTCGCTCGTCGGGCCTGCGCACAACACACCGTGGTGGGGTCTGCCGCTCACGGGGCGCGTCACCCACCTGATGCGGCGCGGCACCTTCGTCTTCGAACGCGAAGCGGCACCGGTCAAAAATTGAGCGAATCGTAGAGGCGCGTGCGCCCAGTGAGCTCCACGGTCACCTCATTGGGCGCGCAGATCGCAGCGCTCCCAGCGCGCGTCAACCACCCTTGCCGCACGCAGATCTGCCGGGGGCCTGGGTCGCGCACCACCCGCGCGCGCCCCGGCGCGATCTCGATCACGGTGACGCCCAACGCACCGGTTACCTGAATGGTTTGGGGCTGGTCAAGCGCATAGGTTCCGACGACACGGCCCGCGACACGCACCACGGCGTGGGTGGGGGCTCCTGCCTGCAGTAACCATGTCAGCGACACGGCAACCGCTACAACGCCAATCGCAAGCGCCCCCCAATCCCCAGGGCGCAACAGGTGCTGCCAACCGCGCCACGCTGCGTGCCCCATTGCCGCGTCTCCCAACACCACGGTCAGTGTGGGAACATTTCGCCCAAACGGGTCAGAATCGCGGTGCGCTCGTGTGCGTCACAACGCAACAACACCCGCTTGGTTCGAGACGATTCGCCCCCGACCACCGTCACCGCGTTCTGACGCAGGTCAAAGGTTTCTGCCAAGAAGGCGCACAGCGCCGCATTCGCCTTCCCCTCGACCGGGGGGGCCGCGATCCGCACTTTGAGCGCATCGCCGTGGCGCCCTGCCCAACCGCTGCGCTTCGCGCCGGGCTGCACGTGCAGGGACAACAACACCCCGTCCGAATGCGTCTGCCAGCCCGACACGTCACCCACCCACCGACGCCGCCAACAAGCCACGCACGACCATGAATCGGAGTTCGCCGCCGACGATCGCCAGCAGGTTGAGCGCAAGGAACAGGATCACCGGACTGAGGTCGATCCCACCGATCGTTGGCACGAAACGACGGATCGGATCGAGGAAAGGATCGGCAAGCGCGTGAATCACCGGCGCGAGCGGGGCATTGGGCTGTAACCAGGTGAGCAACGCCGAAACCAGCACGACCCAGAAGACCAGGTACCCCAGGACATAGAGGGTTTCGAGCGCGCCGCCCACCACCATCACCCCCAGAACGCCGAAGAGCGGCAGGCTGGGCAGGTGACCCAGCACCGCAAACTTGAGGCCGATCAACACCATTTGGCTCACCCACGCCAAGAGTACGCAGCTCCAGTCGAGCCGGGTACGCGGCAAAAGGCGTCGCACCGGCCGCGCCGCCCATTCGGTGAGCGTCAGCACAAACGCGCCCCCCGGCAGAAAGAACGAAATCCGTCGCCAGCGCATCAAAAACGCGATCCAAAAAAGGGCCGAAAGTCCGTTGAAGACGGTACCGAAAACGAGATCGAAAAGTTGCCCGCCCCCCATCCGTTACGCTCCTTTCGCCAGCTCTTGCGCGCGCTGGTACGCCGCCGCGACCGCCGTCTCCAGAATGCGGTCCCACGCATGCGCGAACAGTACTTCCAATGCCGCAGCGGTCGTTCCCCCCGGCGAAGTGACACGGGCGCGCAACACGTCCAAGGGATCGGCGCTCGCGTCGGCGAGTTTCGCGGCGCCCAGCAGGGTCCCGACCGCCAAACGGCGCGCCACGTCGGCGGGCAACCCCAGCTCGACACCCGCGCGGGCGAGCGCTTCCATGAAGAGGAAACCGTACGCTGGACCGCTGCCGGAGACCGCAGTCACTGCGTCGATCGCCGCTTCGTTCTCGACCCAGACCACCTCACCTACCGCTTCCATCACCTTTTGCGCCAACTGCCGTGCGGTTACGCCCACCTCGGGCGGCGCGTAGAGCCCGCTCATTCCGGCACCCACCAAAGCCGGGGTGTTGGGCATCGCGCGGATGATCGGCGCCGTGTCCCCCAGCAATGCGGCGATCCGCGCGATCGGCACCCCGGCCATGATCGACAGCACGGGCGTTCGCCCGACGCGACCGGCAAGAGGCGCGAGCGCCGTCGCAACCACTTGGGGCTTTACCGCAAGCACGATCAGATCGGTTTCGAAAAAGGGGTCATCGACCACGGGAAGCGCCTTCACCCCATACCGACTTTCCAACGCCGTGCGGCGATCCGGGTTAGGGTCGACGACGTGGATCCGTTTCGCATCGGTCACGCGCCGATCGACCAACCCGCCCAGGATCGCTTCGGCCATATTGCCGCCACCCAAAAAACTCAACCGCATGCTTTTGCTCCTTTTCCTGATGCGTCTTCACCACCTTCGCGCCGCGATGTTTTGGGCGGTCTGGGTCCGAAAAGGGCGCTACCGATGCGCAGATGGGTCGCCCCTTCGGCAAGCGCCACCGGCCAATCGCTGCTCATCCCCATCGATAGCGCCCAAACGGGCAAGCCTTCACGCTGCAACGTGTCGCGCAGCTCACGCACCGTTCGAAAACGGCGCGCGAGCAATGGGGGATCGGCGCTTGGCTCAGGGATCGTCATCAACCCCACTACTTGGAGCCGCGGCAACCGCGCCACCGCTTTCACGAGCGCCACCACCGTTTCAGGCGCGACACCGGCTTTGCTCGCCTCCCCACTCACATTCACCTGCACCATCACGTTGAGCGGCCCCCGTTTGGGATCACGCTGCTCGGCAAAGCGCTTCGCCACTTCCAGGCGGTCCAGCGAATGGACCCAGTCGAACGCGGCGGCGATCGCCCGCGTCTTGTTGCGTTGAATCGGCCCGATGAAATGCCATTCGACGGGTAGATCGGTGAGTTGCTCCTGTTTCGCCACCGCCTCCTGCACATAGTTTTCGCCGAAGACGCGCACGCCTGCGGCAAACGCGGCACGGATCACCGCAGCGGGTTGCGTCTTACTCACCGCAACCAGCGTCACCGTCGCCGGATCGCGCCCCAAGCGCTCTGCCGCCTCGAAGATTTGTGCCCGCACCGCGGCAACCCGCGCGGCGATCGCGCACGCGTCGACCTCGCTCATGCCCTCCATGCTGCTCCGTTTCGTCGATCGTTTGCGACCGCAACGAGTATAGCATCGACGAAATCGGCTACCATAGCAGGATCAGATGCGGGAGACTGCTCGATGGACATCGCGGAACTGCTTGCCTTTGCCGTCAAAAACAAAGCGTCGGACCTCCACCTTTCGGCAGGGCTGCCGCCGATGCTGCGCATCCACGGCGATATTCGGCGCGTCAATCTGCCGGCACTCACCGACGCCGACGTCAAGGCGCTCGTCTATGACATCATGACCGACGCGCAACGCAAAACGTTCGAAGCCCATTTCGAAGCCGACTTCTCGTTCGAAATCCCGAACCTGGCGCGCTTCCGGGTCAACGCCTTCGTGCAGAGTCGCGGAATGGGCGCGGTCTTTCGCACCATTCCCAGCAAAGTGCTCACACTCGAAGCGCTCGACGCCCCGGCGGTTTTCAAAACGATCTGCGACCAGCCGCGCGGCATCGTGCTCGTCACCGGCCCCACCGGCTCCGGGAAATCGACGACGCTCGCGGCGATGATCGATTACCTCAACACCACGCAGCCGCTCCATATCCTCACCATCGAAGACCCGATCGAATTCGTCCATGAGGCGAAAAAATCGCTCATCAACCAGCGGGAAGTCCATCGCGACACCCTCTCGTTCGAAAACGCGCTGAGGTCGGCATTGCGCGAAGATCCCGACGTGATCCTGGTCGGCGAGATGCGGGACCTCGAAACGATTCGGCTTGCGCTCACCGCTGCCGAAACCGGCCACCTGGTCTTCGGGACGTTGCACACCTCGTCGGCGGCGAAGACGATCGACCGGATCGTCGACGTCTTTCCTGCTGCCGAAAAAGAGATGGTGCGCGCGATGCTCTCCGAATCGCTGCGCGCGGTGATCTCGCAAGTACTCTTGAAGCGGCGCGACGGCAGCGGGCGCGTCGCCGCGCACGAAATCATGATCGGCACACCCGCGATTCGCAACCTCATTCGCGAGAACAAGATCGCGCAGATGTACTCGATCATCCAGACGAGCCAAGCGTTGGGGATGCAGACGCTCGACCAGTCGCTGCAACAACTGGTCGCGCGTCATATCGTTGCCCCCGACGAGGCGCGCGCCTACGCCGTGAACAAAGACGCGTTCCGTTGATTCGTTGGAGGAACCCATCGATGCAGCGTGACCAAGCGTTGAAATTCACCACCGACCTCCTGCGCCGCGTCAAGGAGCGCAACGGTTCCGACCTCTTCATCGCCCCCGATTTCCCGCCAGCGATCAAGATCGACGGGGCGCTGCAACCGCAGTCGAATCAGCCACTCACCGCCGCGCACACGCTTGCGATCGCCCGCGCGGTGATGAACGACCGCCAAGCCGCCGAATTCGAAGCCACCAAAGAGTGCAACTTCGCGATCTCGCCAGCCAACATCGGCCGCTTCCGGGTCAACGCCTACCGCGCCAAAGGGGGGGTTTCGCTCGTCTTTCGCACCATCCCCGACACCATCCCGACGCTCGACAGTCTTCGGCTCCCCGCCATCCTCAAAGAGGTGGCGCTGGTCAAACGCGGGCTCGTGATCTTCGTCGGCGGCACCGGTACCGGGAAATCGACCTCGCTTGCGGCGCTCATCGACTGGCGCAACGAACACAGCCGCGGGCACATCATCACCATCGAAGATCCGATCGAATTCCTCCATCCCCACAAGAAATGCCTGGTCTCACAGCGTGAGATCGGGATCGACACCGACAGTTGGGAAATCGCGCTCAAAAACGCGCTGCGCCAAGCACCCGACGTGATCATGATGGGCGAAATTCGCGACCGCGACACGATGGAGTACGCGATCGCCTTCTCCGAAACAGGGCATCTGTGCCTGGCGACGCTGCACGCGAACAGCACCAACCAGGCGCTCGATCGCATCATCAACTTCTTCCCCGAAGACCGACGGCAACAGTTGCTGATGGACCTGTCGCTCAACCTCAAAGCGATCGTCTCACAACGGCTCTTGCCGCGCGCCTCGGGACCAGGGCGCGTCGCTGCGGTTGAGATCCTCCTCAACACGCCGCTCGTTGCGGAACTGATCTTCAAAGGGGAGATCCCCGAAATCAAAGAGGTGATGAAACGCTCGCGCGAACTGGGGATGCAGACCTTCGATCAAGCGCTCTTCGACCTCTACGAAGCTGGGATGATCCGTTACGAAGATGCGCTGCGCTACGCCGATTCGGTCAATGACCTGCGCATCCAGATCAAACTCCACAGCAAACGGCCCGACAAGCCCGAAGTGGAAGTCCCAGAAGGGCTCGATATCGTGTAACGAAGGCGTAACGGCTCGGTTTGCCGTTGATCACGCCTCTGCTTCTGCACTCATGACGCGGTTACGCTTCAAAGAACCCGCTACGATCGGGTAACGCAGCAACACGCAGCGCAGTGGCCCGTTGTCGAGGTGCCACTTCGCCGCTGGCCGCAGGCCGATGCGCTTGGCGAATTGCGAATCGGCGGTCAAGAAATGGGCGGTCCACCCTGCCCAGCGCCGTTTGAGGGCGTCGCCCAGCACCGGGTACCACGCGGCGAGCGCTTCGGTTTCGGCTAGGCGCACACCGTAAGGGGGATTGGTCACCCAATAGCCCGGCGGCACTTCAGACGGCGGTTCGAGTGCTTCCGCTGCCGCGGTTTGCCACACGATCGGCAGCGACGCTTCCACCGCGGCTTCGAGCTTCTGCCAATTGTGCTGCGCCGCGGCGATCTGCCGCGGATCGGCGTCGGCGGCAAAAAGGAGCGGCTCCCTGTGCTTTGTGCGCAGCACAGCGATGTGCCGAGCGGTCTCTGCCCGTAGGGTGTTGCGTAGCTGCTGCCACGTCTGGCGGTCGAGTCCGTGCCACTGTTCGAACGCGAACACGCGAAAAAGCCCCGGGGGAATCGCATAGGCGCGCATCGCCGCTTCCAATAAGAACGTCCCGCTGCCACACATCGGGTCGATCAGCGGCAACGTGGGTGTCCACCCGATCACCTGCAAAATCCCAGCAGCCAGGTTCTCTTTGAGCGGCGCCAGCGTCGTTGCTGACTTGAACCCGCGCTGCACAAGCGGCGCCCCGCTCGTATCCCAATAGAAGGTCGCCCCCCGTTCGTCGAGGAAGACGACAACCCGAAAGGTTGGATCGTGTTTGTCAACGCTGGGACGACGACCGCACTGGGCGCGGAGCGCGTCACAGATCGCGTCTTTCACCCGCAGCGTGAGAAAAGGGATCGCATCGGTGCATGCCGCCCGCGTCACGGTGAGATCGACACGCAGCCGCGCATCGGGCGAAACCCATTTCGGCCACGCGACGGTTCGCGCCAGGCGGTAGAGCGCCGCCCCCTCTTCGCCACGCCGCTTGCCGTGCGGCAACGCGCCGCCTCCCACCGCGACCAACACCCGCGTCGCGATGCGGCTCGTGAGGTGTACCCGCATGAGTACCGGCCAGTCACCGGTAAAGGCAACACCACCGGGACGCACCCGGATTTCGGCGGCACCCGCAGCGGTCAATTCGTCACCGAGGCATGACTCCAACCCGCGCGGGCACGGCGCGAACGCGCGCAACCGATTCGACACGACATGCTTCCCGGCTTAGAACGGCTTCAACACGACAAGAAAGACGACGACGGTCAGGATCACCACCGGGATTTCGTTGAAAACCCGAAACCAGACGTGGGAGCGGGTGTTGGTGCCGGCCTCGAAACGGCGCAGCAGCACTCCACAATACGCGTGGTAGGCGATCAGCAATACCACGAGCGTCGTCTTCGCGTGCAGCCACCCGCCGGAAAAACCGAACCCGAACCAGAGCCAGAGACCGAACCCCACCGCCAAAACCCCAAGCGGCGTCATGAAGCGAAAAAGTTTGCGTGCCATGAGGAGCAGCCGGTCGCGTGCGGCTGCGTTCTCTTCCATCGCCAGATTGACAAAGATTCGCGGCAGATAAAAGAGCCCCGCGAACCACGAAGTCATCAAGATGATATGCAGCGACTTGACGACGCCATAGAGCACGATTCCCTCCTTTCTTTCCAGATCGGTTGCGCGAGCAACGCAAAAACCGTGGGATAGCGCAAACGAAAGCGAAGTTCCCGTTTGAGGCGGTCGTTACGCAGCCGTCGGCTTTCGGTGAGAAACGAAGCCATCATCGGCCCGACACGTTCCAACACCGCTTGTCTGGGCAGACGCGGCGGGCGGGGCAGCCCCAGTGCATCGGCCACCGCATCGAACCACGCGCCCATCGGCAACGGTTGATCGTCGGCAGCGTGATAGGCGCGCCCCGTCTTGCCGCGCCACCCCGCCACCCAGAGGATCTGCGCCAGATCGTCGGCATGGATGTGGTTGCTGATACTGTCCTCCTCTTCGTGAATCGCCGGATCACCACGCAGCAACCGCGCCACCGGGAGGCGTTCGGCGGAATAGATCCCCGGTACGCGCAGCCGCACCACCCAGCCGCCCCGTTTCGCCCAATCGCGCCACAACCGCTCCGCCGCGACCCGCCGCGCTGCGCGCGCCGTTTGAGGGGCAACCGGGTCGCTCTCGCGCACCCACGCCCCTCCTCGGTCGCCATAGACGCCGCTCGTACTCAGATAGACCATACGCGGCCGAAGAGCGAAATGGTGACGCCGCCCCGGGCCGCGTGGCTTACTTCGGGCGGTGCTTCGCCGCAGCGCTGCCTGCAGACGACGGGTGCGGGGGTCGACCACCCCATCCCCCGCAGGCGGCACCGTGACCCAAACCTGATCCACTGCCGCGCCGATTCGCGCCAACGACCGCCAGAGGTCGAGATCGGCGACGATCACGCGTGCCCCCAACGCGCGCCACGCGGCGCTTTTGGCAGGATCGCGCACCACCACCCAAAACTGGACGCGAGACGCCAAGGCGCGCGCTGCACGTAACGCGACATCCCCGCCGCCCACGACCAACACTCGAACCGTCACGCTCGCGCCCCTCTTCCCGTACAATAAAGGCTTCCGATTATCGCACGCGACGTTCCATGACCCACACGGTTCAGATTGCGAATCACCCCGACGCCACCTTTACCGCCGCGCCCGACGAAACGGTACTCGACGCTGCGCTGCGATCGGGCCTTACTGTGCCGTACGGCTGCCGTGACGGCGCCTGCGGCGCCTGCCGTGCGCGCGTCGTGAACGGCACCGTGGAATTGAAGGGGGTCGCGCCGGGCGTTTTGTCCGACGACGAACGCGCCGCTGGCTGGACGCTGCTCTGCCGGACCTACCCCCGCTCCGATTTGACGATCGAAGTACGGGAGCTGCGCCGTGCCGACGATCTGCCCATTCACAAATTCCCGGCGCGGATCGAGACGATCGAAAAGATCGACGAGGTCGCAATCGTCACGCTCAAGCTGCCGAATAGCCTCGACTTTCGCTTCCGCGCTGGACAATATGTCGATGTGCTGCTGCCCGATGGCGCCCGCCGCAGTTTTTCGATCGCGTCGGCACCCAACCACGGCGGTTTCCTCGAACTCCACATCCGGTTGGTGCCCGGTGGCCGTTTCACCCCGAAGGTGTTCACCGAAACCGCACCGAAAACGGTGTGGCGCCTCGAAGGGCCATTCGGCACCTTTACCCTGAAATCGCGCGCACGGCCGCTCCTTTTCGTCGCCGGGGGAACCGGTTTTGCGCCGATCCAATCGCTCCTGCAGGAACTGGCTGCCGGCGAACCCCCTCGAGAGCCCGTACGCTGCTATTTCGGTGCCCGCACCCCTGCTGGGCTCTACCGCGACGCCTGGTTGCGGGCGTTTGCCGAATCCCACCCCTGGCTCGATTATCGCCCGGTGATCTCAGAGCCGGAGCAGGCGCCCGATTGGACGGGGAGAACCGGATTGGTACCGGACGCAGTCGTTGCTGAGCTCAGCGACCTCACGGCGTACGACGCCTACGTCTGCGGCTCCCCCGCGATGGTTGAAGCCGCACGCGCCCGCTTTCGCGCCGCGAACCTGCCGGAAGAAGCCTTTTTCGCCGACGCGTTCACGTTTCAATCGACGCCGCAATGAACACCGCCTTCGCCTATCTGACCCGCGAACCGGCGCTCAATCGCCGCTTTCAGATCACCGCGAACCGCCTCTGCCTGCACGCGAGCACCACGGAGCAGGCGCTCCAGACGCTCACGGCGCTCACGCCGCACTGGCCACAGTCACACGCCGTGCTGTTGTCGCTGATGCGTCTGCCGCCCAGTATCAAACTCCTTTCATGGGCGTGGCCGGAAAACACCTTCCTCGAAATCCCCCAACAGGCACTCACCATCCCGGCCACGCAACAGCTGATCGCGCACTGCGTCCAGCAAGAGACGCCGCTTTGTCTGGCCTGGTACGATGGGGTCAGTCCCTACCCCGACGCGCCGTGGCGCTTTTCGCTCGTCGATTGGCGCAAATGCCAAAGCCCCGACGCGGCGCCTGGGGTGGCGTTGGCGTGGGGGGTGCCGTCTCGGGCTGCGGCGCAAACGGCATTGCACCATTTCGCCGGGGTGTGCGGGTGGTTCTTTCTCAAAGAGGCGCTCCCCAACACGCAGTGCGAACCGGCACCGGCACGCACCACGGTGCTCCATTTGATCGCGCTTCTGCAGCAAGACGCTGAGATCGCAGAATTGGAAAAGGTGCTGAAACGGGACGTCGCGCTCGGCTACCGGCTCCTGCGCTACCTCAATTCGCCCGCGATGGGGCTACGGATGGAGATCACCTCGTTTCGCCATGCGGTGAGCATCCTCGGTTACCGGCCGTTGCTGCGTTGGCTTTCGGTCTTGCTCGTCCATAGCCACGACCACCCCGAAATGCCCGCGCTCGCGCAGACGGCATTGACGCGCGCCCGCTATCTCGAGCGTCTCGCTGCGGAGTTCTTCGACGCCGACGAAGCCGAAGCGCTCTTTCTCTGTGGGCTTTTCTCGATCCTGCCGCAGCTCACGGGTGAACCGCCCGAAGTATCGTTGGAACCCCTCACTTTACCGGAAGCGGTCAAAGCGGCGCTGATCCAACGGGACGGCCCTTACGCGCCACTTTTGGCGCTCGCCGAAGCGAGCGAAAGCGCTTCGCCCGCCCGCTTGATCGCCCAGGCCGAAAGCTTAGGGGTTGCGAGCGCCATGCACAATCAGGCGCTTCTTGAAGCGCTGGAATTCGCCGACCAGATCAACCAATGAAAAAGCCCGCCTCTGCGGGCTTTGCCATTGCGGGCTTTTGCTTGCGCTGCGTGCGCTTCGGTAAGACACCGAAACGCGCGCAAGCCGATCACTTGAGGGTGAGCACCCAGCGGACGATCTTTTCGATATCCGCTTCAGCCACTTGGGGATGCGGCGGCATCGGAACCGGACCCCAGACACCGGCACCGCCCTTCTTCACTTTCTCGACCAATTTGGGCACGTCGGCTTCGGTATATTTCTTCGCGACGTCTTTATAGGACGGGCCGACCAGTTTCTTGTCGAACGCGTGGCACGCCATGCACCCTTTCGCTTTCGCCAGCGCCGAGGCATCTTCGGCTATCGCCGGTGCTGCGACCGTTACGACTATCCCAGCCACCGCCAACAGTTGTGCGATTTTTTTCATCGCTGCTCCTTCCTTTCGGTCAATGAGAAAATCCCCGGGACATTGTACGCGTAAAGGGCAAAAGAAAGCAACCCTTTTTTCATCAGTAATATCTCATTGCCGCGGATCGGCGACCCATTGTTGCGGCAGCCACATTTCGCTGCTCGCCCGCAATGGGTTGATCTCCAACCCACCGCGACGCAAAAACCGCCCCCAGACCATCAACTCCGTCATACCCAAGCGCCACAGGTCGGTGTAGATCCGCTCGATGCACTGCTCATGAAATTCCGCATGACAGCGAAACGAAACGAGGTAACGCAGAAGCGATGCGGGATCGACGCGCGGCCCGACACAGCGCAGGTAAAGGCTTGCCCAATCGGGTTGCGCCGTCACCGGGCAGAGCGAGCGAAACGCCTGCATCACGAAGCGCTGTTCGGAGGGAACGGCGCTGCGGAGCGCAAGCAGCGTGGGATCGTATTGGTAACGAAAATCATCCGCGGCAACCGTGTCCAAAAGGCATGCGCCGGGGTCGCCGAAATCGGACGCAACCGCGCGGCAAAATTGCGTCAGGGGATGAAGCGCGACGCGAACCGGCGCCTGCGCTACCGCCGCCAGATCCGCTTGGATGCGCGCAACCAACGCGTCGCCCTCCGCGAAACGAATTTGGTTGAAACCGTTCAGATAGAGTTTGAGCGACTTCGATTCGATCAAGTATGGGGAATGGGCAGGCACCCCGATCTCGATCACCGCCGCCTGCGGCTTTCCATGCGCGTCGAGCCACGAGCCTTCGTACCCGTACCAGCGGTCTTCACCCACCCAATGCGGCAGTGGGTCACCCAACGTCGCACGCGCGGTGGCACGCGCGATCGGCGTCAGCAGCTCAGGCGCGTACCCGTCCGGAACAGCAACCGACTGGCCAAGCAGCAACCCGCTCATGCCCCACCCCCGTAGAGGGTCCACAACATCTTCGCCAAGAGCAAGAGCAGAACCCCGGCCAAAATTCGTTTCAGCACCGGCACGGGCAACCGGTGGGCCCACCGGGCGCCGATCGGCGCGGTCAGAATGCTCGTTGCGCTCACCCCGATCACTGCAGGCAGATAGACGTAGCCCAACGAGAAGGGTGGCAAATTGGGGTCATGCCAGCCGTTTACTACATAACCGATCGTTCCGGTGATCGAAATGGGGATCCCCAGCGCGGCCGAGGTGCCGATCGCGTGCGCCACCGGGACGTTGCACCACGTGAGGAACGGCACCGTGAGTGTCCCCCCGCCGATCGCAACCAGCGCGGAAACGGCGCCGATCACGAACCCGGCGAAACCGAGCCCCAGCCAACCCGGAAGCTGACGCGTCGGCTTCGGTTTCAAATTGAGGAACATTTGCAAAGAAACGTATGCTATAAAGCACGCAAAAAAAATCGCGAGGGTGCGACTGGGAATCAGGGACGCTATGAAAGAGGCGACGAAGGTACCGAACAGCACGCCACTTGCCATGGGAACGAGCGCGTCGGTGCGCACCGCATGGTGTTGGTAGTGGGTTCGAGCACTCGCGAACGAAGTGAGGACGATCCCGGCCATCGACGAGCCGAGCGCCATATGGACGACGACCTCGGGGGAAAATCCCTGATAGGCAAAGAGCGTGGTCAGCACCGGCACCATGATCGCGCCGCCGCCCACGCCCAAAAGACCAGCAAAAAACCCTACGAAAACCCCGAGAACCGGGTAAGCAAGCCACCAGTAGTCCATACGCATCAAGAAAAAAAGAGCCCCGCAGCGCCGATCCGGCTGTGTGACCTGAACCTGCGGTTCAGGAGGGTCGCGTTCCCGTCACCATCAGGCACGTACACGGGGCACATGCACACAGGCGACGTCTGGGTCGGCGACCAATCGTCACGTTATTGGTTCAAGGATCGTACAGCTTTCTCGAACGCCGCAGGGAGTACCCGGTTCAGCGCGGCAACGGCGGCTGCCCCTCTGCCAAGAGCCTGTCGAGCCGCGCACCCATACGCTCGATTCTACGCTGAAACCCGGCGATGTCAAACCCCCCTTGCCGTTGCGTGCGAATGAGTTCCGTTGCGATCTCGAACGCCGCCCAAAGAAGCAGCTTCTCTCCGCTCAACCCCTCGCCGCTCAGACGCGCGAGCCGCTCGTCGAGGAGGCGCGCCGCGTCCCGCAGGAGCGGCGCGTCCGCTTCGTCACACGTCAATCGGTAGGTCTTGCCGCGCAGTGTCACCTCGACCCGAACTTCAACCATCGTCACGCTCCTTACGCGCAAGCCACGCCGCCAGCTCACCACGCAGCGCCGCAACCCGTTCTTGCTGTTTGGCCACTTCGGTGCGCGCCGTGGTCACAGCCGCTTGGAGACGGCGGTTCTCTTGTTGCAGTGCAGCCACCTGAAGCCGCAGTTGCGCGTTCTCCTGCCGCGACGCGGTCAGTTGTTGCGCCAGTAACTCGATTCTCTGCTCGAGCCCGGCGAGCAATTGCTCCATCTCAACGCTCCACTTGCGTGACATCCCGAACCGCACCGGTATCGGCGCTGGTCGTGAGTGCGGCGTAGGCACGCAGCGCGGCCGAGACCGGGCGATTGCGTGCTACCGGCTTCCACGCGTTCGCGCCGCGCGCTTCCATCGCGGCACGGCGCTTTGCGAGCGTCTCGTCGCTCACCGCAAGATGGATCCGCCGGTTGGGAATATCGATCTCGATCGTATCCCCCTCCTCGACGAGCGCGATCGGGCCGCCACACGCCGCTTCGGGCGAGACGTGGCCGATCGAAAGCCCCGAGGTTCCGCCCGAAAAGCGGCCATCGGTGATGAGCGCACAGACCTTGCCCAACCCTTTCGATTTGAGGTAACTCGTGGGGTAGAGCATCTCCTGCATGCCCGGCCCCCCTTTCGGCCCTTCGTAGCGGACCACTACGACGTCGCCCGGCACGATCTGGTCGGAAAGGATCGCCTCGACCGTCGCCTCTTGGCTTTCGAAGACCCGTGCCCGGCCTTTGAAGACCCAGATCGACTCGTCGACCCCCGCGGTCTTGACGATGCACCCGTTCGGCGCGAGGTTCCCGTAGAGCACCGCAAGCCCACCGTCTTGGGTGAACGCATGGGCGCGATCACGGATCACGCCGCGCGCGCGGTCGAGATCGAGCTCAGGGTAACGGTTTGCCTGCGAAAAGGCTTTCGTGGTCGGGATCCCGCCCGGCGCAGCGCGGTAGAAACGGTGCACCTCAGGATCGTCGGTCTGTTTGACGTCCCACTGCGCAAGCGCCGCTTGGAGCGTTGGGCTATGGACCGTTGGCACCGAATCGTCCAAAAGCCCCGCACGCTGCAGTTCGCCCAGAATGCCCATCACGCCGCCGGCGCGATGCACGTCTTCGATATGGACATCGGGCACCGCGGGCGCCACTTTACAGAGACACGGAACTTTGCGGCTGATGCGGTCGATATCGGCCATCGTAAACGGGACGCCCGCCTCAGACGCCGCCGCCAGCAGGTGCAGCACCGTGTTGGTGCTGCCGCCCATCGCAACATCGAGCGCCATCGCGTTTTCGAACGCGGCAAAGGTTGCGATCGAGCGCGGAAGCACGGTTTCGTCGTCCGCTTCGTAATAGCGTTTGGTCAACTCGACGATCCGCCGCCCCGCCTCGCGGAAGAGCCGCTCGCGGTCAGCGTGCGTGGCCACGAGCGTGCCGTTACCCGGTAGCGCCAGCCCCAACGCCTCGGTCAAACAGTTCATCGAGTTCGCGGTGAACATCCCCGAGCACGAACCGCAGGTGGGGCAGGCGCTCCGTTCGATCGCGGCCACCTCTTCGTCGCTTGCCTGGTCTTCGGCCGCTTTGACCATCGCATCGACCAGGTCGAGCGCCACCGTCTTGCCCCCGATCGTCACTTTCCCCGCCTCCATCGGACCGCCGGAGACGAAGATCGTTGGGATGTTGAGGCGCAGCGCCGCCATCAACATGCCCGGGGTGATTTTGTCACAGTTGGAGATGCACACCAGCGCATCCGCGCAGTGGGCGTTGACCATGTATTCGACCGAATCGGCGATGAGCTCCCGGCTTGGCAGCGAATAGAGCATCCCGCCGTGCCCCATTGCAATCCCGTCATCGACTGCGATCGTGTTGAACTCTTTGGCGATACCGCCCGCTTTGACGATCTCTTCGGCGACGATCCGACCCAGGTCGCGCAGATGGACGTGCCCCGGGACGAATTCGGTGAAGCTGTTGGCGATCGCGATGATCGGTTTGCCGAAATCGCTCTCTTTGACGCCGGTAGCGCGCCACAATGCGCGGGCGCCAGCCATGTTGCGCCCATGGGTCGTCGTGCGCGAACGGTACTGCGGCATGGTGCTCTCCTGCTTCAAGGCTCTGACTTTGGCGTATTCTAACGCTTTTGCGGCAGGAAGCGCGATGGCACTCGTCTTTCCCGAAATCGACCCGGTTGCGATCTACCTGGGTCCGCTCACCGTCCGTTGGTACGGCCTCATGTACCTGGCTGGTTTTGCGGCGTTCTATTGGCTGGGGCTTCGCCATGCGAAACGGCTCAGGGTAACCGACGTGTGGTCCCCAGAGCGCCTGGAACAACTCCTCACCGCAGGCGTAGTCGGCATCATCGTCGGCGGCAGACTGGGCGAAGTGCTCTTCTACCAACCCGCCTACTACTTTACCCATCCCCTCGAGATCGTCGCGATCTGGAAAGGGGGGATGAGCTTCCACGGTGGGTTGCTCGGCGCGATCGCCGCGATGCTCTGGTACGCGCGCCGCACCGGTCAAAATTTTTGGCAGGTTGCCGACTTCGTCGCCCCCCTCATTCCGCCTGGGCTGGGGTTTGGTCGTATCGGCAACTTCATCAACGGCGAACTCTGGGGACGCCCTGCACCCGAAGGGCTGCCCTGGGCGATGATCTACCCCCACGTCGATGCGATTCCCCGCCACCCCTCGCAACTCTACCAAGCCTTCGGGGAAGGGATCGTTCTCTTTCTCTTCCTCTGGTGGTTTGCACGCCGACCGCGTCCCGCCGGAATGGTTTCAGCCGCGTTTCTCGTCGGCTACGGCAGCGTTCGCTTCCTCTGCGAATTTTTCCGCAACCCCGACCCCGGCATCTTCTCCGCGTTCGGCAGCCTTCTCACCACCGCGCAATGGCTCTCTTTGGCTATGGTGTTCGCAGGCGCCGTGCTCACCGCGTGGGCGCGTCACCGTCGGCAACCACCGTCATCGTGAAGCGCGCCACCCCCTCGACCTCAGCAGTCACGCGATCCCCCGCCACCACCGGCCCGACCCCAGCCGGCGTGCCGGTAAGGATGAGGTCCCCCGCAGCCAACCGCCAATAGCGCGAAAGGGTGGCGATCAACTCAGGGATCGACCAGATCATCTGCGCGATATCCCCCGCTTGGCGCAGCGTCTCATTGACCCAAAGGCGAACCGCGCCGCGGGTCAACGCCACACCTGGGCGCGGCACGAGCGGCGCAAGCGGCAGCGACGCGTCGAACCCCTTCGCCACATCCCACGGCCGCCCTTTGGCCTTCGCCGCACTTTGCAGGTCACGCCGAGTCATGTCGAGTCCGACGGTGTAGCCCCAGATCGCTTGCTCCGCCTCCACTACACTGAGATTGCGGCCGCCACGCCCCAACGCAACCACCAGTTCCACCTCGTGATGGACCTCTTCCGTCATCGGCGGATAAGGCCAGCACGCCGTCTCGTCGGTCACTGGAAAAACCGCGTCGTTGGGCTTCAGGAAGAAAAACGGCGCTTCGCGGTTCGGATCGGCGCCCATTTCGCGCGCATGATCCGCGTAATTGCGGGCGACACAGAAGATACGGCGAACGGGAAAAAGCCGTCCATCGGTCACGGGAACACACGCGACCCTCGGTTCGAACACCCAAGCGTTTGTCATCGATCGACTCCTTGACTCTTGACATACCCTGCACATGCAATAAAATTGCAAAAATGACACCTCATCCTATGCCACAAGACCCCATCGCGCAGACACTCGCCCGCTATGGCCGGGTCACCGCGGCACGGTGGTGGGCACTCGCTATCTTACGCGAAGCCAAGCAACCGCTGACGCCAGACGAGCTTTTCGCGGCAACGACTGCTGCGACTCCCAAAGCGCCCGACCGGGTCACGGTCTATCGGGCGCTCGACTGGCTCGTCGCGAAAGGGTTGGTGCGGCGCATCGCCGCAAGCGACCGTGCCGCCCGCTTCGAAGTCGCGAGCAACAACCCGGCGCACGCCCACTTTCTCTGCACCACGTGTGGACGCACTTGGTGTCTTCCACCCCACCCCACGCCGTGGCCGCCACTGCCCGACGGTTTCGTTCCGCGCGAAGCGGAGCTCGTGATCCGCGGCCAATGCGCGCACTGTCACTGATCGGTTTTCCGCGATGAACCCGCCCGATACCGCGCGCGAAGCATTGCACCTCGACAATCTCACCGCCGGCTACGACCGCCACCCCGCGATACACCACCTTACCGCAACGATACCAGCGGGCAGCCACGTCGCGGTGCTCGGCCCGAACGGCGCGGGGAAATCGACACTGCTCAAGGTGATCGCCGGAGTGTTGCCCCCGATCACGGGCGCGGTCCACCTCCCGGAAACGTGGCGCGGTCGCGTCGCCTACTTGCCGCAGCACCCCACGTGGCGCGTCGATTTTCCGCTTTCGGTCTTCGACGCGGTTGCGCTTGCGCTCTGGCCCGAGGTCGGTTGTTGGCGGCCGCTTCGACGCGACGAACGCAACCGCGTCCACGCCGCGCTCGCCGATATGGGACTGACGCCACTTGCGAAACGTCCGGTCGCGGCGCTCTCGGGCGGACAGCAGCAGCGGGTGCGCTTTGCGCAGCTGCTCGTGCGCGACGCGAAACTGATCCTCCTGGACGAACCCTTCACCGCGATGGACGCGCAGACGACCGCCTGGGTGCGCCAAATCCTTGCCCAGTGGCGGGAACGCGGCGTGACGGTCTTGGCGGTTCTACACGACGAAACGATCGCGCGCAGCGACTTTCCATGGACGATGCTGCTTGCGCGGGAGCTGGTTGCGTTCGCGCCAACCCAGACGATCGACTGGGACGCATGGCGACGCCGCGCCGCGCAACCGATCGCACCGCGCGACGATGCGCCGTGGTGCGCCGATGCACCTGCCGCGGAGGGGGTGTGATGGCCTTCACCGCACCATGGGAAGCGATCACTTTGCTGCTGACGGACCCGTGGTTGCGCCAGGCGTGGCTGGCGCTGGCCGTTGCCGCGCTCGCGGCGGCGCCGTGCGGGGTGCTGCTGGTCACCCGCCGCATGAGTCTGATGGGCGACGCGATGAGCCACGCGATCCTGCCCGGTGTCGCTACCGGTTACCTGCTTGCCGGGTTTTCGCTGCCCGCGATCACCGTTGGCGGCCTCGTCGCCGGAGTAGCCGTGGCGTGGGCGGCCGGGTGGGCGAGCCGCAACACGGCACTTTTCGAAGACGCGACGCTTGCCGGGTTTCAACTCTCGGCGCTCGCGCTTGGAATCCTTTTGATCACGGCACAAGGCAACCCCACCGACGTGATGCACCTTCTCTTTGGTTCGGTACTGGCGCTCGACCGCGCCACGCTCGGTTTCATCGTCGGAACCGCTGCGGTGACCCTGCTCACGCTCGTTGTCTGTCGGCGCGCGATCGCGTTCGAATGGTTCGATTCCGAGACCTTGCGCCGCCTCGACCCGCGCGCGTCGGCCCGCACCTACTACCTCACCCTCGCGGTGATCGTCGCGATGATGGTCGCGGTCTTCCAAGCGCTCGGCGCGCTCTTGGGACTTACGTTGTTGATGCTGCCGGCGCTGACCGCACGTTTGTGGGCGAATCGTTTACTGCCGACTTTCGTCACTGCCGCCTCGATCGGCGCCGCCGGCAGCACCATCGGGCTCTGCGCGGCGCTTGCCGGCGATTGGCCACCCGGCCCCGCGGTTGCGGCGACCCTTTCACTGGGTTACCTCGTTTCGCTCTTCTTTGCCCCGTACGGTCTGTGGCGACGCCGCCACCCGTCGCCCAAACACCGCGTGGCATGACGCCCGAATCGCACGACTCAACGGGAGTACAGAAAATGTATAGAAACGAACACGACCGCGGCGCCCCCACGCGCCGCCATTTTCTCGCCTATTGTGCGCAGTGGTTGGGCGCGCTGGCAACCCTGCCGCTTGCGAACCCATCGCGCGCACAAGCCCAGCGCACGCCACAACCCCTCATCGTCGCGAGTCACCCGATCGTTGCCGACTGGGTACGCAATCTGGTTGGCACGCACGCGGCGGTGCAGGCGATCGCACAACCCCAACAAGATCTGCACAGCATCACGCTGCACCCTGCGCATCTTCCCCTTCTGCGGCAAGCGGTGACCATCGTCACGATGGGGCTGGGCACCGAGACCGCGTTCGTGCGCGACTGCGCTCGACTCGTACCCGACACCCCGCGCCTTGCGCTTGGCGATCTGCTTGCGCCGCAACGGCGCTTGCTCCGTCCCACCGGCATCGCGCCCGACCACGATCACGATCACGATCACGCCGATAGCCATGACCACACACAGGATCGCGATCCCGACAACACGCTGGAGCACGGCCAGCACGACGATCACGCAACCCAATACGATCCCCACTTTTGGCTCGATCCCGAACGGGTTGCCGAGGCCCTAGCGCAGGCACTCCCAAACCTCATCACCCGCATCCCCAGCGCGCAGCAGTCGATCACCGCGCACGCGCACCCTTACCTGGAGGCGCTGCGCGTGCTGGCCGCGGACGGGCGTACCCGTCTGGCCGACCTGCCCGCCACGCACCGCAAGGCGTTCGTGCTGCACGACGCCTACCGCTACCTCAACGCCGCGTTCGGTGTCGAACTGATCGGTATCGACACCGTGGTGCCGCACGGCGAGGTCACTGCGCAACGCCTGCTCGAACTCAAGGCACGCGCAGCACGCGAAGGAATTCGCATCCTCTTCACCGAAGCCCATCGCACGAGCCGGGTGGCGCAAACTTTCGCACAGCGCCTGGGCCTTGCCGTCGCAGGTCCCCTCTACGCCGAAACCTTTGCGCCCTCTCCTGGGCCCGCGACCTATCTCGATCTGATGCGTCACAACCTGGCGACGATCGCCGCCGCGCTGCGCACTCAGTGAGCGCGCGCGAACCCTTTCGCGACGCGCGCACGAACGCAGAGCCCGGGGTGCGGGAACCTTGGCGATCTTTTGCTATCCTATCGGCAACCCGATTCGATCGAGAAACCCGATGACGCTTCGCGCGCTCTTGACCTTGCTATCGACGGCTCTGCCCTTGGCGTACGCCCCGTTTGCTGTAGCGCAAGGCGACACCGTGTCAGCACCTGCGCCATCCGCCGCACCCGACGCTGCATCGGAGATTCGTGTCGAGCCGTTGCGCACCCCGCTCGACGGCGATTTCGTCTTCGCGTGGCTCGTCGGGGAATTGGCGCTCCGAAACGGGCAGTGGGGGCAAGCGCTCGAAGCCTACGAGCGCGCGGCCGAAGCGCAACCGATCCCCGCCGTGCTCGACCGCTGGGCGCAAACCGCGCTCCTGGCGGGCGACGCAGCCCAGTTCGAACGCATCCTCACGCTTTGGCAATGGCTAGCGCCGGACGACGCGCGGCTTCAGCAACTCGCTGCGCACCGCGAACGGCTGAACGCCCGTTTCGAAGCGCAGATCAGCGAACGGATCGCCGAGATCCTGAAAAAGGACCCCGATCAGCGCGAACGCAATCTGCTGGGGCTTCCCGCTGCGTTGGCCGAGTTGGGTAACCCGACGCAGATCCTGCGCTTGATCGAAAGAGCGGTTGCGCCCTACCGCGAAGAGCCGGCGGCGCACCTGATCGTCAGCGAGGCCGCACGGCAAGCGGGTGACCTCGACCGCGCGTGGGCTGCTGCGCAAGCGGCGGTGGCGTTGCGTCCCGACTGGCCACCGGCGCTCGCGCAACTCGCGCAGGTGGCGCTCGACCGTTTTGCTCCGGAACTGGCGATTCCGATCCTCGCGCCAGCGCAGGAACGCCAACCCGAAGCGCTCACCGTTACCTTGGCGCTCGCGGCGTTGCTCGCCGAAACCGACCACCCGGAGCGGGCGGTTGCGCTGCTTGCGCCGTGGGTCGAGCGCGGTGTGACCGACCCCCGGCTGATCGACGCGCTGGCAACTTTTGGGGCGCAAGGGATCGAACCCGAACAGTGTGCTCGGTGGCTTTTGCGCCTTGCCAAAGAGCGCCCGGAAGCGCGCCTCAAAGCGGCACAACTGTGGCTTGCCCGCGAACAACCGCGACGCGCCCTTCGTCTCCTTGCGCAGCGCGCGCTGCCCGGCAACCTTGCCGAATCGGCTGCCGCACTCACGGCGCAAGCGCTGGCACGGCTGGGGCGGGTCGACGAGGCGTTGTCGCGCTTGGAAGCACACGCCCCCCTCTCAGGCGTGGATGCGGCACTGCGCGAAGCACGCTTGTGGCAAGAAGCGAAGCAGTGGGAAGCGTCACGTGCCGTGCTCATCGACGCACTTACGACGTTTGGCGATGTGCCGCAACTTCTCTACGACTACGCGATCCTGCTCGAACGCATGGGCGCGCGCGACAGCGCCGAAGGGTATTTGCGTAAGCTTTTGGCGATGCGGCCATTCGACGTCCATGCGATCAACGCGCTCGGCTACCTGCTTGCCGACGCGAACCGGTCGCTCGACGAAGCCGAACGGTTGCTGCGCCTGGCGCGCGCCCTCAAGCCGAACGACGGGTTCATCATGGACAGCGAAGGGTGGTTGCGTTTCCGGCAACGGGACTACCTGGCCGCGCGCCGTCTGATCGAAGCCGCGTGGCGGCGCGCGCCAGACCCGGAAATCGGCGATCACCTCGTCGCCGTGTACCAAGCGCTTGGCGACGAAGCGCGTGCCGCTGCGTGGCGCAAACGCCTGGCGCGGCAATTTTCGGGGCGCTAACCGATGCTGACGTTGGTCATTGTCCTCCCTCTGCTTTTCGGCACCACGGCGTGCGCGTGGGCGGGGGCGCGGTTTGGGAAACGGGCCGCGGCTGTCAGTGCCGCTGCAGTCGCGATACTGGCGCTGGGCCTGTTGCTGACCCTAGCGGCACCCATCTGGGCGGGGGGTGCCGTGGCCGAAGCGGCGCAGTGGGTCCCCTCACTGGGGCTCAACTGGCAACTGCGCGCCGACGCGTTGAGCCTCTTCTTTGCTACGTTGATCCTGGCAATCGGGCTTTTGGTGATCACCTACGCCAGCTACTACCTCGGCCCCACAGATCCGCCCGGGAAGTTCTACGCGACGTTGATGCTCTTCATGGCCGCGATGCTCGGGATCGTGCTCGCGGACAACCTGCTGCTGCTCGTCGTCTTCTGGGAGCTCACCAGCCTTTCGTCGTTTCTCTTGGTCGGCTACTGGAACGAGCAGACGCAAGCGCGGCGCGGCGCAAGACAAGCGCTGATCGTCACCGGTGTAGGCGGTGTGGTTCTGGCGGCTGGCGCGCTGCTCCTAGGCGAAATCGGCGGCACCCACCAGATCAGCGCGTTGCTCGCGCAAGGTGGCGCGTTGCAGAATCATCCGCTCTTTTCGTGGGCGCTTGTGATGGTGCTGATCGGTGCGGTCACGAAAAGCGCCCAGTTTCCGTTCCACTTCTGGCTGCCCGACGCCATGGCCGCCCCGACGCCCGTTTCGGCGTACCTCCATTCGGCGACGATGGTCAAAGCGGGGCTCTTCCTCCTGCTGCGTCTGCACCCACTTTTTGCCGGTTCGAGCCTATTCGAAATGATCGCATTACCGGTCGGTTTGGCAACCCTGACGCTCGGCGCCGTCATCGCAATCTTCAAACACGACCTCAAGGGGCTCCTTGCCTATTCGACGATCAGCCACTTGGGGTTGATCATGACGATGATCGGTCTGGGTACCGTCGAAGGGGTGGTCGTGGCGGTCTTTCATATCTTCAACCACGCGTTGTTCAAAGCAGCCCTCTTCATGAGTGCCGGAATCGTCGACCACGAAACGGGGTCACGTGATTTGCGCCACGTAAACGGCATGATGCGCTATCTACCGTGGACCGGTCTCTTTGCGATCATCGCCGCAGCGGCGATGGCTGGAATCCCCTTTTTCAACGGTTTCCTGTCCAAAGAGCTCTTCTTCACCGCGACACTCACCGCGCCCCACCCGCTCGTCCCGATCCTCGCAACGGCTGCGGCAGCCGCAAGCGTCGCCTACTCGTTCCGTTTCATTCACGATACCTTTTTCAACGGCGAACCGGGGCCACTACCCAACCCCCACCCGCACGAACCGGCGTGGGGCATGCGGGCGCCCGTGGTGCTCCTTGCGCTCCTTTGCGTCCTCTTCGGTGTGATGCCGTGGCTCGCCGAACCGCTGATCACGCGGGTTGCCGAAGCGACGGCCGGGTCAGCCGTGCCGGAACTTCACCTAGCGTTGTGGCACTATCCCGGGCTTCACGTCGCAATGAGCGGACTTGCGCTCGTCGGGGGCGGCATCGCGTACGCCCTTTTGATGACCAACCGCTTCCTCCATCGACTCGATATCGACCGTCTCTTCGGACGCCGCGCTGGCCGCTGGCTCTTTGCCGCTGCAATCGCTCGATTGGTGCGCGCCGCGGCTTGGATCACTCGCCGTACCGACACCGGCTCGCTCACCGTGATCGTTGCGCTCGTCTGGATGAGCGCGCTCGCGCTCCTCTATTTCACCGTACCGTGGCCGAAAACGATTAACACCCCAGCAGTCCCGGAACCTTCGTTCGCGACACTGCTCGTTGCGTTCCCGCTCTGGTTGCTCGTCGCGCTTTCGGCGGGTGCGCTGCTCTTCTGGCATGCGCGCCGAACCGTCGCGGTGCTTCTGACCGGCGTGATCGGACTGGTGAGCGCCGTGGCGTTTGCCCTGCTGTCCGCGCCCGATCTGGCGATGACGCAGATCGCCGTCGAAGTGGTGAGCACCGTGTTGCTGTTCCTTGCGCTCTCGTTCCTACCCAAACGCACCCCGGCGATCCCGTTTCGGCGACGCTTCCTGCGCGGTGCGATCGCCGTCGCTGCGGGCGTCACCGTCGGCGTGTTGGCTTGGTGGCTGCTGGTGACGCCGCGCGAATCGATCAGTTGGTACTTCTTGGCCGAGGCGCTTCCCGGCGGAGGCGGCCGCAACGTCGTCAATGTGATTCTCGTCGATTTCCGCGGCTACGATACCTTTGGCGAGATCACCGTGCTCGGGGTCGCCGCGTTGGGCGCGTGGGCGCTCTTTGTCGGCGCGTCACGGGCACAGGATCGCACCCGACGGACACCACAGTGGATCGAACCCCATTCCCACCTTCTGCGCCTCGCAACGACCGTGATGCTGCCCGCGGCGCTTCTTTTGAGCATCTATCTGTTCTTGCGCGGCCATAACCAACCGGGCGGCGGGTTCATCGCCGGGTTGGTCACCGCTGCAGCGCTTCTGCTCGTCTATCTCGCGCACGGGTTTGCCGCGGCAAACCAATTCGTGCGCGCCCAAGACGGTTGGCGGTTCGCACGCACGGTGGGCGCTGGGATCGCGATCGCAGCCGCCACGGGCGCCGCTGCGTGGGCGTTTGGACGCCCCTTCCTCACCAGCGCACACGGTCACCCACACCTGCCGCTCTTAGGCGAACTCCCGCTTGCCTCGGCAGCACTCTTCGACCTTGGCGTCTATGTCACGGTGGTCGGGGCAACGCTGTTGCTCCTTGCCACTTTGGCTGCGGGTCGCCGCAATGACCGCAAAACCGAGGAGATCGAACGATGACGCTGGAAGGATTGGTTGCTTCGGCGATTGGGATCGTCACCACCGTAGCCGTCTACCTGCTCTTGCAACCGCGCGCGTTTGCCACGGCATTGGGCTTGACACTGCTCAGTTACGCGGTCAATATGTTCATTTTCGTCGCGGGTGGGCTCTGGATCGACGCACCCCCTGTTCTCGACGCGGGCCGCCGACTTAGTGCCGACCCGCTACCACAAGCGCTGATCCTGACCGCGATCGTGATCGGCTTTGCCACCACCGCTTATCTGCTTGCGTTGGCGGTTCGCCGTTTTGCGGTCACGGGTGACGAGCGCACGCACCTTACCCCGAAGCACACGGAGGACGCGCGGTGAGCAACGCTGCAACCGCCCTCTTCACCCATTTACCGATCCTGCTGATCGTTTGGCCGCTGGGGTGGGGGATCCTTTTGCTCCTCGGCGCTGCGCGCAGCAGCGACCATCCGCCGGGGAGCGACCACCCCGAAACGTCGTTACGCCGCGAGCGCTGGCTCAGTTTGAGCGGTGCGGCGATCACCCTGCTGGGGGCGTCGCTGCTTTCCTGGGATGCCGCGCACGGTGCGATTCGCGTCTATTCGTTGGGCGACTGGCCCGCGCCATTTGGAATCGCGTTGGTCTCGGATCGCCTGTCCGCTCTTTTTCTGCTGCTCACCGCTGTGGTCGCGGGTAGTGCCTTGGCGTTTGCGATCGGCAGTTGGGACCACCGCGGTCGGGCCTTCCACCCCCTGTTCCATATCCAATGGGCTGGACTCAACGGCGCGTTCCTCACGGGCGACATTTTCAACCTCTTCGTCTTTTTCGAAGTACTGTTGATCGCCTCGTACGCGTTGCTCACCCACGGTCTTGGACAGGCACGCTTGCGGGTCGCGTTTGGGTATGTGGTCGTAAACCTCACCGCATCGGCACTCTTTCTCTTGGGGTTAGCGCTCATCTACGGCGCTTACGGTAGCCTCAACCTTGCCGATCTTGCGCAACGCACGGCGGCGCTTGCCCCGCAACCCCTCTTTTTGGCGCGCGCGGGTGCCACACTGCTGCTCGTCGTCTTTGCGATCAAGGCCGCTGCCGCACCACTCTATCTGTGGCTTCCCACAGCGTACAGTGCGGCGTCACCGCCCGTTGCCGCGCTCTTTGCAATCATGACCAAGGTCGGCATCTACGCGATCATTCGCGTCCATTGGGCGGTCTGGGGCGGTGAGTCGGGCGTTTTGGGTAGCGCGGCGTTTGCGTTGCTGCTTCCCGTAGCGATCGTCACGGGATTGCTGGGTGTTGCCGGGGCGCTTGCGGCCCGCACCCTTTCGCGGCAGATCGCGTTCTTGACCGTCGCGTCGGTGGGCACGATCCTCATCGGCGTCGCGTTGGCCACCCCGAAGGGAATCGCTGCCGCACTCTTTTACCTCGTCCACAGCACGGTCACCGTCACGCTCCTTTTTTTGGTCGTTGCGCTGGTCGCCGCACAACGGGGTGAAATCGGGGACGTGATCCAACCTGCGCCTGCGTTGCGCGATCCGGTTGCGCTCGGTCTCCTCATGCTGCTCGCTGCCGCTTCTGCGATCGGCATCCCGCCCCTTCCGGGTTTTTTGGGCAAACTCTACCTGCTGGAAGCGAGCCTGGACCGCCCGGGGCAAGGCGCCGTGTGGCTCACGCTCATCGCAGTGGGCGCACTCACACTGATCGCGCTCGCCCGTGCAGGGGTGACCATCTTTTGGCATACCCACCCGAAGCGCATCACGGTCTGGCCCGCCGGTGACAGTCGCGTGCTCATGCAGCCGGTCGTGGCGCTGGTCGTTGTCGTCGCCGCGATGACGCTGTGGGCAGAACCGCTCTACCGCTTCACCTACGCCGCAGCGGTTCAGGCTGCCGACCAGACGGCATACGCACGCGTCGTCTTGGAGCGCGTGCACTTTTCGGCCCCGTGGACGCGGCCTTATGACGGCGTCCTTCCCCAGACCGAACCACCGGAGGTGCCATGACCCCCGCGACGATCCCACCGCGCTGGTTCCCTGCGCCGATCCTTTCGCTACTCCTGGCTGGCGCGTGGTTGCTGCTCAACCACAGCGCGAGCCCGGCCCATCTCGTTGCAGCGTGCGTTCTGGGGTGGGGGATTCCGTTTTGGCTTCGACCGCTTTTGGGGACCCGTGCCACCATCCGCTGGCTGCCTGCATTGCGGTTGGCGGCGATCGTCCTCTGGGATATCGTGGTCTCGAACGTCCGCGTAGCGCGCCTGGCGCTCAGCCCCACCGCCAAACCGCGATCGGCGTGGCTGGTGTTGCCGCTTCGCACCGATCACGCGCGCGCAAACGCCCTGTTGGCAACGATCGTCACCAACACGCCCGGAACGGTTTCCGTGGCGTTTGCCGAGCGCTCGCTCCTCATCCATGTACTCGACTGCGCAGACCCAGCGGCAGCGCTCCACGAAATCGATACCCGCTACCAACTGCCGCTCATCGCGATCTTTTCGCTCGATATTGAGGAGACGCCCCAATGACGCCCGCTTTCTCGCCCTGGCTCAACACGCTGCTCGACGGTGCGCTCTTTGTCCTGATGCTCACCCTCGTTTTGGTCGCCTGGCGGCTGTGGCGCGGACCGGACGCGGTCGATCGTCTGTTGGCGTTGGACACGCTCTACCTCAACGCCGCGAGCCTGCTTCTGGTTTGGGACCTGCGGCACCATACGCCGCTGCTTTTCGAAGCCGCGTTGATGATCACCGCGCTCGGCTTCGTCGGTACCACCGCTGCAGCGCGGTACCTGGCCCGCCACGCCGTGATCGAATAGGAGCGTCGAATGGTTTCGCAAGCGTGGGAATGGCTGATCGCCGGATGCGTGCTCGCCGGTACGTTCTTCACGTTCGTCGGCGCGATCGGCCTCAATCGCTTCCGGGACGCCTTCCAACGGCTGCACGCGCCCACCAAAGCATCGACGCTGGGGATCGGGATGCTGCTGATCGCGTCGATGATCGCTGCATGGCAAGAGGGGCGTCCCGGTTTTGCCGAACTCCTCATCACACTCTTCGTCTTCCTCACGGCGCCGGTCTCGGCGAGCCTGCTTGCGCAAGCCGCGATCCGGCGACGGTGCAAAGGTGGGCCTCCGGCAAGCGCCGCCCCTGAGACGCCGCAACAGACAGAGAGGGAAGGGCTATGAATCGTCAGGGAAGCGACCGGTTAGGCACGTCGCTCTTTGGGCTTACGCGGCTGCGGCTTGCCTGGGCGGTGCGCGTCCGCTGGCGCGTGGCGCTGCTTGGATTGCTCGCAACCGGAATCGCCGGCTGCTCCTCCTTCCCTTCCCCGCCCCCGCGGCGCGTGGACAGCACGTCCCCCGCATCGGTTGCCGCGATACCGGTGCGCTTTTACGTCGAAGGGCGTTTTGCGGCGCAACACGAAGCGGAAGGGATCTCGGGCCGTTTCGTCTGGCAACGAACCGCACCCCATCAGGAGACGTGGCAACTCCTCTCCCCCACGGGAAACGAAGTCGCACAGCTTACCGTAACCGGCCACGACGCGACGCTCACCGTCCCGGGGCAACCGTCACGCACTGCGCCAAACCCCGAAACGCTCGTCGAACCGCTTCTTGGTTTTGCCCTTCCGCCGTGGACGACCTGGCGCGCCGCGCTTTGGGGCTGGCGCCCGGTCGATACCAATCCCCCCGCCGTCGAGCCGGTTGCGCACGAGTCGACACACGCGCTCGGTTGGACCTGGCGGTGGTCTGATCGTGATCCGAACGGGTGGCCACGCCGAATCGAAATCAGCCGCGGCGATACCCGTCTGATACTCGTCGTCGAGACGCGGCAAGGCAGCGAATCATGACCTTTGCACACCAACAGCCAGAGCCCCTCATCCCAGTACCACCCCAGGGCACCGGCACCGTTCGCGTCCCGGCGCCAGCCAAGATCAACCGATTTCTGCACGTGGTCGGGCGCCGTAACGATGGGTACCACCTGCTGCAAACCCTCTTTCAGCTAATCGACTGGTGCGATTGGTTGACGATCACGCGCCGTGACGACGGCCGAATCGTCCGCGAACTGCCGCCCAATAGCCCGGCAGAACTGGCCAAACTGCCACCGGAACGCGATTTGACCCTTCGCGCCGCGCATTTGCTGCGCGCGCGGTTCGGCCACCCCGAATGGGGCGCGACGATCCGTCTGGAAAAGCACCTTCCGCTCGGTGGCGGCCTTGGGGGCGGAAGCAGCGATGCCGCGACAGTGCTCTTGGCGCTCAATCGACTCTGGGGACTCAACCGCTCGCGCGAAACGCTGTGTGCGCTGGGTGCCGAACTTGGTGCAGACGTCCCGTTTTTCCTCTTCGGCGAAAGCGCGTTTGCCGAAGGAATTGGTGAAAAGCTCACCCCGTACCCGCTCCCGACCGAGACGATCTGGATCCTCGACCCTGGAGTCGCGGTCGCTACCGCATCGATTTTTGCCTCCCCCCTCTTGACACGCGATACGCCTTGTTGCACAATAACGGCTCTCGCGCACGCCACGCTGAGAAACGATTTGGAGCCGGTTGCGCGCGCGCTTCACCCGGAAGTCGATCGCGCCTTGCAGTGGCTCGCTCAGTTTGGTGACGCACGGATGTCCGGTTCAGGCGGTTGTTGTTTTGTAGTAACCCATGCGCGCCTGCCGGATCCGCCGTTCGGCGCACTCAAGCGTTGCCGGACGTTGGCGCGTCACCCATTGTGGCTGTGGGCGGAACCGAATTCCAGTTTTTTGGGGAGTCGCCAAGCTGGTTAAGGCACCGGATTTTGATTCCGGCATTCGAGGGTTCGAATCCTTCCTCCCCAGCCATTTCGTCGCGGGTAGGCTGTAAGCCTACCCGTTTTACTTGATGAGGGTGAAAATGCCACGCGGCAGTATGATGGTCTTTACCGGCAACGCCAACCCGAAACTCGCGTCAGACGTGGTTCGGCGTTTGGGGATCCCTTTGGGTTCGGCTGTTGTCGGTCGCTTTTCCGACGGCGAGATCAACGTCGAGATCCTCGAAAACGTCCGCGGACAAGACGTCTTCATACTCCAACCGACGTGCACGCCCACCAACGACAATTTGATGGAACTGGTGGTGCTTGCCGATGCGCTGAAGCGCGCCTCTGCGTGGCGCATCACCGCCGCGATCCCCTACTTCGGTTACGCCCGGCAAGACCGTCGCCCGCGCTCGGCACGCGTTCCGATCACTGCGAAAGTGGTCGCGAACATGCTGCAAGCCGTCGGCGTTCAAAGGGTGCTCACCGTCGATCTCCACGCCGATCAGATCCAGGGCTTTTTCGACATTCCGGTCGACAACATCTACTCGACGCCGGTTTTGATCAACGACATAGAAAAACAGCGCCACGACAATCTGACGGTCGTCTCACCCGACATCGGCGGTGTGGTGCGCGCGCGTGCTTTCGCGAAACGGCTCGACTGTGACCTGGCGATCATCGACAAACGGCGCCCGAAAGCGAACGTGGCCGAAGTGATGAACATCATCGGCGATGTCAAAGGGCGCACCTGCGTGATCGTCGACGACATCGTCGATACCGCCGGCACCCTCTGTAAAGCTGCGGCTGCGCTCAAGGAACACGGCGCCGAACGGGTGATCGCCTACTGCACCCACCCGGTCCTTTCTGGCGCCGCGCCCAGCCGGATCGGCGAATCGGTACTCGACGAACTCGTGGTCACCGATACGATCCCGCTCAAAGAGGACGCGCAATCGTGCGCTAAGATCCGTCAGATCACGATCGCACCGCTTCTTGCCGACACGCTACTGCGCATCAGCAACGAAGAGTCGGTGAGTTCGCTTTTCACCGAATGAGGTTTTGGGAAGCACCTCGTCTGCTGGTCGCGGCGGCGAGGTGCGGTTTGTCACTGTAAGGAGCGTATCATGCAATTCAACCTCAAAGCCCAGCGTCGCGACGACCAGGGTACGCGTGCGAGCCGCCGCCTGCGTCGCGCGGGTCTCGTCCCCGCGATCGTCTACGGGGGCAATCAACCAGCGCAACCGATCGCGCTCGACCACAACGAGCTCTACCACCTCTTGGACAACGAGGCGTTCCATACTGCGGTGTTCACGCTGGAAATCGACGGCACCCCGACCTCGGTGCTGTTGCGTGACGCGCAATACCACCCCTTCAAGCCGATCGTGCTCCATGCCGACTTTCAGCGCGTGGCGGCTGACGAAGTGATCCACATCAAAGTGCCGTTGCACTTCGTCGGCGAAGCGGAATCGCCCGCCGTGAAGCTCCACCACTGTATCGTCAACCACGTCTTGACCGAACTCGACGTGCGTTGCTTGCCAAAAGACATCCCCGAGTACATCGAGGTCGACCTCTCGCAGCTCGAACCGGGCCATTCGGTGCATGTCTCCCACATTACCCTTCCGGCAGGGGTCACGGTGGTGAGCCATGGCGAAGAGGATCCGGTCGTTGCCACCGCCGTGAAAGTTTCCAGCGGGGAAACCAGCGGTGAGGGTGAAGCGGAAGGCGAAGGCGAAGCGTAACTCACCTTCTTTCCTTTCCCTTTCGATACGCGTCGCGGCATGAGTGGTCACCCAATTCCTCCGCAATTGGTCGTTGGGTTGGGTAACCCCGGCCGCGAATACGAAGCGACGCGCCACAACATCGGTTTTTGGTGGGTAGACCAGTTGGCGCGCACGTTGTGCGCAATTTTTCACCCAGAAGCGCGCTTTTTCGGTGAAGTTGCGCGCTCCGGCACGCTGCGGCTGCTCAAACCCACCACCTTTATGAACCGCTCCGGGCAAGCGGTCGCGGCATTGGCGCGCTTTTTCCGCATTCCTCCGGAAGCGATCCTCGTCGTTCATGACGAACTCGACCTCCCGCCCGGACGCGCCCGCCTCAAATTCGGCGGCGGCACGGCGGGCCACAACGGCTTGAAAGACATTCGCGCGCAATTGGGCAGCGACCGTTTCTGGCGGTTGCGCCTGGGCATCGGACACCCCGGCGACCGCAGCCAAGTGGCGAACTACGTCCTCCATCCGCCCCGCGCCGAGGAGCGGGCGCTGCTTGAGCAGGTGCTCACCGATACGCTGGCCTGTTGGCCCTTGATTGCTCGTGGCGACTGGTCGCGGGCGCAGCAACGGATCCATGCGCTGGCACCGCCCACCCCCTCGCTCACGCCCCAGGAGAACCGGTCATGAAATGTGGCATCGTCGGATTGCCCAACGTTGGAAAATCGACGCTCTTCAACGCGCTCACCAAAGCGGGTATCGAAGCGGCAAATTACCCCTTCTGCACGATCGAGCCCAACGTCGGCGTCGTGGAAGTTCCCGATCCGCGCCTGAAGCAACTGGCCGAAATCGTCAAACCGCAACGCGTGGTCCCGGCGATCGTCGAATTCGTCGATATCGCGGGCTTGGTCAAGGGGGCATCACAAGGAGAAGGGCTTGGCAACCAATTTTTGGCCAATATCCGCGAAACCGATGCGATCGTCCATGTCGTTCGCTGTTTCGAAGACAGCAACATCGTCCACGTCTCAGGTAGCGTCGATCCCCTGCGTGACATCGAAGTGATCGACACGGAACTGGCGCTTGCCGACCTTGCCACGGTCGACAAAGCGCTCAACCGCTACCGCAAACCGGCGCAAGCGGGGGACAAAACAGCGAAAGCACTCGTACCGGTCTTGGAACGGTGCCACGCGCAACTCGATGCCGGCCGCCCCATTCGCGCCCTCGCGTTGAGTGACGAAGAGCGGGCGCTGCTCAAACCCTTCTGCCTGCTGACCGCAAAACCGGTCCTCTACGCCGCGAACGTCGACGAACACGGTTTCGGTGACGACAACCTCCACCTGCGGGCCGTTCGCGAACACGCTGCGCAAGAAGGGGCGCAAGTGGTCGCAATCTCTGCAGCGATCGAAGCGGAGATCATCGAACTGCCCGACGAAGACAAAGCAATCTTCCTCGAAGAGATGGGGATGAGCGAGCCCGGGCTCAACCGCTTGATTCGGGCGGCGTACCGGTTGCTGGGCCTACACACCTTTTTCACCGCGGGCGTCAAGGAGGTCCGCGCCTGGACCATTCCGATCGGCGCGACCGCGCCGCAAGCCGCCGGCGTAATCCACTCCGACTTCGAACGCGGTTTCATCCGCGCGCAGGTAATCGCGTTCGACGACTTCATCCGCTACCGCGGCGAAGCGGGGGCACGGGAAGCGGGTAAAATGCGCGCCGAAGGCAAAGAGTACGTGGTACAAGACGGGGACGTGATCCACTTCCTGTTCAACGTCTAACCTCAAGGCAACCCGCCGCGTTGCCCGCTATTGTCCGCGTCGTCGTTTATGTCCTCCCCCTACGCGCTCCCCGCAGAACCGCTCGCCCCACCGCTCACCGCAGTTGCTCCGCCTGCGGTTGCGATCGAAACGGTAGCAAGCGGCTTCACCCATCCGTGGGCGGTCGCGTTCCTTCCTGACGGAACGTTGCTCCTCACCGAACGCCCCGGGCGCCTCGTTCATTTCGATCCCCGAAGGGGTCAACGGCACACGGTTACCGGTGGGCCACCGGTTTTTGCACAAGGTCAAGGGGGATTGCTCGACTTGGTGCTTGCGCCCGATTTCGCCACGAACCGCACCCTCTATTTCTGCTTCGCCGAACCGGTGGGCAGCACACACGCCCGGACCGCCGTAGCACGCGCCGTAATGACGCCCGACAACCGCGCCCTCACCGACGTGCGCATCCTCTTTCGCCAGGAACCCCCACTGCCTGGCGAACTCCACTTCGGTTGCCGCCTGCTCTTCGAACCCGACGGCAAAGCGCTGCTGGTCACACTGGGCGAGCGCTACCAGGCGCGCAATGAAGCCCAGAATCTCACCAACCATCTGGGAAAAACGGTACGCATCGACCCAGAGAACGGGGCCGGTCTGATGGGGCGATTTTGGCAGGAGCGGTGCCAACGCGGTGACCGCAACGCGTGCCACGCACAACCCGAGATTTTCACTTGGGGCCACCGCAACGTGCAAGGCGCCATTTGGCACCCGGGCGCGAACCAATCGTGGATCGTCGAACATGGCCCGCAGGGGGGTGACGAACTCAACCGCCTCACGCCGGGCGGAAACTACGGTTGGCCCCACTATACCTACGGCGAGGAGTACGGCGGTGGGCCCATCGGCGAGGGGAAGGTCCACCCCACTCCCTACCAACCGCCACTCATCCACTGGACCCCGTCGATCGCACCCTCGGGGATGGCGTTCCTTGCAAGCGACCGGTACGGGGTCGAATGGCAAGGAGCGGTGCTCGTCGGCTCGCTCAAGTTCGGTGAGGTGCGCTGGCTTCAGACGGTGTGCGACCGCGTTTTGCACGAAGCGATCCTTCCGGTCGGAGCGCGGGTGCGCGACGTCCGAGTAGGTCCAGACGGGTTGGTTTATCTCCTCACCGACGAAGCAAACGGCAAATTGCTCCGCCTCACGCCTCAACCGGCGGGAAAGCCGTAGCTGCCGAAGCGACGGCTTCGCAATCACACCCTGCGCTAGCTTCGGTTTCCCAAGACGCCAATTCCGCCCGCCGCTCTTCGGAAAGGGCGGCAGCGGCTTGCGCAAACCGTTCGCGAAAGGTTGCCCGCGAAAGCGACGCCCCCGCCGCGCCGTGACAGACGCGGGCACAGCGTAACTGCGTCCAACGCGTCGCGTCGTCGTCGGACAACGATTCCGGGTACCAGCGTGCGCGCATACGAAACGCCAGTTCGCGCAACGTCGGCTGCTCAAGCGCCGTTTCCAGCGTCTGCATTGCCGCGGCGTCAGGCCCGGTAGCGGGCGCCGCCTGCCACGCTGCGGCCAACCGTGACCGATCGCGCCCCCCGGGGAATTCACCGTAGAGCGCGATTTCGGGATCGCGCGTCTGGCCGATGAACTCCGCTTCGCCCCGTGCGAGCAACGCCGCCGCTTTCTCATGCAACGCGTCCCGGTAGCGCTGCGCCACGGCAAACTGCGATTGGATCGCGTCGAGATCGAGCCCGAACCGCGCCGGATCGGTTGCACCGATCGCCGCCCAATTGGCGAGCATCGGCGTTTTCTTCACCGAAATCGTCCGCACGGGGGAGCAATAAGCCGATTCGGGCAGCGACACTTCGGGACAAAACCGCCATGCATGCAGCGTCTCCAGCGGTGTCTCGAGAAAACGCGCCACCGGTTCGCGCAGATCGAGCGTCAACCATTCGTTGCGCCGCCCCGGGCGTTTTCCCAACACGACCACCGGACTCAAATGCCCTTGACTTGCCGGAACGAACGGCGAAATCAACCACAATGGCTCACGGGGCGCGCGCGCACTCAGGAGCGCATCGACCCGCGCGGGCGTGCGCAAACCGAGTGCGTACGCAAAGAGTCTCGGTTGTCGCGTGCGAACCAAGTTCGCGAGCGCAATGAGTGCCAACACGTCGGATCGGGCATCGTGGGCGCGGGGTTGCGCGATCGCGTTTGCCGCTGCCAGGTCTTCGAGCTTGAAACTGGGTGCTTCCGGATCGTCGGTGCGAGAAGGCCATTCGATGCCTTCGGGACGAAACGCGTATGCAAGCCGCAACACGTCCAGGAGATCCCAGCGGGAGGTGTCGAGGCGGTTTTCATGGGCGAACGGGTCAAGGAGATTGCGATGCAAGAGGTAACGCAAACAGGCGTCGTCGAAACGGACGTTGTTGTACCCAACCCAGCAGGTACCCGGTTGGCTCAAGACGCGAAGCAACTGCGCGGCAAATGCCGGCTCTGTAAGCGCGTCGTCGCGTGCATTGACCAACGGCGGCGTAAGCCCAGTCACTGCACACGCGACCGGATCCGGAAGGAAATCGGGTACTGCCCGACAGTACCAAACTTGTTCCTCGAGGATCTGCGTGCAGGTTGCATCGGTGCGAATCGCCGCACACTGCGCGATGCGCGTCGTCGCCGGGTCACTGCCGTACGTTTCGAAATCGTACCAGAGAAAGGTTTCGGGGTCGTTCAACGGGAAAGTTCTTTGCACTCAGAGCAACGTTATATGTGAAGCGCCGACGGTCGAGCCGCACCTCGACGCGAGCTTCACCCCCTTCGTAGATGACAACGGCAGGCGCTGTCTTCATGCGGTCTAACTAGCTGAAGGAAACTGCGCCAGCGAACCGCTCGAACGCCGCAACGACCTCCGGCGGCGCCTGAACGAGTTCGATCAACACCCCTTCGCCGCTGATCGGCGCCTCGTCGCTCCCCTTCGGATGGATGAAACAGATGTCGAACCCCGCTGCCCCTTTGCGGATCCCGCCCGGCGCAAAGCGCACCCCTTTCGCGCTCAGCCAGGCGACCGCTGCGGGCAGGTCGTCGACCCACAGCCCGACATGGTTGAGCGGGGTCTGATGGACTGCGGGTTTCTTTTCGGGATCGAGCGGCTGCATCAGATCGACCTCGACCTTGAACGGGCCACTACCCAGCGCAAGGATCGCTTCGTCGACGTTTTCCCGCTCGGAGCGGAAGGTTCCCGTGATCGGCAGCCCGAAACACTCAACCCAGAGTTTTTCGAGTCGGGCGCGATCGAGCGCCCCCAATGCGATCTGCTGTACGCCCAAGATGCGAAATGGTCGTTGCTCCGTTTGACTCATGATGGACTCCTATCGAATAGGCTCACGATGCTGCTTGCCACGTGACGGGTAGCGCGAAGAGGTAACCGGCGCCATAAACCGTCTTGATGATTTTTGGCGCGTGGGGGTCGTCCCCCAGTTTTTTGCGTAGGCGAGAGACCCGCACGTCGATACTGCGGTCGTAGGCTTCGAGCGCGCGCACGCCAGCCAACTGTTCGCGCGAGAGAATGCGGTTGGGTTGCCGCAGGAAACGGAGCAAAAGCTCCGCTTCGGCGGTCGAAAGGGTCAGCGGCTCAGTGTCGTCGCGGACCAACGCGAAGGTAGCGGCATCGAAACGCCACGCGCCGAAGTGCGCTACCTGTCGTTCGTCCGCGGCGTTCGTAGCTGCTATCGCGCCAGGCGTCGCAGCCCCCTTCTCGCCGCTTCCAGCAGCCTGGTAGCGCCGCATCACCGTTTTGGCCCGCGCGGCAAGTTCACGCGGGTCGAAGGGTTTCACCAGATAGTCGTCGGCCCCCAGTTCGAGGCCGAGCACCCGGTCGGCCACCGCGGCACGCCCGGTGAGGATGATCACCGCGCAAGGGTAGCGGGTCTGCAGTTCTCGCAACAGGTCTAAGCCGTCGCGGTCGGGTAGTCCAAGGTCGATGATCGCCAATTCGGGCGGGGTGGTTTCACAATGCGCCAGTGCGGCCTGCGCAGTGCCAACCAGGGTCACCGCAAAGCCGAACGGTTCGAGCGCCCGGGCGATCAATTGCGCGACGTCGGCTTCGTCCTCGACGATCAGCGTGGGAACCGCGCTCACCGCTTCTCCTCCGGCGTTACCGTTTGGGCCACATGGGCGATGGTAACCGATCGCAGCGCTTCGGCCAACGCCGCTTGGCTTACCGGTTTCGCCAACGCCGGAACATCGGGTAGTGCTGGGGCTTCGTGCCAATAACCGCTCACCAAGACCGCAGGCAACCCCGGGCGCACCGTCCGCGCCCGGGCAATCAGGGTGCCGCCGTCGCACCCGCCCGGCATCACCGCGTCGGTGACTACCACGTCGATCTCCGCAACGTGTTCGATGAGCTCGAGCGCTTCGGCACCATTTTCGGCTTCGAGCACGCGGTGCCCCAGGCGCATGAGCATCTGACGCAAAAGGTGGCGGACCTCCGGTTCGTCTTCCACGAGTAGCACCGTAAGGGCGCACGGCGCGGTTTCGGGTTTCGCGGCAGGCCCAGTGTCGCTGGATGGCGCAGGCGGTTCGCACTGCGGCAAGACAAAGGTGACCGTCGTACCAACCCCCGGCTCGCTGCGGATACGAATCGCGCCCCCCGACTGGCGCACGAAACCGTAGACCATCGCAAGCCCAAGGCCACTACCGCGACCGAAGGGTTTGGTGGTAAAGAACGGTTCGAACGCGTGCGCGAGCACCTCCGGCGCCATCCCGCAGCCGGTGTCGATTACGTCGAACTGCACGTAACGCCCTGGCGTAAGGCCGTAACGCTCCGCCAAATCGGCAAAGATTTCGCACGGCAACACCCGGATCGTCAGGGTTCCGCCTGCTGGCGACATCGCGTCGCGCGCGTTGAGTGCCAGATTGAGGAGCGCATTTTCCAATTGGTGGCCGTCGGTATGGGCGTAGAGCGGCGCTTCGGGCAAGCGCAGGTCGAGCGTGACCAGTTCGCCCAAGGTTCTGGCAAGGAGCACTCCCAACCCCCGTACCCGCTCGCCCACCTCCACCGGCGCCAGAGCCATCGGCTGCCGCCGCGAGAAGGTGAGCAAACGCTTGACCAGATCGACGCCGCGGCGTGTCGCGCGAACCGCTGGCGCGATATGTTCGCGCGCCAGCGACGCCAACCCGCGCGCGGTCAGTGCTTCGTCGAGCGCCTCCAGGTTGCCGAGGATGATCGTCAGCAAATTGTTGAAGTCGTGCGCGATGCCGCCGGTGAGCTGCCCCACCGCCTCCATCTTCTGCGCCTGGATGAGCGCCTCTTGTTGCGCCCGCTGCTCCGTGATATCGAACGAGAGTACGAAGAAACCGACCACCTCCTCGCCCCGCTTTTCCGGAACGACGGTACTGCGGGCAAAGACCCGTTTGCCATTGGCGCGGGTGCGGTGGTATTCGTAGGTGACCCGCTCCCCGGCAAGCGCCCGCTCGAGATGGGTTTCGATTTGCGCATAGGCTTCCGCCCCCACCACCTCGGCGATCGTCTGCCCGACGATCGCCTCGGGCGTCGTCTCGAACCATTCGGCGTAGACGCGGTTCGCGTAGCGGTAGCGTTGGTCGCGATCGACGTAGGCGACCATCGCTGGGATCGAATCGAGGATCAAGCGCAACCGCGCTTCCGAATAGGCCAGCGCCTCTGCGGTGGCTTCGAGCTCATGTTGCGCTTCGCGCAATTCCTGATAAGCGCGCGCGAGCTCCTGGGTCCGTTCGCGCATGCGCGCCTCGAGCTGCTGGTTCTGCTCTTCGATCAGCCGTTCGTTGCGCCGCAGTTCGGTGACATCGGTCCAGAGCGAGACGAAACCGAGGTTGGGAATCGGCACGCCGCGCACTGCGAGGATACGGCCGTTCGGCCGCTGCCGTTCGAAGTAGTGGGGCTGGAAGGAACGCGCCGCCGCCATCCGCTCGGCAACGAGTTGCTCGATGTCGCCGTCGCCGTACTCCCCCCGCTCGGCGTTGAAGCGCACGAACGCCTCGAAAGGGGTCCCTTCACGGACCAACTCCGGCGGAAAGTCGAGCAAGCGGGACAGGGCCTGGTTCCACGCAACCAGTTTCGGTTCGGCGTCGAAAACCGCGATCGCCTGATCGAGGAGGTCGAGCCCCGCAAGCAACAGATCGTAGCGACGACGATCCTGGGGCGAGGGCATCGGGCGTCACCCCGTCTGGTAGTGGGTGGGATCGGGGACGCCAGCCGCAGCAAAGCCCGCGGCACGCAGACGGCAGGAATCGCAGCGGCCACACGCGCGCCCCTCGGCGTCGGCCTGATAACAGCTCACCGTGAGCCCATAGTCGACCCCGAGCGCCACGCCGCGACGGATGATCTCGGCCTTGGAAAGGTAGAGCAACGGGGCATGCACCCGATAGCGCGCCCCCTCTACCCCCGCTTTCGTCGCCACGTTGGCCAGGTGTTCGAACGCCGCCAGGAACGGCGGACGGCAATCGGGGTATCCCGAATAATCGACGGCGTTCGCGCCGATGAAGAGATCGGTGGCGCCCACCACTTCCGCCCACGCGAGCGCCAACGCCAAGAGCACGGTATTGCGCGCCGGGACATAGGTGATGGGGATCGTCGTGCGCGTCGAGCCGTCTTCGGGTACCGCCAACGCGGCATCGGTGAGCGCCGAGCCGCCAAACGCATCGAGTGAGGCCTGCGCGATCCGATGCTCGACTACCGCAAACGCACGCGCAACGCGTTTCGCTGCGGCGATTTCGGCGGCGTGCCGTTGCCCATACGCGACGGTGAGCGCGTAAAGCTGGTAGCCACGCGCTGCGGTTTCGGCAAGCACCGTCGTCGAGTCCAACCCCCCGGAAAGGAGCACCACGGCTTTGGGTTTCGTGTACCCGGTCATCGCCCGCGCTCCTCACCCCACAAAACCTTGTGCAATTGCAGCTGAAACCGCACCGGCAGCTTATCGGCAACGATCCACTCTGCCAACTGGTGTGGCGGTAAAGCGTTGGCCACCGGCGACAAGAGCACGGCGCACCGTTCGGTGAGCCGATGTTCGGCAATCACCATTTTCGCCCATTCGTAATCGGCACGATCGGCGATCACGATTTTGATCTCGTCGGTGGGTTTGAGCGCAACGAGGTTCTGCCAAAGGTTCTTCTCGTGCTCTCCCGAGCCGGGGGCTTTGAGGTCCATCACCACGGCAACGCGTGGATCGACGTCGGCAATCGGCAACGCACCGCTCGTTTCCAACGAAACGTCGTATCCCGCGTCCGCAAGCGCACGCAGCAGCTGATGTACCGCCGGTTGCGCCAACGGTTCGCCACCGGTAACGCACACGGTACGCACACCGCGTGCGCGCACTTCGGCAACCACTTCGGATACCGTTTGCCGCAAGCCACCTTGAAACGCGTAGGCGGTATCGCACCAGTGGCAACGCAGCGGGCAGCCGGTCAGCCGAACGAAGGTCGTCGGCAAACCAACACGCGACGACTCCCCTTGAATCGACGTGAAAATCTCGCTGACGCGCAGCACCGCTTCACTCATCGCCCCAGCCGCTCGCGCGCGATCTTACCCGCTGGCGTGTTCGGATAGCGCTCGACCAGACGATTCAACATGTCGTTGGCCTCTTTACGGTCGCCCAGACCTTGCAGGGCATTGGCCAATCCCAGCATCGCGTCGGGAACGAGCTCGTGCCCCGGGTGGTCGAAGACCACCCGCGCGAAATGTTGCCGCGCCTTATCGTACTGTTTGAGTTGCAACGCGGCCGTACCGGCCCAAAAGCGCGCTTCGACCGCTTGCGGGTCCGACGGATAGCGAGCCAGGAACGTCTCGAAATCCTTGAGCGCCGCGTCCGTTTTCTGCGCTTGCAGTTCGCGCAACGCTTGTCCAAAGAGCGCTGCCGCCTCGGCGCGAGACGGTTGGGGCGCGGTCGCACCAGAACTGGCAGCGGGGGCCACCGCTGTGCCACCACCAGCGCCCCCCCCGATCTCACTCGATGGCGCGCCGGAAGCTGGCGGCGCCCCAAACGACGCCCCTTCGCCACCAGCCAACGCGCGCAACCGTTGATCGAGATCGAGGTAAAAATCTTTTTGCCGCTTCTCGAGTTGTTCCAGGCGGTAGCGCAGCTCTTCGATCGCCCCTTGCAGTCGGGCTAGCTCCTGCTGCCGAGCGTTTTCGCGGTTTGCTGCGTCGAGCGCGAGACGGTTGACCCGCTCCTCGAGCGCCTGCACCTGCCCCTGTAGGGCTTCGAGCCGTTTGGCGTCGTCACCGAACAGCGCCCACGCAGGCGACAGGCTCGCCAACGAGAGTGCGAAGACTATTCCCCACCGTATCGCGCGCATACGCTAGACTCCTTTGGGTTCAAAACTCCCCTTCGTAGAGGATATCGGCACGCCGGTTCTGTGCATAGCACGATTCGTTCCGTTCCGTACAGACCGGTTTCTCTTCGCCCAAGCTCACCGCTTCGATGCGCTCGGCCGCAACGCCGAGTGCTGCAAGTGCCTGCTTTACCGCTTCGGCACGTTTTTGTCCCAGCGCCAGGTTGTATTCGCGACTCCCTCGCTCGTCGGCGTTGCCTTGGATCAGCACTTTGACCGTCGGGTATTTCTGCATCAGTTGTGCGTGCGCCACCACCAGCGACTGGTACTCGGGCTTGATCTCGTAGCGGTCGAAATCGAAATAGATGCTGCGTTGGTGCGCAGGATGGGCTGGATTCTTGATCTCCGCCAACAGAGCCTCGGACGGAGAACCGCTTGCAACCGCAGATGCAGCCACATCGCGATCAGACACCCCAACATTACCCTCTTCGGTTGGTGTCGAAGAACAGGCTGCCAAAACGGCCGGTGCAACCATAACCACCATCCACTGGCGCAGATGAAGACCCATGACAAGCTCCTTTCGTTGAACAGGTTGAAGACAATTTTTAACGTGGCAAACGCCCCCACGCAGGTTCCCGCACGTCGGCACCGGAAGCGCTCAAACGCAAACGCACCCGGCCGTCGGTCGAAACCGCAGCCAAAACCCCTCGGCCACCGACCTCGGTGGCATAGACGATCATATGACCCGTCGGGGCGAACGCGGGCGATTCGTCCCGCTCGGAATCGGTCAGGATTTGCCGATAGCCCGTGGTCAAATCGTGGTAGACGACTCGGAACCGCCCGTCGATTCGGGTGATATAGGTGAGGGCGCGTCCGTCGGGGGAGACGTCCGGGCTTACATTGTAGCTGCCCTCGAAGGTGATGCGCTGCGCGTCGCCCCCGGTGGCTGGCATGCGGTAGATCTGAGGCGACCCACCGCGATCCGAGGTGAAATAGAGCCATTGCCCATCGGGAGAAAAGACCGGTTCGGTGTCGATCGAACCGGAACGCGAAACGCGAAACGCCCGATTGAGCGTGAGATCGAGCACGTAAATCTGCGAAATCCCATCCTGGGTAAGCGTCACCGCCAATTTGCGCCCATCGGGCGACCAGGCAGGCGCCGAGTTCGAGCCGCGGAAATTGGCCGCGACCCGCCGCCTGCCAGTTGCCACCTCATGGATATAAACCACCGGCTTTTTGTTTTCGAACGAAACGTACGCAAGCTGATGCCCGTCGGGCGACCAGGAGGGCGAAATGATCGGTTCTGGAGAAACCAGCGCCGTTGCGGCATGGCTGCCGTCATAGTCACCGATCTTGAGTTCGTAACGGTTTCCACTCTTGACGACATACGCCAACCGCGTCGTGAAATACCCTGGCACCCCGGTCAATGCTTCATAGATCAGGTCGGCGATGCGATGCGCAGCGGCGCGTAATTGCCCTGCGTTGAACTGCACCACCCGGTTGGTCAATTCGCTGCGCCGCACCGTATCAAAAAGACGGAGGCGCGCTTCCCAAACCCCCGGTGCCGTCGCATAGACCGACCCCGCAAGCACCGCTTCGGCACCTCGTTGCGTGAGCGCGGCATAGTCGGGAATCAGGTCTTCCGGAACCCGCATCCAGCCGACATCGACCACGCGAAAAAGTGCGCTCCGCTCGAGGTCGGAACGGACGATCTCAGTAAGCGATTGCGGGAGCGCCTCTTCGTTTACCAAGTAAGGAAGGGCCACCGCGATCTGCCGGCCGCTCGAGCCAGTGATTTCGATCGCGAGCTGAGCCATAGCGACCTGAATGCCCAGCCACCAAAGCATCATCAAACAGGCCAGAGTGCGCATCATGCCGACCATCGGTACCTCACCGGTATCCCTTGAAACAGAACGAGACATTATAGCGAAACCAAGTACATTGTCACTGTGCCAGCGGCCGCAGAATCAAACGCAGCTCACGGGCGAAAAGACGATGATCCGGTGGAGTCGGCAACGGACTCGCAGCGCGGATCGCTCGTTCGAGCGCCACATCGAGCGCCGCAAACCCCGACGAGCGCACCAGACGCACCTCAACGACCGTGCCGTCGGGCAGTTGCACCACGTCGAAAACCGCTTCCGGATTCCCAACGACGCCAGGCGGCACTACGACGTGTTGGCGCACTTTGGCGCGAATCGCATCGATATAACTGGCCCGCGCCGCATCGCTGACCCCAGACGGCGCCCCACTGCGCCCCTGGGCAAGCGCCATCAAACGCTCCCGAACTGGATCGGAATGCGGTGACTCCGTCTGCGGCGGTTTCTGTTCCGCAGCCAGACGCCGCTGTACCAGCCGCTGAAAATCGTCTACCGGCTCTGATTTTGGCTTCGGCTTGGGCTCTGGCTTCGGTTTGGGTTCCGGCCTAGGCTCTGGTTTTGGCTGGGGCTCAGCCTTAGGTTCCGGCTTAGGCTCTGTTTTCGGTTCTGGTTTTGGCGTAGGCTTCGGCTCTGCCTTCGTCGCCTGCGGCTCCGGTTTCGGCTCCGGTTTGGGCATTGGCTTCGGTTCCGCTTTCACTGCCATCTGCGGCTCAGGCTGCGACTGCGATTTCGGCACCGGTTTTGGTTCTGGCTTCGGTTCCGGCTTCGGTTCCGGCTTCGGTTCCGGCTTCGGTTCCGGTTTCGGTTCCGGTTTCGGTTCCGGTTTCGGAGTAACGCGCGCCGCAGCACCATCCCCTGGCGTCACTGTCCGCGCCCGTTCCGTGGTCGCAGCGATCGGCGCCACCAGATCGACCACGACCGGTGCGGGCGGTGCGCTTTGCCAGTCGAGCGAAACGAGCAAAACCGCTGCGAAAAAGAGATGGACGGCCACCGCCAGCACCCATGCCAGCGCGCGACGAAAGCCATCAGAACGGCGCAATACGTTCATCGTCAACGGATCATGACGCCGGCCGCGGGGCGGCGTCTTTCCTACCTTCGCCGGTGCTCGTCTGCAGCCCGACACGCGCAAATCCGGCGCCACGCAGGCGATCGAGCATCCCCATCACGGTTTCGTACGTCACTCGGCGGTCCGCCGCAATCACCACCGCCAAATCGGGGCGCTCCGCTTGTAACGCGCGCAAGGCGCGCAACAGCGCGAGCGGCTCCATCGCCACTTCTGGGGCCGTTGCGGTCTTTTTCAAGCCGATCGAACCGTCGGCGTGGATCACCACCACCGCGGCTTCCGAGGTCGGTGCGGGAAGTTGCGCGACGCTCGGAAGCTGCACCTCCCCCAGTTGGATCATCGGCGCGGTGACCATGAAGATCACCAGCAGCACCAGCATCACGTCGATGTACGGCACGACGTTCATCTGGCTCATCAACGCCCGCCGACGCGCCATCGCTTCGCTCCCTTGCCTGGCTCGTCAACGCACCATTTGGCGTTGCAACAAATTGGTCATCTCGTCGATGAAAGTTTCGATTTTCACCGAGAGCCGCTCGATATCGTGGGTGAAACGGTTATAAGCGATTACCGCAGGAATCGCGGCGAAAAGACCGATCGCAGTGGCAATCAAGGCTTCGGCAATTCCCGGCGCCACGTGGGCGAGCGTTGCCGTCGTCATATTCGCCAACCCGCGAAACGCATTCATGATGCCCCAAACTGTGCCGAATAGTCCGATATAAGGTGAAACCGACCCGACCGAAGCCAGAAAAGCCAGATGCGCTTCGAGTGCGTCCAACTCGCGTTGATACGCCACCTGCATCGCACGCCGGATGCTGTCGACCGCGCCGCCGCGCTCCCTTTGCCGCAACCATTCCCGATACCCTGCCAGAAAAACCACCTCCATCGGTCCAGCCTGATCAAGCCGCGCCTCCACCCGCTCCGCCAATTGGTCCAGACGGGCTGCGTTCCAAAACTGCGCCTCGAACCGCTGCGTGGCGCGACGCGCCGCACGAATGTGCAACATTTTGAGGAAAATCCAATACCACGAAAGCAGGGAAAGCCCCACGAGCAGCGCCATCACCAGCTGTACCGGAAGGCTTGCCTGCAAGACAAGGTGAGTAAGCGAAAGATCGGCGGTTTGCGACATCGTAACCAAGAAGGCGAAGACAGAGAGTGTGCGATTATAGCGAAGAAAGCTCCGTCTTTGCTACTCCACTGGCGTCTCTCCCCTTGCTCGTGCTAGGATTGTGCGCATGGATGGGTTTGCCACGAACGGATGGGCGCTCGGCGCGCCGCCCCCCTACCTCACCGCGCTCGCAGAGGGCGTGGAAGCGATCGTTCGTCTTTCCGCAACGGAAACCGAAGCGATCGCCCTCGACATTGCCAATGGCAATACCGCCAGTGCATGGGCACTTCTCAAACCCCGTATCGCTGCGAAAACCGAAAACCACGCGTTGTGGCAACTGGCCTATGAACTGCTGACGCTCGACGGATCCGCGGAAGCGCTGGAGCAACTCTCGGAACACTACGCAGCCACCTTCGGCGAACTGGCCCCTTTTGCACTTACCGCGGCTGACACAGCGCAAACCCACAGCGAGCGACGAAGCTGGATCCGGTGGCCGGCGGAGTTGAACGCACAAAACGCACACGATTTCGTCACCCACTGGCCCAACAGCCCGACGCTCCACTTCGACCTTTCGGACGTACACACCATCGCTTCGGAAGCCGCAGCGGAACTGACGCAGGCGCTCGCCGAAACGCTGCGTGCGGGAAAGCGACTGCGCTGGCGCGGCCTTGACAACGGCATCTTGGTGTTGCTATCCCCGAACACCCTTCTGCATACCCCCGAAGAGATCCAATTGCTGCTGCTCTGGCTCAGTGCCGCGAAGCGGGAAGAGGAAGCCGAAGCGCTCGCGCTCGAATACGCGCTGCGCTTCGACAGCACCCCACCCGATTGGTGTTTCGATCGCGTCGCCAACCAGAGCGCCGACGAACCAGAAACAACGCAACCTGCCCTAGAAACGGACACCGCGACCGACCACCTCGTGGTCTTACCGGCACAAATGACCGACCACCATGTCACCGTCCTGTTGAAGCGGATCGGTGACGCGGCGGCTACCGGAGACCTACCACTCAACTGCCAGGCACGGCGGCTCCAGACGTGGCCGTTTCGCAGCCTCGCGCGCTTTGGCCACCTCATCCGCCGGCAAGTCACGCCCCGTCTTTCGTCCACCGCGCAACCCGTTCTGCGGCTCCTTCACGCGCCGCTGTGGCTCCAATTGGTCGTTGCATTGGCCGGCCTTGCACCATTCGTGCAATTCGCCGACAATAACGCCTCTACTTCTCGTTGAACCCACCAAACCGTTTCACTATGTCCACCACACTCCACGGCACCACGATCGTCGGCGTGCGCCGCAACGGTCAAGTCGCACTGGGCGGCGACGGCCAAGTCACCCTTGGCGCGATCGTCGTCAAAGGAACCGCTCGCAAAGTCCGCACCCTCTACCACGGTAAAGTCCTAGCCGGCTTCGCCGGCGCGACGGCGGACGCCTTCACCCTCTTCGAGCGCTTCGAAGCGCAACTCGAAAAACACCAAGGGCACCTCCTGCGCGCCGCAGTCGCGCTCTCCAAAGATTGGCGCACCGACCGCGTCCTGCGGCGACTCGAAGCAATGCTCGCGGTGGCCGATCGCGAACACCTCCTCATCCTCACCGGTACCGGCGACGTGCTCGAACCCGAAGACGACGTGGTCGCGATCGGCTCGGGCGGCGCCTACGCGCTCGCCGCTGCGAAAGCGCTCCTGCGTCACAGCGAGCTTTCGGCACAAGCGATCGTCGCCGAAGCGCTCAAGGTTGCCGGCGAAATTTGTATCTACACCAATGAGAACCACGTGATCGAGGTGCTGGAATGAGTGACAACCCGCTCACCTGTCGTGCGATCGTCGCCGAACTGGACAAATACATCGTCGGGCAACACGCGGCGAAGCGCGCGGTCGCACTCGCACTGCGCAGCCGCTGGCGGCGCGCCCGGGTTCCGGAACCCCTGCGCCACGAAATCACGCCGAAGAACATCCTGATGATCGGCCCAACTGGTGTCGGAAAAACGGAGATCGCACGCCGCTTGGCTCGGCTTGTGCAAGCGCCGTTCGTCAAAATCGAAGCGACCAAATTCACCGAAGTCGGCTACGTCGGCAAAGACGTCGATACCATCATCCGCGACCTCGTCGAAGTCGCGGTCAAAGAGGAGCGGGAACGCGCCATCGCCGCGGTCCGTGAAAAAGCACAAGCCGCGGCAATCGAGCGGATCCTCGATATCCTCCTTCCGCCCCCCCGCAAAGAACCCGAACCGACCGGGCTCGCCGCCCTCTTTGCCAACGCAGCCGACGAAACCGCCGTACCTCCTCCACGGGAAGAGAGCGCAACGCGCGCCAAATTTCGCGAAAAGCTGCTTCAGGGCGCGCTCGACGACAAGGAGATCGAGGTCGAGGTGCGTGAAGCGGCACTCGCGGCGCACGTGATGGGGCCTCCGGGCATGGAGGAGATCACCGAACAGCTGCAAGGGCTCTTCCAAGCGATCGGCGGCAAGAAAAAACGGCGCAAAATGACGATTGCCCAAGCCAAAGCGGCGCTCACCGAAGAGGAGGCCGCAAAACTCCTCGACGAAGAGGAGATCAAGCGCCGCGCGATCGCGAACGCGGAACAAAATGGCATCGTCTTTCTCGACGAGATCGACAAAGTCGCAGGCTCCGACGGCGGACGCGGCCCCGACGTCTCGCGACAAGGGGTGCAGCGTGACCTCCTGCCGCTCGTCGAAGGCACCAGTGTCACCACCAAATACGGTACGGTGCGCACCGACCACATCCTCTTCATCGCCTCTGGGGCCTTTCACCTCAGCAAACCCAGCGACCTCATCCCCGAACTGCAAGGGCGGTTCCCAATCCGCGTCGAACTCGACCCGCTCACCGTCGACGACTTCGTCCATATCCTGACCCGAACCGAGGCGAACCTCATCACCCAATACCAGGCGCTGCTCGCCACCGAAGGGGTCACGCTCACTTTCACCGACGCTGCGGTCCGCCGCCTGGCCGAAATCGCCTGGCAAGTGAACGAACGCGTCGAAAACATCGGCGCACGCCGCCTCTACACCGTGATGGAAAAACTGCTCGAAGAGATTGCGTTCCTTGCGGGCACCCCGGAATGTCCCAATGCGGTGACGATCGACGCACCGGACGTCGACCAACGCCTGAGCGATCTCGCGCAGAGCGAAGATCTCGCGCGTTACGTCCTGTGACGCCCCGCCCTACGGTTTTGCCACTGCGTTCGTGACAGCAGACGGCGATGGAACTGGCGAACCGGATCGTTGCGATCCTCTTTCCCCTGTTTGCGATCGTCGCTCTGGGGATCTGGGTGGGCGCCCGACAACGCCCGGAGATGGGCGTGGCGAACCGCCTCAACATGGACGTTTTCGTTCCGGCGCTTGTTTTTCATGCGCTTGCGAGCAAACCGATCGTCTGGTCGCAGTTCGGTCCGTTGGCGCTCGCGGCCCTCGTGCTGGTGATCGGCTCGGGCGCCGCCGGCTGGCTCTTGGCAAAAGCGATGCGACGTCCAGCGCAGACCGTCGTGCCGCCGATGATGTTCAACAACTGCGGCAACCTGGGTATTCCACTTGCACTCCTTGCGTTTGGCGAAAGCGCCGTACCCGCTGCCGTCACGCTCTTTTTGGTCAGCAACCTGCTCCACTTCTCCTACGGCGTTTGGCTGCTCGACCACCGCTTCCGTTGGTGGCAGGTGTGGCGGGTTCCGGTGGTGCTCGCCTCGTTCGCCGGCGTTGCGGTGGGTATGAGCGGTGTCACCTTGTGGCCACCGCTACAAACCGCGATCGAGATGGTGGGGCAGATCGCGATCCCATTGATGCTCTTTGCGTTGGGGGTGCGCCTTGCCACCGCGCAGATCACGGCGTTCGTCGACGGATTGATCGTCGCGATCGCCCGCCCGCTTGCGGGAATGGCGCTCGCGATCGGCGTTTTGTTCGCAGCAAACGCATTGGGTCACCCCTTCTCGCCACGGGACGCCGCGCAAATCCTCCTGTTTGGCGCGCTCCCGCCAGCGGTCCTCAACTACCTGTTCGCGGAACGCTACCGCCAAGAGCCTGAGATCGTCGCCTCGATGGTACTCGTCGGCAACGCCGCGGCGCTTGTCGTGTTACCCTTGGCGTTAGCGCTGGTCCTTTCCTACTGAGGAACCACATTGCCTTTCTTCGCATTCGCTTCTATACTGGTAATAGCCACATCCATTTCTTTCGGGAGCGAACCATGTCCATTGCTGGTTTCGGCATCATCGGCCCAACGGGCGAACGGCTCAACACTTCGGCAGCGTCGCCAGCGGAGGTGCAGCGACTCACGCAACCGCAACCCGGAAATCCAAATCCGACCGTTGGCCAACCGCCACCACCCCCCGTAAACGAACCGACCCAAGCACCGGCCAGCGTTCGGGTCTCCCTCTCGGCGGCTGCACAGCAAGCCACCGCCGGTGCGCCTACCCCACCCCCCAACAGCACAACGCCTCCGACACAACCCGAAGCGACCCAGACGCCGTTTGCGGTGCAGCGCGCCCAGAACCTCTATGCGCTCAACACCAACGCGCCAGTCAGCGTGAATGACACCACCCAAAATGGCGCGCAAACGCTGCGCTGACGCGCGGCTCCACCCCAGCATCCCCTTCTGACAAAGGCGAACCGCACGCTTACCTATGACCCTTTCGCTCCATGCACTCCCCCCCATTGCCAAAGCGCTCCTCGCGCAACTGGGGGGGTGGCTGCTTGCCTACGTCTCAGCGCGTCTGGGTGCGCTGGGCGAAAGTGGACTCTCCCCGGCCTGGATCATCACCATCCAAGCCGCCGGCGCTGCGGGCATCGCCTGGCTGCTTGCGAGCGACCGCTGGTGGATCCCGATCCATCTGGCCTTCATGCCCGCGATCATCGCCGCGCAACGGCTTGAGATCGCCCCCTACTGGTACCTCGTGGCATTCGTGGCGTCTTGGTTGATCTTTCGCAACACCATCCGGACGCGCGTCCCGCTCTACCTCTCCAACGCGCAGGCGGTCGAGGCGATCGCGGAGCAGCTCCCCACCGATCGCCCCTTTCGGTTTCTCGACCTGGGGAGCGGCACCGGTGCGCTCCTTCTGCCGCTTGCGCGCCGCTTTCCCAACGGCATCTTCGTCGGCATCGAAAGCGCGCCGTTGCCGCTTTGGTGGGCGCGCTGGCAAGCGCAGGGACAACCCAACCTCGTTTATCGCAGCGGCGATATCTTTGCCGAATCGTGGCAGGGGTACGATTTCGTCTATGCATTCCTTTCGCCTGCACCGATGGGTCGGGTGGCGCGCAAAGCGCGCAAGGAACTGACGCCTGGCGCGGTGCTGATCAGCAACTCTTTTCCCCTGCCCGATCGGGAACCCGGCCGGGTTCAACCGCTCGACGAGGCCGGACGACGCACGCTCTATTGGTACCCGTTCTGATTTGCCCCGCTTTTTCCCCACTTTTTCGCTCAAGAACCGACCTCGGTTGCCGATAGTCTACGCAGAAGCTGAGACGACGAACGGAGAGGAGCCGCGGCAATGGCCATTTTGATCGCGATCATCGGCAACAAAGGCGGGACCGGCAAAACCACCCTGTCCCATCTGCTCTGCCACGGTCTGGGGTTGCTCGGATACAAATCGGCCTGTATCCTCACCGACACCGCGCGCGAACCGTTGAGCCCCGAAGGGCGCCGCTACGTCATCGCCGACGCCCGTTCTGCGGCAACGCTCGAACGGATCGTCACCAAGCTGCGCACGCTCGACGATTGGGTGGGCGTGCTCGACGGCGGCGGCAACCGCCCCGAAGTCGACAAACGGCTCTACGGTATCGCAGACCTGGCGCTCCTACCCTTTCGCGAATCGGCCGAGGACATCCGTACGGTGATCCGCGACCTCGAACAGTACCCCCGCGCGTACGCCGTGCCGTCACAGTGGCCGGTGAGCAACCGCTGGCAGCGCCAGGCCGCGGACAAACTGGTCGCGCAGATGATGGGCCCGTACCGACACCGAATTTTGCGGCCTGTTCCTGCACTTTCGGCCACCAAGCTGCTCTTGCTGAAGCAGATCCCCGCCCATCTGCCCACACCACTCAACAACGCAGCGCGACAATTCGCGCGCCAAATGGTCGAACTGCTCGCGCTCACGGAGGAAACGCCCGAAACCGTCGAATCCGACACGCACGAATACCGCATTCCGGAGGAAGAGATGCCGTTGCGCTACCGCCGCTGACCTGACTGGTGTCAACGGCGTGCCTCTTGCCGAAATCGCCTTTTTCGCTGTACGATAGCAGGGCAGAAACGAGGAGAGGGAACCGATGAACCGCCCAATCGTGTCGCGTGCGCTGATCTTTGGCGCGATCGCCCTTGGCGCAACCGCTTGTATGACGCCGTACAGCGAAGTGCCCGTAGCCACCAATTTTCCGACCACCACCCAAGAAAAACTGCAATCGGCACACCACTGGCAGGTGATCGCCGAAGGCATCGCCGCGCAGATCACGCAAGCCCTGCAACAAGAGCAAGGGTGCCGCACCGCGCCGCTCGCGTGCCCGACGCTCGCGTTCGCATCGCCGGATCGCCCATCGCCCTTCGAACGTGCGCTGATCGCCGCAATCACCACCGAATTGGTGCGCCACGGCTGGAAAGTACGAACCGAATTGCCTGCCGATATCACGCTGCGCTTGGACGTCCAGGCGAACCGCTTTCGCAACCGCCCTGCCGACGGCAAATTCACCAGCGCTGCCGCTTTGGGGGCGGGCCTCTGGGTGCTGAGCGACGACAAAAACATCGGCGTATGGGAACACGTCTCGCCGGGTGCCTCTGCGCTCGTCGGTCTTGCCGCAGCGGATCTCTGGCGCTGGCAAACGAGTCAGTTCGCGCAAGGGCCGACCCCAGAAGTCGAACTGATGGTCAATGTTTCCGCCGTTCGGGAGGGGGTCTATCTGGCGCGCACCTCTGAGGTTTTCTATATCGCAGAGAGCGACCTGGCGCTCTACACACCGCCGCCTGCGCCGTACCCCGCCCCAATGGTCTTGCCGGTCCGCGGGAGCTGAGCCATGCGCTGGAACCACCGCAATCGAACCGCTGCCTTCCTCTTGGTGAGCGCTGCGCTGGTAAGCGGTTGCCTCACGACGCAGCCTGAGCCGCTGCGCGCCCCTGAGGAAAACCCCAGCGCCGTGCTCGACACCACCTACGGGCTGATCGACGCGATCGCGCAACAGGCGCCCGCTTGGGTCAAGAATGGCCCGGTGCTGGTTGCAACGTTCGTCGACGTCGATCAATTGGAGCATTCTTCGACATTGGGCCGCGCGATCACCGAACAGGCGAGCACCCGTCTGGTGCAACTGGGCTTTCCGGTGGTCGAAGTCAAACTGCGCGCGAGCCTCTTCGTCAAGCAGGATACGGGGGAACTGCTCCTCAGCCGCGAAATCGGGCAGATCGCCCGCGAACAATCGGCGCGGGCGGTCTTGGTCGGCACCTATGCGGTGGGGAAACGCGCGGTCCATATCAACGCCAAGCTGGTCGACCCCACCCAGGGGACGATCCTTGCCGCGCAAGACAGCGTGCTCGCACTCGACAGCCACGTCAAGAGCTTGTTGCGATGAGTCGACCATACACCGCAACCGGAAGCCAAGAGAAGAGCCGTCTGGGTGCGATCGTCATTCCCGTCACACCGTTCGAGCAGAATTGCACGCTGCTCTGGGATCGCGAAACCCAGGAAGGGGTCGCGGTCGACCCGGGCGGAGAGATCCCCAAGATCTTGGACGCCGCGGAATCGCATGGGATCGCGCTGCGCGCCATTTGGCTGACGCACGGCCATATCGACCATGCCGCGGGCGCGCCTGCGCTTGCTAAAGCCGTAGGCGGCATCCCGATTCTCGGCCCCCATCCGGCGGACGAGTACTGGCTACAAGGACTTCCGCAGCAAGCAACCTATTTCGGTTTTCCGCCAACGGTGGCGTTCACGCCGGACGAGTGGCTCGACGAAACCCAAGCGGTCATGGCAGGTGAGATCCCCTTTCAGGTGATCCACCTGCCCGGCCATACCCCCGGCCATCTGGTCTTCTTTCAACCGGAATATCGGCTGGCGCTGGTAGGCGACGTGCTCTTTGCCGGTTCGATCGGACGCACTGACTTTCCTGGCGGAGACCACCAGGCGCTCATCCAAGGCATTCAGCACAAGCTCTTCCCGTTGGGTGACGACGTCCTTTTCATACCGGGGCACGGGCCGCAGAGCACTTTTGGCGAGGAGCGCGCCAACAATCCTTTCGTGCGCATGTTCACGATTCCCAAACATTCCTAAACCCAATCACGGCAAGGCCCGATCTCCGCCAAAGTACCCCGCTGGCTGACGCGCCCAAGCGTCGTCGAGTCCCCACTGAATCGGGTCGGCTTCGACGGACTCCAACCGCGCCTGCTCGTTTTCCGGTAGCGCCGGGAAAAAGTCCAAGCCGGTGAGCGCCTCGATTCGGTCGATCGCGACGATGAAGTCGCGCAAGTCGCTGTCCGCAGGGGCATCCTGCGGCACGAGAAACGCGATCGCACGCCGCGAACCGTCCGTCTCTTCGCGCAGCAAGATGCGATAGTAGGCGTTCGGAACCGCCACCCACGCCGATGAAAAGCGCGGAGGATTCTCCCCCCACATCGGCCCGACGATCACCCAAAGCTTGCTGGCACCGGGCGCAAAACGGTTTGCTTCGAGCCGTTCGAGCCGCTCCCAGCTGCCGCGGTTGTGCTCCGGTTTTTGCGGCGCGATGTTGCTCATGCGAAAGGTCGCGTGCTGGGCGTCGCGCCCGTAGCGCGTCCCGATCAAGAAGTTGGGCGCCATGTGGCCGCGATCGAACCCGGAACGGCTATAGCTTTCGTGCGTCACACACCCCAGATGCAACCGGCAGCGCCAGGTGCGTGAGTCGGGCGAAAAACGATCGGGACGCGGCCCCAGACGATAGCGCGGCGGCGGATCGGCACGGTACGCAACCCACTCGGGAACGCCGTGCCATTCGCTGTAGCGGACGACGAAACCGGGATTGACCAGGGTCGTTGCGAACCAGCTCCCACCGTGCGGCCAACCGTAGGGATCGTCTGCGGGCAGCCGCGCATCGGGCACGAACCAGGCGGCGAGCGCCAACAGAACCGCTGCGATCAGCGTCACCATGCGGCGTGGCCATCGAACCGTTCGCGTCGTCGTCTTGCCTCTGCGCATCTGCGTACCCTTGTCTGCGTCAAAACGCGTTATTATCCCGAAACTCTGAGCGATCCGGACAAAAACGCATGGCTCGATGGCGCACTTTTTTCGTTACGCTTGGCCGCGCCCCAACCGCACCGTGGTGGGGGATCGCTGCGGTCGCTTGTGCACTTGCCGTTGCCAGCATCGTGCTCACCCATCTTTTGCGTTTGGCGCCGTGCCATTTGTGCATCCTGCAGCGGTTTCTGTTCCTGGTTCTCGCCGTTTTCGCAAGCGGTGCGGCGCTCAGTTGCGCACGTTCTCGCTTGCTGTTGCGCTTCACTGCTGTCGGCACCATTCTCACCGCGCTCTTTGGCCTAGGCGTTGCGGGGTATCAGTCGCTCTTGCAGTGGCGACCCGAATCATTCACGTGCGGGGGCGCGGAGCTCTCGCCGCTCGAACAGTTCGTGGAATGGCTGGCGTCGCTATCCGAAACGCTCTTTCTGCCCACTGGTTTTTGCAGCGACCCCGGCTTGGTGCTTTTCGGGTTGTCGCTCGCGAATTGGGCATTTCTGGCTTATGCCGGGATTGCAGCGGTGGGCGTCTGGGCGTTGCGGCGCCGTCAGGCGCCGTTTGCGCGGTAGCGGGCAAGCGCGCGTTGCGCCTGAAAACGGGTCGAGTCCTCAGGCTGGGTGGGGTCCTGCCCGCGCTGCGTCGCTTCCTGCTGCGCTTTGGCCAATTCGATTCGCGCTTGCGCTGCCATCTGCGCCGCTTGCGCCGCCACTTTGCGATCCTGCGGAGACGGGTCGGCTGGTGCAAGCGCTGCTGCGCGAATCCGCTCCGCTTTCTGGAGCGTCTCTTCCGGCGTCTTGCCTGGCGAAACGTCGATCCGCACGTCACCGGCAACGGCGTATTGCTGACCATCGGGGCCACGCACCGTGGTGAATTGTGCGCCCCGTGTCACCAATCCAGCGCCCGCAGCGACATGCGCCGCTTCATGCGCGCGCACCTTGCGGTCGATTTCACGCAACCGAGCCACCTTTTGCGCCGTTTCGGCGTCTTGCCGCACCGGAGTGCGCGCACCCCAAGCATCTGAAGTACTTTGCTGCACCGAGCCCACCCTGGGTGGCAGGGAAGCGATAGCGGAAACTGCCGAGATCGCCATGACGCACTCCTTCAGGAACATCATATCCAGGGAACCCCCCCATGGCAAGTCGCGCCCGATAACCGGTACAATTCGCTCCGCGATCAACCACTTGAATGAGAAAACGACAATGCCGACTTTCCTGGAACGCCAGTTCGCGCTCGCGGCGCATGGAACGACGCTGCGTACCGAGCTTCTTGCGGGTCTGACCACGTTCTTGACGATGGCGTATATCCTGTTCGTCAACCCGGAAATTCTCTCGACCACCGGGATGCCGAAGAGCGCCGTTTTCGTCGCCACCTGTCTGACCGCCGCGATCGGCTCCTTCATCATGGGATGGTGGGCCAACCTGCCGATCGCGCTCGCCCCAGGGATGGGGCTCAACGCCTATTTTGCGTTCGTGGTGGTGGGAACGCTCGGCTTCACGTGGCAGCAGGCGTTGGGTGCCGTGTTCATTTCGGGGGTTCTCTTCATCCTGGTTTCGCTCTTCCGGGTCCGTGAATGGGTGATCAACGCGATTCCCAAAAGCCTCAAATACGCGATTTCCGCTGGCATCGGCCTCTTCCTCGCGATCATCGGGCTGAAAAACGCTGGCATCGTCGTCGCCCATCCCGCCACCCTCGTCACCTTGGGCGACCTGCATCAAACCCCGGCCTTGTTGGCTTGCCTCGGCTTCGTGCTCATTTTGGCGTTGGAAGCGCGCCGCGTCAAAGGGGCGATCTTGATCGGGATCCTCGCGATCACCTTCCTCTCCGTTGGGCTGGGGTTGACCCCGTTCCAGGGGGTGGTCGCCGCACCGCCGTCGCTCACTCCGACGTTCCTCGCGATGGATATCGCCGGGGCACTGCACGTCGGCTTGGTTTCCGTCGTGATGACGTTCTTCTTGGTCGAACTCTTCGACGCTTCGGGAACGCTCATCGGGGTGGCTCATCGCGCGGGACTTCTCGACGCCGAAGGAAAACTCCCCCGGATGGGGCGGGCGCTGCTTGCCGATTCGTCGGCGATCGTGGTCGGGGCAACGCTCGGCACCTCGTCGACCACCGCATACATCGAATCAGCTGCAGGCACCGCCGTAGGGGGGCGCACGGGGCTCACCGCGGTGGTAGTCGCGGTGCTGTTCCTCTTGGCGCTCTTTTTCTCGCCGCTTGCGGCGATGGTCCCCGCGTACGCAACGGCGCCGGCGCTCCTCTACGTGGCGATCTTGATGTCGCGCGGGCTTGCCGAAGTCGATTGGCACGATCTCACCGAAGCCGCCCCTGCGGCGGTCACCGCGATCACGATGCCCTTCACCTTCTCCATCGCGCACGGGATCGCGTTCGGCTTCATCGCCTACGCGGCGCTCAAGATTTTGAGCGGCCGCATCAAAGAACTGCCGATCGCGGTTGCGGTGATCGCAGCGCTCTTCCTCGTCAAATTCGCGCTGTGGTAAGGAGACCCGCCCATGAGTGCGCTGCCGCCCCCATTGCCCGACCCGGCGCCGCTGGTTGCGCGCATCCGGACGATTCCCGATTGGCCCAAACCGGGCGTTTTGTTCCGCGACATCACGCCGTTGCTCCTCGACCCGCAAGCATTTCGCCTGCTCGTCGATACCTTCGTGATCCGCTATATGCACGAAAAGATCGACCGCGTCGCCGGAATCGACGCGCGCGGGTTCATCATCGGGAGTGTCGTCGCCCACCAACTGAACGCCGGGTTCATCCCAATCCGCAAAGCGGGTAAACTCCCGTTCACGACGCTGCGCGAACGTTATACGCTCGAATATGGTGAGGCCGAAGTCGAAATCCACACCGACGCGATCGAGCCGGGCGCGCGCGCCTTGCTGATCGACGACCTGATCGCAACCGGCGGTACGATGGTCGCTGCAGCCAATTTGCTCACCCGTCTGGGCGCGAACGTGGTCGAGACCGCGGCGATCATCGACCTGCCCGCGTTGGGCGGCAGCGCACGACTACGGGAAGCGGGTTTTTCCGTGTTCACCTTGTGCTCGTTCTAAGGAGGCCGAGATGCTCCTGACGTTCGTTATCCTCTACCTCTTGGTTTCGGTTGCGATCGGCCTCTGGGCCGCAACCAAGGTGCATAACGCCCGCGACTACATCGTCGCGGGGCGTAACCTCCCCTTCATCGTCGTGCTGGCGATGGTCTTTGCGACCTGGTTCGGTTCGGAAACGGTGCTGGGTATCAGCGCGACATTTCTCGAGGAAGGGTTGGTGGGACTCGCCTCCGACCCGTTGGGCGCATCGCTCTGTCTCGTGCTCTTCGGTCTGATCTTCGCGCGACCGCTCTACCGCATGAACCTGCTGACGTTGGGCGATTTCTTTCGTCGCCGCTTTAGCCCCACCATCGAGATCGTGCTCTCTTTCTGCATCGTGATCTCCTATCTGGGCTGGGTCAGCGCGCAGTTCGCGGCACTTGGGGTCGTCTTCAACGTACTTTCCGATGGCGCAATTTCACAACATACCGGTGTACTCATCGGCGGCGCGGTCGTGCTCGTCTATACGGTTTTCGGTGGCATGTGGTCTGTTGCGTGGACCACCTTCATCCAGATGATCCTGATCGTCGTCGGGTTGTTGCTCGTTGCCTATTTTGCTGGGGAGAAGGCTGGCGGCGTCGCAGCAGTGCTCGACCACGCCAAAGCGGCGGGCAAGCTCGAATGGTTTCCCTCCCTTGCCGATCCACAGGCGGTCCTCACTTGGTTCGCAGCGCTCGTCACGGTGGCGCTCGGTTCGATTCCGCAGCAGGACGTCTTTCAGCGGGTGAATAGCTCGAAAAACGAGTTCGTCGCGGTTTGGGGGACGACGCTCGGGGGTGTCGCCTATTTCCTCTTTGCCGCGGTGCCGCTCTTCATCGCCTACAGCGCGACGATGATCGCCCCGGAGACCACCGCGAAATTGCTCCAGGAAGATTCACAGTTGATTCTGCCGACGCTCGTGACCGTGGAGATGCCGCTGTGGCTGCAGATCGTCTTCTTCGGCGCGCTCTTGTCCGTAATCATGAGTACCGCGAGCGGCACCCTGCTGGCACCATCGGTGACCTTCACCGAAAACGTCGTCAAAAGCGTCTGGCCCGGAATGAGTGACCAGCAACTGCTGCGGATCACCCGCTGGACGGTCGTCGGGTTTGCGGCCCTCGTCACGGCGTACGCGCTTTCCACCAACGACTCGATCCACAAAATGGTGGAGAATGCCTATCGCGTCACGTTGGCAGGCGCGTTCGTGCCCTTGGCGTTCGGGATCTTCTGGCGGCGCGCGACCAACTTCGGGGCGACGATGGCGGTGGTCACGGGGCTGGGCGTCTGGCTCTTCGGCGAATTTTCTCTCCCCGAGATGGCGATCGAGCCGCAAGTGATCGGAATGCTTGCCGCAGCGGTGGCGATGGTCGTAGGAAGCATTTTCGGGCCGAAAGCGCCCACGCCAACGGATGAGACACCGCGCCACCGCACCCATCACGCCGCGGCCGCAACCCACCACGTTCCGTACTGACGCGACGGACCGAACCGTGCGCCCTGCGCTCGCAACGATCGACCTCGACGCGCTCGTGGCCAACTACCGCTGGCTGCAGGAGCATGGAAAACCAGGGCGCACCCTAGCGGTAGTAAAAGCCGACGCGTATGGCCATGGTGCAGTGCAATGTGCGTCGGCGCTCGCGCCTTTCGTCGACGGCTTTGCGGTAGCGTTCCTCGAAGAGGCGCTGACGCTGCGGAAAAACGGCATCACTGCGCCGATCCTCGTCTTGGAAGGGTGTCTGGCAGCCGACGAGTACGCCGCGTGTTGCGCGCACCGGCTCTGGACGGTAGTCCACTGCGAACCGCAACTCGCCTGGCTCGAAGCCCACGCCCGACGCGGCGCGCCACACCCCGAGCGTATCTGGGTCAAGGTCGATAGCGGCATGCACCGCTTGGGTTTTGCTCCGGAAGCGCTCTCTGGCGTGATCGCCCGCCTGGAGCGCCTTGCAGTCGAACCCCGACATCTCGTCTGGATGACCCATCTCGCGTGCGCCGACCAACCCAAACACCCCCACACCGCCGCGCAGCTCGAACGGTTCGCCCAAGCATTGGAGGCACTTCCCGAACGCTACGCCCAAGTACCACGCAGCATCGCCAATTCGGCTGCGCTCCTTGCGTGGCCAGCCGCGCATGGCGACTGGGCGCGCCCCGGGATCGCGCTTTACGGCGCGAACCCCTTGGCCACGGAACCGTTGCCCGCCGCATTGACGCCGGTGATGACACTGCGCTCAGAGATCATCGCAACCCGTTGGATCGCCGCGGGGGAAGCGGTTGGGTACGGCGCGGCCTTCGTTGCCGAGCGCGCGACGCGCGTCGGTGTGGTCGCAATCGGATATGGCGATGGGTATCCGCGTACCGCACCGACCGGAACACCCGTTGCCGTGGCGGGTCACCGCACGCGGCTCATTGGGCGAGTCTCGATGGATCTCGTCACCGTGGATCTCACCGATCTCCCCGAATCGGTAGGGGTGGGCGCCGCGGTCGAACTGTGGGGTCGGCAAGTCTTGGTCGATGAGGTCGCACGCGCCGTGGGCACCATCGGCTATGAACTGTTGTGTCACGTGCGCCGTGTGCCGATGCGCTATCTGCCTGCTACTTGCACCGCCTGCTGAGTTGCGCTAACGTACCATTTTCCCAACAACGGAGTTGCGCGATGAACGCACCCTTCGATGCCCGCTTGGCGAAACCGGACGCCGCTGCGGTTCAACCCTTCCCCAACAGCAGAAAAATCTACGTCACCGGATCGCGGTCCGACATCCGCGTCCCGATGCGCGAAATCCACCAGGCGCCCACCCCACTTCCTGGCGGCGGTTTCGAGCCCAACCCGCCTATTTTCGTCTATGACACCTCGGGGCCATACACCGACCCGGATGCCCGAATCGACATCCGCCAAGGCCTGCCGCCACTGCGTGCGGGTTGGATCGAAGCGCGTGGCGACACCGAATTGCTACCCCACCCGACCAGCCAATACGGACAGGCGCGCCTTGCCGACCCAGCGACCGAACCTTTACGCTTTCCCGGATTGAAACGCACACCGCGGCGCGCCAAACCGGGGTGTAACGTCACCCAAATGCACTACGCGCGGCGCGGCATCATCACCCCGGAGATGGAGTTCGTCGCGATTCGCGAAAACCTCAACCGGCAGGCCTATCTCGAAGCATTGCGCGCCGCCGGGCCGAGGGGGCAAAAACTGGCCGAGCGTCTCACCCGTCAGCACCAAGGGCAGCGATTTGGGGCGCACATTCCCGAAACGATCACCCCGGAATTCGTTCGCCAAGAGGTCGCTGCCGGTCGCGCAATCATCCCGGCGAACATCAACCACCCCGAATCGGAGCCGATGATCATCGGCCGCAACTTCCTGGTGAAGATCAACGCCAATATCGGCAATTCGGCGCTCGCCTCCGACATTCAAACCGAAGTCGACAAAATGACGTGGGCGATCCGTTGGGGTGCCGATACCGTGATGGACCTCTCCACCGGCAAGCACATTCACGAAACCCGCGAATGGATCATCCGCAACAGCCCGGTTCCGATCGGCACTGTGCCCATCTACCAGGCGCTGGAAAAGGTCGACGGCAAAGCCGAAGAGCTGACGTGGGAAATCTTCCGCGACACTTTGATCGAGCAAGCAGAACAAGGGGTGGACTACTTCACGATCCACGCTGGCGTGCTGCTGCGCTACATTCCGCTCACCGCAGATCGGCTTACGGGAATCGTCTCCCGCGGTGGGTCGATCATGGCGAAATGGTGCCTGGCCCACCACCAAGAGAACTTCCTCTACACCCACTTCGAAGAGATCTGCGAAATCATGAAGGCGTACGACGTCGCGTTCAGCTTGGGCGACGGACTGCGCCCCGGCTCGATCTACGACGCCAACGACGAAGCGCAGCTTGCCGAACTCAAGACGCTGGGGGAATTGACCCAAATCGCTTGGCAACACGACGTCCAGGTGATGATCGAAGGCCCTGGTCACGTACCGATGCAGCTCATCGCCGAGAACGTCGAGAAAGAGTTGGCGTGGTGTCATGAAGCCCCGTTCTACACCCTTGGCCCGCTCGTCACCGACATTTCGCCCGGCTACGACCATCTGGCGAGCGCGATCGGCGCGGCGCAGATCGGCTGGTACGGCACCGCGATGCTCTGCTACGTCACGCCCAAAGAGCATTTGGGACTCCCGAACAAGGACGACGTCAAAGAAGGGATCATCGCGTACAAGATCGCCGCGCATGCCGCCGACCTCGCCAAAGGACACCCCGGCGCGCAGATCCGCGACAACGCGCTCTCCAAGGCGCGCTTCGAGTTTCGCTGGGTCGACCAATTCAACCTCTCGCTCGACCCCGACAAAGCGCGTGAATTCCATGACGAGACCCTGCCGAAGGAGTCGGCGAAGGTCGCCCACTTCTGCTCGATGTGCGGCCCCCATTTCTGCAGCATGAAGATCACGCAGGAGGTGCGGCAGTTCGCTGAGCAAGCTGGCCTCGACGAAGCCGACGCGCTTACCGCGGGGATGAAAAACCAGGCCGAAACGTTCAAGAAGCTGGGGGGCGAACTCTACGTTCCTGCGTCCGACGCTTCGTGAGCGAAGCGCAGTTGCGTGACCGTCCGCCCGCCTCTGCCCCGGCGGACGGGGCCGATCCGACGCTCGCGGAACGGGCGCGGCGCTTGCTGCGCACGCGCTTCGGTCTTGCGTCGTTCCGCCCCCAGCAAGAGGAGATCGTGTGCCATATCGCCGCAGGCGGCGATGCGCTCGTCTTGATGCCAACCGGGGGCGGCAAATCGCTCTGCTACCAACTGCCTGCGTTGCTGCGCGCGGGGCTTGCGGTCGTCTTCTCTCCGCTCATTGCGCTGATGGACGATCAGGTACGCGCGCTCACCGCACGAAAGATCCCTGCCGCGGCGCTCCATTCCGGGTTGGACGAAGCAGCACAGGATTCGGTGCTCGACGCGGCGTTCGAAGGGCGGCTCAAACTCCTGTTCGTCGCTCCTGAACGCCTCCCCACGCCGCGTTTTTTGGCACTCCTCGACGCGCTCCACGAACGCAACCGGCTCGCGCTTTTTGCGATCGACGAGGCGCATTGCGTCTGGCAGTGGGGACACGACTTTCGCCCCGAGTATCTGCAGTTGGCGCTTTTGGCTACCCGCTACCCCACGGTGCCGCGCGTTGCGCTCACCGCAACCGCCGACCACGTGGCGCGCGACGAGATCATCGCCCGGCTCAACCTCCACCGGGCCCGCATCTTCCTCACCAGTTTCGACCGCAGCAACCTCTTTTACGCGATGACACCGCGCAGTGGCGACGGGAAACGGCAGCTTCTTGCCGCATTGCGCGCGCGCCCACTGGAAGGCAGCAGCATCGTCTATTGCGGCAGCCGCGCGAAGACCGAACGGATCGCCGCCTGGCTTGCTGCGCATGGGGTCCCCGCGCTTGCCTACCATGCCGGGCTCGACGCTGCGACGCGGCGCGCCCGACAGCACCAGTTCCTACACCGCGACGGCATGGTGATGGTCGCGACGATCGCATTTGGCATGGGAATCGACAAACCAGACGTGCGGTTCGTCGCCCACCTCGACCTGCCCCGTACGCTGGAAGGGTATTATCAAGAGACTGGCCGCGCTGGGAGAGACGGCGCGCCTGCGTTCGCGCAGCTTTTTTGGCGCGGCGAAGACGCAGCGCGTTGGCGCATTGCGATCGACACGAACACGCAATTACTCCCCGAACAACGAAGCGCTGCGTGGGCGCGGCTCGACGCGCTCGCCCAGCTCGTGCTCGCCTCCGGCTGCCGCCGACAGCCGCTTCTTGCCTATTTCGGGGAGCGAATCGGGCCGTGCGGCCGCTGTGACCATTGCCTGGCACCGCCGAAACGGTGGGACGCCCGCGAAGCGGCCCAAATGGCGCTCTCGGCAGTCTATCGCACTGGCCAACGACACGGCGCGCAGCTTCTCGTCGACGTCTTGCGCGGCAACACGACGAGCCGCGTGGTCGCCGCCGGGTACGACCGCATCAAAACCTTTGGTGTCGGCGTACGAATTCCGCCCGAACGGTGGCACTGGCTCTTCCAAGCCCTGTTGCTCACAGGGGCGCTCACGCTTACTGACGCCGGTGGCTACGCGCTCACCGAACGGGCACGGCCGCTCCTCAAAGGAGCGGCCCCTTTCTGGTTGCCCCTTCCCCACAACTAACCGCAACAGGCAGGCTAAAATGGCTGCCCGCCCCACCTCCCGCGCCGCGCGAAAGTGGGTGTTGCTGCGCTGGGCCATCACCGGATCGCCTCAAGGAGTAGGCGCCCATTTGCGGGTTGCGGCGGGCGGCTGGTTCGCGGTCCGGCCAAGAGTGGCGCAATCACCCCCCCCTCTGCCTCCGTTCCGCTCTGATAGACCAGCCACACCACCCCTTCGCGACACGGCGGCCACGGCTCAGACCCTTCGTAGAGATAAAAGGTATCGAAAACCGGCAACAGCGAACGCCAATCCCACCGCAACCGGGACGCGTTACGCCCACCCTGCGCCCACTGAGCCAACGCTTCCAACTCTGGTGCGGTGCGTGTGCTCTGTGCAACTGGGATCTCGACGAAGAGGCGCGCCCCATTGCCCACGAACGCTAACACCCAAGACCCCAGCCAAGGCCCACCGCTGCGCCCCGGATGGAGCACAGGATGGTGCCACGAAGCGCGCTGCAACTGCCAAACGACGCCGCGCCAACGCAGGCTCTGAGGCGCCCGGGGCACCAGCACGATCTCCCCTTGCGGGCTTTGTGAAACCGTGTGCCATGCAGGGCGCACGAACCATTCGGGTGGCGGCACGGACGAAGGAATCGCACCACGCAGCGTAATCGGCGATTGCCGCCTGCCCGCGCGGCAGATGCGCCACTCGGGATCCATCCGATCCCACACCGCCGGACCACCCCCCCCTTCATACCGCCAGGCATCGGGCGGTGGCAGCACGCGGCGCGTACGGCTGCGTGCCGAGGAAGCGTTGCCTGTCGCCACGGGGCGATGCTGGGATGTTACGGTAAGCGCCGTCTGTGCTCCGGTGTGCGCGCGCGGTTGGCGCGTGACGCTGGGCGCTGCTGGGTATCGATGCTCCGCGACCGCGGGGACCCCCCGTTCGGTTTTCTGAGCCGATGGTTGATGCGGCGTCACCGCATGCGCCGTTTCTGTGGTCGGGGGATTCGCACCGTGCTGCGTCGACGCTTCGTGCGTCGTCGCTACCTGCCCCCCCGGTGCGTGACGGTCACTCGCAGCGCTTTGTGCCGCCATCTTGGAGGGTGGGCTCGGCGCCAAGGTTGCGTGGGCACCGGGCGTTTTGACGATCTGCGGTTTTTTCGGTAACAGATTGGGCACGGGCAATTGCGCGATCTCGGGCGGCAACTGACTCGGGTCGGCCAAATCGACGCCGATGGGGATGGCGCCCTCGCTCGGTTCGTGTGTTTTTTGGGCGCCTTCGGCAAGCTGCATAGCGGGTGCTGCCTGCGCAGCGGTTGGCGCGGCGTGGGCAGGAGCGGCACGCTCGTGTGAAGCCCCCTCATGCGTCGTGGGGTCCCCTGGTTCCATCGCGCTTTTTGCCGAAGCAAGCGCTTGCGCCGCTACCCGTTGCAACGCTTGCGGCGACATCGGTTCGCAAACCGCCCGCCACAACCGCTCATCGACACTCCCTTTGACGACGGGAACCGCCTGTTCCTGAGCGACGGCTTCGTCCCGGATCGGCAACCCTTCGGCGTCGAGATAGACCCGTTTGACCGTGGTAAACGTCCGGTGCTGGCAATCGAAACGGTTGAGCGCCCGAATCATCGCAAACCCCAGACGCTCTGCTTCACTCGGCGCAAGGATCACACGCCCCCACGCCACTTTGATACCGGCCTCCGCAGGCAAAATCGTTTCGGTGTCGACCTGCACTTCGCGCTCGCGGTCTTTGGCCACCGTCACCCACGCTGCCCTCGTGGGTCCACTCCAGCCCAGAAAAGCGACCATCACGGCCAGCGACACCAAACCTTTCCACACGATCGTTTCCCCCATCGTGCGCACACCCAGCAACGGGGTGCACATTGTCGGTCCTTTGACGCTATTATCGGCATGTGAAGAAAAAACTTGAGCAGGCGATGAAACTCGCGGCAATCGGCTATCGCAAAGGGGAGCACGCCGACACCTTACTCGCGGACGTCGTGACCGCATTACGGCGTCAGAACGTCTCCGTCTATGGCACCTTGCAACACTGGTTGTGCATTCCGGACGACCCGTGCGCGATGGCGCTGGAGATCCTTCCCACCGGAGAACGCTTTTCGCTTTCGCAAGATTTGGGCCGCCATGCCCAATCGTGCCGCCTCGATCCAACCGCGCTCGCGCACGCAGCGGCACGCGTGCGCACGATCTTGTCCGAGCATCCCCGTCCCGATCTCGTCCTCTTCAGCAAATTCGGCGAAATGGAGGCGCAAGGCGAAGGGTTCTGCGATGAAATCGTGTACGCGCTCGACCTTGGTTTGCCGGTTCTGACCGCGGTTGCCGAAGTTTGGTTGTCGGCCTGGCAGCAGTTCACTGGGGGCTTCGCCGAAACCCTTCCCTTTGCGTTCGACGCGGTGCTCGATTGGTGCCACCGCGCGGGCGTCTGCGCGCAAGTACGGTAAACTCTCCCTTTCTTCGGCGAACGACAAGGCGCTATGTATCTCCTTTTCGAAGAAGCGGGTGCGTTCAAAACGGGAATCGAACGGACCGCAACGGATGCCTCGGTCCAGGTCGAACTTGCGAGCGGCCGACGCGTCAAAGTCAAAACGGCCAACGTGTTGCTGCGCTTTCGCGAACCCAATCCCGCTCAACTCCTGACGGAGGCCGAAGCGCTTGCCGAAACCCTCGATATCGACTTTCTCTGGGAAGTGAGCCCCGAGGAGACGATCTCGTTCGAGACCCTTGCCGAAGCGTACTTCGGCAAACAAGCCTCGGCGGTCGAACGGGCGGCGATGTTGCTGAAGCTCCACAGCGCCCCGATCTACTTTCACCGCAAAGGGAAAGGTCTTTTTCGCAAAGCGCCACCGGAGATCCTGCAAGCAGCACTGGCTGGACTCGAAAAAAAACGCAAGCGTCAAGCCCAGATCGACGCGTGGCGCATCGAACTGCTCGCGGGGAAGATTCCCCCCGAATGGGCACCGCTCCTTGACCAGCTCTTGTACGCGCCCGACCGCAACCAGATCGAAACCCAAGCGCTCGAAGCGGCGGCAACCGAACACAACACCACACCCACGCGGCTTTTGATCGACCTTGGTGCCGTTGCCTCGACCCACGATTACCACTTCGGGCGTTTTGCCCGGGAGCTCCTCCCCGAAGAGGCCGCGCCGCCCCATTGGGACGAAGCGCTTGCAACCGCTTGGTCGTCGCTGCCGCAAGCCGATGCGCTTGCCTTTTCGATCGACGACCACACGACCACCGAAATCGACGACGCGTTCTCGGTGCGCCGTCGAGCCGACGGCGGTTGGCGCGTGGGGGTCCACATCGCCGCGCCTGCCCTCTCGATCGCCGACGGCACCGAACTCGACCGCTGGGCGCGGGAACGACTCTCGACCATCTATATGCCGGGGCGCAAAATCACGATGCTCCCCGCCAGCGCGATCGCCCCCCATACCCTTGCCGAAAACCAGTGGGTTCCGGCGCTCTCGCTCTATTTCGACCTCGCGCCGTCGCTTGCGCTCGAACGCACCGAAACCCAACTCGAACGCGTCTTCATTGCCGCCAACCTTCGTCTGAACGCTCTGGAGCCCCACTTCAACGAACAGACTCTGAGCGACGGGCTCCCGGAACCTTTTCCCTGGCGTGACGAACTGAAACTCCTGTGGGACGTCGCCACTGTTTTCGAAGCGGGACGGGGCAAACCGTCGGTACAAAACGGCATCGTCGACTTTCTCTTTTACGTCGATTGGGCGATCACCACCGAAGACGGCCCAGGGTTCGTCACGCTGGTGCCTCGCCCCCGCGGCGCGCCGCTCGACAAACTGGTCAGCGAATGGGCGATCGCCACCAACGTCCGTTGGGGCGAATGGCTGCGCGCGCACGACGTCGCGGGGATCTACCGCGGCCAACCACCCGGCGAGAAGGTCCGGATGTCGATCCACACCGAACCGCATGAAGGCCTTGGGGTTCCTTGCTACTTGTGGGCCACGTCGCCGCTGCGTCGCTACGTCGACCTCGCCAACCAGCGTCAATTGCTCGCCACCCTGGGGCACGGCGAACCGCTCCCAGCGGATCGCTTGGCAGAGCTCATCCCCGCGTTCGAAACCCGCTACGCGCAGTATCAAGAGTGGCAGCGGCATATGGAGCGCTACTGGGCGCTGCGTTGGCTGCGTCAAGAGCGCGTCGCAACCACCACCGCGCTCGTCCAGCGCGAAAACTGGGTCCGGCTCGAAAGCGCGCCGCTCGCGGTAAAAGTTCCCTCGCTTCCCCTCCTGGCGTCCGGCACGCGCGTCCGCATCGCGATCGAAACGGTCGATCTCGTCGACCTCGACCTCAAGGTTCGGTACGTTGCCACCGTATGAGCGACGCGCGCCCCCCCACCCTGGTTCGGTTCTTGCTGATCTCGGTCGTCGCGCACGCACTCCTCTTTTCCCTGACTTTCGTCGCGCCACCGCCGCAACCTGCCGTTCGCCACGACGACTCGTTACAGGTCGTTCTGGTCAATGCCCGCACCCAGCACGCACCCGAAACAGCCAAGCGCTTTGCCCAGGTCGACCTTGACGGCGGGGGCGAATCCTCCACCCCGGCAACCCCCACCGCGCCGCTGCCGCCGCTACCCGATGCGCAAGCGGAAACGACGCTTGTCGAACAGCGGGCCGCCCCCGAAGCCGCGAAACCCACCGAAGTCGATCACTCAACGCACTCGGCATCGTCGCCAACCGCTCCGCTTTCCCGCCCCGCACCGCAACCGCAACCGAAACCAACGCCCCCAAAGCCCCCCAAACGCACGGATCACGCTCCGGCACCAACCGAAACGGGCCGCGCGCCGCACCCCACCGAGCCGCTGCGCGGCATCGACCTCCTCAACGCCGCGCAGACGATCGCGCAGTTGCAAGCGCAGATCGATCGGGAAACCAAAGCGATCGCCGAGCGCCCCCGCGTTCGCCACGTCGGCGCTTCGACCCGTTCGCACCTCTATGCGCTCTACCTCGAAGCGTGGCGCCAAAAGGTGGAACAGATCGGAACGCTCAACTACCCGAGCGAAGCTAAGGGCAAAATCTACGGTTCGCTCATTTTGCAAGTAGCGATCGATCGCGAAGGAAGGCTTGTCGATGCGAAGGTAGTCCGTTCTTCCGGCCACAAAGTGCTTGACGACGCGGCGCTCAGAATCGTTCGCCTGGCGGCACCGTTTGCGCGCTTTCCGCCCGAAATGGCCAAAGAGACCGATATCCTCGTGATCACCCGGCGCTGGACCTTCACCCGCAACGCCCGCTTTGCAACACAATAGCCCGACAATTTTGGGAGCACGACCGATGACCGATCGTTACGCCGTCTTTGGCCACCCCATCCACCACAGCAAATCCCCGTTCATCCACCGTGCGTTCGCCATGCAGACGGGACAGGATCTGGAGTACACCGCGATCGACGCAACACCGGAACACTTTGCCACAGCGGTGCGCACCTTTTTCGCTGAAGGGGGCAAAGGGGCGAACGTTACCGTCCCGCACAAAGAAGCCGCACTGGCGTTAGCCGACGACGCAACACCGCGGGCGCAAGAAGCGGGCGCGGCCAATACGCTCCTTTTCACCGCAGACGGGGCCATTTACGCCGACAACACCGACGGCGTCGGCCTCATTCGCGACCTCACGAACCGCTGGGGCCTATCACTCGAAGGGAAACGGATTCTACTCCTTGGCGCGGGGGGCGCCGCGAAAGGGATCCTTGCCCCGCTCATCGCGGCGCGGCCGCGCGCAATCACGGTGGCCAACCGCACGGCGGCGCGCGCCGAAGCGCTGACGACCGCGTTTGCGCCGCTCGCGGTTCGATTTGATGTCACGCTCACCACACTGCCGTGGGCGCAACTTGTGCACCGAGAAACAACGCCACCGTTCGACCTCGTGCTCAACGCGACAAGCGCAAGTCTCGCGGGCAGCACTCCACCCCTTTCGCGCGCGCTTTGGGCACCAGACGCCGTTGCGTACGACCTGATGTACGGCGCCACCCCGACACCTTTCCTGATGGCCGCGCAGCAACAGGGGGCCGCGCGGCTGATCGACGGCCTGGGGATGCTCGTCGAACAGGCAGCGGAAAGCTTCTGGTTGTGGCGCGGCGTACGCCCTGAGACCGAACCGGTATACCAGGCGCTCAGGACGCAGTTGGCCGCATCAACCGCGTGCTAGTTCGGCAAAAACCGCTTCCGCTGCCGCGATCGTCGCCGCGATCTCCGCGTCACCGTGCGCTGCGGAGACAAAACCCGCCTCGAATGCGGACGGCGCAAAATAGTGCCCCCGCGCCAACATCCCGTGAAAAAACCGCTTGAAGCGTTCGCCATCACACGCGGTGACCTCGGCGTAAGAGGTCGGCACCTTCGCGGCGAAGTAGATCCCGAACATCCCACCGACGCTGTCGGCGGCAAACGGCACGCCTGCCGCAGCCGCCGCTTGCGTGAGCCCAGTGACCAGTTTCGCAGCGTTGGCCTCGAGCGCATCATAGAATCCGGGTTGCGTGATCAGATCCAACGCCGCGAGTCCTGCCGCGACCGCAACGGGGGAGCCCGAAAGGGTGCCTGCTTGATAAACGGGGCCGAGCGGCGCCAGATGCTCCATCAACGCCCGTTTGCCACCAAACGCGGCAAGCGGCATCCCGCCGCCGACCACTTTACCCAACGTCGTGAGGTCGGGCGTCACCCCGGTAAGCCCCTGCACCCCGGTGAGCCCCACGCGAAAGCCGGTCATCACCTCGTCGAAAATCAATACCGCGCCTGCGCGATCGCACAACCGGCGCAGCGTCTCCAAAAAACCCGGAATCGGCCGCACCAGATTCATGTTGCCCGCGATCGGTTCGACGATCACCGCGGCGATCTCGTCACCGCGCTCAGCAAAGAGCGCTTCGACGGCTGCGCTGTCGTTGTACGGCAGCACCACGGTCTGCTGCGCGATCGCCTCCGGCACCCCCGCCGAGCTGGGATGGCCGAAGGTGAGCGCTCCAGAACCCGCCTTCACCAACAAACTATCGGCGTGGCCGTGGTAGCACCCTTCGAACTTCACCAACAGCGAGCGTCCCGTCACCCCACGCGCCAGGCGGATCGCGCTCATCGTCGCTTCGGTGCCGGAACTCACCAGCCGCACCATCTCGAGCGACGGCAGCAGCGCACACAGCCGTTCGGCGAATTCCACTTCGCGCACCGTCGGCGCCCCAAACGACAAACCGTCGCACGCGGCCGCCCGTACCGCTTCCACGATCTTCGGGTGCGCGTGGCCGGCGATCGCCGGCCCCCAAGAACCCACGTAGTCGATGTAGCGCACGCCCGCTTCGTCCCAGACGAACGGCCCTTCCCCCCGACGCAAGAATCGCGGTGTACCGCCCACGGAGCGAAACGCCCGTACCGGCGAATTGACCCCGCCTGGAATCACCTGTTGCGCTCGGGCAAACCACGCTTCATTGACATCCATCTTCAGCTCCTCGTTTCGGTTCGATCTGTTGCGAAGGGCAATCGCATTGCCAGCGGTCGAACGCTTCCCGCCACGCGGCAGCGCGCACCGCAACCGCGCTCAGCGACGGTTGCGCGAATAGGTCTGCGATCACCGCAACCCCGTCTACTCCAGCTGCGAGCAACTCCGGCACCCGCGCAAGCGTCACCCCACCGATCGCCACCCGCAGCACACCCAACGCGCGCGTCGCCGCAAAAAGCGAAAGCGGCGCGGTCTGCGCGCCGGGTTTGGTTTGGGAGGGAAAGACCGCACCAAACGCGACGTAACTCGCCCCTTCGGCAACTGCCGCTTCGGCGCGCAGCCGCGACGCGTAACAACTCGCCCCGATCACTGCTTGCGGCCCCAACCGCTGCCGAGCCTCAGTCAGCGAACCGTCTCCCTGACCCAAATGGACACCGACTCCAAGGCTTTGCGCGAGACGCCAATCGTCGTTGATCACGACCACCGCCACCCCCGCCGCTGCGGCACGGGCACACAGCCATTCGGCCTCTTTCTGGCGCTCCGAAAGCGTAGCGGCCTTGTTACGGTACTGCACCCAATCAGGCCGCGCCTCGAGCGCTGCTGCAACCCGTGCCCGCCACTGCGCACCATCGGGGTCGTCTGGAGTGATCAGGTACCAAAACGGGCGGGCGGTGGCATGGCGCGCGAATGCTGTCATCGATCTTGGCAAAGTGCGGATTATTTCTTATTATACCGCTTCCCCTCCCCCTCTGCCTGGAGGACGCGTTGGCCACCGTGCTCGTCATCGATGACAGCAACACCATCCGCCGCAGCGCCGAGCTCTTTTTGCAATCGGCAGGGCACCACGTCATCTTGGCGACGGATGGTTTCGACGCGCTCACCAAAATCGTCGGCAATCCCCCCGATGTGATCTTCATCGACGTGATGATGCCACGGCTCGACGGCTACCAAACCTGCGCGCTCCTCAAAAAAAACGACCGTTTCCGGCACATTCCCGTGATCATGCTCACCTCGAAAGACGGGGTTTTCGACCGCGCCCGCGGCGCATTGGTCGGTTGTGACGAATACCTCACGAAACCCTTTACCAAAAGCGAACTATTGGAGGCGGTCGCCCGCCACATCACGTAAGGAGTCAACCCGCTATGGCCATCAAACGTGTTCTCATCGTCGACGATTCCCCCACCGAACGGGCAGCGTTTCAAGAAATCCTGAGCGATGCCGGTTACGAAACCATCCTTGCCGCCTCAGGCGAAGAAGGGATCGCGCTCGCCAAAAGCGAAAAACCGGATGCGATCATCATGGATATCGTGATGCCGGGGCTGAACGGCTTTCAGGCGACCCGACAGCTTTCGCGCGACGAAGCCACGCGCGCAATTCCCGTGATCATGTGTACCACCAAAGGCCAGGAGACGGACAAAATCTGGGGCATGCGGCAGGGGGCAATCGCCTACCTCGTCAAACCGATCGACCCGGCGGCGCTTTTGGACGCACTCAAACAACTGGGTTGATTCGATGGCCAAACGGACCGACATCCGCCGTTTTCAGGAAACGCTGGCGCAAAAGCTCGCGGCAGCGCAGCACCAGAGCGAAGGGATCGCCGCGCGCTGGCTCGGCGTGATGGTCGGAGCCCAACCGGTGCTGCTCCCGCTGTCGGCCACCGCGGGCGTTATCCACGAATTCACGCTCACGTCCACCCCCTTTTCCCCGCCCCACTTGCGCGGCCTCACCAACGTCCGTGGGGAGCTCCACGACGTGCTCGATCTCGCACCGCTCTTCACCCAGACCGAGACCCCCCTGAGCGGAACCGCCCGCCTCGTCGTGTTGCAGTCTGCGATCGCACCGCGCACTGCGCTGCTTGCTGCGCGGGTCGTCGGTCTTCGCCGCCCTGAAGCGATGCGACCGCTGGACCATTCAACGCCTAAAGAAGGCGTTGTTGCCATGTGGCAAGAAAGTGAGGACCCCAACGCCCCCGTCTGGCAAGAGATCGATTTGCCCTTCTGGCTTCGTCAAGCCGCCCAGGCCTTCACCACCGAACCCCTGCACGAGTGAATCACCCACGAAAGGAATCGACGGCTATGCTTCAGTCGCTGTTTCAACGCTCCAAACGGCACTCCCCCCCCCGTTCCACCCCCGCTTCGCCGTCCAGCACCAGCGGCTGGGATCTGTTCCGCGGCCCCGCGATTGCGCTCGTCATCACGTTGCTCTTCACGCTCGTCGCTTTGCGTTTCGTCTCTGCGCCAGTCGAGATCGCCGAAAAGCAAGACATGCTTTTGCGGGAATTCGAAAACGCACTGCTACCGTTCCAAAACGCTTTGACGCAATTGACCACGAGTGGTCGCAGCACGACGCCGCTGGAAACGATCGCCAGCGAACAGGAGGCCCGTTTGCAGCAATTGCGCGAAAGCGTCGCGGCATTGCGCGATACCGTCGGGTTCGCCCTTTGGACGGAGTTTGGCGGCAACCGCTCCGAACAAATCGAAAACCATCTCGCAGCGCTCTACCAACAGTGGCAGCAGGCGCAGCAAGAATTGCGCACTTTGTTGGTCGCCAACCAGACAGTTGCCGATTTTCGCGCCCAGCTCACCGCAATCAGCCAAGCAGCCGACAACCTCAGTGAAGAAGCGAAAGCGATCGCGGCACAACTCGAAGACCGCACTGCTGCACGCGAACTGCTCATGACCGCGCTCACGGCGCAAAACGTGGCGCAACAAGCCAACCGGCTGCTTACCGCTGCCCCGGCCGACCGCGAAGCGCTGCTCGCGGCGCTGGAAAGTGAAATCGAAAAGCTCGGCTCACTGGCGAACGACCGGAACCGCAGCGCCGTCCCCTTTGCGCTCAAAGACCGGTTCGATGCGCTCGTTGCCGCCGCCCAATCGTTGCGCGACGACGCAACGACCCTACTCAACGCGGCCGCCACCTATTTCGTGCAGCACGACAGTGCCGCATTGCTCCAGCAGTGGATTCCACAGCTTCAGCAGCAAGCGAACACGATCTACACCCTGGTCGAGCTCGAACTCGAAACCGGCCGCTCGGCAACCAACTTGATTCTCATGCTCACCGGTATCGCGCTCGTCGGGATCTTCGTCCAGGTAGTGAAGCGTTACGTCGATTTCCAAGCCGCGCAAAGTGCGAAAGAACAGGCCGAACGGGCCAAAGCGGAAGCGGAACACCGGCGGACGCAAGAAGCGATTTTGCGCCTCCTCAACGAAATGGCCGACATCGCCGAAGGGGACCTCACCATTCGCGCGACCGTGACCGAGGACGTGACCGGGGCGATTGCCGACTCGGTGAACTTCGCGATCGAAGAGCTTGGCAACCTCGTGCGCCGCATCAACGAAACCGCTGAAGCAGTGGCGCACGCAACGGCACAGACGCAAGCCCGCTCGACGAACCTCTTGACCGCTGCGCAACAACAGTCGGAAGAGATCGAAGAAGCAGACGCGATCACCCAAGAAGTGGCGCAAGCGCTTTCCCGGGCGGCGGAAAGCGCCAACCAAGCGGCGCAGGCGGCACGCCGCTCGCTCGAAGCGTCGCAAAAAGGGACGCTTGCGGTGAACCAGTCGGTGGAAGGGATGGACCGGATCCGCGAGCAGATCCAAGAGACCGCGAAACGGATCAAACGGTTGGGCGAATCGTCGCAGGAGATCGGCGAAATCGTCGAACTCATCTCCGACATTACCGAACAGACCAACGTGCTCGCGTTGAACGCCGCGATTCAGGCCGCTGCAGCGGGGGAAGCGGGACGGGGCTTTTCGGTGGTTGCCGAGGAGGTGCAACGCCTTGCCGAACGTTCGGCGGAAGCGACGAAACAGATCGCCGCGATCGTGCGCACCATTCAGACCGACACCCACGAAACCATCGCCGCGATGGAAGCGACCACGCAAGAGGTGGTGCAAGGGGCTGCGCTCTCGGAAGAAGCCCGCCGCGCACTCGACGAGATCGCGACAACCTCGCGCGAGACGGCTGCGCAGATCGCGCGGGTGGCGCAAGAGATCCAATCCCAAGCGCAGCGCGGTGAAACCATTTCCCGCCTGATGCGCGACGTCTTGACGCTCACCCAAACCACCCGCTCCGGTACCGAACAAACCGCCGAAGAGATCGCGCGGCTTGCCGACCTAGCCGCGGAATTGCGCGGTTCGGTCGCCGGGTTCCGGGTCTAACCGAGGGAGTTTTGCGACGTGCCTCGCATCGACTTCGACGCGCTTTCCTGGATCGCCGACGAAATTTCCCGTTCGCTGCAAGCGGCGCGCACGCTCGTCGCGGCATGCACCACCCACTTCGACCCAGCCAATTTACGCGAAGCGCAAACCCACCTCTTCGCCGCAAAAAGCGTGCTCGAAGTCGCAGCGATCGAGCCCCTTCCTCGGTTCCTCGCGCTTTTGGAAAAGGCGATCGACACCCTCTTCGATGCTCCGGACCTTTCGTCCGCCGCCCTCGCAACTGTGGAGCGAGCGCTTGTCGCGGTCGAAAACCTCTGGTACGAACTGACGCACCACCACCGTTGGCAGCCGTTACGGCTCCGTGACCCCTATCTGGCACTTGCGCAATACGTCAAGGAAACCCACGCGCATCCAGCCGATCTCTGGCCTTTTCCGTTACCCAAACCGGGAGGCACACCGCAGATCCGCTCGTCCGAAGCAGAAGAGGCCGCCCGAACAAAACTCCGGCACCGCTTCACCCGGAGCCTTGCGCGTTGGCTCAAAACGGGCGACCCCGTCGCGCTCTTGCCCGCCCGAGAAGCGCTGGTCGGTCGCCTCGTACTCGATGCGGGCCGCGACGACGAGCCCCTCTGGATCGCCGCGACGGCATTCGTCGAAGCGCTCATCCGCAAGCAACTCGATAGGGACCCCGAGTCGCAACGACTCCTCCGTTTGCTGCAGCGGGCGCAAAAAGGACCGCTCACCGCGGAATCCCGTCTGACGCTCTTTCGCCAATTGCTCTTGCCGCTTGCGGCAAGCGCGCCGCAAACGCGCCTGCAGCGTCTCATCCACCAATATTGGCACCCGCACGATTGGCTCCAAGACGCCGAGCTTCCGCTACCCGAGCGGCCGTTGATCGAGCTCGACCAGGCATTGATCGCTGCAACACAACACGCCCAAGCACTCTGGGAGCAAGAAGCCCCGTGGCCAGAGCGGATCGAAGCGCTCTTTGCGGTCGCACGCGCACTCTACGACCGCCCAGACTCTGAGATCCAAGCGCTGGCAGCCGCGTTGGAGACCTTTGCTCAGCAGTTACCCGACGCTGCGACGACCGACCCACAGCGCTCCCTTCTGCTCGCAACCACGCTGCTCGCGCTCGAACGGGACGCCCAAGCGGGAACCCTCACCGCAGCGCAGTGCCGCCCGCTCGTCACCCAATGGCAAGCGGCGCGCTCTGGACAGCAAAGCCGCACGGACGCACCCACTTTGGTCGAATCGGACGGATCGCTCGCGCAAGCGCTCGACGCCGAAGTCATCCAACTGTGTGGTGAGATCGAGCACGCGCTCGACACCTTTTGGCGCACCCCCGACGCGACCCTGCCCCTGAAAGCGATCAAGAAAGCGCTCGACCAGTTGGCCGCGATCTGCGTCGTCTCCGACCACACCGCGCTGCTTTCCGAAATCGACGCGGTTCGCGACTGGTTGCAAACCGTCGCTGCGGGCAAACAGCGCTTCGACCCGCAAAACCCGCTGATCGCCAAGATCGCTACCTGGGCGCAACGGATCAGCCAACCTGCCCTGCCCAGAGACAGCGAACCGAATCCCGACCCCATCCCGTGGGATCGCCTCTTTCCCCAGCACCCGGCGTCTGTCCCCGCGACAGAAGCCACCGCGACCGATGCGACCCAGTCCAAGCAGGTCCCCGTGCCACCGCACGAACCGCGAGTCGAGGCACACGAACCCCTACCCGACGTGCCCCAACCGGCACCGAGTGCCTCCCCTGTGGTCACAGCGCACGACCCTAGCGCCGCAGACACGAAAGCCGACGAAACCGCCGAGCTGCGTGCGATCTTCCTCGCCGAATGCGACGAGATCCTCGCGGCGATGGGCGCCGCCCGCGCTCAGCTCGAACAGCAACCGACGAATCGGGACGCGCTTACCCAATGGCGTCGGCAAGTCCATACCCTCAAAGGCAGTAGCCGCATCGTCGGCTTGACCCAACTCGGGGAAACGGCGTGGGAGGTAGAGCAGACACTCAACCACTGCCTGCGCCACACCGACTTCGTCCCCTCGGCCGACTTTCTCGCGTTCCTGGCGAACGCGGAAAACGCGTTCGCACAAGCCGCCGCAACGATCGCCCAAAGTGGCGAAGACATCCCCGTCCCAATCGCGGAGCTGGTCGAAGCGGCGCAGCGCTGGCGCGCAACGCCACGATCAGAAAGCGAAGCCGCTAAGTCCCAACCCACCACTTCGTGCGCCGAAAGCGACGCAGAGCGCGGCGAAACCGCCACGCCCGAACCCGTTGCACCGCAGTCGCAGGACCCCCCCACCTCCGCCAAGGAAGAACACGCGCCGCATCCCGATTGGCACACCATCGATTTCGAACCGGAGGCTGCCGCAACTTCGGAACCTGTTCCCAGCCAGCCGGCACCCTCCCAACCCGACCGCTATTTCACCTTTGGCAACCGCAAAGTCTCGCGCGCCATCTTCGAAATCTTCCGCACCGAAGCGCGCGAACATCTGGCCACGCTCGCACGCTTCCTGCACGACCCCGAAACCCCTTCGGACGCTGTCGTGCGTGCTGCCCATACCCTGGCCAGCATTTGCGGTACCGCACAGATCCCTGAAATGCACGACTTGGCCCGGGCGTGGGAATTGCGACTCTTGGCGATGCAACGCGCGGGCGCAGCGCCGAACGACCAAAACCTCACGGTTTTCCACGCAGTGCACTCGGCGCTACACAACGACCTCGTCACTGTCGAAGACGGGAAAATCCCGCCACGGCGTGACGAATTGATCGCCACGCTCGAAACGCCACCCGCCGCTGCGCCAGAACCGTCCGCTGTAGCCACCTCCGCAGTCCCAGCAGAAGCGCCCGCTGCAGCTTCCTCTGAGGGCACGCCAGAAACGCCAGCCGCAGCTGCCCCTGCCGCCGTTTCCCCCGCACCGAATCCGGAACCTGACCTGGCGCCTAAAACCGAACCAAGCGGCGAAACGCAGGATCACCTCGACGCAGCGCTCCTGCCGATCTTTGCCGAAGAGGGGCGGGACCTCTTCGCGCAACTCGAAGCGGCGCTCGAACACCTTCCCGAGCCGGATTCGGCGCAACCCGAAACCTTCGAACCGATCCTGCGGCTTTTGCACACCCTCAAAGGGAGCGCCCGAATGGCGGGCGCACTCGCGCTGGGCGACCGCATCCACCAGATCGAACAACACCTGAAAGAGACGCCCGTTGCCATTGCGCAGCGCACGCTCCCCGAACTCGTTGCCGCTGCCCGCGCCCACTTCCTCCAGCTCCTCACCCAACCGACCGAACCGTCTGCCGAAGCAGCACCCGACGCTCGACCGATCACGCTGCCTACCGACGCGCCCGAAACCGAAACGCCGCTTGGCACCACTGCGGTGCTGCCGATGACGCTTCGGATTCCCGCACCGACGATCGACCGCTGGGTCAATGAACTCAGCGAAATCGCGATCCAACGGGCCCGCGCCGAAAGCGAACTCGTCACCCTGCGGCAGGCTGCGACCGACCTCACCGAAAACGTCCAGCGGCTTCGCCACCACCTGCGCGAACTCGAAATCCAAGCCGAAGCGCAACTCCAAGCGCGGATTCAAGTCGCGGAAACGCAACACACCGAATTCGACCCGCTCGAAATGGACCGCTACACGCGGCTCCAGGAACTCACCCGGATCCTCGCCGAAGGGATCGCCGACGTCGGCACGTTGCAACAAGCGATCGTGCGCACCGTCGATGCCGCTGAGGTGAGCCTCCATCGGCAATCGCGGCAAACCCGCGACCTGCAAGCAGAGATCACCGCATTGCGCGCAGTGCCCGTCGCGACGCTGCACGAGCGTTTCACGCGCATCGTCGCGCAAACCGCAGAAACCCTTGGCAAACGGGTCGAATTCGCGCTCGTCGGTGGCGAAACCCGTGTCGACCGCGCGGCGCTCGAGCGCCTCACGCCAGCACTCGAGCACCTCTTACGCAACGCCGTTGCCCACGGAATCGAACCCCCCGACGAACGACAAGCGCGCAACAAACCCCCCACCGGGCGCATCACCCTCACCGTTCAAGCCACCCAAGGGGAGACGCAGTGGGTGCTCACCGACGACGGTCGCGGCCTCGACGCCGAGCGGATCGCCGCCAAAGCGCGTGAAAAAGGGTGGATCGCACCCGGTGAGATCCCAACGGAAAACGAGCTCTTGCGTTTCATCTTCCGCTCGGGCTTCTCCACCGCCGACACCGTCTCCCCGATCGCCGGGCGTGGGGTCGGGCTCGACGTGGTCCAGGCCGAAATCGCCGCGTTGGGTGGGCGCATCGATGTCGCCAGCGAACGGGGCCGCGGGGTGCGTTTCCAGATCCGCATCCCCACCGAACTTGCGCTGACGCAACTCCTCCTGGTTGTGGGTCATGGGCGCCGCTGGGGCATTCCCACCGAATGGATCGTCCATACGCAACAGCTCAAAGCCGACGTGCTCGAACCCCTTTTGGCGGCCGGAACGATCGAACATCTGGGCGAAACCTATCCCCTCGTCGGACTCCACACCTTGATCGCTGCCCCAGAACCGGCGCGCGCAGGGCGCCATTGGGTGATCTTCACGCGGATCGGCGACGAACGGATCGCAATCTGGGTCGAAGCGATCGCCGGCCGCCAAGAGCTCGCCGCGAAACCAACCGGGCCGTTCCTGCGCCGCGTCGGCGGGATCTTGGGTGCCGTGCTGCTTCCCGACGGAGAGATCACGTTGATCCTCCACCCAACTCAGCTCCTCCGAACGGCGCGTCACGCAACCACGCGGCAGCGCACCGCAGAGAGTGCATCCGCCACGGTGCGCGCTGCCACCGCGGACGACGCCAGTTCTGCGGTGCACGAAGCACACCACGCCGCTCCGCTCGTTCTGGTCGTCGACGACTCACTCACCGTCCGGCGCCTCACGCAGCGGTTGCTCGAACGCCAAGGCTATCGCGTCCTGACTGCCAAAGATGGCCAAGACGCGCTCGAAAAACTCGAAGACGCCGCACCGGCTGCGATTCTATCGGACATCGAAATGCCGCGGATGGACGGATTCGAGCTTCTGCGTCACCTCCGTGCCCACCCGACGACGCGTGATACCCCAGTGATCATGATCACCTCGCGCCTTGCTGAAAAACACCGCACCCACGCGTTCGAACTGGGCGCCACCGACTATTTGGGCAAACCCTACCAAGAGGAGACGCTGCTGGCGTTGCTTGCTCAGCACGCGCCCCTGAACGCACCCGCTGCCGGTTGAGATGCGATCCGCGCTTCCTCCGCCAGATGCCACCCAAGCGACCGCCCCGTGGCAAGCGGTCAAGCAGCTGCTCAAACACCTCTGGCGGTATCGCGTGCGCGTCCTCTTGGGCTTTGTCGCGCTCATCGCCGCGAAAGTGGCGCTCGTCGCCAATCCTGTGCTATTCAAAGCGATCGTGGACGCCCTGGCCCCAACCCCACCGCAACCGGCGTTTTGGGTCGCGCCCGCTGCGCTCGTCGTCGCGTACGGCATCGCGCGCACCGGAGTCTCGCTCTTCACCGAATTGCGCGAAATCCTCTTTGCGCGCGTGATCCAACGCATCAGCCGTCAGTTGTCGCTCGCCGTCTTCAACCATCTGCACGCGTTGTCGCTGCGCTTTCATCTCGAACGGCAAACGGGCGCAATCACCCGTGACATCGAACGGGGCACACGCGCGATCGGCACACTCATCAACTTCACCATCTACTCGATCGCGCCGACGCTCGTCGAGATCGCGCTGGTCCTCACCCTCCTCTTCAGCCAATACGACGCCCGCTTCGGGACGATCGTCGCGGCAACCCTCGCACTCTATATCCTCTTTACCGTGATCGTCACCAACTGGCGCACCGTCTTGCGACGCCACCTCAACCGGCTCGACGCGCAGACCCATACCCGCGCGGTCGATGCGCTCCTTAATTACGAAACGGTGAAATACTTCAACAACGAAGCGTGGGAGGCGGCGCGTTACGACCGGGATCTCGCGCAATGGCAAGAGGCGGCGATCAAAAACCAATATTCGCTCTCGGCGCTCAACCTCGGCCAGGCGCTGATCATCGCCACTGGCGTCACCCTGTTGCTGCTGCAGGCGATCGCGCGCGTCGAAGCGGGCACGATGACCGTGGGCGACCTCGTCCTCATCAACGGCTTGATGCTGCAACTCTACATGCCGCTCAACTTCCTGGGCGTGGTCTATCGCGAAATCCGGCAAAGCCTCGTCGATCTCGAACGCCTCTTCGCACTCTTTACCATCCCACCCGAAGTGCGCGACCCCGATCACCCCGTACCGCTGCCCGAAGGGCCCCTCGCGGTCACCTTCGACGGCGTCTCGTTCGCCTACGACCCCCGCCGACCGATCCTCCACGACGTCACCTTCACGATTCCGGCGGGGAAAACCGTCGCGGTCGTAGGCGGTTCAGGAAGCGGCAAATCGACCCTCGTGCGACTCCTCTTTCGATTCTACGACGTCCAGGCGGGCGCTGTGCGCGTCGGCGGCGTCGACGTGCGGCACCTCGCGCAAGCCGAGTTGCGGCGCGCGATCGGCATCGTCCCGCAAGACACCGTGCTTTTCAACGACACGCTCGAATACAACATCCGCTACGGAAACCCCGCAGCGAGCGATGACGCGCTTTGGGCGGCGATTCGTGCCGCCCGCCTCGACACCCTGGTGGCGCGCCTTCCGGACGGACTACAGACCGTGGTCGGCGAACGGGGGCTCAAGCTCTCCGGCGGTGAAAAGCAGCGCGTCGCGATCGCCCGCGTCCTCCTCAAAAACCCGCGCATCCTGGTGCTCGACGAAGCGACCTCGGCGCTCGACAGCCAAACCGAACGGGAAATCCAAGCAGAACTCGCCACCGCACGCGCCGGCCGCACCACGCTGATGATCGCACACCGCCTCTCCACCGTGCGCGACGCCGACGAAATCCTGGTCTTGGAACACGGCCGCATCGTCGAACGAGGCACCCACGAAACGCTTTTGGCGCACAATGGCCGTTACGCCGAGCTGTGGTGGCGGCAAAGCCGTAGCGAAGGGCGACCCGTCGCGATCGACCCCTCCCCCGCCCATTTCGAGGAAGCGCGGTCATGAGCGCGAAAGCGGCGCGTTCCCATTGGCGCATCTGGCTAGCGCTTTTCTTTGCCTTCTATCGCGGTGAAACGGCGTGGCGCGCTTGGACCGTCACCGTAGGGCTCATCGTCCTTACCGTCGCGCAGGTGCTGCTTGCCGTTGCGCTCAACCATTTCATGCGCCTGCTCTTCGACGCATTCGAAAACCGGGCGCTCACGCAGCTTCCCGAACTGATCTGGCGCTTCGCGGCGCTCTTGATCGCGATCGTTGCCGTCACCAGCGCCCACCTGTGGATCAAACGGACATGGCAACTTGCTTGGCGTCAGTTCCTTACCGAACGGTTCATCGCCCATTGGCTCGAGAAGGGCCATTACCACCGGCTCCGCCACTTGACGGACGCCGCGGACAACCCCGACGCCCGAATCGCCGAAGACGCGCGGATCGCGACCGAAGTAGCGATCGAGCTCTTTCACTCCCTTCTCTACTCGTTGCTGTCGATCACCCTCTTTGCCGACATCCTGTGGCAAATCACCCTCGACCTCGACTACGGCCCACCTGGGATGATGATTCTCCTTGCGCTGCTCTACGCTGGAACGGGGAGTGGTATCGGTTGGCTCCTCGGCCTTCCTCTCACCCATGCCACCGATCGGCTGCAGAGCCGCGAAGCCGACTTCCGTTTCGCGCTCGCGCACGTCCGAGAAAAATCGGAAGCGATCGCGATCGCGCGTGGCGAGCACCACGAACGGCAATTGGCCGCTCGCCTTTTTGCATGGCTTGCGCAAGCGTGGCGGGCACAGACCCGCGGTTACCTGGGAATCGTCACCTTTTCGACCGCATACGGGACGCTCCTTCCGGTTTTCCCCCTTTTGGTGCTCGCTACCCCCTATATCTTGGGAACGATTTCGCTCGGTCTTTTGATGCAGGCAGCACAGGCATTCGAACGACTCACCAGCGCCCTTTCCTGGCCGATCGACAACCAAGGGGAGATCGCGCGTTGCCGCGCTTCGATCGAGCGGCTCACCCATCTCTGGGAGAACCTCCAACAGCTCGACAAACAGGATCGAATCTGCCCTCTCGACGCACCGTGCGTGCGTGCAGCCGCCGTCTCGGCTCTGACGGTCGAACACCTCACGCTCACCACTCTGGGTGGTCAGACCCTCCTTGCCGATTTTTCCGCGACCGCACCTCCCCATCGCCTTACCGTCTGGAAGGTACCGGAAGAGGGGAAACTCCCGTTGATGAAATCGCTTGCCGGTCTCTGGTCATGGGGAAGCGGTCGGATTCTCTATCCGGAAGGAGAGACGGTCGCGATCTTGCCGATCCGCCCTTACCTGCCGGAGGGCACGCTCCTTGCGGCACTCACCTATCCGAACGAACCGACGCCGAGCACGCGCGCCGCACTCGAAGCGGCGCTCAGGGACTTACATCTCGAGCCTTTTGTTCCTCGGCTGGAACAACGCGAAGATTGGAACCGGACATTGCCCCCCGTCAAACAGCGACAGCTTGCCCTCGTTCGCTTGGTACGCACCCCTGCGGCATGGTGGGTGGTCGAGTGCGACCACTGGCCCGACCCGCTGGTCCTCGAAGCGCTCGCGTACACTCGCCGCACCCTCGAGAAAACGCCTGGCGTCGTGATCGTCACGGCGCACGTATCGGCATCTGAGGCACGCAACGCAACGGAGACGCTACCGGATGCCCCCACTGACCCAGGCGACGTTCGCTCCTAGTCGAGCGATGGGTAGGCGTTCGCAGCGAACGACGGGGGCAGCCACCCACGTTCCACCGCGGCACGAAACGACCACGCCGGTGTTGTCTCGGTCTTGTAGTTCCAGAAACACCAACCATCGTAGCGTTCGAACGCCAGGAGCTGGGTCGCGGCAAACGCGCGTATCGCCACCTCCTGTTGGAACGGGTCGAGGTGTTCGAGCGGATGGTTGAACGGCCCTTCGGCCCAAAGCGAGACCACCTCGAGGTCGAGCCCCAAGCTCCACTCGCCGCAGATCGTCGGCAGCTGCAAGGTTGCCCGGATTGCATCGGCCTCTTGGCGCAGATCGACCGCCGTCTTGCGCAGATGTTCGAAAATATCGGCGTCGAGGTCTTCGCGGGTAAAGCACTGATAGCGGTGGACGTCGAACCAGACGTTCTGATATTCGGGCGCGGGAAGTGCCCCCAGGTATTCACGCCAATCGCGAAAACCGTCGTGGAACATCACCGCGGCCCGTTCCGGCGGTAGGTGGCGGCGCACCGCGTCATAGGCGCGGCGGTAATAGTCAAGCAAAATCGCCGTCGGAACATCCCAGCGCGGTTCGTTCAAAAGCTCGATCCCCCAGAGCGCGCGGCTTGCCCGGTAGCGCTCAGCGATCCGACCCAACAGCTCGACCGAAAAATCGATGTATTCCGTTTGGGTGTGCCATTCACAGACATCGAGCATCCCGCCGTTGTCAAAGCCGTTTTGGCACCCCGGCGCGGCGTGCAGATCCAACAGTACCTTGAGCCCATAGGTTTCGGCCCACACGAGCGCCTGGTCGATCACCTCGATTCCGCCCGGAACGAACGGAAAGGGATTCTCCCCATATTTCGGGTGATAAGGGTACGGTGGCCCCATCACCCAGTGGCCGAAGGGAATGCGCACGAGATCGATCCCCCGTTCGGCCAGCCAAGCAAAATCGTCACGGGTAATCCAGCTTGCCCAGTGCGCCCGCAGCCGCTCCGAGGCAGCCGGACCCAGCTCCACACACCAGGTGGTTTCGTCGGTTGCCGCAAGCCCCACAAAGAGGCTTGGCACCATCCACTTTTCGAGCACCAACCACGAACCGAGATTCACCCCCCGCAGCGTCGCCATCACGCCCTCCTTTCTTCACTCTTCTACGCGACGCACCATCCGTTGCGCCCCTTTTCGCAGTGTGCCGCCAAAAGCCGCACCTTCCCACCGAACCATTTGCGTTATCATTGTAGCGTCGGAATTGCCCAGAAGAACCCAAAAACGGTGACGGTGACCGCAACCTCGTCCCATCCAACCCGCTCCGCACCGCCCGCTGCTCAGATCCCACGCTGGTGGCACGACGCCGTGATCTACACCGTCTGGGTGCGGAGCTTCGCCGATGGGAATGGCGACGGGATTGGCGACCTTCAGGGGCTCATCACCCGTCTCGATGCGCTCGCGTGGCTAGGAGTCGATACCCTCTGGCTCACCCCGATCCACCCTTCCCCCAACGCCGATTTTGGCTACGACGTCACCGATTACTGCGCGATCCACCCCGATTTCGGCACGCTCGCCGACTTCGATACGCTGGTCGCTGAACTGCACCGCCGCGGCATGCGGCTGGTGCTCGATCTGGTGATCAACCACACGAGCTGCGACCACCCCTGGTTTCGCGCAGCCGAACGGGGCGAAGCCCCCTACCGGGAGTGGTACTACTGGCGCGACGCGCCCAACGACTGGGAAGCGATTTTTGGCGGCTCCGCGTGGTCGTGGAGCGAAACCGCGCAGCAGTACTACCTCCACCTCTTCCTGCCACAACAACCGGACCTCAATTGGGAAAATTCCGAAGTACGCGCAGCGCTTGCCGAAATCGCCCGCTTCTGGCTCGACCGCGGCGTCGACGGCTTTCGTTTCGATGCGCTCACCGTCCTCAAAAAAGCGCCGGGACTACCGTCGGTCGCTCCAACAGGGGAGGAGCCGCGCTGCTTGGCCGCCCCCGAGGCCGAGGCATCTGCCGGTGCCGCCGCACCCCCCTCCGAAAATAGGCACCCTCTGCCTCAGCCCGCCTGGAGCCATTTCCTCGCCCAACCCGGTCTCGAAGCGCTTTTTGCCGATTTCGTGCGCCGCGCCGGACTCACCCGTGACCACTTGACACTCGGGGAAGCCAACGGTCTGCCCGTCGAGCGCGCCGCGCCGTGGATCGCCGAACCCAACGGGCTGTTGTCGTTTCTGTTGCACTTCGAACTCTGGCACATCGACCGCCCCACGGCGCAAGGGGGCACGACGCTCGATACCGTCGCCTTTTCCGAAAGCTGCGTGCGCTGGTGGCAAACCGCACGGGCGCTGGGAACACGCCCCGCCCTCTACCTCGAAAACCATGACCTGCCGCGCGTCGTTTCGCGCTGGGCGGACGATCGTGATCCCGACGCCACGCAACGCGCCGCGAAAGCCTTCGCGGCGGCGCAACTGCTCCAACCGGCGGTGCCGATCCTCTACCAGGGACAAGAGTTGGGTCTGCCGAACGCACGGCTCACCCACTGGGCGCAAATCCACGACCGTGCCGCAGAGCCGACGATCGCCGCGTTGCGCGCCAAAGGGGAGACAGACAGTACGATTCTCGCCGCGCTGAGCCGCACCGGCCGCGACGCGGTGCGCACACCGTACCCGTGGGACGCCACCCAACCTTTCGGCGGTTTCTCCCCAGCCCCACCATGGACGCCGCTTCCCCCGGAGCACCTGCCGCTTGCCTGGCAACAGCAGTACGAAGACCCCCATTCCACGCTTCACTGGTACCGACACCTGATTCATCGGCGGCGACAACGAAACCAAGGAGTAACGCCGTGAGTTCCGCACCCGATCGCCTCACCCACGCGCCACCCGACGCCACGCCCCATCTGGTCTGGATCGCCACCGGCGGCACCATCGCCGGAGCGGGCGTAGGCCACATCTATACCGCTGGCGCGATCGCTGCCGAAACGCTCGCCGCCCGGTGGCGGGTTACCTCGTCCCTTCCCGTGCGCGTACGCACCCCTTACCAAATCGATTCGAAAGAGGCTACCCCCGAAACGTGGCAACAGTTGCACAAGGCCGTCACTGCGGCACTCGCCACCCCTGGCTGTTGCGGCATCCTCATCACCCATGGCACCGACACACTCGAAGAGAGCGCGGCGCTGTTGGCGCTCACCCTCGCCCCGTCGATCCCGGTCGTTCTCACCGGTGCGATGCGTCCCGCCGACGATCCGGAGTCCGATGGTGAAGCCAATTTCCGCGCTGCGCTCGCAATCGCTGCCGATCGGGCAACCCCACCCGGCGTCTGGGTTGCGTTCGCGGGCAAAATTTTCCCTGCGCTCGGCGTGCGCAAAACGCACACCTGCGCGCGCGATGCCTTCGCTGCAGTCGAACCGCTTGAAACCGCCACCACCGAACCCGCGCACACGCCAGCCCCCGCATCGGCCCGCAGCGCCCACCGCATCCCTCCAGATTCCTTGCCGCTACCGCTTCCCGCCGATTGGCCCGCTGTGCCGCTGCTCTCCTGCACCGCATGGGACGACGCCGTGCTTCTCAACGCGGCCGTGCCGGCGGCGGCTGCGTTCGTCCTGCTCTGCCCGGGTCATGGAAGCGTCCCCACGCGTTGGTACGAATCGATCCGCGCCGCGACCGCCTCCGGTACGCCCATCATCCGCGCGAGCCGCTGCAGTTTCGGCCCCGTGCTTCCCCACCCGATCGACGCCGAACTGGGCACCTGGCCTGCTGGGATCCTCAGCGCCGCACAGGCGCGCGTCGCCGCCGCGTTGGTCACGAACGCAACCCCGCTACCTGAAGCACGCGACGCGCTTTGGCGTGCGATTGCCGCCGGAACCGTTCCGTACGCGTCCTGCCCTGCGCCTCATCACGCGGCGAACCCACCATGAGCGAAAACGAAGCGCAAAAAACGCCGCAAGCGACGTTTCTCGTCGCCGACATCGGCGGCACCCACAACCGGTGGCAACGGCTTCGTCTCGACGGCGCACACCTGCACGTAGACACGACCTGGATCGGACGCAACGACGATGCCGCGACCTTTCACGAAGCGTGGCAGCGGGCGCTGACAGCACTCCCCGTCACCGAACCCCTTTCCCAGGTCGTGATCGCAGCCGCGGGGCCCGTACACGACGCAACGATCACACTCACGAACCGTCCCACCTGGCGCATCGACGCGGCAACGCTCAGCCGCGTGCTCGGCGCACCCGTTACCCTGCTCAACGACTTCGCCGCGCAAGCCTACGGGCTGCTCACGGTCACCGATGCCGAATGCGAACGGCTCGGCAACCCGTCTGAGCTTGCAGCAACGGCACCGATCGCACCGGAAACCAGCGCTGCGTCCGCGCCACGCTCGCCTCAAGCGACGGTTCCCCAACCCGGTGAACGGCCGCTCGCAGTGATCGGCCCGGGAACCGGGCTCGGGATCGCGTTCTTGTGGCAACCGGCGCGTACACCGGCACCCCTCGTCCTTTCGACAGAAGCGGGCAATCTGCGCCTACCGCTTCTGCCCGAACTGGCGACTCACTGGCCAGCGATCGCGGCAGACGCGCCGGCGCAACAACCCTATTGGGAATGGCTCCTTTCCGGCCCGGGACTCATGCGACTCCATCAGTTCCTCAACGGCGCGACGCTCGCGCCCGAAGCGATCGTCGCCGCCGCGCACGCGGACCCGGAAAGTGCCGCCGCCCACACCGTTACCCTCTTTTCCCGCTTACTGGCCCATTTCGCCGCCGAAGCCACGCTGATGGCGTGGGCGACTCAGGGCGTCGTGCTGGTCGGTAGCCTCGCGAACGCGATCGCGCCGTGGCTGCGGCGGCGAGAATGGCATGACGCGTTCCTGAGCGGTCCACGCTACCGCGACGCGCTCGCCGCAACCCCGCTTTGGCTCGTGCATGCGAGCGACTTGGGGCTACGCGGTGCGGCATATGTTGCGTTTCGCCAGGCACGCGCGGCGCGCTGACCACCAACCGAGCGCTACGCCTCGATCAACGCGCGAATGTGCGCCCCGGCCGAACGGGCGAGCGAACTCATCACGTACCCCCCTTCGAGCATCGAGACGATCGGCGCGGCCCCTCCGGTGATCTCGCGCAGCAAGCGCACCAACTCATGGGTGGCCCACGCGTAATCGCCTTCGCGCAGTGCCAATGAACCCATGTCGTCTTCCAGATGGGAGTCGAACCCAGCAGAGATCAAAAGCAGCTGTGGCTGATGCGCGCGAATCGCCGGCAACCAAAGGTCGGTCACCACTTGACGGAATTCGTCACTGCCTGAGCGCGCGGGTAACGGCACATTGACCATGTGCGGCGGCGGATTCTCGGTTCCCGAATAGGGATAAAACGGATGCTGGAAGATGCTCACCATCTGCACGCGCGGGTCGTCGCGAAAGATTTCCTCGGTCCCGTTGCCGTGATGGACGTCCCAATCGACGATCGTCACCCGCTCAAGGCCGTGGTGCGCGAGCGCGTGTGCCGCAGCAACCGCAATGTTGTTGAAGAAACAGAACCCCATCGCGCGGGCACGCCCCGCGTGGTGTCCCGGCGGACGCACCAAACAAAAGGCGTTTCCCACCTCGCCGCCGAGCACGAGGTCCACGGCGAGCACCCCTGCACCGGCGGCGCGTTGCGCGGCAACCAGCGTATCGGGGTTCATCGCGGTATCGGGGTCGAGGTGCACCAGCCCGGTGAGCGGCGCGCTCGCCCACAGTTCGTCGAGATACGCGGGGTCATGGACCCGCTCGAGCGCTTCCCGCGTCACCAGCGGCGCCTCATAGGGCACCAGATAGGGGTCTAGACCCTGCGCGAGCAGATGGTCGTGAATCGCACTCAAACGCCGCGGGCATTCCGGGTGGTGGCTCCCCATCTCGTGCCGCGCGCAATCCGGATGGGTAATCAGCGCCGTCATCGTCATCCTTCACTCCCTTTTGCTCTCTTTTTCGTTATCGGACTGGCAAGCTCTGTCAAGAGGTCAACATCTCGTCCGGTCGCACCCCCGATTGCCGCGCGATCCGGCGCAAACGGCGAATCGCCTCCATCTGGATCTGCCGCACCCGCTCCCGCGTCAAGCCGACCTCTTCCGCGAGCTCCTCCAGCGTAGCCGGATCGCGTCCGTCCAAGCCAAAACGGCGGGTCACGATGTAGGCGTAACGGGTGGGCAGCGTATCGAGCCAGCGCCGGATCACCTCGGTCACCTCGCGTTGCGCGATCACCGTTTCGGGCTGAGCGTCGGGTTCGTCGGGCAGATTGTCGACCCATTGCCGTTTGTCGTCGTCGCCCAACGACTCGTCGAGCGAACGCGGCGTCATCCCAACTGCTTGCAGCGAATGGAGATCGGCAAGCGCGATCCCGAGCGCTTCGGCCAATTCGCCATCGCCCGATTCCTCCCCTTGCCTCGCGCGCTCTGCCGCGCGCATCTGGCCAAGACGGCGGTGGATGTGGGTGGGCAACCGAACGGTTCGACTTTGACTGATCACCGCCCGTTCGATCGCCTGCCGAATCCACCAGGTTGCGTAGGTCGAGAAGCGAAAACCGCGTTCGGGGTCATATTTTTCCAGCGCATGCATCAACCCCAGGTTGCCCTCTTCGATGAGATCGAGGAAGGGCACCCCGCGATGTTGATAGTGTTTGGCGATGCTCACCACGAGCCGCAAATTGCTTTCGATCATCTGCTGCCGCGCCGCTTTGTCCCCGGCTTTCGCGCGGCGGGCGAGCGCCAACTCCTCTTGTGGCGCCAAAAGACTGATCGAGCCGATCGCGTCCAAGTAGCGGTGCGCCAGATCGGAGAAGAGTTCGTCGTCGAACCGCTCCTCGGTGTCATCCACGCACGCGTCGGCCACCGACGTCTCGGAATCGAAATCCGGCGCGTCGGCGAACGCTGCCGCGGCATCGCCGTCCAAAGGCGTTTCGTTGGGTTCGGTCTCACGCGCCCCGTCGACGGCGTATGCGTCCGTCTGCAGTGGTTCGGTTTTCGTCGTTTTCGTGCGCCCCATCACACCTCCCTCCGATCGTCGCGGAGCGATCGTTCGGTCACGTTTTGGGTAACACGGTCTCCGGGTCGATCGCTTTACCCGCGCGGCGGATCTGGAAGTGGAGTTTCGGCCGGTCGGCATTACCGCTTTTCCCCATCCGCGCGATGATCTGGCCCCGTTTGACCGTATCGCCTTCTTTCACGACTACCTTGTCGTTGTGGGCATAGACCGAGACGTAGTCGTTTGCATGTTGCAGGATCACGATCAGCCCGAACCCCTCGATCCCTTCGCCGACGTACGAGACCGTCCCGTCCATCGCCGCATAGACCGGATCGCCCACGTTGCCGCCGATATCGACCCCTTTACGAATTTTGCCGTCGAACGGCGCAAGCACCGGACCACGCGCTGGCCACGTCCAACCGCTGGCGTTCGCAGGGGGTATCGGCGCGGGTTGCCCCGTGGTAGTTGCGGTGCCGCTCTCTGGCGTACCGACCGGAGCCGTAGCCGTGAGCGGCGGCGCACTCAAACGCCCGCCAGTGGCAACACCGGTCGAAGAAGAGGTGGATCCGCCCGGCATCCCCGCACCACCCTGCGCATCCGGCCCAGTCGCTGTCGTGCTCGGCGTGCCCACAGGGAAAACCTGAACGCCCGTTGCCCCCCCACTTGGCGTCGCCCCAGGACGCAACCGCAGCTGCTGTCCAACGAAGATGCGATCCGGGTCGCTCAAGCCGTTCAACTGCACCAACGTTTCGGGCGCGACACCGTAGCGGCGGGCAATCGCAAAGAGCGTCTCACCGGGTGCGACTTGATGGAATTCGGGGAGCGACGCCGCCCCCACGCTTCCCCCGCCCACCGTCGGTGCGGTTGACGCCCCGCTACTGCGGTCGACCACCGGGGATTTCACCGGTGTTGCACACCCAGCGAGCACGACCATCGCCACCGTCGCCCACAATCCGACTCGCATCGCAATCCGTTCCCTCATGTCCGTTCTCCTATTCCACGCCGGCAACGAGCGGCACGAACCGCACCGGCTCGACGGTTTCTGCCACCCACTGCCCATTTTTCTGCTGCCAGACCGTCAACCACTGCGCCGTCTCGTCCCCCATCGGCGCAACGATCCGGCCGTGGGGCTCCAGCTGTTCGAACCACGCCGCAGGAGGCTTCGCGCACGCTGCCGCAACGAGGATCGCGTCGAACGGCGCCGCTTCCGGCAACCCCGCAGCGCCATCTCCCCACTTCAAGCGCACGTTGGCGAACCGAAACGGTCGCAAGTTGGCTTTCGCCTGTTCGAAAAGCGCCTGGATCCGCTCCACACCGAACACCTCGGGGACCAAATGGGCGAGCAGGGCCGTTTGATACCCACACCCCACCCCGATTTCGAGCACCTTGTTCGGCTGCGGCGGGGCGAGGAGCAATTCCAACATCCGTGCGACGATATAGGGTTGTGAGATGGTTTGTCGATGTCCGATCGGCAACGCGACATTCGCATACGCTTGGTATTGAAGCGCGACATCGACGAACCGGTGGCGCGGCACTTGACGCATCGCGTCGAGCACGCGCGCGTTACGAATCCCTTCGGCTGCCAATTGCTGCACCAGCGCGTCGCGTTGGCGGCGAAACGGCGCATCGCCACGCTCCGTTTCGTTCGCTTCCTGCCAACGCAACTGATGGGCCATGGGCTGCTTCCTTACGCCAGCCACGCGCGCAGCGCGTCGATGCCCTCGTAATCGGTGAGGTCGATCTGCAGCGGCGTCACCGAAACGTAGCCCTGTTCCACCGCATGGAAATCGGTACCCGGTCCGGCGTCGGCCGCTCCGCCTGCTGGGCCAATCCAATAGACGGTTTCGCCTCGCGGATTGGTTCCTTTGATGAGCGGCTCCGCCTTGTGGCGCCGCCCCAGCCGCGTCACTTCGATCCCTTTGATCGCCTCGAGCGGCAAGTCGGGAACATTGACGTTCAAAAGCACCCGACCCAACGGGTTCGTTTGTGCCCGCGCCACCAACTGGGCGGCAATCGCCGCAGCCGCCACGAACGACTGCGGATTCTTACTCACCAGTGAGATCGCCAACGAAGGCACCCCGAGCAGATACCCTTCCATCGCAGCGGCGACGGTCCCCGAATAGATGGTATCGTCGCCCATGTTCGCGCCGAGGTTGATGCCCGAGACGACCATATCGGGGACGACGTCGAGCATGCCGGTGACCGCCAAATGGACGCAGTCGCTCGGTGTGCCGTTGACGAACCAGAACCCATTGGGTGCGCGCCGCAGCATGAGCGGACGGTCGAGAGTAAGGGAGTTACTTGCGCCACTGCGGTCGCGCTCCGGAGCGACCACCGTCACCTCGCCGTACGCACGCAGTGCTTGTGCCAATGCTTCGATACCCGGGGAAAAATAGCCGTCGTCGTTACTGATCAGGATCCGCATCGCGCTCTCGAATCAGGGAAAAGGCCCTTCTTTCGGGAATCTTACCATAGGCGCTCAGCGCGCAATGAGCCGCTCGAGCATCCATTGGGCCGCAGCAAACCCCATCGCCCCGGTCACGGTGACCACCGAACCGTATCCGGCACACGCCAGTCCCGCAGCCGCGTCACAGGCAGCGCCGCGCACCATCGGTTCGTCGCTGAAAACGACCTTCACGCCCATTTTGCGCGGCGCGCGGGGAAAACCGTAGAGGCGCCGCAGGCGGCTGCGCACCTTCGCAAGCAACGGATCTTGGATCGCCGACGCGAGATCGGCACAGCGAATCCGCGTCGGGTCGCGTTTGCCGCCGGCAGCGCCCGCTAGGATCAACGGGGTGCCGCTTTCCCGCGCCCAACAGGCAAGGGCAACCTTCGCCTTGCCGTCGTCGGTCGCATCGATCACGCCATCGGGCGCCTCGGCAAGGAGCGTTGCGACGTTTTCCGGGGTCACGAACGCATCGACCGGACGCACGTCAAGCTCAGGCGCAATCTGAGCAAAACGTTCGGCAAGCGCCGTCACTTTGGCCATCCCGCAGGTGGTGCGCAGCGCCTGTACCTGTCGGTTGAGGTTACTTTCGACGACCACGTCCATGTCGATGAGCGTGAGGCGTCCCACGCCGCTACGCGCCAACGCCTCGGCAGCCCACGAACCGACACCGCCCAGACCGACCACCACAACGTGCGCCGCGGTGAGTCGCGCCAAGCCGTCGGTGCCAAAGAGATTTGCGAGCGCCGTCAGACGGCGCGGGAGGTCCGATCGCGCCAAATGCCCAACCCCTGCGCGTTCAATTCGAGATCCCACGCGAGGAACTCGAGTAACATCTCGCCGGTAAGCGGCCACCCTTGGCGTTCCCCCTCTTCGAGCATCAACGCCCGCAGCCCCTCCAAGATCTCGAGGTGACGCGTCGTCCCCTCGCCGCGCGCCGAACGCGCGATCCCGACGTACGCATCGACCAGGCGGTTGTGTTCCGCAACCAGACGCGCCACTTCGGTCACCCCGCCAAAATGGGTGAGGTACGCCTTTTCCGGCGCGAGCGCAGCGATGCGGTTCGTCGTCGCCACGAGCGCATCCGGGTCGAACTCGCTTGGCGTCGTGGTCGGGATCACCGTCGGACGCCCCTCGACGTCGAGCTCCCGGTACGACAACCCCAACGTGTCGCCCGTAAATACGATCCGCACCGTTTCATCCCAATAAAAGAGGTGATGGCGCGCGTGTCCCGGCGCGTCGAACGCCACGATGGTGTGATCGCCAACGGTGAATCGCTGCCCCTCCGTTGCCGGGATCACCCGCTCTTCGGGCACGGGCATCAGGTAACCGTAGAGCGCAAAGGCTTGCGCTTCACCGTAGACGGCACACGTTGCCTGCCACAGGCGCGAAGGGTCGATCAGATGGCGCGCGCCGCGCGGATGGACCACCACCTGCGCGTTGGGAAGCGCAGCCAACAACTGCCCCGTCCCCCCCGCATGGTCGAGGTGGATATGGGTGAGAAAAAGATAACGGACCGCTTCCGGCGCGATTCCGCTTCTGGCCAGAGTTTCCAGGTAACGCGGCAACGCGCTATTGACGCCCGTATCGAAGAACGCCGCTTCGTTTCCCGCTGCCAAGAGATAGACTGCAGCGAGATTGGAGCGAAGATAACCGGTATCGATCGTGGCAACGCCACGATCGTCCCACACCACCGTTTCGGACATAATCGTCAGAACGGGATATCGTCGTCGGCAAAGCCATTATCGACGAACGGCGCCGCCGCGGCACTGGGCGCGCCAGACGGTTGCGCAGCCGGAGCTGCCGCCGGTTGCATCGGCACATCGCCTTCGCTGCCCCCGCGCGAACCCAGCATTTTGAAGGTATCGCCACGGATTTCGGTCGTATAACGCTCTTGTCCGTTCTGGTCCGTCCATTTGCGCGTGCGGATCGACCCCTCGACATAGACTGGCGAGCCTTTGCGCAGATACTGCGCGGCGACCTCCGCCTGCCGCCCGAAGAAGACGACGCGGTGCCACTCGGTCTGCTCGCGCATCTCGCCGGTCTGCTTGTCACGCCACCGTTCCGACGTCGCCACGGAGAGATTCACCACCGGCTCGCCGCTGGGCAGATACCGCGTTTCGGGATCGCGCCCGAGATTACCGACCAGAATGACTTTATTGACCGATGCCATGATTTGCCTCCTCGATGCCCTCTGCCGGGGGAGAGAGCCGTTGCGCGGAAGCATACCACAAAACCCCTGCCAGGGCGCAGGCAAGGAAGAGCGCACCACGCCCCCAGTGTTGCGCTACCCAACCGCCGAATGCTCCGCCCGCGAAAAGCCCCAACGACTGCAGCGTGTTATAGACCCCCAACGCTGCCCCTTTGTATCGCGGTGGTGCCACTTTCGAAATCCACGACGGCTGGGTCGCTTCGAGCACGTTGAACGCGACGAAAAAAAGCGTGAGCGCTACACCCAACGACCACAGGCCGCTGCGGTCCGGGAAAAAGGCCAACAGGGCGAACCCCAGTTGCACTGCGACCAGCAACAGCACCGCCCCCCGATAGACCGCAGCGATTTTCCCCCGCTTCTCGGCAAGGATCACCAGCGGCACCATCACGAGCAACGCGACCACCACCGCGACCGCATAGACCTGCCAGTGGGCCGATACCGGCAACCCAGCCTGTGCGACCAACAGGGCGGGAACGACTACCCACATCGCCATCTGGACGAAGTGCAGGCAAAAGACGCCGAAATCGAGACGCAGCAAGCGGGAATCCCGTAATACGACCGCAAACCCCCGGCGTTCCACTTCCCCGTGCGGCGCACCGTGCGTTGAGGCTGGCGGCGGATTGGGCACCCCACGCGCAACCATCACGAGCGCCAGCACCCCCATCACCGCGGTGAGGAGAAAGATGCCGCGCATCCCGATCACCCCATAGAGCCACGGCGCTGCCGCGAGCGACCCCGCAAACGCCAACCCGATCGACGCGCCGATCATCGCCATCGCGCGCGTGCGAAACGTGGGCGAGGTCAAATCGGCGACGAGCGCGGTCACTGCGGACGAAATCGCCCCAGCCCCCTGAATGGCGCGGGCCGCAACCAGCCAGTGCACGGTCGGCGCCCACGCCGCCAACAATCCGCCGAGCACGAACAGCACCAACCCAAGATAGATGATCGGTTTGCGCCCCCAACGGTCGGATGCCCAACCAAGCGGCAACAAGAAAAGTGCCTGGGTCAATCCATACACCCCCAACGCCAAACCGACCGTCGACGCCGAATCGCCGCCCGGCAAAAGGCGGGCGTAGTCGGCAAGCACCGGTAGCACCAGAAAGAGTCCAACCATGCGCAGCGCAAATACCCCCGCCAGGCGAACTGCGACCTTTCGTTCGTCTTGCGTATCCGTCATCACCCCTCCACAAATGACAAGGGCGCCCCTTTTCCCGCAAAGGATGGGCGCCCTCACCGAAGACCCTGAAGAACGGGATCAGCGCGGCAGGATCGACGTTCCCATCAGCGCCTCGTCGACGGCCCGCGCGCACTGCCGACCTTCGCGAATCGCCCAGACCACGAGCGATTGTCCGCGGCGGCAGTCCCCCGCGACGAAGACACCAGGTACGTTCGTTGCGTAGGCGTTGGGCCCATCGGTTGCCGCAGCCGCGTTGCCGCGCGCGTCCTTTTCGATCCCGAACGCATCGAGGAGTTCCTGCGCCGGATGGACGAACCCCATCGCCAAAAAGACGAGATCGGCAGGCAGTTCGAATTCGCTGTCGGGAATCTCGACCGGCTTACCGCTCGACCAGTCGAGCCGCGCCAAGCGAATCGCTCGCACGCGCCCCTGCTCGTCCCCTAGGAACGCTTTGGTCATCACCGCCCATTCACGGACGACCCGCCCCTCTTCGTGCGAGGTCGAGGTCCGCAATTTATGCGGCCAATAGGGCCAAGTAATGAGTTTGGCTTCTTTTTCCGGCGGTTTGGGCAGCAGCTCGAGCTGGGTGACCGAAAGCGCCCCTTGACGCAGACTCGTCCCGGTACAGTCGGCGCCGGTATCCCCGCCACCGATCACGATCACGTGCTTGCCTTTGGCGTCGATGGGATTGGGTTGATCCCCCGCGACCGCTTTGTTTTGCGGCGTAAGGAACTTCATCGCGAAATGGATGCCCGCAAGCGTCCGCCCCGGCACGTCGAGATCGCGCGGCACTTCCGACCCGACCGCAAGGACCACGGCGTCGAACTGCGCCCGCAATTCTTCTGGAGTGATCGACTCGGTGGCGTCGTCGTTCACCGCTTCGGGCAACGGCGGCCCCACCCGCACGCGGGTGCGAAACACCACCCCTTCTGCCTCCATCTGCGCGATCCGGCGGTCGATCTGCCACTTTTCGAGTTTGAAGTCGGGGATCCCGTAGCGCAGCAGCCCCCCGATGCGGTCGCTCTTTTCGAACACGGTGACGCTGTGTCCGGCGCGCGCCAACTGTTGGGCACACGCCAGCCCTGCCGGGCCCGAGCCGACCACCGCGATCTGCTTTCCGGTCTTTTCACGCGCCGGTTCCGGAACGATCCAGCCGTGTTCCCAACCAGTATCGGCGATATACCGCTCGATCGATTTGATGCCGACGGGGTTGTCCTCGAGGTTGAGCGTGCAGGCCGCCTCGCACGGTGCCGGACAGATGCGACCGGTGAATTCCGGGAAGTTGTTGGTGCTGTGCAGAACCGTCACCGCCTCGCGGACGTTACCGCGATAGACGAGGTCGTTCCAGTCAGGGATGAGGTTGTTCACCGGGCAGCCGTTGTTGCAGAACGGGATCCCACAATCCATGCACCGCGCCCCCTGAATCTTCGCCTGTTCGTCGGTGAGGCGATGCACGAACTCTTTGAACGATTTGACCCGCACCTCGGGCGCTTCGTACGCCTCGGAAATGCGCGCAAATTCCAGAAAACCGGTTGGTTTACCCATCGTTGTTTTCCCTTATCGATCAAGCGGACTGCGTTTCCCGTGCCTGCGCCATCTCGCCGAGTGCGCGACGGTATTCGTGCGGGAAGACCTTGACGAAACGGCTCCGCCAGTGACTCCAGTGGGCCAAGATCTCTTTCGCGCGGCGGCTGCCCGTGAAATGGGCATGCCGCTCGATCAACCCTTTGAGGATCAATTCGTCACCCATCGTCAGGTGGTCGATCGCGACGAACCCGTGCGACTCGAGCTCTGGGCCGCAGTCACACTCGGCGCGCGCAGCGATCTCGTCCGGCAACGGTTCCAGCGCCACCATCGCGAGGTTACACCGCTCCGCAAACGTGCCATCCTCGTCGAGGACGTAAGCGATGCCACCGGACATCCCGGCGGCGAAGTTGCGTCCGGTGCGCCCCAAAACGACCACTGTACCCCCGGTCATATATTCGCAGCCGTGATCGCCCACCCCTTCGACGACCGCGACGGCGCCCGAATTCCGCACCGCGAAACGCTCACCGGCAACGCCACAGAAATAGGCTTCCCCTTCGATCGCCCCGTAGAGCACCGTATTCCCAACGATGATGTTTTGGGTCGGTTCTCCCCGGAACTCGGGCGACGGACGCACGATCACGCGACCGCCCGAAAGCCCTTTACCCACGTAGTCGTTCGCTTCACCGATGAGATCGAAGGTGATCCCGCGCGCGAGGAACGCCGCGAAGCTCTGGCCCGCGGTGCCGCGCAACGTCACGTGGATCGTATCGTTCGGCAGCCCTTTGTGGCCGTAGCGCTTCGCCACCTCCCCGGAGAGCATCGCCCCGACGGTACGGTTGACGTTGCGCACCGGCAGGTCGATGCGCACGGCGTCGCCCCGCGTCAGCGCCGGTTGCGCCTCGCGGATCAACTGATGGTCGAGCGCTTTCTCGAGCCCATGATCCTGCGTTTCGCAGTGATAATGGGGGGTTTCGCCGTAGCCCTTGGGCTTGGCGAGGATGCGCGAAAAGTCGAGCCCTTTCGCTTTCCAATGGTCGATCGCCGGGCGCATCTCGAGGAGTTCGTGCGCTCGACCGATAAGCTCGTCGAAGCGGCGCACCCCGAGCTCGCTCATCAACTGCCGTACCTCTTCGGCGACGAAGAAGAAGTAGTTGATCACGTGCTCGGGTTGGCCGACGAATCGGCGGCGCAGTTCCGGGTCTTGCGTTGCCACCCCCACCGGACAGGTGTTCAAGTGGCACTTACGCATCATGATGCACCCTTCGGCAACCAACGGCGCGGTGGCAAAGCCGAATTCGTCGGCACCCAAAAGCGCCCCGATCACCACGTCGCGCCCCGTCTTCATCTGACCGTCCACTTGCAGCCGCACCCGACCGCGCAAGCGGTTGCGCACCAACGTCTGCTGCGTTTCCGCAAGCCCCAGTTCCCACGGTGTCCCGGCATGTTTGATCGACGAAAGAGGCGACGCGCCGGTGCCGCCGTCGTGCCCGGCGATCACGATGTGGTCGGCTTTTGCCTTCGCCACACCCGCTGCAACGGTGCCTACCCCCACTTCGGAGACCAGTTTCACCGAGATCGACGCGTTCGGATTGACGTTCTTGAGGTCATGGATGAGCTGCGCCAGATCCTCGATCGAATAGATGTCGTGGTGCGGCGGCGGCGAAATCAATCCGACCCCTGGCACCGAGTGGCGCAGGAAGCCGATGTACTCGGAGACTTTGTGCCCCGGCAGTTGCCCGCCTTCGCCCGGCTTGGCCCCTTGCGCCATCTTGATCTGGATCTGGTCGGCATTCACCAAGTATTCGGTGGTCACTCCAAAGCGGCCTGACGCCACCTGCTTGATCGCAGAGCGCAGGCTATCCCCCGCTTTGAGCGGAATATCCCGCACGACGCGGTCTTTGCCGAGCACTTCCGCGAGTGTCGTGTCGCGCGTGATCGGGGCAAACCGCGCCGGGTCCTCCCCACCCTCGCCGGTGTTCGATTTCCCGCCGATGCGGTTCATCGCGATCGCAAGCGTGGTGTGCGCCTCGGTCGAAATCGAACCGAGCGACATCGCGCCGGTTGCGAACCGTTTGACGATTTCGCTCGCTGGCTCCACTTCGTCGAGGGGCACCGGCTCGGCCGCTTTCTTGAACTGGAAGAGCCCGCGCAAGGTCATCAGCCGCTTCGACTGATCGTTGATGATCTTCGCGTATTCGGCATAGGTTTCGAACTCGCCGGTGCGCACCGCGTGTTGCATCTTCGCGATCGCATCCGGCGTCCACATGTGCTCTTCGCCACGATGGCGCCACGCGTACTCGCCGCCGACGTCGAGCATCTTTTCGAGCGTCAGATCCTTGCCGTACGCCGCTTGGTGCATGCGGATCGCCTCTTCCATGATCGTGAAGAGGTCGATTCCCTCCACCTGACTGACCGTCCCGGTGAAGTATTTGTCACACACCGCTTGCTGGATCCCCACCGCCTCGAAGATTTGCGCCCCGGTATAGGACATGTAGGTGGAGATCCCCATCTTCGACATCACCTTCATCAGGCCTTTGCCTACCGCCTTGATGAAGTGCTGGATGTATTTCGCTTCGAGCGCTTCGTCGCCATTGGCGAGCTCTTTGAGCGTCATGAGCGCCAGGTAGGGATGCACCGCCTCGGCACCGTACCCGGCCAAAACCGCGAAGTGGTGGACTTCACGCGCCGATCCGGTTTCGACCACCAACCCGGTGCGGGTGCGCAACCCTTTGTTCACCAGGTGCTGATGCACCGCCGAGAGTCCAAGAAGCGCCGGCACCGCGACCCGCTCGCGGTCGACTTTGCGGTCGGAAAGGACCAGGATGTTGTAGCCATTGAGCACCGCATCCTCGGCTTGCGCCTGCAGCGACGCCAAGAACGCTTCGACCGCCTCTTTGCCCCAGGAAACGGGGTAGGTGAGGTCGAGCTCGAAGCTCTTGAAGCGGCCGTCGGTGAAACGGGCGATCTCACGCACCTTCGCCATCGCGGCAAAATCGAGCACCGGCTGCGGCACTTCGAGCCGGTACGGCGGGTTGATCTCGTTGAGTTCGAGGATATTGGGCTTCGGCCCGATGAACGAAACCAGCGACATCACCAACTGTTCGCGAATCGGGTCGATCGGTGGGTTGGTCACCTGCGCGAACAGTTGCCGGAAGTAGTGGTAGAGTGGCTTCGGTCGGTTCGAGAGCACCTCGAGCGGCGCGTCGTTGCCCATCGACCCGACCGCCTCTTCACCCGTTTTCGCCATCGGCTCAAGGATGAATTTCAGGTCCTCGTGGGTATAACCGAACGCCTGTTGCAGATCGAGGATCGGCTGTTTGCTCAAACCCGCCGCGATCGACGACGCGCCGGGCACCGGCAACGAGTCGATGTGGATGTTGATCCGCTCCAACCACTCGCGATACGGTTTGGCGTTGGCAAGCGTCGTCTTCAACTCTTCGTCTTCGATGATTCGCCCTTGCGCCATGTCGATGAGGAACATCCGCCCCGGCTGTAGCCGCCATTTGCGCACGATCCGCTCTTCGGGGATCGGCAAGACTCCGGCTTCAGAAGCCATCACCACGACGTCGTCGTCAGTGATCAGATAGCGCGCTGGCCGCAACCCGTTGCGGTCGAGCGTCGCACCGATCTGGCGACCGTCGGTGAAGGCCACCGCGGCAGGGCCGTCCCACGGCTCCATCATCGCTGCGTGGTATTCATAGAACGCACGCCGACGCGGGTCCATTCTGGTATGCGCTTCCCATGCCTCTGGGATCAGCATCATCATCGCGTGGGCGAGCGAATAACCGGCCATCACCAGGAGTTCCAGCGCGTTGTCGAACGACGCCGAATCGGACTGTCCGGGATAGATGATCGGCCAGAGCTTCTCCAGGTCGTGCCCCAAGAGCGTAGAAGAGACTCCGCGTTCGCGCGCGCGCATCCAGTTGTAGTTGCCGCGTAGCGTATTGATCTCGCCGTTGTGGGCGATGAAGCGGAACGGGTGCGCCAACCGCCATTCCGGGAAAGTATTGGTCGAGAAACGCTGATGCACCAACGCCAACGCCGATTCGCAGCGTGGATCGACGAGATCCCGGTAGTACTCGCCCACTTGATGCGCCAACAGTTGCCCCTTATAGACGACGGTGCGCGCCGAGAACGACGGGACGTAGAACTCTTTGGCGTGTTCGAGCTTGAGCGACAGGATCGCGTTCGCCGCGCGGCGACGGATCACGTAAAGCTTGCGCTCAAGCGCATCGGTCACCATCACGTTGGGGCCGCGTCCGATGAAGAGCTGGCGAATCACCGGCTCTTTCGCCTTCACCGCGGGCGACATCGGCATTTCGTGATTGACCGGGACGTCACGCCATCCGAGCACCACCTGCCCTTCCGCGACGACAGCGCGCTCGAGCGCCTCTTCACAGGCACGGCGTGCAGCGGGCTCCTTGGGCAGGAAAATCATTCCGACGCCGTACTCTCCCGCCGGCGGCAAGGTCACCCCTTGCTTCGCCATCTCTTCGCGGTAGAGGCGATCGGGAATTTGGATCAGAATGCCTGCGCCATCGCCTTGCAGCGGATCGGCGCCCACCGCGCCGCGGTGATCGAGATTCTTGAGGATCTCGAGCCCTTGCAAGATGAATTCATGGCGTTTCTCACCGCGGATGTGGGCGACGAAACCCACCCCACAGGCGTCGTGTTCGAGATGCGGGCGGTAGAGCCCTTCTTTCCAATCGTGCTCGGACATCGTGCTTCCTTCTGAGTGCGGATCGAGCCAAAAGACGGACAAACCAATCTATTTTAGCGCAATCCGTCAAGCAGGGAAAACCCCAGTTGACAAATACCGATCCCCCCGATCACAAACGATGAACACGATCACCGCATCGGACAGAGTTTCCGCGATGCGCAGCGTCACCGCCAACGCGCCGCCCGAAGAGATTCCCGCAAAGATCCCCTCTTCGCGCGCCAAGCGCCGCGTCATCGCCTCAGCCTCGGCTTGCGAGACATACTCCAGCCGGTCGACGCGATGGGGCTCAAAGATTTTCGGCAAGTACTCCGGCGGCCACTTGCGGATCCCGGGTATCTGCGAGCCCTCGTCCGGTTGGCACCCGATGATCTGGATCGCCGGGTTTTTCTCTTTGAGGAAACGCGACACCCCCATGATCGTTCCCGTGGTCCCCATACTGGAAACGAAATGGGTGATGCGTCCGTGGGTCTGTTCCCAAATCTCCGGCCCGGTCCCGGTATAGTGCGCGAGAGGATTGTCTGGGTTCGCGAACTGGTTGAGGATGATCCCTTTGCCCTCACGCTCCATCTGCTCCGCGACGTCGCGCGCCAACTCCATCCCCCCATCCTTGGGCGTCAGGACGAGCTCAGCGCCAAACGCGCGCATCGTCTGGCGCCGTTCCACGCTCTGGTTTTCCGGCATCACCAGGATCATCCGGTACCCGCGAATCGCCGCCGCCATCGCCAACGCGATTCCGGTGTTGCCGCTGGTTGCCTCGATCAGGGTGTCGCCAGGCTTGATCCGGCCACGCGCTTCAGCCTGCCGGATCATCGAGATCGCCGGACGATCTTTCACCGACCCGGCGGGGTTGTTCCCTTCCAATTTCGCCAAAATCGTATTGTTCTTGCCCGCCGTGATGCGCTGCAACCGCACCAGCGGCGTATTGCCGACAAACGCTTCGATCGTTGGAAATTCCATCTTCGGTTCCTTTTCCGTCATTGCGCTCGACTCCCCTCAAAAGCCACCGTTCGCCGTGGTGGGAACGTCCCCCACTCGCCACATGCGGGGCAGCGCCAATGGTGCTGCTTGGCTTTGAACCCACACTTTTGGCAATGATAACGCGCCAGCCGCTCCACATACCCATGCACCAGCGAACGGACCCGATCGACCTCGACCCGCCACCCTTCCGGCACCATCCAGACGACAAGGCGCAAATAGGCGTCCAGCACCATCAAGTCGGGCGATACCCGCATCGCTTCCTGTAAACGGCGAAACGCCTCATCGGCCGACCCACACTGCAGCTCCACATCGACGTACCGCGCCCAGGCGTCGATCTGCGGAAAACGCTGAAACCATCGGCGAACGACCGGCAAGACCGTCGGCCACTGCTCGACGGGCAGCGCACTGAGCCATTTGTCCAGCACCAACGCCAAACCGTCGGGGTGCAGGCGTTCGATCCGTTCCCAGACCGACCGCACTTTCGCGTCGTCCCGTGTCGCAAGACGCCACTCCCCTTCGACCAGCAACGTCCGCAGCGTTTGACTGCCCCCCGCTGCACACGCGGCTCGCCAATGGTGCGCCACCGTCGCCCAGTCTTCGCGGGAAATCGCTTCCTGGGCCAGTTCACAGTGCAAATGCATCTGCAAAAGTTGCGCGTGGGGCAACGCTTCCGGTGCCGCTTGGAGCAGCGCGAGACACTGGTTCCAATCGCGTTCGGTTTGCAGGATCGCAACGAGCGCCGCGCGCGCCCAGCCATCGCGCGGACCGCCCAGCATCTGTCGGTACGCCGCTTCGGCGCGATCCAAAAAACCCGCCCGATGGTAGTCGAGCGCCAGCTCCGCGATCACCTCGTCACGCTGCTGCGCCGTCAGGTCGGATCGCGCCGCCAGCGCCCGATGAATCGCGAGTGCCCGCTCGTACTCACCGCGTTCGCGCATCAGCGCCGCCAACGCAAGTTGCAGTTCGACCGGTCCCGGGTGGAGTTCGGCCGCAGCAAGTAAGGCCTCGAGCGCTTGATCCCGCCGCCCGTGCAACAGGTGGTTGAGCCCCGTCAGGTAGGCGCGTGGGAGTTGACTCGCCGCTCGTGTCACCGCACGGAGATCGATCCGTCCGGCGATCCAACCCAAGGCAAAAAAAAGCGCCCCAATGAGGAGCGCGTACCACCATTGATCCCAGATCATGCGTCAGTGCGTCTCAGGAGTCATAAGCTGCTGCCGAGACAAGCGGGCCACTTCCCGCCGGGCGCGCCAGAGCTGCCACCGCTGACGCAACGCCGCAGGGAAAAAGAGCAAAAGCGTGAGAACCACCCCCAACGCAAATGCCCCCACGAGCAACCAAACGAGCGGCACCTCGCCCTGCCAGATCAACGCGTGAAAAAAGACGTTGTGGTGGTTGCGAAACGCAAGCGCGCCCACGACCGCGAACACCACCACGAAGAGGACGAGGATTATCAGCCGCTTCATCACTGCTCCTTAATTATTTCCCGATTTTGCCGCATCGACCCGCTCGCGCAGCGTCTTGCCGGGCTTGAAATGCGGTGCCCATTTCGCAGGCACCGCAACCACTTCACCCGTTTTCGGGTTACGCCCCATCCGCGGCGGCCGACGGTGCAGCGTGAAGCTCCCGAAGCCGCGAATTTCGATCCGCCCACCCTTGGCGAGCGTATCGCACATCGTCTGCAACAACACGCGCACCGCGGTGTCGACATCCTGCGGAGGCAATTGGGAAAACTGAGCAGCCAATGCCGCGATCAGCTCGGATCGTGTCATGGCTGCGCCAATTTACCGTTTCTGCTCGTTCAGCTTGGCTTTGATCAGGTCGCCAAGCGTCGCCGGCGCCGCAGGCTGTTCGGCAGCGATCCGGTTCATCGCTTCGTCTTGCTCGGCCTGCTCTTTCGCTTTGACCGACAACTGAATCGAGCGGTTCTTCCGGTCGACGTTGGTGATCACCGCTTCGATCTCGTCGCCCTCTTTCAACTCTTGGGTGAGGTCGTCGACCCGATGGATCGCGAACTCGGAAGCGCGCAGGTAGCCTTCGACTTCGTCGTCGAGCTGGATCACCGCCCCCTTCGGCTCGACCGACTTCACCTTCCCTTTGACGACGGTCCCTTTCGGATTCATCGCAATGTAGTTGGTGAAGGGGTCACCCTCGAGCTGCTTGATCCCAAGCGAAATCCGCTCCCGTTCGACGTCGATCCCCAAAACGACCGCTTCGACCTCGTCGCCCTTCTTGTAGCGGCGCACCGCCACTTCGCCAGGTTCGGTCCAAGAGAGGTCGGAAAGGTGCACCAGCCCATCGATCCCCCCTTCGAGACCGACGAAAACCCCGAAATCGGTGATCGATTTGATCTGACCCCGCACTTTGTCGCCTTTTTGATGATTGTGCGCGAACTCTTCCCACGGGTTCGGCTTGCACTGCTTGATCCCGAGCGAAATCCGACGGCGTTCTTCGTCGATTTCGAGCACCATGACCTCGACTTCGTCGCCCACTTGGACCACTTTGGTCGGATGGATATTCTTGTTGGTCCAATCCATCTCGGAGACGTGCACCAACCCTTCGATCCCCGGTTCGATCTCGACGAACGCACCGTAGTCGGTGAGGTTCGTGACCTTACCGAAGAGACGGGTCCCCGCTGGATAACGGCGCGCGATGCCCACCCACGGGTCGTCACCGAGCTGCTTCATGCCAAGCGAAACGCGCATCTTCTCGCGGTCGAACTTGAGCACCTTCACGGTGACTTCGTCGCCCACCGAGATCACTTCGGACGGATGGCGAACACGACGCCAAGCGAGGTCGGTGATATGTAGCAGCCCGTCGATGCCACCCAGATCGACGAACGCACCATAATCGGTGATGTTCTTGACCACCCCCTGGACCACTGCGCCTTCTTCCAGCGACTCGAGGATCCTCTCCCGTTCGCTGCCCATCTGCTCTTCGAGCACGGCGCGGCGCGAAACGACGATATTGTTGCGTTTGCGGTCGACTTTGATGATCTTGAACTCGAGCTCTTGCCCTTCGAACGGCGTGGTGTCACGCACCGGGCGGATATCAACGAGAGAACCCGGCAAGAAGGCGCGCAGGCCCATCACATTCACGGTCAAACCGCCTTTGACGCGCCCTGTGACCCGTCCGGTTACGGTCCGACCCTCTTCGAAGATGCGCTCGATCTCGTCCCACGCTTCCAGCATCTTCGCGCGGCGACGCGACAGACGGGTTTCCCCATAACCGTCTTCCAGCGCTTCGATCGCCACCTTGACGAAGTCGCCAACCTTCACCTCGAGTTCGCCGTTCGCGTCGAGGAACTCTTCTTTTGGAATGTAGCTCTCCGACTTCAGCCCGGCGTTCACGACGACGAAGTTGTCGTCGATATCGACCACTTCGGCCGTGATCACTTGCCCAGGACGGAACTCCTGCATCAGGCTCTCTTCGAAGAGCTGAGCGAAACTTTCGTTGGTGGTTGGTTCAGCGACCGCGGTAACAGAATCCATGTTGCGTTTGTCCAAAATGTGAAAAAAGTTTGATTTACCCCACACGTACGGCATCGCTCACGGCACATGCCGTACGCACCCACTCGAGCACCGTCGCGACCGCCTCGTCGATGGTCATCGCCGTGGTATCAAGTTGCCGCGCATCCGGTGCTGCTTGCAACGGAGCCACGGCGCGCGCCCGATCTTGGGCATCGCGCGCCGCCAGCTCCCGACGCAATTGGTCAATGTTAGCATTGAATCCTTTTGCGATCAACTGCTTATAACGCCGCTCGGCGCGCACCTCGGGCGACGCGGTGAGAAAGACCTTGACGCACGCGTCCGGAAAGACGACACTGCCCATATCGCGCCCGTCGGCGACCAGCCCGGGACGCCGCCGACTGGCGCGTTGCAACGCCAGCAACGCGTCACGCACCGCAGGCAGCGTCGCGATGCGCGACGCCGCGCACGACACCGCTTCGGTACGGATCGCATCCCCGACATCGACCCCATTTACCGCAACCCCACCGTCCCGAAATTCGAGCCGTGCGGTGCCAGCCAGCGCAACGAGCGCCGCAGGGTCGTCGAGTGCGACACCCTTTTCCAGTGCCAGCCATGCGAGCGCCCGGTAGACGGCCCCGCTGTCGAGGGTGTGCCAACCCAACGCGGCTGCGACCCGCGCCGCGACCGTTCCTTTCCCCGACGCACTGGGGCCGTCGATCGCCACTACAGGCACCGGACGCACGATCGCCCGATAACACGCCCAATAGGTGGGAAAAGTTTTGTTCACGCACGCCGGGTCGAGAATCCGCTGGTAGCAGTCGCCAAACGCGGTAAGCGACATCGCCATCGCCATTCGGTGGTCGTCGTACGTGGCAATCGTCGCAGCGCGCCACGTCGCAGGTGGCGTCACTTCGAGCCAATCGTCGCCACAAGCGACCGTTGCACCCACTTTGGTGAGCTCGGCAGCCATCGCCGCGATCCGGTCGGTCTCCTTCACCCGCCAACTGCCGATCCCCGTCAAGCGGCTTGTCCCGTCACCGAAGAGCGCAAGCGCCGCCAAAGTCATCGCTGCGTCGGGGATCGCGGTCGCATCATAGGTCAATGCCCGCAGCCGTGGCGCGGCTCCGCCCATCGGATCGAATCCTTCGGGCGCCGCGGCTTCGATCCAATTCTCCCCTTTGCGCACCCGCGCACCCATTTGCGCGAGCGCGTCGGCAAACGCGACATCGCCTTGAACACTCTTTTCCCCGACGCCGACGACGCGCACGGGCCCACCCCCCAGCGCTCCGAGCGCCAGAAAGTAGGAGGCCGACGAGGCGTCTCCTTCGACGTACCAGGTTCCAGGAGAACGGTAGCGACTGCCTGCGGGAACGACGAAACGCTGCCACCCCTCGCGATCTACCGTCACCCCGAAGTGCGCCATCAGCGCAATCGTCATCGCCACGTAGGGTTGGGAAATGAGCGTCCCGTCCACCTCGATCACCGCCTCTTGTCCCAAGAGCGGCGCGGCGATCAGCAACGCGGTGAGGAACTGGCTCGAGACGTTGCCGCGCACGCGGGTGACCGCAGGTGCCGCAACGCTTTGGCGTTCACCGATGCGAAGTGGCGGATATCCCTGCGTCCCAAGGTAATCGATCTGACACCCCCACCGCGCCAGAGCATCGACCAAATCGCCGATCGGGCGTTCGCGCATCCGCGCCACACCGTCGAGACGATAATTCCCGCCCAGCACTGCAAGCGCCGCAGTCAGTGGCCGAAACGCGGTACCCGCGTTCCCCAGAAAGAGCGACGCCTCGCGGTTGGGGAAACGGCCACCACAACCTAGGACGTCGAGCGCGCCGTCCGGTTGCGGTTGTAACGTGACGCCCAGCGCTGTGAGCGCTTCGCGCATGCGTGCGGTATCGTCTGCATCGAGCAGGTCGTAAAGACGGGTTGTGCCGTGCGCGAGTGCCGCCAACAACAGCACGCGATTCGAGATGCTTTTGCTGCCGGGCAATTGAACCGTTCCTGCCGCGGCACACGCGGGCGGCAGATCCAGATGTGGAATGCGTTCGCTCACTCCGGCCCCTCCGTTGCCCGTTCGCGCGCCACCGCCCAACGATTACGCGCTTCGCTCGCCGCGGCGAACAGATGATAGAGCCCATCGCCGTTGCCGCTCAGCAAAAGCGCTCGGATCCACGCCAGTTCTGAGAGGTATTCGTCGAGCTCCGCGAGGATCGTCTGTCGATTGGCCAAGCAGATGTCGCGCCACATCTCCGGGTGGGAACCGGCGATGCGCGTGAAGTCACGAAACCCCCCCGCGGCATAATCGAAGAGCGTCTCGGCGTTGGCGCGCCCCGCCAATTCGTGAACGAGCGCGTACGAGAGCACATGAGGCAAATGGCTCACCGCCGCAAAAACACGGTCGTGCTCCTGCGGCGTCATGGTCCGAACTTCCGCGCCGCAAGCCGCCCAGAGCGCGGTCACGCGCGCCACCGCTTCAAGGTCGTTTTCCGGTAGCGGCGTCAGTACCACCTTGCGGTCGACGAAGAGCGCGGCGTCGGCCGCGTCGGGGCCACTTTGCTCCTTTCCCGCGATCGGATGCCCCGGCACGGCACGCGCCAGATGATCCGGCAAATCGAGGTAGAACGCTTCGACGACGTTTTGTTTGGTGCTTCCCGCGTCGGTAACGATCGTCTCTGGAGCAAGATGCGGTGCGATCGTCTGCACGATCGTCCGCGTCTGCCCAACGGGCATCGCCAAGAAGACCATATCGGCGCCAGCCACGGCCGCTTTCGGTTCGGTCGTACCCCAGTCGATCACGCCAAGGCGCTGCGCGCGCCCCAGCGTCGCTTCGCGGCGCCCCAGACCCACGATCTCGGCAACGAGACCCGCGCGTTTCAGCGCCAATGCAAACGACCCACCGATGAGGCCGACGCCCACCACCACCAACCGCTTGAGTGACGCCGTTGCTCGCGATTCCGGATTGCTCACGACCGCTCCTTTAGGATCGAGACAAGCGCTGTCAAGAACTGCGCATTCTCTTCCGGTAGCCCAACAGAGACCCGAAGCCACTGAGGCATCCCATAACCGGCAATCGGCCGCACGATGATGCCGCGGTCCAACAGCGCGTCATTTACCCGCGCCGCATCGCCGACCCGAACCGCGACGAAGTTGCCTTTCGACGGCAGGTAGGACAAACCCAGCGCCTCGAACCCTTCGGTCAGCTGCCGCAACCCCTCGCGATTCACCGCGACACTCTCCGCCAAAAAGCGCGTATCCGCAAGCGCCGCAGTCGCAGCCGCGAGCGCGAAGCTATTGACGTTGAAGGGCTGTCGGATGCGGTTCATCGCATCAGCAACCGCGGGGTCTGCCACCGCGTAACCGACACGCAAACTGGCCAGACCGTACGCTTTCGAGAAGGTGCGCGTCACCACCAGATTGGGAAAGCGTTCGAGCCACGCGAAACTGTCGTAGCGGTCGGCGGGTTCAAGGTATTCGGTATAGGCTTCGTCCAACACGACGAGCACATCCGCGGGGACGCGGTGCAAAAACCGCTCGATAACCTCCCCGGGCACGAAGGTGCCTGTTGGGTTGTTCGGGTTGGCAACGAAAACGATACGGGTATCCTCGGCGATCGCTTCAGCGATCGCGTCCAAATCGTGGCCGTAATCCCGCGCGGGCACGACGATCGCTCGCGCCCCCAACGCTTGGGTCACCAAGGGATAGACTGCGAACGCATATTGGGAGAAGACCGCACTCGTTCCCGGTTGGAGCACGAGCCGCGCCACCAGCTCCAGCACATCGTTGGAGCCATTCCCCAAGACGATTCGTTCCGGTGCCAGTCCGAAACGTTCGGCAAGCGCTGCTTTCAACGCAAAACCATTGCCGTCGGGATAACGTGCTCCGTCGGCCAACGCCGCGCCTACCGCAGCCATCGCTTTCGGGCTCATCCCCAGCGGATTTTCGTTCGATGCCAATTTGATGATCCGATCGGGATCCAGACCCCGTTCCCGCGCCAACTCTTCGATCGGTTTTCCGGGCTGATAGGGGGCAAGCGCTCGAATCGCTGCGGGGACATGCGGCAATACCGATCGCTGCACCCCGCTCGTCTGTTCCTGGTGTGGTCGATTGGTCACGTGTCACCTCACTGGGTTGTTGTCATCATGAAAAGGAAGCTGCCGTGCAGACGCTCAGGCGATTGCGGCGGGATAGGAACCGAGTCGTTTGACGAATGCGGCACGCTCCTCGAGTTCCGCCAACGCCTGTGCCACCTCCGGGTCACTTTGATGCCCTTCGATATCGATGAAGAAGACGTACTCCCACAGCCCCCCTTTGGCTGGCCGCGATTGGAGTTTCGTCATCGAGACACCATGTTTGGCCAAGGGCTCCAACAAACGGTGCATCGCGCCAGGGCGGTTCGGCGCCGAACAGACGAGCGACGTCTTGTCTCTGCCCGAAGGCCCCGCATCGTGCTTTGCGATCACCAGAAAGCGCGTCGTATTGTTGGGGTCGTCCTCGATGTTGTGCGCGAGGATCGGCAACCCGTACCGTTCTGCCGCCGCCGCACCGGCAATCGCCGCGCCGTCAGAGTCTTCGCTCGCCATCCGCGCCGCCTCGGCGTTGCTCCCCACTGGGATCCGGGCCGCGTCGGGAAGATGGAGGTTGAGCCACTCATGACATTGCGCTAAACTCTGCGCGTGCGAATAGACCCGCTTCACCGCACGCAGCGATGGAGCCTGCCCCATCAAATGTTGATGGACGCGCAGTAGCGCCTCGCCGCAGATCTTGAGGGGGTGCAGGAGCAGCAGGTCGTGGGTCACCCCCACCGCTCCTTCGGCCGAATTTTCGATCGGGACGACCCCATAGTCGAGGTTGCCTGCTTCGACCTCGCGAAAGACTTCGTCGATCGTGGTCATCGGGTGGAAATGAGGCGCCGAGCCGAAATGTTTGCGTGCCGCCATCTCAGAGAACGTTCCCCAAGGACCGAGGAACCCGACCTGCAACGGCTGTTCGAGCGCCAGACACGCCGACATCACCTCACGAAAGATCACCCGCACCGCCTCGTTCGGCAGGGGTCCGGGATTCGCGGCGATCAGGCGGCGCAGCACGTCGGCCTCTCGCTCCGGGCGGTAGATCACCCCATTTCCTTTGAGCGCACCGATGCGCCGGGCGCATTCGCCCCGTTCCGACAACAGACGCAAAATTTCGGCATCGATCGCGTCGATCCGCTGCCGCACCGCTATGAGTTCCCGCTCCCGCCACGCCGGGTCTTCGGTTGCTTTCTCCGACGCCTCCATGATCATCCGCTCCCTACCAGTTCCCATCAGCCGTCAAGCGGTGTGGTGCGCGGCAAAATCGTGTAGGAACGCCACCAACGCGTCGACCCCCTCTTCGGGCATCGCGTTGTAGATCGACGCCCGCATCCCGCCGACCATTTTGTGTCCTTTGAGGTATTTGAGCCCAGCCGCGTCGCTCTCGTGCAAAAACCGTTCGTTCAGCGATTCGTCCCGCAACCGGAAAGGCACGTTCATGCGGCTGCGCCACGGTGCCTCGACCCGATTCTCATAGAGCGGCAGCGCGTCGATTGCAGCGTAGAGTTTTTCCGCTTTCCGTCGATTGACCGTTTCGATCGCCGCAACACCGCCTTGCGCCTCGAGCCAGGCAAACACGAGGTTCGCCACGTAGATCGCGAAGGTGGGCGGGGTATTCAACATCGACTGGTTGGCGTCCTGCGCCGCGTACTGCATCACCGACGGCGTACCCACCCACGGGTCGTTGATGAGGTCACGGCGCACGATCACGATCGTCACCCCAGCGGGGCCGACGTTCTTTTGCGCCCCCGCGTAGATCAAACCGAATTGGCGCACATCGATCGGCCGCGACAACAGGTGCGAACTCATATCGGCGACGATCGGCACGCCTGTGGCGGCAATCGCCTCGAGATCGAGCCATTCGACGCCATGAATCGTTTCGTTGGTGCATACGTGCACGTAACTCGCGTTGGGATCGAGGTCGAGCTCGTCGGCACGCGGCGCCCGGGTGAACCCGCTCTCTTCGGTAGAACCCGCGAGCCGCACCTTTCCCCCCAACGCCGGCGCCAACCGCAAGGCTTCGCGGTAGGCCTTTTGTGACCACGCGCCCGTGACGATGTAATCGGCGGAACCCCCACGCAAGAGGTTCATCGCTACTTGCGCGAATTGCAACGTCGCGCCACCTTGTAAAAACAACACCGCGTAATCGTCTGGAATCGCCAAAAGCTGGCGCAACCGAGCCTCCGCTTCATCCCGCACCGCAGAAAAGTGCGGCCCGCGGTGGCTCACTTCGATCAGACTCGACCCGATGCCGTGCCAATCCAAAAGTTCGCGCTGCACCTGTTCGAGCACGGGTTGCGGCAAAGTCGCCGGCCCGGCACTGAAATTGAATACCCGCATCGCACCACCCCTCACCGTGTTTCTCGTTATCCCGCTCCGTACTTCCTACTTCCCTTTCCGGTTACCCGTCACATTCGTCCGTTTCGCCGTTTGGCCCTTGCGCGACTTTCACCACCGCCGCCAGACGGTCGTTGGCGTCGAGCGCCATCAACGTCACGCCTTGGGTTGCACGCCCCAATTCGCGGATGTCATCGACTCGGGTCCGAATCACGACACCGTTTTGGGACATCAGCATTACCTCATCCCCGGGGCGCACCAGACATGCGCCGACCAATTTGCCGTTGCGGGCACTCGTCTGAATCGCGATCATCCCTTTGGTGCCGCGGCTGTGGCGGGTGAATTCGGCAACCGCGGTCCGCTTGCCAAAGCCGTTTTCGGTCGCCAAAAGCAGACTCGCATCCTCGTCTGGCTGCGCCACCGCAACCATCGCCACGACCCGCTGCCCCTCTTCCAGCTGCATCCCGCGCACCCCGCGCGCTTCCCGACCCATCGGACGCACGTCGTGTTCGGAAAACCGCACCGCTTTACCGGCGTCGGAAAGCAGCATCACGTCGGCATCACCATCGGTGATCGCTACCCCGATCAGGCGGTCGCCGTCGTCGAGCCCCAACGCGATGATGCCCGCTTTACGCGGATTGGCGAACGCATCGAGCGCAGTTTTCTTCACCACTCCTTGCGCTGTGGCAAAGAAGACGAACGCGTCGCTGGCAAACGTTTTCACCGACAATACCGCCTGGATCTGTTCCCCAGGCTGGATCGGCAGCAAATTGACGATCGGCTTGCCACGGCCGGTCCGCCCCCCTTCGGGCAGATCGAACACGCGCAACCAGTAGACCCGCCCACGGCTCGAAAAACAGAGCACCCAGTCGTGGGAGTTCGCAACGAAGAGCTGTTCGGCAAAATCGTCCTCTTTGGTGCTCGCCGCCAATTTTCCACGCCCGCCGCGCCGTTGCGCGCGATAGTCGTCGAGCGGCTGCCGCTTGACATACCCCGAATGGGTCAGCGTCACCACGGTTTCGTGCGGCGCGATCAAATCCTCCAATCGGATTTCGTCCGCTTCGGTCACGATCTCGCTGCGCCGCGGGTCACCGAAACGCGCTTTCACGTCACGCAACTCGTCGGCAATGATCGCAGTCACCCGCTCACGCCGCGCCAAAATATCGAGCAGATCGGTGATGCGGTCGATCACCTCGCGGTATTCGTTGAGGATCTTCTCCTGCTCGAGACCGGTAAGCCGCTGCAAGCGCAACGCCAGGATCGCGTCGGCTTGCGCTTCGCTCAACCGATACCCCTGTTGTGCCAACCCGAACTCGGCAGGCAACCCTTCCGGCCGGTAGGCACGGGCGTCGGCAACGGCACGCGAGAGCATCTCCTCGACCAGAGGCGAGCGCCAACGGCGCGACAGCAATGCCGTTTTCGCCGCAGCAGGCGTAGGAGACGCCTTGATGAGCGCGATGATCTCATCGACGTTCGCCAACGCCACCGCCAACCCTTCGAGGATATGGGCGCGCTCACGCGCCTTGCGCAGTTCGAAGACCGTGCGCCGCGTCACCACCTCACGCCGGTGGTCGAGGAAGCACTCGACTAATTCCTTGAGATTCAGCGTGCGCGGACGCCCGTCGACGAGCGCGACCAGGTTCATCCCAAAGGTGTCTTGCAATTGCGTCAATTTGAAAAGATGGTTCAAGACCACCTCGGGATGCTCGCCGCGCTTGAGTTCGATCACCACCCGCATGCCCGATTTGTCGGACTCGTCGCGGATTTCGCTGATCCCATCGATCCGTTTCTCATTGACGAGTTCGGCGATGCGCTCCAGAAGGGTCCGTTTATTGACCTGATACGGCAACTCGTCGATGATGATCGCCGGACGCTCGGATGCCCCCTTACCGATGGTTTCGAAATGGGTGCGTGCCCGCATCACCACGCGGCCACGGCCGGTGCGATAACCTTCCCGCACCCCTTCCAAGCCGACGATCAAACCAGCAGTGGGAAAGTCGGGTGCGGGGATGTAACGCATCAGGTCGTCGACGGTGAGTTCCGGGTTTTCCAACAGCGCGAGACAACCATCGACCACCTCGCTCAAATTGTGCGGCGGGATATTGGTCGCCATCCCCACGGCGATACCGCTTGCGCCGTTGATCAGCAGATTGGGCACACGCGTTGGCAACACCAACGGTTCGCGCTCGGAGTTGTCGTAGTTCGGCCCGAAATCGACGGTCTCTTTGTCGATATCGGCCAGCAACTCGTGCCCGATACGCGCCATGCGAATTTCGGTGTAGCGCATCGCCGCGGCGGCGTCACCGTCGATCGAACCGAAGTTTCCTTGCCCATCGATCAACGGATAGCGCAGGCTGAAATCCTGCGCCATGCGCACGATGGTGTCATAGACCGCGGAGTCACCGTGCGGGTGGTACTTACCGATCACATCCCCGACGATGCGCGCCGATTTCTTGTACGGCTTGTTCCAATCGTTACCCAACTCATACATCGCGTAGAGCACGCGCCGGTGGACTGGCTTCAAACCATCCCGCGCATCGGGAAGTGCTCTACCCACGATCACGCTCATCGCGTAATCGAGATAGCTGCGACGCATCTCCTCTTCGAGGCTCACCGCCAAGGTTTCACGCGCAATCGACTCCATACGGTACACTCATGCGATTCGTTATGCCGATTTTACCACCCAGAGCAAGGAACACCGGACGATGGCCACGCAAGATCGCCAAAATGGGCCCACGACGACGCCCCAACCACCCATACAGGAACGCTTCGTTTTGGCCGCTGCTTGGGTGATCCCGATGGATCCCCCAGGCACAGTCCTCACCGACCACGCCGTCGTCGTTGCCGAGGGGCGCATCGCTACGTTGCTCCCCATCACAGAAGCCCAAACGCGCTATCCACAATCGGAATGGCCATGGATCGTTCGCCCAAACCATGTCGCGCTCCCGGGGTTCGTCAATGCCCATACCCACGCCGCGATGACCCTGGTGCGCGGTATTGCCGACGATCTGCCGCTCGAACGCTGGCTCAACGAAGCGATCTGGCCACGGGAGCAGGCGCTCGTCTCACCCGAATTCGTCTATGAAGGGAGTTGGATCGCCGCTGCGGAGATGATCGCGGGCGGCATCACCACTGCGCTCGACATGTACTTCTTCCCCGATGCTGCCGCGCAAGCGTTTCATGAAGCGGGGCTGCGCGCGATGCTTGGGCTCGTCACGCTGGAGTTCCCCACTCCATACGCCAACGACGCCGATGCCTACCTCGAAAAGGGGCTGGCCGCTTGGGAAAAATGGCGCGACACGCCGCTCCTCTCCTTTGCGCTGGCGCCCCATGCCCCCTACACCGTCAGTGACGCCACATTTGCCCGAATCGCGGCGCTCGCCAACGAACTGGAACTCCCAGTTCACCTGCACCTCAACGAAACGGCCAACGAAACGCCGCAGTCGCTTGCGCAGTTCGGCGTCTCGCCGCTTGAACGGCTCGCGCGCACGGGCATCCTGGAAACGCCGCAAGTGATCGCCGCGCACGGCGTCCATCTCGATCGCGACGAATTGGTGACGTTGGGCAAATACGGAGCCGCGCTCGTCCATTGCCCCACCTCCAATATGAAACTCGCCAGCGGCGCCGCCGATGTCACCGCTTGGCACGCGCACGGCGTCATCGCGGCGCTTGGCAGCGACGGCGCCGCGAGCAACAATCGGCTCGATCTGTTTTGGGAGATGCGCCACGCTGCGCTCCTTGCCAAACTCACCCAGAAAAACGCCGCCGCACTCCCCGCCGCAACCCTACTCGAAATGGCGACGCTCGGCGGCGCGAAAGCGCTTGGGCTTGCCGACGAAATCGGCTCGCTCACCCCGGGCAAAAGTGCAGACCTCATCACCGTCTCGTTCGAATCGTTCCTGACGCGGCCTCTGTTTGACCCCATCTCCCATCTCGTTTGGGTTGCCGACCGCGAACAGGTTTGCGACGTTTGGATTGCTGGCGTTGCGAAAAAACGCGACCACGCCCTCTTGTTGCAAAAAAGCAACACACAGCTCGCCGTTTTCGCCGAAAAGTGGCGCAAATATCGCAAACAATCTGGCCCATGCTTGTCATGAGGTGGCACAGTCATTATAATGGGCTAGTCAGTGACCCAGATAAGAAAGGAAGGCACCATGAACCCAATTCGTACCCTTATCGCGGCCGCACTCGTTACGGGCGCTTCGATGGCTACTTTCGCGCAAGACATCGTCGTCGATGCCAAACAGGGCGACATTCCCTACGTGATCGACGGTCGCGGCGTCGTGGCGCGCAGCGGCACTGGGCTCTGCTGGCGCACGGGCTATTGGACGCCGGCGCTCGCCGAGCAAGTCAAAGACACCAACGGCAAGCCGCTTGCCTGCTCGTGTGACCCCGAGGTAATCGCCAAAGAGAAGTGTGAACCTCCCAAACCGATGGCGAAGCCGGCACCGCAACCGGTCTCCAACAAAGTGAAACTCTCTGCCGACACCCTCTTTGACTTCGACAAAGCAACCCTCCGTCCGGAAGGGAAGCGCAAGCTTGATGAACTCGCCGCACAAATTAAAAACATCAACGTCGAGGTCATTTTGGCGGTGGGCCACGCTGACCGGATCGGTTCCGATGCCTACAATCAGAAACTCTCCGAGCGTCGTGCGGAAGCGGTGAAGAAATACTTGGTGAGCCAGGGCGTTCCGATGAACCGCATCTACACCGAAGGGAAAGGTGAGAAGATGCCGGTCACCGGTAACAAGTGCGACAAGATCAAAGAGCGCAAAGCCTTGATCGCTTGCTTGCAGCCGGATCGCCGCGTCGAAGTGGAAGTGATTGGCACCAAGTAATCACCGATAACTGTTCACCCCAAAACGCCCTGCTCCAGCAGGGCGTTTTACTATGGGCGATACCATGAACGCAACTGCAAACGTCGATCCAAACGAAATCGCCAAATTCAGCGAATTGGCACACCGCTGGTGGGACCCCACCAGTGAATTCCGCCCATTGCACGAAATCAACCCGTTACGCCTCGACTGGATCATCGCGCAGTGCGGAGGGCTTGCCGGCAAACGCGTAGTCGACGTCGGATGCGGCGGTGGCATCCTCACCGAGGCGATGGCGCACGCAGGCGCTGAGGTTACCGGCATCGACCTTTCGGAAAAAGCGCTCACCGTGGCCAAGCTTCATGCACTCGAAAGCGGCGCGCCGGTGCATTACGAAATGATCGCTGCTGAAGCATTCGCCGAAATGCACCCAGATACTTTCGACGTCGTCACCTGCATGGAGATGCTCGAACACGTACCCGACCCCGCGAGCACCATTCGCGCCTGCGCCAAGCTGGCAAAGCCGGGCGGCACCGTCTGTTTCGCATCGCTCAACCGAACCGCCAAATCGTACCTCTTTGCGATCATCGGCGCGGAGTATCTCTTGCAGCTTTTGCCCAAAGGCACCCATGACTGGCGAAAATTCCTCAAACCTGCCGAGATCACTGCGTGGGCGGAAACGGCAGGCCTGACACCCAAAGCGATCATCGGCATGGGCTACAACCCGCTCACGAAACGCTACTTCCTCACCGACGACGTCGCTGTCAACTACCTCATCGCACTCGCCAAATGGTAAAGGTGATTAGCAATGTGCCCAGATGCAGTGTCTGTTCCCAGCCACGAGCGAATTCACAGCAGTTTCTCCCGCCAAGCAGCGATGGCGCTGATCCGCGCTGAACTCACGGATGTGCAACCTGGCACCGTTACGATCACGCTTCCTTGCTGGGACGGAATCAGACAACAACACGGTTACGTGCATGGCGGTGTCGTCGCAATGATCGCTGACTCAGCCGCTGGCTATGCCGCGATGACCCTGGCACCGCCAAACACCTCCGTCCTGACCGTCGAGTACAAGATCAACTTGGTAGCACCTGCCCTTGGTAAAAAGCTGATTGCTGAAGGGAGTGTCCTCCGTTCAGGAAAGACGCTATCGCTCACCCAGGCACGTGTCTTTGCGGTCACCGACGATGAAAAGAAGTTGTGTGCAGTATTACAACAAACCATAATGATCTGCGCCGATCGTCCGGAACGCTAATGCCAGCCAGTGCGGCACGCCTTGCACCCGAGGCATTTCGGCGTATCTGCTCGCTTTTTTCTCCCCAATAGGAACTTGCTCCTGCATTTTTCGTCTATAATGGTACTTGCGCTGGGGCCGTACTTGGCTTCGACGGGGGCTGCAAAGCAGTCGAGGGCATGCCGAGGTCCAGTCACCTCGTAAATCCACTGGCAAAAAACAAACGCCAACGACGAGCGTTTCGCCGTCGCCGCTTAATCCCGGCGACGCGCTGCACCGGCTGAGCCTCACGGCCGGATGGTGACTTCGGTCACCTGTGCAGCGTCACCACTTGAGGCTAGCCAAAGCTGCCTGGCCGTTTGGCGGCTTTGTGCGAAACCCAAAATGGCTCGCATCGACGTGGCGCGCGCCTTGGCCGGCGTCGATGCTAAACGCAACAAGGCGCTAAGCATGTAGTCCTCGCTGTGGAGGGCTTCCGGACGGGGGTTCGACTCCCCCCGGCTCCACCAAAATGGTTGCAAGAACCCATTGACCAAAACCCCGAATTCCCGTATCATTCGGGCTTCTCGGCCAGGTAGCTCAGTCGGTAGAGCAGCGGACTGAAAATCCGCGTGTCGGTGGTTCGATTCCGCCCCTGGCCACCATCTCTCATCACTTCGACCTTCCGCTCACTTCCAGCGTATCGCACTGGCGCGTGCCAGATCCATCTGCTCGCTCAGAAACGGTACGGGCAATTCGAACACGGTCGATCGCGCTGCTTCTCGGTTCTCAAAAGGTCCCAACACCAGCAACCACTGGTGTTGGTTATTGCCGCGGGAGGCGGATACCAGTAGCAGCTCCAAACCAGACGGCACCATCGACTGCAAACGTAACTGTTCTTTTTCGAGCGACGCTTTCGATACGCTCCGACGAACGATCAAAACCCAGCGATTCGCCTGTTGCCACGCATGCCATTGGTGACGCGCCGCCTCAATCGAAGCGTCGTCGTGAACAGGCACCGCAGATTCTGACATAGGTCGAATGGAAGTTTTCTCGGCCTCTGTACCGGAAATGGCAGACCACGTTTGGTCATTCGTTGGGTCGGCGGAATTTGGAGCGGGCGATCCCAGGCGCGTCATAGGCGGTTGCTTCTGATCCCCTGGGTTCGTGGGGGTCAGCGACCGTTCCGTTGATGCAATATTGACCGCGCCCCCGACTTCCTCCACGGGAGCTTGCATGCGGGGGAGAGACTGCGGAACGGGAGCGACCTGCATCTCAACAGCCGATTCTGCGGCGACAACTTTCTCCGCATCGTTTGGTTGTTGCCGCCAGTGCCACCACGCGACCACCCCAAAAAAACCCAGCCAGAATGCCAAAACGACCCCAATTCCTGTCAGCAACCAACCCGGCATGCGTCGTAAATAACTTTCCACCCTTTACTCCTTGGAAATTCCGTTACAATTCTAACTGTAACAGCCAGTCGGAGCAGCAAAAAATGGCAACGTCCCGTTTAGGCTTGTGGCTTGCTTTGTCCGCAATCCTTCCTGCGTGTTCGCATATCCCTTCCACATCCGAATCCACACCACCACGCACTGAACATGACACCGCGGCTTCGCGTCACACCCAACCACCAAAAACGTCCTTGCCGGCACCGAATCCTCAGACACATTCGTTCGCCTCGGAACCCAGCCCCGCCCATCATACCGAAATGGCCGACCAGGCCTCCAGCCCATCGCAATCACCAGAACAGAAAGCCCTCCAACCGTTGCTGACTACCCGCGTCACTCCGGGGCAATGCTGGGTCCAGGCCGTGATCTATCCCCTCCCGAAAAAAGAGCCGCTCTCGATCGTCGTGCAGGATAGTGCGACAACGTTCGAAGTCTCCCCGGCACAGCTGGCAAAGACGCAGAAAGAGGTCATCATCCGCGAAGGAGGAACAACCTACCGTATCGAACCACCAGTCTATAAAGCGGTAACCGAGAAAATTTTGGTCAAACCCGAAATCCGCCGCACGATCACGATCCCGCCGGTCTATGAGACCCAAACAGAAACGGTTGTGATCGAAGCCGAACGCACGATACTCGAACGGTGCCGCTTACCTGGTGTCAACCGTTTGCTGGAAGGCGCAGTACAACCCCTTTGCGCACGCACCATCCCAGCCAAGACCAAACAGGTCGAGCGCCTCGTATTGGTGAAACCCGCCACGACCAAAGTCGAAGTCATCCCCGCCGAATACAAAGAGGTCACCCGCTGGGTGCTCGACAAACCGGCACGTGCGGTACCCGTGCAGATCGAGCCGGCAATCCGAAAAATTCCTGCGCTGACTATCGCCAAACCGGAAGAGATCGAGGAGAAAGCGATACCGCCCAAAGTCATCGAACTGGTCAAGACGCTCTATGAAGGCGAACCACAGGTGGCGCTTCGCCAGGCGTTGTGCAACAACGACTTGACACCCGAACTGGTCAAATCCCTCCAGGTGAAGCTCAAAACCGCGGGTTACGACCCGGGCCCGATCGACGGAAAGCTGGGCATCGCGACCAGCCGCGCGATGATCGCGTATCAACGCGACCATGGGCTGGCGGCAGGCGCACTCACTCTAGAAACGCTCGCACATTTCCAAATTCCGCTGCCCGAAACGAAACAGTGATGATCGTTTTCGATCTGGCGTGTGACCATGCCCACCGCTTCGAATTATGGGTACCATCTGCGGAAGCGCTGGATCAACAAATCGCGAAAGGGTGGGTAACGTGTCCGCACTGCGGCACGCAAGCGGTTCGCCGCTTGCCTGCCGCCCCTGCTGTCCATACCACCCCCAAACTTCAACGCACTTCGGCGCAACAAAAACAGGCATCGACCACTTCCGACAACCCGCCGAATCTGTCTGCGCAAGCTTTGGAACGTATCTGGAACACGCTTCAGAAACTCAAGCGCGAAGCGCAAGATGTCGGCACCCGCTTCCCTGAAGAGGCGCGAAAAATCCACTACGGCGAAGCACCACTTCGCCCCATCAAGGGTCAAGCAAACCGGGAAGAGTTCGTCTCCCTTTTAGAAGAAGGGATCCTGGTCATACCACTGCCGCCCGACAAAGAAGAGATGCACTGAGCTATGGAGCGGGAAACGGGACTCGAACCCGCGACCCCAACCTTGGCAAGGTTGTGCTCTACCAACTGAGCTATTCCCGCATGGGCGTTGATTCGCCGAACTGGAGGCGCGGGCCGGAATCGAACCGACGTCCAAGGATTTGCAGTCCTCTGCATAACCACTCTGCCACCGCGCCACTGGAGCGGGAAACGGGACTCGAACCCGCGACCCCAACCTTGGCAAGGTTGTGCTCTACCAACTGAGCTATTCCCGCTCGGCGAGGTTTGCAATTATAATCGAGCGATTGCCAAAGTCAACAATCAGCGCGCGCTGTCTGCTTCATCGATACCATTCCCCCTTCCCTTCAGGCTGGGTTTTGAAGCGGCGATGAACCCAAAAGTATTGCGCAGGCAAACGGCAGACCGCAGCTTCGATCTCGCGATTCATTCGCTCGACATCCGCACGTTCATCATCGGTTGGATAATCGCGCCACGGCAGTGAAAAACGCGCACGATAACCCCGCCCAGAAGGATCCATTTCAGCAATACACAACACCACCGCTGCATTCGCCAGACGCGCGAGGCGAGGAAGCGCAGTAATCGTCGCCGCCGGTACCCCGAAGAAGGGAACGAAAATCGCATCCTTCCCGCCATAATCGAGGTCGGGCAGATAATAGAACGGCTGCCCTGCCTTGAGTGCACGCACCACCGGGCGGATGCCATCCTGCCGCGCGATCAAGAGTTGCTGTCCAAATCGCGAACGACCGTGGCGCAACCAACGATCGGCAACCGGGCGGCGGCGCTGTCGTGAATAGACGCTGACGAAATCCCCTTCGAGCGTCAACCGGGTCCCGACCAGATCCAAACCCAGGAAATGGGGCGTCACCAGAATGACCGGTTGCCTCGCTGCGATCAACGGCGCGACATGCTCTGCCCAGCCCTCCAAACGGACCAGCCGACGGATCCGTTCCGGCGACGCAAACCACGCGATGCCCCGCTCCAGGAGGCTGCGCCCCAAGAAATGGAAATGTTCGCGCAGCAGACGCGCGCGCGCATCATCCGTCCATTCCGGAAAACAACGGGCGAGATTGACTTCCGCGATCCGTCGACGCCGCTTGGCCAGCAACCGTAACAGCGTACCAAAGCGTGCGCCCACTTTCGCCAATACCGGTAGCGGCAGCCAATGCAGCGCCCAAATGAACGCCACCACCGCGCGATCCGCCTGACGCAACACCCAAAGCCGCAGCGGCGAATCTTTGTGCCAACGCAACCGCTTACCCATGCGCCGTTTCCACCGGCGGGGCTACTCCAGCTGGCACCTTGAAGCGTGGGTACCCCCAAAGGTACTGCTCAGGAGCACGCCGAATCCACGTCTCCAAAACGCGATTGATCTGCGCAGCGCGTGTCGCCACCGCCTCATCACCCGACCACGCCACCGGCGCGAAGTGCAAGCGAAAACCGGCTCCGTTCGGCAACCGTTCGCCCCACACCACCACCGTCACGACGTCCCGCATCAGACTCAAGCGCGCCGCCAGGGTCATCGTCCAGACAGGACGGCCGAAGAACGGCGCCCACACCCCTTCTCCCGCTTTTGGCGTCTGGTCGGGCAACAACCCCACCGCTTCGCCGCGGCGCAACGCGGCCACCAACTGGCGCACCCCGCTGCGATCGGCTGGCGCGAGCTGCACCCCGCCGCGCGCCCGACCCGCTCGCAACCAGGGCACCAGTTCGGGCTGCCGCGGCGGGCGGTAGAGCACGGTGAGCGGCATCGCCTGCGCGACCCAGAGCGACGTGATCTCGAAACAGCCCAAGTGCGGTGTCAAAAAAAGGATTCCTTTCCCGCCCGTTCGTGCAGCGCGTACCGCTTCCCAACCTTCAACCGACCGAACGAGTGACACCACCTGCGCATACGGCTGCAGCCAAAGCCATAAGGCTTCGACGACCTGCACCCCTGTTTCACCGATCACGCGACGCCGCAACGCACACGCCGCAAATCCGGCGTACGCGAGCGTTTCCGCCAGATCACGGCGATAGCGGGCAGAGGCCAGCCACCATACCCAACCCATCATCCGGCCCAAGCGTTGTGCGCCAGTCAGCGACAGTCGCGACAGCACCCAACGCAGACTCCGCAACAAAACCGTCCGCACCCGTTTCGTCAACCGCGGTTCCTTTTGTCCCAAAATTTTGTTATGATACTCGGTCATCCGCCGAGTTAATCCGACAACTTGCGGGGCGGACAGCAAATACCGCTAAAGCGTCGGCAGCTCTGCCCACGATCCCCTCAGAGCCGCCTACGCAGGGCTGGCAAGGGGATCGGAGAAAATACCATGGGCAAACACTACCTCTTCACCTCCGAATCGGTTGCCGAAGGGCATCCCGACAAAGTCGCCGACCAAATCTCCGATGGCGTGCTCGACGCCGTCCTCAGCGAAGACCCGAACGGGCGCGTTGCCTGTGAAACGTTGGTCTCGACCGGCCTCGTCGTCATTTCGGGCGAAATCACGACCACTGCGCACATCAATTATCGCGAAATCGCCCAAGAGGTAGTCAAACGCATCGGCTACGACGACTCCGAGATCGGCTTCGACTACAAATCGTGCGCCGTCCTGGTTGCGATCAACCGCCAATCGCCCGATATCGCGCAAGGGGTCAACCAGGCGCACGACGATCCTCTGGACCAAGGGGCTGGCGACCAGGGGTTGATGTTCGGCTTTGCCTGCAACGAAACGCCGACCCTGATGCCGCTACCCATCTACTACGCGCACCGGATCATGGAGCGGCAGGCCCAACTGCGCAAAGACGGGCGCTTGCCGTGGCTGCGCCCCGACGCGAAAGCACAATTGACCGTGCGCTACGAAGACGATAAACCCACCGCGATCGACACCGTCGTCGTCTCGACCCAACACCATCCCGACATCCCCTACGACCAGATCCGGGAAGCGGTGATCGAAGAGATCGTCAAGCCGGTCCTCCCTCCCGAGCTTATCAAAGGGGAGATCCGCTACCTCATCAACCCGACGGGACGCTTCGTGATCGGCGGCCCGCACGGCGACTGCGGGCTCACCGGGCGTAAAATCATCGTCGATACCTACGGTGGTGCTGCCCACCATGGCGGGGGCGCATTCAGCGGCAAAGACCCCTCGAAAGTCGACCGCTCTGCTGCCTACGCCGGACGCTACGTCGCGAAAAACATCGTCGCCGCAGGGCTTGCCGAGCGCTGTGAGGTTCAGGTGGCCTACGCGATCGGTGTCGCCCGGCCGGTGAGTCTGATGGTCAATACCTTTGGCACCGGCAAGATCCCCGACGAACAGATCGCAGCGTTGGTGGCACGCCATTTCGACTTGCGCCCGCGGGCGATCATCGAAACGCTCGATTTGCGCCGCCCCATCTACACCAAAACCGCCGCCTACGGGCACTTCGGCCGTGAAGAACCGGAGTTCACCTGGGAGCGGACCGACAAAGCCGCCGCGCTGCGGGCTGACGCGGGTCTCTGAGCCCCGAGGAGCACCGATGAACACAACTGCTTGGGGAGCTCTCGTTGCCGGTCTCGTCGTTCTTTCGCTGGGCGCCGACCTGTTGGTGCGGGGCGCGGCCAAACTCGCGGTGCGTTTCGGCATTTCGCGGCTCGTGGTAGGCCTGACGATCGTTGCGTACGGCACGAGCGCCCCTGAATTTTCTGTCTCCGTAGGCGCCGCCCTCAAAGGAAGCGGTGAAATCGCCATCGGCAACGTCGTTGGTTCCAACATTGCCAACATCCTGATCGCATTGGGCCTATCCGCGCTCATTGCTCCGGTCGGAGTACATCTGCAGGTGATACGCCAGGAACTGCCAGTACTGCTTGGCGTTTCGGTGCTTTTTGCCGTCACTGCGTTGGACGGAACGCTTTCTGCGTTCGACGGCGCGCTGCTCTTTGCACTCATCATCGGTTACACCATCTTCCTGATCCGTCAATCGCGCAACGCGGGCAAAGATGCAGAAGCCGAGTTTGCCGAAGAGATCCCGAAAAGCCACTGGGACGATCCTCTGCCGGTGCAAATCGCGCTCATCGTCGGTGGGTTGGCGTTACTCGTTTGGGGTTCCGATCTGGCAGTGAGCGGTGCGGTCGCAATCGCCAAGTCGCTCGGCATCAGTGAAGTGGTCGTCGGGTTGACGGTGGTCGCAGTCGGCACGTCGCTCCCAGAAATCGCGACCTCGCTCATGGCCGTTTACAAGGGCGAACGCGACATGGCGGTAGGCAACGTGATCGGCTCCAACGTCTTCAACCTGCTGGCAGTGGGCGGGGCGTCGGCGCTCGCTGCGATCCCGCTCGGTGGCATCACCGTACCTGTCTCGGTGACGACGACCGACCTCTGGGTGATGTTGGGCGCCACGTTGCTGCTCTTGCCAGTTGTCCTCTCTGGCTATTCGGTCAATCGTCAGGAAGGTGCGCTTCTGGTCGCGCTCTATATCGCCTACCTCACCTATCTGGTGCTCGACGCGCTGCACCACCCTGCCCTAGCGGCATTCCGCACCTTTGCGCTAGGTTTTGCACTTCCCTTGCTGGTTGCGGGCGTACTGCTTCGTTATCTCACCCATATCACCCGTGATACCCCGCCGTCATAGCGCCTGCCCCAGTGTGTTATCATTATTGTGCCGAGGAGCGCTGCAAGCGGTCGTCCGCCCAGGCTCGGCTTACCCCAACGGCGCTCACCAAATCCCAACCCGCCGGGTTGGGGGACTGGTGAGCCCCCACCCGGCCACCGTTCAACGTCAAGGAGTCATTCGATGAACGCTGTGGCTGAACTTCTCCTCGTCGGCAAACCTTTTGCCGACTGCGCCATCGCCGACCCCGCCCTAGCGGAATGGGGGCGGCGCGAAATCGCAATCGCTGAAACCGAAATGCCCGCACTGATGGCGATTCGCCGTGAATACGCGGGACAAAAACCCCTTGCGGGCGCGCGGATCGCCGGCAGTCTCCACATGACCATCCAAACCGCGGTCTTGATCGAAACTTTGGTCGATCTCGGTGCAGAAGTGCGGTGGGCGAGCTGCAACATCTACTCCACCCAAGACCACGCCGCAGCGGCGATCGCCGCGCGCGGCATCCCCGTCTTCGCCCGCAAAGGTGAGTCGCTCGAGGAGTACTGGGACTACACCCACCGCATCTTCGACTGGGGCGAAGGGCGCTTTGCGAACATGATCCTCGACGACGGCGGCGACGCGACGCTGCTCCTTCACCTCGGGGTCAAAGCGGAGCACGAACCTTCGGTACTCGAGAACCCAACCAGCGACGAAGAGCGCGTCCTTTTTGCCCGGATCCGGGAGCAGCTGCGGCGCGACCCCCACTGGTATTCGCGGCGAATCGGAGAAATCCGCGGTGTCACCGAAGAGACCACCACCGGCGTGCATCGCCTCTACCAAATGCACGAACGGGGCGAATTGCGCTTTCCGGCGATCAACGTGAACGACTCGGTGACCAAATCGAAGTTCGACAACCTCTACGGCTGCCGCGAATCGCTGCTCGACGGCATCAAGCGCGCCACCGACGTGATGATCGCCGGCAAGATCGCAGTGGTCTGCGGCTACGGCGACGTGGGCAAGGGCTCGGCGCAAGCGCTGCGCGCGCTGTGCGCGCAAGTCTGGGTCACCGAAATCGACCCGATCTGTGCGCTGCAGGCGGCGATGGAAGGCTACCGGGTCGTGACGATGGATTACGCGTGCGACAAAGCCGACATCTTCGTCACCGCAACCGGCAACTACCACGTGATCACCCACGACCACATGGTACGGATGAAAGACCAAGCAATCGTCTGCAACATCGGCCACTTCGACAATGAGATCGACGTCGCCAGCCTGAGACAGTATCGCTGGGAGAACATCAAACCGCAGGTCGATCACGTGATCTTCCCCGATGGCAAGCGGATCATCCTCCTTGCCGAAGGGCGGCTGGTCAACCTGGGATGTGCAACCGGCCACCCCAGCTACGTGATGAGTTCGTCGTTCGCGAACCAGACCCTGGCGCAAATCGAACTCTTCAACCACCCGGAGCGCTATCCGGTGGGGGTCTATCGGTTGCCGAAGGTGCTCGACGAAAAGGTCGCGCGGCTGCAACTGACCCGCTTCGACGCGCAGCTCACGACACTGACGCCGGAGCAAGCGGCCTACATCGGGGTTCCCGTGGAAGGTCCCTACAAACCGGAGCACTACCGCTACTAGTCCGGACAGCGCGCGATGGCGATGAACCACTTTCACGCGCGCAGCAAACGCTCCCCTGCGGCGTCGCAACGGCGTGGGCACGAGGCATCCGTAGCCGTGTCCACGCCACCGCAGGCAGACCGTTCGCATTCCACCGCCACCACGACGCCGACGGACCTCTGTCGCCTCGACCTGCAGCTGGTCGCGCGGGGTCTTGCGCCGTCGCGCACTGCCGCGCAGCGGTTGATTGCCGCAGGCGCGGTGCATGTCGATGGCACGATCTGCCGCAAAGCGGCGCATCGGATCCCAGCCGACGCAACCATCATCGTCGCGGATACCGAACGCCCGCGCTATGTATCCCGTGCGGGTGACAAACTCGACGCGGCACTCACCACACTCGGCTGGTCGGTCGCCTGTTGCGTTGCGCTCGACGTCGGACAATCGACGGGCGGTTTCACCGACTGCCTGCTGCGCCATGGCGTGCGGCGCGTCGTCGGCTTGGAGGTCGGGCACGATCAGTTGGCGTCCCCGCTGCGCACCCAAGCGCTCGTGGTTTCCGCAGGCACGAATCCGGACGCAGCCGCCGTTCGTGACGTACCGATCGTCACGTTCGAAGGCGTGAATGCCCGCCATATCACCCCGGCGCAACTCGGCGCGCTGTTTCCGCCTGCCGGGTTCGACCTCATCGTCGGCGACCTCTCCTTCATCTCCGCGCGAACGGTGTGGCCTGCGGTTCTGGCCCTTGCAAGCAGCACCGCGCGGCTGATCTGGCTCGTCAAACCGCAATTCGAGCTGGGCCCCGCGGCGCTGAGCAAAAACGGCATCGTTCGCAATTGGGCGCAGCACGAACCCGCACTCAAACAGCAGATGGTCACGGCGCTGGCCGCACTCGGTTGGCACACCGTCGCGTGGTTCCCCAGCCCGATTCGGGGTGGCGGCGTCGGCAACCAGCCGGGGAATCAGGAGTTCCTGATCGCGGCGGTTCGGGGTACGCCCACGCAGACGAGCGATCCGGGTTCCCATTAGTCCGCTACCCAACACCGCTACCGATCGTTTGTGTCGCCGCCCTACCCTTCTAACCCGAAACAGGAAATCCGAAGATGGAGTACTCAGTCGAATTCTTTCCCCCGCAAACGCCTGAAGGCATGGCAAAACTGAGCGCCGCCGCCCAAAAGCTCCAAAACTCGGGACGCTTTGCCTACGCCTCTGTCACCTACGGCGCCGGTGGCAGCACCCGTGACCGCACTTTCGCTGCGGTCGACGCGCTGCAAGCGGCTGGCTGGGACGTCGCGCCGCACCTCTCTGGCATCGGTGCCACCGAAGCGTCGATCGTCACGATTCTCGACCGCTATCGGGCCGCAGGGATTCGCCGCTTGGTGCTGTTGCGCGGCGATCTCCCCTCCGGTGTCGTCGATCCCGGGCCGTTTCGTTACGCACGGGATCTCGTTGCGTTCGTGCGCGCCCGGTACGGTGACACCTTCTGGATTGCGGTGGCGGCGTACCCAGAGTACCACCCCCAAGCGAAGCACGCCACCGCCGACCTCGACGCGTTCGCCGCAAAAATGGCCGCCGGTGCCGACTGCGCGATCACCCAGTTTTTCTACAACCCGGACGCGTACGCCCACTTCAGTGACGAAGCGGCACGCCGCGGTGTCACGCAACCGATCATCCCGGGGATCATGCCGATCACCCAGTTTTTCCGCTTGGCCCGCTTCGCCGACAGCTGCGGCGCGGAAATCCCGCGCTGGATTCGGCGTAAGATGGAAGGGTTTGGCGACGACGTCGCGAGCATCCGCGCCTTCGGCCACGAGGTGGTTGCACGCCTCCTCGAACGGTTGCGCGCTTTGGGCGCGCCGGGGTTTCACTTTTACACGATGAATCAAGCCGAACCGACGTTGGCGCTGTTGTAACCGGTTGCCAAAAATCGATTTTTTCGGCATCATCGCGTAATGGTCGAGAACCGCCCACTTCCGCTCCTGGCGCTCCTTGCTGCGCTCCTGACCCTATCTGCTTGTAGCACGGTTGGGAACAACCGCTCTTGGCTGAGCGCCGAGCCCTACACCGTCGCCACCCAAGACGCCAGCGAAGAGGCTCAGGAAAATGAGGAGAAAGAGGAAGAGAGCGACGCGCTCGACGGTTGGCTCCAGGCGCTCGCCTACCGATCCCCGAATTATGGATTCGAGCTTCCGCAACGGGAAAACCGTTTACGCGAAGCGCTCAAGACCGCGTTCGAGCTCCAGGGTACTCCTTACCGCTTGGGTGGCACGGACGCGCAGGGGCTCGATTGCAGTGGCTTGGTGTGGGTGGCGTTCGCGAGCGCCGGTATCAAACTACCCCGTACCTCACAAGAGCAGTTTCACGCCACAGAGCGCATTGCACGCGACGCGTTACGTGCGGGCGATCTGGTCTTCTTCAAAACAGGAAGAAACAAAAAGCGCTCTGTCGACCACGTAGGCATCTATATTGGCAACGGCCAATTTCTCCATGCGCCGCGCCGGGGCAAAGCGGTCACCGTCGCTTCGATGGATGAGGCATACTGGACCAATCGATTTGTCGGCGCAGGTCGGGTTCCCGGTGTTACCCCTGAGAGCGTCTTACGCAACGCAACAGCAGAAGCCACCATCGCCGAAAGTGCGGACCACACACAGCCCACGACCCAAAGCAAACCGGCTCCGGCGAAAATGACGACGGCCAACACGAAGGGCAACACGACAGCAAAGGCGGCGGCCAAGACGGCCGCCAACACGACGGCTAAGACGACAGCTAGAAAGGTCTCTCAAGCACAACGTCCTCAAGCGGGCAAAGCGGTGGCTACTGCTTCGAAAAAGAAAGTTGCCCAAAAAGATACCGCCGTGAGGACGGAGACCTCTCAGGCAAGCAAAAAAGATGGGGTTCGCAACGCGAAAACTCTGGCGACGTCGGGAAAACCTCCGACTGACCGCCCCGTCAAGCGCACTCAGACGAACCACAAAAAACGGGAAGCGGCGCTCGCTACGACCGACGCTTCCCGCTGACGCCTCCCGCTTTCGTGACCGTTCCAGATCAAAACGCCGCAATCCCTGTTTGCGCCCGCCCCAGAATGAGCGCGTGGATATCGTGCGTCCCCTCGTAGGTATTGACCACCTCGAGATTCACCAGATGGCGAATCACGCCGAACTCATCGGAGATCCCGTTGCCGCCCAGCATGTCACGCGCCATCCGTGCGATTTCGAGCGCTTTGCCGCAGGAGTTGCGTTTCAGCATCGACGTCACCTCCGGCGCGGCGATTCCTTCGTCTTTCATCCGCCCCAACCGCAAACACGCCTGTAACCCGATTGCGATTTCGGTTTGCATATTGGCCAACTTCTTCTGGATGAGTTGGTTCGCGGCAAGCGGCTTCCCGAACTGCTTGCGGTCGAGCACATACTGCCGCGCCGTATGCCAACAGAATTCCGCAGCGCCCAGAGCCCCCCAAGCGATTCCGTAACGCGCCGAATCCAGGCACGTAAAGGGGCCGCGCAACCCACGGATCTCCGGAAAGACATTCTCTTCGGGGACGAACACCTCATCCATCACGATCTCACCGGTGATCGAGGTGCGTAGCCCCACTTTGCCGTGAATCGCTGGCGCGCTCAACCCTTTCATGCCCTTTTCGAGCACGAAACCGCGAATCTTGCCTTCGTCATCTTTTGCCCAAACGACGAAGACGTCGGCGATCGGACTGTTGGTGATCCACATCTTACGCCCAGTCAAGCGATACCCACCGGGGACCGCACGCGCCCGACTCTCCATGCTGCCGGGGTCGGATCCGTGGTTGGGTTCGGTAAGGCCGAAACAACCGACCCACTCGCCTCTGGCCAGCTTCGGAAGAAATTTCTGCCGCTGCGCTTCGGTGCCAAAGCGGTAGATCGGCAGCATCACGAGCGAACTTTGCACGCTCAACATCGAGCGAAAGCCGGAATCGACGCGTTCCACTTCGCGGGCGATCAACCCATAGCTCACCGCATTCATCGCGGCGCACCCATACTCGGTGGGCAGCGTGCATCCCAGAAGTCCCAGTTCCCCCATCTCGCGGAAAATCGCGCGATCGGTCTTCTCTTCGCGAAACGCTTCGAGCACCCGCGGCTGCAAGCGCTCCCGCGCGTAGCGCGCTGCGGTATCCCGTGCGGCGCGCTCCTCGTCGCTCAACTGATTTTCGAGTAAAAACGGATCTTCCCAACAAAAAGGGTGATGGCTCATCGATCTGCTCCCAGTACGCGCTTCTGTTGTTCATCGCGACACGGCGCGATCTCCATACGCCAAGCCGACACCGACGTCGTCGGATCCTGCTTGGCACCGAAACGGCTTGTCGGTGGCAACAATGCACGACAGCGGTTTCCTTCGTCACACCATTCATAGGGTGCAACAAAGGAAGAGTGGGTCAACACCACTTTCGGCAACAACCGGTTGGGTCGATAGACCCAAACACCGTGCGCGAAATGCGCATCCGGTGGCGGTTCCATGCCCGCACCGCTACCCCGCACTCGTGCCGTACGCAAGCGCACTCCACCGGGTTCGGCCGTGTACTCCTCTTCCCACCAGATCTTTTCGATGGAATGGCGCCAACGCAACGTCCCAGCTGCCCCCAATACCTCCTGAATCGGCGCCAAAGGGGCGTCCGGCAACGACACGTCACGCGCCCCCGACGCACCGAATGCCGCCCATGAGAGGCAAAGCAGCCAATGCATGGGTTAGCCATTCTGCCCCGTAGGTGGTTCCATACGCTTTTCCGCTGTACCGGCGGAAGCCCGAAGAGCGGAGTCGTCGCGCGTTGGTTCCTCTGAGCGAAACCGATACAGGCGAACGATGAGCAGCCCGGCCGCAAAGATCCCAGCAAGGTCGGCAACCCACCACGGTGTTGCCAAAAGGATTGCCGCCGCCACTGCCCAGAGCCGCTCCCACCAAGCGAGGGAACCACCTTTACGGGCGCCGACGATGGCGTACCCCCAACACCCTATGGCGAACAGGGCGCGCAGGATCGCCCACAAAACCGCCCACCAAGCAGGGTCGCCTTGCAACATCAACGCGGGGTCATAAACGGCAAGATAGGGAACGACAAAACCGGCAATTCCCAGCTGAAACGCTTTGAGACTGGTGGGCAGTGGGGGTGATTTCGCAACGCTCGAAGCGGCATACGCCGCCAGCGCCACAGGAGGCGTGAGATCAGCCATCAAACCGAAATAAAAGACGTACATATGGCTGACGATGAGCGGTACGCCCAACTCGAGGAGCGCTGGCGCCGCGATCGCACTGACGATGATGTAATTGGGGATCGTCGGGATCCCCATCCCCAAGACGAGACAAATCAGCATCGTCAAGACGAGCGCCAGCAACAGATGCTGCTCGCCGACAGAAAGGATATAACCGGCAAGCGACGTCGCAGCACCCGTCAGCGTCAGCACGCCGATGATCACCCCAACGATCGCACAAGCCACGCCAACGGGTAATGCCTGCATCGCTCCAACGACGAGACTCTCACGCACCAGATGCAACGTGTTTCGTCCCTCACGACGCCAAAGGAGCACCACTCCCAACGCGGCCAGAAGCAGCAACACCGGCAAGACGCCCCAGCGTACGACCAGCGCCCCCCAAACGCCAACGGCAATCCAGAAGAGGTATCGAAACGCTTGCCGCGACAACATCGCCGCCACAGCGGTTCCCAAGACGAGCACCGCGGTAAGCGCCAACCCTGCCATCCCCGCATACATCGGGGTATAACCCGCGAACAATAACCAGACGAGCCCAGCGAGCGGCAACACCAAATACCACCGCGAGCGCAACGCCTGCCATGCGTTGGGGCAATCTTCAGGCGCCAGTCCCTCTAGGCCGCGTCGCTTCGCTTCCAGGTGCACCATCCAAAATACCGTAGCGAAATAGAGCAGTGCCGGCACGATCGCCGCACGGACGATTTCGGCGTATGGAACACCGATGTTTTCTGCCATGATGAATGCCACCGCCCCCATCACGGGTGGCATCACTTGCCCACCCATCGACGCAGTTGCCTCTACCGCTGCGGCAAAAGTCGGGGAAAATCCACCGCGTTTCATCAAAGGGATCGTGAATTGTCCGGTCGTCAAAACGTTTGCCACCGCGGAACCGGAAATCGTCCCCATCAACGCCGACGAAAGCACCGAAACTTTCCCAGGTCCGCCCGCCGCGCGACCCACCAACCCCAACGCCACGTCGTTGAAGAGTTGCACCATCCCGGCCCGTTCCAAGAACGCACCGAAAAGGATGAAGAGAAAGATGTACGTCGCGGAGACGTAGATTGGAATTCCGAAGATCCCCTCAGCGCCGAAACTGAGCTGCTCGACTACCTGTTGCCATGCATAACCGCGATGGGCGAGCGCCCCAGGCGCCCACTGACCAAAGAGCGCATACAACAAAAAGAGCGCACAGAGAAGGGGCAGAGGCCAACCCAACACCCTTCGTGCGGCTTCGAAGACCAGTATCAAGAGCGCAACGCCCACGACAAGATCGGCTTGGGTCGGATCACCGGCGCGCAGGATCAGATCATGTTCGAAAACACCATAATAGAGAGCCAGAGACGCCGCGCCAAGCGCGAGCAACAAACCACCGATCCCACCGCCCCGTACCGGCGGCGCCGCCGCTGCAGCAAGGCGGCGCGCCGGATAGAGCAAAAAAGTGAGTGCGAGCAAAAACGCAACGTGCCACTCCCGGATGAGTTGCGACGACCAGGGATGGAACGCCGCGACCACCAGTTGATAACACGAAAACGCAAGCGCGACCCCACCCACCAACCACCGCCATCCGCGGGCAAGCGCCGCAAGGCGCGCAACCGCTTCCGACTCTTCGGCGTGGGGTACATGGGGTGGTGAAGCAGTCGGCTTGACCGCCCCACCCGTACCGATGGCTTGACGCATCGCGTCACCCAAGCTCTGTCACACAGAGAGGATCAGCTCAACACACCCCGTTCGCGGTAGTAACGGGCCGCCCCTGGATGCAGCGGTGCCGGCGGATTCTTTGCCGCCCGTTCGAGCTGGATCCCTTTTGCGGCACTGTGCGCCGCGACCAACGCATCGCGATGCGCGAAGAGCGCTTTGGTGATCGCATAGACAACCGCTTCGTCAACCCCCGCATGGGTGGCAAGATAATTGCGGATCGCCACCGTCGGTACCTCCTCGCTCTGCCCTTCGTAGGTCCCGGCTGGGATGGTCTCAGACTGGAAGACCGGGTTGCCGATTTTCGCCACCACCGCTTCGGGGACGGGCACGAGCACGATCGGTAACGCTGCGGCCAAGTCGCGCACCGCCGCAACCCCCAACCCGGCGGAGATCAGTGTCGCGTCCAGTTGTCGGTTCTTCATCAACTCCACCGACTCCCCGAACGACACATATTCGACTTTCCCCAGGTCGTCGTAGGAAAAGCCCGCCGCTTGAAAGATCGTTCGGGCGTTGATCTCGGTACCACTACGGGGCGCGCCAACCGCAACCCGTTTCCCTTTGAGATCGGCCAAGGACCGAATTCCCGAATCTTTAGTTGCGACGATCTGGATGTAGTTGGGGTAAATCGCCGCCAGGGTACGCAGCTGTTTGAGCGGCGTTTGGAAACCCGCTTCGGCGTCACCATTCCACGCGTGCGCGAACGTGTCCCCCAACGTGAACGCCACTTCACCTCGCCCTTTCGCAAGCAGGTTGAGGTTTTCGGCAGAGGCCTTGGTAGATTGGACGTTAACTTTGGCATTGGGCAGTACTTGGCCAACGGCCTGCGACAGCGCGACACCGAGCGGATAATAGACACCGCTCGTCCCCCCCGTGAGGATCGTCACGAAGGTTTGACCCTGCGCTTGAGCGTGCCATGCAACGGGCAGCAACAGGGCTGCAAGCGAACTGTGCAAGAATTCCCGTCTTTTCATCACCGTCTCCTTTGGTTGTGGGTAAAACTTTTTTGATCTTTATTTAGGATAACTCAAATCACCCCCTTTTGGCGCAAAGCGGCGATTTCGGCTGTGTCATACCCCACCGAACGCAGTACGTCCTCGGTGTCGGCACCAAGAAGCGGCGGCGCGTTGCGATAGGTGACAGGAGTTTCGGAAAAGCGAATGGGATTGGCCACCTGCGGAACTTCGTCCGCAAGCGGATGGGGCAACAGGCGCTTCATTTCACGATGAATCACCTGCGGGTCGGCGAAAACCGCAGCCAGATCGTTGATCGGCCCACAAGGCACGCCAACCGCTTCCAACGCACGGATCCAATGCGCCGTTGGCTGTTTGCGCGTCTCTTGCGCAATGAGTGGAATCAAGAGGTCACGATGAGCAACCCGCGCCGCGTTGGTGGCAAAACGGGGATCGACAGCCCACTCGGGGTGCCCCAACTGCTCGGCAAGCCGCGCAAATTGCGCGTCGTTCCCCACCGCGATGATCATGTGGCCGTCGGCGCTGGGAAAATCCTGGTATGGAACAATATTCGGATGGGCGTTGCCCAGCCGATCGGGCACCCTACCGGAAACGAGATAATTGAGCGCCTGATTCGCCAGGCACGCCACCTGAACATCCAAAAGCGCCAGGTCGATATGCTGACCCCGCCCCGTCTTTTCTCGCGCGGCCAGCGCCGCAAGAATCGCGATCGTCGCGTACAACCCGGTGAGAATGTCGGTGAGCGCAACACCGACCTTCATCGGGCCGCCACCAGGCTCGGAATCGGGGCGGCCGGTTAGGCTCATCAACCCACCCATGCCCTGGATGAGAAAGTCGTAACCCGCGCGGCCCGCGTACGGCCCGGTTTGACCAAAGCCGGTGATCGAACAGTAGATGAGGCGCGGATTGCGCGCAGCCAGCGTCGGGTAATCGAGGCGATACCGCGCAAGCCCACCCACCTTGAAATTCTCGACCACCACGTCCGCACGTTGTGCCAGCCGATGCAGCACCGCTTGCCCTACGGGCTGGGTGAAATCGACGGTCACCGAGCGTTTGTTGCGGTTTGCGCAGAGGTAGTAGGCCGATTCCCCTGTTTCGTTACCCTTCCGATCGCGCAACCACGGCGGCCCCCATTGCCGGGTATCGTCACCACGACCAGGTCGTTCGATCTTGATCACCTCAGCCCCTAGGTCGGCCAACAGTTGCGTCGCCCATGGCCCGGCCAAGATTCGTGACAGGTCGAGCACGACCAATCCTGTCAAAGGTCCGGTTCGGCACGCGTCACGATCGGTCACGGAATCATTCGCCATGGTCACCAAACCCCAGCGGTTTCGAGTTGTGCAACGGCCTGCGCCGCCCACCCCCGGTTCGCCGCAGGGCTCGCAGGGCTGGGATGAAGCATCGTGACGACCTTGGGCGTGGGTATCGTCTGCGCGGGCCGATCGGGTCGATCACCCTTTTCTGGCAAGACGATGGCAGCTTCCTTCCCCGCGGTGCATGCGAGCGCCTGCGCCACCCGTTTTGTCGCCCATTGCCCAATCCCAACCACCCATTCGGGTTGCAACAGCGAGACCACCGCGCGCAAATAGGCGTCACACTGCGTCAATAGGGGTTCCCGCACCGCAGCGGGCAGTTTGTCCGGCGTGACGTTACGCCCATGCGCCAAGAACGCCAGCGGACAGTAGTTGAGGACGAAATGGTCGGCGAAAAACCGTTGCGGGGTGCCAAACCGCTTAGCGAACATACCCCAAAGGCGCACTCCAGAAACTTCGCGACGCGGACAGGAAAACCCACGCACCGGTTTTTTCGGATCTTGGCGGGGCGGCGCTTCCACCGGCGCAATGATGCCCAGCCAATCGCGGACGCTCGGGACGTCGCCAAACGGAATCCCAGTCTGGACCATCCCGAACGGCCCCGGATTCATGCCGACAAAGAGCACCCGTTTCCGGCCGCTGCCATAGCGACGCAGGTACGCTTCGTGCGGTGCCCACGCATAGGTGAGCGGCGCATAGACGTGGGTAATCGCCGGTGCGTGCGCAGCGATCGCTGCCGCCTCCGACCACGGCAGCGTCCTATTCCGAAAACAGAGCGTAAGCGCAACGAGCGGGTGATCCGCTGCGATCACGCGAAGAGTTCCGCTAAAAAGTTCTGCATCGCTTGCCACGAACGGGCATCGGCCTTCGCGTTATAGACCGTGCCGAAGTCCGGGTCGTTTGCTTCTGGATTGGTGAACGCATGCATCGTGTGGCCGTAGGCGTGGAGCTGCCAGTCGGCCCCCGCGTCGGTCATCTCTTTGGCAAAAGCAAGAACGGCGTCCGGTTTTGCCATCGGATCGTCCCAGCCGTGCAACGCAAGCACCTTCGCAGTGATTTTGTTGTCTGTGGTATTGCCAGGCGGCGTGAAGAGCCCATGGAAACTCACCACCCCTTTCACCGGCGCACCGACCCGCGCCAGATCGAGCACCGAAAGCCCACCGAAGCAAAAGCCGATCGCAGCGACTTTTTCCGGATCGACTTCGGGCTGCATCGCCAACGCATGAATCGCCGCTTGCAGCCGTTTTTGCAGCAGTGCGCGATCCTGCACCAGGGGGGTCATCAGCGCCGCATTCTCCTCGCGCGATCGCCCCAACACCCCTTTGCCATAAACGTCCATCGCAAAACCGACGTACCCCAGTTCGGCAAGACGCTTTGCCTTGTCGACTTCGAACGCACTGCGGCCTGCCCACGCGTGCGCCACCGCAACCGCCGGGCGCTTGCCTTGCACGCGATCATCCCACGCCAGGATTCCTTCGAACGTTTTGCCATCGACCACGTATTCGATAGCGCGCGTCTGAATGCCCATCTTTCCCTCCTTACCGTGTCATGAAAAACCGATAACGTGCCGAGCCCACCGCCCCTCAACCCTGCCACGCATGGGCCACAAGGAGATCGTACGGCACAGTGTCGAGAACCGATTGGTCGGTTGCTTCGAGCACAACCGGCGGCGCGACGCCCGCTTCCAGCGCCTCGATCCAGCGCCAAAGACAGACACACCAGCGATCGCCCGCTTTGAGGCCAGGAAAACGCCATTCGGGTCGCGGAGTGACCAGATCGTTACCCCGCTGCAAAGAAAATTGGAGAAACGCGTCGGTGACGCGCACACAAATGGTGTGCGCCCCGGGATCTTCGGGGTGCGCACAGCAGTGACCGTCGCGCGTAAAACCGGTCAACGGGGCAAAAGAACAGGGCGCCAACGGCTCGCCGAGCACATTGACACCTAGGATCACAGGGGGTTCGGTTTCGGGGTATTCCGCCATACGCGGAATCATACCCGATCAAGGCCGAATGTAGGCGTACCCCTCTTTTGCCTGCAAGCGCGCCACTTCCGCAACGCCACTGGGAACGATTTTCGCCTCCAGCGCCAGTTTCTCTTTGGGAATTTGGAATGCCGTCAACGTGTTGTTGCAGACGCGGAACTCCACCCCGCGGTTGGCCAGTGCGCTGATCCGCTCCTCAAACGGTTTGCCATTGTGGTCCACCGCGTCCTCCAAGATGAACTGGACGCCGGCTTTACCGTTCGCGACGACGACGATCTTTGCGGTTGGGTCGGCGTCAAGGTGGTTACGGATGTTGTTGAGCCCGCGCGCAGCCTCTTCCACTCCTTGGGTGAAATGGTAAACCGCTTTCACCGGTTCATCGGCGCGGACCGTTGGAACCCACGCGCCAAGCGCAACAGTAGCAAGCAACGTACGCACAAAGGCTCTTTTGTTCATGGGGTCTCTCCTTCGGGATCGATTCAACGTGTGAAAATCGCTTCAGTTTTCACCCCAATAGTGCCACCACTGACGAGATCGATCACTGCCATCGCTATCGCATCAGGGTTTTCCAATGGTAGCATAAGTCGATTGCAAGATAGTTTTGCGCGCAGATCCGGTGTAGTGGCCACAGCGAAAACCCAAGCGTCTTCTGACCAAAGCGGAGGGCCAAAGGTCTCACCTCGCCAGACTTCTACTTTCGGAATCGCCGCACGTTTATAGCCTTCGACAAGTACGAGATCGCATGGTTGCAGAGCAGCCAACAACTCGGACAACATCGGCTCTCCGGCCTGATTTTCATGGATCACCGCCCAGCGCCGAGGTGATGCAACCACGACCTGACGCGCGCCAGCATGGCGATGGCGCCAGGAATCCTTTCCGGGATGATCGATATCGCTCATGTGATGGGCGTGTTTCACGACGGCGATGTTCCACCCTTTTGCTGTCAGCGCAGCAACCACCTGAGTGACCAATGTCGTTTTTCCGCTACCCGACCATCCCGCAAAGCCGATCACGGGCGCCCCGTTTGGCGCACGCACCAAGGGAACAATGTGGTGACTGCCGGCAGGTTTTTTCTCCGACGCAAAAACCCCAGCGGCAGTCATCCACTCGGTTGCTCTCATTGCCGCCGTCCCGTGATCTCTTGATACCAGACCGCGTGGTGTTGTTTTGCCCACGCTTCGTCCACGTAGCCGGTCTTCATCCCGTCAAGCGACCCTTCCGAACCGATCGTTCCAATATAGATATGGCCAAACGCCATCGCGATCATGAGGAGCGCGGCCGAGGCATGGAGGATATGCGCAAGCTGCATGTCCTGGCGGGTCTGACCAAAGAGCGGGAAATCGAGAATCAGTCCAGTCACCGTGACCGTCAACCCCAGCACGGTCACACCCACCCAGAACCAAAACTTCTCGCCGAAATTGAAGCGTCCAGAGGGAATTTCCTCCCCGGAAAGTAAACCACCGAACTTTTTCGCCCAAAGCCAATCTTGGTCGGTCAAGAGGTTGTCTTTCGCCCACCGCAAGATCATCAACACCAAAAAGAACCCAAAGACAGGGCCCGTATAGTTATGGACATTCTTGGCTACCCACAATAGCGCAGCATTAACCGAAGTACCGAAGACCGGTTCGATGAGATGCTTACCAAAGAGAAGGCCCAATCCGGTTAGTGCGAGAAGCACAAAGCTGAGTGCCACGATCCAATGAACCAAGCGCTCGTAGAACGTGAAGCGAAGCAACTTCCTTCCCGTTGCAGGTTCATGGAGCTTGATCGTCCCCTTTACCAAATAAAAAAGGGTGATCGCCACCATCACCGCCAGGATTAACCATCCGCCCCACACGGTGATCGGGCCATTACGGATTTGCCGCCATGTGTTCCCCTCGGATTGGATGAGGACGTTCGCTTCCGGCGTCTGAATCGAGGTCACCCCGGGCGCATAAAGAGTACGCCGAACGCCATCAAAAAAGGCCGCGTTATTGTGCCCTTGAGGCACAACCATTGCAGCGGGAGCATTCGGATCGATCCGTCCGCCCCGCGTCTCACCGACTTCGGCGCCCTGCGCGGAAACGGTGAAAAAAAGCAGGCAGAACACCAGAATTCCCGCCTCTTTCCACCCAATTAGCCAACGTTCACCAAACCCCTTCATGACACGTTCTCCTCTTACTGAACGCGGACATATTCGCTCTGTTTCTTCGTCCGCGTATTCACCGCTTCGAGCCAAGCCTGACGATCGCCGGCGAAAGGCGCCGAGACGTACGAAGGAGGATCGTAGGCCGCCGTGCTTTTCCCAGGGGTGTAATCTTGTGGTTTTTCCGTACAGGCCGTCAAAAACAGCCCCGCGATCACCAATAAGCCTGTGCCCCAATGTCTCAACATGGCCTCCCCTCCTCTCAACGCTTGTTCGGAGTTGCCGATTGCCCAGACTCATTGCCATAAGCAACCCGCCAGCCCCACAGTTCGACACCATAACCGCGGCGCAACACCCGCTCCCGCATAATGTCGGAGAGCACTTCGGCATCCCCCGCGATCAATGCTTTGGTCGAACACATTTCCGCGCAAAGCGGCAATTTACCTTCCGCCAGTCGGTTGCGACCATACTTTTTCAGCTCCTCCTCGGAACCGTTCTCGCCAGGGCCACCTGCACAGAACGTGCATTTATCCATCTTGCCGCGTGCGGCAAAAGCGGTAGCGCCATTGGGGAATTGCGGCGCACCGAAGGGACAGGCGTAGAAGCAGTAGCCGCACCCGATGCATTTGTCTTTGTCATGCAATACCAACCCTTCTTCGGTCCGGTAAAAGCAGTTGGTGGGGCAGACCGCCATGCAGGGGGCATCCGAACAGTGCATGCACGCCACCGAGATCGACTTCTCACCCGGTTGTCCTTCGTTGAGGGTAACGACGCGCCGGCGTTGAATCCCCCACGGCACCTCATGTTCGTTTTTGCAAGCCGTAACGCAACCATTGCAGTTGATGCACCGTTCGGCATCGCAGACGAATTTCATTCGCGCCATCGTTAAGCTCCTTCGTTATGCCTTTTTGAGGCGGCAAAGCGTCGTTTTCGTTTCCTGCATCATCGTCACGACGTCATAGCCATAAGTCGTTGCAGTATTGACCGCTTCGCCGCGAACGATTGGATGCGCTCCTTCCGGGTAGAACGGCAACATGTCCTGACCCATCCAATGGCCAGAGAAGTGGAACGGCAGAAAGACCGTGCCAGGAGGAACGCGATGGGTAATCCGCGCTTTGACTTTGATCCGAGCACCCGTCGGGGTTTCTATCCAAACCCATTCACCATGCCGGACGTTGGCATTGTTGGCGTCGCGCGGGTTCACCTCGACATACATCTCCTGCTGCAATTCTGCAAGCCACGGGTTGGAACGGGTCTCCTCCCCACCCCCTTCGTACTCGACCATCCGCCCCGAGGTCATGATGATCGGGTACTCTGTGCTGATCTCCTTCACCTGCTGTTGCAAGGTCTTGAAGAGCGTTGGCAAACGCCAGAATTTCTTGTCCTCATGGGTCGGATATTGGTCGACCAGATCGGGGCGCGGCGAATAGATCGGCTCGCGATGTTTGGGCACCGGATCGGGGAAGTTCCAGACCACGGCACGTGCCCGGGCATTGCCATAAGGCAAGCAACCATGATTCTTCATCACCACCCGAATGATCCCGCCGGAGAGATCGGTTTTCCAGTTCTTGCCTTCAGCCGCTTGCTTCTCCGCCTCGGTCAATTCGTCCCACCAACCCAACTGTTTGAGCAATTTGTCGTCAAATTCAGGATGCCCACCTTTGATATCTGCTCCCTTGGGATACGATCCCTCTGCAGCGAGCAGAGAAACGCCATTTCGCTCGACACCGAAGTTGGCCCGGAAACAGCCGCCCCCCTCCATCACCGGCTTCGACGTATCATAAAGGTTTGGGGTACCGGGATGTTTCATTTCCGGCGTCCCCCAGCACGGCCAGGGGAGGCCAAAGTATTCGCCGTCACAGGGACCACCGTTGGCACGGAGCGTCTTGACGTCGAAGGTGTGCATGTACTTCATGTGCCGCTTGATCCGTTCTGGCGAGATACCCGAATAGCCGATCGTCCAGGTACCGCGGTTGATCTCGCGCAGAATATCCTCGACGTCTGGCTCTTCCCACCCGCGGGCGTTTTTGGTCACCTTGATGTTTTTGCACAGCTCGTTCGCAAAGCCAAACTTTTTCGCGAACGCGTACATGATCACGTGGTCAGGCTGTGATTCGAAGAGCGGTTCGATCACCTTTTCCCGCCACTGCACGGAACGGTTCGACGCGGTGCAGGAGCCTTCGGTCTCGAATTGAGTCGCTGCCGGCAGGAGATAAACGCCGTCTTTGCGTACCATCGCTGCCATCGCTGCGGTAGCCGAAGGATAGGGGTCGATCACGACCAGCGTGTCGAGCCGTTTCATCGCTTCGACCATCTCTTTGCCGCGCGACTGACTGTTGGGCGCGTGCCCCCAAAAGACGACCGCTTTGAGATTGGTTGGCTGATCCATCTTGGCCGGATCTTCCATGACCCCGTCGATCCAGCGCGAGACGGTAATTCCCGGACGTTCCATCAACTCCTTGGAAGCAAAACGGGCTTTCATCCACTCGTAGTCGACACCCCAAACGCGACACCAATGCTTCCAAGACCCTTCCGCGATCCCGTAGTAACCCGGCAGTGAATCAGCGTTGGGCCCGATGTCGGTTGCTCCCTGGACGTTGTCATGGCCACGGAAGATGTTGGTGCCGCCGCCTGAAACACCGACATTACCCAGTGCAAGCTGGAGGATGCACATCGCACGCGTGATCGCATTGCCGATCGTATGCTGCGTTTGGCCCATGCACCAAACGACGGTGGAGGGACGATTCTCCGCCATGATTTTTGCGATCATATGGACTTGGTCGTCGGAAACTCCGGTGACCTCTTCGACACGCTCAGGGGTCCAATATTCGACCTCCTTGAGCACTTCGTCCATTCCATAGACACGTTCGGCAATGTATTTTTTGTCTTCCCAGCCGTTGGCGAAGATATGACGCAGAACCCCATAAATCAGAGGGATATCACTGCCTGATCGGATGCGGACAAAGTAATCGGCTTTGGCGGCGGTACGGGTAAAGCGCGGATCGACGACGATTATCTTCGCGCCGTTTTCTTTCGCATGGAGCACGTGCAACAACGAGACCGGGTGCGCTTCTGCGGCATTGGAACCGATGAAGAGGATCGCCTTGGAGAAGTGCATGTCGTTGTAGGAATTGGTCATCGCCCCGTAGCCCCAGGTATTCGCAACCCCCGCTACCGTGGTCGAATGGCAGATACGCGCCTGATGGTCACAGTTGTTGGTGCCCCACATCGAAACGAATTTGCGCAAAAGATATGCTTGTTCGTTACTGTGTTTCGACGATCCGACCCAATAGACACTGTCGGGACCAAACTGCTCACGCAGTTTCAAAAGGCGGGCGCTGACCTCGTCGAGCGCTTCTTGCCAACTGATCCGCTTCCATTTACCGTCGACGAGCTTCATCGGATATTTCAAGCGATGCTCGCCGTGACCGTGCTCACGTACGCTTGCCCCTTTGGCGCAATGCGATCCCAGGTTGATCGGCGAATCGAAGACTGGTTCCTGACGGATCCAGACACCATTTTTCACCACCGCATCGATCGCACACCCCACCGAACAGTGCGTACAAACGGTGCGTCGTACCACTTCACCGCTTGCTGGGTTGACCGTTTGAGCCGTCTGCGCTTCCGCTGGCGCAACCCACCGACCAGAACCTGTGCCGAGAAAGGTCGCTCCAGCTGCCGAAGCCAATCCCGCTCGTTTCAAAAACTCCCGCCGCGACAGCATCGGCGCGGAAAGGCTGCGCGCAGACCCAACCGTGGAATTGCTTACCCTTTTCTTGGTCAACATCTTATTTCTCCTTGTTCACTCTCGCTTTGGGCCAGATCCCGCCTCATCAAATACGTGCGGTACGAAAATATTTTTTCTGATGCCCCGAAAGCGTCTGTTTGCGCGCAGTAGGAGGCAACGCTTCGTTGCTCATTGGTACGGCTTCTGCGGATACAGCTGCGACCAACGTTCCACCGCCAATCGCCGACGCACCGAGTGCTCGGAAAAAGCGGCGACGATCCACATTGATCGATGTGTGCATTTCGCTGTTGGTTTTCATGGTGTCCATGGGCAACTCCTTTTCTTTCTCACACTTCCACTTCCCAGTAAAAAGCTTCCAACGTCAAAAAGGCATCGAGCAGCTCTGCCAGCGCACGGTACCCACCAGCATTGGGAGCTTCGGCAAGGGCAGTAGCAAATCGCCCTGCCCATGACCAGACGAAGCGAACGAAAAAGTCACGTTGTGCCGTTTCGTCCCGCAGCGCGATCAAATGGGTCATCACTTCGAGCACCGCCGCGATGTGATCCTCGGGCTCACTGATCTCCGCACGCCGGTGCAACCCTTTTTCAGCCCACCAGGAGCGGAGTTCGGCCAGCGGCTCTTCCATCATGAATCCCGTCAGATAAAACGAACCGTACGGGATCACCTCGGGGCGAGAGACGCCATAGAAAAGCCGTTCGTACTCCTCTGCCCAGACTGCTGGCGGCTGAGTCTCCAAAGCCTGCGCGAACTGCCGCCAAGCCGTCACGAGGCGCGTCGTTTCGTCACCACTCCCCCCATAATGAGCTGCCAACCGTTTCGCCGCTTCCATCAACTCGGCGCTGGGTGGTTCAGCCAGCAACGCGCTGAACATCGCATAGTGTTCGACCCGCGCCTGCACCACTGTATCGTCGACGAAAGCGTCCGTTACCGTCATCTCAAAGCTCCCAAATGCGAACGGGGTCGGTTTCACGGAACTGTGCCTTGACACGGCAATCGGCACAGAGCCGCAAGAGAAGCTGACGATCCGGTTGGCCGAAAAGGGGATGCGATTGGAGCGTGGCCACCATTTTGTCGAGCACCGAGCGAGGTCCAAGAACAGCGCCACACTCTGCGCAATAGGCTGGCTCCGACTGCCGCAGGATCACAGCTTGGTTCGCTTCCTGTGAGGGATTCCAACGCGGAGTGAGTTCGATTGCTTGCTCCGGACACGTGTTGGCGCACAGCCCGCATTGCACACAACGCGCCTCCGTGAATTGAAGCTTCGGAATACCCCCCCCCGCCTGCAACGCTTGGGTGGGACAAACCCCGGTACAGGCGAAACAAAGCGTACACCGATCCGTAACTGCCACAGCGCCCCACGAAGAGCCAGACGGTAACAAAACTGGCGCATCGACCTGACGCTCGGCTGCAAGCTTGGCGAGTGCGTCGCGAATCAGGCGCATCGAATCGTTTTTTTCCGTTTGCAAGCGAAAACGGAACCGCCCCGGCGAGACATACGGTGAAAGGGGTGCTGAAAAGCGCTTCGTGAGCGCTTCCGGTGTGGTTTCGCAAACGATCGATACACGCTCCGCTGCATACGGATCACCGAGCGCCTCGAATACTGTTTGGACAATCGCGGCGGCACGTAACAAGGCCGGTTTTTCCATCTCGGCAGCGCTGACCAGCACTATCTGCGCAACACCGCGCAACAGGGCATAGAGCAACCACTCTTCGTTGAAGATCGTGGTTCGCCAAATCGGCAGAGGCAAAAAGTGGTCGGGTAATTCTCCCCCTTCGGCCTCCCATTGCGCCAAAGCGCCACGCCACCGTTCGTCGTAACAAAGGAGTGTGCACGGAGTCTCATCGGACCACGCGTCGAGCGCTGCTGAAAGCGCGGTCGACCAATCGGCTGGGCGCGGGTACTGAAAACGCACGGCACCTGTTGGACAAACCCCGACACAATCCCCGCACCCTTGGCACCAGTAAGGATCAATGGCGACATGATCCCCTGAAGGCCGGATCGCTTGCGTATCACAGACCTCGAGGCAACGAGAACACCCCCCGATCCGATTCCGTTCATGAGCACAAAGCGCAGAGGAGAAGCGCACGTAACGGGGTTTTTCCCACTCCCCTATGAGCTGCACAAGTGCAAGCACTGCAAGGGCCTGATCAAGCGGATCGCTGCCTGGAGCGAAGTAACCCACAGGCAATTCGAAACCAGACCAGTGAGGCGTTGCCTGCAGATCGAGAATCAAGTCACAGGCAATCTCACCTTGTTCATCACCGCATTCCCACAGAACGCGGTAGGCGCCTGCATGCCCTTCGATCGCCGCGCGATCTACAGGAAGCACCAACGCGTCCGGGTGGGCAGCACGCAACGCGGCGAGACGGTGGTGATGTGCAGTTGCCAGAACAATGACGGCACACGCTTGCTGGACACGCTCACCCCAACCGAAAGCAACATCAGGATCCCCAATGATCGCCAGTCGATTGCCGACCGTAAATTCGAGCGCAGGAACCGGCGCAAAGGATGGAAGCGCCGCAATCGCGGCTAAGGCGCGTTCACGAGGCGAATTGCTCATCCTCATCCCCTCCCCCTTTTCTAACCACAAAAATAGTGACTATCTGAACGCGTATGGGAGGGAAAAGCAACTGACGCGGTGCACAAGGGTGGTCTCTCCGTTGTGAACGATCGTTATCGTTTGCTGAGCACTATAAACAAAGGAAGATTGAACTGCAATTTTGAAATTCTGAATCAATCAGTTTTTGTGTTCACAAAATTATAAGAAGGCACAAACTGGACGCTTTTTTCTTCAATTTCAATGGATTGCGATCGAAACTCCGCCTGCGCTACATCGCCAGTTAGTTTTTGCGCCTCCGCCTCAACCGGGGCCTGCGCCACTACTTCTTCGTCTGGTGAAGCAGCGCGCGTATCTCCCAAATCCTGGCTCTGCTGTTCTTCGCGATACAAACAAGAAGTGACGTTTTGCCATTGGACGAGTGCTTTGGCCTCGTCCTCGCTCAGCAGCGGGTCTTTCGTGACATCGATGAAATCGCTGTCGAGTTCGTCCGGTTGGCCAAATGCCCCCGTTGCCCAAAGGCGTTGCAATGCTTCCTGGCGAACCTCTTCAGGAGCATCAGACGCCAAGAACGGCGTCAGATCACCGTCAGGCGGTACCGCAGCAAGCGCTGCACGCCAGCGGGTAACCGCTTCACTTTCTTGCGCCGCTCGTTTGCGTTTTGCCCAACCTCGCCAATCGATCATTCGTCGCCCCCCATCTCCTCGTCCGTCGACCGCTTGAGTATTCCCAGCGGGTCGTTGCGCCGCACCCTACGTTTGCGTTCAGGTCGATAGTGCGCCAAGGCGAACACCCGCAGCGGATCCCACAACGGCGAAGGCAGTGGGCATGATTCCACCCATTCACCACCGTCCATCCAACGCGCGGCTTCGTTTTGACTGACTGTCACATGCCGCGGCGTCGGCCACGCCTCGCCTTCGTCGCACCGCAACAAGACGAAGAGCATGGGGTGCGGCGCCGTTACGTTGAGGTAGATCCCTTCTGCTTCCGCTGGAAAGATTCGAAGTGGCAACGGCCCCATCGCAAAACATTTGCGCATGGCATCGTCTTGGAGCACCGCAATGGTTCGCCCCCCTACTTCGGAGCGTGACGACCATGAAAGACCCTCTGGCATGGCAACGTGAAACGCGGTCACCTGCCAATTGCCGTCACTCCACGGCGTCTGACTGGGAACCCATTCGAGCACTACGTAACCCGATAATTCGACCTCTTCCATATTGCTCATCGTAATCTGAGGCACGTTAGAATGCAAGACCATCGATTGCGCAAGGAGCCAACGATGCAAAACCCAAAACCACTTCTGAGCTACGCTCAGATCCCCCTCACCCAAACGATCTCCGCATGGGACGAAACGGGTACGCAACGGGAAATCGCGATCGCTGCCGAACGTCCCTTGACCGTGTACGTCAACAAACGAGAGATCGTCACCTTGATGACGCTTGGAGCTGCTCCGGAGGCATTGGTGATCGGTTACTTGCGCAATCAACGGTTGGTCAGTTCGCTTTCGGCGATCGCGTCGGTCCAGGTCGATTGGGAAGTCGAATCAGCAGCAGTGTGGCTTCATGAGCTTGCCGCGCTCGATTCTGACCGCCTAATGCAACGAACCGTGACAACGGGCTGTGGTCAGGGAACGGTTTTCGGTTCGATCATGGAAGCGGTCGAGGCTGCGTCGTTACCCACCACTGCCTCTATTCACCACGAAGCGATTGGCGCGCTTTTGGAAGCAGTTCGTCTGCGTCCAACGCTCTACAAAACCGCAGGCGCAATCCACGGTTGTGCCCTCGTTGCCGTGAACGAGACAGCGGTAGCGATTCGGTATTACGTGGAAGATGTCGGCCGTCACAATGCCGTCGACACGATTGCCGGTTGGATGTGGCTCGACGACATTTCAGCGGCAGGTCACGTCTTCTATACCACCGGCCGGTTAACCTCTGAGATGGTGCTCAAAGCAGCGCTGATGGGCATCCCGATCGTCGTCTCACGATCCGGGATATCGGCAATGGGATACAACGTTGCTCAACGTCTGGGTATGACGCTGATTGGACGTGCCACAGGCCAACATTACCTGATCTATACCCACCCCGAACGGGTGGTGCGTTGACCTGCCTGGACAAACCGTCATCCCACTTACCGAGAATATGCTACCCCTCAACTCCCCTCGCGCTCGACATCGCCCAGTTTGGCTTCGAGCTGAGCCACCCGCTCATGCAGCCGCGCGGTCTCTTGCCGCAAATGGTGGAGACTCTCGCGCAGCGCCTCGAACTCTTCCCGCGTCACCAAGTCCATCCGTTCGAACATCGACGCCATCAAGAGCTTGGCGTTCTTTTCGAAATCGCGCAGCGGGCTTGTCTCTGCAAGCTCGCGCAATTTTTGTGCCACTTCGTCGAAAGCAGGGGGTTTCAGTACCATTGCTTCGTCCTCATAATGTGCTTCGATCGCCATTTACTATAGCACGCCGCCACAACAATCCCACCAGCGCCATACCCGGCAACGTCAAGACGAAACAGAGCACGAAAAAGTGGGGCCACCCCAGCGCCTCGACGAGCACGCCCGAAAAGGCATTGACGATGCTGCGCGGCGCAGCGGCAAGGGAGGTGAGGAGCGCCAGTTGCGTCGCGGCATACGCGGGGTGAGTCCGCTGCGCAACGAACGCAACGAGCGCCGTGGTACCCAATCCGGCGGCGAAATATTCGGCCGCGATCACCGCAGCAAGCGCCGCGAGCCGAAGCCCATCGCTCGGCCCGGCGCCCAGCAGTGCCAGTGCCCAATAGCCGAAAATCGTCACCGCTTGTGCCCAGCCGAACCACCACAACGCAGGGACGATCCCCAAACGCATCATCCAAATCCCGCCCACCAGGCTCCCTGCGATGAGCGGCCAGAGCGCGGCGTGCTTCGCGATCAGCCCCACTTCGCTGAGCGAAAATCCCATCGCGAGGTAAAATGGCGTGGCGAGCGCGGTTGCCAACGCGTCACCCAATTTGTACGCGAAGACCACCGCAAGCGTCAGGAACGCAGCCGCATGTCCTTCACGGCGAAAAAACTCGCGAAAGGGTTCGACTACAGCGGCACGCAACGAAGCGGGCGCTGCCTCCTCGCCATGCGCCAAGGGCACCCGCCAAAGGGCCAAAACCACGCCCGGCAGCAGAAATGCCGCGGTGAACGCAAACACCGCAGGCCACGGCCAATCTTCAGCCAAAATGAGCGCCAACGAGCCCGGGACGAGTCCCGCCACGCGATACGCATTGACGTGCACCGCGTTGCCAAAACCCAGCTCGGCATCAGATAGGAGTTCCCGCCGGTAGGCGTCGAGCACGACGTCGAGTGTTGCACTTCCCCAAGCGATCGCAACGAGCAGCGTCACCACAAGCGGCAGCGAAGCCACCGGATCGACCTGACCGACGCCTGCGATCGCCGCGGCAACGCCCAGCGAAAGGACCAGTATCCACCCCCGTCGACGCCCCAATCGCGACCAAAGCGCCCAGCGGTCGAGCACCGGTGCCCAAAGAAACTTCCACGTGTACGGCAGTTGAATCAGGGAAAGCGCACCGATCGTCGCCAAACTGACCCCCTCTTGCTGCAACCACGCGGGCACGAGCTGCAGCAGAGTATAAAGCGGCAAACCGGACGCAAAGCCAGTGAGCACACACGGCAAAAAGTGGTCTACAATGCGGCGGATGACATTTGGAGGGAGATTGACCATGAGCACTACCGTCACCGTCCGCTTCGCAGTCGACCGCGAATACACCTTCGATTTGACCGACAATGCCGTTGCGACGTTGGAACCCGATGCGGCGCGCAGCTGGCTTGCCCACCAGATGGACGCACTCGAATGCGACATGCCGAACAAGATGGGCAAGATTCTTGCCGCCGATATCGCACTGGCGCTCGCACACTGCGCTGGCGAATCGCTCTTTGCCGAAGGCGGCGAATGGGCCCAGTGCTACGCGCAAGCCGTGGCGGCGATTTTCGATCGTCCGGTGGTGTTGGTAGACGTCGAGCAAAACCGCATCGGCTAACCCCTAAGCCACCATTGTGCGCCCCACCATCGACCATACGGGGGCGCGGATCAACGGCGTGCCAGCCGCGCGATCGCCAGTGTCGCCAGAAAATTGAGGTCGGCATCCGGCGGAAGCGGCTGATGCTGATCGTCGAACCCCATCCATTCCAAAATTTCGATGTCCAGCAGATCGCACAGGGTGGTGAAATCCGCGACCGTGAAAAAACGGATGTTCGGGGTATTGAACCACTGGTGCGGTAGGCTTTCGGAAACCGGCATCCGCCCTTCCAGGATGCTTTTGCGGTGTTTCCAGAACGCGAAATTGGGAAAGCTCACCACCGCTTCGCGCCCCACCCGCAGCATCTCTTGCAGGATTCCTTGCGTATTGTGCATCGCTTGCAACGCCTGACTCATGATCACGCGGTCAAAAAAACCGTCCTCGAACCCAGCCAATCCTTGGTCGAGGTTGCTTTGGATCACATTGACCCCGCGGTCCAAACAGGCGATCACGCGATTGACGTCGTTTTCGATACCGTAGCCCACCACCCGCTTGGTTGCGCTCAAGTAAGCGAGCAGTGCTCCATCGCCACAGCCGAGGTCGAGCACCCGCTCTTCCGGTTGGACCCAGCGGGCGATCGCAGCAAGGTCGAAGCGCAACGCCGATTCCGGCTGGACCGTTTCGTTCGTGTCAGGGGTCATCACCGTACTCATCCGCTCCTCCTTCAGACCGCCACTTGGTTGAGGTACGCCCGCACCGCGGCATGGTAATGGGGATGTTCCAACAGAAAGGAGTCGTGCCCCGCTTTGCTCTCGATTTCCAGATAACTGACCGGTTTTTCCGAATGGACGAGCGCTGAGACGATCTCGCGGCTGCGCGCGGGCGAAAAGCGCCAGTCGGTGGAAAAGGAGAGCACGAAGAAACGCGCTTGCGCGCGGGCGAACGCCTGCGCCAGATCCCCACCGTATTCGGCCGCCGGGTCGTAGTAGTCGAGCGCACGCGTCGTCAAGAGATAGGTGTTCGCGTCGAAATAGCGGGAGAATTTCTCCCCCTGGTACCGCAGATAGGATTCGATCTCGAATTCGACGTCGTACGAATAGCGAAACGCGCCATGTTTCAACGCCCGCCCGAACTTTTCCGCCATCGCATCGTCGGAGAGATAGGTGATGTGGCCGATCATCCGCGCGAGCATCAACCCGCGTTTCGGCACCACCCCGTAGCGGTAGTAGTCACCACCATGGAAATCGGGGTCGGTGAGGATCGCCTGCCGCGCCACTTCGTTGAACGCAATGTTCTGGGCCGAAAGCTTCGGTGCGGTGGCAATCGCCAATACGTGCCGAACCCGCTCGGGGTACTGCAACGCCCACGAAAGCGCCTGCATCCCACCGAGCGAGCCGCCGATCACCGCCGCGAACTCGCTGATGCCCAGACGGTCGGCAAGGCGCGCTTGCGCTTCGACCCAATCTTCCACCGTCACGAACGGAAAGCGGGAACCGTACGGCTCTCCCGTCTCCGGATCGATCGATTTGGGGCCGGTAGACCCGTAACATCCGCCGAGGTTATTCACCCCGATCACGAAAAATTTCCGGGTGTCGAGCGGCTTCCCCGGGCCGACGAAGTTGTCCCACCAGCCGATGTTCTTCGGGTCGTCTTCGTAGTAACCGGCAACGTGGTGCGAACCAGAGAGCGCGTGGCAAACGAGCACCGCATTCGTTTTCGCTGCGTTGAGTTCGCCGTAGGTCTCATAGACCAGTTCGTAGCGCGGCAACACGCCGCCGCTCTTTAGCCGCAGCGGTTCGTCGAAGACCATCCGTTGCGGCGACACTACCCCGACTGATCGCACTGCCATCCTTTCTCCCCAGTTGCGGCGCCGAAAGGAGCGCAAGCCTACCCAAAAGTAAAGCATTGTAAGCAAGTTTGCCGCGGTTGCAAAGGGACGTACAATCTTGGCCGGGTGTCTCCGCAAGAGTGTCCGAATGACCGCTACTGTCAAGCTTCCGCCCTATGCCACGATCCGTCGTGACGAAGATACCGTCGTGATCCTCGACCAGCGCGAACTTCCGTTCGCGGTCCGCTTCTTGACTTTGCGCACGCTCGAAGATACCGCGGACGCGATCCGGACGATGGCGGTACGCGGCGCCCCGCTGATCGGAGTCACTGCCGCGT
>Ga0207870_100029_pt1 | contig 196476 bp, 203 predicted proteins | sample CeladaPassage60B_FD_187477 | JGI IMG/M metagenome (GOLD analysis project Ga0207870, IMG submission 187477) | Cellulose-adapted microbial communities from the Joint BioEnergy Institute, USA - Passage3 60B (SPAdes) (version 2) | ecosystem: Engineered > Bioreactor > Continuous culture >...
GGGGCGGGGGCGAGGCCAGGGAGGAGGCGCGGGTGCGGGCGCGGGAGGGGTGGGACCCTGAGGTGTACCGGTTTCGCGGGGTGGTGGAGGGGGTGTTTGGGGGGATGAAGACGCGGCTGGGTGGGGGATACCTCATGGAGCGGAAGCCTTGGACGGCCATGGCGCGGGCGCTTTTGGAGCTCATCGCCTACGGCCTTAGGGTTCTTCTCTCCCTTCTCCCCCTTCCAGGACTTTACCCACATCTCCGTTTCGTGGTAAATCTCCCCTTGCGGGCGCAGCCCGTATCTGGTACCGGGGGTGATCCATGGACATGCTCAAGGTGGCCGAGGCCAGGCTCCAGGAGTTCACGGGCCGTTTTGCGAGCGTTTTCCCCCGATAAGCGCCTCCACCGACGGTTTGAAGAGGTGGTGCGGGGCGCCTTGGCCGCAGGCTCAGCCCGGGTGAGCGAGATGGTGGCCTCGCTCCCTTCTCCCCTCCAGAACCGCTTCCACCAGGCCAAAGCCCTTTACCGCTTCCTGTCCAACCCACGGGTGGAGGCAGAAGCCCTCCTTGACCGGGTCTATCAGGAGAGCGCGACTGCCCTGGAGGGTGAGGAGGTTCTGGTCCTCCTGGACCTGAGCCCGGTGGTCAAGCCCTATGCCCGGGCCCTGGAGGGGATAGCCCGGGTGGGGAAGGATAGGCGGCCCGGGTACGAGCTCCTCACCGCCCTGGGGTTGGACCCCGCGGGGCGGCTGGCCCTGGGGTACGCCCACCTGGTGGCCTACGGGGAGAGGGGGTTTGCCAGCCTGCCCAAGGAGGTGGAGGGAGCCATTGAGGCGGCCCGGGAGCGATTGGGGGGCGTGGGCAGGAGGCTGGTGTATGTGGCGGACCGGGGGTTTGACGACCGGAAGGTGTTTGGGCAGGTGCTGGCCCTGGGGGAGGAGTTCGTGGTGCGGGTCTACCGGGACCGGAAGCTTGGGGAGGGGGGTTCTCTGGCGAAGGTGGCTTCTTCCCTGGCCCTTCCCTGTGGGGAGGAGGTGGAGCTGAGGGTAGGGGGCAGGTACCAGCGGGTGCGGCTCCACTTCGGATGGAGGGAGGTGGAGGTGGAGGGGAGGCGGCTCCACCTGGTGGTCTGCCGGGTGCCAGCCCTGGGGCGGCGTGGGGAGTGGTGGCTACTGACCAGCTTGCCGGTGAGGGGGAGGGAGGAGGCGGCGCGGGTGGTGGAGGCGTACCGCAGGCGGTGGGAGGTGGAGCGGTTCTTCCGGCTTTTGAAGACGGGGCTGGGGCTTGAGACCTTCCAGGTGCGGGGGCTTGCCCGGATCCGGAAGGTGGTGGCGGTTTTGCTGGGGCTGGCGGTGTTCCTTTGGGAAGTTGAGCGGTTGGGGGATCCGTTCAAGGGGTTTCTTTTGCAGCTCGGGGGCAAGCTGGGGCTGCCCAGCGAGAGGGATGGTCCGTACCTGCTCCTGAGGGGCCTGGTTCGCCTGCTCAACTATGAAGTCACCCAAGAACTCTTGAAGCAGGCTAAGGGAGGGCGAGGAAGGAGTTTTGGGTAAAGCCCTGCTTCTCCCCCTTCGCCTTGACAACTTCAAGGGGAGGGGCTAGACTCTTCTTTGGCGTTTGGGCCGCTAGCTCAACTGGTAGAGCAACCGACTCTTAATCGGTGGGTTACAGGTTCGAGTCCTGTGCGGCCCACCAACGCGCCCCCCGGGAAACCGGGGGGTTTCCTTATCGGGGGGTATCATGGGCGGCATGGTGCGGGTGCCCGAGAACCCCGAGGCCCTTTTGCCGCTGGACCTGCCCGAAGGGGAGCCCTGGGGGTACGCCTTCGCCCAGGCCCTTCTCCGGGCCCCCTGGGCCTTCCGGGCCTTAAAGCCCACGCCGGGCCTTCTGGACCTCATCCGCTGGGATCTGGACAGGCTTCACCGGGAGCTGGAGGCCAGGCGCCGGACCTGGCCCTTGGGCGCCTTGGGGCTGAGGCCCCCCCACCCCGCGGAGGAAGCCCTTCTCCAGGCGCTTCTTCGCCGGGACCCCGAGGGCGTGGTGGAGGCCTTGCGGGCCCACGGGCCCTGGCCCTTCGCCCTCTACCGGGCCTTCCGCTTTGACGGGGAGGTCCACCCCCTGCGCGCCCTGCGCCTGCCCCGGCGGGACGAGCTCGTGGGCTACGAGGCCCAGCGGGAAGCCCTCGAGGCCAACGCCCGGCGCTTCCTCTCCGGCAAGCCCGCCCTCCACACCCTCCTCTACGGGGCCCGGGGTACGGGGAAGAGCACCGCCGCCAAGAGCCTCCTCCACCTGGAAGGGGCCCGCATGGTGGAGGTGGAAAAGGGGGCCTTGCCCCGCCTGGGGGCGCTTTTGGAGCAGCTCGCCTCCTTGCCCCACCGCTACCTGCTCTTTTTGGACGACCTCTCCTTGGACCCCGAGGACGAGGCCTTCCACCACCTCAAGGCCCTCCTGGAGGGGAGCCTCGAGGGCCCTCCCGAGAACGTCCTCCTCCTCGCCACCTCCAACCGCCGCCACCTGGTGCGCCGCCTCGGGGAAAACCCCTTGCCCGGGGAGGCCCCCGAGGCCTGGGACGCCCTCCAGGACACCCTGGCCCTTTCCGAGCGCTTCGGCCTCGTCCTCACCTTCCCGCCCCTGGACAAGGCCCTCTACCTGAAGGCCGTGGCCCACCACCTGGGGCGGTCCCTGACCCCCGAGGAGGAGGGGAGGGCCCTGCGCTTCGCCCTGGAGCGGGGCTTCTCCGGCCGGGTGGCCCGCCAGTTCGCCCAGACCCTGCTCTAGGCCCTTTCCTGGTAGGCCAGCGCCGCCTCCACGAAGCCCACGAAGGGCGGGGAAGGGCGCATGGGGCGGCTCTTGAACTCGGGGTGGCTCTGGAGGCCGAGGAAGAAGGGGTGGTCCTTGAGCTCAATGGCCTCCACGAGCCCCGCCCCCCGGCCCCGCATCCCCGGGGTGGTGGCGGAGACCACGAGGCCCGCCCGCTCCAGCCCGTCCACGTAGAGGGGGTTCACCTCGTAGCGGTGGCGGTGGCGCTCCAGCACCTCCTCCTTGCCGTAAAGGCGGTGGAGGAGGGTGCCGGGCTTGATGCGCATGGGCCAGTCCCCAAGGCGCATGGTCCCCCCAAGGCCTTCCACCTCCAGTTGCTCGGGCATGAGGTCAATCACCGGGTGGGGGGTGTAGGGGTCAAACTCGGTGGAGTTCGCCCCCTTGAGGCCCGCCACGTTGCGGGCAAACTCAATCACGGCGATCTGGAGGCCGAGGCAGATCCCGAGGTAAGGGATTTTCCGCTCCCTGGCGTACTGGGCCGCCCGCACCTTGCCCTCAATGCCCCGTACGCCAAACCCTCCCGGGACCAGGATGCCGGAGACGTCCCGGAAGGCCTCGTCCAGGTCCGCCGCCTCGAGGCTTTCCGCGTCCACCCACTTCACCTCCACCCGGGCCCGGTTCTTGATCCCCGCGTGGCGCAAGGCCTCCAGGAGGGAGAGGTAGGCGTCCGGCATCTTCACGTACTTCCCGGCGATGGCGATCTTGACGATGCGCTCGGGGTGCTTGAGGACCCGGACCGCCTCCTGCCAGAAGGAGAGGTTGGGGATCACCGCCTCGAGGCCCAAGGCCCGCTCCACCGCACGGCCCAGGCCCTGCTCCTCCAGGAGCAGGGGGACCTCGTAGAGGTGCTCCACGGTGGGGCTGGAGAAGACGTGGCCCGGGCGGACGTTGGTGAAGAGGGCGACCTTCCTCCGCACCTCCTCGGGCACGGGCCGGGCGGAGCGGAGGACCAGGATGTCGGGCTGGATCCCCACGCCCCGCAGGGTGGCCACGGAGTGCTGGGTGGGCTTGGTCTTGAACTCCTCGCTGGTCTCCAGGTAGGGGACCAGGGTGAGGTGCAGGTAGAGGGTATTTTCTTCCCCCTCGTCAAAGCGGAACTGGCGGATGGCCTCGAGGAAGGGGAGGCTCTCAATGTCCCCCACTGTCCCCCCCACCTCCACCACCACGATCTCCGCCTTCTGCTCCTCGGCCACCTTGCGGATCCGCTCCTTGATCTCGTCGGTGATGTGGGGGATGACCTGGACCGTTTGGGAAAGGTACTCTCCCCGGCGCTCCTTCTGGATCACCGAGAGGTAGACCTGCCCCGTGGTGAGGTTGTTCCCCCGGGAGAGGTCCATGTCCAAGAAGCGCTCGTAGTGGCCGATGTCCAGGTCGGTTTCGGCCCCGTCTGCGGTGACGAAGACCTCCCCGTGTTCGTAGGGGCGCATCGTCCCCGCGTCCACGTTGACGTAGGGGTCTATCTTGATGGCCGTCACCCGGTACCCCCGGGCCCGGAGGAGGGCCCCGAGGGAGGAGGTGAGGATCCCCTTGCCTAGGCTGGAAACCACGCCGCCCGTGATAAAGACGTACTTTCTGGGCCTGGGACCCGCGTCGGCGCTCCCGTTCACGGGTCTTCAGCCTACCACATCTGGCGCGGGGCGAGGGGGATGTGGTAAAGTCTTCTTTGGCGTTCTTGCGGGGTCCCCCGATCCCCCGTCAAGAACAAAGGAGGGCCCTGGTGAAGACGTACGTGCCGAAACAAGTGGAACCCCGCTGGGTTCTCATTGACGCGGAGGGCAAGACCTTGGGGCGGCTTGCCACGAAGATCGCCACCCTCCTTCGGGGCAAGCACCGCCCCGACTGGACCCCTAACGTGGCCATGGGGGACTTCGTGGTGGTGGTCAACGCCGACAAGATCCGCGTCACCGGGAAGAAGCTGAAGCAGAAAATCTACACCCGCTATAGCGGCTACCCCGGGGGGCTTAAGAAAATCCCCTTGGAGAAGATGCTGGCCACCCACCCCGAGCGGGTGCTGGAGCACGCCGTGAAGGGGATGCTGCCCAAGGGGCCTTTGGGCCGCAGGCTCTTCAAGCGGCTCAAGGTCTACGCCGGCCCGGACCATCCCCACCAGGCCCAGAAGCCGGAGAAGCTGGAGGTCTAGCGATGGAGCAGTATTACGGCACCGGAAGGCGCAAGGAGGCGGTGGCCAGGGTCTTCCTCAGGCCTGGCAACGGCAAGGTCACCGTGAACGGCCAGGACTTCAACGAGTACTTCCAGGGCCTGGTGCGCGCGGTGGCCGCCCTGGAGCCCTTGCGGGCGGTGGACGCCCTGGGCCGCTTTGACGCCTACATCACCGTGCGGGGCGGGGGGAAGAGCGGCCAGATTGACGCCATCAAGCTGGGCATCGCCCGCGCCCTCGTCCAGTACAACCCCGACTACCGGGCGAAGCTCAAGCCCCTGGGCTTCCTCACCCGGGACGCCCGCGTGGTGGAGCGGAAGAAGTACGGCAAGCACAAGGCCCGCCGCGCGCCCCAGTACTCCAAGCGTTAAGCCCTGGCGCAGGAAGCACCCCGGGGAAGCCCCCGGGGCGCTTTTCCTTCGGGCCTAGCCCTGCTTTTTGGCGAACTCCTCCCTAAGCTCCCTCCTCAGGATCTTCCCCACGCTGGACTTGGGGAGGCTTTCGCGGAACTGGATGATGCGGGGGACCTTGTAGGCGGCAAGGTTTTGGCGGCAGAAGGCCTCGATGTCCTTTTCTGTGACCTTGCCCCGGTACTCGGGCTTGAGGACGAGGAAGGCGGCCACGGTTTCTCCCCGGTAGGGGTCGGGGACGCCCACCACGGCGGCTTCCTGGACGGCCTCGTGCTGGTAGAGGACTTCTTCTACTTCGCGGGGGTAGATGTTGTAGCCGCCGGCGATGATCATGTCTTTTTTGCGGTCTACGATGTAGAAGTAGCCGTCTTGGTCCATTTTGGCGAGGTCGCCGGTGAAGAGCCAGCCGTCTTTGAGGGCCTTCTCTGTTTCTTCGGGGCGGTTCCAGTAGCCTTTCATGACGTTGGGGCCCTTGACGATGAGCTCGCCCACCTCGCCCATGGGGACCTCCTTCCCTTCCTCGTCCACCACCTTGGCCTCCACGCTGGGGAAGGGCATGCCGATGGAGCCCTTCTTGATGAGGCCGAGGACGGGGTTGGAGTGGGTTACGGGGCTCGCCTCGGAGAGCCCGTACCCCTCAATGAGCCTCGCCCCGGTGAGCTCCTCAAAGCGCTTGGCCACCTCCACGGGCAGGGGGGCCGCTCCGGAGAGGCAGATGCGGATGCTCTTGACGTTCCGTTTTTCTATGCCGGGGAAGTTGTTGAAGGCCACGTAGAGGGTGGGGACGCCGGGGAAGTGGGTGACCTGGTGTTTTTCAATGGCCTCCACGATGGCCTTGATCTCGGGCCTCGGGAGGAGGACGATCTTGTAGCCGGAGAAGAGGCCGTAGTTCATGGCCACGGTCATCCCGTAGACGTGGAAGAAGGGCAGGGCCCCGAGCATGACCCCCTTGCCCACGAGGTCCTTGGAGGTGGGGTCCCAGGCGTCAATCTGGAGGACGTTGGCCACGAGGTTTTTGTGGGTGAGCATCGCCCCCTTGGCGAGGCCCGTGGTGCCCCCGGTGTACTGGAGGAGGGCGAGGTCCTCGGGGTCGGAGGCGTGGGGCTCGGCGGGGGGGCGCTTGAGGAGTTCGGCGAAGGCGTGGAAGCCCTCCCGCTTGGGGAAGCCCAGGGGAAGGCCGTCCCGCTTGGCCTTCAGGGGGTAGAGGAGGTTTTTGGGGAAGGGAAGGAAGTCCTTGATCCCCGTGACCACCACCCGCTTCACCGGGACCTCCTTTTCCACCTCCAAAAAGCGGGGGAGAAGGTGGTCCAGGATCACCAGGGTTTCCGCCCCGGCGTCTTTGAGTTGGTGCCGTAGCTCCCTCGGGGTGTAGAGGGGGTTCACGTTCACCCCCACGCCCCCGGCGAGGAGGGTGCCGTAGAAGGCGATGACGAACTGGGGAGAGTTGGGGAGCATGATGGCCACCCGGTCCCCGGGCCGCACCCCCAGGTCCTTAAGCCCCTGGGCGAAGCGGCGGGCGAGGCCCCATAGCTCCTGGTAGCTGAGGGTCTTCCCCAGAAACTCCAGGGCGACGTTTTGGGGGAAGCGGCGGGCGCTTTCCTCCAGGAACCGCCAGAGGGGAATGTCGGGGACCTGGATCTCCGGCGGAACACCGGGGTCGTAGTGGGCCAGCCACGGCTTCTCGCGTACCCGGTCCATCTCTTGCCTCCTTTGCCTTTAGGCTACCAGAGGCTTTGTACCGGGTTCAAGACCTCCCGGGTGTACCATGGGGGTATGCGCTTTCGCGACCGCAGGCACGCCGGGGCGCTCCTCGCCGAGGCCTTGGCCCCCTTGGGCCTCGAGGCGCCCGTGGTCCTGGGCCTGCCCCGGGGCGGGGTGGTGGTGGCCGACGAGGTGGCGAGGCGTCTGGGCGGGGAGCTGGACGTGGTCCTGGTGCGCAAGGTGGGCGCTCCGGGAAACCCGGAGTTCGCCCTGGGGGCCGTGGGGGAGGGAGGGGAGCTTGTCCTCATGCCCTACGCCCTCCGGTACGCCGACCAAAGCTACCTGGAGCGGGAGGCGGCCCGGCAGCGGGACGTCCTCCGCAAGCGCGCGGAGCGTTACCGGAGGGTGCGGCCCAAGGTGGCCCTCAAGGGCCGGGACGTGGTGCTGGTGGACGACGGGATGGCCACAGGGGCGAGCATGGAGGCGGCCCTCTCCGTGGTCCTTCAGGAGGGACCGAGGCGGGTGGTGGTGGCCGTGCCCGTGGCGAGCCCGGAGGCGGTGGAGCGGCTTAAGGCCTGGGCGGAGGTGGTGGCCCTTTCCGTCCCCCAGGACTTCGCCGCCGTGGGGGCCTACTACCTGGACTTCGGCGAGGTGACCGACGAGGACGTGGAGGCCATCCTGCTAGAATGGGCGGGATGAAGCCCGTGGTGAAGCAGGCCGCAAGCGTGGAGGCCCGCCCCGTGGAGCGGGGGGAGAAGGCCTTTATCCAGGTGCTCATCGGTCCGGAGGACGGGGCCCCCCACTTCATCCTCCGCAAGTTCACCCTCCTGCCCGGGGGGCGCATCCCCAAGCACCGCCACCCCACCCTGGAGCACGAGCAGTACGTCCTCTCCGGGCGGATGAAGGTGACCTTGGGGGAGGAGGTGCGGGAGGTGGCGGCGGGACAGGCGGTCTTCATCCCCGCCGGCACCCCCCACGCCTACGTGAACGAGGGGGAGGAGCCGGTGGAGTTCCTCTGCATCATCCCCAAGACGAGCGGCTACGCCACGGAGTGGCTGGAGGGGTAGGGGACACGCCACGGCCTCACGCCCGCACTTCCTGCCGCTGGAAGGCCACGTAGGCCCCGGTGAAGAGGAGGAGGGTGAGGGCGAGGAGCCCCGTGATCTGGGGCCAGACCAGGAGGACGCTCTGGGAGAGGGGAAGGGGCGTGCCCAGGACGGCGCCCTCCAGCTGCGTGATGAGGATGGGGCCCAAGGAGCGGACCGCCGGGTTGAGGAGGGCGGTGAGGGCCTCGGCGTAGAGGGTGTTGGGGGAGAGGCGGGAGATCCAGAGGGCGAGCTGGGCCTGCCTGAGCTGGCTTTCCGGGTCAAAGGGGTCGGCCTGGAGGAGGAGGGCCGTGGCCGCGAGGTCGGTGAGGATGGGGTAGAAGACGGCGAAGAAGAGCCAGACCCCTAAGGCGGCCAGGGCGGCGGTGGCGGGCTGGCGGAAGAGGACGGAGAAGAGAAGGCCCAGGGCGAGCCAGACCCCGGCGTAGCCCAAGGTGGCGAGGAGGAAGAAGAAGGCCCGCCCCACCTCCTCGCTTCCCGGCGGCACCCCGAGCCTGAGGAGGCCCAGGCCCACCACCATGAGGAAGAGGGCGAAGAGGAGGAGGGCCAGGGTGCCGAGGCCCGCCAGGAACTTGCCGAAGAGGAGGGCGTCCCGGTAGATGGGCTGGGAGAGGACCCGGGAGAGCGTCCCCCGGGCGTACTCCCCGTTCACCGCGTCAAAGGCCAAGGCGATGGCGGCCAGGGGGATGAAGAAGGAGAGGAAGCCCACGAAGGAGGGCAGGGGGTCCTGGGCCGTGGTGAGGAGCTTGAGGTAGAGGAAGGGGTCCTCCCCCACCGTCTGGCGCAGGGCCTGGCTTCCCGTGTAGAGGGCCCCCAGGGCGGAGAGGAGGATGAGGACCTCCAGGATTCGCATCCTGAGGCCGGTGAGGTGGTCGGCCATCTCCTTGAAGAAGACGGCCCATAGCCCGGTCCAAGGCGAGCCTTCACGCCGCATGGGCCACCCCCTTAAAGTAGTGGGCGTAGATCTCGTCCAGGCTGGGCTGGCGCAGGCTCAGGGCGTAGAGGGGGCCCCGCTCCACCGCCAGCCGGGCGAGCTCGGGACGGAGGTCCCGGGTAGCGAGGACCCGGTAGCGGCCCCCATCGGCTTCCACCCGGCTCACGCCCTCCACGGCCTCGAGGGCCCCCTCCAGGCCGGGGGCGCCCTCCAGGAGGATCTCGTACTGCCCCCCCAGGACCCGGTGGGCGAGCTCGGCCACCGTGCCCTCGAGGGCAAGCCGCCCCTTGTGGAAGAGGCCCACCCGGTCGCAGACCTCCTGCACCTGGTGGAGGAGGTGGCTGGAGAGGAGGACGGTGATCCCCTCCCGCTTCAGGCCCTTGATGAGCTCCAAAAACTCCCGGGCGGCCTCGGGGTCCAGGCCCAGGGTGGGCTCGTCCAGGATGGCCACCTTGGGCCTTTTGAGGAGGACCTCGGCGAGGCCTAGGCGCTGGCGCATCCCCCGGCTGAAGGCCGCCACCTTGCGGTCTTTCACCTCCCAAAGCCCCATGCGCTTCAGGACCTCCTCAATCCGGGCCTCCGCCTCCTTGTCGGGAAGGCCCAAGAGGCGGGTGGTGTAGCGGAGGTTTTCCCAGGCGGAAAGCTCCCCGTAGAACCCCACCTGGTCGGGCAGGTAGCCCACCCGGGACTTGACCTTGAGGGGCTCCCGCATGGGGTCAAACCCCAGGACCCGGGCCTCCCCCGAGGTGGGCTCGGTGAGCCCGAGGAGCATGAGGATGGTGGTGGTCTTGCCGGAGCCGTTGGGGCCCAAAAGGCCGTAGACCTCTCCCTCCCGCACCGAGAGGTTCAGGTCCTCCACGGCCACCACCCGGCCGTACCGCTTGGTGAGGCCATGGGTTTGGATGACCGTCATCCTACCTCCGGCCGAAGCGGTTCACGGCGAAGCCCAGGACGAGGACGGCCACCGCCACGAGGGCCACGCCCACGAGGCCCCAGAGGGTGGAGGTGACCACGGTGGCCCGGTAGTCCAGGCTCTCGCTCACCCCCTCGTCCCCGGAGACCCGGAGGGTCACCATGTAGTCCCCCGCCACCGCCTTGGGGGAGGGCTTGATGCGGGCGGTGACCTCCGCCTCCTGCCCCGGTTCCAGGACCTCCAGCTTTTCCGGCTCAAACTTTACTTCCCAGCCCGAGGGCTCAAAGGCGCTGAAGGAGAGGTTCTTGGCGGGGGCGCTCCCCTCGTTCTTCACCACGAGCTTCACGGCGTTTTCCCGCCCGGCGGTGACCGAGCCGGAAAGCCGCCCCTCCTTGGTGCTGAGGCGCACCTCGGGGCGGCCGGTGACCTCGAGGGTCAGGGCCAGGTCCGCCCGGGCGTCCCCCGCCACCGCCCGGAGGGTCACGCCGTAGGCTCCGGCGGGCGTGTCCTTGGGAAGGGAGACCTCCACGTCCAGGTCTCGGCTCTCCCCGGCCTTGACGGGGAGGCTCGTCACCTGCTGGCTGGAGAAGGCGGGGGTGAAGGTCACCTGGAAGCCCTGGGGCGCCTGGTACTCCAGGGAAACCAGGAGATCCTGGTCGGACTCGTTCCTAAGGGTCACCCGGTAGCGGAAGGAGCTCGTGGGGGGGCCTTTGAGGACGGGGAGCTCCGCCTCGAGGGAAAGCCGTTTGGGGAGCCCCTGCCCCACCATGAGGGTGATGGGCAGGCTCGCCGTCTGGCCGAGGCCCTCGGCGCGGACGAGGAAGCGGTAGGTGCCCTCCTTGACCTCCTTGGGCGGCTGGAGGCGGAGGGTGAGGCTTGCTTCCTGGTCGGGGTTCAGGTAGACGGCCCGCACCAGGCGGCCGCCCCCGGTGAGCACCGCCTGCCACCCCGCCGGGACCTCGGGCACGGAGAGGCGCACCACCCCGGGAGGGAGGCTGTAGCTTTTCAGGGTGAGGATGAGGCTCACGCTCTCCCCGGGCTGGACCCCGATCTCGGGGTAGGCGGTGCCCAGGGCCAGACCCCGGTACTGCTGCGCCAGCGCTAGGCTCCAAAGCACCGCGAGAAGGGCCAGAACGTTCCGCATCATAGACGCCTCCACTCCTCAAGCTAGGGAAGGCGCATGAAGGAAACATGAAAGGCCCCGGGGGGCTCCCGGGACCAGAGGAGGGCGGCTTCAGCCCACCCGGGCTTCCAGGTACTCCCGCTCGCCCAGGACGATCTGGCGGGCGAGCTCGGGGTCCTTGGGGAACTCCTTGCCCCGGTTGATCATGTAGGTCTCGTAGCGCCGGATCTCAAAGACCTCGGCGAGCTTCTTCAGGGCCTTCGCCATGTCAAAGGCCTTGCAGGAGAAGATGTCCACGGAAAGGAAGCGCTTCTTGGGGAAGGTGTGGATGGCGATGTGGCTTTCGGCGATGATGACCACGCCGGTCACCCCGTCCTCGCCCCCGGGCCCGTAGCTGTAGACGAAGGGGGGAAGGACCTTGGTCATCTCCATCTCCTCAGGAAGCTCGTTGAGAACCCGGCGGATGAGCTCCGCGTCCCGCAGGCGATCGGGGTTCGCCTCGTAGCCGTCCACCATCAGGTGAGGACCGAAGCCGAAGAGTTCCACCAAGACCACCTCCTTTCCGTGCCCCCCGGGGTATCCCCCCTACGGCACGCCCCCCATTATGCCCCCCCCTCCCCCCCCTGTCAAGACCCCGTCGGAGAGCGGGAAAGCCCGCGTGGGGCGTGGGGGGCTTTGCGGGGGGTTTGCCCGGGGGCGCCTGGGGAAGGGGCGGTGGGCGTTTCTTCCCATGGGATCAGCGCTTTATACCCCCCTCCTGTAACAGGGGGGCCGGGTGTGCCGGAGGATACCGAGGGGGATGAGGAAAAAGTGATATGATGGCCTCCGGCTGGAGGGAAGCATGTACAGGGGAAGCGAAGGGCAGTGGGCGTTCTACCTGCACCGCATCTCGGGGATCGGGATCCTGGTCTTCCTCGTCCTTCACGTCCTCAACATCGCCAGCGCCATGTGGGGGCCCGAGGTGTCCAACGCCTTCATGAAGTTCTACCACCAACCCGTGTTCCAGCTCGGCCTCCTCGTCCTGATCGCCGGGGTGCTGTACCACGGGTTTAACGGCCTTAGAATCATCCTCATGGACTTCACCACCTGGGGGGTGCGCTACCAGAAGCAGCTTTGGTACGCGGCCTGGGTCCTTTTCGTGGTCTTCTACCTGCCCTTCCTCGTCAAGATCGGGGGCGGGATCCTCGGAGGGAGCCATGGCGATTAAGTCCAAAAGGTACCAGGAGGCCCGGCTCGAGGCCAGCACCAACCTGGAGCTCTACTGGTGGGTCTTCATGCGCGTCTCCGGGGTGGTGCTCGTCTTCTTGCTCATCGGCCACATGTGGATGAACGCCGTCCTCGTGGACCTCAACTCCATTGACTACGACTACGTGGCTAAGAGACTTTCCCAGACCACCTGGAAGGTCTACGACTGGCTGATCCTGGCCCTGGCCCTCCTCCACGGGGGGAACGGGCTGCGCTACGTGCTGGACGACTGGGTGCGGGATCCCATGAAGCGCTTCTGGACCAAGGTGGTGGTCTACAGCCTTTTGGCCTTTCTCTTCTTCCTGGGGAGCCTTTCCCTCTTTAACCACGACTTCGGGGTGAACTAGTATGGCGCACAGGCACGAGGTCATCGTGGTGGGTGCGGGCGGGGCGGGTCTCACGGCCGCCCTCTACGCGGCCAAGGAAGGCGCGGACGTGGCGGTGGTCTCCAAGCTCTACCCCACGCGGAGCCACACCGGGGCGGCCCAGGGGGGCATAGGGGCCGCCCTCGGCAACGTGGAGGAGGACCACTGGGAATGGCACATGTTTGACACGGTCAAGGGGGGGGACTACCTCACGGACCAGGACGCCGCCGAGGTCTTCGCCAAGGAAGTGATTGAGGCGGTGATTGAGCTGGAGCACATGGGCCTCCCCTTTGACCGGCTCCCGAACGGCAAGATCGCCCAGCGCCGCTTCGGGGGGCACACCAAGGAGTGGGGCAAGGCCCCGGTGCACCGGGCGGCCCACGCCGCCGACCGCACCGGGCACATGATCCTCCAGACCCTCTACCAGCAGTGCGTGAAACACAACATCACCTTCTACAACGAGTTCCACGTGACCGACGTCATCATTGAGGACGGGGTGGCCAAGGGCCTGGTGGCCCTGGAGCTCGCCACCGGGGAGCTCCACCTCTTTGAGGCCAAGGCCATCGTCATCGCCTCCGGGGGGTTCGGGCGGATCTACAAGGTGACCTCCAACGCCTACACCCTCACCGGGGACCTGCAGGCCATCCTCTACCGCAAGGGGCTTCCCCTCGAGGACATGGAGTTCTACCAGTTCCACCCCACGGGCCTTTACCCCCTGGGCATCCTCCTCACCGAGGGGGCCCGGGGCGAGGGGGGGATCCTCCGGAACGCCCTCGGGGAGCGGTTCATGGAGCGCTACGCCCCCACCATCAAGGACCTCGCCCCAAGGGACCTCGTCTCCCGGGCCATGTACCTGGAGGTGCGGGAGGGAAGGGGGTGTGGCCCCAAGAAGGACCACGTCCTCCTGGACCTCACCCACCTGCCCCCCGAGGTCATTGAGAAGAAGCTCCCGGACATCACCGAGTTCAGCCGTATCTACCTGGGGGTGGACCCCCTGAAGGAGCCCGTGCCGGTGATGCCCACGGCCCACTACGCCATGGGGGGGATCCCCACCACCCTCTGGGGCCAGGTGATCAAGGACGAGAAGAACACCGTGGTCCCCGGGCTTTACGCCGCCGGGGAGGCCGCCTGCGTGAGCCTCCACGGGGCGAACCGCCTGGGGACGAACTCCTTGGGGGACCTCGTGGTCTTCGGGCGCCGGGCCGGGATCCACGCCGCCCGCTTCGCCCGGGACGCCGACTACCACGAGCTCACCGAGGAGCACCTCGGGGAGAGCCGGGAGCGCATTGAGCGCATCAAGAACTCCACGGGCAAGGAGAAGGTGGCGGCCTTGAGGGCCGAGCTCCAGCAGTCCATGATGGACAACGCCTCCGTCTTCCGCACCGGGGAGCTTTTGCAAAAGCAGGTGGAGATCCTCAAGGAGCTCATGGACCGTTACAAGCGGATCTCCATTGACGACAAGGGGGACGCCTACAACACCGAGCTCGTGGAGGCTTTGGAGCTCGGTTACCTCCTCGAGGTCTCCGAGGCTCTGGTCCACTCCGCCTTAAACCGCACCGAGTCCCGCGGGGCCCACGCCCGGGAGGACTACCCTGAGCGGGACGACGAGAACTGGCTCAAGCACACCCTGGCCTACAAGGTGGAAGACGGCAAGGTTTGCTTCCGCTACAAGCCCGTGGTCCTGGGCCGCTTTGAGCCCAAGCCCCGGACCTACTAGGAGGGAGGCATGCAGGTCACGCTGAAGGTCCTCCGCTTTGACCCCGCCAAGGACAAGAAGCCCCGCTGGGAGACCTACCAGGTGGAGGCCGAGCCCTGGGACCGGGTCCTGGACCTCCTGCACAAGGTCAAGTGGTACCAGGACGGCTCCTTGGCCTTCCGAAGGAGCTGCGGCCACGGCATCTGCGGGTCCGACGCCATGCTCATCAACGGCAAGAACCGCCTGGCCTGCAAGACCCTGGTCCGGGATCTGGGGAACGTGATCACCGTGGAGCCCATCCGGGGCCTCCCGGTGGAGAAGGACCTCATCGTGGACATGGAGCCCTTCTTCGCCGCCTACCGGGCGGTGAAGCCCTACCTCATCAACGACGAGCCCCCGCCCCAGCGGGAGAGGCTCCAGTCTCCCGAGGAGAGGGAGCGGTTTGACCAGGGCACCAAGTGCATCCTCTGCGCAAGCTGCACCACGAGCTGCCCCGTCTTCTGGGTGAACGGCACCTACATCGGTCCCGCCGCCATCGTCCAGGCCCACCGCTTTATCTTTGACTCCCGCGACCGGGGCAAGAGGGAGCGTTTCCAGGTTCTGGGCTCGGGGGGCGGGGTCTGGCGGTGCCGCACCGCCTACAACTGCACCGAGGCCTGCCCCCGGGACATCCCCGTGACCCAGCTGATTGAGGAGGTCAAGCGGGCGATCCTCATGGACCGCTTCTAAGAGCGCTGAAGAGCGCCCCCCGGGAAGCCCGGGGGGCGCTTTGGCCTTGGGGTCTAGGCTACGCCTTCCTTCAAGAGACGAATGAAGGCCTTGAGGACGGCGGGGTTGTCGGGCCATGCCCGGCCCGTGACCAAGTTACCGTCCACCACAGGGGCGTCGTCCACAAAGGTGCCGCCCGCGATTTCTATGTCGGGTTTGAGCACGCCGTAGGCCGCCAGGCGGCGCCCCTTCACCACCCCGGCGGCGGTAAGGACTAAGGGCCCGTGGCAGAGGGTGCCCACGGGCTTGTTGGCTTGGAAGAAATAGCGGACGATCTCCAGGGCTTTAGGCTCCGTGCGGATCCACTCCGGAGCGCGTCCGCCCGGGATGTAGAGGCCTTGGTAGGCCTCGGGATCCACCTCTGCGAAGCTGAGGTCTGCCTGCAGGCGGTAGCCCAGCTTTTCCGTGTAGGTTTCCATAAACGGTTCAAAGTCGTGGACCACCGTTTGAATGACCTTCTTCCGGGGCGCGGCCACGTGGACGGTGAACCCCTCTTCTTGAAGCCTTTGGAGGGGGTAGAAGGTTTCTAAGGCTTCTGCGGCGTCTCCAGCGAGGATCAGGATCTTCATGCCTACCTCCTTCCGGCTCTTCAGAGCCTGCTTTTATCTTAGCTTTTCCCGGGCCCACCTATTGGGGTCGCGATTACCTTGCCTCAGGGCGTGAGCCGGTGCCGGTCCCGGGGGAAGGCCCGGGCGTAGCGGACGTTGGGGAGGCCCAGAAGCTTCTGGGTGAGGCGCTCGGCCCCGATGGCGAAGCCCCCGTGGGGGGGCATGCCGTACTTGAAGACCTCCAAGTACCCCTGGAAGGCCTCGGGGTCCATGCCCTTGGCCTTCAGGCTTTCCAGAAGCTCCTCGTAGCGGTGGATGCGCTGGCCTCCCGAGGTGATCTCCAGGCCGCGGAAGAGGAGGTCAAAGCTCCTTGTGGTGCCGTCCTCCTCGGGGTAGGTGTAGAAGGGGCGCACCGAGCGGGGGTAGCGGGTAACAAAGAGCCAGTCCGAGCCCCAGCGTCCCTTGGCGTACTCCCCGAGGAGGCGCTCTGCCTCCTCGGAGAGATCCTGGCCCACGGGGTAGCCGAGCTCCTCCTTGAGGATCCTTTTGGCCTCGGCGTGGGTGAGGCGGGGGATGTCCTTGGGGAAGGAGGGCCACGTGGCCCCTAGGAGGCGGATCTCGTCCCCGGCCGTGTTCAGAGCCTCCTCCAGCATCTCGGCGAGGAGGGCTTCCTCCAGCCGCATCAGGTCCTCCTCGTCCGCGATGAAGCCCATCTCCACGTCCAGGGAGAGGTACTCGTTCAGGTGGCGGCTCGTGTGGTGCTCCTCCATGCGCCACACCGGGGCCACCTCGTAGACCCGTTCAAAGACCCCCACCATGATTTGCTTGTAAAGCTGGGGGGACTGGGCGAGGTAGGCCCTTTTTTCAAAGTAGTCCACCCCGAAAAGCCCGCTTCCCCCCTCGGCCCCCGCCCGGACCACCTTGGGGGTGAAGATCTCGGTGAAGTCCTGCCGGTCTAAATAGCGGCGGAAGCCCCGCACCAGGGCGGCCTGGACCTTGAGGGGGGCGCGGGCCTTCTCCCCCCTTAGGGTGACGTAGCGGTACTCCAGGAGGGTGTCGGGGTTAGCCCGCCACTCCTCTTTGGGGATCTCCACCGGGGTGGGCTCGAGGGCCGGGGAGAGGACCTCCACCTCCTTGGCCTGGACCTCGAGGCCCCCCGGGGCCTTGGCGTTTTCCACCACCAGGCCCCGCACCCTTAGGGCGGACTCGGGTAAGGGGAGCTTGAGCCCCCCGGTGACCACCTGGACGACGCCGCTTCGGTCCCTGAGGAGGAGGAACTGGATCCTCCCCAGGTCCCTGCGCCAGTGGAGAAAGCCCAGAAGCTCCACCTCTTGGCCGACGTGCGCTTTGAGGTCCCGTACCAGTACCCGCATGGCGTGCCCCCTTCCTAAGCCTTGGCCCCCCCGGCCAAGGAGAGCCGGGGGGGCCAGGCCTTGCCCCCCTTAGCGGTCGTTGTTGCCAAGGCGAGGGCGCATGTTGGGCCTAAGTTTAGGGGTTTTCCCCCGGAGGGTCAAGCCGCTCAAAGGCGAGGACCAAATGGGGGAGCTCCTCGGGGCCCGCCACGGCGAAGAAGTTCTCCTCCACCTCCCACCGGGCGGCCCACTGCCCCGCCACCCCGGCGAGGGCGAGGGGCCTCGCCTCCTCCTTGAGGAAGCGCTTGCGCCTCAGGCGGAGGTCGCCCTTTTCCGCGTAGAAGACCTGGTAGACCACCCCGCCCCGCCGCTTCTCCCCGTAGACGCCCCCCTCTATGGGGCTCACCTCGTAGCCCAGGGCCTTAAGGGCCTCCATCCAGCACCTCCAGGTTCTCCGGGCCTTCCAGGACGATCTCGTAGTAGCCGGCGTAGAGGACGATCCGCCCCCTGGCTCGCACCTTCTTGCCCAGGTAACTCTGGGGGAAAGGCTGGGCGAAGAGGCCGTAGCTTCTCGGGAAAACCACCAGCCGGAGGTCGCTTTCCCCCGGGCCGAACTTGAGGAAGGCCACCGTGCCCCGGTCCTCCACCGCCTGGATCACCCCCTCCACCGTGGCCACGCGGCCGAAGTACCGGGGGGCCTCCTGCCAGGGGATTACCCCCTCCACCGGGGGGAGGGCGAAGGGGTTTTCCGGAAGGGCCTTCTCCCAATCCCCCTCCATCACGAAAAGGAGCCTTCTAAAGGCCTCGGGGGCCTCCCGGGCGGTGAAGCGCACGGCAAGCTCCCGGTTGGCCTGGATGGAGTTGGCGCTCAGGTTGAGGCTTCCCAGAAGGGCCTCTTCGCCGTCCCGCACCAGGACCTTGGCGTGGACGTAGGGGTCGGGGAGGAAGCGCACCAGGGCTCCCGCCTCCTTGAGCCTCAGGGCCCCCGCGAGAAAGTAGGTGTCCCCAGGCTCGGCAGGGCTTCCCAAAAGCCGGACCCGCACCCCCCGGCCCAGGGCCTCCTTCAGGGCGGCCTCCACCTCGGGGTCAGCCATGGCCTGGTGCTCCAGGAAAAGCTCCCTTTGGGCCCCCCGGATGAGGGCGAGGAGGGTTTCCCGGGCGTTCCCCTCCTTCACCCCGCCCAGGACGCGGCTTGGTGCCCAGACGAGCAGGGCTTGGGAGAGGTCCAGCTTTTCCCCCTCCCAGTCGGCCTCAAAGACCTTGGCGATCTCGGCCACCTGCGCGGGGTCGTCCAGGATGAGGGCGTACTCGCGGTTGGCGGCGAAGGAGCTTCCCGTGAGGTTCATGGTGCCCACCCAGGCCCGCTTGCGGTCCACTACCACGCTCTTCTCGTGCACGAAGACGAAGCGGAAGGGGGTGGTAAGCCGGACCTCCACCCCCTGGTCCTTGAGGGCTTGGTAGACCGAGAGGTCCACCCGCCCCCCCGAGGGCTCCCGCTCCAGGAGGACCCGCACCCGCACCCCTCGCCTCGCCGCCTCCCCCAGGGCCTCCACCACGTCCATGCGGCTTGGGGTCCAGAGGTACATCTTGACCAGGATCTCCTCCCGGGCGGAGGCGATGAGGTCCAGGAGGGGCTTGACCCCGTCCTCGGGCTCCACCACGAGGCGGGGCGCCGCCAGGGCCAGGGAGAGGAGCCAGAGCAGAACGAGGAAACGCCTCATGGCCAGCCAAAGCATACCCGGGCGTTCCGGTCGGTGAGGGCCTCCGCCTGAGGGAAGGTCAGGCCCCGCACTTCCGCGAGCTTCTCCAGGGTGAAGCGCACGTAGTGGGGGCGGTTCCGCTTGCCCCGGAAGGGCTCTGGAGGAAGGAAGGGGGTGTCGGTCTCCACCAGAAGCCTGTCCTCGGGGAGCCGGGCCGCGGCCTCGCGCAGGGCGGCGTTTTTCCTGTAGGTGAGGGGCCCGGCGAAGCTGAAGTAGGCCCCCACCTCTAGGCCCGCGGCCTCCAGGGCGGGGTGGCCGGAGAAGGCGTGGAGCACCGCCCGCTTGGGCCTATGGAGAAGGAGCCAGGCGGCGAGGTCCTCCTCGGCCTTGCCGTCCTTGCTCCGCACGTGGAGGACCAAGGGAAGTCCGAGTTCCTCCGCCAGGGCCGCCTGGAAGTCCAGGGCCTTGAGCTGGGCGGCCTTTGTCTCCGGGGTCCAGTAGTAGTCCAGCCCCGTCTCCCCGATGGCCCGCACCCGCTCGCTTCGGGCGTAGTGGCGGAGGGCCTCCTCCACCTCGGGGGAGAGGAGATGGGCGCTCGTGGGGTGGAGGCCCACTGCGGCGTAGACGTTTCCCTGGGCCAGGCTTAGGGTCTTCTCCCAGCGGCCCGGGTCCACCCCCAGGGTGAGCACGGCCCGAAGCTCGGGGAGGTGGGCTGTGGCCTCGGCGAGCTCCTCCGGTTCCAGGAAGTCCAGGTGGGCGTGGGTGTCGGTCACGGGACCACTTTATACCCTTCCGGGTGCCTTGGTCCGACTGGCCCAGGGGAGCTTCCCAGGGACCTTTTGCCGGGGCCCCCATGCTGGCTTGGGCCAGCATGGGGTGGGATTACGGCCTCCCGCGCTTTTCCTCCAGCCCCTTCAGGTCCACGCCGGGGTAGCCCCGGGGGAGGAGGCCCCGCTCCCAGGCGCCCTGGAGGAGGGCCTCGCGGAAGTCCGGGTGGGCGATGGCGATGAGGGCCTTGGCCCTTTCCCTTAGGGAGCGGCCGAAGAGCTCGGCGATGCCCCACTCGGTCACCACGTAGTGCACGTCGGCCCGGGTGGTGACCACCCCCGCCCCAGGGCGTAGGTAGGGGACGATGCGGCTATGGCCCTTGGCGGTGGAGGGCAGGGCGATGATGGGCTTCCCCCCCTCGCTCCGCGCCGCCCCCCGGATGAAGTCCAGCTGGCCCCCGAAGCCCGAGTAGATGCGGGTGCCGATGGAGTCCGCCACCACCTGGCCCGTGAGGTCCACCTCAATGGCCGAGTTGATGGCCACCATCTTGCGGTTTTGGGCGATGACGAAGGGGTCGTTCACGTAGTCGGCGGGGTGGAGTTCAAAGAGGGGGTTGTCGTGGACGAAGCGGTAGAGCCTTTCCGAGCCCAGGACGAAGGTGCCCACGATCTTCCCGGGGTGGAGGGACTTTTTCGCCCCGGTGATGAGGCCCTTTTCCCAGGCCTCGAGGACCCCGTCTGAGATCATCTCCGTGTGGATGCCAAGGTCCCGCCGGCCTTCTAGGCTTGCCAAGACCGCGTCGGGGATGGCCCCGATGCCCATCTGCAGGGTGGCCCCGTCCTCAATGAGGCCCGCCACGTGCTCCCCGATCCTCCGCTCCACCTCGCCAAACCCCTCCCGCTTGAGCTCGGGCAGGGGCCAGTCCACCTCCACGATGGCGGTGAAGCGGGAGACGTGGACGAAGGTGTCCCCCAGGGTCCTCGGCATCCTGGGGTTCACCATGGCGATGACGATGGGGGCGGCCTCCACCGCGGCCTTCGTGGCGATCACCTCCACCCCCAAGGAGCAGAAGCCGTGCTCGTCGGGCGGGGAGACCTGGACGATGGCGGCGTCCAAGGGGAGGATGCCCCGCTTGAAGAGCCAGGGCACCTGGTGGAGCATGACGGGCACGTAGTCGGCCCGGCCCTGGTTCACCGCCTCCCGGTCGGCGGGGCCCACGAAGAGGGAGCGCCTTCGGAAGTGTCCCTCCATCTCCAAAGAGGCGAAGGGGTCTTCCCCCATCTGCAGGAGGTGGACGAGCTCCACGTTTTCCAGCTCGTCTTTGCGGGCGGCGAGGGCCTTGAGGAGCGGTGTGGGGGTGGCGGCGTTGCCGGAAACGAAGACCCGCATCCCCGAGCGGATCAGGCCCACGGCGTCCTCGGGGGAGGTGAGCTTCTTGCGGTAGCTCATTCTAGGTGGCCTCCTTTCTCGCCGAAAAGAAGGTAGGCCCCCTGGCGGAGCCCGGGAAGGGCCAGGGGGTCTTCCTGGATCCGGAGCAGGTAGGGGAGGAGGGTGGCGGTGAGGGCGTGGCTTGCGGTGCGGGGTACCAGGGCGGGAACGTTGGGGAGGCAGAAGTGGGTGACGCCCATCTCCTGGTAGACCCCAGGGCGGCTGGTTTCCGAGACGCCCCCCTGGTCTATGGAGAAGTCCAGGAGGACGCTTCCGGGGCGCATGCGGGCGAGGAGGCCGCGGGTGAGGAGAAGGGGGGTGCGCTCCCCAGGGACGGCCACCGCCCCCACCAGGACGTCGGCGAAGGCCACGTACCGCTCCAGGCGGTCCTGGGTGACGAGGGCGGTGATGGCCCCCGGGGCCTCCCGGGCGGCCTCCTCCAGCGGGGGAAGGGCCCGGTCCAGGAGGTGGACCGAGGCCCCCGCGCCCAGAAAGGCCCGCGCCGCCGCCCGGCCCAGGACCCCCGCCCCCAGGACGACCACGTCGGCCGGGGGGATGCCCACCAGGCCGGAGAGGAGGATGCCCGGGCCCTGGGGGGCCTCGAGGAGCCGCCCGGCGAGCTGGGGGGCCATGCGCCCGGCGATCTCGCTCATGGCCCTTAGGACGGGGCGGCGGCCCTCCTCGCCCACCAGCTCGTAGCCGATGGCGGTGAGGCCCTTTTGGGCCATGGCCTCCACGAGGGGGCTTTCCGCCACCGCCAGGTGGAGGAAGGCCATGAGGACGGCGTTTTTGCGCATGAGCCCCACCTCCTCGAGGGTGGGGCGGGCCACCTTGAGCACCACCTGGGGGCGGCCGAAGGCCTCCTCCCGGCCCACGAGCCTGGCCCCCGCTTCCTCGTAGGCCTCGTCGGGAAAGCCCGCCCCCTCCCCCGCGCCCCGCTCCACGTAGACCCGGTGCCCCGAGGCGACGAGCTCCCGCACCCCCTGGGGCGTGAGGGGCACCCGCCTTTCCGGGATCTCCCGGCCCGACCGTTCTTTGGGCACGCCGAACTCCATGCCCCAAGCCTACGCCGAAAGCCCCGGGGCGGATGTCCTTGGGGAAGAGGCCCCCACGTGGCGGCCGCCGGGACGCTTGGGCGTTTCGCCCCCTTCGTTCTTACGGCCCAAGCGCCCCCAGGGGCCTCCCCGTTTAGACCCGGATGGTGACCCGGGCGCCCGTCTCAAAGAGGTGGATGGAGTCTATGAAGCGCACCACCCGTGTGGCGTGGCCCATGACGATGGAGTGGGTCCTGGCCCCGCCCCCGAAGAAGCGCACGCCCTCCAGGATGTCCCCGTCGGTGATCCCGGTGGCGGCGAAGACGATCTCCTTCCCGGGGGCGAGGTCCTCGGTCTTGTAGATGCGGTGCTCGTCCCCGCCCATGGCCTTTAGGCGCGCCCTTTCCTCCTCGTTTTGCGGGACGAAGCGGGCCTGGATCTCCCCGCCCAGGCACTTTAAGGCGGCGGCGGCCAAAACCCCTTCCGGGGCCCCGCCGATGCCCATCACCGCGTGGACCCCGGTGCCGCGGATGGCGGCGGCCAGGGCGGCGATCACGTCCCCGTCGGAGATGAGCTTGACCCGGGCCCCCGCTTCCCGGATCTCCCGGATGAGCCTTTCGTGCCGGGGGCGGTCCAGGACCACCACCACCAGGTCCTCCACGGAGCGCTGGAGGGCGAGGGCCAGGGCCTTGAGGTTGGCGGAGACGGGCCAGGTGAGGTCCACGAGGCCGGCGGCGGGCGGGGGGACGATGAGCTTTTCCATGTACATGTCGGGGGCATGGAAGAGCCCGCCCTTTTCGCTTAGGGCGATCACGGTCACGGCGTTGGGCAGGCCCTTGGCGGCGGTGGTGGTGCCCTCCACGGGGTCCACGGCGATGTCCACCTCCAGCCCCCCCTGGCCCAGGACCTCCCCGATGTAGAGCATGGGGGCCTCGTCCATCTCCCCCTCGCCGATGACCACGGTGCCCCTTATGGGGAGTTCGTTCAGCACCCGGCGCATGGCCTGGGTGCCCGCCTCGTCCACCGCCTCCTTGTCCCCCTTGCCCGCGAAGCGGCTTGCGGCCAGGGCCGCTTGCTCCGTGACCCGGACGACCTCGAGGACCAGCCGGCGTTCAATTTCCATGGCTTCCATCATAAGGGCTTCGCGGCCGGTGCCGCTCCCAGAGGGTCTTCGCCAGGTCCTCGGGGGTGAGGCCGAGCTCCGCCAGGGTGAGGAGGAGGTGGAAGAGGAGGTCCGCCGCTTCGTGGCGAAGCTCCTCGGGGTTTTGGTTCTTGGCGGCGAGGATCACCTCCCCCGCTTCCTCCCCGATCTTCTTTAGGATCCGGTCCAGGCCCGACCGGTGCATCCGGGCCACGTAGCTTCCCTCGGGGAGGGTCCTTAGGCGCTCCTTGATGGTGGCGTAGACCTGGCCCACCACGAAGCCGAGGTCCTTCTCCCCTTCAAGGAGGGCCCGGTGGAAGCAGGTCCTCTCCCCCGTGTGGCAGGCGGGGCCTTGGGGGAGGACCCGGTAGACCACGGCGTCCCCGTCACAGTCCAGAAGGACCTCCACCACCTCCTGGACGTTCCCGGAGGTTTCCCCCTTACGCCAAAGGGCCTGGCGGCTTCGGCTATAGAAGGTGCTCCGCCTCGTCCTTAGGGTTTCCTCCAGGGCCTCCCGGTTGGCGTAGGCCAGGGTGAGGACCTCCCCGGTGCGGGCGTCCTGGACCACCACGGGGACGAGGCCCTTTTCGTCAAAACGGACGGCGGAAAGGTCCATGCCCCTAGTCTAGCCGGACGTGCACGCCTTTTTCCGCCAGGTAGCGCTTGAGTAGGGGGATGGGGATCTCCCCGAAGTGGAAGACGCTGGCCGCCAAGGCGGCCTCGGCCCCCGCCTGGAAGGCCTCGAGGAAATGCTCCATCCGCCCGGCCCCCCCGCTTGCGATCACCGGGACCCCCACCGCCTCGGCCACCATGCGGGTGAGCCTGAGGTCGTACCCCTCCTTGGTCCCGTCCCGGTCCATGCTGGTGAGGAGGATCTCCCCGGCCCCAAGCTCCGCCCCCTTCACCGCCCACTCCACGGCGTGAAGCCCCGTGGGGATGCGCCCCCCCGCCACATAGACCTCGGGGAAATCCCCCCGCCACTTGGCGTCAATGGCCAGGACCACCGCCTGGGACCCGAAGTGCTCGGCAAGCTCCTGGATGAGCTCGGGGCGCCTGAGGGCGGCGGAGTTCACGCTCACCTTGTCGGCCCCGGCCAGAAGGAGCTTCCTTGCGTCCTCCAAGGAGCGTACCCCTCCGCCCACGGTGAGGGGGATGAAGACCCGTTCCGCCACCCTCGCCACCACGTCCAGGAGGATGGCCCGTTCCTCGTGGGTGGCGGAGATGTCCAGGAAGACGAGCTCGTCGGCCCCCGCCTCGTCGTAGGCCCGGGCCGCCTCCACGGGGTCACCGGCGTCCCTTAGGTTCACGAAGTTCACGCCCTTGACCACGCGGCCCGCGTGGACGTCCAAGCAAGGGACGATGCGCTTGGCGAGGCTCATAGGGGGGGCTGGAAGAGGAACGCCGCCTGGGGCAGGAGGAGGGGAGCGATCTTTTCCCCTTTGGCGATCCGGAAGCGGCGGTGGAAGCGGTCCTCCCTGGGTTCCCGGTGGACCTCGAGGCCCTCCCGGGTGAGGAGCCAGACCTCGGGAAGGCCTGCCCGCGCGTAGAGGGAAAGCTTCTTCTCCCGGTCCCAGGCCTCGGTGGAGAGGCTAACCTCCACCAGGAGGAGCACGTCCTCCGGGCCGGGATGGGCCTGGGTGTAGAAGTCCTCCCGGGGCTTGAGGAGGAGGAGGTCGGGGAGGAGGAGGCTTTCCTCGGAGAGGCGCAAGGGGCTTTGCACCCGGAGTTGGGCAAGCCCCGCCACCCTGGGGCCCAGGACGAAGAGGAGCCAGTCCAGAAGCCCCGCGTGCTCGCTGGAAGGGGGGGCCATCTCGTAGACCTCGCCGTCTAGGAGTTCCAGGCGGAGTTCGGGGTGGAGCGCTCCCAAGGCCTCCACCTCCTCCACCCGGAACCGGTGCCGCACCATGGAGCCCATTATACTTTTCCAAAAGCCTTTCCGGTGCTACCATCTAAAGGATGGAACGGGTGAACGTGGTGGGCGGTGGCCTCGCGGGGAGCGAGGCCGCCTGGACCCTCTTGCGCCTGGGCGTTCCCGTGCGCCTTTTTGAGATGCGCCCCAAGCGCATGACCCCGGCCCACGCCACGGACCGCTTCGCCGAGATCGTCTGCTCCAACTCCCTGGGCGGGGAAGGGGAGACCAACGCCAAGGGGCTTCTCCAGGCGGAGATGCGCCAGGCGGGAAGCCTCGTCATGGAAGCGGCGGAAAGGGCCCGGGTTCCCGCCGGGGGGGCCTTGGCCGTGGACCGGGAGGAGTTCAGCGGCTACATCACGGAAAGGCTTTCCCGGCACCCCCTAATAGAGGTGGTGCGGGAGGAGGTGGGGGAGATCCCGGAGGGGATCACCATCTTGGCCACGGGGCCTTTGACCTCCGAGGCCTTGGCCGAGGCCTTGAAAAGGCGTTTCGGCGACCACTTCCTCGCCTACTACGACGCCGCAAGCCCCATCGTCCTCTACGAGAGCATTGACCTCACGAAGTGCTTCCGCGCCGGGCGCTACGGTCAGAGCGCCGACTACCTCAACTGCCCCATGACCGAGAAGGAGTACCGGCGCTTCTACGAGGCCCTCGTGCAGGCAGAAAAGCACGTGCCCCATGACTGGGAAAACCTTCAGTTCTTTGAAGCCTGCGTCCCTGTGGAGGAGCTCGCCCGGAGGGGCTACCAGACCCTCCTCTTCGGCCCCATGAAGCCCGTGGGGCTCGTGGACCCCCGCACGGGGAAGGAGCCTTATGCCGTGGTGCAACTTCGCCAGGAGGACAAGGCGGGGCGGATGTGGAGCCTGGTGGGCTTCCAGACGGGGCTTAGGTGGCCGGAGCAAAAGCGCCTCATTCAGATGATCCCCGGCCTGGAAAACGCCGAGATCGTCCGCTACGGAGTGATGCACCGGAACACCTACCTGAACGCCCCCAGGCTCCTTCGGGAGACCCTGGAGTTTAGGGAGGCGGAAGGGCTTTTCGCCGCCGGGGTCTTGGCCGGGGTGGAGGGGTATTTGGAAAGCGCCGCCACGGGCTTCCTCGCCGGGCTCAACGCCGCGCGAAAGGCCCTGGGGCTTCCTCCCGTGGTGCCCCCGGAGGAGAGCATGCTGGGGGGGCTTGTGCGCTACCTGGCCACGGCGAACCCGGAGGGCTTCCAGCCCATGTACGCCAACTGGGGCCTGGTGCCCCCGGTGGAGGGGAGGATGGGCAAGAAGGAGAAGCGCCAGGCTATGTACCGTAGGGGCCTCGAGGCCTTCTCCGCCTGGCTTTCCGGCCTGAACCCGCCCCTTCCCCGCCCCGAGGCGGCCCTCGTCTGAGATGCCCCTCCGCGTCCTCCTCTTCGCCGTGCCCGAGAAGGACGAGGAGGCGGTGGCCGCCCTCCTGGCGGAGGCGGGGCCCTGGGCCGGGGTGCGGTCCTCTAGTCCGCCGCCACCCCGATCCGGGCGGCGATCTCGGGGATCCGGGCGAGGAAGGCCCCCGTGGGGCTCCCCGTGAGGGCCACCTCCTCGGGGGTGCCCTCGGCCACGATCTCCCCGCCCCGGTCCCCGCCCTCGGGGCCCAGGTCAATCACCCAGTCCGCGGTCTTCACCACGTCCAGGTTGTGCTCAATGACCACCACGGTGTTGCCCGCGTCCACCAGCCGGTGGAGGACCGAGAGGAGCTTCGCCACATCGTCAAAGTGCAGGCCCGTGGTGGGCTCGTCCAGGATGTAGAGGGTGCGGCCCGTGGCCTTGCGGCCGAGCTCCGTGGCGAGCTTGATCCGCTGGGCCTCGCCCCCGGAGAGGGTGGGGGAGGGCTGGCCCAGCTTCATGTACCCGAGGCCCACATCCACCATGAGCTGGAGTTTCCGGGCGATGGAGGGAACGTTCTGGAAGAAGTCCAGGGCCTCCTCCACGGTCATGTCCAGGACGTCGGCGATGCTCTTCCCCCTGAGCTTGACCTCCAGGGTCTCCTTGTTGTAACGCTTCCCCTTGCAGACCTCGCAGGGGACATAGAGGTCGGGGAGGAAGAGCATCTCAATCTTCACCGTCCCGTCCCCGCCGCAGGCCTCGCACCGCCCGCCCTTGACGTTGAAGGAGAAGCGGCCTGGGCCGTACCCCCGCTTCCTGGCCTCCGGGGTCTTGGCGAAGAGGTCGCGGATCTCGTCAAAGACCCCGGTGTAGGTGGCGGGATTGGACCGGGGGGTGCGGCCGATGGGGGACTGGTCAATCTCAATGACCTTGTCCAGGTGCTCCACCCCCTCCAGGGCCTCGTAGGGGCCGGGGGTCGTCTTGGCCCGCATGAGCCTTTGGGCCAGGGCAGCGTAGAGGACGTCGTGGACAAGGGTGCTCTTTCCCGACCCCGAGGGGCCGGTGATGGCCACGAAGCGGCCCAGGGGGATCCTCAAGGTGACGTTCTTCAGGTTGTGCGCCCGCGCCCCCTTGAGGACGAGCCACTTGCCGTTCCCCTTGCGCCTCGCCTCGGGCACGGGGATCCTCTTCTCCCCCCTGAGGTAGGCCCCGGTGAGGCTTTGCGGGCTTTTGAGGATGTCCTCCAGGGTGCCCTGGGCCACCACCTCCCCCCCGTGGATCCCCGCCCCCGGACCCATGTCCACGATCCAGTCGGCGGCCCGCATGGTCTCCTCGTCGTGTTCCACCACGATGAGGGTGTTGCCCAGGTCGCGGAGCCTTTTGAGGGTGCGGATGAGGCGCTGGTTGTCCCGGGGGTGGAGGCCGATGCTGGGCTCGTCCAGCACGTAGAGGACCCCGGTGAGGCCCGAGCCCACCTGGGTCGCGAGCCGGATCCTCTGGGCCTCGCCTCCGGAGAGGGTGTTGGCCGCCCGGTCCAGGGTGAGGTAGTCCAGGCCCACGTCCACCAGGAAGCCGAGCCGCTCCACGATCTCCCTGAGGATGGGCCGGGCGATCTGGGCCTGGAAGGGGGGAAGGGTCTTCTCCAGGCCCTGGAAGAACGCCAAGGCCTCCCGCACGGGGAGGGCGGAGACCTCGGCGATGTTCCTCCCCGCCACCTTCACCGAGAGGACCTCCCGCTTGTACCGGGTGCCCCCGCAGGCGGGGCAGGGCCTTAAGGACATGAAGCCCTCCAGGGCCTCCCGCACCCCCTCGGAGTCGGACTCCTGGTAGCGCTTCTCCAGCCAGGGGATCACCCCCTCGTACCGCACCTCCACCCGGAAGGTTTCCTTGCCGCCCCGGCGGAAGACCACCTCAAAGGGTTCGGGAAGGCCGTAGAGGACGGCGCGCTTCGCCTCCTCCGGCAGGTCCTTGAAGGGGGTCTTGAGGTCAAAGCCCAGGTGCTCGGCCAGGGCCCTAAGGCGGTCCCAGAGGTAGCTCCTCCCCGTGTCCCGCCCCCGGGACCAGGGGAGGATGGCCCCCTCGGCCAGGGAGAGCTCGGGGTTCACCACGAGCTCGGGGTCAAACTCCTGGCGGTAGCCGAGGCCGGAGCAGGCGGGGCAGGCCCCGTAGGGGCTGTTGAAGGAGAAGATGCGGGGCTCCAGCTCCTCCAGGACCGAGCCGTGCTCGGGGCAGGCGAACTTCTCCGAGAAGAGCTCCTCTTCCCCGGTGTCCGGGTAGAGGACCCGAAGAAGGCCTTCCCCCCGAAGCAGGGCGAGCTCCACCGCCTCGGCGATGCGGGGGCGCTCCTCCTCCTTCAGGACCACCCGGTCAATCACCAGGTCAATGTCGTGCTTCTCGTACTTCTCCAGGCTGAGGCCTTGGGCCTCCTCCAGGAGGTAGATGACCCCGTCCACCCGCACCCGGGCGTAGCCTTCCTTCAGGAGCTGCTGAAAGAGCTTCCTGTACCCCCCCTTCCTTCCCCGCACCAGGGGGGCCATGAGGATGGCCCGGGTGCCGGGAGGACGCCTGAGGAGGCGGTCGGTGATCTCGCTCGCCGACTGCTTCTCAATGGGACGGCCGCACTCGGGGCAGAAGGCCTGCCCCACGCGGGCGAAGAGGAGGCGGAGGTAGTCGTGGATCTCCGTGACGGTGCCCACGGTGGAGCGGGGGTTGTGGCTCGTGGTCTTCTGGTCAATGGAGATGGCCGGGGAAAGCCCCTCAATGCTCTCCACCTCGGGCTTGTCCATCACGCCCAGAAACTGCCGGGCGTAGCTGGAAAGGCTTTCCACGTAGCGCCTCTGCCCCTCGGCGTAGATGGTGTCAAAGGCCAAGGTGCTTTTCCCCGAGCCGGAAACCCCGGTGATGACGATGAACTTGCCCCGGGGAAGCTCCAGGCTGATGTTCTTCAGGTTGTGCTCCCGAGCACCCCGGATGACGATGCGGTCCATCCGTGGAAGTATACCACCCCCTCGGGGGATGGGGGTAGGGCCTAGGGCGGGGATGGGCCTTGCTATCATGGCCCCATGGCCTCCTGGACCGCGGAAGCCCCGGGGGTGGTGGAACGCCTCCTCAAGGAGAACGCGCCCGAGGTGCGAAGCCTCGCCCGCTTCCTCCGCCGCAGGAACCCGGCCCTCGTCCTGGCCGCGGCCCGGGGGCGGGGAGGCCTCGCCGCCCTCTACGCCAAGCACCTCCTCGAGGCCCGCCTCCTCTGGCCCGTCCTTCCCTTGGCCCTCCCCCTCTTCGCCCTCTATGGGGCGAGGCCCAAGGCGCCTTTTCCGAGCCTCCTCCTCGCCTACGACCTCGCCGGGGAGGGGACGGGCGCGGCGGAACTGGTGCGGGCCTACCGGGGGGAGGGCCTCCTGACCCTGGCCTTCGTGGGCCGGGAGGAGAGCCCCTTGGCCGGGGCGGCCGAGGCGGTCCTCCCCCTCCACCTGGGCGGGGCGGAGGGCGTGGGCTTCCTCGCCGGGCTTGCGGCCACGGCCCAGCTTGCCGCCCACCTCCTGGAGGAGCCCCGCCTGCGGGAGGCCCTTCCTGCCCTGCCGGAGGCCATGGCGCGGGCCCTGGAGGGGGAGGAGGGCCTGGAGGTGGGGGAGGGCCTCTTCGTCCTGGGGCCGGGTTTCGCCTATCCCGTGGCCCTGGAGGCCGCCTTGCGCCTCAAGGAGGCGGGCCTTCGCGCCGAGGGGGTGGCCGCCCTCGAGGAGCTTTTCCCCGCCGGCCTCCCCCTCCTGGTCCTGGTGGGGCGGGACGGGGTCTTGGCCGGCCTCATCCCCGCCCTGGAGGGCCTCAAGGCCAAGGGGGTGCCCCTCTTCGTCCTCTCCCCCGAGCCCGAGGCCCTGGCCCTCGCCGACCTCCCCCTGCCTCTCCCCGTGGCCCTGGCGCCGGAACTGGACCCCATCCTCCTCGGCCTGGGCTTCCACGCCCGCCTCGCCGCCCGCTAAGCCCACCAAAAGGGCTTCCCCCCGTGGGCAGCTTTTGTGGAGCCTGGAGGCTCAGGCCCGCTTGAAGATGAGGGCCTCGCCCACCCGGCCCCGGAGGACGGGGACGGCGGCGCTTTTGGCCACCTGGGCGCAGAAGGGGACGTCGGCCTCGAGGCCCACCTGCTTGAGGGCGAGGGCGGCGGCGGAAAGGCTTAGGGCCTCCAGGGGGTCGGGGTAGGCCCGCTTCACCGCGAGGGCGACCCGGGCGCCGTCCTCCGGCTCCACCTCCCCCAGGAACCCCAGGTACTCGGCCAGGACCCCGGCGGTGTAGAGGTCGTCCAGGCCCGCCCGCCCTTCCTTTCCGGCGCAGAGGATGGCCACCTCCTCCGTGGCGAGCTCCCTCGCCAGGCGGGCCGCCGCATGGGCGTTGTACAGGGAGGCCAGGAGGACGTGCTTGGCCGTGCGGGCGGCGGTGTGGGCCGCCTTGGTGCCGTTGGTGGTGCTCATGACCACCACCCGCCCCGCCACCTGGGCCGAGAGGGCCTCCCGGGGGCTGTTGCCCAGGTCAAACCGGGGCGGCTTCAGCCCCCCCGTCTCCCCGGCCAGGACCACGTCCTCGTCCTTGAAGGCGAGGGCGCTTTCTAGGCTTGGCGTCCAGTACAGGGCCTCGGCCCCCGCCTCCAGGAAGGCCGCCGCCGTGGTGGTCGCCCGGATCACGTCCACCACCAGCACCACGTCCGGGTAGGCGAGGTGTTCCCCTGGGATCACGTCCACGCGCAGGCGCACCGCTTCCTCCTAGGCAAGCCCGAAGGCGATCTCCTCAAGAAGCGCCGCTTCCCGCACCTCCACCGTCCCGGGGCCGAGCCTGACCACCCCCTCCGCGGCCAGGGCGTGGAGGACCCGGGAGACGGTTTCCCGGCTGGTCCCCGCCAGGGCGGCGAGCTCGTGGTGGCGGATCTGGAAGAGGGGGCCGAGCCCCTGGCGGAGGAGCTTGAGGAGGGCGTAGGCCACCCGGTTCCGGGCCTCCTCAAAGGAGAGGAGGTCAAGCTCCAAGTCGGCCTCCCGGAGGCGCCGGGCGAGGAGGGCGGCCAGGTTGTGGGCCACCAGGGGGAGGCGCCGGATCAGGGCCAGGTAGTCCTCGCGGAAGAGGGCGAGGAGCTCGGTGTCCTCCACGGCCACGGCGCTGGCGCTCCTCTCCCCCTCGTCCAGGAGGCTCATCTCCCCGAAAAGCTCCCCCGGCCCCAGAAGGGCCAGGATCCTTTCCTGGCCCCCGAGGTGGGTGCGGAAGAGGCGGACCTTCCCCGAGGCCACCAGGTAGAGGGCCTGCCCCAGGTCCCCCTGGTAAAAGATGGGCTTCCCCTGGGGGTAAAGGCGCCGCTGGAAGTAGCTCAGGGCCAGGTCCACCTCCTCCGGGGCCAGGCCGTGGAACAGGGGGCTTCCCTTCACCGCCAAGAGTCTAACGGAAACTTCATCTTCTGCCTAGAGGATGAGAGGGTGCGCCCGGTCCTCGAGGCCCGAGGCCTCGGCTACAGCTACGGCAACGGCCCCCTTTTCCGCGGCCTCTCCTTCGCCCTGGGCCCGGGGGAGGCTCTCGCCCTTCTCGGGCCTTCGGGGAGCGGCAAGACCACCCTCCTCCACCTGGTGGCGGGCCTCCTCCCCTTCCAGGAGGGGGAGGTCTACTGGGAGGGGGAGGCGATCCGGGGGGTCCCCGAGGCGCGCCTCGCCCGGAGGCGGCTTTCCTTTCTGGGCCTCGTCTTCCAGCACCACTTCCTCCTCCCCGAGCTCACCGCCCTGGAGAACGTCCTCGTGCCCGGGTACCTGGCGGGGCGGGTGGACCGGGGGCGGGCTTTGGCCCTCCTGGAGGCCCTCGGCCTTAAGGAGAAGGCCCACCTCCTGCCCCAGCGTCTTTCCGGGGGGGAGAGGCAGCGGGTGGCCGTGGCCCGGGCCCTCTACCTGAGGCCCCGGCTCCTCCTCGCCGACGAGCCCACGGCGAGCCTGGACCGCCGCCAGGCCCGGGAGGTGTTGGCCCTCCTCCGGGCCCTGGCCCAAGAGGAGGGGGCGGCCCTTCTCCTCGCCACCCACGACGAGGCCCTGGTGGAAGGGCTTCCCGCCCTCAGGCTGTAGTATGTTGGCGGTATGAGCCCCATCCACGTGCGCGCCCACCCCGGGGACGTGGCGGAGCGCGTCCTTCTCCCCGGGGATCCGGGCCGGGCCGAGTGGATCGCCAAGACCTTTTTGCAAAACCCCAGGCGGTACAACGACCACCGGGGGCTTTGGGGGTACACGGGCCTTTACAAGGGCGTGCCCGTCTCCGTCCAGACCACGGGGATGGGCACCCCCTCGGCGGCCATCGTGGTGGAGGAGCTGGTCCGGCTTGGCGCCCGGGTCCTCGTCCGGGTGGGGACGGCGGGGGCCGCTTCTTCGGACCTCGCCCCGGGGGAGCTCATCGTGGCCCAGGGGGCCGTGCCCCTGGACGGCACCACCCGGCAGTACCTGGAGGGGCGCCCCTACGCCCCGGTGCCCGACCCCGAGGTCTTCCGGGCCCTCTGGCGCCGGGCGGAGGCCTTGGGCTACCCCCACCGGGTGGGGCTCGTCGCCAGCGAGGACGCCTTCTACGCCACCACCCCCGAGGAGGCCCGGGCCTGGGCCCGCTACGGCGTCCTCGCCTTTGAGATGGAGGCCAGCGCCCTCTTCCTCCTCGGAAGGATGCGGGGGGTGCGGACGGGGGCCATCCTGGCCGTCTCCAACCGCATCGGCGACCCGGAGCTCGCTCCCCCTGAGGTGCTTCAAGAGGGCGTTCGGCGTATGGTGGAGGTGGCCCTCGAGGCCGTCCTGGAGGTTTGAACCATGGAGCACGAGCACGAACACGAGTTCGTCCTGGAGATCCCGGAGTTTGAGCACCTGGCTTACGAGGTGGAGGAGGGCATCGCCCTGGTGACCCTGAAGCGGCCCGAGGCCCTAAACGCCCTCTCCCAGAGCCTCCTGGAGGAGCTCGCCGAAATTCCTGAGCTCGTCCAGCAGGACCCCGAGGTCCGGGCGGTCATCTTCACCGGGGAGGGGAAGGCCTTCGCCGCGGGGGCCGACCTGAAGGAGATCGCGGCCATCAAGGACCCCTTCATGGGCCGGGAGTACGCCCTCTTCGGCCAGCGGGTCTTCGCCGAGATCGCCGCCCTCCCCGTCCCCACCATCGCCGCCATCAACGGCTACGCCCTGGGCGGGGGCCTGGAGCTCGCCCTGGCCTGCGACCTCCGGGTGGCGGCCAAGACCGCCAAGCTGGGCCTCCCCGAGGTGGGCCTCGGCCTCATCCCCGGCTTCGGGGGCACCCAGCGCCTGCCCCGCCTCATCGGCCGGGGGAGGGCCTTGGACCTCATCTTCACCGGGCGGCACGTGGACGCCGAGGAGGCCCTCATGCTGGGCCTGGTGAACCGGGTAGCAGAAGACGCCCTGGAGGAGGCCAAGAAGCTCGCCCAAAAGATCCTGAAGAACGCCCCCATCGCCTTGGCCCTGGCCAAGGAGAGCGTGGTCCGGGGCGAGGGCCTGGACCTGGCCGAGGCCCTGGAAATCGAGGCCGACCTCTTCGGCTACGCCGCCGCCACCGAGGACATGAAGGAGGGGGTGCGGGCCTTCCTGGAGAAGCGTCCCCCGAGCTTCAAGGGCGAGTAGGGCCGAAGCCCTTTCCTCCCGGATGGGGTAAGGTGGGCGGAGGATGCAGGAGCGCGTATTCCATGTAGCGAGCCCCAAGGCCAAGCTTTACTCGGAGGCCGACCAGGCCATCCGGGAGCGCCTCAAGGACTTTCCCAAGGCCCTTAAGGCCTACGAGATGCTTGTCCAGGACCCGGAGGCCCGGGCAGGCTGGAACATGGCCAACTACCTCACCATGCGCAAGCTGGGCTACAACGACCACGGCCGGGTCCACGCCCTCCTCACCGGGGCGGCCAGCGTGGCCATCCTCGCCCTCCTCTCGGAGGCGGGGGTCCGGCTGGACACGGTGGAGTCGGGGGCCGGGGAGCTGGAGGACGCCTACGTGGTCGTGCTCCTCTCCACCATGCTCCACGACCTGGGCAACCAGGTCCACCGCTTCGGGCACGAGGCCTTCGGGGTGGTCCTCGCCCTTCCCATCCTGAACCGCATCCTGGACAAGCTCTACCCCGACCCCGAGCAGCGCACCGCCATCCGGGCCCTGATCCTCCACGGCATCTACAGCCACGACCTCTCCCCGGAGCCCCTCACCGTTGAGGCGGGGATCACGGCCGTGGCGGACGGGACCGACATCACCAAGGGCCGGGGCAGGAAGGCCTTCCAGCTTGGGAGCATAGACATCCACTCCATCAGCGCCTTGGCCGTGGACGAGGTGCGGATCCTCAAGGGGGAGAAGGTGCCGGTGGAGATCCAGGTGACCATGAACAACTCCGCCGGGATTTTCCAGGTGGAGGAGACCCTCACCAAGAAGGTGCTGAAAAGCCCCCTGAGACCTTACGTCACCGTGGTGGCCATGACGGATGGGGAAGGGGGCCAGGACCAGCGCATCGTCCACCGGGTGCGCCTGCACGAGACGGAGGACCGCTTCGTCCTGGACTAAGGACCCCACCGTGGCTTTCGCCACGGTGGGGGCCCCAAAGAGGGGATTTTAGGCGCGGGCTCTCGCAGGGCTTAAAGGGTGGGCGCTTAGCCTTGGGGCCAGAGGGCCCGCAGCTCCTTGGGCAGGAGGCCCAGAATGTCCTCCAGCTCCCCTTGGGAGATCTCCCGGGAAAGGACCTTGAAGACGGCCCGGGTGGCGGCCTCCGGGTCCACCGCGGGGCCGGAAGGGGTTTTGAGCTCCTCGGCCACGTGGGCCAGGAAGGCCTCCTTGTGCCGCTCCTTCAGGGGTTTGCCCGTGGGGTCCCAGCCCTCGTAGTAGAGGCCCCGCACCAGCATGGGGAGCTGGGCGGCGAGCTGGGCCACCTCCTCCACGGTGAGCCGGTCGCGCAGGGCGTGCAGCACCGCCCTCAGGGCCAGGTAGGCCTTGTGGCGGTCCTCGGTGCCGAGCTCCTCCATGATCGCCTTGAGCCAGGCATGGGTCTTGTGGAGGGTCCGGTCAAAGACCTCCAGCCCGGTGGCGCTCATAGGCCTCACCTCCCACCTTCAGGGTAGGAGCATGAGCCTAATGTTGTCAAGTCTGTTGCTTCTCTTTGGCTAAGCCTCTTCCAAGCGGAACCCCACCTCCAGGACCACCTGGTACTCCTTCACCCCCGCCTCGCCGATGGTGCCCCGGATCTCCTTCACCTCAAACCAGTCCAGGTGGCGCAGGGTCTTCCGCGCCCGCGCCAAGGCGGCCTGGATGGCGGCCTCGAGGCCCTCCTCGCTCGTCCCCACGAGCCCCACCTTCTTGTAGACCTTGCCCATGGGGGCATTTTACCGCTTCGCCGCCACTTCCTTTTGCAGCTCCCGCTTGAGGATCTTCCCCACGCTGGACTTGGGGAGGCTTTCGCGGAACTGGATGATGCGGGGGACCTTGTAGGCGGCGAGGTTTTGGCGGCAGAAGGTTTCGATGTCCTTATCTGTGACCTTGTTTTGGTACTCGGGTTTGAGGACGATGAAGGCGGCCACGGTTTCGCCGCGATAGGGGTCTGGGACGCCCACCACGGCGGCTTCCTGGACGGCCTCGTGCTGGTAGAGGACTTCTTCGACTTCGCGGGGGTAGATGTTGTAGCCGCCGGCGATGATCATGTCTTTTTTGCGGTCTACGATGTAGAAGTAGCCGTCTTCGTCCATTTTGGCGAGGTCGCCGGTGAAGAGCCAGCCGTCTTTGAGGGTTTTTTGGGTTTCTTCGGGGCGGTTCCAGTAGCCTTTCATGACGTTGGGGCCTTTGACGGCGAGCTCGCCCACCTCGCCTGGGGGGAGTTCCCTTCCTTCCTCGTCCACCACCTTGGCGTCCACGCTGGGGAAGGGGAGGCCCACGCTCCCCAGGCGCCTTTCGCCGTAAAGGGGATTGCAGTGGGTCACGGGGCTTGCCTCCGTGAGGCCGTACCCCTCCACCAGCTTGGCCCCGGTGAGGGCCATGAAGCGCTCGGCCACCTCCAAAGGCAGGGGCGCCGAGCCGGAGATGCAGGCCCGGACGCTCTTGAGGTCCCGCTTTTCTATGCCGGGGAAGTTGTTGAAGGCCACGTAGAGGGTGGGGACGCCGGGGAAGAGGGTGACCCGGTGTTTTTCAATGGCCTCCACGATGGCCTTGATCTCGGGCCTGGGGAGGAGGACGAGCTTCGCCCCGCCCAGGAGGGCCAGGTTCATGGCCACGGTCATCCCGTAGACGTGGAAGAAGGGGATGGCCCCGAGGACCACCTCCTCCCCCTCCTTAAAGTCGGGGATCCAGGCCCGCACCTGGAGGGCGTTGGCGGAGAGGTTTTTGTGGGTGAGCATGGCCCCCTTGGCGAGGCCCGTGGTGCCCCCGGTGTACTGGAGGAGGGCGAGGTCGTCCAGGTCCAGGGGCACGGGGCGGGGCGTTCCGGGCCTGAGGAAGGCCCGCCAGGGGATGCCCTCGAGGGCCTTGGGGGCTTCCCCTTTCCGCCTGAGAAGGAGGGGGTAGAGGAGGTTCTTGGGGAAGGGGAGGTAGTCCTGGATCCCCGTGCGCACCACCTTCTCCACGGGCACCTCCCCCTTCACCTCCAGGTAGCGGGGGAGGAGCTGGTCCAGGATCACCAGGAACCGGGCCCCGGCGTCCCTGAGCTGGTGGTGAAGCTCCCGCGGGGTGTACATGGGGTTGGTATTCACCCCCACGCCCCCGGCGAGGAGGGTGCCGTAGAAGGCGATGACGAACTGGGGGGAGTTGGGGAGCATGAGGGCCACCCGGTCCCCGGGCTTAAGCCCCGCCTCCTGTAGGCCCTTGGCGAAGGCCTCCACCTCGCGCCAGAGGGCCGCGTAGGTGAGCCTTCGCCCGAGGAACTCCAGGGCCACCTTCTTGGGGAAGCGGCGGGCCGTCTCCGCCAGGGCCTCGGGAAGGAGCCGGGGCGCGGGGGCCTCCTTGGGGACCCCGGGATCGTAGTGGGCGTACCAGGGCTTCATGGCACCTCCTTGAACCGGGTCAAAGTTTACCCCCGGACTCCGCCCCGGGGCAAGCCCGGCCAGGGCTAGGGGCCTTAGCGCCGGAAGTACCGGTAGGGCGGGCCCTCCCGCCCCACCGCCCCCTCCTCCCGGAGGTACTCCAGGTGGGCCAGGGTCTCGGCGAAGGCGAAGCGCCGGCCCGCCGGGTCCAGCTCCTGGGGAAAGAGGTGGAGGGAGAGCTCCCAGGCGGTTTTGGGTCCGTCCAGGAGGGCAAGGAGGGCCTCGAGGCGGGCCTGGTGGTGGGCCTTCAGCTCCTCCGCCCTTTGCCGCACGTCCCCGATGGGCCCGAAGTGGCCGGCGTAGGCCACCCTGGCCCCCAGGTCCGCCAGGCGGTCCAGGGAGCGGAGGAAGTCCTTGAGGGGGTTTTCCCGGGTGTAGGCCCAAAGCCCCACGTTGGGGGAGACCTTTTCCAGGAGGGCGTCCCCTGCGAGGAGCACCCCTTCCTCCTCCAGGTAGAAGGCCGCGTGCCCGTCCGCGTGCCCCGGGGTCCAGACCACCCGTAGCCGCTTTCCCGCTACCTCCAGGACCTCCCCGTCCCTTAGGGGGAGGGGGTTTTGCGGAGGGTGGACCCGTTCCCTCGTCTTCTCCATCGTTTCCCGGATGCCCTGGAGGGCGCTTTCCGGGGTGCCGTGGTCCAGGAAAAGCCGGATGGAGGCTTCGGCGAAGGCCTCGGGCTCCCGCCAGAAGCGGTGGCCCCGGGGAAACTCCTCCTCGTGGAGGTAGACCTTGGCCCCCAGGCCCTCAAAGAAGCCGGCCAGGCCATAGTGGTCCGGGTGGTGGTGGGTGAGGAGGACGGTTTTCACGTCCTGGAAGCAAAGGCCAAGCTCCGCCAAGAAAAGTTCCAAAGCCCCCCGGGCAGCCCGGGTGCCGAGGGCGGTGTCCACGAGGGCCACCTCCCCGTCCCCTTGGAGGAGGTAGAGGTTCACCGTCTTCAAGGGGTAGGGGATGGGGACGGGAAGGAGGTAGAGGCCGGGGAGGAGTTCCCTCACAGGAGCACCCCCATGAGGAGGAGGGCTGCCAAGAAGGGGTCGGGCTCCTCCAGGTGCCAAGGGAAGCGGTAGGCCCCCTCCCCCAGGGCCTCCACCTCCCGGCCCTGGGCCGCCTCCCGGAGGCGGGCCAGGGCCTGGTCCCCAGGGAGGGCCTCCCCCCCCGGGAGGTAGACGGCAAGCCGGTCGGCGTCCCCGTCCAGGGCGAGGCCCAAGGCGGGGGGCTTGGCCTCGCGGAGGAGGAGGCGGAGGGTCTTGAGGTGCTCCGGCCTCGGGTCCGGGGCCACCCCGTAGAAGAGGGGGTGGGGGAGGGGGTGGAGCTCCCGGAGCTCCACGGGGGCCTCGAGGCGCTTCAGGACCTGGCCCAAAACCCCGCCGCCCGCCCCGCCCATGGCGTCCAGGTAGACCACGCCCCGCTTGAAGGCGAGGCCCTGGGCGCTTTTCCGAAGGTGGTCCAGGTAGCCCCGGCGCGCCTCCAGCGGGGCGAAGGGCCCCGGGGGAGGAGGGGGTGCGGGGGCCACCTCCTTCCCGGGGAGGGGCCTCCCCGGGCCCAGGCGGAGCTTCACCCCTTGGAAGGCGGGGGGCCTGCGGCTTCCCGTGAGGTAGAGCCCTGCGGCCTCCTTCGCCCGGAGGGCGAAGCCGAAGAGGGGCAGGGGGGCGGGGCCCTGGAGGAGGTGCACCTCGAGGCCGAGCCCCCCGAGCACCCCGGCGGCGTGCTCCGCCATCTCCCGGGCAAGGAAGCGGGCGTCGTGCCCCACCACCACCCGAGGGATCCCCTCCGCCTGGAGGCGCTTCCCGAAGCCCGCCGCCACCTCCCCCAGGGCCTGGAAGGTGAAGCCCCGGGCCATCTCCCCTACGAAGCCGTCCTGCGTGGCCACAAGCTCCATGCCCTAAAGTCTACCCCGCGCGTGGTAGACTCTCCCCGTGAGCGACGCCCTCCTAGCCCCCCTCAACGAGGCCCAGCGCCAGGCGGTCCTCCACTTTGAGGGGCCCGCCCTGGTGGTGGCCGGGGCGGGGAGCGGGAAGACCCGCACCGTGGTCCACCGGGTGGCCTACCTCGTCGCCCGCCGGGGGGTCTTCCCCTCGGAGATCCTGGCCGTCACCTTCACCAACAAGGCCGCCGAGGAGATGCGGGAGCGCCTCCGGGGGCTGGTCCCGGGGGCGGGGGAGGTCTGGGTCTCCACCTTCCACGCCGCCGCCTTGAGGATCCTCCGCGTCTACGGGGAGCGGGTGGGCCTCAGGCCCGGCTTCGTGGTCTACGACGAGGACGACCAGACCGCCCTCCTCAAGGAGGTCCTGAAGGAGCTCGCCCTCTCGGCCCGGCCCGGCCCCATCAAGGCCCTTTTGGACCGGGCGAAGAACCGGGGCGTGGGCCTTAAGGCCCTCCTCGGCGAGCTTCCCGAGTACTACGCCGGGCTTTCCCGGGGAAGGCTTGGGGACGTCCTGGTGCGCTACCAGGAGGCCCTTAAGGCCCAGGGGGCCTTGGACTTCGGGGACATCCTCCTCTACGCCCTGAGGCTTTTAGAGGAGGACGAGGAGGTTCTCAGGCTCGTGCGCAAGCGGGCCCGCTTCATCCACGTGGACGAGTACCAGGACACGAGCCCCGTCCAGTACCGCTTCACCCGGCTTCTCGCCGGGGAGGAGGCCAACCTCATGGCCGTGGGCGACCCCGACCAGGGGATCTACTCCTTCCGGGCGGCGGACATCAAGAACATCCTGGACTTCACCCGGGACTACCCCGAGGCCCGGGTCTACCGCCTGGAGGAGAACTACCGCTCCACCGAGGCCATCCTCCGCTTCGCCAACGCCGTGATCGTGAAGAACGCCCTCCGCCTGGAGAAGGCCCTGCGCCCGGTGAAGCGGGGCGGGGAGCCCGTGCGCCTCTACCGGGCGGAGGACGCCCGGGAGGAGGCCCGCTTCGTGGCCGAGGAGATCGCCCGGCTCGGCCCCCCCTGGGACCGGTACGCCGTCCTCTACCGCACCAACGCCCAAAGCCGCCTTCTGGAGCAGGCGTTGGCGGGGCGGGGGATCCCGGCGCGGGTGGTGGGGGGTGTGGGCTTCTTTGAAAGGGCTGAGGTCAAGGACCTCCTGGCCTACGCCCGCCTCGCCCTCAACCCCCTGGACGCCGTGAGCCTGAAGCGGGTCCTGAACACCCCCCCTCGGGGCATCGGCCCGGCCACCTGGGCCAGGGTGCAGCTCCTCGCCCAGGAGAAGGGGCTTCCTCCCTGGGAGGCCCTGAAGGAGGCGGCCAGGACCTTCCCCCGCGCCGAGCCCCTGAGGCACTTCGTGGCCCTGGTGGAGGAGCTTCAGGACCTGGTCTTCGGCCCCGCCGAGGCCTTCTTCCGCCACCTCCTCGAGGCCACCGACTACCCCGCCTACCTCCGGGAGGCCTACCCCGAGGACGCCGAGGACCGCCTGGAAAACGTGGAGGAGCTCCTAAGGGCGGCCAAGGAGGCGGAGGACCTGCAGGACTTCCTGGACAAGGTGGCCCTCACCGCCAAGGCGGAGGAGCCCGCCGAGGCGGAGGGGAGGGTCGCCCTCATGACCCTGCACAACGCCAAGGGGCTGGAGTTCCCCGTGGTCTTCCTCGTGGGGGTGGAGGAGGGGCTTTTGCCCCACCGCAACTCTTTAAGCACCCTCGAGGGCCTGGAGGAGGAGCGCCGCCTCTTCTACGTGGGCATCACCCGGGCCCAGGAAAGGCTCTACCTCTCCCACGCCGAGGAGCGGGAGGTCTACGGCAGGCGGGAGCCCGCCCGGCCGAGCCGCTTCCTGGAGGAGGTGGAGGAGGGGCTTTACGAGGTGTACGACCCCTACCGGCGCCCGCCCTCCCCGCCCCCCCACCGCCCGAGGCCCGGGGCTTTCCGGGGCGGGGAGCGGGTGGTCCACCCCCGGTTCGGCCCCGGCACCGTGGTGGCGGCCCAGGGGGACGAGGTCACGGTCCACTTTGAAGGGTTCGGGCTCAAGCGCCTTTCCCTCAAGTACGCGGAGCTTAGGCCGGCATGAGGGCGCTTGCCTCCACCCCCCGCCCGGTCCTCTACCTCCACCGGGGCGGGGGCGGCTTCTTTGACCTCCTCCTCGCCCAGGTGACCAGAGCCCGCCTGCCCCTCTTCCTCCACCCCGTGGCCATGGAGGAGGGGTGGGAGGCCTTCCTCCCCTGCCTCAAGGGGCTCGGCTTCGCCGGGGCGGTCCTGGAGGAGGCCGCTTCCGTGCCCGAGGGGGTCCGCCTCGAGGCCGAGGCCGAAAAGGCCAGGCGGGTGGACCTCCTCGTCCCCACGGGCGGGGGGCTTCTCGGTCAGTACACGGAAGGCGTCGCCCTGGAGCGGCTCCTCGCCCAGCGCTTCCCCGGGGCCCGGGCCCTGTGGCTTGGGCCCCTCCGCTTTGAACTCGCCCCCTTCCTCCGGGGCCTCGGCGAGGTCCACGTGGCCGCCCCGAGTTACGCCGAAGGGGACGCCTTCCTCGCCCGCCTTCCCGCCCCCCTCCGGGGCCGGGTGGCCCTCCGCCCCGAGGAGGTGCGGGCCTTGGTCCTCCGGGTGGACCTCCTCCTCCTGAACACGCCCCGCCCGCCTTTGGACCTGGCCCAGCCCTACCACGCCGCCTTGGCCCTCGCCCCCGGGGCCCTGGCCGTGGCCGAGCGGGTCCAGCTCTTCCTCGGACCGGAGGACCTCTGGAGCGGGCGGGTCTGGGCCGTCCTCGAGGGCCTGGGGCACACCCCCTTGGGCTAGAACAGGTAGAGGAGGGCCCGGCCCGCCTCCACCCGCACCCGGATGGGCCCCAGGGCCTCGTTTTCCAGGGTGCGGCTGGTGGCCTTGAGGGCCGTGGGGGGAAGGTCCCACCGGGCCCCCTCCACCCCCAGGGTGGCCTCGGGGAAGGGGAGGAGGCTGAAGGGGGCGCCGGGCCTCAGGGGAAAGGCGTGGACCCCATGGAGGAGGGGGAAGGCCCGGGTGAGCCCGTCCGTGAGCTCCACCCGCACCCCCTTCTGCGCGAGGAGGAAGGCGAGTTCCAGGTGGACCAGGGTGTGGTCCAGCCGCCCTCCCAAGGCGCCCAAAAGGAGCACCTCTTCCGCACCCATCTCCAGGGCCTTCCGCAGGAGGGCCTCCCCGTCCGTGAGGTCCTTCTCCCGGGGAAGGACCTCCTTGGGCGCGGAAAGGGCCTCCTGGAGCCAAGGGGGGCTTGAGTCAAAGTCCCCAAGCCAAAGCTCCAGGGTAAGCCCTAAGGCCAAGGCGTGCCGCCCTCCCGAGTCCGCCGCCAGGAGGCGGTAGCCCTCAAGCCTTTCCTTCAAGGCCTCCGTGGCCAGGAGGGGGCCGCCCAAGAGGAGGGCGAAGCGCTTCATCCCTCCAAGGGTACCGCCTGGGAAAGATCCAGGTGAAGGTGGACCTGGGCTCCCTCCGGGGGGCCTTCCAGGGCCTCGAGGTAAAGCCGCACCTTCCCAAGCCGCACCCAAAGCCCCACCCTGTTCCCGAAGAAAAGCCGTTCCTCCACCACCCCTGGGTGCTCCCCTCCCAGGCGGAGGGCTTTGGGCAGAAGAAGGTGGGGTTTAGCAGGCAAGCCCAGGGCCTGGCTTTCCTCCGGGGAGAGGAGGTTCTTGTGCCCGAGGAAGCGGGCAGTCCAGAGGTCCTTGGGCCTTGCGTACACCTCTTCCGGAAGCCCCACCTGCACGAGCCTTCCCTGACGCAGAAGGGCCACCCGGTGGGCGAGGAGGAAGGCCTCCCCCTGGTCGTGGGTCACGAGGAGGGTGGTGACCCCTTCCTCCTTGAGCGTGCGGCGCAGGAAGAAGAGGAGCTCTTCCCGAAGCCTCAGGTCCAGGGCCCCTAAGGGCTCGTCCAGGAGGAGGAGCCTGGGCCTAGGGGCCAGGGCCCGGGCCAGGGCCACCCTTTGTTGCTCGCCCCCGGAAAGCTCCTGGGGGCGCTTCCTGGCGTGGGGGGTGAGCTCCATGCGCTTGAGGAGCTCCCGCACCCGCCCCTCCCTCGCCTCCCTTGGCCAGCGGGCCTCCACAAGGCCGAAGGCGACGTTTTCCTCCACGGTGAGGTGGGGGAAGAGGGCGTAGTCCTGGAAGAGGAAGCCCACCTTCCGCCTTTCCGGGGGAAGGGGGGTGAGGTCCTCGCCCAGGAAGCGCACGAAGCCCCCATCGGGCTTAAGGAGCCCGGCCACGAGCCTGAGCAGGGTGCTCTTCCCGCTTCCCGAGGGTCCGAGGAGGGCCAGGGTCTCGCCCTCGGCCACGGAGAGGGCCACGGAGAGGCGGAACCCGGGGAAGGCCTTTTCCAGGGAAAGCTCCAGCACCCTCCCATTAAACCGGAAGGGCCCGGGGTACTTCCCAGGCCCCTCGCTTTTAGGCCCCTTTCGTGGGGTTACTTCAGGCCGAGCTTCTTCCGCTCTGCCAGCACCTGCTGGGGGGTGAGCTTCTTGGCCCGGAGCTTCTTCACCTCCTCGGCGGTGAAGGGCTTGAAGCCCTTGACCTTCTTGGCGTCGCCCCAGGCGGTGGCGATGTGGTTGAGGACGGCGGCGATCTCCTCGTCCTTGAGCTGGGCGAAGGAGGGCATGACGCCGTTGTACTTCATACCCTTCACCTCAATCTGGCCCTGGAGGCCGTAGAGAAGGACCAGGATGAGGTAGTCCCTACCGCCTTCCTTGGCGAGGATCTCCGCCACATACCCGGCCAGGGGCGGGAAGGCCCCGGGGATGCCCTGCCCGTTCGCCTGGTGGCACCCCGCGCACTGCTGGTAGAGCTTGGCGCCGTCCGTCTGGGCCAGGGCTAGGCCGCCGAGCAGCAAGAGAGCCATGAGCGTCCGCTTCATGCTTACCCTCCGGGGTATAGGGTAGAGGCCTGCCCTGGGCGGCGTCAAGGGGAAGGGGTTAAGCGGGCCTTAAGGTAGGTGGCCAGGGCTCCACGGGGGCACTTGAATGCTGTAGGAAGGTGTGGTAAGGTACAAATGTCCTTGTGGGGTACCCTGGCGGTGTACCGTATGCGGAAGGTGTACACACTCCTCCTCTCGGCTCTTCTGCTGTGGGCCTGGGCCCTCCCCGACTTCGGCCGCTGGTATCCCTACCCGGAGGCCCTTGCCCTCGCCCAGGCCCACGGGCGGATGGTGATGGTCTACTTTCACAGCGAGCACTGCCCCTACTGCCAGCAGATGAACACCTTCGTCCTCTCCGACCCCGGGGTGAGCCGCCTCCTGGAGGCCCGCTTTGTCGTGGCCTCGGTAAGCGTGGACACCCCTGAGGGCCAGGAGCTCGCCCGGCGCTACCGGGTGCCGGGCACCCCGACCTTCGTCTTCCTCGTCCCCAATGCGGGGGCGTGGGAAGAGGTGGGCCGGCTCTTCGGCAGCCGGCCCCGGGCGGAGTTCCTCAAGGAGCTCCGCCAGGTGTGCGCCAAAGGAGGTGCGTGTGGATAGGCGGACGTTTCTCAAGGCGACCGGCGCGGCCCTAGGGGCCCTGGCCCTCTCGGGGCTTCCCGCGAGGGCCCAGGGCCTCGAGGGCGAGGACCTGGAGCACCTGGAGCAGGCGCTCAAGGAGGTCTTCGGCAAAGGCTTTAAGGATCTTACCCCCTCGGACGCGGTGAAGCTCAACATGCCGGCCATTGCCGAAAGCGGGGCCAACGTGCCCGCCGAGGTGGAGGTGGCCCTGCCCAAGGAGCAGGTGAAGGCCATCCACCTCTTCGCCGACAAGAACCCCACCCCGCACATCTTCGCCTTCATGCCCATGAAGGCCGAGCCTTACTACGCCACCCGGATCCGCTTGGCAGAGACCACGGCCATCCGGGCGGTGGTGGAGACCCAGGACGGGAAGCTTCTTCTGGCCTCGGCGAGCACCCGCGTCACCGTGGGGGGCTGCGGTTAAGGGAGGTGCGGCATGCCTTTTAGGACCATCGCACGCCTAAACCCCGCCAAGCCCAAGGCGGGCGAGGAGTTCCGGCTTCAGGTGGTGGCCCAGCACCCCAACGAGCCCGGCACCCGCCGCGACGCCGAGGGGAAGCTGATCCCCGCCAAGTACATCAACCTGGTGGAGGTCTACTTTGAGGGGGAGAAGGTGGCGGAGGCCCGGCCCGGGCCCTCCACCAGCGCCAACCCCCTCTACGCCTTTAAGTTCAAGGCGGAGAAGGCGGGGACCTTCACCATCAAGCTCAAGGACACGGACGGGGACACGGGCGAGGCTTCGGTCAAGCTGGAGCTGGCCTAAAGGGGGTGCCCGGGGGTCCCCGGGCACCTTATGACCTTATGGAAGGGAGGTTTTGGGATTATGCGCCAAAGCCTGGGTTTATTGCTCGCCGCCCTCCTCCTGGGGGTTGTCTTGGCCCAGGGCGACGTGGACCCTAGGGAGGAGGCCAAGCGGCAGAAGGAGCTTCTCCTGAGCACCGCGGGCATCCTCCCCACCGAGCTCGTGGTCATGCAGGGGGAGGAGCTCTTCCACCGGAAGGGGCCCTCGGGAAAGACCATGGCCGAGTGCGACTTCGGCTTGGGAAAGGGGGTCCTGGAGGGGGCGGCGGCGAGGCTTCCCCGCTACTTCCTGGACACGAACCGGGTTGAGGACCTGGACAGCCGCATCGTCACCTGCATGACCCGGGTCCAGGGCTTCAAGCCTGAAGAGGTGAAGCGCTCCGAGGTGGTGGCCGTCGCCTTCTACATCGCCAGCAAGTCCACAGGGCACAAGGTCCAGGTCCGCCTGCTCTTCCCCGAGGAGCGGGGGCTTTACGCCTTGGGGGAGAAGCTCTTCTACGCCCGCACCGGGGCCCGGGACGTGGGGTGCGCTACCTGCCACGTGACCTATGTGGGGAAGCGGGCGGGGGTTCTGCCCTATGCGGACGTCTTGGGCAAGGACAGGTCCTGGACCCACTGGCCCGCCTACCGCTACTCCAACGACCAGGCCTGGACCATGCAGGACCGGATCCGGGCCTGCTACGGCAACCTCGCCCACCCGCAGCCGGACCTGTACTCGCTGCCTATCCTGGCCCTGGAGCTTTACCTCGCCTATCACGCCAACGGGGCCGTGGTGGAGGAGTGGCCCGCCTTCGTGCGGTGAGGAGGGGAGCATGCGGAAGGTTCTCGTAGCCCTTTTTGCCCTGGCCTTGGCCTTCGCCTTGGCCCAGCGCTACTTCACCGAGGAGGAGCTTAAGCGGATTGAGACCGGAGGCAAGGCCTACGCCGAGGCCTTGGCGAACCAGCGTTCCGACCAGGCCCTCTGCTCCGTCCACCGGAACCGCCTCCCCGCCGACCTCCTCCCCAAGTTCCTGGAAGAGCAGCGCGCCCTGATCAAGTACCCCGCTTCCGGGAAGCTCATGGGGGACTGGAGGAAGGGCGGGGCCATCTTCAACGACCTGCGGAAGGCCAACTGCTTCTCCTGCCACTTTGGCTCCCCCGAGCACCTGGGGGGCGACGTGGGCCCGAGCCTGGAGAAGTACGGCCTCAAGCGGGGCCAGTCGGAGGCGGTGCAGCGCTACACCTACGAGGTGATCTACAACTCCTGGGCCTACTTCCCCTGCACCGTCATGTACCGCTTCGGGGCCCAGGGCCTTCTCACCCCCGAGGAGATCGCCGACGTGGTGGCCTACCTCCTGGACCCCGAGAGCGACTTCAACACCAAGCCGGCGGTGGGGTCTAGATGAACCGGAGGGAGCTCCTTCAGCTTCTTTCCGCCCTGGCGGTCCTCGGGCCTAGGGGGTGGGCCCGGGCCCTGGAGGACCCCAGGTCCCTTTACGACCTCCCCCCCTACGGGGACGCCACCCTCCTCTACTTCTCCGACCTCCACGGCCAGGCCTTCCCCCACTACTTCATGGAGCCCCCGAACCTCATCGCCCCCAAGCCCCTCATGGGCCGCCCGGGCTACCTCACGGGGGAGGCCATCCTCCGCTACTACGGCGTGGAGCGGGGCACGCCCCTCGCCTACCTCCTCTCCTACGTGGACTTCGTGGAGCTCGCCCGGACCTTCGGGCCCATAGGGGGGATGGGCGCCCTCACCGCCCTCATCCGCGACCAGAAGGCCCGGGTGGAGGCCGAGGGGGGTAAGGCCTTGGTCCTGGACGGCGGGGACACCTGGACCAACTCCGGGCTTTCCCTCCTCACCCGGGGCGAGGCCATAGTGCGGTGGCAGAACCTCGTGGGGGTGGACCACATGGTCTCCCACTGGGAGTGGACCCTGGGGCGGGAGCGGGTGGAGGAGCTCCTTGGGCTCTTCCAGGGAGAGTTCCTTTCCTACAACATCGTGGACGACCTCTTCGGCGACCCCCTCTTCCCCGCCTACCGGATCCACCGGGTGGGGCCCTACGCCCTGGCGGTGGTGGGGGCGAGCTACCCCTACGTGAAGGTCTCCCACCCCGAATCCTTCACCGAGGGGCTCTCCTTCGCCCTGGACGAGAGGAGGCTGCAGGAGGCGGTGGACAAGGCCCGCGCCGAGGGGGCGAACGCCGTGGTCCTCCTCTCCCACAACGGGATGCAGCTGGACGCCGCCTTGGCGGAGCGGATCCAGGGGATTGACCTCATCCTCTCCGGCCACACCCACGACCTCACCCCCAGGCCCTGGCGGGTGGGGAAGACCTGGATCGTGGCGGGGAGCGCCGCCGGGAAGGCCCTGATGCGGGTGGACCTGAAGCTTTGGAAGGGGGGCATCGCCAACCTCCGGGTGCGGGTGCTCCCCGTTCTCGCGGAGCACCTGCCCAAGGCCGAGGACGTGGAGGCCTTCCTCAAAGCCCAGCTCGCTCCCCACCAGGACCACCTTTTCACCCCCTTGGCGGTCTCCGAGACCCTCCTCTACAAGCGGGACACCCTGTACTCCACCTGGGACCAGCTTGTGGGGGAGGCGGTGAAGGCCATTTACCCCGAGGTGGAGGTGGTCTTCAGCCCGGCGGTGCGCTGGGGGACCACCATCCTTCCGGGGCAGGCCATCACCTGGGACCACCTCTACGCCTACACTGGCTTCACCTACCCCGAGCTCTACCTCTTCTACCTCCGGGGAGAGCAGATCAAGGCGGTCCTGGAGGACATCGCAAGCAACGTCTTCACCCCGGACCCCTTCTACCAGCAGGGCGGGGACGTGAGCCGGGTTCACGGCCTCCGCTACGTCCTGGACCCCGATGCCCCCACCGGGGAAAGGATCCGGGAGGTGGAGGTGGGGGGCAGGCCCCTGGACCCGAACCGCCGCTACTTGGCCGCCGCCTACGGGGGAAGGCTGCAGCGGGTGGGGGAGGCCAAGCCGGAGTACGAGCCCAGGCCTATCTACGAGGTTCTCGCCGAGTACTTGCGGTCCGTGGGCCGGGTGCGCGTCCGGCCCGAGCCCAACGTCAAGGTCATCGGGCGCAACTACCGCGTGCCGGAGGTGTGGGAATGAGGAGAAAGGCGGTTTTGGCCATAGGGGTTTTGGTTCTGGGCTTGGGGCTTTCCCAGGTGGGGCCGTTTAGGGCCCGCCTCGAGGCCGCCATCCAGACGGGGGGCGAGGCCTTCGCCCAGGTGATGCTCTCCCAGGACAAGGCCCAGGCCCTCTGTACGCAGTACCGGGACAAGCTTCCCCCCGAACTTGTCCCGGCCTTCCTCGCGGAGCAAAGGGCCCTCATCAAGTACCCCGCCTCGGGGAAGCTCATGGGCGACTGGAAGAACGGGGAGAAGGTCTTCACCGACCCCAAGCGGGGCAACTGCTACGCCTGCCACCAAGGGGACCCCCGGGAGGTCGCCTACGGGACCATGGGGCCGAGCCTCACGGGCTACGGCCAGCGCGGCCTGTCGGAGGCGGTGGTGCGCTACACCTACGAGAAGATCTACAACGCCTGGGCCTTCGTCCCCTGCTCCCTCATGTACCGGGGCGGGGTGCACGGGTACTTCACCCCCGAGGAGACGGCCGACCTGGTGGCCTACCTCCTCTCCCCTGAGTCCCCCATCAACCGGAGGTGAGCCGTGAGCGTGCGGAAGAAGCGTCTGATCTTGCTGGCCGGGGTGGTCCTGGGGGCGCTTGGGGGGCTTGTGGCCTACACGCAGCAAAGCAAGCCCCTGGATCCCTTTGAGGAGGCCATGCGCCAGCGGGAGATGTACCTGGAGACCTTCGGCATCCTCCCCGGCGACCTCTTCGTGGAGGAGGGGAAGGAGCTCTTTTACCGGAAAGGGCCCTCGGGCAAGACCCTCGAGGAGTGCGACTTCGGCCTGGGCAAGGGGGTTCTGGAAGGGGTCTACGCCGTCTTGCCCAAGTACTTCCCCGACACGGGGCGGGTGGAGGACCTGGAGAGTAGGGTCTACACCTGCATGCAGCGGGTCCAGGGCTTCAAGCCCGAGGAGATCAAGCGGGACGAGGTGCGGGCCATCACCACCTTCATCGCCTCCAAGTCCAGCAAGGCCAAGATCCAGGTGGTGCCCAAGCACCCCCAGGAGATCGCCATGTACAACCTGGGGCGGGAGCTCTGGTACACCCGCGCCGGGCCCCGGGACATGAGCTGCGCCGTCTGCCACGAGCGCTACGCGGGCCAGAGGGTGCGGCTTTCCCCGGTGAGGAGCCCCAAGGAGGGCCTCGGCAACGAGTGGCCCGCCTACCGCTTTGAGGAGGACCGCCTCTACACCTTTGAGGACCGGATTGACTTCTGCTACGAGTCCATCGGCATCCCCAAACCCGAGTTCTACTCGGAGGTCCACATCGCCCTCACCACCTACATCCTGGCCGAGGCCACCAAGGCGGGGCACTCCTTCCTGGAGCTTCCCTTCTTCACGAGGTAGCCATGCGCCGGCGGGACCTCTTGGCCCTTCTCCCCCTCCTCGCCCTGGCCCAGGGGCAGGGCGGGGCGGGGGAGGACTGGACCGAGGCCTTCGGCCGCTTCCTCAAGGCGGTGCCCCCGGCGGGCTACCTCGTCTACCCCACGGAGGCCCGGGACCTCCTCCTCTTTGAGCCCTTCATCCTGGACGTGCGCACGGAGGAGGAGCGCAAGAAGGGGTACATCCCGGGCTCGGTGCACATCTACGCCGGGGAGGTCCCGGACCGCCTGGGGGAGCTTCCCCGGGACAAGGAGGCCCTGATCCTCGTCTACTGCAACTCGGGGAGCGTTTCCGCGGTGGTGGCGGCGTTTCTGCAGGCCAAAGGCTACAAGAACGCCAAGAACATCGCCCACGGCTTCAAGGGCTGGCTGGACGCCGGCCTTCCGGTGGAGGGAGCATGAAAAGGATCCTGGTAGCGGTTCTCGCGGCGCTGGGCCTGGCCTTGGCCCAGGCCCTGGTGGTGGAGGTGGAGGGTTCCTTGGAGGACGTGGAGGCGAGGGCCCTTAAGGCCCTCGAGGCGGCGGGCCTGCAGGTGGACCGGGTCTTGAACCTGGGCGAGCAGGTGCGCCAGGTGACGGGCCCGGGTTTCCCCGAGTACCGGCTCATCGTCCTGAAGCCGGAGAAGGGAAGCGTGGCCGCTGTGAGCAAGAACCCCATGGCGGCCATCGTCCTCCCGCCCACCGTCTTCGTGACGGGGGAGGGGGAGCGCTACCTGGTGGGCACCTTTGACCCCCACCTCCTTTTCGGGATGCTCGGGGTCTACGAGGGGGCGGTGCGGGACCTCGGCCTCAGGCTCCAGGCGGCCTTGGGAAGGCTCGGCCTGGTGCGCCGTGTGGCCCCCGCCGTGATGCCGGACCCGCAAAGCGGCCTGATGCCCGCCCTCCTCTACCGGGTCCCCCAGGCCAGCGTGGAGGAGGTGGTCCTCCTGGTGGAGACGGAGCTCACCTCGAGGGGCCTGAACCTCCTGCCCCACGTGCGGGTGGGTCCGGTCACGGTGATCATGCCCTGCAAGAGCGAGTGGGCCCGCATCATGTTCCTCACCCAGCCCGCCGGGGGGTTCGCCGCCCCTTGCCGCTTCTTCGCCATGCCCATGGGGGAGGACGTCCTGGTGGGGGCCATTGAGCCCATGCTCATGACCATCATGCCCGGCGTCCCGGGCTCGGAGGCGGTGGGGATGCTCCAGGAGGCCCGGCAGGTGATGAGCGAGGTGCTGGAGTCCGTGGGCGGGAAGCCTTACCGCCCTGGGCAATAAGAAGGAGGTGTTGAGGTATGCCTAAGGTGAAGCGCAGGGACCTGTTGAAGGCGGGAGCCGCCTTGGCGGCGGCCGGCACCCTGGGCAAGGGCTTCGCCCAGGAGTTCTACGCGAGCCCTCCCACCCTCCTGCCCCGCTCCCGGGCCCCCCGGGTGGTGGTGGTGGGGGGCGGCTGGGGCGGCACCACGGTGGCCCGCAAGGTGAAGCAGCAGGCCCCCGAGGTGGAGGTGGTGCTCGTGGAGCAGAAGCCCATCTTCATGTCCTGCCCCATGTCCAACCTCTTCCTGGCGGGGGTGAAGCCCTTGGAGTGGCTCGTCTTTGACTACACCAACGTGGTCAAAGACGGGGTCATCTTCGTCCAGGAAAAGGTCCTGGAGATCAACCGGGACCGCCGCCTGGTGCGCACCACGGGGGGGTACCTGGCCTACGACTTCCTCGTCCTCGCCCCCGGCATTGACTACATGTACGAGGCCATCCCCGGCTACGAGGAGGCCAAGCACTTCCTGCCCGTGGGCTTCAAGCCCTTTGAGCACATCGCCCTCCGCCGCATGCTGGACCAGTTTGACGAGACCGGGGGGGAGCTCGTCATGTACATCCCCCCGCCTCCCTACCGCTGCCCCCCTGGGCCTTACGAGCGGGCGGCCATGCTGGCCTGGCGGCTCAAGACCAAGGGGGTGAAGGGCAAGGTCATCGTCTTGGACGCTAACCCTCAGCCTGTTTCCAAGGCCCCCGGGTTCCTTGCCGCCTACAACGAGCTTTACAAGGACTACCTGGAGTACCACCCCAACATGCGCATCACCGGCCTGGACTACGAGAGGAAGGTGGTGCGGACGGAGCTTGGGGACTACCCCTTCACCCTGGCCAACGTCATCCCCCCCATGAAGGCTGCGGAGATCGTGCGCCAAGCGGGGCTTGGGGAGCGCTGGGCCAACGTTCGCATCCCCTACTTCCTCTCCGAGGCCGACGACCGGGTCTATCTGGTCGGGGACATCACGGGCAACACCCCCTACCCCAAAAGCGGCATGGTCGCCTACGTTTCCGGCACCATCGTGGCCCGCCACCTCACGGAGAGGCTCAAGGGGAAGCCCCTCGCCGAGATCCCGCCGGAGCTTCCCACCAACATCTGCTACTCCTTCGTGGACTCGGAGGAGGCCATCTGGGTGGCCGCCAACTACTCCTGGGATGAGGCGGCCAAGCAGATCAAGGCCCAAAGCAGCGTGGACAACCAGCGCTCCAAGGCGAACGGCGAGGCGGCCATCGGCTGGGCTTTGGGCCTCTGGAACGACATGTTCGGCCCGGCCTAAGGGCTCCCGCCCCCCTCAGGGGGGCGGGTTTTTCTGCCTCGCTTCGGATACGATAGGAGGGTATATGAACCGGAGGAAGTTCTTCCGCCTTCTGGGCGCAGGGGGGCTTTTGGGCCTCCTTAAGGCCAGGGCCCAGACACCCCCCTGGGACGAGGGGACCTTTGCCCCTACCCGAACCCTGGGCGAGCCCCTTAAGGAGTACGGACAGCGGAGCCCCTTTGAGGAAGGGGTGGTGCGCTACATCTCCCCTAACCTTCGCACCCGCCACTCGGGGGCAAGCTTCGCCCCCCTGGAGAAGCTAGAGGGGGTGATTACCCCGAACGGCCTCCACTTTGAGCGCCACCACGCCGGGGCCCCCCAGGTGGACCCCAAGAGCTACCGCCTGGTGATCCACGGTATGGTGGAAAGGCCCTTGGTCTTCACCCTCGAGGACCTCAAACGCTTTCCCTCCGTGACCCGCACCTACTTCATTGAGTGCGCTGGGAACGGGCAAAACGGCTACCGCAACCCCCCGGACCCCGAGCTCACCGCCACCCGGAGCCGCGGCCTCGCCTCCAACGCCAGCTGGACCGGGGTGCCCCTGGCCCTCCTCCTCAAGGAGGCGGGGGTGAAGCCCGGGGCGCGCTGGCTCATCCCCGAGGGAATGGACGCCGCCATGTACACCCGTTCCCTCCCCTTGGAGAAGGCCATGGAGGACGTCTTGGTGGCCTACGCGCAAAACGGGGAGGCTTTGAGGCCGGAGCAGGGCTACCCTGTGCGGCTCGTGGTGCCGGGCTGGGAGGGGAGCATCCAGGTGAAGTGGCTGAGGCGCATCCTGGTCACGGACCAGCCCGCCATGGCCAAGGACGAGACCAGCGAGTACACCGACGTCACGGCGGACGGGCGGGTCCTCGCCTTCACCTGGGTGATGGACCCCGAGAGCATCATCACCTACCCTTCAGGGGGCCAGAGGATCCAGCCTGGCTTCCACGAGATCCGGGGCCTCGCCTGGAGCGGGCATGGGCGCATCGCTAAGGTGGAGATCTCCTTTGACGAGGGGAGGACCTGGCGGCAGGCCACCCTTGAGCCCCCCGTGGAGCCCTACGCCTTCGTGCGCTTTAAGCTCCCCTGGTACTGGGACGGCAAGGAGGTGGTCCTCTGGAGCCGGGCGTGGGACGAGAAGGGGAACACCCAGCCCACAAGGGAGGAGTTCTTCAAGAAGTGGAGCCGGAACAACCGCTACCACTACAACGCCATCCAGGCTTGGCGGATCCTGCCGGACGGCAGGGTGGTGAACGGCGACCGCCCCCTGGGCCAAGGGGCCTTCCACCCGGTCGGCCCCGTGGGGGGGTGCGGTGGGGAGGTGTTGGATGTTTAGGCGCGCCCTCGCCTGGGGGGCCCTCCTCGCCGCCTTGGGCCTCGCCTTGGCCGCGCGTTACGGCCTGGGCACGCCCATCTCCGAGGAGCTCGCCCGCCAGTACGACCTTAGGCCCGTGGTCCTGCCCGACGGCCGCGGCCTTCCTCCCGGGGAGGGGAGGGTGGAGGAGGGCCAAAGGATCTACGCCCAGAAGTGCGCTTCCTGCCACGGGGAGAACGGGGAGGGGTATCCCTTCAACCGCCTGGTCTCCGAGCCTTTCCCCATCACCCCGGACACCGAGCCCGTGGAGTACGCCATCGGCAACTACTGGCCCTACGCCACCACGCTTTTTGACTACATCCGCCGGGCCATGCCCTTCGGCCAGGAGGGGACGCTGACGGACGAGGAGGTCTACCACCTCGTGGCCTTCCTCCTCTACATGAACGGGATCATTGACGCCGGCACCCCCGTGAACCAGAAGACCCTCCCCCAGATCCGGATGCCTGCCCGGGAGCTTCTGGAGCTGGACCCCGAGACCAAGCGCCGCTTCCCCTGGCTCACCCTGCCCTAGGATGGGGGTATGACGCTTTCCTTGACGGCAGCCTTTTTGGCGGGGGTGCTCTCCTTCCTCTCCCCCTGCGTCTTGCCCCTCGTCCCCACCTACCTCTTCTACCTGGGGGGGGAGAGGGGGCGCCCCCTCTTCAACGCCCTCTTCTTCATCCTGGGCTTTGGGGCGGTCTTCTTTCTCCTGGGCCTGCCCTTCACCCTCCTCGGGGGGCTCCTCTTTGAGCACCGCCAGACCCTGGCCCGCGTCGGAGGGGTGGTCCTCGTCCTCTTCGGCCTCTACATGCTGGGCCTGAGGCCCAGGTGGGGGGTTTCCCTCCGCTACGAGGGGGAGACCTCCCGCCCCTTGGGGGCCTTCCTTCTCGGGGCCACCCTTGCTCTCGGCTGGACCCCCTGCATCGGCCCGATCCTTGGGGCCATCCTGACCCTCACCGCCGTGGGGGGCGGGGTGGGGTTCCTCCTGGCCTACATCCTGGGCCTCGCCGTGCCCTTTTTGCTGGTGGCCCTCTTCGCCGACCGGATCAAGGGGTGGCTTAGGCGCGCTGGCCGGATCTCCCACTATGTGGAGGTTCTGGCGGGCGTGGTCCTGGTCCTCGTTGGGGTTCTGCTTTTCACCGGCACTTTCACGGCCCTCAACACCTTCTTTCTGCGGATCACCCCCGAGTGGCTCCAGAGGTACCTCTAGGACCGGGGTCTTCGCCTAGACTGGTGGAGGCATGCTCTTGCGCCTCGAGGCCGTCTCCAAGCGTTTTGGCCGGGAATGGGTTTTGAAGGACCTCACCTTTTCCTTGGACCGGGGAGAGGTGGTGGCCCTTCTGGGACCCAACGGCTCGGGCAAGACCACCCTTCTGAGGCTTATGGCCGGGCTCCTGAAGCCTACCCGGGGCCGGGTGGTGCGGGAGGGCCGGGCCCTATTCCTCGCCAACCCTCCCGCCTTCCACCGCCACCTCACCGCCCGGGAGCACCTTCTCTACGACCTGGCCTTCCACGGGAAGGGGGGGGATGTGGAGGGAGCCTTGGCCCGTTTCGGCCTGCCCGCCCACCTGCCCCTAGGGGCCTTTTCCAGCGGCATGCGAAAGCGCCTGGCCTTAGCCCGCCTCGCCCTTTTGGGCCCGGACCTCTGGCTTTTGGACGAGCCGGAGACCGCCTTGGACGTGGAGGGCAGGGAGCTCCTTTTGGAGGCGGTGGGGGAGGCCCGAAGAGGGGCGGGGGTGGTCCTCGCCACCCACGACCGGGCCCTGGCGGCGAGGGTGGCTGACCGGGTCTTGGAGCTCTCATGAGGCGGGTTTGGCTTTTGGCCCTGAGGGATTTGCGCCTCGAGGTGCGGGACCGCTCGGGGGTCCTCTCCGCGCTGGCTTTCTTCGGGGTGATGCTCTTCGTCATGGCCCTGGCCTTGGGGCCGGAGGGGGCCCCCTTGCGCCGGGCCGCCCCCGGGGTCTTGTGGGTGGCCCTGGCCTTCATGAGCACCCTCCTCGCCACCCGGGCCTTCGCTTTGGAGGTGGAGGAGGGCACCCTAGACGACCTCCTCCTCACCCCCGGGGGTAAGGAGTGGGTCTACCTGGGCAAGCTCCTCTTCCAGCTTCTCCTCCTCCTTCCCCTTTCCGCCTTGGCCCTTCTCTTGTCGGCGGGGCTCTTTTACCTTCCCCTGGCCCGGGCCCCGGCCCTCCTCCTCACCCTGGCCCTGGGGGTTTTGGGCTACGCCAGCGTGGCCACCTTCTACGCTGGCCTATTGGCCCGGCTTAGGGGGCGGGAGGTTCTTCTGCCCCTCCTCCTCTTCTCCTTGGTGGTCCCCGTGGTCCTGGCGGCGGTGCGGGCTACGGTGGGGCTTGGGGAGGGGCTCCCCCTGGAGGAGGTGGCTCCTTGGTGGCAGCTCCTTTTGGTCTTTGACCTGGTCTACATCACCGCCAGCGCCCTCCTCTTTCCCCTGGTGATGGAGGGGTAAGGGGGTTTACAGAAGCTTCATCCTGCCTAGCTATGCTGGTCTTTGGGGGTTAAAAGATGCTGAAGACGCAAACGCCGAGCCGCCCCGATGCCCTCACCTGGGTCCTTCTGGGGTTTGGGCTTTTGCTTTTGCCCCTTGGGCTTTACCTGGCCCTCGCCGCCCCGCCCGACGTGAACCAAGGCTATCTGGTGCGCATCATGTACCTGCACGTGCCCACGGCTTGGGTGGGGTACCTGGCCTTTTTCGCCACCTTCCTCTACTCCCTCCTTTACCTCTTTCGCCAAGACCCGCGCTACGACCGGGTGGCCCTGGCCAGCGCCGAGATCGGCCTCGTCTTCATGGGCCTCGCCCTGGTGACGGGGATGCTCTGGGCCAGGCCCACCTGGGGGGTCTACTGGACCTGGGAGCCTAGGCTTACCACCACGGCCATCCTCTTCGCCGTCTACGTGGGCTACTTCCTCCTGCGGGGGGCCATTGAGGACCCCGAGCTTCGCCGCAAGGCGGCGGCGGCGGTGGGCATCCTGGGCTTCATCAACGTGCCCATCAGCTACATGTCGGTGAAGTGGTGGCGGAGCCTGCACCAGACCCAGTCCATTGACCTGACCACGGGCCGGATCCATATGGCCCCGGAGATGCTCCAGGTCCTGCTCTTCCACCTGGCTGTCTTCACGCTTTTGTACCTGGGCTTCGTCCGCTTCCGCGGCCTCGTGGCGGCCCTGGAGGAAGCGAAGGAGGAGGCGTGATGGGGGTCTTCGTCACGTGGGTCTACGTCCTCACCTACCTCGCTGTCTTCGGCTACCTGGCCTACCTCTTCTGGCGGTACGGGAGGGCGCGGTGAAGGGGAAGTACCTCCTCGGCCTCCTGGTCATCCTGGGCGCTTTGGGGTACATGGTCTTCGGGGGGCTTGGGCGGAACCTGGTCTACTTCCTCACCCCTTCCGAGTACCTCCAGGACCAGGCCCGCTACCAGAACCGCCCCGTCCGCCTCGGGGGACTGGTGAAGCCCGGAACCGTCCAGTACGACAAGGACCGCCTGGAGCTCCGCTTCGTCCTCACGGACGGGGTGGCGGAGGTGCCCGTCCTCCACAAGGGCACCCCGCCAGGGATGTTCAAGGAGGGGCAAGGGGTGGTGGTGGAAGGCCGCTTCCAGGAGGGGGTTTTCCAGGGGACCAACCTTTTGGTGAAGCACTCGGAAACCTACCAGGCCCCCAAGGAAGGCTGGACCCCGGAGGAGGTGCGCAAGCTCATTGAGGAGGCCCAATGACCCCGGCCCTTCTCGGCAACCTAAGCGTGAGCCTGGCCCTGGCCTTTAGCCTCCTGGGCCTGGGCCTCGCCCTCCTCGCCTACCTCCAGGGGGACGGGCGCTTCCTCAAGGGGGCAAAAAGCCTGGTCCTGCCCGCTTTCCTCGCCGCCTCGGCTGCCTTCCTCGCCTTGGAGTGGGCCCTCCTCACCCACGACTTCTCCTTGGCCTATGTGGCGAGGAACCACTCCACCAAGGACCCCCTCTGGGTGACCCTGGTGACGCCTTGGGCGGCCCTCGAGGGGAGCATCCTCCTCTGGGGCCTCCTCCAGACCCTCTACACCCTGCTTGCAAGCCGCAAACCTTTAGACCCCTGGCGGGCCTCCCTGGCCCTCGCGGTGCTCTTCGGCATCCAGGCCTTCTTCTTCGGGGTCATGGCCACCATCGCAAGCCCCTTTGAGACCCTGCCCGACCCGCCTCCCGACGGCGCGGGCCCGAACCCCCTTCTCCAGAACCACTGGATGATGGCCGTCCACCCCGTCCTCATGTACCTGGGCTTCGTGGGCCTGAGCGTGCCCTACGCCTACGCGGTGGCGGCCATGGCCACCCGGCGCTACCAGACCTGGGTGGAGGAGACCAGGTGGTGGACCCTCATCGCCTGGGGCTTCCTCACCGCGGGGAAGGTGGCGGGGATGTGGTGGAGCTACGAGGTCTTGGGCTGGGGCGGGTACTGGGCCTGGGACCCCGTGGAAAACGCCAGCTTCATCCCCTGGCTCCTCGCCACGGCTTTTCTCCACACCGCCTTCGTCCAGCAGACCCGGGGGGCCTTCAAGACCTGGAACTTCGCCTTCGTGACCCTGGCCTTTGCCGCCACCGTCCTCGGCACCTTCCTCACCCGAAGCGGGGTGATCCAGTCGGTCCACGCCTTCGCCGAGGGTCCCGTGGGGCCCGCCTTCCTGGGCTTCTTCCTCCTCGCCACGGGACTTGGCCTGGGCCTCCTTTCCCGGGTCTCCTGGGAGGTGCGGGACGCCACTTTCTTCCACCCCCTCTCCCGGGAGGGGGCGCTTCTCCTCGGGGCCTTTTTCTTCGCGGGCTGGGCCCTCGTGGTCGTCCTCGGCACCTTCTACCCCCTTCTCGTGGAGGCCTTCACCGGGGCCAAGGTGAGCGTGGGGGCCCCCTTCTTCAACCAGGTTTCCGCCCCTTTGGGGGCGGGGATCCTCCTCCTCATGGGGGTGGGGCCCCTCCTCCCCTGGCGCAGGACCCGGGGGGAGGTCTTGCGGAACCTCCTCGTCCTTCTCCTCGCCCTTGCCTTGGGAACCCTATTCGGCCTCCTCCGGGGCTACACCTTGGGGGCCTCCTTCGCCTTGGGGCTCTTCCTCTACAACGCTGCCGCCATCTACCTCCTGGCCCGGGAGGGGGTTTTGGCCCGGGTGCGGGCGGGGCTTTCCCCCTGGGGCTTCTTGGCGAACCGTAGGCGGGTGGGAAGCCTCGTGGTCCACTTTGCCGTGGCCCTCATGGGGCTTGGCATCGCCTTTAGCCAGACCTACCGCTTGGAGAGCGAGAAGACCCTCTACCGGGGAGAGGCCTGGGAGGTGGGGGGCGTGCGCATGACCTTCCAGGGGGTGCGGGCCTTGGACGAGGGGCGGCGCTTCGCCGTGGAGGCCCTTCTAAAGACCGACCGCTTCGGCGAGGTGCGGCCCCGCCTCCACTTCTACCCCCAGATGAACGCCCCCCTGCCCGCGCCCAAGGTGGTCTACACCCCGGGGAACGATTACTACTTCCTTCTCATGGACTTTGACCGGGAGAAGGGGGAGTGGGCCTCCATCCGCCTTATCGTCACCCCCCTGGTCTTTTGGATGTGGGTGGCGGGTGGGCTCATGGCCCTGGGTACCCTTTACATCCTTTGGCCTGCTCCCAGGCGGGAGGAGGTTAGGGGGGTGAGCCCAGCATGAGGTTTCCCGCAGGGAACACCTTGAGGAGCTGGCTATGGCTCCTTGTGGTCTTGGCCCTGGGGGGGCTTTTCTACTGGGGGATGCAGCGAAACCCCAAGGAGCTTCCCTCGGTGCTGGCCAAGGAGCGCCGCCCGGCCCCCGACTTCACCTTGCCGGTCTTGCCCCCTTACCGGGAAGACTGGGGGGAGACCCTTAGGCTTTCCGACCACCTGGGGAAGAAGCCCGTCGTCCTCAACTTTTGGGCTAGCTGGTGCCTCCCCTGCTACGAGGAGGCCCCGGTATTGGAGGCCACCTGGCGGCGTTATCGGGATCGGGTTCTCTTCCTGGGAATCAACACCCAGGACAAGCAGGAGGAGGCCCTGAGGTTCATCGCCCAGTTCGGCCTCACCTTCCCCCAGGTCTACGACCCCCGGGGCCGGGTGGGCGTGGACTACGGGATGTACGGGGTGCCCGAGACCTTCTTCATTGACCGGGAGGGCCGGGTCCTCGCCCGGCATGCCGGGGCCATTGACGAGGCCACCCTTTCCCGTTACCTAGAGGAGGCCTTGCGATGAGGTGGGTTGTTCTGCTTATGGCCTTTCTTCTTCCCGCCCTGGCCCAGGAAGCGCCGCCCCCAGACCTTCCCCCGGAGGTCTTCCGCATCGCCCGGGAGCTCCGCTGCCCCGTCTGCCAGGGGGAGTCGGCCGCGGAGAGCAACTCGGGGGTGGCGGTGGAGATGCGCCGGATCATCGCCGAGATGCTTCAGGAGGGGAAGACGGAGGAGGAGATCAAGGCCTTCTTTGTGGAGCGGTACGGGGAGTGGATCCTCTACGCGCCCCCGAGGCGGGGGGTGACCCTTTGGGTCTGGGTGCTCCCCGTCTTGGCGCTTCTCCTCCTCGGCCTTGGCCTCTTCGCCTACTTCCGGCCCAGGCCGCTTCCCAAGGAGCTTTTGGAGGAGGCGGAGCGCCGCCTTAAGGAGCCCCCAAGATGACGGCCACCCTGCTCTTCCTCGCCCTCTTCCTCCTCGGCCTCCTCCTCGCCCTAAGGCCCCTCCTCGGTCCCAAGGAGCCCTTCCCCGAGCCCCCAAGGCGGGAGGAGCTTTTGCGGGAGTTAGAGGTCCTCAAGGAGGAGGTGGAGGCCCTAGAGGGAGAGGAAAAGAAGCGGGCCCTCGCCCGCATGGTGGAGGTGGAAAGGCTTTTGGAGGGCTACCGTCCCCCCGCCCCCCGCCCCTTCAACCCCTGGCCCGTGGCCCTGGTCCTGGGGGCCGTGGTCCTCCTCGGGGTGGGCCTTTGGCGCTACACCCTGCCCCGCCTTCCCGGGGAGACCACCGTGACCCAGCGCCAGGAGGCCCGGGAGCTCAAGGCCCTGGCCGACAAGGCCAGAAGGACGGGGGCGGTGGAGGACCTTTTGGCCTGGGGGCGGAAGGCCTACGAGCTTGAGGCCTTTGACCAGGCCGCCGAGGCCTACCTGGAGGTCCTCAAGAAGGACCCGAGGAATGTGGAGGCGGTGCGCCGGGTGGGGATCCTCCTCTTCATGGGGGGAAGGCCGGAGGAGGCGAGGATTTTCCTGGAAATCGCCCAGGGCGCCGACCCCAAGGCCGCCGAGGGCTGGCTTTTCCTGGGGAACCTCTACTTCCAGGAAGGGCGGATGGAGGAGGCCATCGCTGCCTGGGAGAAGTACCTGGAGGCCGGGGGCGAGGCCAAAGAGCGGGTGGAGGCCCTGATCGCCATGGCCAAGGCCCAGGCCCAAGGGGGAGAGGATGGGAGGAGCGTCTACGAGGCCCGCTGCGCCGCCTGCCACGGCCTCGAGGGGGAAGGGGGCGTGGGCCCAAGGCTTAAGGGAAACCCCATCCTCAAGGCTCCAGAAGCGGTGCGGGAGATCGTCTTAAAGGGCCGGGGGACGATGCCCGCCATTCCCCTTTCCGAGGAGGAGCTTAAGGCCCTCCTGGACTACCTGGGTAGCCTGTAGCCATGAAGCGGCGCGACCTCTTCTTCTACCTGCCCGTGGCGGTGGCCGGGGGGTTTTTCGCCTGGTTCGGGGTGCGCACCTACAACCTCCGCTTCCGCCCCCGGCCCGAGGCGGGAAAGCCCACCTGGAAGGAGGGCCCCAAGGTGGCCGTGGCCCACCTTGGGGAGCTTGGGGTCTGGGAGGCGAAACCCTTCGCCTACCCCCTTCCCCTGGGGGAGCTCAAGGCCTTCCTCCTCCGCCTTCCCGAGCCCGCCCCTGGGGGGCTTTCCCTGGGGGAGGAGCACTACCTGGCCTTAAGCCGCATCTGCACCCACCAGGGGTGCACGGTGAACTTTGTCCCCGACCCTGAGGCGGCCTCCCTCCTCTACAACTTCCGCTACGAGAGGCCTTTTTTGGGCTGTCCCTGCCACTTCGGGGCCTTTGACCCCTTGCTTGGGGGAAAGGCGGTGTACGGCCCGCCCCGCTTTCCCCTGCCGAGGCTTCGCCTCGAGGTGGAAGGGGACACCCTCTACGCCACCGGGCACGAGGTGCCCCTAAGGCCCATGGAAGGGGGCTAAGTACCCCGCCGCGGCTTTCGCTGCGGCAGGGGCCCAAAAAGAGCTCCCCCTTCGGGCACCCCATGTTGCGAAACCACCGTGCGGCCGCTTAGCACCCCGCGCGAGCCAGGGATAAGCTCCCTGGGACGCCCAAGCCAGCGTGGGGTGGTTTCACTCCCCAAGCCGCACCCGCACGAAGCGGTCCTTTCCCCTTTGCAGGATGCGGGGCCGGGAGAGGTCCACCTGGAGCATGGGGTCGGTGAGGACCTCCCCGTCCATCCTTAGGCCCCGGTTTTGGATGAGCCTCCTTGCCTCGGCGTTGGAGGGGGTGAGGCCCGCTAAGGTGAAAAGCCTTGCCACCCAGATCCGGCCTTCCTTCAGCTCGGAAGGGGGAATGGTGACCTCGGGGATCTCCTCGGGGATTCCCCCTTTGGCCACCTCGTCGTAGCGGGCTTCCGCCCTCCTTACCTCCTCGGGGCCCGCCTCCTTGTCCTTTCCCAGAGCCTCCCAGGCGTAGCCCAGGCTTTCGTAGAAGGCCCGGTCTATGCGGGCGGGGATCTGGGGCAGGGCGTAGGCGGCGGTGAGGAGGCGGGCGAGGACCCTATGGGCGGGGACGGGGCCCGCCTTCAGGAGGGCCTCTATCTCCTCCTCCTCCAGGTCCGTGAGGAGGCGGAAGTAGCTTGGGAGGAGGGGGTCCGGTACCCGCATGAGCTTCTTGAACATCACCTCCGGGGGCTCGGTGAGGCCGATGTAGTTGTCCAGGCTCTTACTCATCTTCTCCCGCCCGTCAAGGCCCACCAGAAGGGGCATGAGGAAGCAGACCTGGGGGCTTTGCCCGTAGGCCCGCTGCACCTCCCGGCCCACCAGGAGGTTGAAGCGCTGGTCTGTGCCCCCCATCTCCACGTCGGCCCTTATGGCCACGGAGTCGTAGGCCTGGGCGAAGGGGTACAAAAGCTCGTGCAGGGAGATGGGAATCCCCGCCTCGTACCGCTTTTTAAAGTCCTCCCTTTCCAGCATCTGGGCCACGGTCATGAGGGAGGTGAGGCGGACCACCTCCTTGAAGGTGAGGCCCTCCAGCCACTCGGAGTTGTAGCGGAGCTCAAAGAGATGGGGCTCCTGCCTGAGGATCTTTCCCGCCTGCTCCACGTAGGTCTTGGCGTTTTCCCGGGTCTCCTCGAGGGTGAGGGGGGGCCGGGTCTTGGAGCGGCCCGAAGGGTCCCCGATCATCCCGGTGAAGTCGCCGATGATGAGGACCACCTTGTGGCCGAGCTCCTGGAACTGGCGCATCTTCCTCAGGACCACCGCGTGCCCCAGGTGCAGGTCGGGCCTCGTGGGGTCGGCTCCGAGCTTGACCGTGAGGGGCCGCCCCTCCTTGAGCTTGGCGAGAAGCTCTTCCTCGGGGACGATCTCCTCGGCCCCCCGCTTGAGGAGGGCCAGGGCCTCTTCCGGGGTGTGGCCGGTGCCCGCCATGTGCCCAAGTATACTTAGGCCAATGCGGACCCTGCTCTTTCTGGCCCTGGCGGCCCTGGGCCTCTACTGGTACGCCGAGCGGTACGGCCTGGCCGTGGGCTACCCCCCCTTCCTCCCCGTCTTCTACTGGAAGTACACGGGGGAGGCGGAGTACCCCGTCCGGGTCACGGGCCTCTACGACGCCTTGAAGGTGAAGGTCTCGGGGAGGCTGGAGGAGGGGAGGCTCAGGGTCGTCCTGTTGCGGGACGGCCGCAAGGTGGGCGAGAGGAGCTACGGCGGCGCTTTCCAGGACGAGGTGCGCTTCGGCGTGGCCCCAGGGGACTACCTCCTGCGCTTTGAGCTGGAGGAGGCTAAAGGCCAGGTGCGTTACGACTGGGTGGCCACCAAGTTTGCCCCTTAGACGCAGGGTGTGCTACACTGGGCCCTGGTTTGCCCCCAAGGGGGGCCGAAGGGGAGAACGATGGCGCAGAAGAAGCCCAAGAGGAACCTTTCCGCCCTGAAGCGGCACCGGCAGTCCCTGAAGCGCCGGCTCCGCAACAAGGCCAAGAAATCGGCCATCAAGACCCTCAGCAAGAAGGCCGTTCAGCTGGCCCAGGAGGGTAAGGCGGAGGAAGCCCTGAAGATCATGCGCAAGGCCGAGAGCCTGATTGACAAGGCGGCGAAGGGCTCCACCCTGCACAAGAACGCTGCCGCCCGCAGGAAGTCCCGGCTGATGCGCAAGGTTCGTCAGCTGCTCGAGGCCGCGGGGGCGCCCCTCATTGGCGGCGGCCTCAGCGCCTAAGGAGGGCGTATGGGCAAGGGCGACCGCAGGACCCGGCGCGGCAAGATCTGGCGCGGCACCTACGGCAAGTACCGGCCCCGGAAGAAGAAGTAGGCTATTCGGCCTCCTTCTCGGCTTCCCAAAGAAGGTCCCTGAGGAGCCACCCCCGTCCCGGGGGGGTTAGCTCTTCCTGGGCCAGGGCCCGGATGAGGTAGCGGCGCACCAGGCCGAGGGGGACCCCTTCGGCCACGATCTCTCCCAGGTTGCGGGAGCCGTCCAGGAGGGCGGCGAGGTGGCCGAACTCCTCCAGGGTCTTGGTCTTCCTCCCCACGTGCCGGATGCGGAGGGCGAACCAGCTGTAGCGGCGGAGGGGGTAGAGGTCGCCTTCCCGCACCCCCATGTAGGCCCGCTCCATGGCGATGATGAGGGGGACCCCCCAGGCCTTGGCCGCGGCCCGCACGCTTTTCCCCCCAAGGAAGGCGCCGTAGGGCTCCCCGGGGCGAATGGCCTCGAGGACACGGCTCGGGGAGTCAATGAGGGTGCGGAACCGGTCCCACTCGTCGTTCACCCGGGCCCACTCCCCGAGGAGGACGGAAAAGGGCATCAGGGCCTGGGTCGCCTCCGGGGACCTCGTGGGCACGAAGCGGAAGACCCCCTCCTCCGGGTGGAGGGGGAAGGCGAAGAGGGCGTCCAGCCCTTCCCAGTCCAGGATGCTCGCCCCCACCACCTCCCCCAGGGCGAAGCGGAGGGTGAGGGGAAGGGGCCCCGTGCGCACTTCCAGGACCCCGGAGCGCCTGTGGGCGTGGACCAGCTCCAGGACCTCGGTCAGGGAGATGGCCTTCAGCTCTCCTTCCAAAAGTATCCCTCCCCTATGCCCAATACTAGCGTGCGCCCTTCCGGGCCCCGGTAGGCGGAGAGGGCCCGGATCACGGGGGCTTCCTCCCCGGCGCGCGCCAGGGCGGCCAGGGTGGGCCCCGCCCCGCCCACGAAGGCCGCCAAGGCCCCGGCCTCTAGCGCGCCTTCTATCGCCTCCAGGACCCCGGGCATGAGGCAGGCCCGGTGGGGCTGGTGGAGCCGGTCGCGGCAGGCCTCCCTCAGGGCCTCGAGCCTCCCCGAGGAAAGCGCCGCGGGCCAGAGGGCGCTTCTTGCCAGGTTGTAGATGGCGTCCTCCAGGGGCACCTCCCGGGGCAAGGCCTCCCGGGCCAAGGGGGTGGGGACCTCGTAGGGGGGGACGGCCAGGACGAAGCGCACCCCTTCGGGCCTCGGCAGGGGGATGGCCAAGGGGGGTTCGCTCAGGGCGGCCACGAAGCCCCCAAAGACCGCCGGGGCCACGTTGTCGGGATGGCCCTCCAGCCCCGCCGCCACCCGGAAGACCCCCTCCCGCCCAAGCCTCCCCCCGGAAAGCCGGTCCGCCAGGGCCACCCCGGCCACTAAGGCGGCAGAGGAGCTTCCCATGCCCCGGGCCAGGGGGATGGGGTTGAAGGCCTTGACCCGCAAGGGGAGGGGTTCCAGCCCCAGGGCCCGCATCCCGGCCCGGTACCCCTCGTGGATCAGGTTGTCCGTGCCTTCCACGTGGCCTTCCCCCTCGTAGAGGAAGGCGTCCTCCGGGGCGGGGTGGGCCTCCACCTCGAGGTAGAGGTCCAGGGCCACCCCCAAGGCGTCAAAGCCCGAGCCCAGGTTGGCTAGGGTGGCGGGGACGTAGAGGCGGGGGAGGTCCATGGCGCCGGGCAAAACCCCACCCGAATATACCAGGCTACCGGAGGAAAAAGGCCGGGGGCACCCTTCCCTCCTGGAGGAGCCTCCTTGCCCGGGGGAGGGCCTCCGCCACCTCCCGGGCGAGGAGCCCCACCCCCTTCTCCTCGGCCAGGAGGTCCCCGGCGAGGCCGTGGAGATAGACCCCAAGCCTAGCCGCGTCAAAGGGGGAAAGCCCCGCGGCCAAGAGGGCGGCGATGGCCCCTGAAAGCACGTCCCCCGTCCCCCCCGTGGCCAGGGCGGGGTTTCCCGTGGGGTTCACGGAAAGCCTTTCCCCTTCCGCCACCACCGTGGGGTTCCCCTTGAGGACTACGGCGAGGCCCGTCCGCTCGGCGAGGACCCGGGCCGCCGTTAGAGGGTCTTTGGCCACTTCCTCGGGGGAAGCCCCAAGGAGCCTCCCCGCCTCCCCCGCGTGGGGGGTAAGGACGGCGGGGACGCCCGCCTTCCGGTAGGCCTCGGCCACCTCCGGGTGGAGGGCGTCCGCGTCCAAGACGGTGGGAAGGCGGGCCTCCAGGGCCTTTAGGGCCCACGCCCTCCCCCAGGGCCCCCCGCCCATCCCCACGGCCAGGGCCTCCGCCTTGAGGGGGGGAAGGGTTGGGGAGGGGACGGGGTGGAAGACGGCCTCGAGGGGCTCAAGAGGGGCGCTCTCGGGGACCACCAGGTGCACGAGCCCCGCCCCCATGCGGTAGGCCCCAAGGGCGGCGAGGAGGGGCGCCCCGGCGTAGCGGAGGCCCTCCCCCTTATACCCCCCCAGGACCCCCACCCGGCCCACGCTCCCCTTGTGGGCGGTGAGGGGGCGCCTGGGGAGGAGGGGCCTTAGGGCCTCGGGACTTGCCACCTCGGGGAGGTCCTCCCTTTCCAGGAGGGGCTTGGGCAGGCCGATCTCCGCCAGGTAAAGCTTCCCGCAGGCCTCCCTCTGGAAAAGGTGCGGGGTCTTGAGGGCGGCGAAGGCCACGGTGGCCGTGGCCCGCACGTGGGGGCTAAAGGGGAGGCCCGAGGGGAGGTCCAGGGCGAGGACGGGGAGGCCTGCCCGGTTCACCCGCTCCACGAGTTCGGCGTAAAAGTCCGTGAGGGGCCCTTTAAGACCGGTGCCGAAGAGGGCGTCCACCACCACCTCCCCCTCCCGGAAGGAAGCTTCCTCCAGGGGCCTTACCTCCACCCCGTGGGCGAGGAGGGCCTGGAGGGCGAGGAGGGCGTCCCCGGTTTGGCCCCCTGCGGCATAGACCCGCACCCCTACCCCCTCCAGGAGGAGGTGGCGGGCGAGGACGAGGCCGTCCCCGCCGTTATTTCCTTTGCCCGCGAGGACGAGGGCGGGGGCCTTGCCGAAGAGCTCCAGGTAGACCCTCGCCGCCTTCATCCCCGCCCACTCCATGAGAAGGAGGCTCGGGTAGCCCCGCTTCACGGCCTTCCCGTCCGCCTCCCGCATGGCCTCGGGGGTGAAAAGCCTCATGGGCCTAGGATACCCGGGCTAGGATGAGGGGGATGGAAGGTCTTGCCGAGGCGAGGAAGCGGCTGGCCCAGGCCCAAAGGGTGGCGGTCCTCACGGGAGCGGGCATCTCCAAGCCCTCCGGTATCCCCACTTTCCGGGATGCCGAGGGCCTTTGGAAGAACTTCAACCCCCTGGACTACGCCACCCCCGAGGCCTACGCCCGGGACCCGGAGAAGGTCTGGGCCTGGTACGCCTGGCGCATCCAGAAGGTGCGGGAGGCCAAGCCCAACCCGGCCCATTACGCCCTGGTGGAGCTGGAAAGGCGGGTCTTGGCCCGGGGAGGAAGCTTCCTCCTCGTCACCCAGAACGTGGACGGCCTCCACGCCCTCGCGGGAAGCCAGAACCTGGTGGAGCTCCACGGCAACATCCTCAGGGCCCGATGCGAGGCCTGCGGGAAGCGGTTGTCCTTGCCAGAGGACTTCACCCCGCCTCCCTTCTGCCCGGCCTGCGGCCACCGGGCCCGGCCCGACGTGGTCTGGTTCGGGGAGCTTCTGCCGGAAGGGGCTTGGGAGAGGGCGGAAAGGGCCTTCGCCGAGGCCGACCTTGCCCTGGTGATCGGTACCAGCGCCGAGGTGGAGCCCGCCGCCTCCCTGGGCCGGATCGCCTTCGCCTCGGGGGCTTATCTGGTGGAGGTAAACCCCGAGCCCACCCCCCTTACCCCCCTTGCCCACCTCTCCTTGCGGACGGGGGCGGTGGAGGGGATGGCGCTACTCCTCCCTCCTTCCCCGGAAGACCAGGCGGAAGGGCACCTCTCTTAGGCCCAGGTCCTCGCCGATGCGGTTTTTCAGGTAGTTCTCAAAGGCCCGGGTGACGAACTCCGGGTGGTTCACGAAGAAGACGAAGGTGGGCGGGGCCACCTCGGGCTGGGTGGCGTAGAGGATCTTGAGGGGCTTGCCCTTGAAGTTCGGCATCTGCACGCGGCTCGTCCAGACCGCCACCCAGCGGTTGAGCTCGGCGGTGGGGACGCGGGTCTGGTTGAGTTCGTGAAGGCGCACCGCCTCCCGGAAGATCCGGTCCAGGTTCTGCCGCGTCAGGGCGGAGGTGAAGACCCGGGGGAGGTGGTCCAGGTGGGCGAGCTTTTCCCGGAGGAGGCGCCGCATCTTGGGGGCGTCCTCCTTGTCCACCAGGTCCCACTTGGTGATGACCAAAAGGACGGGCTTGCCCCGGTCCAGGGCCTCGTTGGCGAGCTTGAGCTCCCGGTCCCCTACCTGGAAGGGGTCCACCACGAGGAGGACCACGTCCGCCTCGTCCATGGCCCTAAGGCTCCGCCGGATGGCGAGCTCCTCCACGAGGCTTTCGGGCCGCTTGCGGATCCCGGCGGTGTCCACGAGGACGAAGCGTTGGCCGCCGAAGAAGAACTCCACGTCAATGGCGTCCCGGGTGGTGCCCGGCTCCTCGGAGACGATGACCCGCTCCTCCCCCAGGATGGCGTTGAGGAGGCTAGACTTCCCGGCGTTGGGCCGGCCCACGATGGCGAGCCGGATGCCCGCCACCTCGGGCTCGGTCTCTATCTGGCGTACGGGAAGCCTCTCCCAGATGGCCTCGAGGAGCTCCTCCAGCCCCCTCGCGTGCTCGCTGGAGGTGGGGATGGGGTCGCCGAAGCCGAGGCCGTAGAGGGGGCCCAGGTAGAGCTCGTGCTTGGGGTCGTCCACCTTGGTGGCCACGAGGATCACGGGCTTCCCCTTCTTGCGCAGGTACTCGGCCACCTCGTAGTCCGCCTGGGTGAGCTCGGCCCGCCCGTCCACGGCGAAGAGGACCACCTCGGCGTCCTCCAGGGCCCGGTCCACCTTCTCCTGGATCTTCTTCTCCCACTTGTCCCCGGACCAGAGCCCCCCCGTGTCCACCAGGAGGAACCGGCCCCGGTCGGTTTCCACCACGCCCTCTTTAAGGTCGCGGGTGACCCCGGGCACGTCCGCCACCACCGCGCTCCGCTTCTTGAGGAGGCGGTTGAAGAGGCTGGATTTGCCCACGTTGGGCCTGCCCACGATGACCACCTTGTGCATGCGCCCTCCACGAAAAGGGGTGGGGAAGGCCCCACCCAGCGTTACCCTTTAGTGTACCACACGCGGTATACTCCTAGGAGGCATGCAGAAGCTTGCCCGCTTTCTCCTGAGGCTTTTCGGCTGGGAGCTTAAGGTCGCGCCTCCTCCTTCGCGGAAATACGTCCTTATCGGCGCCCCCCACACCTCCAACTGGGACTTCGTGGTGGGCCTTTTGGCCCTTTGGGGGGCCCGCATCCGCGCCTGCTGGCTGGGCAAGAAGGAGCTCTTCAAGCCCCCCCTCGGATACCTCATGCGGGCCTTAGGGGGCATCCCCGTGGACCGTTCCCGGCGGGAGGGCCTCGTGGACCAGGTGGCGGAGATCTTCCGCCGGGAGGAGGAGATCGCCATCCTCATCACCCCGGAGGGGACCCGGGGCAAGGCCCCCTACTGGCGCACGGGGTTTTACTACATGGCCTTGAAGGCGGGGGTGCCTATCGCCTTGGGGTACGCCGACTTCCGGCGGAAGGAGGTGGGCATCGGGGGCTACCTCTACCCGACCGGGGACATCCGCCGGGACTTCGCCGCCATCCGGGCCTTCTATCAGGACAAGGTGGGGCTTAGGCCGGAAAAACAGGGACCCATCCACATCCGGGAAGAGGTGGAGGAAGTGGCCTCGGATTAGGGGCGTGCGGCCTTTTCCGGGCTTGACTGGGAAGGGCCTGGTAGGATGTTTTTGTGGAACAACCCACCCCTTCCGACCAAGAGCGGACCTGGGCGGCTTTGGCCCACCTGGCCCCCCTCGTGGGGTATTTCGTCCTGATCGGCCAGATCCTGGTGCCCCTGGCCATCCTCCTCTTTGGGCCCAAGACCCCCTTCGTCCAGGCCCACGCCAAGGAGTCCTTGAACGGCCAGATCACCTACACCCTCTACGGGCTTGGGCTTTTCCTGCTGGCCTTGACCGTGGTGGGGATCGTTTTGGCCTTGCCCTTGGGCCTTGCCCTCTTGGTTTTGGTCCTTTGGAACATGGTCCAGGGGGCCTTGGCGGCGGGGCGGGGCGAGGTGTACCGCTACGTCCTTATCCTCCGGCTGGTGCCCTAGCCTCGAGGACCACCACCGCCAAGGCGTGGCTCCGCTCGTGGCTTAGGGAGAGGTGGGCGAAAAGCCCTTCCTCCGCCATGCGGGCTTCTATTCGGGGGGCGAAGCGAAGGGCGGGCCTTTTACCTTCCATCCCCACCCAGACCTCCTTCCAGGAGAGGCTTTCCGGCCAGCACTTCTGGAAGGCCTCCTTGGCCGCAAGGCGGGCGGCGAGGCTCGGGAAGGGGTTTTGGCGGGCGAGGGCGTAGGCCACCTCCTCCTCGTGAAAAAGCCGCCTCAAGGCCCTCTCCCCGTGGCGGGAAAGGAGCCTTTCCACGCGGGCGATCTCCACCAGGTCGGCCCCCAGGGCGACGATCATGGGCCCATGGTATCCCTTGAGGCCCCTGGGCCTCCCGTGCTAGGGTACACGGGTGCTGCCCAAGGCCTTTCTCTCCCGCATGGCGACGCTTTTGGGCGAGGAGTTTCCCGCCTTCCTCAAGGCCCTCACGGAGGGGAAGCGCACCTACGGTCTCCGGGTGAACACCCTGAAGCTTTCCCCCGAGGCCTTTCGGAGGATCTCCCCCTGGCCCCTACGGCCCATCCCCTGGTGCCAGGAGGGGTTTTACTACCCCGAGGAGGCCAGGCCCGGCCCCCACCCCTTCTTCTACGCCGGGCTCTACTACATCCAGGAGCCGAGCGCCCAGGCGGTGGGGGTCCTCTTGGACCCGAAGCCGGGGGAGCGGGTCTTGGACCTGGCGGCGGCCCCGGGGGGCAAGACCACCCACCTCGCCGCCCGCATGAGGGGGAAGGGGCTTCTTTTGGCCAACGAGGTGGACGGCAAACGGGTGCGGGGCCTTCTGGAGAACGTGGAGCGCTGGGGGGCCCCCCTCGCCGTGACCCAGGCCCTTCCCAGGGCCCTGGCCGAGGCCTTCGGGACCTACTTCCACCGGGTCCTCCTGGACGCCCCCTGCTCGGGGGAGGGGATGTTCCGCAAGGACAGGGAGGCGGTGCGCCACTGGGGGCCCTCGGCGCCCAAGAGGATGGCGGAGGTGCAGAAGGCCCTCCTGGCCCAGGCCTCGAGGCTCGTGGGGCCTGGGGGGGTGCTGGTCTACTCCACCTGCACCTTCGCCCCCGAGGAGAACGAGGGGGTGGTGGCCCACTTCCTCAAGGCGCACCCGGACTTCCACCTGGAGGAGGCCCGCTACCACCCCCTCTTCGCTCCCGGGGTGCCGGAATGGGGGGATGGGAACCCCGAGCTTCGCAAGACCGCGAGGCTTTGGCCCCACCGCCTCGAGGGGGAGGGCCACTTCCTCGCCCGCTTCCGCAAGGAGGGGGGGGCCTGGAGCACGCCGCGCCTGGAACGCCCTTCCCCCCTCTCCCAGGAGGCCCTGCGGGCCTTTAGGGGCTTTTTGGAGGAGGGGGGGCTTTCCCTGGAAGGCCCCGTCCTTGACCGGGCGGGCCACCTCTACCTCCTCCCCGAGGGGCTTCCCACCCTCTTGGGCCTCAAGGCCCCTGCCCCGGGCCTCTACCTGGGCAAGGTGCAGAAGGGCCGCTTCCTCCCCGCGAAGGCCCTCGCCCTCGCCTTCGGGGCCACCCTCCCTTGGCCCGAGGGGCTTCCCCGCCTCGCCCTTACCCCGGAAGACCCCAGGGCCCTGGCCTTCGCCACGGGGGAGGGGGTGGCCTGGGAGGGGGAGGATACCCCCCTGGCCCTGGTGGTCCTAAGGACCCCTTCCGGGGATTTCCCCCTGGACTTCGGCAAGGCCAAGGGCGGGATTCTGAGGCCCGTGGGGATGGGGCTTTAATACCACCCCATCCTGGCTTGCGCCAGGATGGGGGCACCGGAGATCCCTTAGGCGCAAGCCTCCTAACATCCCGGGTTGCGAAACCAAGGGGCGGGCGCTTAGCGGAGGAGGCCAAACCCCCTGAGCTCTTTCTGCCAGGCGGCGAAGGCCTCCCGGAGGAGGCCTTCGGGCAAGGGGCGCACCACAAGCCTCCCCGGGGCCAGGGGCACCACCCAGTGGAGGCTTTCCGAGACCTTCTTCTTGTCCCGGAGGAGGTAGGGGAGGAGGTCTTCAAAGGCCAAAGGCGGCAGGGGAGGGGGGGAGAGCCAGAGGAGGAGGCGGCGCACATGGGGCAAAAGGTCCTCGCCCCCGAGGGCCCTTCCCAGAAGGGCGGCGTAGAGGAGGCCGTAGGCCACGGCCATCCCGTGGGGGAGGGCGTGGCGGGTTTGGGCCTCCAGGGCGTGGCCCAGGGTGTGGCCGAGGTTTAAAAGGCGCCTTTTTCCCTTCTCCAGGGGGTCTTCCTCGGTGACCCGCACCTTCACCGCCACCGCCCTGGCCAAGAAGGCCTCGAGGCGGGGGCTTTGCGGCGTGAGGTCCTCCACCTTGAGAAGGGCCTCGTCCCCGGCGATGAGCCCGTGCTTGAAGGCCTCCACCAGGCCCTCCTTGAAGGTGGGGAGGGGAAGGGTCTTAAGCGCCCTAAGCTCGGCGTAGACCCCTTGGGGGAAGTGGAAGGCCCCCACCAGGTTCTTCCCCTCGGGCAGGTTGATCCCGGTCTTCCCCCCCACGCTCGCGTCCACGATGGCCAAGGTGGTGGTGGGGAAGGCGAGGTAGGCCACCCCCCGGAGGTAGGTGGCGGCCACGAAGCCGCCCAGGTCCGTGAGGGTCCCGCCCCCCACCACCAGAAGGGTGGCGTTCCGGGGAAGCCCCTTTTCCGCAAGCCAGGACAGGACCTTCCCGTAGACCTCCAAGGACTTCGCCGCCTCTCCCCCGGGGAGCCCCAGGAGGTGGCGCACGCCCAGGGCCTTCGCCACCTCCTGGGCGAAGCCCTCCACCCTCCGGTCAAAGAGGAGGGCGGCGGGGCCCGCAAGCGGGGGGACCTCCTTCAGGACCCCTTCCCCCACGAGGATGGGGTAGGGGACGGGTTCACGCACCTCTAGCCTCTGCATGGCGCCAGAGCTTCTCTACGATCTCTTCCACCACTTCCTCCACGCGACGCCCGTCGGTGGAGACGTGGATGTGGGCCTTGCGGTAGACGGGGGCCCGGGCCTCGAGGAGGGTCCGGATCCTCTCCAGGGGGTTTTCCACCTGGAGGAGGGGCCTTTCCCCGGGCTTGCGCATGGCCCTTTCCAGGATGGTCTCGGGGCTCGCCCATAGGGCCACCACGGGCCCGCGGCCGAGGAGGGCCTTTTGGCTTTCCGGGTCCATGAAGGTTCCCCCGCCCAGGGAGAGGACCAGGTAGTCCTTTCCCACGAGCTCCCGCACCGCTTCCTTCTCCATCCTGCGGAAGGCCTCCTCCCCGAGGTGGCGGAAGATGTCGGGGATGGAGATCCCGGTGCGCCTTTCAATGTAGCGGTCCAGGTCAATGAAGTGGAGCATGAGCGCCCGGGCGAGCTCCCGCCCGATGCGGCTTTTCCCCACCCCCATGAACCCGGTGAGGGTGACGAAGGTGGCGGGACGGGGAACCTCGAGGCGGGCCATCCTCCCATCCTACCCGGGCCAGGCTCAGTAGGCCCGCACCCGCTCCCGGTAGCGCTCCACCCGCTCCTGGATCTCCTCCATGGTGTCCCCCCCGAACTTCTCCAGGTAGGCCTGGGCCAGGACGATGGCGGAGAGGGCGCAGAGGATGACGCTCGCCGCCGGCACCGCCGTGGTGTCCGAGCGCTCTCTGGCGGCGTCCTTGGGCTCGTGGGTCACCACGTCCACGGTGGGAAGGGGCTTCATCAGGGTGGCGATGGGCTTGAGGGCGGCCCGGACCACGAGCTCCTCCCCCGTGGTCATGCCCCCTTCCAGTCCCCCTGCCCGGTTGGTCTTCCGATAGAAGCCCCGCTCCGGGCTCCAGTAGATGGCGTCGTGGACCTCGGAGCCCCGCTTCATGGCGTTTTCAAAGGCGGGGCCGATCTCCACCCCCTTCACCGCCGGGATGGAAAGGGCCATCTGGGCCAGCCTTCCGTCCAGCTTCCGGTCCCAGTGGACGTGGCTCCCAAGCCCCGGCACGAGCCCCCGGAAGCGGGCCTCAATGACCCCGCCCAGGGTGTCCCCCTCCGCCTTGGCCTGGTCAATGCGGCGGATCGCCTCGGCCTCGGCCTCGGGGTCGGTCATGCGCAAGGGGCTTTCCTCAATGCGGGGGACGAGCTCCCAGGCGAAGGGCACCTTGGCCCACACCCCCGCCATCCCGGGGACGTACCCCACCCCTTCCACCCCAAGCAGGGAGAGGAACTTTAGGGCCACGGCCCCCACGGCCACCCGCATGGCCGTTTCCCGGGCGCTCGCCCTTTCTAGCACATCCCTCAGGTCCTTGTGCCCGTACTTCATGCCCCCGGCGAGGTCGGCGTGGCCCGGCCTGGCCGCGGTCAGGGCCCGTTTCCTGGGCCAGTTCCCCGGGGCGGGGTCCATGATCTCGGCCCAGCTCTTAAAGTCGGCGTTCTTGATGGCCAGGGCCACGGGAGCGCCCGTGGTGCGCCCGCCCCTCACCCCGGCGCGGAACTCCACCCGGTCGCGCTCAATGACCATGCGCCGGCCCCGGCCGTAGCCCTTCTGCCGCTTCTCCAGCCAGGGGTTGATGTCCTCCTCGCTGAGGGGAAGCCCGGCGGGAAGCCCTTCAATGATGGCGAGAAGCTCGGGCCCGTGGGACTCGCCTGCCGTGAGAAACCGCATGGGGACATTGTAGGCCAAAGGGGGGCCCACGGGCCCCCCTTGCGGAACGCCCGGCCTCTTAGGGGTTCGCCGAGGCCGTCTCCTTGAGGATGTCGGCGGTGATCACCACCAGAAGCTCCTTGTCGGTGCTCTCGTTCGTCCGCTGCTTGAAGAGCTCGCCGATCAGGGGGATGTCCATGAGGAGGGGCACCCCCTGCTGGCTCTGGTTGGACTCCTGGGAGGTGAGGCCCCCAAGGACCACGGTCTCCCCGTCCCTTACCCTGAGGGTGGTGGTCACCACCTGCTTGGTGAAGCGGTCCACATCCCCGTCCACGGGGTTGCGCTGGACGTTCCCCGAGACCTCGGCCTTGATGTTGAGGAGGATCTGGCCGTCGGCGGTGATCTGGGGCGTGACCTCCACGATAAGACCCACATCAAAGGGCACCCGCTCCACCTGGTCGTTTACCACCCGCCGGATGAAGAAGGTTTCCCCCGATTGCAGGCGGGCGGTCTGGTTGTTGAGGACGGTCTGGTTCACGTCCCGGAGGGCCCGGGAAAGCCCCTGTTGCTGCAGGGCATCCAGGGTGGCCATGATGTTGAGGGCGGCGAGGCTTCGCGTGGAGTCAAAGATGAGGGAAAGCCCCGAGTCCAGGATGCTGGCCGCCGCATTGCCGCCAGCGATGCTGTTCCACTTGAGGCCGAGACTACGGGTCAGGTTGGACTGGACCTCCTGGATGCGCACCCTGAGGTTCACCTGGGGCACGGGCTGGTCCAGCTTGGGGATGAGGCCCTCCACCAGGGCGAGGTCCTCCTGGGTGCCGGTGACGATGAGGGTGTTGGTCCTGGGGTCGGCCACCACCGTGGCCTCCCGGGTGGGGGGGGCCTGGTTCTGCTGGCCCTGGTTCTGGGCCTGCCGGGCCTTGAGCGCCTCCTGGAGCACCTGGGCGAGCTCCACCGCCTTGGCGTTGGAGAGCTGGTAGGCCCGCTGGAACACGGGAGGGCCTTGCTCGGGGGCCCGGTCAATCTGGGCGAGGAGGCTTTCCACCTCCCTAAGCTGCGCTTCTGTGCCCCTCACCGAGAGGACGGGTTGGCCGGGGACGGTCTGGACCACGATCCCCGGCACCTCCCGGGCGAGGAAGGGGGCCACCTGCTCGGCGTTGGCGTAGCGCAGGGGGTAGAGGCGCCGCAAGGTGGCCTCCTGGGGGGCTTCGGGGGCCTGGGGGGGGACGTCCAGGGCCTTCAGGATCTCGGCGAAGAGGGCGTGCTCCGCTTCGGGGGCCTCGAGGAGGAGGGCCTTGGGGTTGCCGGGGAGGCTCTCCAGGCGGGCCCCCTTGAGGTCCTTTTCCAGGAGGGGCTTTAGGCGCTCCTGGGCCTCCCTGAAGGTGAGGTTCTGCAGGGCGTAGACCCGGCGGACGGTCTTGGGGACGTCGGCCGTCTTCAGAAGCTCAGCGAGGCGGGCGTGGTCCTCCTCGGTGGCGAGGACGATGGCCCTTTGGGGGTTGGTGGGGACCACGCTGATCTGGGCCTCGGGGAGGCGGGACTGGAGGAAGGCGAGGAGGTCGGGGAAGGTGGCGTAGGTGAGGGTGTAGGTCTTCTCCACCCGGGGCTTGGGCTGGGCCAGGGCGGGGAGGGGGCGGAAGTCAATCCCGGCCCGCTGCAGAATATCGGAGAAGCGGGCGTGTTGCTCGGGGGTGGCGAGGACGGAGAGGACGGCCTTGAGCCTCCCGCCCTCCTCCACCACGATCCAGTTCACGTTGAGTCCCGCCGCCTCCCGGGAGAGGAAGGGGAGGAGGTCGTTCTGGACCCAGGCCTTGGCGCCCTCAATGTTGACGACCGTGCGGGTCTGGCCCTGGGCGTCCGTCTCCGTGCGCTTGTAGGCGATCTCGGGGACGCCCACGATGTAGGGCCTCCGCTCCATGGCCCCCGTGCGGCTCGGGGCGTCCACCAGGGCGGTGATCACCTGGGTGGGGGCCACCACCACCACGTCGGGGGGCAGGAAGAGGTAGTCCAGGCTGTACTGGTTGCCGTAGGTGGCGAAGAGGAGGTCCCAGACCTCCCGGAAGGGCTTGCCCTGGAAGTCCAGCTTGACGTTGGGGAGGGGGGGCTCTGCCTTGGCGGGGTCCCCGCTTGTATCGTAGGCCCGGTAGATGAGGGGCTGGAGGCCCACGCTCCTCGCCAGGGCCTCGAGGACCACGTCCAGGGGCAGGGTCTGGCCCGCCTTGACCTGGGATTCCGAGACCTTGAGGTTCACCGGGGCCTGGAAGCGGGGCTCCTCGGGAAAGCTCCCCGCAAGGGCAAAAGCCCCTAGCCCTGCGAGGGCGATCACGGCCGCACGGATCCACGCGCTCTTCATTGGCCACCTCCAGCTTGGACGAGGGACAGGTTCAAGGTTTCCTCCTTCAAGGCCAGGGTCACGCTTCCTTCCTCCACCTGGCGCACCACGGCCTCCGTGCCGGGGATGGGGCTTCCCGCCGGGACGACGAGGTAGCCCTCCTTGCTCTCCAGGATGGCCACGCTCACGGGGCCGAGCAGGGTCCCCGAGAGGCGGAGGCCCTTTTCCGCCACCAGGCGCTCCAGCGGCGAGGCCGGGGTGGGGGCCTTCTCCGCCCCCTTTTCCTCGGGCCCGGGGAGGGGGGCCTCCACGAGCGCCGTGGGCACGGCGACCTTGGGCGGCGTCTCCCTGGCCTGGGGCAGGGGGGCGGACAGCGCGGGGGAGAGGATCTTGGGCGCCGGGAGGGCGCCGGAGGTCCCGGGAATGGGCCGGGTGGCGGGGGCTGCCTGGGGGGCAGGGGCAGGGGTCTGGACCCGGACGGCGGGCCCCTCGGGGACGGGCGTGGGGCGGGAGGCGGAGGCCGGAGGTGGGGGTGGGGTTTCCACCACCAGGGGGACGAAGGGGTTCGGGGGCGGGGGCTCGGCCCGGGCCACGGGGGCGGGCGGGGGCGCCTGGGCCTCCTCTTGGGAAGAAGCGGGCGCCTGGTCCTCCTCTTGGGCCGGGGCTTCGGCCTGTGGCTTGGCCTCTTCCTGGGAGGCGAGGGGCGGGATCGGGGGGGCCTCGATGACCTGCGTGGAGGGGGCCGGGGTGGGCGCTTCCGCCACCTGGGCCGGGAGGTAGAGGCCCACGTACCAAAGGGCCACGCCCCCCACGAGAAGGAGGGCCGCCAGGAGGAGCTTGGTGGACCTGGGCAGGTTGGCCCAGGCTTCCTTCAGGCGTTGCCAGGCGTTCTTCATGGGGTGCTCCCTCCCGTTTCCGCCTCCACCCCCTGGGCCAGCACGTAGACGGTCAAGGTGAGGCCGGTGGCGAGGGTGGGGTTCGCTTCCTGGCTCTGGACGCTCAGGTTGAGGCCGGAAAGGGTGCTGAAGCGGGAGAGGTCCTCCAGGCGCCGCAGGTAGGCGTAGGTCTCGGGGAAGGGGGCCTCGAGGGCCAGGGCCAGGTTCACGGCCCGCACCTCGGGCACCGGGGCCGAGGTGCGGCTTCGGGTGAAGCTTCGGACCACCACCCCGCTCGCCTCCGCGTCCTGGAGCACCTCGGAGAGGACCTCGGCGAGCCTTTCCTCCCGGGGCAGGGCCCGGAGGAAGGCGAGCCTTTGGGCTTGGAGGGCGGCGATGGTGGCGCGGAGCTCGGGAAGGGCCCGCTGGGCCTGGAGCCCGCGGTTGCGCTCTATGGTGAGGCGGTCAATCTCCTGCCGGACGGTCTCGATCTCCTGCCTTGTGGGCACGATGAGCAGGTAGTACCAGAGGAGCCCCAGGAGGGCGGTGAGGACCATGGCCAGGAGGGCCCACTCCCGCTGTCCCAGCCTAGCGAGCACCGCTTTCACCCCCCGTCACGCCCACGCGGGCGCTGAAGGTGTAAAGCCCCCGGCCCTCGTCCAGGGAGGCGCCCTGGAACTCAATGCCGAACCGGGGGGAGGTCTCAAAGGCCCGGATGAACCGGACCAGGGCCTCCCGGCTCAGGGCCTCCCCCTGGAGGGCGAACTCCACCCGAACCCGCTTGCCGTCGTAGGTGCCCTCCTGGGCCAGGCGGGCGGCCTCCTCTTCCGAGAGGGCACGGGCGCTCACCGAGCGGAGGGCCACCTCGAGGCGCCCCCCCGCCCTGGGGATCTGGTTGATGAAGGCGGCCAGGTACTGGGACCAGGGCACGGCGTTTTTCTCCAGGCCTTCCCGGATGGCGAGGAGGGCCTCGAGGGCCTTGCGCTCCTCCTGCAGGCGGCCGAGTTCGGCGATGAAGGGCCTCAAGGCCTCCACCTCCGCCTGGAGCTGGTCCCGCTCCGCCTTGGCCAGGGAAAGCTCGGTGTAGGCGGTGTAGTGGACGAGCCCCAAGACCCCGAGGACCACGAGGGCGAAGAGGAGGGCGAGGAGGCGCCACCAGCCCGGCTCCACCCGGCGCCGGAGGTTTTTGGGGAGAAGGTTCAGCCTAATCAAGGGGCTCCACCCCCCTCAACGCCAAGCCCAGGGCCACGGCGAACTCCGGCCCGATCTCCTGGAGTTGCTCCGACTCAAAGCGCTTGGGGTCCACCGCCACCGCCTCCCAGGGGTTGACGGGCTCAAAGTTCACCCCCAGGGTGTCGGTGAGGAGGGAGGCAAGCCCCCTGAGCTTGCTCCCCCCGCCTAGGAGGTAGCCCACCTCGGGCGGGGCTTCTTCCAGCTGGATGCGGAAGAACTCCAGGCTGCGGCGGAGCTCCTGGGTGAGCTCCACCAGCACCGGGCGGATGGCGTCGTAGATGCGCCCCGGGCTGTAGCGCTCCCGCTCGGCGTCAAAGTCCAGGAGGAGCTCCTCGTCCTCGGTGGGGAGGGTGGCCATCCCGTAGGTCCGCTTCACCTCCTCGGCGGCGAGGAGGTCCAGGTTGAAGCTTCGGGCGATGGCCTCGGTGAAGTCCTTGCCCGAGAGGGTGAGGACGCGCACCGCCAGGGGCTTGTCCCCCCGGAGCAGGACGAGGCTCGTGCTCTCGGCCCCGATGTCCAGGACGAGGAAGACCCGGTCGGGCTCCTCCGCGAGCCTGGCCTCCAGAGGGTAAAGCCCGGCGAAGGGCTTCACGTCCAGCACCACGGGGACGAGCCCCGCCCCCCTCAAGGCCTCGAGGACCCCCGCCACCGCCTCCTGCCGCGCCGCCGCCACCATCACCTGGACCTGCTCCCCCTCCTGCACCTCGGAGAGGGGGGTCAGGGGGGCGAAGTCCAGGACCACCTCGTCAATGGGGAAGGGAATGTAGCGCTCCGCCTCCCAGCGCACCGCCTCCTCCATCTCCTTGAGGGGCATCTTGGGAACCTGGATGGGGCGGAGGATGACCGCCAGGTTGGAGAGGGCGGTGACCACGTAGCGCTTGCGGGTGCGGGCCTCGAGGAGAAGCTCCTTGATCTCCTCGGCTAAGGCGGCGGGCTCGGCCACCATCCCTTCCACCAGGAGGCCGGGCGGGGTGGGGCGGGAGGCCAGGGCTTTGAGGGCGGGCGGGTTCCCGGAAACCTCCACAAGCTTCAGGGCGGAGGCTCCAATCTCCAACCCCAGGGCCTCAACCCTGGGTCGGAAGAGCTGGCTAAGGCTTTTGAACACACCCCCTCCTTATACCTGCGTCTCTAGGCCAACTGCGAATCCCTGAAGGTAGGATAACGCTTTTTCTTCACGTGACAACCCCCAAAAAGGAAGGCCTGGCCCCCGAAGGGGGCCAGGAAGCTTTTCCGCCTACAGGTTCTTGAGCGCCTCCACCACGGCCTCGGTGAAGGCTTCCGTGGTGGCGTCCCCGCCCAGGTCGGGGGTCCTGGGCCCCCGCTCCAGCACCAGGTCCACCGCCTTCTCCACCCGCTTGGCCGCCTCCTTCTCCCCCAGGTAGTCCAGCATCATGGCCGCGGAGAGGATGGCTGCCGTGGGGTTGGCGATGCCCTTGCCGGCGATGTCGGGGGCGGAGCCGTGGACGGGCTCAAAGACCGCGGTGGTGTCCCCGATGTTGCCCGAGGGGGCGAGGCCCAGGCCCCCCACGAGCCCCGCGGCGAGGTCGGAGAGGATGTCCCCCAGGAGGTTGGTGGTGACGATGACGTCAAAGCGCTCCGGGCGCATCACGAGCTGCATGGCGCAGTTGTCCACGATGATGTCCTGCACGTTCACCAGGGGGAAGTCCTTGGCCACCTCCTTGACCGTGTCCAGGAAGAGCCCCTGGGTGAGGGGGAGGACGTTGGCCTTGTGGGCGATGTGAAGGGTTTTGCGGGGCCGGCCCTCGGCGATCCTTAAGGCGGCCCGGCCGATACGCTCGCTGGCCTTTTTGGAGATGACGGCGTCGGCGATGGCCACGTCCAGGTAGCGCCTTTCCTGCTCCACGTAAAGCCCCTCGGTGTTTTCCCGGACGATGATGAGGTCCACCCCGGGGCGGCTTCCCGGGATGGGGCGGCTTTTGGCAGGGCGGACGTTGGCGTAGAGGTCCAGCCTGCGCCTTAGGTAGCGGATGGCCCCGAAGAAGCCGGGGACCTTTCGGGTGGGGCTGGTGGCGGCCCCGAAGAGGGTGGCGTGGCAGGAGAGGATTTTCTCCACCGTTTCCTCGGGGACGGAGGTCCCTCTTCTCTCAAAGGTTTCCCAACCCGCCTCCGCCTCCACGAACTCCAGGGGGAGGCCGGTGGCCTCCAGCACCCTTCGCGCTGCGGGGATGACCTCGTGCCCGATGCCGTCGCCCTCAATTAAGCAGATCCGGTACGCCATCTTTCCTCCCGGTCAGGGGTATAGCCCCTTGGGGAATATACACTACACCCCGCCTTACCCGCGCAGGGTGAGGAGGGCGAGGACGAAGGCGAGGTAGAGGAGGAGGCGGAGGGCGAGCGTCCTCCGCCGCAGGCGAATCCCGCCCTTGAGGGCTCCCTCCACCACCACGCCGGCGATCCCCAAGAGGATGAAGAGGTCCCCCGGGCTCACGACCTTCCTCAGGGGAGGCAGGGGGATGACGTCTCCCAGGAAGGGGAGGCGGGTCTTTTCGTCCAGAAGGGTATGGACCGCGTCCCCTTGGGTCCGGAGGAGGTCCGCGAACTCCCCGATGCCCGCCCGGTGGAGGGCGGTGGAGCTCACGGGCATGTGCCCGCCGTTGGCAAAGATGACCAGGGTGTTAAGAAGGAGGCCCACCAAAACCAGGTAGAGGCTTTTCAGGTGGCGGTTTTGATAAAGGCCGTAGCCCACCAGGAGGAGGACCAAAACCTTGGCCAAAGGCCCCGCCCACTGGGGTTGGAAGAAGCCCCGATAGGTGCCGTAGGCCAGCCCTCCTTCCAAGAGGGCGGCCAGAAAGAAGGCCCAGGCCGCCCTGAGCTCTATTCCTCCGAGGTCCTTGGGCCGGGCTCCGAGGGCGAGGGCAAGGCCGAGGCCGAAGAGCGCTGCGGCGAGGTAGAGCGTAATAAGGATCCCTCCTTTGCTGCAATGTAGGCTTCGCGGTCGCGCCAGATGGGGTTCTGCGCCCAAAGCTCGGTGAAGGCTTCCACCAACCGGGGGTCAAACTGGTGGCCGGAAAGCTCCTGGACCTCCCTTAGCGCTTCCTCGGGGGTCTTGGCCTTGCGGTAGGGCCGCCCCGCGGTCATGGCCTCGTAAGCGTCCGCCAGGCCCACGATGCGGGCCTCCTCGGGGATCTCGTGCCCGGCGAGCCGCTTTGGGTAGCCCCGCCCGTCCCAGCGCTCGTGGTGGTGCAGGATGACGTTGTAGACGAGCTGGTCAAAGGCCACCTTCCGCGCCGGAGAGAGGAGCTCGGCCCCCTTGGTGGTGTGGCTTTGGATGAGGGCGAACTCCTCGGGGGTGAGGGATCCGGGCTTGAGGAGGACGGCCTCGGGGATGGCGATCTTGCCGATGTCGTGGAGCCTGGCCGCCCGGTAGATGGCCTGGGCGTAGGCCTCGTCCCCGTCCTTGACCTTGCGGGCCAGGTCGCGGGCGATGTCCGCCACCCGTTCGGAGTGGAGGCGGGTCATGGGGTCCTTGGCCTCCAGGGCGTTCATCAGAAGCTCCAAGGTGGTGTCAAAGGCCTCCTCCAGGCGCACCTTCTCGTCCCAGTAAAAGCGGCTGTAGTAGAGGGGGATGAGGAAGAAGAGCACCGTCCACCCGCCCCAGTTGCCCAGGAGGGGCGTTTCATACGCCCGGGCGAGGAGGAGGGCGATGGGGGAGAGGACGAGGTAGCTCAGGGCGAGCCACCGAATGTTCTTGCCCCATGCTTCGCGCCAGGGGACGTTGTTGGCAAGGTGGATAATCGTGGTGACCAGCGTGGTGTTGATCGCAAAGAAAACAAGAGAAGCTGCGGCGATACCTACCCCTGCGGTCAAATCCCAGGGACCGAGGAATACGTGGTTATTCTGGAGAAGATGCCAAGTTAAGGCTGCGAAGGCCGTCGCTAGGGCATCTTGAGAGCGATTAAAGAGTTGCTTATACCATGGGCTGGTGTCCCATTGGAAAAGAAAAACCAAAAGAGGGGGGATCCAAGGTGGGGCCAGGATGACCAGCGCCAGGGCGAAGATGAAAAGGTGGCTCATGCTAGCGCTGAGAGGGAGCCTGACTTCTACGGCGACGCTCCAGAGGATCAGGGCGACCCAGAAGGCCCAGTCCCACCATGAAAAGCTAAAATTTCCCTCAGGAAAAGAGTGCCAGAGATAAACCTCGGTGATTAAAAAGGCGGCGAATATGCCTAAAACGAAAAGCAAAACCTTGGGAGGAGGCAAAGTCTCTTTGATCCTTTGCCAAAAGAAAGGGGGCCTGGAAGTGAAGCTCATGCTTGTTACTAAGGTAGCATAACTTACCCCGGCATAAAGCGTAAAGAAAAATACGGCCACTGCTGGCCGTATCCACTTTACTTCCAATGGACAGAAGCCCCAGCCGCGAGCCCGAGAGCGATCAAGCTGCCGAGAAGAACCAACACACGTGCGATCAGCTTCTTCATCTTTATCCCTCCTTTTCTTCCGCTTCCGGGGGGTCGGCCCCGTCTGCTTGGCTTTCACTTTAGGGGGGGTCGTCAATACTGTCAAGAGGGGAAGAATAGGTATCAGCACGTAATAGATTGCTTTGCTCCTCACATAATCCTGGAATGGTTAGTATCTTGCTTTAGCCTAGCACAGACCAGTGCCGCTAGGCTTGGTGGGTAAACCCGGGGGTAGGGCCTGGGGTCCTTGCGGACGTCCAAGCCCCGGCGAACCCTTACCGCCTCATACCCTCGCCTCCAAGGGGGGAGGGAAGCGTAGGCGTGACGCGCGTCGCCCCCTTCCCGCCCAGTTTAGCAACCCACCAAAGCAAAACGCCCGCTCACTTTGGAGCGGGCGCCAGGCTCGTCCTTGGTGCCGAGGGGCGGAATCGAACCGCCGACACTGCGATTTTCAGTCGCATGCTCTACCAACTGAGCTACCTCGGCGTGGCGGCCCCGACGGGACTCGAACCCGCGATCTCCCACGTGACAGGCGGGTGTGTTAACCAACTACACCACGGGGCCTTGGGTTGTTGCCGGGTCGGGGGCGTCCGACCGGGCATTTAGGATAATAGCCGGGGGAAGGAGAAGTGTCAAGGTGGGCCTGGAGCGAGGTCTTCGCCTTCCACCGTACCCGTAAGGGAATCGGGGCGCGAAGCCTTTTGGTGGACCGAGGGGAGTCGGGGTACAGGAACGTCTTCCTGCCCGATGGCCGCATTCTCTACATGGGGGAGGGCAAGCGGGGCCACCAGGAGCCCGTAGGGGGCAACCTAAGGCTTCTTCTTGCCCACCGGGAGGGCACGCCCCTTAGGGTCTTCCTTCGGGAAAGGCCCGGGGTGTGGCGGGATCTGGGTTGGTACCGGGTGGAGGGGTGGCGGTACGAACTTTTGCCCGAGGAGGGCCGCTACGTCTACTGGTTCACCCTTGCGCCTGGTGGATGCGAAGGAGCCCTTTGAGGGTGAGGTCCTCGTCCACCACGTCAAAGCAGGGGCAGATGGGCTTTAAGGTCTCGGCGAACCCCCCCGTGGCGATGACCAAAGCCTCCCCAGCCTCCTCTTTAAAGCGGCGCACCATCCCCTCCACCAGGGCGGCGTACCCCAGGACGAGGCCGGAGCGGAGGGCCTCGAGGGTGTTCTTGCCCACCACCCCCTTGGGGGGTACCAGGTCTATGCGGGGAAGCTTGGCGGTGCGGGCGGCGAGGGCGTCCACGGCGGTCTGGGGGCCGATGGTGATGGCCCCGCCCAGGTAGCGGTTAGGCGCCTCCACCAGATCAAAGGTGGTGGCGGTGCCGAAGTCCACCACGATGTAGCGCCCCGTGGGGCTTTTGTAGCTAAGGGCCCCCACGGCGTTCACCAGGCGGTCGGCCCCCGCCTCCTTGGGGTTTTCTATGAGGACCTCGAGCCCCGTGCTCTCGGCGTCCACCACCTGGGCCTCCACCCCGAAGAGCCGTTCAATGGCCCGCTTCATCTCCCGCTCCACGGGGGGAACCACGCTGGAGAGGAGGGCGGCCTTGGGGGGCGGGAGGTCCTCCAGGGCGAAGAGGTTTTTCAGGATGACCCGGTACTCGCTTTCCATCCGCATCCGGTCGGTGTGGATGCGGAAGTGGGCGATGAGTTCCTCCCCGGAGAAGAGCCCTAAGGCGGTGGAGGTGTTGCCGATGTCCACCGCAAGAAGCATCTAGCCTTCCCCTTCTTCCCCCTCCCAGGGCTCCAGGACGACCCGGGTGGTGATCTCGGCGTTGAGGCTGGCGGAAACGGAGCAGTACTTGGTGTGGGAAAGGTGGACGGCCCTCTCCAGGGCCTCGAGGGTCACGCCCGGCCCCGAGGCGATGTGGGTCACGGTGATGCGGGTGTAGCGCTTGGGGTGGGTCTCGGCCCTTTCCCCTTCCACCTCCACCCGGTAGCGGGCGAGGGGTTGCTTTTTCTTGCGCATGATGTCCACCACGTCGTAGGCGGTGCAGGCCCCCAGGGCCATGAGGAGGAGTTCCATGGGGCGGGGGCCGGTGGCGGGCTGGTCCCCGTCAATCATCACCTTGTCTCCCTGCTCGTTTACGCCCAGGAAGCGGTGCCCCACGATCTGGTGAACCACGACCTTCTTCGTCATGAGCCGGATTTTACCAGGCCCTCATCCAGCGGGCTAGAATGGGGCGTAGATGCGCCTCCTTCTCCTCTTCCTCTGGCTTTGGGCCTGGGCTTGGGCCTTTCCCCGGGTGGGGGTCCACGAGGGCTTCACCCGGGTCGTCTTTGACCTGCCCTCGGAGGAGGTGCGCTACACCCTGAAGCGGGGGGAGAACCTCATCGAGGTGGTGCTTTTGGGCCTGAAGGCCCCGCCCAAGGAGGAGGTGGTGAACTCCAAGGAGGTGGCCTCCGTTCAGACCCTCCCGGAAAAGGAGGGGGTCCGGGTCCTCATCCGCACCAAGGGGCCGGTGGAGGTTGCCGTTTCCCGCTACAAGGACCCCGAGCGCCTGATCTTGGACCTGAGCCTCGCGCAAAAGGCCACCGCCCCCCCTCCGCCGCCGAAGCCCAAGCCCCCCGACCCCCCTAAGCCCGTGGTCCTCCTGGACCCGGGGCACGGGGGGGTGGACCCGGGGATGGTGGGGCACGTGGTGGAAAAGGAAGTGGTCCTGGACGTGGCCCTCCGCCTCAAGCGCCTCCTGGAGAAGGAGGGGATTGAGGTCCGCCTCACCCGGGACAAGGACATGCACCTCTCCCCCGACAAGCGGGAGGACCTTTCCCGGCGGGCGGCCATGGCGGACAGCTCCCGGGTGAACCTCTTCATCTCCATCCACGTGAACGCCACCCCCACCCACACCGCCCAAGGGGTGGAGGCCTACTACTTCGGCCGGGCCCAGGACCCGAGGGTCGTGGCCCAGGTGATCCGGGAAAACGGCGGCGGGGAGCTGGGCCGGCGCCTCACCGAGGAGGCCAAGAGCGTGGCGGAACGGATCCTCACGGACATCGTGGCCCAGGCGAACCAGCGCTACAGCCAGCGCCTGGCGGAGACCCTGGGCCGGAAGCTCTCCCAGGCCACGGGAAGCCCCTACCGGGGGAGCTTCCCCGGCGACTTCTTCGTCCTCCGCTACGCCAAGGTGCCGGCGGTCCTGGTGGAGATTGGTTTCGGGGACCACCCCTCGGAAGGGCGGAGGCTTGCTGACCCGGCCTACCGGGAACGGGTGGCCCAGGGCCTGGCGGAGGGGATCCTCGCCTTCCTCGCCCAGGGGGCCTTCGCCCGCTAGGGCCTGGGGCAGGGCCTCTTGCCGGGTGGGGGGATCTTCGGTGACCCGGAGGAGGCGCTCCCCTAGGTGGCCCACCGCCAGGTACTCCCCGGGCCTTCGGGCTAGGCCATAAAGGGCGGAGTTGGCCTCCCCCTCCACGAGGTAGGCCCCCGCAGGGCCCAGGATCAGGGCCCGGTGCCCTCCTTCCACCAGAAGCCGCCCCACCGCCACCTCGCCCAGGCCCGCGAAGAGGGCCGAGCCCAAGAGGGTGGAGAGGAGCAGGCAGGAGGGCGTGGCGCTAAAAGGGGAAGGCCTTCAGGGCCTCCTGGGCCGTGGGGAAGCGCGCCTTGGGGTCGGGGGCGAGGAGGCGTTCCAGGTAAAGGGCGGCCTCCTCGCCGAGCCCGGCCACGGGCGGATGGGGTCCTCTGTTGGGGTCCAGGGAAACCCGGCCCGAGGGGTCGGCGAAGGGGTGCTCCCCGGTGAGCATCCAGTAGAGGATGATCCCGGCGGCGTAGACGTCGGCCTCGGGGCCCGAGGGCAGGCCCCGGAGGAGCTCGGGGGCGAGGTAGGCGGGGGTGCCCAGGAGAAGGGGCTTTTGGAAACGCTCCTGGGCGGGGCCCGAGAGGTCAAAGTCCAGGAGGCGGGCCTCCCCGGCGTTCACCAGGATGTTCTCGGGCTTCACGTCCCGGTGGACCAGGCCCTTTTCGTGCATGTGGGCGAGGGCGAGGAGGAGCTGGTGGAAGACCCGCATCGCCTGGAAAAACGCAGGGTTTTTTCCCATCCAGCGGCCGAGCTCCTCCCCCGGGGCGTAGGCCAGGAGGAGGGCGGGGCCTTCCTCCAGGTCCAGGGCCTCGAGGACGGGGTTGAGGTTGGGGTGGGCGAGCCTTCGCCCCACCCAAAGCTCCCGGTCCCGGCGGGGGCGGGCCTTCGGGGGAAAGAGCTTGAGGGCGTAGGGGGTGCCGAAGGGGTCAAAGGCCAGGTAGACCCGGGCCAGGGCCCCGCGGGCCAGGGGCCGCACCACCCGGTAGCGGCCCGAGAGGGTTTTGCCCACCAGGCTCACCGCCCCCACTATACCCTCAGAAAACCCGGGTACCATGGGCCCATGCGCGGCCTCGTGCTTTCCGGAGGCGGGGCGAGGGGGTTCGCCCACATCGGCGCCCTGGAGGTCTTCGTGGAGGCGGGGCTGGACTTTGAGGTGGTGGCCGGGGCGAGCATGGGGGCCATCGTGGGGGCGCTTTTCGCCGCGGGAAGAAGCCCTCAGGAGATCCTGGAGATCGCCCGGAACACCCCCTGGCTCGGGATTTTGGGCTTCTCCTTTCGGGAGGCCCTCTTCTCCCGGGGGCGGCTCAGGCGGTACCTCGCCGAGCACCTGCCCCAGGACTTCGCCGACCTCAAGCGCAAGCTCGTGGTCACGGCGGTGGAGGTGCGGAGCGGGCGGGTGGTCTACCTCTTCCAGGGCGACCTGGTGAGCGCGGTCTTGGCCTCAGCGGCCCACCCCCTCCTCCTCAGGCCGGTGCGGCGGGAGGGCCTCCTCCTCTTTGACGGCGGGGTCCTGGACAACCTGCCCGTGGACGCGGCCAGGTTCTTGGGGGCGGAGGAGGTCTGGGCCGTGGACGTGACCCCGGAGCGGAGCGTGGAAAAGCCCCCCGAGGGGGTTTTGGGCCTCGCCCTCAGGGCGGTGGACCTGATGCAGCACCACCTCACGGCAAGCCGCATGGCCCTCTACGCCCCCGAGGTCTACCTGAGGCCCGAGCTCGGGGAGGTCGCGGTGCAGGACTTCCTTCGCCTCGAGGAGGCGGTGGAGGCGGGCAGGAAGGCGGCCAAGCGCTTTCTGGAGAGTAGAGTGGGGGAGGTATGAAGGCCTTTTGGGACTACTTGTTCAAGGAGTGGTTCCGCCAGGTGGGGGAGGCCCTCCTGGTGGCCTTTTTGGTCACCACCTTCGTCTTCACCACGGTGGGGGTGGTGGGGCAGAGCATGTACCCCACCTTGAGGAACGGCGAGCGGGTCCTGGTGCCCAAGTGGGAGACCTGGCTCGTCCGCCTGGGGTTCATGGAGTGGCGGCGAGGGGAGATCGCCATCCTCAAGCCCCCGGAGGGCACCCCCTTCTCCACGGCCCGCTTCCCCGTTTTGGGCTTCTCCTTCCGGGCCTTCTTCATCAAGCGCATCGTGGCCGTTCCCGGGGACGAGGTCTACGTGGACCGCGGGGTGGTTTACGTGAACGGGAAGCCCTTGGCGGAGACCCACATCACGGACCGGATCACCCCCTGGCCCGACTCCTTCCCCGGGGTGTGCTACGAGGGGGGGCGCCTCACCCGGATCGTCACCCAGCAAGGGGATTTCCCGGTGGACCTTCTTCCCGCCTACCTCCGGCCCCTTAAGGAGATGCTCCTCCCCCCCTCGCAGGAGACTTTGGCCCGAAGCGAGCTTGGGGAGGTGTGCGAGGTGGGGCGGATCAAGCTGAAGCCGGGGTACTACTTCGTCATGGGGGACAACCGCACCCTAGGGGGCTCGGAGGACTCCCGTACCTTCGGCCCGATCCCCGTGGAGAGGATCGCGGGGCGGGCGAGCTTCGTCTGGTGGCCCGTGGTGGTGCGGGAGGAGGGAGGCTTTAGGCTAAACCTCCGCGCCCTCGCCATCCCCCCCGCCTACCGCCTGGAGTGAGCTCACTCCAGGACGACCACCACGAGCCTCCCGGGGCCGTGCACCCCCTTGACCATCACCTGGCCGATGTCGGCGCTCTTGGAGGGGCCGGAGTGGAGGCCCAGGGCTTTGGGGAGGGTTTGGAGGTCCTGGAGGGCCTCGAGGAGGCCCCCGTAGACCCTATTCGCCTCCACGAAGACCAGGTGGGTGGGGGGGAGGAGGTGGGACTTGCGCCCGTCCTCGCTGGAAAGGGCCACGCTCCCCGTCTCCGCCACGGCGAAGAGGGCCCAGGAGACCCCCAAGGGGGCCTCCTCCGGGGGCAGCTCGGGGAGGGGGGGCCTGAGGTCCTGGGGGAGGGTCTTGCCGAAGGCGGCCCCGGGAAGCCCCTGGGCGAGGCGTTGGGCGAAGGCTTTGGCCTCTTCCCGGGGAAGCCTTTTGGCCTCGGCCCCGTTTTCCTGAAGGCGCCTCAGGAGGAGGTCCACGGGGCCCTCGGCGAGGGGGGTGTGGGGGTGCTCGGGGAGGAGGGCCTTGGGCCTCTCCTTGAGGGCCCGCTGCACCCGGGCGAGGATCCTGGTCCTAGCCTCCACGCTCCACCTCCTTCCAGAGCTCGTGAAAGGGCTTGGGGCTTGGCTTCAGGGGGCCCCTGCCCTCCGTCCAGGCCCTGAGGAGGGGGAGGAGGTCCTGGGGGAGGGGAAGGCCCCTTAAGCCCTTGGAGAAGAGGCGGTAGAGGGCGGGACTTTCCATGACCTTGCGGAAGGCCCGCATGGCCCCGTGCTCCCACGAGGGGGTGAGGCCCTCCTCCACCGCCCGGTGCCGCCAGGTGAGGAGGAGCCTGGGGATAGGGATCTTCACCGGGCAGGCCTCCAGGCAGGCCCCGCAGAGGGTGGAGGCGTAGGGCAGGGGATAGGCCTCCTCCAGGGTGAGGAGCCCCGGGTCCAGGACCGCCCCGATGGGGCCGGAGTAGACGTAGCCGTAGGGGTGCCCCCCGGTCTGGCGGTAGACGGGGCAGGCGTTGAGGCAGGCCCCGCAGCGGAGGCACCTCAGGGTCTCCCAGGCCTCGGGGTCATGGAGGAGGGCGGTGCGCCCGTTGTCCACCAGGACCACGTGGACCTCCTCGGGGCCCTCCTCCCCCTCTCCGGCGGGGCCCTGGATGAGGGAGACGAAGGTGGAAAGGCGCTGCCCCGTGGCCGCCCGGGCGGTGAGGGGGAGGAAGAGGGCGAGGTCGGCGAAGCGGGGAAGAAGCTTCTCTATCCCCACGAAGGCCACGTGGACCCTGGGGAGGCTCGTGGAAAGCCTGATGTTCCCCTCGTTCTCCATCAGGGCCAGGGTGCCGGTCTCCGCCACCAGGAAGTTGGCCCCGCTGATGCCGAGCTCGGCGGTGAGGAAGGCTTCCCGTAGCACCTTTCGGGCCACCTGGGCCAGGGCCTCAGGGGGGGCGTCCAAAGGGGTGCCGAAGCGCTGGTGGAAGAGCCTCTGGATCTCTTCCAAGGAGAGGTGGATGGCGGGGCCCACGATGTGGCTCGGGGGCTCGCCCAGAAGCTGGATCAGGTACTCCCCGAGGTCCGTCTCGTAGACCTCCACCCCCAGGGCCTCGAGGAGGGGGTTCACCCCGAGCTCCTCGGTGAGCATGCTCTTGGCCTTCACCGCCCGCTTCACCCCGTGCCGGGCCACCACCTCCCTTAAGACCCGGTGGGCGTCCTCCGGGGTCTCGGCCCAGTGCACCTGGACGCCGTTTTCCCGAAGGCGCCTTTCCGCGAGCTCCAGGTAGTGGTCCAGGTGGGTGAGGACGTGGTCCTTCACCGCCTTGGCCCTTTCCCGCCACGCCTCAATGGGGACCTCGGCGTAGGCCTTGAGGCGGTTCCTCTCAAAGTGGAGGGTGGCCCCGGTGACCGCCTCCCGCACCCCGGGCTTTTCCCGGATGAGCCTTGCCGCTTCCTTGGGGTAGAGCTTCGCCTTAGCCCGCATACGCCTCCCAGAGCAGGGTGGCGAGGGGGGCCACCCTGAGGTTCTTGCCCCTTTTGCCCAGGCGCCCCGAGAGGTGGAGGAGGCAGCCCGCGTCCGTGGAGGTGAGGACCTCGGCCTCAGGCAAGGTGGCGAGCTTCCGGTCCGCCATGGCCAAGGAGACCTCGGGGAGCTTCACCGAGAAAAGCCCCCCGAAGCCGCAGCACTCCTCCCCGGCCTCCCAGGGGAGGACCTCGGCCCCGGCGTTTTTGAGGAGAAGAAGGGGCTCCTCCCGCACGCCGAGCTCCCTTAAGGCGTGGCAGCCGTGGTGGTAGGCCACCCTCCTCCCTTTAAGCCCCTCCCCGAGCTTCTCCACCCCGAGAACCCGCACCAGAAACTGGGAGAGCTCGTAGGTCTTCTCCGCCATCGCCAAAGCCTCCCGATTTCCCGGAAGGAGCTTGGGGTAGTGGTTCTTCACCATGCTGGTGCAGCTTCCCGAGGGCAGGACCACGTACTCCGCCTCCTCAAAGACCTCCAGGGTCCTTTTGGCGAGGGGCCTCGCCTCGTCCCAGTACCCGGCGTTGAAGGCGGGCTGGCCGCAGCAGGTCTGGCCCTGGGGGAAGTCCACCTCCACCCCCAAGGCCCTGAGGAGCTTCACCGCCGCCACTCCGGCCTCGGCGTAGAACTGGTCCGCCAGGCAGGTGATGAAGAGGGCCACGCGCATTTGCGCTCAATATACTTCCATAGGACCCGATTTGCCTCGGGAGGCTTCGCTTCCCGGCGAAGAGAATATCGTGGGGGGAGGAGGGAGGCATGGCGCTTTGGTTGGTGCGGGCGGGGAAACGCGGTGAGCAGGAAGAGTTTGCCCTGAATAACAGGGTTGCGGTCATTGGATGGGACGACTTGCCCGACCTCTCTCAGGTGCAAACCCGGGAGGAACTTTACAAACTCTTGGAGGAGACCTATCCCGAGGTTAAACGTAAAACCCTTCTCAACTGGCTAAGCCAAATCTGGCCTTTTGTCCGCGAGATGCAGCAGGGCGATTTGGTTGCCCTTCCCTCCAAGCGGCGGCCCGTCGTTTATTTGGGGCGCGTAAAGGGTCCTTACGTTTACAACCCTAATAACCCTGAAGGGGCCAAACACACCCGCCCCGTGGAGTGGTTCAAGGAAATACCTCGGGACAAGATTGACAGGGACATCCTTTACTCCTTGGGAGCGTTCATGACCGTGTGCCGCATTCAGCGCAACAACGCCGAGGAGCGCATCGTGCGCATCATCGAGGGCAAGTCCTCCGAAAAAATCAAGAATAAGGATGAGGGAGAAGGCTATCCAGCGGACTTGGAGGAGTACGCCCTGGATTTGATCCGGCAACACATTGCGCGCAAGTTTAAAGGGCACCGCTTGGCTTATCTCGTGGAGGCGATTCTTCAAGCCGAGGGGTACTTCACTTACCGTTCTCCCGAGGGACCCGATGGGGGTGTGGACATTCTGGCGGGGCGGGGTCCCCTGGGGTTTGACGAGCCTAGGCTCGCCGTACAGGTGAAGTCGGGGGATGCTCCCGTGGGTGGCCCCGAGCTCAACCAGCTTCGCGGCGCCATGGGCAAGCTGAACGCCCGCGTGGGGCTTTTTGTTTCCTGGGGTGGATTTAAGGGGGCCGCCGAGAAGGAGAAGGCGCAGTCCTTCTTTGAGATAAGGCTTTGGGACGCCAACGACCTCATTCAGGCCCTACTCGCCAACTACGAAAGGCTTCCCGACGACATTCAGGCGGAAATACCCCTCAAGCGCATTTGGATCCTGCTACCTGGTGAGGAAGAAGGGTGACGCTTTCTTGGTGAAGGCTCTGAAACGCAGCTTCTTTCTGGACATCCCTCCGGGCCCTCCTTAGGCCTCCTCCTCCAAAAGGGGCAACCGCACCCTGAAGACCGTGCGCCCGGGGCGGCTTTCCACGGCGATCTCCCCGCCGTGGGCCTTGGCGATGGCGTGGGCGATGGCAAGCCCAAGCCCCGTGCCCCCCCCGGGCCCCCGGGCGAAGCGCTGAAAGAGGCGGGGGAGAAGGTCCTCGGGGATGCCGGGCCCCGAGTCCTCCACCTCCAGGAGGGCGTGGTCGGCTTCCCGGCGCACCCGCACCTGTATCCCCTCTTTACCCGCCGCCCGGACGGCGTTGGCGATGAGGTTGCGGAGGAGCTGAAGGAGGCGGTCAGGGTCCCCGAGGACCTCGGCGCTTTCCGCCTCGGCCGCCACCCCGTACTCCAGGGCCGCCTCCCGGGCCACCTCCCCCAGGTCCACGATGTGGAGGTTGAGGTTCCGCTCCACCTCCCCCCGGGCCAGGGCCAGCAGGTCCTCCACCAGGCGGCGCATCCGCTCGGCGGTGGCCCGGGCGGTGCGGAGGGCCTCGAGGTCTTGGGGGTTGCGGGCCAGGCGGTCCAGGTGGCCCAGGAGGACGGTGAGGGGGGTCCTGAGCTCGTGGCTGGCCTCGGCGAGGAAGGCCCGCTCCCGTTCCTTGGCCTCCTTTAGGGCCTGGAGCAGGGCGTTCACCGCCTCCACCATGCGCCCGAACTCGTCCTTGGGCAAGCGGTGGGGCACGGGGTCCAGGCGGTCGGGGCTTCGGCGCGTGATCTCCCGGGCCACGGCCTCCAGGGGCTGGGCGGCGAGGCGGGCCGTGAGGTAGACCAAGGCCAGGCCCAGGGGGAAGAGGAGGAGGAAGGCGCGGAGGAGGGCCTCCCGGAGGGCCTCGAGGGCGGCCTCAATGGGGCTCGTCTCCGCGGTAAGCACGAGGAGGCCCAGGGGCGTGGCTACGAGGGCGGCGGCGAAGCCCCGCTCCCAGAGGACCTGGGGGATGGCCCTCCCTTGGCGTAGCCTCTCAGGGGGAAGGCGGTGGTCGGGCCGGGTGAGGGCGATGGGGGTGCCGTCTTGAGCGTAGAGGTGCAGGTAGACCCCGCCCGTGGTGAGGAGGGTGCCCGCCTGGCCCTTCTGGTAGGCCTCGGCCGCCCGGAGGACGTCCTGAACGAGGGTGGCCTCGAGGCGCCTTTTCAGGGCCTGGTCCACGCTGCGTCCCGCCAGGTACCAGGCCCCGCCCAGGAAAAGGAGCCACAAAAGGGCGAAGGCCAGGAAGAGCCGGGTGCGGAAGGAGAGCACCTAGCCCTCCTCCTCCCTCCTTCCCGGCCGCACGGCGTAGCCCACGCCCCGGACCGTGCGCAGGTATCCATAGGCCCCCGCCTCCCGGAGCTTGGCCCGGAGGTTAGCCATGTGGACGTCCAGGACGTTGGAGTCCTTGCCCAAGGGCCTGCCCCAGACCCTTTCCTCGATCTCGGGGCGGGGAAAGACCCGCCCGGGCCGGCTCATAAGGAGGTGGAGGAGGTCAAACTCCTTGGGGGAGAGGCGGACCTCCCGCTCCCGGAAGAAGACCTGGCGCTTCCTGGGGTAGAGCTCCAGCTGGCCCACGGCGAGGACCTCGCTCCCCTCCTTGTGCCGGAGCTGCACCTGGATCCGGGCCAAAAGCTCGGCAGGGTGGAAGGGCTTTACCAGGTAGTCATCGGCCCCGCCCGTGAGGAGGCTCACCTTGCGGTCCACCGCGTCCTGGGCCGTGAGGACGAGGATGGGGGTGTCGTCCGTGGCCCGGATCCTTCGCGCCACCTCCGCCCCGTCCAGGTCGGGGAGGCCGAGGTCCAGGACCACGAGGTCGGGCTTGCCTTCCCGGTGCCGGATCAGCCCTTCCATCCCCGTTTTGGCCCAGTCCACCTGGAACCCGGCCTCCTTAAGCTCGGCCTCCACGAGCCGGGCCACCTCAGGGTCGTCCTCGATGAGGAGGATCCGCTTCATGGCCAAAGCCTCCCCGGAAGGGCCACGCCGTAGGCCTCTTGCAGGAGCCGAACCAAACTTACCCGTTCCTTCTCCAAAAGGAGGAGTACGTCCCCCTCCGCCGCCACGCCGGGGAGGACCTGGGGCTTCTTCCCGGGTACGGAAAGGAGAAGGCGCACCTCCGTCCCCGGGCGGGGGGCGAGGGGCGGGGAGAGGGGAAGGAGGCGGCTGTTCTCGAGGCGCCAGGCGGCGAAGAGGGTCTTGAGGTCGGGGGAGAGGAGCCTGAGCTCCGTCCCCGGGGGCAGGGCTTGGCCGAGGAGGGGCGGCAAGGCCGCGAAGGCCAGGCCGCAAAGCCCCAGGAGGAGGACGAGGCGGCGCTTCACGCCCTCATTCTAGGACGGCCGCTCCGCCCTTTGTGGGAGGGAGGTTAAGGGGCCTTGGGGTTTTTCCGGGAGGAGGAAGCCGGCGGAGACCACGTACTTGAGGGCCTCCTCCACGCTGATCTCCAGGGGGAGGACCTCCTCCGAGGGGACCAGGATCACCATGCCGCTTGCGGGCACCGGGCTTGTGGGCACGAGGACGGCGGTGTAGCCCTCGGGCAAGGGGGGAAGCCTCCCCCCGACGCTTTGCACCACGAAGCAGAGGGCATAAACCCCCCGCCTCGGGTACTCGATCACCGCCGCCCGGCTGAACTTCACCTCCTGGTGGCCGAAGAGGGTGTGGGCGATCTGCTGGACGGCCTTGTAGATGTCCCGGACGATGGGGAGGAGGAGAAGGGAGCGCTCCAGGGAGACGATAAGGCGCTTCCCCAGGTAGTTTTCCGCCAGGGTCCCCACCAAATAGACCAGGACCCCGGCGAGGAAAAGCCCCACGAAGGGAAGAACGGGCTGGTAGGCCCGGGGCACCTCGAGGCCGAAGAGCCGCAGAAAGGCCTGGATGTAGGCCCCGGAATAGGTGTAGACCCACCCTAAGAGGTAGAGGGTGACAATGAGGGGAAGCAGCGTGACGAGACCGGTGATGAGGCGCTGGCGGAGCCGCATCCCCTCCAGTCTATAAAAGGCCTAGCGCCCCTGGCCCCGGCTTTCGGCGAGCTCCTTGAGCCCCTTGAGGTCCAGAAGCTGGATCTTCCCGTACCCGGAGCGGATGTACCCTTCCCGGGCGAGCTCTCCGATGACCTTGGTCACCGTTTCCCGGACGCTCCCCACCGCGGCCGCCAGCTCGTCGTGGGTGGCCTTGAGCACCACCTTGCCCTCCTCCTCGTGGGCCAAGGGGGTCTCCAAAAGCTCCAAAAGGGCCGCGGCCATGCGGTTCTTGAGGCGCTGGGTGGCGAGGCGCTCAATCCGGCGGTAGGCCTCGGCCAGGCCCTGGGAGAGGTGCTGGGCGAGGTCCTTGAGGAGATCGGGATCGGGGTTTTCCGGCAGGGGCTCGAGGCGGACGTCCGTGGCGGCCTCGGCGAAGTAGATGCGCTCCTGGCCGAAGAGGGCCTCCTCGCCGAAGAAGCCCCCGGGGCGGACGAGGCGGAGGGTGAGGGCGTTCCCCTCCTCGTCCACCGCTTCCAGGCGCACCAGGCCCTCGAGGACCCGGTAGGCCCGGTCCCTGGGCCCCGGCACCCCGGGGTAGAGGATGACGTCCCCCGCCTTGAAGCTCACGGTCTCGCGCACCTGGGTCATGCCGAACCTCCTTGCCCCCAGGCTAGCACGGGGGCGGGGATTTTGTAAACCTTAGGGTTGCAAAAATCGCGCCGGGCTACCCCTTCCCCAGAGGGCGCTTCTTCGCCACGGGGAGGAGGCGGTGGATGGCGATCTTCGCCCTCTCCCCCCGCCCTTCCGCCTCGGCGAGCCTAAGCCTCGCCCAAAAAAGGGCCATCTCCCAAACGGCGCGAAGCCTTTCCTCTAGGGGCACCTCCCGCCACTCCGCCCGGTCGTCGGGGGGCGCGTCCAGGGGGAACCTGCGGGCCACGGGCCGGATCTCCCTCATTCCAGCTCCTCCAAGTCCCTGAGGTCCACGGGCCGCCCAAAGGCTCGCTTGAGGGCCTTGAAGTCTTCGGGGTGGACCACGTAGACTTGGACCCCTTCCACCTCGTGCTTCAGGGCCCGGACGAAGGCCTCGTCAAAGGGGGGCGTTTCCAGGATCACCAGGTCTATGCGGTTGGGGGCGTAGCCCAGCTGGACCACGCCGGGGCTTGCCAGGTCCTCCACGGTGAGGCCCAGGTCATCCCCCCCGAAGAAGCGGCGGATGGCGGCGAGGACCCTGGGGGCTTCCTCCGCGTCCACCCAGAGGTCCAGGTCCTTGGTGAAGCGAGGCCTTCCGAAGAAGGCCAGGGCGTACCCCCCGATGACCAAGAACCGGGCTCCCTCTTGGTGGAGGGCCCGGAGGAAGTCCAGCATGTCCGGGGTCATCCCGTGTTCTCCCGAAGCCAGTCCAGGTACTCCCGGTTCCCCTCGGCGATGGGCAGGGCCACGATCTCGGGCACGGTGTAGGGGTGGAGGGCCTTGACCCTTTCCTTGAGCTTAGGGAAGGCGTGGGTGGTGGTCTTGACGAGGAGGAGAAGCTCCTTGTCCTCCACCACCTCCCCCTGCCAGCGGTAGATGGAGGTGAGGCCGGGGACGATGTTCACGCAGGCGGCCAAGCGCTCCTCCACCAGGGCCTTGGCGATGGTCCTCGCCACCTCCTCGCTCGGCACCGTGATGAGCACGACCTCTTCCATCACTTTTCCTCCTCCACCACGAAGGCGCTCGCCACCTCGTCGTCCTCCGGGAGGTTCATCACCCTGACGCCGGCGGTGGCCCGGGAGTACTGCCGGATCTCGGCCACGGGGGTGCGGATGGCGAGGCCCCTACGGGAGAGGACCAGGAGGTCCTCCCCGCCCCGGACCTTGAGCAGGGCGGCGAGCCTCCCCACCTTGGTGGAGACGGCGTAGGTGATGACCCCCATCCCGCCCCGGCCCTGGAGGGGGTACTCGGAAAGGGGGGTGCGCTTGCCGTAGCCCCGGGTGCTCACGGAGAGGAGGTCCACCATCTCCCCGGGCTTCACCACCACCAGGGAGACCACGCGGTCCTCGGGCTTCTTGAAGCGGACGCCGATCACCCCTTGGGTGTCCCGGCCCGTGGCCCGCACCTCCTCCAGGGGGAAGCGGATGGCCTGGCCCTCTTGGGTGGCCAGGATGGCCTCGTCCTCGGGATCGGAGAGGGCGACCCCCACCAGGCGGTCCCCCTCCTGGAGCCTTATGGCGATGAGGCCCGCCTGGCCCAGGTTCTGGTACTCCTTGAGGGCGGTGCGCTTGACGAGGCCCCGCTCGGTGGCGAAGACCAGGTAGCCTTCCTGGTCCAGGCCCCGCACGGAGAGGAGGGCCGCCACCTCCTCGTCCTCGGCGAGGGGGAGGAGGCTTTTCACGTGGACGCCCCGGGCCTGGCGGCCCATCTCGGGAAGCTCGTAGACCTTGAGGCGGTAGACGCGGCCCCGGTTCGTGAAGAGGAGGAGGTCGTCGTGGGCGTCGGCCACGAAGACGTGGGTGGCCTCGTCTTCCTCCTTGGTCCTGCCCGCCAAAAGGCCCTTCCCCCCCCGGCCCTGGGCCCGGTAGCTCTCCAGGGGGAGGCGCTTGAGGAAGCCCTGGGCCGTGAGGGTGATGACCATGGGCTCGTCCTCAATCAGGTCCTCGGGGTTGAAGGTCTCCTCAAACTCGGTGATGAGGGTGCGCCGCGCGTCCCCGTACTTCTCCTTGACCCGGAGGAGGTCGGCCTTGACCTCGGCGAGGAGGCGGGCCTCGTCCTCGAGGATCGCCTTCAGGCGGGCGATCTCCTCCATGAGCCCCCGGTACTCCTCCAAAAGCTTCTCCCGTTCCAGGGCCACGAGGCGCTGGAGGCGCATGTCCAGGATGGCCTGGGCCTGGGCCTCGGAGAGGCCGAAGCGCTCCATGAGGGCGATGCGGGCCTTGGGGGCGTCCTCGGAGCCGCGGATCAGGGCGATGACCTCGTCAATGTGGTCCAGGGCGATGAGGAGCCCTTCCAGGACGTGGGCCCGCTCCTCCGCCTTCCTGAGCTCAAAGAGGCTCCGGCGGCGCACCACCTCCTTGCGGTGGTCCAGGTAGTGGCGCATCAGGTCCAGGAGGGAGAGGACCTTGGGCTCCCCGTCCACGATGGCGAGGAGGTTCACCGTGAAGGAGGTCTGGAGGGCGGTGTGCTTGTAGAGCTGGTTCAGGACCACCTGGGGGTTGGCGCCCCGCTTGAGCTCAATGGCGATCCTCAGGCCCTGCCGGTCGGACTCGTCCCGGAGGCCCACGATGTCCTCAATTTTCTTGGCCTTGACCAGGGCGGCGATCTGGGCGATGAGGCTCGCCTTGTTCACCTGGTAGGGGATCTCCGTCACCACCAGGACGGGCCTCTGCCCCTTCTCCTCCACCCGCACCTTGGCCCGCACCTTGAGGCTTCCCCGCCCGGTGGCGTAGGCCTCCTTGATGCCCTTCTTGGAGAGCTTCCCCCCGGTGGGGAAGTCGGGGCCGGGGAGGTGGCGCATGACCTCTTCCAGGGTGATCCCCGGGTTCTCAATCATGGCCACCAGGGCGTCCACCACCTCGGAGAGGTTGTGGGGCGGGAGGCTCGTGGCCATGCCCACGGCGATGCCGCTCGCCCCGTTCACCAGGAGGTTGGGGATGGCGGCGGGCAGGACCTCGGGCTCCTTGAGGGAGCCGTCGTAGTTGGGGCGGAAGTCCACCGTGTCCTTGTCAATGTCCAAAAGCATCTCCGCCCCGATGGGGGAAAGCCTGGCCTCGGTGTAGCGCTGGGCCGCCGGGGGGTCGCCGTCTATGGAGCCGAAGTTCCCCTGGCCGTCAATGAGGGGGTAGCGGAGGTTCCAGGGCTGGGCCATGCGCACCAGGGCGTCGTAGATGGCGGCGTCCCCGTGGGGGTGGTACTTGCCCATGACCTCGCCCACGATCTTGGCGCTCTTCACGTGCTTCCGCCCCGGCAGGACCCCTTCCTGGTAGGCGCCGAAGAGGATCCGCCTCTGGACCGGCTTGAGCCCGTCCCGCACGTCGGGCAGGGCCCGGTCCACGATGACGGACATGGCGTAGTTGATGAAGCTCTGCTTGAGCTCCTCGGTGATTTCTACAGGCAGTACCTGGGCCATAGCGCTCCTAGAAGGCGTTTAGACGCCGTCTTCCATTATAGCACCGGGGGGCTTTGCGAATAAACGGGAAGAAATTCAGAAACCTTTGCCCCCTACCTCCAGGGTTTCCGCCAGGTAGACCAGGGCGAGCTTGTAGGAGAGGGGCCCGAAGCCGGAGACGATCCCCCGGCAAGCCGGGGCGGTCACGGAGTGGCGGCGGAACTCCTCCCGGGCGTGGAGGTTGGTGAGGTGGACCTCCACCACGGGGAGGGGTTGGGCACGGATGGCGTCCAGGAGGGCGTAGGAGTAGTGGGTGAGCGCCCCGGGGTTGAGGACGATGGCCAAGAACCCCTCCTGGTGGGCCTGCTGCACCCACTCAATGAGCTGGCCTTCGTAGTTCGTCTGCCGGAAGACCACCCCGAGGCCGAGCTCCGCCCCCCAGGCCTCGCAGAGGGCCTCGAGCTCCTCCAGGGTGGTGCGCCCGTAGACCTCGGGTTCCCGCCTGCCCAGAAGGTTCAGGTTGGGGCCGTTCAGGATGAGGACCATGGGGGCTCCTTTGCCTTCCAGGATACCCCGGGCCGGCTAAAGGCGGAGGAGGGAGAGGACCTCCACGTGGTGGGTGAAGGGAAAGAAATCGTAGGGGCGGGCGAAGGCGAGGCGGTAGCCCCCCTGGACCAGGGCCCCCACGTCCCGCGCCCAGGTGGCCGGGTCGCAGGACACGTAGAGGATCTCCCGTGGCCGGGCCTTAAGGAGGTAGGCCCGCACCTCGGGGGGAAGGCCCGCGCGGGGTGGGTCCACCACCACGAGGTCAAAGGCGCCCAGGGCCTCGGCCTTGCGGGCGTCCATGCGGAGGAAGCGGACGTTTTCTGCCCCGAGGCGCTTCCGGTCCATCTCCCCCCGGCGCACCGCCTCCTTGCTGATCTCCACCGCCACCACCTCCTCGTAGCGGGGGGAGAGGAGGAGGGAGAAGAGGCCCGATCCGGCGTAAAGCTCCAGGGCCCGCCTTCCCCCAAAGACCAGCGTGCGGGCTTCCTCCAGGAGGTCCCCCGCCGCCAAAGGGTTCACCTGGCTGAAGCTTTCCACGCTCACCGTGGCCTTGAGCGGGCCGAAGGCCTCAAGAAGGGTGCGCTCTCCGGCGAGGGGCGTAACCCGGCCCCGGAAGCGGCCCTTGGGGGAGGGCTCGGCCCAGACCACCCCGGCGAAGCCCTCCTGCAAAAGGGCCTTGGCGGGCCGCTTGAGGGCTTCCGGGCTTCCCCCAACGAGGCCGAGGAGGACCTTGCCCTCGAGGAGGCTTCCCCTAAGGGCCACCTCCTCCACGGGGAGGGGCCAGAGCTTGAGGACGTCAAAGGCCCAGGCCAAGGGCTCGGCGAGGAGGGGGTCCTTCTCCAGGCGGTGGAGCTCGTGGCTTTCCGGCAGGCGGTAGGCGAGCCCTCCCAGGGGATGGCGGGCGTACTGGGCGGCGGTGCGGTAGGCGAGGGGCCTGGGGGAGGGGCGGATGGGGGCCAAGGGGGCCTCCAGCTTGGCGACCCGCTCCAGGGCGTCCCTCACCAGGGCCTCCTTCAGGGGGAGCTGGGCCTCGTAGACGAGGGGGAGGTCGGCCGAGGGGGGGAGGGGCTCGGGGTAGCGGCCGGGATGGGCCTCGAGGATCTCCGGGGCCTCCAGGAAGAGGGCGCCCTTTTTCCGCTTGGGCTCCCCCCGCACCAGCTCCCCGGGGAGGGCCCCCTTGACCAGGACCACCCCCCTTTCGGTGCGGCCCAGGCCGTACCCCCCGGGCACCAGTTTCTCCACGCGAAAGGTCAACACGCCTCTACCCTAGCCCCTTTGGCGCTATGATGGAAGGGTGATCCGGGTTCTTCTGGCGGACGACCACGCCCTTTTCCGCCAGGGGCTGAAAAGCCTTCTGGAGGCCGAGGGGGATTTCCGGGTGGTGGGGGAGGCCAAGGACGGATGGGAGGCCATGCGCCACGCCCTGGAGACCAAGCCCGACGTGATCCTCATGGACATCCAGATGCCGGGCCTGGACGGGGTGCAGGCCACCCAGGCCATCCTCAAGGAGTGGCCTCAGGCCAAGGTCATCATGCTCACCATGTACCGCCAGGACGCCTACGTCTTTGAGGCGGTGAAGGCGGGGGCCCGGGGCTACCTCCTCAAGGACGTGGACGCGAGGGAGCTGGTGGACGCCATCCGCCGCGTCCACGCAGGGGAGGTGCTTCTGGACGCGGAGCTTGCCGGGCACATCATCCAGGACTTCCGCGCCAAGAAGGAGGCCAGCCAGCCCCTCCACGCCGAGCTTTCCGAGCGCGAGGTCCAGATCCTGAGGCTGGTGGCCCAGGGGTACACCAACCAGGAGATCGCCGCCGAGCTCCAGCTTTCCGAGAAGACGGTGCGCAACCGCCTTTCGGAAATTTTCCAGAAGCTTCACCTCAACAACCGGACCCAGGCGGCCCTTTACGCCATCCGGGAGGGGTTGGCGAGGCCCGAAGAGTGAGGGTGGAGGACCCGCGGCGCTACCTCCTGGAGCTCGCCCCCCTTGCGGGGGAGGAGGCGAGGGGGGAGTACGTGGCCTCGAGGCTCCCCGGGGCCCGGAGGGACGGCCTCGGCAACGTCTGGGCCGGGGAGGGGAAGGTCCTCCTCCTGGCCCACCTGGACACCGTCCTCCCCCCGAAGCCCCCGAGGCGGGTGGGCGAGCGGCTCTACGCCCCGGGGGTGGGGGACAACACGAGCGGGGTGGCCGTCCTCCTCTCCCTCCCCGAGCTTCCCGGGGTGGTGCGGGGCTTCACCGTGGGGGAGGAGGGCCTCGGCAACCTCAAGGGGGCGCGGGCTTTGGTGGAGGCCCTGCGCCCCGAGATGGTGGTGGCCGTGGACGGGTACCTGCCCGGGGTGGTGGACCGGGCCCTGGGCTCCGTGCGCCTTAGGGTCCGGCTCCAGGGGCCCGGGGGCCACGCCTGGGGGGACAGGCGGCTTCCCCACCCCGTCTTCGCCCTGGCGGAGGGGCTTTGCCGCGTCCGCGCCCTGGTGGAGGGGCGGGAGGACGCGAGCGTGAACGCGAGCGGCCTCGAGGGCGGCCAGGCAGTGAACGCAATCCCCCAGGAGGCGGCCTGCCTCCTGGAGGTCCGGGCCTTGGAGGAGGCGGCCTTGGCCGCCCTGCTCCAAGGGGTGGAGGCGGCCTTCGCCGAGGCCGCACGGGCCCACCGGGTCGGGCTCGCCCTCGAGGTCTTGGGCAGGCGGCCTGCGGGCCGGACCGCCACGCCCCGCCTCCTTCAGGCGGCGGAAAGGGCTTTGGCGGAGGTGGGGGAGAGGCCCCAGTGGCTTCCCGGCTCCACCGACGCCAGCGCCGCCGTTGAGCGGGGCATCCCCGCCTTGGGCTTCGGGGTGTACCGGGGTGGGGGGGCCCACACCCCGGAGGAGTGGGTCCTGCCGAATAGCCTCCTGGAGGGCCAGCGGGCCCTCCTCGCCCTCCTCCGCGGGCTTGGCGTAGGATAAGGCGGTATGCGCGTCGGCTTGGTCCACGGCTTCCTCTCCCGCCGCTACCTGGACTTCTGGCGGGCCTACCTCGAGGCCCTGGGCGTGGAGGTGGTGGAGGCCGCGCCGCCTCCCTCCGACCTCCCCTTCTGCCTTCCCGTGCAGCGCCTCCTCGCCCAGGTGGAGGCCCTGAAGGAAGCGGGGGTGGACTACCTCCTCCTTCCCGACCTGCAGGGCGGGGTGGAGTCGGAGCGGGGCGGAGGGCAGTGCCCCTGGCTTTTGGACCTGGAGGCCGCCCTCCTCCGCTACTTCCCCGGCCTGCCCCCGGTGCTCAAGGTCCCGGCGGAGCTCTCCGAGCGGGTTTTGGGCCGGGCGGGAGAGGTGGGCCAGCTTCTTGTCCGCAACCCCATGCTCGTGGGCCGGGCCTTGGACCGTACCCGGAGGCTCCTCAAGCCTCCCCCGCCCCTCCCCACGCCCCAGGGGAGCGTGGGGGTCGTGGCCCAGCCCTACCTCCTGGAGGAGCCCGCCTTCCGCCGGGAGGTGGAGGCGGCCCTGAGGGCCCACGGCCTCGAGGCCTACTTCCCCGACCTACCCCCCGAGCGGCTCAGGGAGGAGGCGGACCGGCTTCTCCCCGTGGACCTGCCCACGGACCGGGAGCTCGTGGGGGCGATCCACTACCTGGGGCGGCTCGGCCGGGTCAAGGGCCTCGCCCTCGTGGTCTCCTACGCCTGCCCCCCCATCCCGGGCCTCATGCGCAAGGCGGCCCGGCGCCTGGGCAAGCCCTACCGCCTCCTCACCCTGGGGGAGGACTGGCAGGAGCCCCTCGCCGCCCTCAAGGCGGAGATGGAAAAGGGCGACCGGGGGGGCTAGCGCCCCCCCGGCGGAAGGGCCGCTTACTTCTTGACCTTCTCCTTCAGGGCCTTGCCGGGCTTGAAGGCGGGATACTGGGTGGCGGGGATCTTGATCTTCTCCTTGGTGCCCGGCTTCACCCCGGTGCGGGCCTTGCGCTTGCGCACCTCAAAGGTGCCGAAGCCCGTGAGCTGGACCTTGCTCCCGTTGGCCAAGGCCTCCTCCACCTTGGCCAGCAGGGCGTCCACCATGGCCTTCACGTCCTTCTTCTTGAGCCCGGTGGCCTGGGCCACCTGGTCCACCAGATCCGCTTTGGTCACCGTCTTCTTCGCAGCCATCTCTCACCTCCTCGCTTCTTTGCCCTTCCGGGCGGAATATATCACGCTTAAGGGTGCTTCTCAAGGTCTGGTCCCTTTTCTATAAAAATCCGCAGCTACGTACTTCAGCGGAAGTATTAGCTCCCCCAGTACCGGGGGGGCAGAAGATCCCGTACCCGGGCCTCAATCTCCCGGGTGAGCGCTTCCAGCTCCCGGTGGGAAACCTTGGACTTCCTGGGAACCGGTATGGGGTCCCCATAGACCACCCGTACGGGGCGGCAGGGGCGGAAGAACTTCTTCCCTACGGGCCAGGCTTCCTCCGTGCCCACCACGGCCACGGGGACCACGGGGCTTCCCGTGCGCAGGGCGATGGCCGCCACCCCTGTCTTGAAGGGCTGGAGCTTGCCGGTGCGGCTCCGGGTGCCTTCCGGGAAGATGCCGAAGGCCATGCCCCGCTCCAGGGCGCGGATGGCGCCCTTCACGGCGCTTAAGTCCCCACTTCCCCGCTCCACGGGGATGGCGTAGAACCGGGGGAGGAGCCAGGAGAGGAAGGGCAGGCGGAAGACGTCCGCCCGGGCCATGAAGCTCACGGGGCGCCGGATCCCCGCCCCGACGACGATGGGGTCCAGGATGGAGAGGTGGTTTGCCGCCAGGATCACGGGGCCTTCGGCCGGGACCTTCTCCGCGCCTTCCACCCGGTAGTGGAAGAGAAGGCGGAGAAGGAAGCGGGCCAGGTGCCAGGAGGCCCGGTAGACGGGGTTGGGCTGGGCTGCGCTCACGGGGCCTAGTCTAAGGCCTTGAGGGCCCGGCCCGCCTCCAGGTGGGCGAGGCGGAGGGGCTCGGGGAGGCGGAAGCGGGTGGGCAGGCGGCGCACGAAGCGGAGGGCCTCCTCGAGGCCCACCCGGTGCCCCGGGGAGACGTAAAGGGGTTTTACCCCCGTGCGGCTCCGGTAGACGTAGCCCAGCGGGCGGCCGTCCGGGCCGAGGAGGCGCACCGCCGCCCCCTTTTCCTCGGGCAAGGGGGCCTCGGGCCTACCGTAGAGGAGCCGCTTGGCCACGCCCACGCTGGGGAGGTCCAGGTGGACCCCCAGGTGGCTCGCGATCCCCAGGCCCCGGGGGTGGGCCACCCCCTGGCCGTCCACCAGGAGGGCCTCCGGGGCCTCGGGAAGGGCGGCGAGGGCCTCCAGGTAGGCCGGGGCCTCGCGGAAGGAGAGGAGGCCGGGGACGTAGGGGAAGAGGTCCTCCTCGGGGAGGAGGGCGGTGCCCACGTGGAGGGGGCCCTTTTCCAGGTCGTAGAGGAGGGCCACGGCCACGAGGGGCCGGCCCCGCTTGTGGGAGGCGTCCAGGGCGGCGATCCGCCGCACCCCCTCTAGGCTTCCCGCAAGCCGCACCTTTTTCGCCAGGGCCCGCTGCAGGGCCAGGGCCTCCTCGGGGCGGGCGGGCTTGGGGAAGGGGGGCGGGCGCACGGCCTAGGTGACCTCCCGGAGGCGCTCCAGAAGCCCGTGGTCCCCGGGGTCCACTCCGTAGAGGAGGGCGAGGTAGTAGGCGGTCCAGGCCATCCGGTACCAGAGGGCCATGACCTGGGCGAGGCGGTTGGCCCCCGTGGCGGGGACCTCGGCCAAGGCGTCCACGCGGGACTCCAGGATCTCCTTGGCCAAGGCCGCCTCCTCCCCCGGCCCCAGGAGGACCGCCGCCAGGGGGTCCCCTTGCTCGTGGCGGGCCTCGAGGCCCACGAGGAAGAACTCCAAGGCGCTCGGGGGCGGGGTTAGGGAGAGGCTTTTGGCTATGCGGGCGAAGAGGGTCTGCACCGCCCCCTCCAGGGGCCGGAAGAGGGGGCTATAGAAGAGGGGAAGGCGCTCTAAGAGGGTGTAGGCCAGGAACTTGGCCGGGTTTTCCTCCACAGGGACCTCGGGGCCCAAGCGGCGCCTTTCCTCCAGGAGGGCCTCGTCCACGGAGCGGAGCACCTCCTCCCGGCCCGTGGCCAGGAGGAGGAAGCGGAGGTAGCGGTAGGGGGCGAGGGGGCTTGGGGGGATGTGGACCTCCACCCCGGGCCGGAAGCCCACCCGCACCACCCTGGCCCGCCCCGTCTCCGCCAGGAGGGCCATCCCCGCCGCCTCCCCCAGGTCGTACCCCCCCTCGAGGAGGAAGAGGGTCCCCTCCTCCCCCCAGTCGGGGAGGCCGGAGAGAAGCGCAGCGAACTGCCCCTCCCCGTAGCCCAAGGCGGCGTGGGGCCCCGGGTAGGCCTCCCCGGGGACGGGGCCCGTGCCCACCAGGTCCCTAAGCTCCAGGGCGAGCCCCGTGCGGTCTACAAGGTAGGTCTCCTCGCGGTCCAGGTCGCGCATATCCCTTATGCTAAGCCCGTGAGGCGGTTGGAGCCCAAACCCGTGGCGCGGATCTGGGGGGGAAGCGGCCTCGGTTTCGGCCCCGGGATCGGGGAGGTCTGGCTCGCCGAGGCCCCCCTGCTCGTGAAGCTCCTTGACCCCGCGGACTGGCTTTCCGTCCAGGTCCACCCGCCCCACGAGTACGCCCTCCGGGTGGAGGGGAAGCCGGGGAAGTACGAGGCCTGGTACGTCCTCTCCCCGGGGGAGCTGGTCTACGGCCTGGCCCGCCCCGTGAGCCGGGAGGAGCTTCGGGAAAGGGCCTTGGCCGGGACCCTGGAGGAGGTGCTGCGCCGCGTCCGGGTGGAGCCGGGTCAGGTCCTCTACCTGCCCGCGGGGACGATCCACGCCCTGGGCCCGGGGGTCCGGGTCTACGAGGTCCAGACCCCCTCGGACCTCACCTACCGCCTCTACGACTACGGCAGGCCGCGGGAGCTCCACCTGGAGAAGGCCCTGGACGTGGCCATCCTGGAGCCCACCCCCCTCACCCTGCCCCCGCCCGAGCCGGTCTTGGGCGGGGAGAGGCTCCTTTCCACCCCCTTCTTTGACCTTTTGCGCTATCCCTTGGCGGGGGAGCTTAGGGTGCGGGCGGAGGGCCCCACCCTCCTCACCCTCCTCGAGGGGGAGGCCCGGCTTAAGGAGGAGGTCATGCGGCCGCCCGCCACCCTCCTTTTGGAGCCCGGGGAGGAGGCGGTCTTCCGGGGCGAGGGGCTCTGGCTTGCCGCCTTGGCCAAGGAGGGGGCGTGATACCACCCCATGCTGGCTTGCGCCAGCATGGGGGCCCCGGCAAAAGGTCCCTAGGGAGCTTTCCTGGGCTAGTCGGGCGAAGGAAACCGGAAGAAAGGGTATGAGGCCGCATGGGGGTCCCGAAGGAAGGCTTCCCAGGCCAGAAGGGCAAGAGAGGGTATGCGTTGGACGAAGGAGGAGCTTGACCGGTACCACCGGCAGATGATCCTGCCCCAGGTGGGCCCTGAGGGGCAGGAGCGGCTGAAGCGGGCCTCGGTGGTGGTGGTGGGGGCCGGAGGGCTCGGGGTCCCCGTCCTCCAGTACCTGGTGGCGGCCGGGGTGGGGCGGGTGGGGGTGGTGGAGATGGACCGGGTGGAGGTGTCCAACCTCCACCGCCAGGTGCTCTACACCACCGAGGACGTGGGCGAGCCCAAGGCCCTGGTGGCCCAGAAGCGGCTCCAGGCTTTGAACCCCCTGGTCCGGGTGGAGGCCTACCCGGTGCGCCTCACCTCGGAGAACGCCCTGGAGATCCTCAGGCCCTACGACCTGGTGGTGGACGCCTCGGACAACTTCCCCACCCGCTACCTGGTGAACGACGCCGCCGTCCTCCTCGGCAAGCCCCTGGTCTTTGGGGCCATCTACCAGTTTGACGGCCAGGTGGCTGTCTTCCATCACCCCACCGCCCAAGGGGAGATGGGCCCCTGCTACCGCTGCCTCTTCCCCAAGCCGCCCCCGCCCGGGGCGGTGCCCTCCTGCGCCGAGGCTGGGGTCTTCGGGGTTCTGCCGGCGGTGGTGGGGAGCCTGATGGCCGCCGAGGCCCTCAAGGTTCTTTTGGGGATCGGTAAGCCCCTGGCGGGACACCTCCTGCTCTACGACGCCCTCGAGGCCGGCTTCCGCAAGCTCACGGTGCGGCGCAACCCCCGTTGCCCCGTCTGCGGGGACGAGCCCACCCAGAGGGAGCTCGTGGACTACGAGGCCTTCTGCGGCCTGCGCTGAGGCTACTCCTCCCCGCGGGCGAAGGGGTATGATGCACTCGGTGCACCCCTGGGGTGCGGACAAGGAGGCAGCATGGAAGTGGCACGCGGTCTGGAAGGCGTTCTCTTCACGGAAAGCCGGATGTGCTACATTGACGGCCAGCAGGGGAAGCTCTACTACTACGGCATCCCCATCCAGGAGCTGGCGGAGAAGAGCAGCTTTGAGGAAACCACCTTCCTCCTCCTCCACGGGAGACTGCCGCGAAGGCAGGAGCTGGAGGAGTTCTCGGCCGCCCTCGCCCGGCGCCGCGCCCTGCCCGCCCACCTTCTGGAGTCCTTCAAGCGCTACCCCGTCTCCGCCCACCCCATGAGCTTCCTGCGCACGGCGGTCTCCGAGCTCGGGATGCTGGACCCCACCGAGGGGGACATCTCCCGGGAAGCCCTCTACGAGAAGGGGCTTGACCTCATCGCCAAGTTCGCCACCATCGTGGCCGCCAACAAGCGCCTCAAGGAGGGCAAGGAGCCCATCCCTCCCCGGGAGGACCTCTCCCACGCCGCCAACTTCCTCTACATGGCGAACGGGGTGGAGCCCTCCCCCGAGCAGGCCCGCCTCATGGACGCGGCCCTCATCCTCCACGCCGAGCACGGCTTCAACGCCAGCACCTTCACCGCCATCGCCGCCTTCTCCACCCAGACCGACCTCTACTCGGCCATCACCGCCGCCGTGGCCTCCCTGAAGGGGCCGCGCCACGGCGGGGCCAACGAGGCCGTGATGCGCATGATCCAGGAGATCGGCACCCCCGAGCGGGCCCGGGAGTGGGTGCGGGAGAAGCTGGCCAAGAAGGAGCGCATCATGGGCATGGGCCACCGGGTCTACAAGGCCTTTGACCCCAGGGCCGGGGTCCTGGAAAAGCTCGCCCGGTTGGTGGCGGAGAAGCACGGCCACTCCAAGGAGTACCAGATCCTGAAGATCGTGGAGGAGGAGGCGGGGAAGGTCCTGAACCCCAGGGGCATCTACCCCAACGTGGACTTCTACTCCGGGGTGGTCTACTCCGACCTGGGCTTTAGCCTAGAGTTCTTCACCCCCATCTTTGCCGTGGCCCGGATCTCGGGCTGGGTGGGGCATATCCTGGAGTACCAGGAGCTGGACAACCGCCTCCTCCGCCCCGGGGCCAAGTACATCGGGGAGCTGGACGTGCCCTACGTCCCCCTCGAGGCCCGGGAGTAGCCGCCTCAGGGCCTAGGGAAAGGGGCCGCAGGAGGCGGCCCCTTCTTGTACACTAGAGGGCATGACCGGTCGGTCAGCGGCACCCCTTCTCCGCCGCCTCTGGCCCTACGTGGGCCGGTACCGCTGGAGGTACCTGTGGGCGGTGCTCGCGGGCCTCGTCTCCATCTTTTTCTTCGTCCTCACCCCCTACTTCCTCCGCCTGGCCGTGGACGCGGTCCAGGCGGGGGAGGGCTTCGGGGTCTACGCCCTCGCCATCGTGGCCTCCGCCGCCCTTTCCGGCCTCCTCTCCTACGTGATGCGGCGGCTCGCCGTGGTGGCGAGCCGCCAGGTGGAGTACGACCTGAGGCGGGACCTCTTCCACCACCTCCTCACCTTGGACCGGGACTTCTACCACAAGCACCGGGTGGGGGACCTGATGAACCGCCTGAACACCGACCTCTCGGCCGTGAGGGAGATGGTGGGCCCGGGGATCCTCATGGGAAGCCGCCTCTCCTTTTTGGTCCTCCTCGCCTTTCTCTCCATGTACGCCGTGAACGCCCGCCTCGCCTTCTACCTCACCCTCATCCTCCCCGGCATCTTCCTCGCCATGCGCTTCCTCCTGCGGCTCATTGACCACCGCTACCGGGAGGCCCAGGAGGTCTTTGACCGGATCAGCACCCTGGCCCAGGAGGCCTTCAGCGGCATCCGGGTGGTCAAGGGGTACGCCCTGGAGCGGCGGATGGTGGCCTGGTTCCAGGACCTGAACCGCCTCTACGTGGAGAAGAGCCTGGCCCTGGCCCGGGTGGAGGGCCCCCTCCACGCCCTCCTCGGCTTCTTGATGGGCTTCGCCTTCCTCACCGTCCTCTGGGCCGGGGGCGCCATGGTGGTCCGGGGGGAGCTGAGCGTGGGGGAGCTCGTCCAGTTCAACGCCTACCTGGCCCAGCTCACCTGGCCCATCCTGGGCCTCGGCTGGGTCATGGCCCTGTACCAGCGGGGGCTCACGAGCCTAAGGCGCCTCTTTGAGCTTCTGGACGAGAAGCCCGCCATCCGGGACGAGGACCCCCTGCCCCTCGCCTTGGAGGACCTCTCCGGGGAGGTGCGCTTTGAGGGGGTGGGGCTCAAGCGGGACGGGCGCTGGCTCCTTAGGGGCCTCACCCTCACGATCCCCGAAGGGATGACCCTGGGCATCACCGGGCGCACGGGCTCGGGCAAGAGCCTCCTCGCCGCCCTCGTCCCCAGGCTTTTGGACCCGAGCGAGGGCCGGGTCTACGTGGGCGGGCACGAGGCGAGGCGCATTCCCTTGGCCGTCCTCCGCAAGGCCGTGGGGGTCGCTCCCCAGGAGCCCTTCCTCTTCAGCGAGACGATTTTGGAGAACATCGCCTTCGGCCTGGACGAGGTGGACCGCGAGCGGGTGGAGTGGGCGGCCCGGCTCGCCGGGATCCACGAGGAGATCCTCGCCTTTCCCAAGGGGTACGAGACGGTCCTCGGGGAGCGGGGCATCACCCTCTCCGGCGGCCAGCGGCAGCGGGTGGCCCTGGCCCGGGCCCTGGCCAAAAGGCCCAAGATCCTCATCCTGGACGACGCCTTAAGCGCCGTGGACGCCGAGACGGAGGCCCGGATCCTCCAGGGGCTGAAAACGGTGCTCGGCAAGCAGACCACCCTCCTCATCTCCCACCGCACCGCGGCCCTCCGCCACGCCGACTGGATCATCGTCCTGGACGAGGGGAGGATCGTGGAGGAGGGGACCCACGAGAGCCTCCTTCAGGCCGGAGGCCTCTACGCGGAGATGGACCGCTTGCAGAAGGAGGTGGAGGCGTGACGGAGGACACCTACAGCAAGGCCTTTGACCGGGCCCTCTTCGCCCGCATCCTGCGCTACGTCTGGCCCTACCGCCTCCAGGTCGTCCTCGCCCTCCTTTTCCTCCTGGTGGTGACCCTGGCCGCCGCCGCCACCCCCCTCTTCTTCAAGTGGGCCATTGACCTGGCCTTGGTGCCCACGGAGCCCAGGCCCCTTGCCGAGCGCTTCCACCTCCTCCTTTGGATCAGCCTGGGCTTCCTCGCCGTGCGCGCCGTCCACTTCGCCGCCACCTACGGCGAGACCTACCTCATCCAGTGGGTGGGGCAGCGGGTCCTCTTTGACCTCAGAAGCGACCTTTTCGCCAAGCTCATGCGCCTCCACCCGGGCTTCTACGACCGAAACCCCGTGGGCCGGCTCATGACCCGGGTCACCTCCGACGTGGACGCCATCAACCAGTTCATCACCGGCGGGCTCGTGGGGGTGATCGCCGACCTCTTCACCCTGGTGGGCCTCCTCGGCTTCATGCTGTTTTTGAGCCCCAAGCTCACCCTGGTGGTCCTTCTGGTGGCCCCGGTGCTCTTCGCCGTCACCACCTGGGTGCGGCTCGGGATGCGCTCCGCCTACCGGGAGATGCGCCTGAGGCTTGCCCGGGTAAATGCGGCGCTGCAAGAAAACCTCTCCGGGGTGGAGACGATCCAGCTTTTCGTCAAGGAGAAGGAGCGGGAGGAGAAGTTTGACCGGCTCAACCGCGACCTCTTCCGGGCTTGGGTGGAGATCATCCGCTGGTTCGCCCTCTTCTTCCCCGTGGTGGGCTTCCTGGGGGACTTCGCCGTGGCCAGCCTGGTCTACTACGGGGGCGGGGAGGTGGTGCGGGGCGCCGTCTCCTTGGGGCTTCTCGTGGCCTTCGTGGACTACACCCGCCAGCTCTTCCAGCCCCTCCAGGACCTCTCGGACAAGTTCAACCTCTTCCAGGGGGCCATGGCGAGCGCCGAGCGGATCTTCGGTGTCCTGGACACGGAGGAGGAGCTCAAGGACCCCGAGGACCCCACGCCCATCCGCGGCTTCCGGGGGGAGGTGGAGTTCCGGGACGTCTGGCTCGCCTACACCCCCAAGGGGGTGGAGCCCACGGAGAAGGACTGGGTGCTTAAGGGCGTTTCCTTCCGCGTCCGTCCCGGGGAGAAGGTGGCCCTGGTGGGGGCCACGGGGGCGGGGAAGACCAGCGTGGTGAGCCTCATCGCCCGCTTCTACGACCCCCAGAGGGGGTGCGTCTTCTTGGACGGGGTGGACGTGCGGCGCTACCGGCAGGAGGAGCTGCGCCGCCACGTGGGCATCGTCCTGCAGGAGCCTTTCCTCTTCTCGGGGACCGTCTTGGACAACCTGCGCCTCTTTGACCCCAGCCTTCCCCCGGAGCGGGTGGAGGAGGTGGCCCGCTTCCTCGGGGCCCACGAGTTCATCCTGCGCCTGCCCCAGGGCTACCAGACGGTCCTCGGGGAGCGGGGGGCGGGGCTTTCTACGGGGGAGAAGCAGCTCCTTGCCCTCGTGCGGGCTCTTCTCGCGAGCCCTGACATCCTCCTCATCCTGGACGAGGCCACGGCCAGCGTGGACTCGGAGACGGAGAAGCGCCTCCAGGAGGCCCTCTACAAGGCCATGGAGGGGAGGACCTCCCTCATCATCGCCCACCGCCTTTCCACCATCCGCCACGTGGACCGCATCCTCGTCTTCCGCAAGGGGAGGCTCGTGGAGGAGGGGAGCCACGAGGAGCTTCTGGCCAAGGGCGGTTATTACGCCGCCTTGTACCGGCTTCAGTTCCAGGAGGCGTGAGTGACCTACGGGGAGGCTTTGGCCTGGCTCTACGCGAGGCGGCGTACGGGGGAGCGGGGGACCCATAGGGTGCGGGCCCTCCTCGCCCGGCTCGGCCACCCGGAGGCGGGCTTCCTTGCGGTCCACGTCCTGGGGACCAACGGGAAGGGGAGCGTGGTGGCCTACCTCGAGGCCGCCTTCCGCGCCGCGGGCCTCGCCTACGGGGCCTACACCAGCCCCCACCTCGTGGACTTCCGAGAGAGGATCCGCACCCACCTGGGGCCCGTCCCCCGGGAGGCGGTGGTCCGGTTCGTGGCCTGGGCGAGGGAGGAGGCCTGGGAGGAGCCCCCGGGCTTCTTTGACCTGGCCACCGCCCTCGCCTTCCTCCATTTCCGGGAGAGGGGGGTGGCGCTGGCCGCGGTGGAGGCAGGGGTGGGGGGGGAGAAGGACGCGACGAACGCCCTTTCCCGCGTGGCCCTCACCGTGCTCACCAACGTGGGGGAGGACCACCTCGAGGCCCTGGGGGGTACCCTCGAGGCCGTGGCCCGGGAGAAGGCGGGGGCCTTTCGCGCCGGGGTCCCGGTGGTCACGGGGGCGAGAGGGGTGGGGCTGGAGGTGGCCCGCAAGGTGGCGGAAGAACGGGGGGCGCCCCTTTACGTCCTGGACCCCGAGGACCCCCTCTTCGCCCTTCCCGCCCCGCCCGGCCTCAGGGGGGCCTACCAGGAGGAAAACGCCCGCCTGGCCGCCGCCGCCCTGAGGCTTTTGGGCCTTCCCGAGGCGGCCATTGCCCGGGGGCTTCGGGAGGCGCGGCACCCGGGGCGCATGGAGCGCTTCTTCCTTAAGGGGGTGGAGGTCTATTTGGACGGGGCCCACAACCCCCCGGCGGCGGAGGCCCTGGCCCGGGAGTTCGTGGCCTACCACCTCGTCTTTGGCGCCTTTCCCCGGAAGGACGTGAAGGGCGTCCTCGCCCACCTTCTCCCCAAGGCGCAAAGCGTCCGCTACACCCGGGCGGGGGAAGGGGCCTTGGGCGGGGAGCTCGGGACCCCCTTCTTTGCGGACCCCTGGGAGGCCTTGGAGGACGCTTTAGGGTGGGCGAAGGCGGACGGGCTTCCGGTCCTCGCCACGGGCTCCCTGTACCTGGTGGGGAGGCTCAGGGAGCGGTTAGTCCCGGGCCTCGGCGAGGACCTTCCCTGAGGTGTCGGCGAAGACCACGCGGCGCACCTTCTGGAGCTCCAAAACCACGTAGGGGCTGGTGAGGGCCTGGGTGGTGATGGCCCCGGGCCTGGGCGCGCTGAGGCTCAGGACCACCCGGGCCGTCTCCCTGGCGTAGGTAACCCCCACGACCTTGAGGCCGTATCCCCCTGTGGGCTTAAGCCCCCAGAAAAAGGCGGCCACGCTCCGGTTGCGGAAGTCCACCGCAGGGGCGGCGGGACGGGGGAGCTGGTTGCCCACCGCCAGGGCCCAGAGGCGGCTGAAGCTCGTGGGGTCGTTGGCGAGGAGGGCGAGGGGGGCCTCCTCCTGGTAGGCCGCCTGGGTGCCTTGGCCGAGGATGCGGAAGATGGGGGCCGGGGGCATGACCAGCTCCAGCTTAAGCCCGTACTGGACCTGGAGGCGGGCGATGCGGTAGGCGTCGGGGGCGGGGCTTAGGCGGAGGGGGGGCAGGGGGGGTTCCCGGAGCTCAAAGACCACCGCGGACTTCCCCCCCCTTCGGGCCAGGACCTCGCGCAGGACCACGGCGGACTCCTCCTCCGTGAGGGGGTAGAGCCTTGGGGTCTGGTAGTTCGCTGGCTGCACCAGGGTCCGCTCCTCCCCCTCCCCCAAGCTTCCCGTGAGCCGCACCCAGCCCACCCCGTCGTAAAGCCAGGTGGCGAGGAGGGGGGCTTGGGTACGCACCTGGAGGAGGCTCCCCGAGACCCCGCGGACCGCCTCGGCCACCGGGGGCCTCGAGGGGTAGGTGGCCCGCAACACCGGGCTTCCCTCCACCCAAAGCGCCCCGGGGAAGGCCCAGAGGTTCTCCCCCTGGGGGGCCTCGAGGCGGAGGGGACGCCCGTCCAGCTCCACCACCCGGGGCTCGCCGTAGAAGTAGGTCCAGCGCTCCGTGGCCTCGGGGAAGAGGAACTGCACCTCGGTCACCCGGTAGCCCGAGCCTTCCAGCACCTGGCAGGCGGAAAGAAGGAGGAGGAGCGCCGCGAGAAGGCCTTTCCTCATGGCCCCATGATACCCCTTCGCCCCTCGCCTTCCGTTGAGGTTCCCTTTAGCGGCTCCTGGGGTCCAGGGCGTCCCGGAGGCCGTCTCCCAGGAGGTTGAAGGCGAGGACGGTGAGCATGATGAAAAGCCCCGGGAAGATCATGGTCCAGGGGGCGTTCATGGCGTAGCCCCCCTTGAAGCTGTCGGCGATCATCGCGCCCCACTCCGGGGCGGGGGGCTGGGCGCCGAGGCCCAGGAAGCCTAAGGCGGCGGCCTCGAGGGTGGCCGTCCCGATGGACAGGGTGGCCTGGACCACGAGGGGAGGCAGGGTGCCCGGGAGGATGTGCTTGAAGAGGATCCGGCCGTTCCCCGCTCCCAGGGCGACGGCCGCTTGGACGAAGTCCTGCTCCCTCAAGGAGAGGACCATGGAGCGGGCGAGGCGGATGTAGACGGGGATCTGCACCACGCCGATGGCGATCATGGCGTTTTGCAGGCTCGGCCCAGCCACGGCCACGATGGCGATGGCGAGGAGGGTGCCGGGGAAGGCGAGGAGGAGGTCGGCGAGCCAGCCGATGGCCACCTCCGTCCGCCCCCGGAAGAAGCCGGCGATGAGGCCCAAAAGGGTGCCCGCCACGAGGCCGATCCCCACGGAGAGGACCCCCACCTGGAGGGAGATGCGGCTTCCGTGGAGGACCCGGGTGAAGATGTCCCGCCCCAGGTGGTCCGTGCCGAAGGGGTGCTCCAGGGAGGGGGGCTTGAGGCGGTTGAGGTAGTCGCGGTCCGTGGTGGGGTCGTAGGGCTTGAGCACCGGGATGAAGAGGGCGAGGAGGACCAGGGCCAGGGTGAGGGCCAGGCCCACCTTGCCCGAGGGCGACTTGAGGAACCGCTTGAAGGCTTGACGGGTAGGGCTTTCCATGGCTCACCTGTACTGGATGCGGGGGTCCAGAAGGGCGTAGGACAGGTCCACGATCAGGTTGATGAGGACGAAGCTCGTGGCCACCACCAGCACCCCGGCCTGGACCACGGGGTAGTCCCGGTTCAGGATCCCCTCGTAGATGTAGGAGCCGATGCCGGGCCAGGAGAAGATGGTCTCGGTGAGGATGGCCCCGCCGAGGAGGGTGCCGAACTGGAGGCCCACGATGGTCACCACGGGAAGCAGGGCGTTCCTGAGGGCGTGCTTCAGGATCACCTGCCGTTCCGCCAGGCCCTTGGCCCGGGCGGTGCGCACGTAGTCCTGGGAGAGGACCTCCAGCATGGCGCTTCGGGTGATGCGGGTGATGATGGCCAGGGGGATGGTGCCCAGGGTAATGGCGGGGAGGACGAGGTGCCGCAGGGCGTCCCAGGTCACGTGGGGCTTCCCCGCGAGGAGGCCGTCCAGAAGGAGGAAGCCCGTGAGGGGCTGGAAGTCTATGGAGAGGTCGGTGGAGAGCCGGCCCCCCGTGGGCAGCCAGTGGAGGTTCACGGCGAAGAGGTAAACGAGGAGGAGCCCCAGCCAGAAGACGGGCATGGACACCCCCACCAGGGAGAAGGACATGGAGAGGGTGTCCCACAGGGTGTTCCGCCGCACGGCGGCGAGGATGCCGATGGGGATCCCCAGGAGGACGGCGAGGGCGGTGGCGGCCAGGGCCAGCTCAAAGGTGGCGGGCCAGCGCCGCTTCAGCTCCTCGGCCACGGGGATGGTGGAGACGGCGCTCGTGCCCAGGTCGCCCCGGAGGACGTTGCCCAGGAAGGTGAGGTACTGGACGTAAAGGGGCTTGTTGAGGCCCAGCTTTTCCCGGAGCTTGGCGATCTCCTCCGCCGAGGCCCGCTCGCCGAGAAGGGCCTCGGCGGGGTCCCCGGGGATGAGCTGGAGGAAGAGGAAGACCAAAAGGGTGATCCCCAGCAGGACGGGGATGAGGCCCAAAAGCCGTTTTAGAAAATAGGCTCCCATCTTTTCGCTCAAGAAACCCGGGACCCCCTTAAGGGGGCCCCGGGAGGTCGGGGATTACCGCTTGTCCACGGCCTCAAAGGACTCGGAGCCCAAGGGGCTCGGGGTCCAGCCCGTGACGTTCTTCCGCTTGGCCAGGAGGGGCTGGGAGTGGACGATGGGCACCCGCAGGGCCAGGTCAAAGGTGAGCTCGTCCACCCGCTGGTAGATGGCCTCCCGCTCCTTGCCCGGGGTGGTGGCCCCCTTGACGAGAAGCTCGTTGAGCTCGGGGATCACGAGGTTCTTGCCCTGGGGGTCAAAGAGGTCGGCGATGGGGCCCAGGAAATGGGGGTCATAGAAGTTCTGCGGGTCGCCGTAGTCGCCGTTCCAGCCCAGCATGTAGGCCTGGAAGCCCGGGGACTTCTTGCGGTCGGCCAGGTAGCTCGCCCAGTCCTTGGTCTGGAGCTTCACCCGGATGCCGATGGCGGAGAGGTCGGCGGCCATGGCCTCGGCGATCTCCTTGGGGGTGGGGAAGTAGGGCCGGGAGACGGGCATGTACCAGAGCTCGAGGTCAAACCCGTTCGGGTAGCCCGCCTGGGCCAGGAGAGCCTTGGCCTTTTGCGGGTTGAACTCGTAGTCCGTGACCTTGGGGGACTGGAAGGCCTTCATGGAGGGCGGGGTGAAGTGCCCGTCCGTGACGCCGAGCCTGCCCCAGAAGGCCTGGACGATGGCCTTCTTGTTGATGGCCATGGCGATGGCCTGGCGCACCCGCTTGTCGGCGAGGGGCTTGTGGGAGGGGTTCAGGGCCAGGTAGCCCACGTTGAAGGAGGGGCGGAAGACGGCGTCCAGGTTCTTGTCCCCCTCGAGGTCCTTCAGGTTGGCAGGAGGAATGTCGGTGGTGAAGTCGATGGTCCCTGCCTTCAAAGCCGCCAGGCGGGCGGCGGGGTCCTTGATCACCTTGAAGACCAGGCGGTCCACCTTAGGGAGGCCCGGCTTCCAGAAGTTGGGGTTCCGCTCCAGGACGATCTGGTCCCCGGGCCGCCACTCCACCAGGCGGAAAGGGCCGGTGCCTATAGCGCTCCCGGTGGGGGAGCCGTACTTGGCCCCGTCCTTCTTGATGGCGGTGGGGCTTGCGATGCCGAAGTAGCCGGAGCCGATGGCGGCGGGGAAGGCGGGGAAGGGCTTGGAGAGGACGAAGCGGATGGTGTACTTGTCCACCACCTGGATTTCCTTCAGAATAGATCCCTCCTCCCCCTTGGAGCCGCCGAAGAGGTAGGGCCAGATCTCGTACCGGGCGGCGGCGTCAATCCGGGTGGGGTTCTTGGGGTCCCACCAGCGCTCCACGTTGAACTTCACCGCCTCGGCGGTGAGCTCGGTGCCGTCGTGGAACCGCACCCCCCGGCGGAGCCGGAAGGTCCAGACCGTGGCCTCCTTGTTGCTCTCCCAGCTTTCGGCGAGACCGGGGACGGGCTCCGTGGTGCCCGGCTTGAAGTCCACCAAGGTGTCGTAGATCTGGTGCTGCACGTAGATGGAGATGCCGTCGGTGATGTTGCCGGGCTCGAGGCTCACCGGCTCCCCGTTGGACCCGAAGACCAGGGTCTTCTGGGCCATCCCGAGGCTCAGCGCCGCCAAAAGGCCTACCAGGAGTTTCTTCATACCCGCTCCTTTCCGGGGCTTGCCCCTTAGGTGTACAGGCGAAGTATAAAGCGCCCCCCCTCGGGGGCGCAAGCCTGGGATAGGGAGCTACCCCTCCCCCAGGTAGGCCTTCTGCACCTCGGGGTTTTCCGCAAGCTCCTTGGCCGGGCCGGACAGGGTGATCTCCCCCGTGGCCAGCACGTAGCCCCGGTGGGCGACCTGGAGGGCGAGGCGGGCGTTCTGCTCCACGAGGAGGATCGTCCGCCCCTCCTGGTTGAGCTTCTGGACGATCTCAAAGATGAAGTCCACCAGAACGGGGGCGAGGCCCATGGAGGGCTCGTCCATGAGGAGGATCCTCGGGTTTTGCATGAGGGCCCGGCCAATGGCGAGCATCTGCTGCTCGCCCCCGGAAAGGGTGCCCCCCTTCTGCTGGCGGCGCTCGTAGAGCCGGGGGAAGAGCTGGTAGACCTGCTCTTTCCGCTCCTGGATCACCTTGCGGTCGTTTTCCAGGTAGGCCCCGATCTCCAGGTTCTCCTCCACCGTGAGCCGGGGGAAGATCCGCCGCCCCTCGGGGACGTGCCCCACCCCGAGGGCCACGATCTCGTGGGCGGGGAGGCGGTGGATGGGCCTGCCCTGGAAGAGGACCTCCCCCTGCCTCGGCTTCACCAAGCCGCTGATGGTGCGCAGGGTGGTGGTCTTCCCGGCGCCGTTGGAGCCGATGAGGGTGACGATCTCCCCCTCCTCCACCGTGAGGGAGATGCCCTTCAGGGCGTGGATGTGCCCGTAGTAGGTATGGACGTTTTTGAGCTCCAGGAGGCTCATGCGGCACCTCCCGCGGCCCCCCGGCCCAGGTAGGCCTCGATGACCCGGGGGTTTTTGCGCACCTCCTCGGGCTTTCCTTCGGCGATCTTGGAGCCGTAGTCCAGCACGGCGATCCGATCGGAGATGCGCATCACGAGGCGCATGTCGTGCTCAATGAGGAGGATGGTGAGCCCCATCTCGCTGCGGATTTTCAGGATGAACTCCTGCAGGGCCTCCGTCTCCTTGGGGTTCATGCCCGCGGCGGGCTCGTCCAGGAGGAGGAGCTTGGGCTTGAGGGCGAGGGCGCGGGCGATCTCCAGCTTCCTCTGCTCGCCGTAGGGGAGGTTGCGGGCAAGCTCGTCCTTGCGGTGGAGGAGGCCCACGTATTCCAGGAGGCTCAAGGCCTCCTCCAGGGCCTTCTTCTCCTCCTTTCGGGCGAGGGGGGTGCGGAGGAGGGCGTGCAGGTAGGGGACACGGGTGTGGATGTGCCGCCCCACCAGGATGTTCTCCAGGACGGTCATGGCCCCGAAGAGGCGGATGTTCTGGAAGGTGCGCCCGATGCCGAGTTTGGCCGCCTTGTCGGGGGTGGAGCCCGTGATGTCCTGGCCGAGGAAGAGGATCCGGCCCTCGTCCGGGGTGTAGATCCCCGTGAGGAGGTTGAAGAAGGTGGTCTTGCCCGCCCCGTTCGGGCCGATGACGGAGAAGATCTCCCCCTCGTTCACCTCCAGGCTCACCTGGTTCACGGCCACGAGCCCGCCGAAGCGCTTGGTGACGCCTTGGACCTCGAGGACCCTCATGCCTCCTCCTCCAGCTCGGCCCGGTGGCGGGCCTCGGGGATCAGGCCTTGGGGCCGGTAGATCATCATCAAGACGAGGATAAGCCCGAAGACCAGCCTCTCGTACTTCGCGGGGTCCACCTGGCTCGGGATCCAGGGGAGGCTGGTGCGGACGAACTCGCTGAAGGTCTTGAGGATGTCCAGGTTGAGGATGGTGAGGGCGGCCGCCCCCAGGATGGCCCCGGGGATGGAGCCCATCCCGCCCAGGATCACCATGGCCAAAATGGTGATGGAGGCCAGGAGGGTGAAGGACTCGGGGGAGACGAAGGTGCGCTGGGCCCCGTAGATCACCCCCATCACCCCCGAGAAGGCCGCCCCGGTCATGAAGGCGATGAGCTTGGTGGGCAGGAGGGGGATGCCCATGGCCTGGGCGGCGATCTCGTCCTCGCGGATGGCCACCCAGGCGCGGCCGAAGCGGGAGTTGGCCAGGTTGACGTTGGCCAGGACCACGAGGCCGATCATCGCCAGGACGAGGAGGTAGAAGAAGAGCTGGTAGTCCGTGGTCTCGTCCAGGCGCACCCCCAGGGCCCCCATGAGGCTGCGGAACCAGTCAATGGGGGGACGGCCCACGGGGGTGATCCCCTGGGGCCCGTTGGTGATGTTGATGGGGTGGTCCAGGTTGTTGGCCAGGATGCGCACCACCTCGCCGAGGCCCAGGGTGACGATGGCCAGGTAGTCCCCCCGGAGCCTTAGGGCGGGGAGGCCGATGAGAAGGCCGGTGATGGCCGTGGTGACCACGGCGATGAACATGAAGAGGTACATGTACTCGCCGGGCAGGGGGAAGTTGCCCTGGAGGAACTTCCCCGCCTGGGGGGAGCCGAAGATGGCCCAGGTATAGGCGCCCACGGCGAAGAAGGCGGCGTAACCCAGGTCCAGAAGCCCCGCCATCCCCACCACCACGTTGAGGCCCAGGGACATGGCGGCGAAGATGCCGATCTGGATGCCGAGCTCGAAGATAAAGGTATTGGCGAACCCGGCGATGGGTACGGAGAGGAGGAGGATGGCGAGGCCCAGGACCACCCGGATCCAGCGCGGGATCCGGGGGAGGGTGGTGAGGGCCACGAGAATCCCCACGAGGCCGATGAGCCCCAGGGTGTTGCCGGAGTTCCGCAGGAAGAGGGTGAAGGCCAGGGTGAGGAGGGCGAGGTTCAACGTCCGTACCCGGGGCTCGAGCCGGGCGAAGGCGGCCACCCCCAGGGCCCCCAGGCCCAGGAAGGCGGTGAGGGTGTTGGGGGCGAGGAAGGAGAGGACGAGAAAGACGAGGCTTAGGGCGAGGGAGAGCAGGCTCATACCTTCTCCTTAACCATCTGGCCCAGGAGGCCTTGGGGCCGGAAGAGGAGGATGAAGATGAGGATGAGGAAGGCCACCACGTCCTTGTACTCGGTGCCGAAGTTCCCCGCGGTGAGGATGGGCAGGTAGGTGCCGAAGAAGTTCTCCAGCTGCCCCAGGACGAGCCCCCCGAGCATGGCCCCGGGGATGTTGCCGATCCCGCCCAGGACCGCCGCGGTGAAGGCCTTGATGCCGGGGAGGAAGCCCACGTAGGGGTTGATCGTGGTGTAGATGAGGGCGAAGAGGACCCCGGCCACCCCGCCCAAAGCGCCGCCGATGAGGAAGGTGCGGGAGATGATCTGGTCGGGGTTGATGCCCATGAGGCTTGCCGTGGTGAGGTCCTGGGCCACGGCCCGGATGGCCATCCCCAGCTTGGTGCGGTTCACCAGGTAGGTGAGCCCCCAGAGCATGAGCACGGAGACCACGATGACGATCACCGACTTGGTCTGGATGAAGATGGCGCCCCCGAAGAGGGTGAAGGCGCCCTCGAGGTCCGGCATGGTGCGCATGCGCAGGAAGAACTCGTTGTGCCAGAGGCCCTCAATGAGCCGCACCAGGTCCTGGAGGAAGAAGCTCACCCCGATGGCCGTCACCAGGGGCACGAGGCGGTTGGTGGTGCCCCGGCGGCGGAGGGGCCGGTAGGCCATGCGCTCCACCAAAATGGCGGTGAGGCCTGCCACCGCCGCCCCCACCACCACGGCCACCAGGAGGAGGAGGTAGCCGTTGGGGATCAGGGGGGCGAGGTAGCGGAAGACCTCCACCCCGGCCACCGCCCCGATCATGAAGATCTCGGAGTGGGCGAAGTTGATGAGCTCCAAGACGCCGTAGACCATGGTGTACCCCAGGGCGATCATGGCGTAGATGAAGCCCAGGATGAAGCCGTCAAAGAGCACCTGGGGTAGCAGGACCAGGATCTGCTCTAGCAAGGCCGCCTCCTTTTTCCCGCCAAGGGGGTGGCTCCTTTTGGAGCCACCCCCTTTAGGCTTAGGCCCTTAGGGGCCTACTTCTGCGGCGCCGCCACCTCGATGACCTTGATGAGCTTGTTGTCGGCCAAGTTGCCGGTGCCGGCCACCTGCATCACGAAGTACTTCGCCTTCTTGATGTCGCCTTTGTCGTCAAACTCAATGGTGCCGGTGATGCCCTCGAGCTTCACCTTGCGCACCTCCTGGGCCACCTGGGCCCGGGTAGGTTTCTTGCCGCCGTTGGCTTTGATGGCGTTCTCCAGGGCGGCGAGGATCACCCGGGCAGCGTCGTAGGCGTAGATGCCAAAGCCCTCAATGTCCTTCCCGTACTTGGCCTTGAAGCGCTCGGTCAGGGCCTTAGCTTGGGAGAAGGCGGAGACGGGGCCGGCCACCGTGGTGTAGTAGGCCCCCTTGGCGTTCTGGGAACCCGCCAGGCGCTCAAACTCGCTGGAGTCCAGCCCGTCGCCGCTCATGAGGGGCATGCGCAGGCCCCGCTCCCGGAGCTGCTTGGTGAAGGGACCGATCTGGCTGTAGACGCCCCCGAAGTAGATGAGCTGCGGGTTTTGGGCCCGGATCTGGTTGATGATGGGCACGAAGTTGGACTGCTCCTCGGTGCCGATGAAGGCCACCACCCGGCCGCCCAGGGCTTCAAAGCGCTTGCGGAACTCCTCTGCCAGGCCCTGGCCGTAGGCGGTCTTGTCGTGGATGACGAAGACGCGGCGGAGCTTGAGGTCGTTGTAGACGAACTCCGCGGCGGCGGGGCCCTGGACGTCGTCCCGGCCCACGATCCGGTTCACGTTGGGCAGCTTCCGGTCCGTGACCACGGGGTTGGTGTTGGTGGGGGAGACCATGACCAGGTTCACCCGGGCCAGCACCTCGCTGGCGGGGATGGCCACGCCGGAGTTCAGGGTGCCCACCAGGCCCAGGATGTCGGGGTCGTTGATCATCCGGTTGGCGTTGGCCACGCCCACGTCGGGGTTGGCCTGGTCGTCGTAGGGGACCAGCTGGAGTTCAAAGCCGAGCTGGCGGAAGCGGGGCTTGGCCTCCTCAATGGCCAGTTCCGCCCCCAGCTTGATCTGCTCCCCCAGGGCGGCCTGGGGCCCGGAGAGGGGGGACATGGTGGCGATCTTGATGACGTTGGACTGGGCCAAGGCCAAGCCCAAGGCCGCTACACCCGCTACCAGAAAGCCGATTTTCCTCATGGCTCACCTCCGAACGCTGCGTGCGTTGCGGCCCCATTCTATAGGGGGGGTTGGGCGTCTTGTCAACGCCTTTCCTTGAGGTTTATGCGTGACCGGCGGGTCAGGGCGCAAGGATAAGCGCCCTGACCCCAGGCGGCTTAGTAGGTGGCCAGGTACCGGTCCAGCTCCCACTGGTGGACCGTGATTCGGTAGTTGTCCCACTCCATCTGCTTGGCCTGGAGGAAGTGGGTGTAGACTTGTTCGCCCAGGGCCTCCCGGATCACGGGGTCTTTCTTGAGGGCCTCGAGGGCCTCCCTAAGGGTGCCGGGAAGCTCCCGGATCTTGTGCTTGCGCCTTTCCCGCACGGTCATCTGGTAGATGTTCCGCTGGATGGGCGGGGGCGGGAGGAGCTTCCGCTCAATCCCGTCCGCGCCCGCGGCCGCCATCACCGCCAGGGCCAGGTAGGGGTTGCAGGAGGGGTCGGGCATCCTAAGCTCCGCCCGGGTGCCCACGCCCCGGCGGGCCGGGATCCGGATCATGGCGGAGCGGTTGGAGGCGGACCAGGCGATGTTGGTGGGGGCCTCGTACCCGGGGGTGAGGCGCTTATAGGAGTTCACCAGGGGGTTGGTGATGGCCACCATGCCGGCGGCGTGCTCCAGAAGCCCGGCGATGAAGTGGAGGGCGGTCTGGGAGAGCTGGTATTCGGCGTTGGGGTCAAAGAAGGCGTTCTCCCCGTCCTTGAAGAGGGAGAGGTGGGTGTGCATGCCGCTTCCGTTGATGCCGGCGATGGGCTTAGGCAGGAAAGTGGCGTGGAGGCCGTGGTTGAGGGCCACCCGCTTCACCACCCACTTGAAGGTGGCGATGTTGTCAGCGGTGGTGAGGGCATCGGCGTACTTGAAGTCAATCTCGTGCTGGCCCGGGGCCACCTCGTGGTGGGAGGCCTCAATCTCAAAGCCCATGGCCACCAGGGCGTTCACCATGTCCCGGCGGGCCTCCTCCCCCTTGTCTATGGGAGCCAGGTCAAAGTAGCCCGCCTTGTCGTGGGTCTCCACCGTGGGCAGGCCCTCGGGGGTGCGCAGGAAGAGGAAGAACTCGGGCTCGGGGCCGGCGTACAGGTTGTCAAACCCGAGCTTCTTGAGCCTTTCAATCTGCCGCTTGAGGACGTAGCGGGGGTCCCCTTCAAAGGGGCGGCCGTCGGGGTAGTAGACGTCGCAGATGAGCCTGGCCACCCGGCCCCGCTTTGGGTCTTCCACCAGGTCGGGGAGGATGACGAAGGTGTTGTAGTCGGGCCTTAGGAGCATGTCCGACTCCTCAATCCGGGTGAAGCCCTCAATGGAGGAGCCGTCAAACATGATCTCCCCGTCCAGGGCCTTCTCAAACTGGGACTCGGGCACCTCCACGTTCTTGACCACGCCCAGAATGTCCGTGATCTGCAGGCGCAAGAACTTGACGTTTTCCTCTTTAAGCGCTTTTAAAATCTCAGCCTTGGTGTAACCCATCTTCGCCTCCCTTTCCGTTTGGGTCCCGGGCTTTCGCCGTTTTGCCCGGACCTTGTTGCGGAGTGTACCGGGAAATGTGGTCAAATGTCAAGCTTAGGTAGGTCAAAACGCCAAAAAACCTTTTACGCTCCGTTTATACGGACACGAGGGGGACGGTAGACTGGAGCGGGAGGTGAAGCCATGAAACGGCGGGAAGTGTTGCAGGCGGGTATGGCCCTAGGGGGGCTTGCGGGGCTCGGGCGGGCCCTGGCCCAGGGGGGGTTCACCCTGACCCTGGTCCACACCAACGACACCCACGCCCACCTCGAGCCCGTGGAGCTCACCCTCTCCGGCAAGAAGACCCCCGTGGGGGGCGTGGCCCGGCGCGTGGCCCTTTTTGACCGCGTCTGGGCCCGGGCGAAAAACCCCCTCTTCCTGGACGCCGGGGACGTTTTCCAGGGCACCCTCTACTTCAACCAGTACCGGGGCCTGGCGGACCGCTACTTCATGCACCGGCTCCGCTACCGGGTCATGGCCCTGGGGAACCACGAGTTTGACCTGGGGCCTGGGCCCCTGGCGGACTTCCTCAAGGGGGCGAGGTTTAAGGTGGTCTCCGCCAACGTGGACGTAAGCCAAGAGCCCCGGCTTAAGGGGCTTTTCGCTCCCTACGCCGTGGTCGTGGTGGGCGGGGAGCGGGTGGGGATCATCGGCCTTACCACCCCGGACACCAGGGAGATCTCCAACCCCGGGCCCACCGTGGCCTTCCTGGACCCCTATGAGTCCGCCCAGAAGGCGGTCTACGAGCTCCTCGCCAAGGGGGTCAACAAGATCGTGGTCCTCTCCCACCTGGGCTACGGCGAGGACCTGAAGCTCGCCCGGAGGCTCGTGGGGGCCCAGGTGATTGTGGGGGGGCACTCCCATACCCTCCTAGGGAGCTTCCCCCACAAGGAGCTTTCCCCGGCTGGGCCTTACCCCACGGTGGTGAAGAACCCCGAAGGGAAGGACGTCCTGGTGGTCCAGGCCTGGGAGTGGGGGAAGGTGGTGGGCCTCTTGGAGGTCACCTTTGACGCCAAGGGAGAGCTTTTGGCCTACAAGGGGGAGGCCCTCCTCATGACCCCCGAGGCTGCCTCCGAGGATTTCTTTGCCAAGGAGGCCCTCCTCGCCTACGCCCAGCCGGTGATGGCCCTGATGCAGCAGGTGATCGCCGAGGCCAAGGTGGACCTCGTGGGGGAAAGGGCTGTGGTGCGCAGGCGGGAGAGCAACCTGGGAAACCTCATCACCGACGGGATGCTCTGGAAGACGCGAAACGCCGGGGTAAGAATCGCCCTGCAAAACGGCGGCGGCATCCGGGCTTCCATCCCCAAAGGCCCCATCACCGTGGGCAAGGTCTACGAGGTCTTGCCCTTCGGCAACACCCTGGTGGTGATGGACCTGAAGGGCAAGGAGATCCTGGCCGCCCTGGAGAACGGGGTCTCCCAGTGGGAAAACACCGCGGGGCGCTTCCTGCAGGTTTCGGGCCTCCGCTACGCCTTTGACCTCTCCCGCCCCGCGGGAAGCCGGGTGGTGCGGGTAGAGGTGAAGACGGAGAAGGGGTATGTGCCCCTGGACCTCGAGGCCACCTACCGGGTGGTGGTCAACAACTTCATCGCAAATGGTGGGGACGGCTTCACCGTGCTCAAGGAGGCCCAGGGCTACCGGGTGGACACGGGCTTCTCGGACGCCGAAAGCTTCATGGACTACCTCAAGGAGCTCAAGGTGGTGGAGGCGGGCCTCGAGGGCCGGATTGAGGTCCTGAACGAGCCCAAGGGGGAAAGGCCCGCCTACTTCGCCTACCGGGTGCCGGGGCTCGTGGGGGTGTAGTCCAAGCCGGCATGGGGGCCCCGGCAAAAGGTCCCTGGGCCGGTCGGGCGAAGGAAACCGGTAGCCAAAGGACGTCCCCCGGGGAGGCCTCCCCGGGGGGTTTCCCTTCCCTTTAGCGGGCCGGGGCGAGGACGAGGACCGGGTCCCCCACCCGCACCACCCCGCCCTCGAGGACCCGGGCGTACACCCCCCGGCCCCCGTAGAGGAGCTTGGGCAGGCGGAGGTCAAACTGGGAGAGGCTCTTGCAGACGGTGCACACCTGGGAAAGCTCCAAGAGGGCTTCCCCCACCCTAAGCCGCGCCCCCGGGGGAAGCTCGTGGGGGTCCAGGTCCAGAAGGAAGTTTTCCCCTAGGGCCCCGTAGGGGAGGGGGATCCCCGCCCCTTGCGCCTTCTCGTAGGCGGAAAGCCCCGCCACCAAGACCGCCCGGTCGGGGTCCTTCCCGGCGTGCCGGTCTCCTTTGGCCCCGAAGCCGGCCACGAGCTCCAGGGCCTCCACCCGGGGCTTGGGGAGGCCTTCCCCGAGACCTAGGTGCAGGGAAACCACCTTCATGGCCGCTTCTTGAGGACCTCGGCGGGGCTTAGGGGGGATTGGCGCAGCGCCGCCACCGCTTCGGGGCCCACCTCTTCCTTGACCCCGGCGAAGGCCGTGCGGAGGTAGTTGACCAGGGCGGCGATCTCCTCATCGGAGAGGTGGCCGAAGGAGGGCATGATCCCTTGGTAGGTCTGGTCCCCCACGGCGATGGGGCCCTCGAGGCCGTAGAGGAGGACGAGGACGGGGTACTGGGGATCCTGAAGGGCGGGGTTTTCCCGGAGGGGAGGGAAGAGGTTCGCCTGGCCCCTGCCTTCAGGCCCGTGGCAGCTTGCGCAGAAGGTCGCGTACAGGGCCTCCCCCGAGCGGGGTTCGGCGGCCTCGGCGTTCTCCGCCTGGGGTGGGGGCGGGTTGGGGCCCAGGTAGGTGGCGAGGTAGTTCAGGAGGACCTCCTCTTCCTCCGGGGTAAGCTGGAGGCCCATGACCTTCATGTTCTCCACCACCTCCTCCCACTGGCCCCGGGTGATGCCCTTGGAGTCCACCACGTACTGAAGGTCGTGGCAGGCCTGGCACTTGCCCAGGACCAGGTCCCGGCCCGGGCCTGGGGGCAGGGCTTCCGCCTGTCCCCGCACCAGGGAAAGAAGGCCCAGGGCCAGAAGGCCTGCGGCCGCAAGGAAGGTTCTTGCACGCTTCATGGGTTCCACCGCTTCTTACCGGCAAAAGAGGGCCCCCGCCCACACTTTGCGGCCGGGGGCCCTACGCCGTTACACCACCTTCACCTTGACGATGTCCACCCCGTTCCACTCGTAGCCCCGCGGGTTCCAGTGGACGGTGCCGTCCAGGGGCTGGGCCCGTCCCAGCTTATCCACCGCCTGGACCCAGATCTCCCGCTCTCCCCGGGAGAGGGCCACGTAGGTCTCCCAGTGGAACCACGCGTAGGGGCTTTGGGGCGAGGTGAGCTTGGCCCGGATCCAGGTCCGGCCCTGGTCCGTGGAGACCAGGACGGCCTCAATGGGCACGAGGCCGTCGTTCCAGGCCACACCACGGACCAGGACGTTGCCCGCCTTCACTTCCTCCCCGTCCAGGGGGGCAAAGATGACGCTCTTCACCTTCTGGTGCCAGTTGGGACGGCTGTTCTCAAAGGTGAAGTTGAACTCGCTGCCCGGCTGGATGGGGTGGTTGGGCACGCGGTAGCGGGGGATCTGGTTGTTGTTGAAGGTCTCGGCCACGTCAAAGCGGATCCGGTCCACCCACTTGACGTTCATGGTGCCGTAGAACCCGGGCATGACGAAGCGGACGGGTCCGCCGTGGGCGGCGGGGAGGGGTTCCCCGTTCATCTCCAGGGCCAGGATTCCCTTCTCCAGGGCCTCCTCCAGGGGGACGGAGTGCTCAAAATCCGGGGCCTGCAGGGTAGGGGGCTGGTCCTTGCCGTTCACCGTTACGTACTTCGCCCCGGGGTAGAGGTTGAGCTTGAGGTGCTCCACCAGGACCTTGAAGGGAACCCCCTTGAAGACCACGTTGCCCATGCCCCCGTGCTTCCACTGGGTGCCGCTCGTGCGCTGGGCCCGGGCGAAGAAGCTCCGCCCGTTGCCCGAGCACTGGAGAACCATCTCCACTTCCACCTGGGGCAGGTCCTTCAGGATCTTGGCGTCAAAGGCCTGGGCGTTTTGCACCATGCCCTCTATGGAGATGATCCACCCGTCAGGGGCGATGGGCTCCAGGGTCTTCCCTTGGGGCAGGACCTGGTTGTTGCGGATGAAAAGGATCTCCTTGGGGGTGCGCTGGTGCTCCCGCAGAAGCTCCAAAGGGGTTTCCAACACCCCCGTCCGGCTGTTGTGGACGATGAGGCGGGGGTCTTTGCCCTGGATGACCTGGTCGGCGGTGGGCGTGCCCTGGGCCCGTACCCGGCCCGAGGCCATGAGGAGGGCCGCGCCCATACCCATGAGCTTGAGGGTGGTGCGCCGGTTTACCTTGTCCATACTCTAACCCCCTTTCTTTGGTAACTCCATTTTAAGACGAACCTTACCTCCGTCAAGTATCGGGATGGGAAAACCTCGCCTTATCCCTAGCCGGGTATCTCAAGGGCGGGTTTTCCACCCCATGGGTTAAGATGGGGAACATGCTCAAGGGCGAAGGCCCAGGTCCACTTCCCCCTCTTCTGCAGCAGTACGTGGAGCTCCGGGACCGCTACCCCGACTACCTCCTCCTCTTCCAGGTGGGGGACTTCTACGAGTGCTTCGGGGAGGATGCCGAGAGGCTCGCCCGCGCGCTTGGCCTCGTCCTCACCCACAAGACCAGCAAGGACTTCACCACCCCCATGGCGGGGATCCCCATAAGGGCCTTTGACGCCTACGCCGAGCGCCTTCTCAAGATGGGCTTCCGCCTGGCGGTGGCCGACCAGGTGGAGCCCGCCGAGGAGGCGGAAGGGCTTGTAAGGCGGGAGGTGACCCAGCTCCTCACCCCGGGGACCCTCACCCAGGAGGCCCTCCTCCCCCGGGAGGCCAACTACCTGGCCGCCGTCGCCACCGGGGACGGGTGGGGCCTGGCCTTTTTGGACGTCTCCACCGGAGAGTTCAAGGGGACCCTCCTCAAGAGCAAAAGCGCCCTGTACGACGAGCTTTTCCGCCATAGGCCCGCCGAGGTCCTTTTGGCCCCGGAGCTACGGGAGAACGAGGCCTTCGTGGCCGAGTTCCGGAAGCGCTTTCCCGTGATGCTCTCCGAGGCCCCCTTTGACCCGGAAGGGGAAGGCCCCCTGGCCCTGAGGCGGGCCCAGGGGGCGCTCCTCGCCTACGCCCGCTCCACCCAGGGGGGGGCCTTGAGCGTGCGGCCTTTTCGCCTCTACGACCCCGGGGCCTTCGTGCGCCTGCCGGAGGCGAGCCTGAAGGCCCTCGAGGTCTTTGAACCCTTGCGGGGCCAGGACACCCTCTTCGGCGTTTTGGACGAGACGCGAACCGCCCCCGGAAGAAGGCTCCTCCAGGCCTGGCTCCGCCACCCCCTTCTGGAAAGGGGGCCTTTGGAGGCGAGGCTTGACCGGGTGGAGCGCTTCGTGCGGGAGGGGGGCTTGAGGGAGGGGGTGAGGCGCCTCCTCTTCCGCCTCGCCGACCTGGAGCGCCTGGCCACGAGGCTGGAGCTTTCCCGGGCAAGCCCGAAAGACCTTGCCGCCCTGAGGCGGAGCCTGGAGATCCTCCCCGAGCTTAAGGGCCTTCTGGGGGAGGAGGTAGGGCTTCCCGACCTCTCCGGCCTTTTGGAGGAGCTTAGGGCGGCTTTGGTGGAGGACCCGCCCCTCAAGGTCTCCGAGGGGGGGCTCATCCGGGAGGGGTACGACCCGGACCTGGACGCCTTGAGGCGGGCCCACGCCGAGGGGGTGGCCTACTTCCTGGACCTCGAGGCCCGGGAGAAGGAGAGGACGGGCATCCCCACCCTCAAGGTGGGATATAACGCCGTCTTCGGCTACTACCTGGAGGTGACCCGGCCCTACTACGAGAAGGTGCCCCAGGAGTACCGCCCCGTCCAGACCCTCAAGGACCGGCAGCGCTACACCCTGCCGGAGATGAAGGAGCGGGAAAGGGAGCTTTACCGCCTCGAGGCCCTCATCAAAAGGCGCGAGGAGGAGGTCTTTCTTTCCCTAAAGGAAAGCGCCAAGAAGGAGGCGGAGGCCCTAAGGGAAGCGGCGCGGGTCCTCGCCGAGCTTGACGTCTACGCCGCCCTCGCCGAGGTGGCGGTACGCTATGGCTACACCAGGCCCCGCTTCGGGGAGAGGCTTCGGATCAGGGCCGGGCGCCACCCGGTGGTGGAGCGCCGCACCGCCTTCGTCCCCAACGACCTGGAGATGGCCCACGAGCTTGTCCTCGTCACCGGGCCCAACATGGCGGGGAAGTCCACCTTTCTCCGCCAGACCGCCCTCATCGCCCTCCTCGCCCAGATCGGGAGCTTCGTGCCCGCCGAGGAGGCGGAGCTTCCCCTCTTTGACGGGATCTACACGAGGATCGGGGCCTCCGACGACCTCGCCGGGGGGAAGAGCACCTTCATGGTGGAGATGGAGGAGGTGGCCCTGGTGCTCAAGGAGGCCACGGAAAAAAGCCTCGTCCTCCTGGACGAGGTGGGCCGGGGCACGAGCAGCCTGGACGGGGTGGCCATCGCCACCGCCCTCGCCGAGGCCCTGCACGAAAGGCGCGCCTACACCCTCTTCGCCACCCACTACTTTGAGCTCACCGCCCTCGCCCTTCCCCGGCTCAAGAACCTCCACGTGGCCGCCAAGGAGGAGGAGGGGGGGCTCGTCTTCTACCACCAGGTCCTCCCCGGGCCCGCCTCCAAGAGCTACGGGGTGGAGGTGGCGGAGATGGCGGGCCTGCCCAAGGAGGTGGTGGAGCGGGCCCGCGCCCTCCTCAGGGCCATGGCCGCAAGGCGGGAGGGGGTCTTGGAGGAGGTCTTGGAGCGCCTCCTCGCCTTAGACCCCGACCGCCTCACCCCCCTCGAGGCCCTGAGGTTCCTCCACGAGCTCAAGGCCTTGGCCCTGGGCCTCCCCCTGGGTAGCATGAAGGGGTGATCCGCCCCCTCCCTCCGGAGCTTAGGGGCCTCCTCGCCCGGGGCGAGGTGCTCCTTGCGGTGAAGGACGCCGTGCGGGAGCTTCTGGAAAACGCCCTGGACGCTGGGGCCAGAAGGGTGCGGGTGGAGCTTTGGGGCGGGGGGCTGAAAAGGCTTGTGGTGGAGGACGACGGGGAGGGGATCCCCCTGGAAGACCTCCCCCTCGCCGTGGAGCCCTACGCCACGAGCAAGCTCCAGGACCTTGAGGGCATCCGCACCCTGGGCTTCCGCGGCCAGGCCCTCTACGCCCTGAGGCAGGCGGCCAGGCTCAGGATCCGCTCCCGGCCTCGAGGGCAGCTCGGCGGCGGACTCCTCCTCGCGGAAGGGGAGTGGGTGGAGGTGCGCCCCGTCCCCGCCCCCCCGGGGACCCGGGTGGAGGTGGAGGGGCTTTTCCTCGGGGAGGGGCGGGACCCCAAGGGGGAGGTCCGGGGGGTCTTGGACCTCCTAAAGCGCTACCTCCTCCACCACCCCCGCCTCGCCCTGGCCCTTTTCGCGGAAGGGGAGGCCAGACTCCTCTTCCCGGGGGCGGGGCTTGAGGAGGCGGCCCGCCTCGCCTTCGGCCGCCTCCTGGCCAAGCGGCTTCTTCCCCTGGCCTACGAGGCGGGGGGCCTCGAGGTCCAGGGCCTCGTCTCCCGGCCGGAGGTGAGCCGCACCCGGCCGGACCGGCTCTTCCTCGCGGTGAACGGGAGGCCGGTGGCCTTCCCCGAGGGGCTCCTCCGGCGGGTGCGCCGCGCCTACCGGGAGCTTCTGCCGGAGGGGCACTACCCCGTGGGCGTCCTGAACCTCTTCCTCCCCCAGGAGGCCTTTCGCCTGCGCCTGGACGCGAGGAAGGAGGAGGTGGTCCTTTCCGAGGAGGCGGAGGCCCTGGTGGAGGAGGCCCTCCACGCCCTCTTCCGGCGGGAGAACCTGGCCCGGGCCCTCCCCGAGCCCAAGCCTCTCCAGCCCTTAAGCCCCCCCACGGCCTCGGGCCTGCCCCGCCTCCGCTTCCTCGCCCAGTTCCGGGAGAGCTACCTCCTCGCCGAGGCAGGAGACACCCTCTACGTGGTGGACCAGCACGCCGCCCACGAGCGCATCCTCTACGAGGACCTCCTCAAGCGGGTCGCCGAGGGGCCGAAGCCCCTCTCCCGGCCCCTCCTCGTCCTCTTGGCCCCCGAGGAGGAGGCCCTCTTGGAGGCGGGGCAGGAGGCTTTGGCGGCGCTTTTCCGCTGGGAGCCCTTCGGCCCCGGGAGGGTGCGGCTCCTTTCCGCCCCTTCCTTCCTCCACCCCTATCCTCTGCTCCTCCCCGAGGTTTTCAAGGAGGCCTTGCGCGGGGAGGGGAGAAGCCTCAAGGCCCTCCTCGCCCGCCTCGCCTGCCTCCCCGCCGTTAAAGCGGGCCACCCCCTGGGAGAGGCCCAAGGCCAGGCCCTCCTGGACGCCCTCCTCGCCTGCGAGACCCCCTGGGCCTGCCCCCACGGAAGGCCCGTCCTCCTCGCCCTCAAGGAGGAGGACCTCATCCGCCGCTTCGGACGCCGCTCGGGGGCTCGGGGAGGAGGAGAAGCCCGTCCTCGTCCGCAAGAAGAAAGCTTCCCGGAAGCACCTCTACCCCGAGAACCTTAAGGGGCACGTCCACCTCCCCCTTGCCTTCCTTGGCGCTCTTTTTGGGGGTGGCGGCGAGGGCGAGGAGGCCGATGGGCACCTCCCTAAGCTCCTCCGCGTCCCGCACCGCCCCGTGGACCACCACCCCGGCCCACCCCTTTTCCCAGGCCAGGCGGGCCAGGTTGCCCCCGAGGAGGGCGGTGCGCAAAGAGCCGCCCCCGTCCACGAAGAGGACCTGGCCTGCGCCGCCTTCCTCCAGGACCTTCCGCACCAGGGCGTTGTCCTCAAAGACCCTAAGGGTCCTGACCCGCCCGGCGAAACGGGCTCTTCCGCCGAAGCTTTTGAAGACCATGGGGAGGGCCTCGCCCTCCGGGTAAAGGTCGGAGAGGTCCGTGGTGCGCGCCTCCATGGGGATATAGTAGCCCCCATGGAGGAGGCGAGGCTTCTCGTCACCTGTCCGGACCGGCCCGGCATCGTGGCCGCCGTGAGCGGTTTCCTCTACGCCCACGGGGCCAACATCACCGATCTGCAGCAGCACTCCACCGACCCCGAGGGGGGGACCTTCTTCATGCGGGTGGCCTTCACCGCCTCCCACCTGGACCTGGCCCGCCCCGCCCTGGAAAGGGCCTTCCAGGAGGTGGTGGCGAGCCGCTTCCAGATGCAGTGGCGCCTGGCCTACGCCTCCGAGAGGAAGCGGACGGCCATCCTCGTCTCCAAGCCCGCCCACGCCCTTTTGGAGCTCCTTTGGCGCTACCGGGTGGGGGAGCTTCCCATGGAGCTCCGCCTGGTCATCTCCAACCACCCCGACCACCGGGAGGAGGTGGAGCGCTTCGGCATTCCCTACCACCACGTGCCCGTGGAGAAGGACCGCAAGGAGGAGGCGGAGGAGAGGATCCTCGCCCTTTTGGAGGCGGAGGGGGTGGAGCTTGTGGTCCTCGCCCGCTACATGCAGATCCTCTCCCCCGGCTTCGTGGCGCGCTTTCCCATGCGCATCATCAACATCCACCACTCCTTCCTTCCCGCCTTCGCCGGGGCCGACCCCTACCGCCAGGCCTACGAGCGGGGCGTGAAGCTCATCGGGGCCACGGCCCACTACGTCACCGAGGAGCTGGACCAGGGCCCCATCATTGAGCAGGACGTGGTGCGGGTCTCCCACCGCCACTCGGTGCGGGAGATGAAGCGCCTTGGGCGGGAGCTGGAGCGCACCGTCTTGGCCCGGGCGGTGCGCTGGCACCTGGAGGACCGGATCCTCGTCCATGAGAACCGCACCGTGGTCTTCGTCTAATGGCGGGCTAACCGGGGGGGCGTAAGGTGGGGTTTGGGAGGTGGTGGCATGAACCTGGGGCGTTCCTTCCTAGGCTTTTTGGTCCTCTCCCTGATGGCGGGGGCGGTCCTTTGGTGGGGGGTTTCCAACGGCCAGGCCCCAAGCCCTCAGGCGGCCAAGGCCGCCGACGAGGAGCTTTTGGAGTACGAGCGGAACACCGTGGAGATCGTGGAGCGCTACGGGGACGGGGTGGTCTACGTCTCCGTGGTCACCCGGCCGCAAAGCGTCCAGCTTCCCCCGGGGTTTGAGTTCTTCGCCCCCTTCCTCCAGGTGCCGCCCCAGCGGGGCACGGGCTCGGGCTTCGTCATTGACAAGGAGGGGTACATCCTCACCAACTACCACGTGGTGGAGGGGGCGGACCGGATCACGGTGAAGTTCCACAACGACCCCAAGGAGTACCAGGCCCGCCTGGTGGGGGCGGCCCCGCCCCTGGACGTGGCCCTCCTCAAGGTGGACGCCCCCAAGGAGCGCCTGGTGCCCCTGGTCCTGGGGGACTCCGACACGATTCGGGTGGGGCAGAAGGCCATCGCCATGGGGAACCCCTTCGGGCTGGAGTTCACCGTGACCCATGGGATCGTCTCCGCCATCCGGGAAAACCCCGGGGCCATCGGGGACGAGTCGGGCCTCGTGCCCCAGGTGATCCAGACGGACGCCGCCATCAACCCTGGAAACTCCGGGGGGCCCCTCCTCAACTCCCGGGGCGAGGTCATCGGCATCAACACCGCCATCTTCACCCCCACGGGCCAGTTCGGGGCGGCCCAGTTCGCCGGGGTGGGGTTCGCCTTGCCCATCAACCTGGTGAAGCAGTACCTCCCCGAGATGCGGGCGGGGAAGACCCTCACCGCCGAGGAGATCGTGCGAAGCCGGCCCCGGCTTGGGGTTTCCATCATCCCCCTCTCCTTCTACCCGGAGAGGCTCCGCCAGCAGTATGGCCTCCCCGACACCGGCCTCATGGTCCAGGAGGTGGAGCGGAATAGCCCCGCCCAGAAGGCGGGCCTCAAGCCCCCCACCCGCTTCGCCTACATCCAGCTGCCCACGGGGGAGGCCCTCCAGGTGGGGGTGGACGGGGACGTGCTTCTGGAGGCCGACGGGGTGCCCCTCACCTCCGTGGCCCAGCTCCGCCAGGTGCTCTACGCCAAGAAGCCCGGCGAGGCGGTGACCCTCAAGGTCTGGCGGCAAGGCCGGACCCTCACCCTCCGGGTGGTGCCCCAGGTCCTGCGGTAGATGGGGCTTTGGGAGAAGGCGCCCCTCAGGCTTAGGCGCTACCTCGTCTACCGCCGCGAGGGGGGGTGGCCCCCCCTCGCCTTGGGGCCCTCCGTAACGGTGGAGCGGCTGGAGAAGGGCCTACCCCCCGGGCTTCCCGAGGAGGTCCCGGCCGACGGCCGGGTCTATCCCCTGGCCCGGACCCTCGAGGGCTACCTGGCCCTCGGCCACCCCGGGGTGGTCCTCCGGGTGGAGGGGCGGTACGCGGGCCACCTCTTCCTCCGCCCTCCGGGCACCCCGCCCCCGCCCCACCTCCCCTGGGGCTTCCTCCCGGAGCCCCTGCCCTGGGCCTACGGGGCCTTCGTGCGCCCGGAGTACCGGGGACGGGGCCTCATCCGCCACGCTTTGGTGGCCCTGGGGAGGGGGTGGGAGGAGGTGTACGCCGAGGTCCGGCCGGAAAACCTCCCCGCCCGGAGGAGCCTCGAGGGCCTGGGCTTCCGCCCCGTGGGATGGCTTGAGGTCCTGATCCTCGGGGTGCCCAAGGTGCGCTGGTGGCGCTTCGCCCGCTTCAAGGCGGAAAGAGGAGGCGCACCCTAAGGCAGCCTCCTTCCGCCCGAAAGCGCCAAGGGCCCAAGGCGAGGGAAAGCCCCACCTCCGAGCAGTAAAGGAGGTCCCTTCGCCTTTCCCGGGCCAGGGCCTCGTTCCAGGGGTACTCCCCCCCGGTGTAGTAGGCCTCGGTCTCCGGGTCCGTGAGGGCGCGGAAGCCCCGGAAGTCCCAAAGGGGGTAGAAGGAGAGGCGCACGGGCCTTCCCGTGACCGAGTTGACGAAGGCCACCTCGCCTCGGCTCCAGGGAAGGAGGAGAAGAAGCCGCCGGCCCTGGTCCGTCTCCACCAGGACCAGCCGCACAAGAAGCAAAACCCCCAGGGCCAGAAGGCCCCAGGGGAAAAGGGCCCGCTTCACTTGAGGGCGCCCGCCTCCCGGAAGTAGCGCAACGCCCCCTCGTGGTAGGGGATGGCCCCGCCCACGAACCGGACGGTGTTCTCCAGGGTGGTGTTGCGGGCGGCGGGGACCGCCTGGCGCAGGGCCTCGAGGTTCTCAAAGGTGGCCTTGGTGAGGGCGTAGGCCGCCTCCTCAGGCAGGGAGGCGGGGCAGATGAAGAAGTTCCAGAAGGAGAGGGTGGGGGTGTCGGCGCGGGTGCCGTAGACCTCCTTGGGGATCACCCCGGGGGCGGACACGCCGGGGAAGCGGCGCTGGAAGACCTGGACCGGGGTGCTCTGGGGAGGGAGGGGGACGAGTTGGATCCGGTCCCCCTTTCGGGCCAGGGTGGCGGCGAGCTCCACGATGGCCCCCGTGGGGAGCCCCCCGGACCAGAAGAAGGCGTCAATGTTCCCTTCGGAGAGAGCGCTGGCGCTCTCCTGGGCCCCGAGGCGCTCCTGCTTGGCGAAGTCCTTGGGGGAAAGGCCTGCAGCCTCGAGGACCAAAAGGGCTTCCACCTCCGTGCCCGAACCCGGGGCCCCCGTGGAAACCCGCTTGCCCTTGAGGTCTTGGATCACCCGGATCCCGGCGCTTTCCCGGGTGACGATGTGGAGGTAGTTGGGGTACATGGCGAAGAGGATGCGCACGTTCTTGGCGGGGCGGTTCTTAAAGCGCTCGTGCTGGCCCGTGTAGGCCAGGTAGACGGAGTCCGGTAGGGCGGTGGCGCAGTAGTAGGTGTTCCCCTGGGGGTTGGTCCGGGTCTCCAGGAGGAGGATGTTGTCAATGGAGGCCGCCGTCTGGACCGCCTGGGCCGTGGCCACCCCCGCTTTGTTCCAGAGCTCCGCCAGGGTGGTGCCGTAGTAGAAGTAGACCCCGCCCACCCCGCCCGTGCCGATGACCACGTTGGGCTTCTGGGCTAGGGCGAGCCCACTTAGAAGCAAAACCGCAAGCCAGCTTCTCCGCATGCCTCACCTCCTTTGGGTCCGCCTCCACGCTACCCTTACCCTTCCTTTCCGGTCAAGCCCTGCCCTTGCGGAAGAAGAGGAGCCCGAGGAGGAAGGCGGCGAGGTTCAGGTAGAGGTGGGGCACGAAGAGGAGGAGGGCCAAGAGCCCCAAGGCCCAGGCCTCCCAGCGCTTAAGGACCCGCCGGGTGTACCTGGCCCCCGAGGCGGAGAGGTAGACCACCCCAAGCCCAACGGCGAGGAAGCGCCAGAGGATGAGGGGCCAGGCCTTCTCGGGCGGGGCGGTCTCCAGGACCGGGAGGATGAGGAGGGCGGTGCCGGAGTAGGCCAGGAGGAAGAAGAAGCCCACCAGGTACTTGGAGAGGGCCACGCGGGCGGCGTAGATGCCGGTCTGGAGGGGGTTGGTGCCGAAGACGCTGGCGGCGGCGTAGGCGGAGAGGGCCACGGGCGGGGTCACGTCGGCGAGGACGGCGTAGTAGAAGAGGAACATGTGGGTGGCGAGAAGGGCGGCCTGCTGGGCGGCTTCCTGGCCTAGCCCCTCGGCGGCGAAGTTTTTGGCGGCCAGGCCGATGATGGCGGGGGCGGTGAGGGCGGAGGTGAGGACGTAGGTGGCCGTGGGGGGGACGCCCATCCCCAGCACCAGGCTGAAGACCGCGGTGATCAGGGTGGCGAGGAGGAGGCTTTCCCCCGAGACCTGCTGGAGAAGCTGGCTGAACTTGGAGGGAAGGCCGGAGATGACCATGTTGGCGAAGATGAGGTTGGCGGCGGTGACGGCGGTGCCGATGGGAAGGAGGGTGCGGAAGCCTTCGGCGAGGCCCTGGAAGATGGGGGCAAGCCCCTTGGGCCTCAAGGTGGGGTCCAGGTAGGCCAGGATCACGAAAAGAACCAGGGCGAGGCTTGCGGCGGTGCGCACCTCGTAGCCCAGGTAGAGCATGGCCACGATGAGGAGGATGGGGAGGAAGATGAAGCTATAGCGGAGGGCATAGGCCCGGCGGCTCATGCCGAGCTCGGGGGCCACGGCCTGGAGGCCCGCTTTGCGGGCGTAGAACTCGTTAAAGGCCAGCACCGTGGTGAGGTAGAGGAGGGCGGGGCCGATGGCCATGACGATGACCTTGAGGAGGGAGATCTGAAGGACCTCCACCATGATGAAGGCGATGGAGCCCAAGACGGGCGGGGTGATGAGGGCGATGGTCCCGGCGGTGGCCACGAGGCCTGCGGCGATCAAGCGGTCGTAGCCTGCCCGCTCGTAGAGGGGTTTGGTGAGGGCGGCGACGAACTGGGTGTCGGCGGCCCCGCTTCCGGAAAACATGCCCATGAAGACGCTGGCCAGGCCCGTGACCCGCCCGGGGGTGGCGGGGTGCTTGCCCACTAGGGCTAGGGCCATGTTGGCCACCACCTTGCCCAGGCCCAAAGCGGCGATCATCCCGGAGAGGAGGGTGAAGTAGACCAGGTACTTGGCGGAGACCCCGGTGATGAGGCCGTAGATCCCCGCCTCCGTCTCGTTGAAGGTCTTGCCGAGGAGGAGGTCCAGGGGCTGGGGCGTGCCCTGGAAGGCCCCGGGGAAGCGGTCGGCGTAGAGGTTGTAGGCGAAGAAGAAGAGGATGAGGACGGGCATCACCGGGCCCAGGAGGCGGTAGACCACCCCCAGGACCAGCATGATGAGGCCGAAGGACATGCCCACGTCCCAGGGCTCGGGGATCACGGCCCGGTAGACCAGGTCCTCAAAGTAGCGGAGCTGGTAGAGGGTGGGCAGGAGGGCCAAGGGCAGGGCCAGGAGGCTTGCCGCCCGGGAAAGGGGGGGGAGGAGGGCGGGAAGGACGGCCACCGCCCAGTAGAGGAGGCCGAGCGCCTTCACGCTTCCCGGGAGGGGCGTACTCGTGGGTGGGGGGAAGAGGAGGTGGTAGAGGGGGATGAGGGAGAGGAGGAAGTAGATCCAGGCCCCGAGGGTCCTTTTGCGCTCGGGGAGGGCGTAGGCCACGAGGAACCCACCCAGGAGGAGGAAGAGGACGTGGGTGCTCCGCTGAAGCTGGACGATGTCCAGGATGGGGATCTCCCGCCCGGACAGGGGGGTGAAGGGGTGGAGGACCAGGTAGAGGCTGTAGAGGGCCCCCAGGACGAGGACCGCCTGGGTGAGCCTTCCGATGGGCGCGGGAGGGGGGGCTTTGGTTTCTAGCTCCATAGGCTATCCCGAAAAGGCCCGGGGCCTGGGAGGCTTCCCGACCCCGGGCACCGGCCATGGGGCCTTACCGGATGAGGCCCTTCTCCTTCAGGTAGCGCTCCGCCCCGGGGTGGAAGGGGATGGGGAGCTTGCCGTAGAGCCTGGCGGTGGCCTCGAGGCTCGTGTACCGGGCGGAGGCCACGGCGGTGCGCAGGGTGTCCAGGTTCTCAAACACCGCCTTCATCATGGCGTAGACGGCCTCCTCGGGGAGGGTGTCGGGGCAGGCGACGATGTTGCCCGTGGCGAGCCCCGGCACGTCCGTGCGGGTGTTGTAGACGCTCTTGGGCACGGTGAAGGTGTCCAAAACCCCGGGGAAGCGCTTCAGGGCCACCTGAGCCGTGGTGCTCTTGGGGTCAATGGGGACGAGGTAGAGCCGGTCCCCCTTGCGGGCGAGGGTCTGGGAGAGCTCCACCAAGGAGCCCGTGGGCACGCCGCCCACCCAGAAGAAGGCGTCCAGGGTGCCCTCGGCCAGGGCCTTGGCGCCTTCCGCCACGGGGAGGCGCTCCCGCTTGCTGAAGCTGTCCGGGCTCACCCCCGCCGCTTGGAGGACAAGAAGGGCCAGGTTCTCCGAGCTGGAGCCGGGCTGGCCGGTGGAGACCCGCTTGCCCCTAAGGTCCTGCACCACCTTGATCCCCGTCTTCTCCGTGGTCACGATGTGGATGAAGGAGGGGTACATGTAGAAGAGGACGCGGGCGCTCTTGGCGGGCTTTTGCTTGAAGCGGGGCTCCTCCCCGGTGTAGGCCACGTAGGCGGAGTCCGAGGTGGAGAGGGCGCAGTAGTAGATGTTGGCCCGAGGGTTGGTCCGGTCCCGGAGGAGGAGGAGGTTGTCGTAGGAGCCGCCGGTCTGGACCGGCTGGGCCTCCACCGCGCCCTCCTTGTTGAGGATGTCCGCGAGGGCGGTGCCGTAGTAAAAGAAGACCCCGCCGGTGCTCCCGGTGCCGATGGCCACCTTGGGCTTCTGCGCCACGCTCACGCCTAAAGCCAGGAGGGCGAATAGGGCTAGGGCTCGCTTCATCCTTCACCTCCGCATCGTTTTGCGCCCCCAGGTTATTCCGGCTCCCGGGGCCTGTCAAGGTTGGAAAGTCCGAGAAGCCGTACCTGGAAGGCGCGGAGGAGATCTGTTTTGCTAAGGACGCCGATAAGTCGGTCCCCCTCCACCACCAGCGCCCGGGTGTACCCCCGTTCCGCCATCCGCTCCCAGGCGGTAAGGGCATCCTCCTCGGGGGAGAGGAGGAGAGGGGGAAGGAGGTGGCGGGCCACGGGGTCAAGGGAGCTTGCCCCCTCCAGGCCCTCGAGGCCCACCACCCCTAAAACCTTCCCCTCCTGGACCACTGGGAAGCCGGAGACCTTGTAGAGAAGGGCCAGGCGCAGGGCTTCCGCCACGGGGGTCTCGGGGGGAAGGGTGATGGGGTCTTGGGTCATGAGGTCCCGCACCTTAAGCCCTTCCAGGGCCTGAAGGAGAAGGGTGGCCTCCGCCTCCGTGCGGGAGGCCATGTACACGAAGAAGGCGATAAGGACCAAAAGGGGGTTGAGGACCAAAAGCCCGAAAAGCCCCAGGGCCCAGGCCAAGGCCCCGCTCAGGGCCACCGCCTGCCGGGTGGCCTGGAGGTAGGGCTTCCTTAAGGCGAGGAGGGCCCGGTACACCCTCCCGCCGTCCAGGGGCAAGGCGGGGAGGAGGTTGAAGAGGGCGAGGCCCAGGTTCACCAGGGCGAGGTAGCGGCCGAGGAAGCCCAAGGCCCCCGCCTCCCAGGGGAGGGTCCGGAAGAGGAGGAAGAGGAGGAGGCTCACCAGAGGCCCCGCCAGGGCGATGACGAGCTCCTTCGTAGGCTCCCTGGGGATCCTTTCCATCTGGGCCACGCCGCCCAGGAGCCAGAGGGTGATGCGCCGCGTCGCCACCCCGTACCGCCTCGCCGCCAGGGCGTGGCCGACCTCGTGGAGAAGGACGGAGAGGAAGAGGCCCGTGGCGGCGAGGAGGCCGAGGAGGAAGGGGTAGGGGCCCTGGAGGAGGCGGGGGTCCTGGGGGAGGCCGAGGAGGGCGAAGTAGTGGGGCAGGTTCCGCCCGATGTATAGGGCCCACAAGGGGAGGACGAGGAGGAAGGAGAGGTCCAGGTGGACGGGGATCCCCGCCAGGCGGAAGAGGAAGATCCCGTGCTGGAACACGCCTCAGTATAGGGGCGGGTGGGGCGCGGGGGTGTAATGACCGGTCAGTCAGGGTTAGCATGGGAGGGTGCTGGCGCTCGCCCTCCTCAAAGACCCCCTGTACCGGAGCTACTGGCTTTCCCTCTTCGCCTCCCAGATGGGCACCTGGATGCAGGCCGCAGCCCAGGGCTGGCTCGTCCTGCTCCTCACGGGAAGCGCCGAGCAGCTCGGCCTCGTGGTAGCCCTCCAGTTTCTGCCTTCCCTCCTCTTCTCCCTGCCCGCCGGGGTCCTGGCGGACCGCTACCCCAAGCGGGACCTCCTCCGCTTCACCCAGGGGGGGATGACCCTCCTCGCCCTGGCCATGGCCTTTTTGGTCTATACGGGCTGGGTGCGGTACGAACACGTCCTCTTCTTCGCTTTTCTCTACGGGGCCCTGAACGCCATGGACCAGCCCGTGCGCCAGAGCTTCACCGTGGAGCTGGCGGGGCGGGAGCGCTACCCTGGGGCCATCGCCCTCAACTCCTTTGGCTTCAACACGAGCCGCCTCGTGGGGCCTGCCGTGGCGGGCTTCCTCATCGCCTTTTATGGCGTGGGGGCCGCTTACCTCGCCAACGCCCTGTCCTTTCTGCCCATCCTCTGGGTGCTTTCCCGCCTGCCTCGAGGCGAGGGGAACGGGGTCGTCCAGGGGCGCTGGTGGACGGAGGCCCTGGAGGGGATCCGGTTCGTCCTGGGGCACCCCGTGGTGCGGCGGGTGGTGGGCTTGATCCTCTTCGCCACCCTTTTGGGCATGAACTTCCAGACCCTGGTGCCGGCCTACGCCCGCCTCGTCCTCGGGCTTTCCGCCACGGGGTACGGCTTCCTCCTTTCCAGCGTGGGCGTGGGGGCGATCCTCGCTGCCTTGATCATGGCCTTCACCGGCAGGCCCAGGCCCTGGCGCCTCGTCCTCGGCCTCTTCGCCCTGGCCCTGGCCCACCTGGGCCTTGCCCTGAAGCTTCCCGGACTCGTGCCCTTCTTCCTCGCCGTGGGGGGCTTCGGGATGATCTCCGTCCTCATCAACGCCAACACCCTGGTCCAGCTTTCCGTGCCGGACCGGCTTCGGGGCCGGGTCATGGCGGTCTACAGTCTGGTGATGCTGGGCACGGGACCCTTGGGCGCCTACCTCACGGGCTTCCTCTTTGAGGCTTTGGGGGGGCGGAGGGCGGCGCTCGTCCTGGGGCTTGCCCTCCTCGCCGTGGGGGCCTTCCAGCTCCTCCGCCCCTGGCCTAAGGACGCCAGTCCGCAGGCCTAGGCCCAAGGCCAAGCCGCCAGGCCACCCCTTTCGCCACCCTTTCGCCCGCCTTCCCGTCCCCGTAGGGGTTCTTGGCCTTGCGCATGTGGGAAAGCGCCTCCGGGTTTTCCAAAAGCCCCTTCACCGTCCGATAGACCTTTTCCGGGTCGGTGCCCGCAAGCTTCAGGATCCCGGCCTCAAGCCCCTCGGGCCTCTCTGTTACGTTTCTTAAGACCACCACCGGCACCCCCAAGGCCGCCCCTTCCTCCTGAAGCCCCCCGGAGTCGGTGACCAAAAGGAGGCTTTCCCGGATAAGGGCCGCCATGGGGCCGTACTCCAGGGGGTCCAGGAGAACGAAGTTTCTCACCCCCTTGAGCACCGGGAAGACCGCTTCCCGCACCACGGGGTTCAGGTGCACGGGGTAGACAAAGGTGAGGTTTGGGAAGGCCTCCGCCACCCGCCTTAGGGCCCGGGCGAGCTCGGCGAGGATGGGCCAGTTCTCCCGGCGGTGCATGGTCACGGTCACGTAGGGCCCTTCGGGGAGCCCCTCGGGAAGCCGCCCGAGCTTCGCGGCGAGGAGCACCGCGTCCACCCCGGTCTGGCCCGTGACCAGGATCCCCTCCTCCCGCTTCCCCTCCTTAAGGAGGTTCGCCTTGGCGAGGGGGGTGGGGGCGAAGTCCAGATCGGTGAGGACGTCGGTGAGGCGGCGGTTCGCCTCCTCGGGGAAGGGCTCCTTGAGGTTGCCGCTCCTTAGGCCCGCCTCCACGTGGCCCACGGGGATCCCCTCCAGAAAGGCCGCCCAGGCCACGGCGAAGGTGGTGAGGGTGTCCCCGTGGACGAGGACGTAGTCCGCCCCCATCTCCTTGAGGGCCCGGGCCGCCTGGGGGAGGATGCGGGCCGCGAGGTCGGGGAGGGCCTGGCGCTCCTGCATAACGTCCAGGTTTTGGTCCTCTTGGATCCCGAAGAGGCTTAAGGCCTGCCGCAGTTGCTCCCGGTGCTGGCCCGTGAGGAGGACGAGGGGCTTCAGGCCCGGGATACTCTTGAGGGCCAGGTACACGGGGGCCATCTTGGTGGCCTCGGGCCGCGTGCCGAAGGCGAGGACCACGCGTTTCATTCCCCCCTCCATAGCGCCCTAAGCCTCCGGTAGGTGACCCAGGCGAGGCCCAGGGAGGTGGCGAGAAGGCTCGTCAGGATGGCCTCCCAGGGCATTCCCAGGTAGACCATGGCGAGGAGGTTGAAGAGGAGGGCCGCCCCCCAGAGGAGGAAGGCCACCCGCCTTTGGGAAAGCCCCCGGGCCAGGAGGCGGTGGTGGATGTGGTCCTTGCCGGGGGTGGAGAGGGGGTTCTGCCCCCTGAGGAGCCTCCGCACCACCACCTGGGTGGTGTCCAGGATGGGGAGGAGGAGGAAGAGCGCCGGGGGGAGGAGGCCCAGGAAGGTGGTGAGCTTGAGGTTGCCGAGGAGGGCGGTGGCGGCCAAAGTGTAGCCCAGGAAGTAGGCCCCCGCGTCCCCCAGGATGATGCGGCTTGGGTGGAGGTTGTGACGGAGGAAGCCCAAGGAGGCCCCCGCCAGGGCGGAAAGCACCAGCGTCCCCGCCGCCCAGTAGGGGAACTGGGCGGAGACGAAGAGGAGGCTCATGGCGCTGATGTAGGCGATACCCCCGGCGAGGCCGTCCAGCCCATCCATGAGGTTTAGGGCGTTGGTGATCCCCACCACCCAAAGCCAGGTGAGGAAAAGCCCCAAGAGAGGGTCCAAGGGGGTGCCGAAGGCCGCCTCAAACCGCACCCCCACGGCCACGAGGAGGAGGGCGGAAAGCGTCTGGACGAAGAGGCGGAAGAGGGGAGGAAGGCCAAACTGGTCGTCAATGAAGCCCACCAGCACAAGCCAGGCCCCGCCCAGGAGGATGGCGAGGACCTGGATGAGGACGCTTTCCACCAGGATGGGCCTTAAGAAGGCCGCCACCACCAAGGCGAGCACCACCCCGGCGTAGAGGGCAAGCCCCCCGGCGTTGGGGAGGGGCTCCCGGTTAAGCCGCCTTTCGTTGGGCTGGTCCGCCCAGCCCACCTTCAGGGCGAAGCGGCGCACGTGGGGCAGGAAACGCCAGGTGAAAAGGAGGGCCAGGAAGAAGACAAGGAGGACGGTGAGCCAGCCCCGCCCGTAGGGGTTGGCCACGCCCAGGCGGTGGAGGAACTCCAGCAGCTCACTTGGTGCCATAGATTCGGTCCCCGGCGTCGCCGAGGCCGGGGACGATGTAGCCGTGGTCGTTGAGGCGCTCGTCTACGGCCGCCACCACCACCTCGGTGTCGGGGTGGTCCTTGGCGATGCGCTCCAGGCCCTCGGGGGCGGCGAGGATGGCCATGAGCTTGACCCCGGTGGCCCCCCGTTCCTTGAGGAGGGAGAGGGCGAGGCTTGCGCTTCCTCCCGTGGCCAGCATGGGGTCCAGGAGGAAGGCCCGGCGCTCGGCGATGTCCGGGGGGAGCTTGATGTAGTACTGCACGGGGTTTAAGGACTCGGGGTCCCGGTAGAGGCCGATGTGCCCCACCCGGGCGTGGGGGACGAGCTTCAAAATCCCCTCCACCATCACGAGCCCCGCCCGCAGGATGGCTACCAGGGCGAGCTTTTTCCCGGAGAGCACCTTGACCCGGGCGGGGGCGATGGGGGTCTCCACCGTGGTCTCCTCCAGCTCCAGGTCCCGCATGGCCTCGTAGGCCATGAGCATGGCGACCTCTTCGGCGAGCTCGCGGAAGTCCTTGGGGCCCGTGCGCTTGTCCCTGAGGTGGGCCAGCTTGTGCTGGACCAGGGGGTGGTCCACCAGGGTGATCCTCATCGGCAAGAGCCTACCACGCCCCCCTTCGGGGGAAGAAGTCCCGGAAGAAGGCGAGGGCCTTGGGGAGCTTTTCCTCCAGGGCCTGCGGGAAGCCTTGGGGCTCCTTGGTGCGGAACCAGTGGAGGTCGTGGAGGTAAGTGAGGGGGACGTAGAAGGCGAGGCGCTCCCGGACCTCCTTGGGGTAGAGGCGGGCCATGCGGAAGAGGGCGGCCCGGGCGGCCTCCTCCCCCAGGAGGTCTAGGCTTCCCGTCTTCAGGAGGGCGAGGTCCCGCGCCGGGTCGTCCCCCCCGGCGCGGGCCCAGTCCACCAGGAAGACCTCGGGGCCTTCCGCCCCCGGCGCTTTGAGGAGGAGGTTTCCTGCCCAGGCGTCCCGGTGGCAGAAGCGGCGTTCCACCCCGGCGGCGAGGCCCACCTCCCGCTTCAGGGCCTGGACCAGGGAGAGGGCTTCCGGCTGGTCGTGGAGGCTCTCGGCGAAGCGTTCCAGGCGGGAAAGGAGTTCCTCTTGGGTGACCTTCCCCGGCTCGGGCAGGCGGTGGAGGGCGAGGAAGAGGTGGGAGAGGGCGGCGAGGGTTTTGGAGGTGAAGGCCTCGGGGGCGAAGGGCCTTCCGGGGAAGCGGCGGGTGACGAGGACGCCCCCTTCCGCTCCCTGGATCACGGCGAGGACCAGGCTCCCGAAGCCCGCCCGGGCCATGCGGCGGGCCTCGAGGCCCGCCAGGTGGGCCTCCTCCTTGCGGTAGACCTTGTAAACCCGTTCGCCGTCCGTGTAGACCCGGGCCTCAAACCCGCCCAGGGGGGTGAGGCGCCTCAGGCGTTCGGGGGGAAGGAGGGCCTTGAGGGCGGCGACGGCCACGGGGCTTATTCTAGCCCTATGGAGCTCCTCCGGCCCGAGGCCACGGTCCTTTCCCTGGGGAGGCGGGTCCTTTCCTTTGACCGGGAGGGAAGGCCCTACCACTACTTCCGCGAGGGGAAGACCTACAAGCGCGCCCTGGACGGGAGCCTCCACCTCCGCTACCGGGAAGGGGAGAGGAGGCGGAGAAGGCTTGCCCCCGAGGAGGCCCTTGGGGTCTACCAGGAGGTCCTGGACCTGGCCGAGGCCCACCTGCGGGACGAAAGGAGGCGGGAGGAGGTGCTCCGCTGGACCCCCGAGGGCCTCCTGGACCCCACGCCCTACCGCAGGGCCTACGCCTGGCCCGTCAGCATCCTTCCCCCCGACGCCTACCTCTCCGTGGTCCTACAGGCCACCACGGGGTGCACCTGGAACCGCTGCGCCTTCTGCAGCTTCTACCAGGACCGCCCCTTCCAGAAGCGGACCCCCGAGGCTTTCCGGGAGCACATCCAGGCCGTCTTGGCCCTGCTCGGGCGGGGCAGGCTTCTTAGGCGCGGGGTCTTCCTCGCGGACGGGAACGCCCTCGCCCTCTCCGAGCCCCTTCTTCCCCTCCTGGAGCTCGTGCGGGCCCACTTCCCCGGGGAGCCCGTGATGGGGTTTCTGGACCTCTTCACCGGCCTGAAGAAAGCCCCCTCCTGGTGGGAAAGGCTTGGGGGTATGGGCCTCCGGCGGGTCTACATCGGCCTGGAGACGGGGCACGCCCCCCTCCTCGCCCTCCTCCGGAAGCCCGGCCACCCCAAGGAGGTCCTGCCCCTGGTCCAGGCGTTGAAGGCGGCGGGGCTTTCCGTGGGGGTGATCCTCATGGTGGGGGCGGGGGGAAAGGCCTTCGCCGAGGCCCACTTCCGGGAAAGCCTCGCCCTCCTCGCGGAGCTTCCCTTGGGGAGAGGGGACGTGGTCTACCTCTCCCCCTTCCGGGAGGACCCCGGCACCCCGTACGCCGCCCTCGGCCTTGCTCCCTTGGAGGACCTCGAGGGGGAACTCCAAAGGTGGGCCCAGGCGGTGCGTCGCCTCGGCCTCAGGGCCTCCCGGTACGAGATCCGGGAGTTCCTCTACTGAACCTCCAACTCCCCCTTCTCCGCAAGGAAGCCCGCCTCCTTGTGGCTCCCGTCGCAGAAGGGCTTCTCCCGGGACCGGCCGCAGCGGCAGAGGGCGAGCTTGGCCCTGTCTAGGCGCCTTTCCTCCCCGTTCCACCGGAAGGGGGTCCCCTCCGGAAGGTCCAGGACGTAGGGCCCGTTTTCCCGAAAGCGGAGGCGCATGCCTCCATGCTACGCCTTCCTGCTATCCTGGGAAGGATGGGCCCGGGATCCCCCCGGTCGCCCGGGAGGTGCTATGCGCGCGCACATCATTACTTACGGCTGCCAGATGAACGAGTACGACTCCCACCTGGTGGCGAGCGAGCTCGTGAGCCTCGGGTGGGAGCTCGTGGACTCGGTGGAGGAGGCGGATTTCGTCCTGGTGAACACCTGCGCCGTGCGGGGCAAGCCCGTGGAGAAGGTGCGCTCCCTCCTGGGCCAGCTCCGCAAGGAGAAGGAGCGTCGGGGCCTCCTCATCGGGATGATGGGGTGCCTGGCCCAGCTGGACGAGGGCCAGCAGATGGCGAAGAAGTTCGGGGTGGACGTCCTCTTGGGCCCCGGGGCCCTCACCTCCTTGCCCGAGGCCCTGAAGGCGAACGAGAGGTTCTGGGACCTCACCTTCCGAGAGGACGTCCTGGACTACATTCCCCCGCCTCCCAAGGGGGCGCTTTCCGCCCACGTGACCATCATCCGGGGGTGCAACCACCACTGCACCTACTGCATCGTCCCCACCACCCGCGGCCCCGAGGTTTCCCGCCACCCCGACCTCATCCTTAAGGAGATTGAGCTCCTGAAGCAGGCGGGGGTGGTGGAGGTCACCCTCCTCGGCCAGAACGTCAACTCCTACGGCAAGGACCAGCCCGGCTTCCCCAGCTTCGCCGAGCTCCTAAGGATGGTGGGCGGGATGGGCATCCCCCGGGTGCGCTTCCTCACCAGCCACCCGGTGAACTTCACCGACGACATCATTGAGGCCATCGCCGAAACCCCCGCCATCTGCCGCTACATCCACCTGCCCGTGCAGTCGGGCTCCGACCGGGTGCTCCGCCGCATGGCCCGGGAGTACCGCCGGGCACACTATCTGGAGAGGATCCGGAAGATCCGCGAGGCCCTCCCCGATGCCGTGCTTTCCACCGACATCATCGTGGGCTTCCCCGGGGAGACGGAGGAGGACTTCCAGGAGACCCTTTCCCTCTACGACGAGGTGGGATACGACCAGGCCTACATGTTCATCTACTCGCCCCGCCCCGGCACCCCCGCCTACAAGCACTTCCAGGACCTGCCCCGGGAGGTGAAGGTGGAGCGCCTGATGCGCCTCATTGAGAAGCAGAAGGAGTGGAGCTACCGCAGGAACCTGGAGTGGGTGGGGAAGACGGTGGAGGTGTTGGTCCGGGGCGAGGCCAAGGAGGAGGGCTTCGTCCAGGGGCACGACCGGGGGAACCACCCCGTGCTCGTCCCCGCCTCCCAGGCCCCGGTGCCGGGCCTCTACCAGGTGGAGATCAAGCAGGCCACGCCCCACCTCCTCTTCGGGGAGGTGGTGGGGGCGAAGGCCCCGGCCCCCATCCCCCTGCCCGTGGCCTAGGGGGTGAGGGATGCGGTCCATCCTCCCCCTGGGCGTGGCCTTGGCCCTTTTCCTCCTCCTTTTCGCCACCTTCCGCTTCACGGGGCTTGGGTTTCTCCTGGCCCTAGGGGGCGGGGCTTTGGGCTACCTGGGCCTTGCCCGCTGGCAGGGAGGGCTTCTTTCCCGGGGGCCTTCCTTGGCGGCGTTGGAGCGCCTGGCCATGCGGGAGGCCTGGCGGCGGGGCGGGGTTTTGCGCCCGGGGGACCTCTCGGCCTTTTTGCCTGAGGAGGAGGCGGAAAGGCTTTTGGAAGGGCTTGCTGCCCGGGGGCTTTGCCGGAAGGAGGGGGAGGGGTACCGGTTTTAGGGCATGCTCCGGGAAGCCGAGGTGGTGGTCCTGGGGGCCGGGGTGGCGGGGCTCACCCTGGCCCGCCTCCTTTGGGAAAGGGGCCGGAAGGTCCTGGTGGTGGCCGAGGCCCTGGGGGAGGCGAGCCGCCCTCCCGTGGCCCTGGTGAACCCCCTTAGGGGGAGGCGCTTCACCCTGGCGGAGGAGGGGGAAAGGGCTTTGGAGGCAGCCCTTAACTTCTATAGCCGCTTCGTCCCCCTCCACCTCGGGGTCTTCCGCCCCGTGCCCGAGGAGGACCGGCCCAAGGTGGCGGGGAGGCTTTCCCGGCTCAAGCACCGCTGGGAGAAGGAGGGGGTGCTTCTGGAGGAGGCCTTTTGGTTGGAGCCGAGGCCCCTTTTGGCGCGCCTTACCGAGGGTCTTCCCCTTGTTCGGGGGCGGGTTTTGGCCTGGGAGCCACCGTACTTCCGCCTTCAGGGCGGCGGGCGGGTCAGGGGGGAGGTTCTGGTCTACGCCGGGGGTGGCCGGGGGGCGCACCTTTTGGGCCTGGAGGGGCGGCACCTCCCGGGGCTCGTCCTCACCCTTTGGGACTACTTTCCCCGGGCCGTGAGCTACCGGGTCTACTTGGCGGGGGCGGCCTTAGGGGGAAGCTACCTCCCGGGGGAAGGGGGCTATCGCCTTCCGCCCCCCACGGAGGGCGAGGTGGACTGGCTCCTGAAGGGCGCCGAGGCCCTTTTGGGCTACCGCCCCCGGGTGGCCTCGGCCTGGCGGGGGGTGCGCTTCCGCCTTGGGGCCCCCCACCTTTTCCCCGTGGAGGGGGGGTGGGCCCTCACGGGGCTTGGCTCCACGGGGTTCCTTCACGCCCCCCTCCTGGCCCAAAGGCTCGCCCAGGTCCTTTAGACTGGGGTGTGTACAGCGGGGCTGTTTTGGCGGGCGGGAGGTCCAGGCGCTTTGGCGAGGACAAGGCCCTTTACCCCTACCGGGGAAAGCCCCTCCTCCTTTGGGTCTTGGAAAGCCTTTCGGGGGCTTCCGAGCGCTACATCGTGGCGAACCGGCCCTACGAGGGCTTTGGCGTTCCCGTCTATCCCGACCTCCTGCCGGGGGCGGATAGCCTCTCCGGCCTCCACTCGGCCCTTTTCCACGCGAAAAACCCCTGGGTGGCCGTGGCCGCCTGCGACCTTCCCTTTTTGAGCCCGGCCTACTGGGCCTTCCTTTACGAAAAGGCCCAAGCCTCCCCCCACCCCGTGGTGGTGGTCCAAAACCCCGAGGGGGACCTGGAGCCCCTCATGGCCTTCTACCACAGGGACTGCCTGCCCCAGGTGGAGCAGCAGATTCGGGAGGGGGACTTCCGTCTGGGGCGGGTGGTGGAGGTTCTTGGGGCCACGTATGTGGCCGCTAAGGAGGTGGTGGCCCGGTTTGGGGAGCGGGTCTACCTCAACGCCAACCGCAGGGCCGACCTCCCCTAGGCGTGGTATCCTCCTCCGGGGGCGGATGCTGCGGCTGGAGAACATCACGAAACGCTTTGGCCCCATTGTGGCCAACGACCGCATCAGCCTCGAGGTGCGGGCCGGGGAGGTCCTCGCCCTCCTGGGGGAGAACGGGGCAGGGAAGACCACCCTGGTGAGCCTCCTCTACGGCCTTTACGCGCCGGACGAGGGGCGGATCCTCCTGGAGGGGCGTCCCGTTCAGATCCCTTCCCCCAAGGCGGCCCAGGCCCTGGGCATCGCCCTCGTGCCCCAGCACCCCGAGCTCATTGAGGCCCACACCGTGGCCGAGAACCTCGCCCTGGGGCTGGACCTGCCCTTCCTGCTTCCCCGAAGGGCCCTCGTCCGCAGGCTCAAGGCCCTGCTGGCGGGGCACCCTTTGGGGGTGGACCTGGAGGCGCCCGTCCACCTCCTCTCCGCCGGGGAGAAGCAGCGGGTGGAGATCCTCAGGGCCCTTCTCGCCAAGCCCAAGGTCCTGATCCTGGACGAGCCCACCAGCGTCCTCACCCCCCAGGAAGCGGAGGGCCTTTTCCAGGAGATCGCCCGCTACAAGGCCATGGGCCTCGCGGTGATCTTCATCAGCCACAAGCTGGACGAGGTGCTCCGGGTGGCGGACCGCATCGCCGTCCTCCGGGGGGGGAGAAAGGTGGGGGAGGTGCCGAGGGAGAAGGCGGACCGGGACCTCCTCGTGCGCCTCATGGTGGGGCGGGAGGTGGAGCCTCCCCGCCTCGGCTTCCCTCCGGGGAAGAGGCCCCTTCTGGAGGTGCGGGACCTCTTCGTGCCCCGCCGGGGGGTCCCGGTCCAGGGGGTGAGCTTCGTGCTCTGGGAAGGGGAGATCCTCGGCGTGGCCGGGGTGGCGGGAAGCGGGCAGAAGGAGCTCGTGGAGGCCTTGGCGGGGCTTAGGCCCTACCGGGGGGAGGTGCGGTTCCTGGGCGCCCCCTTGCCCCGGGACCCCGCCCGCCTCCACGCCTTGGGGGTGGCCCACATCCCCGAGGACCGGGCCATGGGGGTGGTGGGGACGATGAGCGTGGCGGAGAACCTGGCCCTGCGCCGCTACGCCCGCTTCGCCCGGCGGGGTTTTCTCTCCCGTAGGGCCATGGAGGAAAAGGCCTCGGAGCTCATCCGCCGCTTCGGGATCCGGGCGCCTTCCCCCAGGACCCCCGTCCGCTTCCTCTCCGGGGGGAACGTGCAGAAAGTGATCCTGGCCCGGGAGCTCGGCGAGGGGGCCAGGCTGGTTTTGGCCATGCACCCCACCTACGGCGTGGACGTGGGGGCGGCGGAGGAGGTCCACCGCCTCCTCCTGGACCTGGCCGAGGGCGGGGCGGCCGTCCTCCTTGTGAGCGAGGACCTGGACGAGATCCTGGCCCTCTCCCACCGGGTGGCGGCCCTCTACCAGGGGCGGATGGTGGGGCCCTTGCCGCGGGAGGAGGTGGGGCTGGAGCGCCTGGGGGCCATGATGACGGGGGGTCGGGCGTGAGGGTGGAGGTGGACCCCGCGCCCCGGCCCCTCAAGGTCGTGGGGGCCTATGCCCTCTTCGTGGGGCTCGCCCTCGTGGCCCTGGGGGTTCTCTTCCGGGCCTACGGGGTGGCGCCCCTGGAGGCCTACCGGGTCTTCCTCTCGGTCCTGGGGGACCCCCTGGGCCTCGCCGAGGTGGCCCGGAGGGCCATCCCCCTCCTCCTCATCGGCTCGGGGTTGGCCTTGGCCTTCCGGGTGGGCTTCTTCAACATCGGGGCCGAGGGGCAGCTCCTCCTTGGGGCCGTGGGGGCCACCTACGCCGCCCTCTTCCTCCCTCCCGGGCCCTGGACCCTGCCTTTGATGTTCCTCCTCGGGGGGGCCTTGGGGGGGGTGTGGGCGGGCCTTGCCGCCTGGCTTCGGGCGCGCTTCGGGGCGAGCGAGATCCTCGTCACCCTCATGCAGAACTACCTGGCCTACTACCTGGTGGTCTACTTGGTGGCGGGTCCCTGGAAGGGGCGGACGGCCTTCGGCTTCCTCTACACCGACCCCTTTCCCGAGGCGGCGCGGCTTCCCGTGCTTCCCGGCACCCTGGTCCACTGGCCCACCCTCCTCCTCGGGGCGGTGGCCGCCCTGGTCCTCCACGTCCTCCTCTTCCGGACCCCCTGGGGCTTTGAGTGGCGGGTTCTGGGGGAGAACCCCCTCGCCGCCTGGTACCTGGGCCTGGACGCGGGCCGCCTCCTCCTCCGGGTGGGCCTGATCTCGGGCGCTTTGGCGGGGCTTGCCGGGGTGGGGGAGGTGGCGGGGATCCACCACAAGCTCCTGGAGCCCGCCCAGGTGTCCTTGGGCTACGGCTTCACGGCCATCCTCGTGGCCTGGCTCGCCCGCGGTGGGCCGGGTTACGTCCTCCTCACCGCGCCCCTCCTGGGGGTGGTCCTCGCCGGGGGGGACGCGTTGAAGCTCGCCTTCTCCATGCCCTTTCGCGTGGTGGACGTGACGAGCGGCCTCCTGCTTTTGGCCTTGATCGGGGCCGAGGCCGCAAGCCGCCACCGCCTGGTCTGGAGGCGCTGATGGAAGAGGCCTTGTTGCGTGCCGTCCTTTTCGGAACGCCTATCCTGCTTGCGGGGCTTGGGGCGCTTCTCGCTGAACGGAGCGGGGTGGTGAACCTCGGGGTGGAGGGGATGATGGCCCTGGCCGCCCTCACCGCCTTCGCCGCCGCCCAGGCCTACGGCCCCCTGCCCGGGGTCCTCGCCGCCCTCGGGGTGGGGGCGCTCTCGGGGCTTTTCCTGGGCCTCTTCACCGTCACCTTGCGGGCCAACCAGTTCGTGGCGGGGCTCGCGGTGGCCGCCTTGGGGCTTGGGGCCTCGGGGCTTCTGGGCAAGCGCTACGAGGGGCTGCCCCTCGCCCACCCCTTGCCCGAGGGAGGGTTCGCCCTCTTGGGGGCGGCCCTCGCCCTCCTCGTCCACCTCTTCCTCACCCGCACCCGGACGGGGCTTTTCCTGCGGAGCGCCGGGGAGAACCCCAAGGCGGTGGACCTCTTCGGGGTGAGCGTGGACGGGGTGCGGTACCTGGCCCTGGGCCTGGGAGGGGGGCTCATCGGCCTCGCGGGGGCCTACCTCTCCCTGGCCTACCGGCCGAGCTGGACGGACGGGATGACCGCCGGGCTCGGCTGGGTGGCCATCGCCTTGGTGATCCTCGCCGCCTGGCATCCTCTTCGGGCCCTCCTTGGGGCCTATTTCTTCGGCCTTCTCTTCTTCCTGCAGTTCCGCCTCCAGGGCAGTGTACCTATACCGAGCGAGGCCTTTGCCGCTATGCCCTACCTTCTGGTTATCCTGGTCCTGGCGCTCTCGGGCCGGTCCCGGGCCCCCAAGGCCCTGGGCCAGCCCTTTGAGCGGGGGAGGTAGCCATGCAAAGACTCGTTCTCGGGGTTCTCGCCGCCCTGGGCCTCGCCCTAGGGCAGGGGGACAAGCTCAAGGCCTGTTTCATCTACGTGGGCCCGGTGGGGGACGCGGGCTGGACCTACGCCCACGACGTGGGCCGGAAGAAGGCGGAGGCGGCCCTCCCGTGGCTTGAGACCCGGTACGTGGAGAGCGTTCCCGAAGCCCAGGTGGTGCCGGTCATTGACCGGTTCGTGCGGGAGGGGTGCCGGGTCATCTTCGCGACCAGCTTCGGGTACATGGATGGGGTCCTCGAGGCCGCCAAGAAGTACCCGGACGTCATCTTCGCCCACGCCACGGGCATCAAGCGGGCCCCCAACGTCGCCACCTACATGGCCGACTTCTACCAGGTCTACTACCTAAACGGCCTCGCCGCCGGGGCCCTCACCAAGACGGGCAAGGTGGGGTACGTGGCCGCCTTCCCCATCCCCGAGGTGAAGCGGCACATCAACGCCTTCGCCCTGGGGGTGCGGGCGGTGAACCCCAAGGCCCAGGTCCTGGTGCGCTGGATCAACGCCTGGTACGACCCGGCCAAGGCCCGGGAGGCCACGGAGGCCCTCCTCGCCCAAGGGGCGGACGTCTTCGCCTTCACCGAGGACACCCCCACGGTGATCCAGACCGCCGCCCGCAAGGGGGCCTATTCCTTCGGCCACTACACCCCCATGCTCAAGTTCGCCCCCGACCACGTGGTCTCGGGCCAGATCGTCCACTGGGAGGTCATCTACATTGACTTCCTCAAGAAGGTGAAGGAAGGGGTCTACACTCCCAAGAACCTGGAGAACGTGGACTATTTCTGGCTCCTCCAGCACGGGGCTGTGGAGATGGGGGCGGACTACGGCGTCCCCATCAACCCCAAGCACGTTCCCCTGCTGAAGGCCGCCCAGATGAGCGTGGAGGGCAAGAAGGTTCCGGTCTACGACCGGATCATGTCCCTTCTTGGGGCGATGAAGCGCCCGAACCCCACCTTTGACCCCTTCACCGGCCCCATCAAGGACCGCAAGGGGGTGGTGCGCATCCCCGCCGGGCGCAAGGCGACCCTTAACGAGCTCCTCACCATGGAGTGGGCCGCCCCCGGCGTGGTGGGCGACTGGCCGGGGGAGCCCCGGTAGGCCCGCTAAGGGCGGGGAAGGCGCGGGGAAAGGGGTATAATGCCCGCCATGGAAGTGGGCACGCTCGCGCCGGACTTCGCCCTGCCTGACCAGGAGGGCCGCACCCACCGCCTCTCCGACTACCGGGGGCGGTGGGTGGTCCTTTACTTCTACCCCAAGGACGACACCCCCGGGTGCACCAAGGAGGCCTGCGGCTTCCGGGACCAGATGGGAAGCCTCAAGGCCCTGGACGCGGTGGTCCTCGGGGTCTCGGCGGACCACGTGGAAAGCCACAAGCGCTTCGCCGAGAAGTACGGCCTGAACTTTCCCCTCCTCGCCGACCCCGAGCGGAAGGTCATCGGGGCCTACGGGGCCTGGGGGAAGAAGAACCTTTACGGCAAGGAGGTGGAGGGGGTGCTCCGCCAGACCTTCCTCATAGACCCCGAGGGCCGCATCGCCAAGGTCTGGCGCAAGGTCTCCCCCGAGGGGCACGCCCTCGAGGTGGCCGAGGCCCTGAAGGCGCTCAGGGGGGCCTGATGGAGCGCCCCTTGGAGAGCTACAAGAAGGAGGCGGCCCACGCCGCCATCGCCTACGTCCAGGACGGGATGGTGGTGGGCCTGGGCACGGGCTCCACGGCCCGCTACGCCGTCCTCGAGCTCGCCCGGCGCCTTAGGGAGGGGGAGCTGAAGGGCGTGGTGGGGGTGCCCACCTCGAGGGCCACCGAGGAGCTCGCCAAGCGGGAGGGGATCCCCCTCGTGGACCTTCCCCCTGAGGGGGTGGACCTGGCCATAGACGGGGCGGACGAGATCGCCCCGGGCCTTGCCCTCATCAAGGGCATGGGCGGGGCCCTCCTCCGGGAGAAGATCGTGGAGCGCGTGGCCAAGGAGTTCATCGTCATCGCCGACCACACCAAGAAGGTGCCCGTCCTGGGCCGGGGGCCGGTGCCGGTGGAGATCGTCCCCTTCGGCTACCGGGCCACCCTCAAGGCCATCGCCGACCTCGGGGGGGAGCCCGAGCTCCGCATGGACGGGGACGAGTTCTACTTCACCGATGGGGGCCACCTCATCGCCGACTGCCGCTTCGGCCCCATCGGGGACCCCTTGGGCCTCCACCGGGCCCTCTTGGAGATCCCCGGGGTGGTGGAGACGGGGATTTTCGTGGGGATGGCCACCCGGGCCCTGGTGGCGGGGCCTTTTGGGGTGGAGGAGCTTCTGCCGTAGAATGGAGGCCGTGAAGGGCATGCCCCGGTCCTAGGGCGGGGAGGCTTCCCCGCCCGGGGCGCGTGCCCCGGTTTTTTTTAGGGAGGGCGCATGGAAAAGGTCTTCTACGTGACCACCCCCATCTACTACGTGAACGCCGAGCCGCACCTGGGCCACGCCTACACCACGGTGGTGGCGGACTTTCTGGCCCGCTGGCACCGCCTGGACGGCTACCGCACCTTCTTCCTCACCGGCACCGACGAGCACGGGGAGACGGTCTACCGGGCGGCCCAGTCGGCGGGGGAGGACCCCAAGGCCTTCGTGGACCGGGTTTCCGGGCGCTTCAAGCGGGCCTGGGAGCTTTTGGGCATCGCCTACGATGACTTCATCCGCACCACGGAGGAGCGCCACAAGAAGGTGGTGCAGCTCGTCCTAAAGAAGGTCTACGAGGCCGGGGACATCTACTACGGGGAGTACGAGGGCCTCTACTGTGTCTCCTGTGAGCGCTTTTACACGGAAAAGGAGCTCGTGGAGGGGCTTTGCCCTATCCACGGGCGGCCTGTGGAGAGGCGCAAGGAGGGAAACTACTTCTTCCGCATGGAGAAGTACCGCCCCTGGCTCCAGGAGTACATCCAGGAAAATCCCGACCTCATCCGCCCCGAGGGCTACCGAAACGAGGTCCTGGCCATGCTCGCCGAGCCCATCGGGGACCTCTCCATCTCCAGGCCAAAATCCCGCGTCCCCTGGGGCATCCCCCTCCCCTGGGACGAGAACCACGTGACCTACGTCTGGTTTGACGCCCTCCTGAACTACGTCTCCGCCCTGGGCTACCCCAAGGGGGAGGCCTACCGGACCTTCTGGCCCCACGCCTGGCACCTCATCGGCAAGGACATCCTGAAGCCTCACGCCGTCTTCTGGCCTACCATGCTGAAGGCGGCGGGGATCCCCATGTACCGCCACCTGAACGTGGGGGGGTTTTTGCTGGGCCCGGACGGGCGCAAGATGTCCAAGACCCTGGGGAACGTGGTGGACCCCTTCGCCCTTCTGGAAAAGTACGGCCGGGACGCCCTGCGCTACTACCTCCTCCGTGAGATCCCCTACGGCCAGGACACCCCGGTGAGCGAGGAGGCCCTCAAGACCCGGTACGAGGCCGACCTCGCCGACGACCTGGGCAACCTGGTGCAAAGGACCCGGGCCATGCTCTTCCGCTTCGCCGAAGGCCGCATCCCCGAGCCCGTGGCGGGGGAGGAGCTTGCCGAGGGGACGGGGCTTGCGGAAAAGCTCAGGCCCCTGGTGCGGGAGCTCAAGTTCCACGTGGCCCTCGAGGAGGCCATGGCCTACGTCAAGGCCCTAAACCGCTACATCAACGAGAAGAAGCCCTGGGAGCTTTTCAAAAAGGATCCCCAGGAGGCCCGGGCCGTGCTCTACCGGGTGGTGGAGGGCCTGAGGATCGCCTCCATCCTCCTCACCCCCGCCATGCCGGACAAGATGGCAGAGCTGAGGCAGGCTTTGGGGCTCAAGGAGGAGGTGAGCCTGGCGGAGGCCGAGCGCTGGGGCCTGGCCGAGCCCCGCCCCATCCCCGAGGAGGCCCCCGTTCTCTTCCCCAAGGGAAAAGAGGCCAAGGTGGAGGCCAAACCCGCCAAACCCAAGGAGGAAACCTGGATCGGCATTGAGGACTTCGCCAAGGTGGAGCTCAGGGTGGCGGAGGTGTTGGCAGCGGAGAAGCACCCGAACGCCGATCGGCTTCTCGTCCTTAGGCTTTCCCTGGGGGACGAGGAGCGCACCGTGGTCTCGGGGATCGCCAAGTGGTACCGGCCCGAGGAGCTTGTGGGTAAGAAGGTGGTCCTGGTGGCGAACCTCAAGCCCGCCAAGCTCCGGGGCATTGAGAGCCAGGGGATGATCCTCGCTGCCCAGGAGGGGGAAGCCTTGGCCCTGGTGACGGTGGAGGGGGAGGTGCCGCCCGGGGCGGTGGTGAAGTAATACCGCCCCACGCCGGGGCAAGCCGGCATGGAGGCCCCGGCAAAGGGTTCTCAAGGGGCTCCCTGGGCCTAAGAGGGCTGTTGCGGCCTCTGCCGAAGTCCCCATAATGGTTGCATGGGGGAAACCTTTGCGGAGGTCAAGCGGGAACTCATAGCCCTCCTTCGCCCTGGCGTGCGGGTGCCGAACTGGTCCAAGGCTATGGAGAAAAACCCCGGTCGCCTGAAGAGGCGGGAGTTTGTCGTGCTTGAGGTGGACAAGGCGAAGGGGTTGGCGCTTCAGAGCGGGGAGAAGCGGGTAGAGGTTCCTTGGGGGGCGTTGGAGAACGTCTGGCGGAAGTGGAGGGACTACCGGGAATGCCGCCTGAAAAGAAAAGACCTTGCCGAGAAGAACTTTTTCACCACCTACTGCATCGCCCTTCTCCGTTTCTTGGAAGAGAACCTGGGGGGCCCTCGGGTTTAGGCCCCCCAGGATCGTGTGGCGCCTAGCGGTTCAGCTCCTCCAGGGCCCGCTTGAGGATGGCGTCGTTCTCCAGGTCCAGCACCGCCTGGCCCCGGTCCTCGGGGAGGGGCCTCTGCCGCTGCGGCTCGGCGTAGGAGAACTTGCCTTCCGCGTCCGCCTTCACCTTGACGGTCTTGCCGTTCAGGGTCACGGCGATCTCCGCCCCCGGCGGCGCTCCCGCCCCTTGCAGGGAGAAGGGCGTGGGAAAGCGGGTGTCCTTCACCACGATGTCCGGGGTGATCCCCTCCTTGTTGATGGCACGGCGCTTGGGGGTGAGCCACTCAAAGGTGACCAGGGTGAGCTCCCCGCCGTTCGCCAGGGTGTAGGGGGTCTGGCCCACGCCCTTGCCGAAGGTCTTCTCCCCGATGACCTTGGCCCGGCCGTAGTCCTGGAGGGCCCCGGCCACGATCTCGCTCGCCGAAGCGGAGTTGCCGTTCACCAGGACCACCATGGGCCCGTCCCAAAGGGTCCGGCCCGTGGCCTCGCACCAAACCCGGGTGAGGTTCTTGGTGCGGGTGTAGACGATGGGGCCCTCCTTGAGGAAGGCGCTGGCCACGGCGCACCCCTGGTCCAAGAGGCCGCCGCCGTTGTCCCTCAGGTCAAAGATCAGCTTCTTCACGCCCTGGGCCTTGAGCTCTTCTATGGCCTGCTTCAGCTGGTCCTCTACCTTGAAGTTGGCGAAGGTTTCCAGGGCCACGTAGCCCACGTCCCCGATCCGGGCGGAGGAGACGGAGACGATCTCCACCCGCTCCCGGATGAGTTCAAAGACCAGGGGGGCGGGCACCCCTTCCCGGCGCACCTTGAGGGTGACCTTGGTCCCCTCCCGCCCCCGGATCTTCGCCACGATGTCCAGGAGGGGGAGCTTGGTCACGTCCTCCCCGTCCACCTCCAAAATCACGTCCCCGGCCCTGAGGCCCGCCCGCTGGGCGGGAAGCCCCTTCATGACCCCTTCAATCTTGGCCCCCGTGCCGTCGGGGTTTGCGGCCGAGAGGGTGGCCCCGATGCCGAAGAACTCGCCCCTTAGGTCCTCCTGGCGCAGGGTGGAGCGCTGGGGCGGGGAGTAGCTGGTGAAGGGGTCCTCGAGGGCCTGGACCATCCCGCCGATGGCTCCTTCCAGGAGCTTATCCAGCTTCTCCTTGGAGAGGGGCTCCAGGTAGTCCTGCTGGATCCTCTGGTAGACCTCCAGGAGGGCCTGGCCGTTGGGGTTCTGCAGGAAGGTCTCCGCCTGAGGCCTGGGAAGCTGGGCGTACACCAGGGCGAGAAGCGCCCCGAGCCCCACCATGAACCACGCGCGTCGCTTCATCTTCTCCCTCACCTGAGCCCCACTATAGCGCCTTTTCCTGAGAGGAGGGTGCGTATAGTGGGGGCATGATCGCCTTCCACCGGGTGGGCCTGGAGTACCCCCGCACCAAGACCAAGGCCCTCTACAACGTGAACCTGGAGATTAAGAAGGGTGAGTTCGTCTACGTGGTGGGCCACTCGGGGGCGGGCAAATCCACCCTCCTCGCCCTGATCCTGAGGCGGCTCGTGGCCACCCAGGGGGCCGTGTACTTCGCCGGCCAGAACCTGAAGCACCTCCGGGGCGACCAGGTGGCCTACCACCGCCGCAGGATCGGTATGGTCTTCCAGGACCACCGCCTCCTTTCCGACATGACCGTGGAGGAGAACCTGGCCTTCGTCCTCCAGGTCCAGGGGGTCCCCCGCAGGGAGTGGCCGGAGAGGATCACCACCGCCCTTCGCCGGGTGGGGCTCTCCCACAAGAAGCGGGCCTTTCCCGAGGAGCTTTCCGTGGGGGAGGCCCAGCGGGTGGCCATCGCCCGGGCCCTCCTCCTGGACCCGCCCGTGGTCCTCGCCGACGAGCCCACGGGCAACCTGGACCCGGCCAACGCCCTCGCCGTGCTGGAGATCCTGAAGCAGGCCCACCAGCGGGGGGCCACGGTGGTGGTGGCCACCCACAGCCGGGAGCTTCTGGAGGCCTACCCCGCCCGGGTCGTGGTTTTGAAGGCCGGCCAGGTGGTGCGGGACGAGCGTCCCGCGGAGGGTGGTAGCATAAGGGTACGGGAAGGCCCTCCCCGGGGCGGAAAGGAGGAAGGATGAACATCTATAAGCTCATCGGGCGCAACCTAGAGATCACGGACGCCATCCGGGACTACGTGGAGAAGAAGCTTGCCCGCCTGGACCGCTACCAGGACGGGGAGCTCATGGCCAAGGTGGTTCTTTCCTTGGCGGGAAGCCCCCATGTGGAGAAGAAAGCCCGGGCGGAGATCCAGGTGGACCTCCCGGGCGGCCTCGTGCGCGTGGAGGAGGAGGACGCCGACCTCTACGCCGCCATAGACCGGGCAGTGGACCGCCTGGAAACCCAGGTGAAGCGCTTCAGGGAGCGGCGCTACGTGTGCAAGCGTCACTCCTATCAAGGCCCTCCGCCCCCGGAGGTGCGGGACCTCGAGGCCCTGCGCAAGCCCGAGGAGGAGGAAGGCCCCAGGATCGTACGCGTCAAGCGCTTTGAGATGAAGCCCATGGACCCCGAGGAGGCCGCCTTCCAGATGGAGGCCTTGGGCCACAGCTTTTTCGTCTTCCGCAACGCCAAGACCGACGAGATCAACGTCATTTACCGGAGGAAGGACGGCAACTACGGCCTCATAGAGCCCGCCTGAGCTCCAGGCCACCTTCGCCCCGGGGCCGGTGGCGGTAGACTGGCCCCGGGGAGGTCTTATGCCCAGGCTCCGCCGCTTGGAGGACCTTCTGCCCCACATCCGGGAGGGGCGCTACCGCCTGGGCCCCCACGCCGCCAAGCACATGCTCCAGGAGGGGTTCCGGGAACAGGATATCCTCTCCGCCCTCCTCTGGGGGCGGGAGCTCGCCATCTACCCCGAGGACGAGCGGATGCTCGTTCTGGGGTACATGGTCTTTCCTCCCCGGTTGCGGCTGCCCCTGCACGTGGTCCTGGAGTACAGCACCCCGCGGCACGTGGACATCGTCACGGCCTTCATCCCCCGGGAGCCCTACCGGGTCTACTCCCGGGCCCGGCTCGCCGCCCTCCTGCGCTTTGATGGGGCCCTGGAAGAGGTGCGCTGGACCGGGCCTAAACACCTCTACCCTCCCTGGGACTAAGGGCCCCGCTGGGGCGGAAGCCCCAGGTAAGGGGCTTAGGCGCAGTCGGGGCAGCGCCCATAGACCACCACCTCGTGGTCCTCAGCCGAGAACCCGGGGGGAAGGTCCAGATGGGCCTCGAGGCGGCAGCCTGGGAGCTCAAAGGCCCGGCCGCACCCCCGGCAGAGGAAGTGGTGGTGGTGCCCGGCGCCTGCCGCCTCGTACCGCAGGGGCTCCCCCGGCAGGGCCACGGGCACCACGGCGCCCTCCTCCACCAGGGCCCGCAGGTTGCGGTAGACCGTGGCCAGGCCCAGGGAGGGGACCTGCCTGCGGGCGAGCTCCAGGATCTCCCGGGGGGAGAGGGGGCGCCGGGTCTCCAGGAGGACCCTGCGGATGGCGCGGCGCTGGCGGGTGGACCGCTCCATGCCTTCAGCCTACCCCAGGCGATAACGCGTTTTCATCTCCTGCCTGTAGAGTGAGGGCGTGCGGCTTCTCTTGTTCCTTTTCTTTTTGGGCCTGCCCGCCTTGGCCCAGGAAGGCCGCTACGCCTTGGGCAGGATCCTTGCCCTGGACCCGGGGGCGGGCCTCGCGCAGGTGAGGGTGGAGGGCAGGACCCTGGAGGCCCTCCTGCCGGTGGGCGGGGAGGGGTTTGGGGTGGGGGACCGGGTGGTGGTCTACCTGGAGGGGGAGCGGGCCTACGTCACCGAGCCCGACCGGATGCCCTGGCTCGCTGCCTTGGCCCTTCTCTTCGCCCTGGGGGCGGTGGGGCTCGGCCGGGGCAAGGGGCTTAGGGGGCTTTTGGGGACCCTCTTCGGCTTGCTCCTCCTGGTCTACGTCGTCGTCCCCCGGATCGCCGCCGGGGGGGATCCCTTGCTCCACGCCTTTCTCGGAAGCCTCGGGGTCCTCGTCCTCAGCGTCTACTTCGTCCACGGCCTCGGCCGCAAGACCACCGCCGCCTTGGGGGCCACCCTGGCCGCGGTCCTCCTCGTCCTCCTCTTGGGGCGGTTCTTCGCCCAGGCCATGGGCTTCACGGGGCTCGCCTCCGAGGAGGCCCTCCTCCTCCGCCAGTGGGGGGGCGTGGACCTTTTGGGGCTCTACCTGGCGGGGCTCGCCGTGGGGGCCCTCGGGGCCTTGGCCGACGTGACCGTGACCCAGGCCAGCGTGGTCCAGGCCCTGGCCCACGCCGACCCCCAGGCCCCCCCCTGGCGCCTTTACCGGCGGGCCATGGAGGTGGGGTACGACCACCTGGGGAGCCTGGTGAACACCCTGGTCCTGGCCTACGCCGCGGGAAGCCTTCCCCTCTTCCTCCTCCTCACCCGGGACCCCACGCCCCTGCGCTTCCTCCTCAACACCGAGCCCTTCGCCGCCGAGCTCGTGGGCATGCTCCTCGGGTCCTTGGGGCTCGTGCTCGCGGTCCCCCTCTCCACCCTCTTCGCCGCCTTTCTGCTCGCCGGGGGGAAGGGAGAGGGCGGGGATCACGCCCACCCCCACTAAGGGCGCGTAAGATGGGGCCATGCGCCTTCTCCACACCGCCGACTGGCACCTGGGCAAGCTCCTCAAGGGGGTGGACCGGACCCCGGAGATCGCCGCCGCCCTCCGGGACCTTCTGGGCCTGGTCCGGTCCGAGCGGGTGGACCTGGTGGTGGTCTCCGGGGACCTGTTTGACCGGCCCCAGGTTTCGGCGGAGGCCGAGGCTTGCGCGGTGGAGTTCTTCATGGAGCTTAAGGCCCTCGGGGTTCCGGCCCTGGTCATCGCCGGCAACCACGACCCCAAAGAGCGCCTCGAGGCCCTCGCCCCCCTTCTTGGGCTTGCGGGGGTGCGGGTCCGGGGCCGCCTCCTCTTCGCCGAGGAGGGAGGGGTGGTGGAGGTGGGCGGGGTGCGGGCGGGGCTTCTGCCCTTCGTTTCTGAGCGCCTCCTCGTCCGGCGCCTCTTCCAGGAGGACGAGGTCCTGCACCGCACCTACGCCGAGGCCATGCGCCGGGTGCTGGACAACCTCAAAAGCCCTCTTCTCCTGGGCCACTTCGCCGTGGAGGGGGCGAGGCCCGGGGGAGGGGAGTTCGTCTTCCACCTGGTGGGAAGCTACGCCGTTCCCCGGGCGAGCCTGCCTTTGGAGGTCCGCTACCTCGCCCTGGGCCACGTCCACCGGCAGCAGCAGGTGAGCGAGGCCCCCGTGGCCTGGTACCCGGGAAGCCTGGTGCAGCTGGACTTCGGCGAGGGGGAGGGGGCGGAGCGGGGGGTGCTCCTCGTGGAGCTTCCCCCCTCGGGGCCGCCCCGGGTCCACCCCGTCCCGGGGCGGTGGGGGAAGCCCCTAAGGACCTACCGCCTGCGGCCCGAGGAGCTGGACGGAAGGATGGGCGAGCTGGAGCGCTTTCCCGGCTACCTGCGCCTGGTGGTGGAGGGGAGGCTTTCCCCCCAGGTCAAGGAGAACCTCTTCCGGGCCCTCCCCCACCTCCTCGCCGTGGAGGGCGCCCCGCTCCAGGCTGCGGAGGGGAGGCGGGAGGAGGTGCAGGACCTCGGCTTCGTGGAGGGCTACGCCCGCTATCTGGAGGAGCGGGGAAAGAAGGAGGAGGCCCTGCTGGAGCGCTTCGCCGAGGTGCTGGCGGAGGTGGAGGGTGAGGCCTTTACGGCTTGAGCTGGAGGGGTTCGGCCCCTACCGGGAGCGCCAGGCGGTGGACTTCTCCGACGTGGAGCTCTTCGCCATCACCGGCCCCACGGGGAGCGGAAAGAGCACGCTTTTGGACGCCATCGCCTTTGCCCTCTACGGCCAGGTGCCCCGGGTGGGGCGCCAGGTGGGCACCCTCAAGCACCCCGCCGCGGCCAAGGCCTGGGTGACCCTCACCTTCCGGGTAGGGGAGCGGGTCTACCGGGTGGAGCGGTCCCGGAGCGAGAAGCGGGGGGACGCCCGGGTCTACCTGCTGGAGGGGGGGGAGCGGCTTCTGGACCTGCCCACCCTCGAGGCGGTCAACCGGGCCTTGGCCGACCTCGTGGGCCTGGACTACGAGGCCTTCACCCGGGCCCTTCTCCTCCCCCAGGGGGAGTTTGACCGCTTCCTCAAGGGGGAGCCGAAGGAAAGGCGCCAGCTCCTTCTGGAGCTCTTTGAGCTCTCCCGCCTGGAGCGGGCCAGGCAGAAGGCGGCGGAGAGGCGGGGCCTCCTCCTGGAGGAGAAGGGGAGGCTCGAGGGGGAGCTCAACGGGCTTTCCGCGGCCACCCCGGAGGCGCTTGAGGAGCTGGAGCGGGCGCTCGCCGCCTCCCGCGCGGAGGCCGCCCGCCTGGAGGAGGAGGCCAGGGGGGTGAGGAAGGCCCTGGCCGAGGCGGAGGCCCTGCTTGAGGACCTGAGGCGGCGCCAGGCTTTGGCGGCCCGCCTCGAGGCCTTAAGGGCCCGGGCGGAGGAGATGGCCCGGGTGGAGGAGCGGCTTTCCCGGGCGGAGGAGGCGGAGCGGGCCCTGCCCCTTTGGCGGGACTACCAAAAGAAGCGGGCCGCCCTCCAGGCCACGGAAAAGGCCCTGGAGGAGGCCGAGGGGAGGCTTCGGGCCCTGGAGGCGAGGCGCGAGGCCCTCGGCTTCTCTCCGGAGGCCCTGGAGCGAGCCCAGGCGGCCTACGCCGAGGCCCAGGACCTAAAGGCCCTCGAGGCCCTCCTCGCCCGGGCGCCCGCAGGGAAGGCCCCCGCCTCGGGTCCCGACCCCGCCACGGCCCAGGCGCGCCTGGAGGAGGTCCTGAAGGCCCTGGAGGTCCTCGGGGCGGAGCTTTTGCGCCTGAGGGCCTGGGCGGAGGCCTGGGAGGCCTTGAGGGCGAAGGAGGCCGCTTTGGCGGAGGTGGGGGAGGCCCTTGCCCGCCTGGAGGCGGAGGGAAAGGAGGCGCGGGAGGCCCGGGACGCCCTCGCCCTGAGGCTCAAGGAGGCGGAGGCCCACGCCCTCTCCCAGGCCCTGAAGGCCCTGGAGGCCGAGCGGAAGGCCCTGGAGAAGGCCCAGGAGGACCTGGACCGGAGGCGGGAGGCCCTTCTTCGGGAGGAGCGGAGGCTCGGCCTCCTCGCCTACCACGACCTCCTGGAGCCGGGGAAGCCCTGCCCCCTCTGCGGGGGGGTGGTCCACACCATCCCCGGGCGGCCCGAGGCCCCTGACCTTGCTGGGGCGCGCCGGGCCCTGGAGGAGGAGGCCCAGGCCCTCGCCCGGCGCCTCGCCCGCCTGGAGGCGGAGGCCGGGGAGCTTGCCGCCCGCCTCCGGGCCCTCGAGGTGGAGCCCCGGCCCGGGGATCCCGAGGCGCTCAAAGGGGCCTTGGAGGCGGCCGAGGCCCGGCTTCAGGACCTCCGGGACCGATACCAGGCCCTTCGGGGGGAGGCCCGGGCCCTGGAGCGGGAGGTGGCGGCCTTGCGGCCACGGGAGGCCGAGGCCCGGGGCGAGGCCAGCCGGGAGGACCTGGCCTTGAGGCTCGAGGCGGCCGAGGCCCGGCGCCTTGCCCTGGAGGAGGAGGCGGGGAGGCTCGCTGCTGGGCTTCGCCGCCACCTGGAGGCCAAGACGGGGGGCCTGGGGGTGGGGCCTTACCTGGGGCGCCTGAAGGAGGAGGTGGAGCGGCTCAAGGGGCTTGCCGCCGAGGACGCCCGCCTTAGGGAGGAGGCGGGGGCCCTTAGGGCGGAGCTTTCCGCCTTGAGGGCCCGCAAGGAGGAGCAGGCCAAGGCCCTGGCCGAGGCGGAGGCGGCCACCTGGGGCCTCATGCCCGAGGCGGAGGCCCAAGGCCTCGCCCTCTCCCCGGGGGAGCGGGAGGCGCTTCGGGCGGAGCTCGAGGCCTTCCGCAAGGACCTCGCGGAGGCGGAGGCCGCCTGGAGAAGCCTTCCCCCCCTTTCTGGGCCCGCCCCTACCCTGGAGGAGGCCCAGGGGCGGGTGGAGGCCCTGAGGAAGGCGCTCGCGGAGCTGGAGGGCCGCCTGGAGGAGAAGCGCAAGGAGGAAGGGGCCCTGGAAGACCGGGTGGAAAGGCTCCGGAAGGACCTCGCCCGCCGCCGGGAAGTGGAGGGGGCGCTCGCCCGCCTCGTGGCCGAGCTCTCCCTTTGGGAGAAGCTCGCCCTGGACCTCCAGGCCCACAACTTCCCCGCCTACCTCCTCGGCCTCAAGCAGCGGAGCCTGGTGGAGCGGGCGAGCGAGCTTCTCTACACCCTCTCCGGGGGGCGGTACCGCTTCGCGGCCCAAGGGGACGAGTACCTGGTGGTGGACCTCTGGGCCGAGGCCACCCCCCGCCAGGTCCGGACCCTCTCGGGCGGGGAGAGCTTCCTCGCGAGCCTCGCCCTGGCCCTTGCCCTCTCGGAAGAGCTTTCCCGGGGCAAGCTGGAGGCCCTCTTCCTGGACGAGGGCTTCGGCACCCTGGACCCCGAGGCCCTGGAGCTGGTGGCGGGCATCCTGGAAAGCCTCCCCACCCGGGGGCGGCTCGTGGGCGTGGTGACCCACGTGGAGGCTTTGGCCGAGCGCTTCCCCGCCCGGCTTAGGGTCCGGAAGCACCCCTGGGGAAGCCGGGTGGAGTGGGCGTAGCGTAGACTTGGAGGCATGGGGGTTCTCACCCGCTACCTGGAAGAGGCCATGGCCAAGGCCCGGTACGACCTCGTGTCCCCGGGCCGCTACGTGGGGGAGCTCGCCGAGTTCGGCCTGCGGGTGGAAGGGGAGAACCTGGAGGCCACCCGAAGAGCCCTCAGGGAGGCTTTGGAGCTCCACATCTTGGAGACCTTGCGCTCGGGGTTTCTCCCGCCGGGCCTCGAGGCCACCCCCGACCCCTTGCGGGAACGCTTTTTCGCCCTGGCCCAGGAGATGTGGCGCCTCCTCCGGGAGGCCCCGGCCCCACTCCCCAGGCCGAGGAAGGCCCCGAGCCTGGAGGAGTGGCTTAAGGGCCTTGGCGTCCAAGTGGTGCGGAGGCCTGAGGAGGGGGAGGAGGAGCGGGAACGGGTCCTGAACCGGCTCGCCCTCTTCCTCGGGGACCGGTACCCGAGCCTGGAGAGGCTTTACGAGAGGCTCAAGCAGAGCCTCTCCACCAAGCGGCAGTTTGAGCTCTCCTTGGCCGAGGCCTCCCCCGAAGAGATCGCCAACTCCACCCAGTTCTGCACCCTGCTCAAGCAGTACGCCCTCCTCACCAGCTATCGCTACAAGAGCGAGGACCGGCTCCTCAGGGCCAAGGCCAGCACCGAGGGCTGGGTCCAGAACTTCCTCACCGGGGGCTGGCTGGAGCGGTACGTGGCCGAGCGGCTGAGGAAGTACCTGCGCTCCAAAAACCTGCCCCACGAGGTGGCCGTGGGCTACCAGGTGACCCTGCCCGGGGGGGAGGCCATGGAGCTGGACGTCTTGGTGCGGGTGGGGGAGCGGTTCTACTGGTTTGAGGCCAAGACCGGGGAGTTCCAGGCCCACATCGCCAAGTACGCCGGGCTGAAGAAGGTCCTGGGCCTCTCCCAGAAGGAGAGCTTTTTGGTTCTCCTCGGCATGGACAGGGCCCGGGCCAAGGAGCTTTCCGCCCTTCACGGCCTCACCGTGGTGAACCAGGCGAACTTTCTGGAGGCCTTCCAGGAGGCTTTGGGCGCCCATGCTTAGGGCGGTCCTCCTGGTCATGGGGGGGACCCTGGCCTCGAGGGTCCTGGGCCTCGTCCGCCAGGCGGTCTTCAACGCCCTCTACCCCGACGCCCTCAAGGACGCCTTCAACGTGGCCTACCGGGTCCCGAACCTCCTCAGGGAGCTCCTGGCGGAAGGGGCGGTGCAGAACGCCCTCATCCCCCTGCTGAAGGGCCTACCCCCTGAGGAGGCCCAGGCCTTCGCCCGCCGCTTCGCCGCCTTCCTCTTCGGGGTGAACCTCGTGGTCCTGGGCCTGGGCTACCTGCTCGCTCCATGGGTGGCGGGGCTTCTGGTGGCGGAGGGGAGCCACCTAAGGGCCCCTGAGGCTTTCCAGGAGGTGGTCTACCTCACCCGGCTCCTCCTCCCCTTCCTCCTCGGCATCTCCATGGCGGCCCTCTTCTCCGCCCTCCTCCAGGCGGAGGAGCGCTTTCTGCCCTACGCCCTCGGGCCCGTCGCCTTCAACCTGGTGGCCATCCTCCTCATGGCCCTCTACCCCGGGGACCCCACGGCTTTGGGCCTCTCCGTGAGCCTGGGGGGGCTTATCCAGGCTTTGGTGCAGCTTCCCTTCCTCCGGGGCTTCCGCCTGGAGTGGCGCTGGCACCCCGCCTTCCTCCCCGCCCTCCTCCGCATGGGGCCCTTCGCCTTCACCACCTCCCTCCGGCAGTTTTTGAACCTGGTCCTCACCAACATCCTCACCCGCTACCCCCCTGCGGCGGTCACGGGGTTCTACAACGCCGAGGTGGTCTTCCAGATGGTCCTGGGCCTCTTCGCCACGAGCCCCGCCATCGCCCTCTTTCCCCGTATGAGCACCCTGAAGGGGGAGGCCTTGGGGCGCTTTCTCCGGGGCCCCTTGGAGCGCCTGGGCCTGGTCCTGGCCCTTCTCGGCGGCCTCCTCACGGGCCTCGCCCCCTTCGTGGTGGTCCTTCTCTTCGGCCTCTTCGGCCCCCTCACCCCGGAGAACCGGGCCTACAGCGCCCAGGTGCTCGCCGCCTTGGGGCTCGCCGTCCTCCCTTGGGGGGTAAATACCCTCTTCCTCCGGGGGCTTTACGCCCTCGGCCGGGTGCGGGAGGCGGTCACGGCCAGCGCCCTCGTCTTCCTCCTGAACACCCTGGGCTACTGGCTTTTGCGGGACGCCGGGCTTTTCCTCCTCAACCTCTCCACGGCCTTGGCGGGATGGGTGGGGCTTTTCCTCTACCTGGCCCTTCTGCGGCGGGAGGGGGTTGGGGTGGGGTACGCCCCTGGATACCTTCTCCGCGTCCTCCCGGCGGGGCTTTTGGCGGCGCTCCCCGGGTTGGGCCTCGAGAACGCCTTCCCCGCCTCCGGGCCCAAGGAGGCGCTGCTTCCCCTCCTCCTGGGCGGGGCCGGGGGGGTGGTCCTCTTCCTCTTCGCCGGGGCTTTGCTGGGCCTACCCCTAAAGGGGCTTTGGAGCGGCGGGCGGGGGCCCTTTAACCCTCCCGGGTCCGCTTGATGGCCTCCACCGCCTCCGGATTCTCCAAGGCGGAGAGGTCCCCGGGGTCCTGGTCCAAGTAGGCTGCCCGGACCACCCGGCGCATCACCTTGGCGTTGCGCGTCTTGGGCAGGTCGGGAACGAAGAGGACCCGCTCGGGGCGGAGGGGTTTCCCTAAGGCCTCGGCCACCCTTTCCGCCACCTCTTCGGCCAGGGCCTCCGAGGGGGCGAAGCCCGGCTTCAGCACGGCGAAGAGGACGATGGCCTCCCCCTTCACCGGGTGGGGCACCCCGATGGCGGCGCACTCCCGCAGGGCGGGATGGGCCATGGCCGCCGTCTCCACCTCGGCGGGGCCCACCCGCTTTCCCGCCACCTTCAGGGTGTCGTCGGAGCGGCCGAGGAGGAAGAAGTGCCCCTCCTCGTCCAGGAGGGCGAAGTCCCCGTGGACCCAGACCCCGGGCACCTTCTGGAAGTAGGTCTCCAGGTACCGGGCCTCGTCCCGCCAGAAGCCCTTGGTCATCCCGGGCCAGGGGGCGAGGACGGCGAGCTCCCCCACCTTGCCCACCACGGGCCTCCCCTCCTCGTCCAAGACGGCGGCCTTCATGCCGGGCACGGCGGTGTTGAACCCCATGGGCTTGATGGGCCTCACCAGGACGTTCCCCAGGATGCCCCCCGAGACCTCGGTGCCCCCCGAGTAGTTCACGATGGGAAGCCGCTCCTTGCCCACCACCCGGAAGAGCCAGAGGTAGGGCTCGATGTTCCAGGGCTCCCCCGTGGAGCCGAGGACCCGGAGGGAGGAGAGGTCGTGGGCCTCCACGGGGGCCTCCCCAAAGGGGATGAGGGCCCGCACCAGGGTGGGGGAGAGGCCTAAGTGGGTGAGGCGGTGGGCCGCCACCATGCGCCAGAGGCGGTCCGGGCCCGGATGGTCCGGCGCCCCGTCGTAGAGGAAGACGGTGGCCCCGAGGATGAGGCCTCCCAGGATGGCCCAGGGCCCCATCATCCAGCCGAGGTCGGTGAACCAGAAGAGGCGGTCCTCCTCCCTCAGGTCAAAGAGGAGGGCGAGGTCCAGGGCGGCCTTCAGGGGGAAGCCCGCGTGGTAGTGAACCGTGCCCTTGGGGCGGCCCGTGGTCCCGGAGGTGTAGATGAGCATGAAGGGGTCCATGCTCTCCATCTCCTCCGGCGGCGAGAGGGGGCCGGCGAGGGCGGCGAGGTCCACCTCCTCCTCCAGGGGGAGGCCGAGGCGGCGGACCACGGCCACCTTTTCCGTCCCCGCCATGGCCCTGGCCTTCCGGGCCTCGGGGAGGAGCTCCACCCGGCGTCCCCGGCGGAGGAAGCCGTCTTGGACGATGAGGAGCTTAGCTTCGGCGTCCTTGAGGCGGAGGGCGGCGGCCTCCGCCCCGTAGCCCGAGAAGATGGGGACGGCGATCCCCCCGAGGTGGGCCACGGCGAGAAGGGCCAAGGCCGCCTCGAGGCCCATGGGAAGCCATAGCCCCACCCGGTCTCCCCGCCCCACCCCGAGGGCCCGGAGGCCCCCTGCGAGCCTTTCCACCTCCCGGCGGGCCTCCCCGTAGGTGAGGCTCCGGACGTGGCCGTCCTCCGTCTCGTGGACGAGGGCGGGCCGGGTGGGGTCGTGGCGCAGGCAGGCCTCCACCAGGTTGAGCCTTGCCCCCACGAAGAAGCGGGGGAAGGGGAAGTGGCCTTCCACCACCCGGGTGTACGGGGCCCGCCAGGGCACGCCGAGCCGGGTGAAGAAGGCGTGGTAGAAGGCCTCGGCCTCCTCCACGCTGTAGCGGTGGAAGGCCTCGTAGTCCTGGAAGCCGAGCTCGGCCATGAAGCGGCCAAGCCAGGTTTCTTGGGCGCGCGCGTCAGGGTACCAGACCGGTTCCATTGGGTTACCTCCGTGAAGGGCTCGGCCTCGAGGCCTCGGCGAGGACGCGGAGAAACGCCTTAAGGCCGAGCCGGTCCTCGGGGCGCTTGGCGAGGAGCCGCCTCAGGGCCCGGTCCAGAGGAGGAGGGAGGGGGGTCCGGGGCGGGGGGGTGAGGAGGTGGGCCATCCTCAGGGCCTCCAGGTCCTCCCCTTGGAAGGGCCGCCTGCCGGTGAGGACCTCGTAGGCCAAGACCCCGAAGGCGTAGGCGTCCGAGGCCGGGCTTGGCCTCGCCCCCAGGAAGAGCTCGGGGGCGAGGTAGGGGGGGCTTCCGGCGTACTCCCCGCTTGGGTCGCCCACCCGGCGCAGGGTGCCGAGGTCGCCGAGCTTGTAGACCCCTTGGCCTACGAAGACGTTGGAGGGCTTGACGTCCTGGTGGAGAAGCCCACGGCTGTGGAGAAAGCCCAGGGCCTCTCCCACATGGAGGAGGGCCTTCACCGCCTCCTCCCAGGGCAGGGGGCCTTGGCGGAGGCGGTCCTCCAGGGTCCCTTCGGGAAAGTACTCCAGGGCGAGGAAGGCCCCCTCCCCGAAGGGCACCCCCGCCAGGCCCCGGACCAGGTGGGGATGGCGGAGGGAGAGGCTGAAGGACACCTCCCGGGCGAACCGCTCCGCAAGCCTAGGGTCTTGGCGGACCTCCTTCTTCGGGATCTTCAGGGCCACCCGCGTCCCGTCGGGGGCCCGGGCCAGGTGGACCTGGGCCGTCTGGCCCAGGCCCAAAAGCATCTCCAGCCGGAAGTCCCTCCTAGTCAAGGCGGAGAACCTCTCCCGGCTTCAGGGCATGCCCCTCCACGCCCTTCTCCCTGGCCCGTTGGGCGAAGGCCTCCCCGTCTTGGCGGATGGGGGGGAAGGTGTTGTAGTGGATGGGCACCACCTTCTTGGGCTTGAGGAGCTCCAGGGCCTTCAGGGCGTCCTCGGGGCCCATGGTGAAGTGGTCGCCGATGGGGAGGAGGGCGAGGTCCAGGCCCATCTCTCCGATGAGGCGCATGTCGGAGAAGAGGGCCGTGTCCCCGGCGTGGTAGATGCGCTTGCCCCCAAGCTCCACCACCACGCCCATGGGCATGCCGCCGTAGGTGCCGTCGGGGAAGCTACTGGAGTGCCAGGCGGGCACCCACTTGAGCCAGCCGCCCTCAAAGCGGTAGGTGCCCCCCAGGTTCATGGGGACGCTCTTCGCCCCGTGCTTCTCGGCGTAGGTGGCGATCTCAAAGGTGGAGACCACCACGCCTCCCTTCTTGGAGAGGGCCACGCTGTCCCCGAAGTGGTCCCCGTGGGCGTGGGTGACCAGGATGAGGTCCGCCTGGACCTCTCCCACCCCGAGGGCGGCCATGGGGTTTCCGGTGAGGAAGGGGTCTATGACGATCCGCGTCTTGCCGTCCGTGAGGAGGACCGCCGAGTGGCCGAGATACCGAACCTCCACCATACGCCACCTCCTGCTTCTTCAGGCCCACTATAACGGAGGCCGCGCTCCCGCGGGAAGGCTTTCCTCCAGGGCCTTGGCGAAGAGGGCCTCCAAGATCCTGGCGAAGGCCCTTTCCCCCCAGGTCCGCCCCGGGGGGAGGCGGAGGCGGACCTCCAGCTCCAGCCCCCAGGGCCGGAGCCACCCTTCCACCTCCAAGGAGGGGGGAGGCAGGGGGATGGGCCGGACCCGCTCCCCTTCCAGCCGGGCGGCGAAGGGCAGGTCCAAGGGGCCGAGGACGGGGTTCTCGTGGCGAAAGGTCCCCTCTAGCCTTTCCGCCTCCAGGCGGAGCTCAAGGGGAAGGGCGGAAAGGACCTCGGGGCGGAGGGGCAGGGCGAGCCTCATTCCTCCACCCACTCCACCCGGACCCGGCCTTCCTGCACCAGGCGGCGCATCTCCGCCTCGGGGAGGTTGAGGAGCCTGGGGAGCTCCCGGAACCTGGGCGTGGCCGAGGCCAGCCCTACCCGCACCACCAAGACGTCCTCGTCCTCGGCCCGGCCCATGCGCCAGACCAGATGCTGCCCCAGCTTATCCAGGAGGTCCTTCTCCACGCCTCCAGTTTAGAGGACCTGGAAGACGGCGAACTTGAGGTAGTGGGTCTCCGGGTGGTTGAGGAGGACGGGGTGGTCAAAGGGCTGGCCCCGTTTCTCCACCACCCGGAGGAGGCGGTGGGCGTCCTGGGCGGCCTCGGCCACCATGGCGTAGAAGAGGGGCTCGGTCATGTGGTGGCTACAGCTCGCCGTGGCCAGGATCCCGCCCTCCTTGAGGAGCTTGATGGCCCTAAGGTTGACCTCCTTGTAGGCCCGGTAGGCCCGTTCCACGTCCTTTTTCCCTTTGGCGAAGGCAGGGGGGTCCAGGACCACGAGGTCAAACCGCTCCCCCTCCTTCTCCAGGCGGCGCAGGAGGTCAAAGGCGTTGGCCTCGAGGACCCGGACGTTCCCGAGGCCGTTGAGCCGGGCGTTCTCCTCGGCCCGGCGCAGGGCCTCCGCCGAGGAGTCCACGGCGACCACCTCCCGGAAGCCCAAGGCGAGGTGGAGGGCAAACCCTCCTGCGTAGCTGAAGACGTCCAGGGCCCGCTCGCCCCGGAATCTTTCCATGTAGAGGCGGTTTTCCCGCTGGTCCAGGTAGGCCCCCGTTTTCTGCCCCGCCCTCAGGTCCACCAGGTAGCGCACCCGCCCCTCTTGCACCTGGACCTGCTCCGGCACCTCCCCGAGGAGGGGGCGGACGTAGAGGGGGAGGCCCTCCAGCTCCCGCGACCGGGCGTCGTTCTTGGCCAGGACGCTCTGGGCGTAGGGCCTTAGCGCCTCCGCCACCTGGGGGAGGAGGCCTTCCCAGGCGTGGGCCGTGGCCTGGACCACGGCGTGCCCGGCGTAGTAGTCCACCACGAGGCCCGGCAGGAGGTCCCCCTCCGCGTGGACCAGGCGGTAGCCGCCCTCGGGGTCCTGGCGGAGGACGGCTTCCCGTCGGGCCAGGGCCTGGGCCAGGTTCTCCAGAAGGGCCGCCACGGGGTCCTCCGCGGGGGCGAACCGGTAGGCCCGCACCGCGAGGTCGGTGTGGGGGTTGTAGAGGGCGAGGGCGAGGAAGCGCCGCCCCCAGTAGACGGGGTAGAGCCCCGGGGTTTCCGGCCCCGAGACCACGTCCCGGCGAAAGACCCAGAGGTGGCGGGAAAGAAGCCGCGCCGCGCCCTTGGCGTTGACCTGAATCCTCACCGCCTAAGTATACTTAGGCGGGGTCGGTTGACGCGGGCCTGGAGAGCCGGTACCATGACCGGCGGGTTGGTCTTGAGCGCCATTTCACGAGCTGGAGGGGCAATGGGAGGCCTGGGACTTATCAAGAGCCTGGCGGAGAAGGAGAAGCAGCTCCTGGAGCGCCTCGAGGCCGCCAAGAAGGAGGCCGAGGAGCGGGTCAAGCGGGCCGAGGCCGAGGCCAAGGCCCTTCTGGAGGAGGCCGAGGCCAAGGCCAAGGCCTTGGAGGCCCAGTACCGGGAGCGGGAGCGGGCGGAGACCGAGGCCCTCCTCGCCCGGTACCGGGAGCAGGCCGAGGCCGAGGCCAAGGCGGTGCGGGAGAAGGCCATGGCCCGGCTGGACGAGGCCGTAGCCCTGGTCCTGAAGGAGGTTCTGCCGTGATCGCCCCCATGGAGAAGCTGGTCCTGGCCGGGCCCAAGGGTCGGGCCAAGGAGCTTCTCCAAAGCCTCCAGCAGGCGGGGGTGGTCCACCTGGAGACGCTCCGCCCCGAGGCCCTTTCCGCCTACCAGCTCTCCCCCGAGGAGCGGGCGGAGCTAAGGCGTTGGGAGGCGGTCTCGGCGGGCGCCGAGCACACCCTAAGCCTTTTGGGCCTGGAGGCGGAGCCCGCAAGGCCCTTCCCCGAGGGGCTGGAGGCGGCCGAGAAGGCCCTTGCCCCCATCCAGGCCCACGCCGAGGGCCTCACCCGCCAAAAGCAGGAGCTGGAGGAGGAGCTCGCCCTGGCCCAGGCCTACCTCGAGCCCCTGGAGCGGCTCGCCGCCCTGGCCCACGGCCTGGACAAAAGCCCCTTCCTCCGCGTGATCCCCTTCCTCCTCACCGAGAAGGAGCTTCCCCTGGTGGAGGAGGCCCTGAGGAAGGCCCTGGAGGACCGCTACCTCCTGGCCCACGAGGCCTACGCGGGCGGGGTGGCGGCCCTGGTGGTGGTCCACCGCAAGGAGGTGGACCAGGCCAAGGCGGCCCTTTCCCGGGCGGGGGTGGCGGAGCTTAGGCTTCCTGGGGCCTTGGGGGAGCTTCCCCTCTCCGAGGCGGCGAGGAGGCTCAAGGAGCGGGCCGAGGCGGCCCCGCGGGAGCTTTCCGAGGTGCGCCAGCACCTGGCCAAGCTCGCCCGGGAGAGCGCCTCCACCCTCCAGAGCCTCTGGACCCGGGCCCAGGACGAGGCGGCCCGGCTTAAGGCCTTGGAGGAGCTGGCCTCGGGCCGCTTCGGCTTCGTCCTCCTGGGCTACGTCCCCGTGAAGGCCAAGCCCAAGGTGGAGGAGGCCCTCGCCCGGCACAAGGAGAGCGTGGTCTACGCCTTTGAGCCCGTGGACGAGCACCACGAGGCGGACCGGATCCCCGTGGTCCTGGACAACCCACCTTGGGTCAAGCCCTTTGAGCTCCTGGTGAGCTTCCTGAACACCCCCAAGTACGGGACCTTTGACCCCACCCCCGTGGTCCCCGTCTTCTTCCCCTTCTGGTTCGGGATGATCGTGGGGGACATCGGCTACGCCCTCCTCTTCTACCTGGTGGGGCGGTGGCTTTCCGGGTACGTGAAGCGGAACGAGCCCCTGGTCATTGACCTCTTCGCCCTCAAACTCAAGCCCCAGGTCATCGGCAGGCTGGTCTACATCCTGAACTGGATGGTCTTCTGGACGGTGGTCTGGGGCGTGATCTACGGGGAGTTCTTCGGCACCTTCCTGGAGCACCTCGGGGTCTTCGGCACGCCGGAGCATCCGGGGCTTATCCCCATCCTCATCCACCGCATAGACACTGCCAAGACCGCTAACCTCCTCATCCTCCTCTCCGTGGCCTTTGGGGTGGTCTTGGTGTTCTTCGGCCTGGCCTTGCGGGCCTACCTGGGCCTGAAGCACCGCCACATGGCCCACTTCTGGGAGGGGGTGGGGTACCTGGGCGGCCTCGTGGGGGTCTTAGCCCTCGCCGCCTCCTACCTCGGCAACCTCCAGGCGGGCTGGCTCCAGGGGCTCATGTACCTAGGCTTCGGCGTCTTCCTGCTTGCGGTCCTCATGAGCCGGATCTGGCTCATGATCCCGGAGATCTTCACCCAGGCGGGGCACATCCTTTCCCACATCCGTATCTACGCCGTGGGGGCGGCGGGCGGGATCCTCGCCGGCCTCCTCACCGACGTGGGGTTTGCCATCGCCGAGCGGCTTGGGCTGATTGGGGTGCTCCTCGGCCTTCTGGTGGCGGGGGTCTTGCACCTCTTGATCCTCCTCCTCACCACCCTGGGGCACATGCTCCAGCCCATCCGTTTGCTTTGGGTGGAGTTCTTCACCAAGTTCGGTTTTTACGAGGAGAACGGCAGGCCCTACCGGCCGTTCAAAAGCGTCCGTGAGGCGCAGTAAAGGAGGGAAGTGGGATGAAGAAGCTACTGGTGACGGTTCTTATGGCGGTTTTCGGCGCGTTGGCTTTGGCGGCGGAGGAGGCGGCGGCCTCCGGCGGCCTGGACCGCGGCCTCATCGCCGTGGGCATGGGCTTGGCCGTGGGACTTGCTGCTCTGGGCTCGGGCGTGGCCCAGGCCCGGATTGGGGCGGCGGGCGTGGGGGCCATCGCCGAGGACCGGAGCAACTTCGGTGCCGCCCTCATCTTCCTGCTCCTGCCCGAGACCCTGGTGATCTTCGGCTTCCTCATCGCCATCATCCTCAACGGCAGGCTCTAAGGCGGTCCTGGGGCCCCGCCCTCCTTAGGGGTGGGGCCCCTTCCCGATAGGGAGAGGAAATGTCCAAATTGGAAGCCATTTTGAGCCAGGAGGTGGAGGCTGAGATCCAGGCCCTCCTCCAGGAGGCCGAGGCCAAGGCCGAGGCCATAAAACGGGAGGCGGAGGAGAAGGCCAAGGCCCTCCTCCAGGCCCGGGAGCGGGCCCTCGAGGCCCAGTACCGGGCCGCCCTCCGCCGGGCGGAGAGCGCCGGGGAGCTCCTCGTGGCCACGGCCCGCACCCAGGCCCGGGGGGAGGTGCTGGAGGAGGTCCGGCGCCGGGTCCGGGAGGCTCTAGAGGCCCTTCCCAAGAAGCCGGAGTGGCCCGAGGTGGTGAGGAAACTGGCCCTGGAGGCCCTGGAGGCCCTCCCCGGGGCCAAGGCCCTGGTGGCCAATCCGGAGGACCTTCCCCACCTCGAGGCCCTGGCCAAGGAGCGGGGGGTGGAGCTCCAGGCCGAGCCCGCCCTTCGCCTGGGGGTCCGGGCCGTGGGGGCCGAGGGCAAGACCCAGGTGGAAAACAGCCTCCTCGCCCGGCTTGACCGCGCCTGGGACGCCCTTTCCTCCAAGGTGGCCCAGGCGCTTTGGGGCTAGAAGATGGCGGACGACTTCGCCTACCTCAACGCCCGGGTGCGGGTGCGGAGGGGGTCCCTCCTCAAAGAGAGCTTCTTCCAGGAGGCCCTGGACCTCTCCTTCGCCGACTTCCTCCGCCTCCTCTCGGAGACGGTTTACGGCGGGGAGCTTTCGGGGCAGGGCCTTCCCGACGTGGACCGGGCCGTGCTCCGCACCCAGGCCAAGCTGGTCGGGGACCTGCCGCGGCTCGTCACCGGGGAGGCGCGGGAGGCGGTGCGGCTCCTCCTCCTGCGGAACGACCTCCACAACCTCCAGGCCCTTCTCCGGGCCAAGGCCACGGGCCGCCCCTTTGAGGAGGTCCTCCTCCTCCCCGGGACCCTGAAGGAGGAGGTCTGGCGCCAGGCCTACGAGGCCCAGGACCCCGCGGGGATGGCCCAGGTGCTCGCGGTGCCCGGCCACCCCCTGGCCCGCGCCTTGAGGGCGGTCCTGCGGGAGACGCAGGACCTCGCCCGGGTGGAGGCGCTTCTCGCCAAGCGCTTCTTTGAGGATGTGGCCAAGGCGGCCAAGGGGCTGGACCAGCCGGCATTGCGCGACTACCTGGCCCTGGAGGTGGACGCGGAGAACCTGCGTACCGCCTTCAAGCTCCAGGGCTCGGGGCTGGCCCCGGACGCCTTCTTCCTCAAGGGGGGGCGGTTCGTGGACCGGGTCCGGTTCACCCGGCTCATGGAGGGAGACTACGCCGTATTGGACGAGCTTTCCGGCACCCCCTTTTCCGGGCTTTCCGGGGTGCGGGACCTGAGGGCCTTGGAGCGGGGGCTCCGGTGCGTCCTCCTTAAGGAGGCGAAGAAGGGGCTGCAGGACCCCCTGGGGGTGGGGCTCGTCCTCGCCTACGTGAAGGAGCGGGAGTGGGAGGCTGTGCGCCTTAGGCTCTTGGCCCGTAGGGCCTACTTTGGCCTCCCCCGCGCCCAGGTGGAGGAGGAGGTGGTGTGTCCGTGAGGATGGCGGTGATCGCCGATCCCGAGACCGCCCAGGGGTTCCGGCTCGCGGGCCTCGAGGGCTACGGGGCCTCCTCGGCGGAGGAGGCCCAAAGCCTCCTGGAAACCCTCGTGGAGCGGGGCGGCTACGCCCTGGTGGCCGTGGACGAGGCGCTCCTCCCCGACCCCGAGCGGGCGGTGGAGCGCCTCATGCGGGGCAGGGACCTCCCCGTGCTCCTGCCCATCGCGGGGCTGAAGGAGGCCTTCCAGGGGCACGACGTGGAAGGCTACATGCGGGAGCTGGTGAGGAAGACCATCGGCTTTGACATCAAGCTGTAGAATGGAGGGACGATGATCCAAGGGGTGATCCAGAAGATCGCGGGCCCGGCGGTGATCGCCAAGGGCATGCTCGGGGCCCGCATGTACGACATCTGCAAGGTGGGCGAAGAGGGCCTCGTGGGCGAGATCATCCGCCTGGACGGGGACACGGCCTTCGTCCAGGTTTACGAGGACACCTCGGGCCTAAAGGTGGGGGAGCCCGTGGTCTCCACGGGGCTTCCCTTGGCGGTGGAGCTCGGCCCCGGGATGCTGAACGGCATCTACGACGGCATCCAGCGCCCCTTAGAGCGCATCCGGGAGAAGACGGGGATCTACATCACCCGGGGCGTGGTGGTCCACGCCCTGGACCGGGAGAAGAAGTGGGCCTGGACGCCCGTGGTCAAGCCCGGGGACGAGGTCAAAGGGGGCATGGTCCTGGGGACGGTGCCCGAGTTCAGCTTCACCCACAAGATCCTGGTACCCCCTGACGTGCGGGGCCGGGTCAAGGAGGTGAAGCCCGCCGGCGAGTACACCGTGGAGGAGCCGGTGGTGATCCTGGAGGACGGCACCGAGCTCAAGATGTACCACACCTGGCCCGTCCGCCGGGCGAGGCCCGTGCAAAGGAAGCTTGACCCCAACACCCCCTTCCTCACGGGGATGCGCATCCTGGACGTCCTCTTCCCCGTGGCCATGGGGGGCACCGCCGCCATTCCCGGGCCCTTCGGGAGCGGCAAGACCGTGACCCAGCAGTCCCTGGCCAAGTGGTCCAACGCCGACGTGGTGGTCTACGTGGGTTGCGGGGAGCGGGGGAACGAGATGACGGACGTGCTCGTGGAGTTCCCCGAGCTCACCGACCCCAAGACGGGGGGGCCCCTCATGCACCGCACCGTCCTCATCGCCAACACCTCCAACATGCCCGTGGCCGCCCGCGAGGCCAGCATCTACGTGGGCGTGACCATCGCCGAGTACTTCCGCGACCAGGGCTTCTCCGTGGCCCTTATGGCCGACTCCACGAGCCGCTGGGCGGAGGCGCTGCGCGAGATCTCTAGCCGCCTCGAGGAGATGCCGGCAGAAGAGGGCTACCCCCCCTACCTCGCCGCCAGGCTCGCCGCCTTCTACGAGCGGGCGGGCAAGGTGATCACCCTGGGTGGCGAGGAGGGGGCGGTGACCATCGTGGGGGCCGTCTCGCCGCCGGGCGGCGACATGTCCGAGCCTGTGACCCAGTCCACCCTGCGCATCGTGGGGGCCTTCTGGCGGCTTGACGCCTCCTTGGCCTTCCGCCGCCACTTCCCCGCCATCAACTGGAACGGCTCCTACAGCCTCTTCACCTCCGCCCTTGACCCCTGGTACCGGGAGAACGTGGCCGAGGACTACCCCGAGCTCCGCGACGCCATCTCCGAGCTTCTGCAGCGGGAGGCGGGCCTCCAGGAGATCGTCCAGCTGGTGGGGCCGGACGCCCTCCAGGACGCCGAGCGCTTGGTGATTGAGGTGGGCCGGATCATCCGCGAGGACTTCCTGCAGCAGAACGCCTTCCACGAGGTGGACGCCTACTGCTCCATGAAGAAGGCCTACGGGATCATGAAGATGATCCTCGCCTTCTACAAGGAGGCGGAGGCGGCCATCAAGCGGGGGGTTTCCATGGACGAGATCCTCCAGCTCCCCGTGGTGGAGCGCATCGGCCGCGCCCGCTACGTGAGCGAGGAGGAGTTCCCCGCCTACCTTGAGGAGGCCATGAAGGAGATCCAGGGGGCCTTCAAGGCCCTGGCCTAAAGGGGGAGAGATGGACCTTCTGAAAAAGGAGTACACGGGCATCACCTACATCTCGGGGCCTCTTCTCTTCGTGGAGAACGCCAAGGACCTGGCCTACGGGGCCATCGTGGACATCAAGGACGGCACGGGCCGGGTCCGCGGCGGCCAGGTGATTGAGGTCTCCGAGGAGTACGCGGTCATCCAGGTGTTTGAGGAGACCACCGGGCTGGACCTGGCCACGACCAGCGTGAGCCTGGTGGAGGACGTGGCCCGGCTTGGGGTTTCCAAGGAGATGCTGGGCCGCCGCTTCAACGGCATCGGCAAGCCCATAGACGGCCTGCCCCCCATCACCCCGGAGAAGCGGCTCCCCATTACCGGCCTTCCCTTGAACCCCGTGGCCCGGAGGAAGCCGGAGCAGTTCATCCAGACGGGCATCTCCACCATTGACGTGATGAACACCCTGGTCCGGGGGCAGAAGCTTCCCATCTTCTCCGGCTCGGGGCTTCCCGCCAACGAGATCGCCGCCCAGATCGCCCGCCAGGCCACGGTGCGCCCCGACCTCTCCGGGGAAGGGGAAAAGGAGGAGCCCTTCGCCGTGGTCTTCGCCGCCATGGGGATCACGCAGCGGGAGCTCTCCTACTTCATCCAGGAGTTTGAGCGCACCGGGGCCCTAAGCCGCTCTGTCCTCTTCCTGAACAAGGCGGACGACCCCACCATTGAGCGCATCCTCACCCCCCGCATGGCCCTCACCGTGGCCGAGTACCTGGCCTTTGAGCACGACTACCACGTCCTCGTCATCCTCACGGACATGACCAACTACTGCGAGGCCCTGCGGGAGATCGGGGCCGCCCGCGAGGAGATCCCGGGCCGCCGCGGCTACCCCGGCTACATGTACACCGACCTGGCCACCATCTACGAGCGCGCCGGGGTGGTGGAGGGGAAGAAGGGGAGCGTGACCCAGATCCCCATCCTCTCCATGCCCGACGACGACCGCACCCACCCCATCCCCGACCTCACGGGCTACATCACCGAGGGGCAGATCCAGCTCTCCCGGGAGCTCCACCGCAAGGGCATCTACCCGCCCATTGACCCCTTGCCCTCCCTCTCCCGGCTCATGAACAACGGCGTGGGCAAGGGCAAGACCCGGGAGGACCACAAGCAGGTGTCCGACCAGCTCTACTCCGCCTACGCCAACGGGGTGGACATAAGGAAGCTCGTGGCCATCATCGGCGAGGACGCCCTCACGGAGAACGACCGCCGCTACCTCCAGTTCGCCGACGCCTTTGAGCGGTTCTTCATCAACCAGGGGCAGCAGAACCGCTCCATTGAGGAGAGCCTGCAGATCGCCTGGGCCCTCCTCTCCATGCTGCCCCAGGGCGAGCTCAAGCGCATCTCCAAGGACCACATCGGCAAGTACTACGGCCAGAAGCTGGAGGAGATCTGGGGCGCGCCCCAGGCCCTGGACTAAGGGAGGGTAGATGAGCCAGGTGAGCCCCACCCGGATGAACCTTCTGCAGAGGCGGGGGCAGCTCCGCCTGGCGCAGAAGGGGGTGGACCTCCTCAAGAAGAAGCGGGACGCCCTGGTGGCCGAGTTCTTCGGCCTGGTGCGGGAGGCCATGGAGGCCAGGAAGGCCCTGGACCAGGCGGCCAAGGAGGCCTACGCCGCCCTCCTCCTGGCCCAGGCCTTTGACGGGCCGGAGGTGGTGGCGGGGGCGGCCCTCGGGGTTCCGCCCCTGGAGGGGGTGGAGGCGGAGGTGGAGAACGTCTGGGGGAGCAAGGTGCCGAGGCTCAAGGCCACCTTCCCCGAAGGGGCCCTCCTTTCCCCGGTGGGGACCCCGGCCTACACCCTCGAGGCCAGCCGGGCCTTCCGCCGCTACGCCGAGGCCCTGATCCGGGTGGCCAACACCGAGACCCGCCTGAAGAAGATCGGCGAGGAGATCAAGAAGACCACCCGCCGGGTGAACGCCCTGGAGCAGGTGGTGATCCCGGGGATCCGCGCCCAGATCCGCTTCATCCAGCAGGTGCTGGAGCAAAGGGAGCGGGAGGACACCTTCCGCCTCAAGCGCATCAAGGGCAAGATTGAGGCCCGGGAGGCCGAGGAGGAAGGAGGCCGACCCAACCCTCAGCTGGAGGTCGGGGCGGGCCTTTAAGCCCCCCAGGGGGCCCGGGGGGTTCAGGCCCCCCGGGTTTTTCTTGACCCGGTGCAAGGTCCTGCGGTAGCTTGGGTGTGGAGGGTACAAATGAAGCGGCTTATCGCGCTGGTCCTTCTTTTCGCCCTGGCCCTGGCCCAGGGTCTCGAGGCCTTCTGGAAGGCGGTGGAGGTGCCCGGTGGGGTCTGCGCGGACGGCTCCCCTTACCGCTTCTACGTGAGCCCCGGGGACCCCAAGAAGGTGGTCATTGACTTCCAGGGGGGCGGGGCCTGCTGGGACGCCGCCACCTGCGGCCCGGAAAGCCGCACCTACCGCAAGCGGGTGGACGTGCAGGAGCTCTACCTCGCCCAGGGCATTTACAACCGGATGAGCGTGGCCAACCCCTTCTTCGGCTGGACCCACGTCTTCGTCCCCTACTGCACGGGGGACCTCCACGTGGGCCGGGCCACGGTGGACTACGGGGGCTTCAAGGTCCACCACCAGGGGGCCAGGAACGCCCAGGCGGCCCTGGAGTACGTCTTCCGCAACCACACGAATCCGGAGCGGGTCTTCGTCACGGGGTGCAGCGCCGGGGCCTACGGGGCGGTGCTTTGGGCGGACAAGATCCTCGCCACCTACAGAAACGCCCAGATCGCGGTCTGCGGCGACGCCGGGGTTGGGGTGGTCACGGAGGACTTCCCGGGCTTTGCCGTCTGGAACCCGCGCCTCCCCGAGCTTCCCGGCCTCTCCTCCCCGCCCAAGGTCTCGGAGATCTACCGCGCCTTGGCCCAGGCCTACCCCAAGGCGGTCCTCGCCCAGTACACCACGCTCCTGGACGGGACCCAGATCTACTTCTACGCCCTCATGAAGAAGGAGGCCGCCCCCAGCGAGGCCACGGCCCGGGAGTGGGCCGTGGCGGCCGAGCGGGAGGTGGGTTTCCCGGCCTCGGAGGCCAACTACACCTTCTACCTCGCCCCGGGGAGCCAGCACTGCATCCTCCCCCGGCCCGAGCTTTACACCCTGAAGGTGGGGGAGGTTTCCTTCCTGGACTGGCTTAGGGCGCTGGCGGAGGGGAAGACGCCGCCCCGGGTGCGGCCCTGAAGGAGGCGAACCAGTCCTTGAGGTCCGGGTAAAGGGCCAGGAGGAGGCGGTGCCCCTTCCTGCGGTCCAGGGGGGCCGCCTCCAGAAAGGCCTTTAGGAGCCGATCGCCTCCTTGCGCCTGGATCTCCTCCGCCTTCAGGGTGAAGCGGGCCTGGAACCAGAGGGCCCCCTCGAGGCCGCCCCGCTTCCTCTCGTAGGCGGAAAGGCTCTTCCGCCTGGGGTTTAGGCCCGCCAGGTACCGGCTCCAGCTTAGGAGGACCTCGGCCAGGTCCGGCCGGGCCTCCTTTAGGGCCAGGAGGAAGAGGTAGTTGGCGAAGAACTCGTCCAGCCACCGGGCCCCGGTGCGGAGCCTCCAGGCCACCTGTACGGCGTGGGCGTACTCGTGGCCCAGGTTGAGGTCCAAGAAGGCCGGGATCTCCCCGGGGGGCGGCCCCAGGGGGAGGAGGACCTCCCGTAGGCGGTGGAGGAGCCTTTCCGGGTAGGTGAGGGGGGCGTAGACGGAAAGCCCCTCCGGCCCCGCGTGCTGGAAGGGGAGGCCGTAGGGGTAGGGGAGCCTCGCCCGCCAGTCCTTTTCCGAGAGGACGAAGAGGCGGACCGGGGGGAGGGGGGCGTAGCGGACGTAGACCTCCCTTAGGGCGAGGAGGTAGTCCCGGAGGGCCTTGGCCCTAAAGGCCCCGCCCTCGGAGAAGAAGGCGGGGAGGTGGGGGTGGGGGAGGGCCCGCATCAGATCACTTCCCGGAAGCCCACCCGCTCCGCCTGGGCCCTGAGCTCCTCCTTGAGGGCCCGGTGCTCGGGGAGGTCCAGGGTGGGGTCCTTGTCCACGATGGCCTTGGCCAAAGCCCGGGCCTTCTCAATGATCCCCGTGTCCTCGGCGAGGTCGCCGAGCTTGAGCTCGGGGTAGCCTGACTGCCGCGTGCCGCGAAGCTCCCCAGGGCCCCTGAGCTTCAGGTCCATCTCGGCGATGTAAAAGCCGTCCGTGGACTCCTCCAGGATCTTGAGGCGCTTCAGGGTCTTCTGGCCCGCCTCCCCCGCGATGAAGATGGCGTAGCCCTGAAGCCCCCCCCGACCCACCCGGCCCCTTAGCTGGTGGAGCTGGGCGAGGCCGAAGCGCTCGGCGTTCTCCACGATGATGAGGGTGGCCTTGGGGATGTCCACCCCCACCTCCACCACCGTGGTGGAGACCAAAAGGTCGTAGTCCCCGCGCCGGAAGGCCTCCATCACCTCGTCCTTCTCCCGGGCGGGCATCCTCCCGTGGAGGAGGGCCAGGCGCACCCCAGGGAGGAGGCCTTTAAGCTCCTCGTAGAGGGTGGTGGCCGCCTTTAGGTCCAGCTCCTCGCTCTCCTCAATGGCCGGGGCCACCACGAAGACCTGGTGGCCCTTTCTCACCTCCTCCCGGGCGAAGGCGTAGGCCTGGAGGCGGAGGCGGTGGGGGAGGACCTTGGTCTTCACCGGGGTGCGGCCCGGGGGCATCTCGTCCAGGACGCTCACCTCCAGGTCCCCGTAAAGGGTTAGGGCCAGGGAGCGGGGGATGGGGGTGGCGGACATGACGAGGACGTCGGGCGGGGTTTGAGCGAGTTTGAGGAGGGCCCGGCGCTGCAGGACCCCGAAGCGGTGCTCCTCGTCCACCACGGCGAGGCCCAGGTCCTTAAACCCCACCCCTTCCTGGATCAGGGCGTGGGTGCCCACGGCCACCTGGGCCTCCCCCGAGCGGAGGCGGGCCGTGGCCGCCTCCTTCTCCTTGGCCGTCATGGAGCCCAAAAGGAGCTCCACCCGGATGCCTAAGGGGAAGAGGTAGCGGGTGAGGTTCTGGTGGTGCTGCCGGGCCAGGATCTCTGTGGGGGCCATGAGGGCCCCCTGGGCCTCGTTCTTGGCGGCAAGGAAGAGGGCGAAGGCCGCCACCACCGTCTTCCCCGAGCCCACGTCCCCTTGGAGGAGGCGGGCCATCTGGCGGGGGCTTGCCATGTCCTTGGCGATCTCCTCCATGACCCTTCGCTGGGCCCGGGTGAGGGGGAAGGGGAGGGCGTTTTGAAACTCCTCCACCCAGGAGGGCTCCACCCGGAAGGCCCTCCCCAGGACCATCCCCCCGGCGTCCAGGAGGGCTTTGAGCTCCAGGAGAAGGTACTCGTCAAACTTGAGGCGGAGGAGGGCCCGTCTTAGGGCCTCCTCGTCCTCGGGGAAGTGGATGGCCCTTAGGGCCTCGCTGTACCCCCAAAGCCCGAGGGCCTCCCGGTAGGGGGCGATGGGGTCGGGGAGGGGCAGGGCCTCCTCCAGGGCGCGCTTCACCGTGCGCCGGAGGAAGGCCTGGCTTATCCCCTCCTTGGCGGGGTAGATGGGGACGATCCGCCCCGTGGAGAGGGACTCTGTGCCCTCGTCCTCAAAGTGCTCCACGAAAAGCCTAACCCCACCCCGCCTTTCCACCCTTCCCGTGACGATGAGGGTGGACCCCACCTCTATCTGGGAGAGGACCCAAGGCTGGTTGAACCAGACGAGGGTGAGGCGCCACCCCCAGGCGTCCTGGGCCTTCACCTGGACGAGCTGCATCCCCTTCCTGGGGGTCTTGACGAGCTCCTTGGCCAGGACCTTGACCTGGAGGGTGGCCTTCTTGCCGTCCTCCAGGAAGCGTACCCCGGGGAGGGTTCTCCGGTCCTCGTAACGGCGGGGGTAGTGGTGGAGGACGTCCCGCACCGTGTGCAGGCCAAGCTCGGAAAGTTTTTTCCGGCTTTGCGGGGGGGCGAGGCGGTGGGCGGGGTCCTCTGGGGCGAGGCGGGCTTGGGGGGGTGGGGGATCAGGAGCTTCCTCCCCTTGGAGCAGGCGGATGGCCGCCTCCAGGGCCCGCCTGCGCTCTTCCGGGGGCTTTTCCCCGTAGCCCCGGAAGAGCCTTTGGATCTCGGGGAAGGGGCGGGCCAGGTTTTCCACCAAGGCCTCGAGGCCCCCCACCACCACCCGGTCCTGTGCCCCGTCCTTGAGCTCCCGGAGAAGGGGCTTGAGGAGCCTGGACTTGAGCTCCTCTTGCGTCACGCCTTCCATGATACCCTTAGGCCTGTGAGCCGCGTGGAGCGCCTACCCAACGGCCTGGTGGTGGCCCTGGAGGAGCGGGACTTTCCCGGGGTCGCCTTCCAGCTTCTGGTCCCCGCCGGGGCGGTGAACGACCCTGAGGGGATGGAGGGGGCGGCCGCCCTCCTCGAGGGGTGGCTCTGGAAGGGGGCGGGGGACCTGGACGCGAGGGCCCTGGCCCAGGCCCTGGACGCCCTCGGGGTGCGGCGGAGTAGCGGGGCGGGCCTGGAGTACACCGCCTTCGCCGCCGCCTTCCTCCCCGAGGTCCTGGACGAGGTCTTCCGCCTCTACGCCCTCCTCCTCACGAGGCCCCGCCTCCCCGAGGAGGGCTTGGAGGCGGTCCGGTCCGTGGCCCTCCAGGCCCTCCTCTCCCTGGAGGACCAGCCCGCGAGGAAGCTCCTTTCTGAGCTTCGCCGCGAGGTTTTCCGCTCCCCCCACGGGCGCGAGCCCTTGGGCCGGGAGGAGGGCCTCAAGGGGGCGAGGGCCGAGGCCCTGAAGGCGGACTACCGGAGGCGCTACACCCCCAAAGGGGCCATCCTCGCCGTGGCGGGAGGGGTTTCCTGGGAGAGGCTTCGCGCCGCCCTCGAGCCCTTCCTCGCCTGGGAGGGGGAGGAGGCCTTTTACCCCGCTCCGGAGCTCTCCGAGCCCCACCGCTTCGTCCTAAAGCGCCCCACGGCCCAGGTGCAGATCGGCCTCGCCTACCCCGACGTGGGCCCCGAGGACCCGGGCTTCTACGCCGCGAGGCTCGCCCTGGAGGTCCTCTCCGGGGGGATGTCTAGCCGCCTCTTCACCGAGGTGCGGGAGAAGCGGGGCCTGGTCTACGCCGTGAGCGCCTTCCCCGCCGGGGTCAAGGGCCAGGGCCTCCTCATGGCCTACGCCGGGACCACCAAGGAGCGGGCGGGGGAGACCCTGGAGGTGCTGCGCGCCGAGGTGGAGCGCCTGGCCGAGGGGGTGACGGAGGAGGAGCTTTCCCGGGCCAAGGTGGGCTTGAAGACCGCCCTGGTGATGGCGGACGAGTCCATCAGGAGCCGCGCCGCCTCCATGGCCCGGGACCTCTACATGCTGGGGAGGGTGCGCTCCCTTTCCGAGATTGAGGCCGCCATTGAGGGGACGAGCCTCGAGGCGGTGAACGCTTTCCTCAGGGCCCATCCCTACCGGGATCCCTGGGTGGGGCTTTTGGGGGAGGTGGAGGATGTTTAGGGAAGCCGAGCTCAAAAACGGCCTTCGGGTCATCGCCGAGGTGGTTCCGGGGGCGCGGAGCGTGGCCCTGGGCTACTTCGTGAAGACGGGGGCCCGGGACGAGACCAAGGAGGAGAGCGGGGTGAGCCACTTCCTGGAGCACATGGTCTTCAAGGGCCCCGAGGACATGGACGCCCTCGCCGTGAACCGGGCCTTTGACCGGATGGGGGCCCAGTACAACGCCTTCACCTCCGAGGAGGCCACGGTCTACTACGGGGCGGTCCTCCCCGAGTTCGCCTACGACCTCCTCGGCCTCTTCGCCAAGCTCCTCCGCCCCGCCCTCCGGGAGGAGGACTTCCAGACGGAGAAGCTGGTGATCCTGGAGGAGATCGCCCGCTACCAGGACCGCCCGGGCTTCATGGCCTACGAGTGGGCCCGCGCCCGCTTCTTCCGGGGGCACCCCTTGGGGAATAGCGTCCTGGGGACGCGGGAGAGCATCACCGCCCTCACCCGGGACCAGATGGCGGCCTACCACGAAAGGCGCTACCTGCCCAAGAACATGGTCCTCGCCGCCACAGGGCGGGTGGACTTTGACCGCCTCCTCGCCGAGGCCGAGCGCCTCACCGAGGCCTGGCCCAAGGGCGAGGCCGAGCGGATCTACCCGCCCTTAGAGCCCGCCTTCGGGGTGGAGGAGCGCCCCTACGAGAAGGCCCGGGCCCTCTACCTGGTGGCCCTCTTCCCGGGGGTCGCCTACCAGGAGGAGGCCCGCTTCCCCGGCCAGGTCCTCGCCCACCTCCTGGGGGAGGAGGGCTCGGGCCGGCTCCACTTCGCCCTGGTGGACAAAGGCCTCGCCGAGGTGGCCTCCTTCGGCCTCGAGGAGGCCGACCGGGCCGGGACCTTCCACGCCTACGTCCAGGCGGACCCCGCCCGCAAGGAGGCGGTCCTGGAGACCCTGAGGGCGGAGCTTGCCCGCCTTAAGCGAGAAGGGGTGGACGAAGGGGAGGTGGAACGGGCCAAGACCCCCTTGGCCACCGCCCTGGTCTTCGCCGGGGAGACCCCCATGCAGCGGCTTTTCCACCTGGGGATGGAGTACCTTTATACGGGCCGCTACCTCTCCTTGGAGGAGGTGAAGGCCCGGGTCCAGAGGGTCTCGGCCCGGGAGGTGAACGCCCTCTTGGAGCGGGGCCTTTTGGACGAGGGCCTCTTCTACCTGGTCCTTCCCCATGGAGCCTAAAGCCTTAGGGGCGGCCCTTCTCACCATCCTCTTCTGGGCGAGCGCCTTTGCCGGGATCCGGGCAGGCCTTCAGGGCCTCGAGCCCGGCCACCTCGTCCTCCTCCGCTTTTTGGTGGCGGGGGCGATCCTCCTCCTCTACGCCCTTTTGAGGGGGCTTTCTCCCCCGAGGCGCGAGGACCTTCCCCGCCTCTTCCTTGTCGGGTTCTTGGGCATCACCGTCTACCACACCGCCCTGGTCTACGGGGAGCTCACGGTGAGCGCGGGGGCGGCGAGCCTCCTCATCGCCACGGGGCCCGTCTTCACCGCCCTCCTTTCCCACCTCTTCCTTGGGGAAAGGCTTGGGAGGCGGGGGGTGTTCGGCTTCGGCCTCGCCTTTTTGGGCTCCGCCCTCATCGCCTTCGGGGAGGGGGGAGGGGTGGGGCTTAGCCCCGGGGCCCTCCTGGTCCTCCTCGCCGCCCTCTCCGCCTCCTTCTATTTCGTTCTGCAAAAGCCCCTTTTCGGCCGCTACCGGAGCGAGGAGATGACCGTCTACACCCTGCTTCTCGGCACCCTGCCGCTTTTCGTCTTTTTCCCCGGGCTTCCTGAGGCCCTGAGGGAGGCCCCAAGGCCCGCCCTCCTCGCCGCCTTTTACCTCGGGGTCTTCCCCGGGGCTTTGGCCTACCTCACCTGGACCTACGCCCTTTCCCGCACCCCCGCCTCCCGCCTCTCCTCCTTCCTCTACCTCTCGCCCCCCTTGGCCGTCCTCATCGCCTACCTGTGGCTGGGGGAGGTGCCCTCCCCCCTCTCCCTCCTGGGCGGGGGACTCGCCTTCCTCGGGGTCCTCCTGGTGAACCTCAGGGCGTAGAATGGGCCGGGGTGAACGCCATGGAGGTCAAGCGGATCGGCGTGGTGGGCGCGGGGCAGATGGGAAGCGGCATCGCCCAGGTGGCGGCAAGCGCAGGCTATGAGGTGGTCCTCGTGGACGTGGCGGAAAGCTTCCTGGAAAGGGGCCTCGCCGCCATAAGGCGCTCTTTGGGCAAGTTCCTGGAGAAGGGAAAGATCACCCAGGAGGCTCACGATGAGGCCCTGGGGCGGATCCGGACGAGCCTAAGCCTCGAGGACCTCAAAGACGCCGACCTCATCGTGGAGGCCATCGTGGAGGACGAGGGGGAGAAGCGAAGGCTCTTTGAGCGCCTGGGGGCCCTGGCCAAGCCCGAGGCCATCCTCGCGAGCAACACCAGCTCCATCCCCATCACCGCCCTCGCCCGCTACTCGGGGCGGCCGGAGCGCTTCATCGGCATGCACTTCTTCAACCCCGTGCCCCTCATGCAGCTCGTGGAGGTGATCCGGGGGGAGCTCACCTCCGAGGCAACCCGGGACGTGGTGGTGGAGGTGGCGAGGCGCATGGGGAAGACCCCCCTCGAGGTCCAGGACTACCCCGGCTTCATCTCCAACCGCCTCCTCATGCCCATGATCAACGAGGCCATTGAGGCCCTCCGGGAGGGGGTGGCCAGCAAGGAGGCCATTGACGGGATCATGCGCCTGGGGATGAACCACCCCATGGGGCCTCTGGAGCTTGCCGACTTCATCGGTTTGGACACCTGCCTCGCCATCATGGAGGTCCTCCACCGGGGCTTTGGGGACGACAAGTACCGGCCCTCGCCCCTCCTTCGCCGCATGGTCCAGGCGGGGCTTTTGGGCCGCAAGGCGGGCCGGGGCTTTTACATTTACGACGAGAAGGGGAACAAGGTGGGCTGAGCGCCCCGCGCTGGCCCAAGCCAGCGCGGGGGCCCCAAAAGCGCCCCCCTCCCCCTGGAAACTTTTCCAAACCCCGGGGGTATACTGGGGCCATGGAGCTTCCCCGCGCTTTCGGCCTGCTTCTCCACCCCACGAGCCTCCCCGGCCCCTACGGCGTCGGCGTCCTGGGCCAGGAGGCCCGGGACTTCCTCCATTTCCTGCGGGAGGCGGGGGGACGGTACTGGCAGGTCTTGCCCTTAGGCCCCACGGGCTACGGCGACTCCCCCTACCAGTCCTTCAGCGCCTTCGCCGGAAACCCCTACCTCATAGACCTGAGGCCCCTCGCGGAGCGGGGCTACCTGCGCCTCGAGGACCCCGGCTTCCCCCAGGGCCGGGTGGACTACGGCCTCCTTTACGCCTGGAAGTGGCCTGCCCTGAAGGAGGCCTTCCGGGGCTTCAAGGAAAAGGCCTCCCCGGAGGAGCGGGAGGCGTTCGCCGCCTTCCGGGAGAGGGAGGCCTGGTGGCTCGAGGACTACGCCCTCTTCATGGCCCTGAAGGCCCACCACGGGGGGCTTCCCTGGAACCGGTGGCCCCTTTCCCTGCGGAAGCGGGAAGAGAAGGCCCTTAGGGAGGCGAAAAGCGCCTTGGCCGAGGAGGTGGCCTTCCACGCCTTCACCCAGTGGCTCTTCTTCCGCCAGTGGGGGGCCTTGAGGGCGGAGGCCGAGGCCTTAGGGATCGGGATCATCGGGGACATGCCCATCTTCGTGGCCGAGGACTCCGCCGAGGTCTGGGCCCACCCCGAGTGGTTTCACCTGGACGAGGAGGGCCGCCCCACGGTGGTGGCGGGGGTGCCCCCCGACTACTTCTCGGAGACGGGGCAGCGCTGGGGGAACCCCCTCTACCGCTGGGACGTTTTGGAGCGGGAGGGGTTCTCCTTCTGGATAGAGCGCTTGCGGAAGGCGCTGGAGCTCTTCCACCTGGTGCGCATAGACCACTTCCGGGGCTTTGAGGCCTACTGGGAGATCCCTGCAAGCTGCCCCACGGCGGTGGAGGGGCGCTGGGTCAAGGCCCCCGGGGAGAAGCTCTTCCAAAAGATCCAGGAGGTCTTCGGCGAGGTCCCCGTCCTTGCCGAGGACCTGGGGGTGATCACCCCCGAGGTGGAGGCCTTGCGGGACCGGTTCGGCCTTCCCGGGATGAAGGTCCTGCAGTTCGCCTTTGACGACGGGATGGAAAACCCCTTCCTCCCCCACAACTACCCTGCCCACGGCCGGGTGGTGGTCTACACCGGCACCCACGACAACGACACCACCTTGGGCTGGTACCGCACCGCCACCCCCCACGAGAAGGCCTTCATGGCGCGGTACCTGGCGGACTGGGGGATCACCTTCCGGGAAGAGGAGGAGGTGCCCTGGGCCCTCATGCACCTGGGGATGAAGTCCGTGGCCCGGCTTGCCGTCTACCCGGTGCAGGACGTCCTGGCCCTGGGCAGCGAGGCCCGGATGAACTACCCGGGAAGGCCCTCGGGGAACTGGGCCTGGCGGCTCCTCCCGGGAGGGCTTTCCCCGGAGCACGGGGCGAGGCTTAGGGCCATGGCCGAGGCCACGGGGCGGCTTTATACCCTTTTATGCTAATTCCTTCGTCCTAGGCCACCAGTGGAACAGGGTGTGCCGCCTGAGGGTCTCGGGGTCCTGGGCAAGGACCCGGCACCGCTCAGCCACCGCCTCCATCATCTCCTCAAGGT